>ERZ1370068.4405-contig-348_pt1 | contig 255959 bp, 312 predicted proteins | sample MGYA00561227_ERZ1370068 | MGnify/ENA primary metagenome ERZ1370068 (study PRJEB38410, sample SAMEA6850437) | metagenome | study: Metagenomic assessment of the ecological functions of the soil: analysis of the soil microbiota associated with the...
CAAGTTACGCATTGCTGATTAATCTGGGCGCTGCGACGGGCGAAGACACCGCGCGCGATGCTCGCGGCGGGTCGTCGGTGCTTCCGGCGTCCTCTCCGCGTTCTTCGTCAACGACGTGGTGTGCCTCGTCATGGCGCCGGTCGTGCTCGAGGCGACGCGCCAGCTCGCGCTGCCGCCGGTCCCGTATCTGATCGCCCTCGTCACCGCCGCGAACGTGGGGAGCGTGGCGACCTTAACAGGAAACTCCACAGAACATGCTCGTCGGGAGCTTCTCGGGGATCAGCTACCGGACCTTCCTTCGCCCGCGAGGCGCACTGATCGCCATCGTGGGCCTCGTCTGCGTGTTCGCGGTCACCGCCCTCGTGTATCGGCGCCAGCTGCCGAACGCGCCGCTGGAGATCACGCCCGACACGCGGCTGGCCGTGCACTATCCTCTCATGTTCTAGACGATCAACGCCATCCTGGTGATGCTGGTCGCCTTCCTGGCCGGCGTGCCGATCGCGATCGTCGCGATCGCGGGCGCCGCGTGGACCCTCTTCACGCGTCGGGTGAACCCCGAGAAGGTCTATCGCGAGATCAACTGGAGCCTGCTCGTTCTCTTCGCCGGTCTCCTTCGTGGTGACGGCGGGCCTCGAGCACTCCGGGCTGATCGCCGTTCTCCTGCGCTGGGCGGAGGTCGAATCTCGAGAGCCCCGCGGTGCTCACGGTCGCCACCGCGGTGCTCTCGAATCTCGTCTCCAACGTCCCGGCGGTGCTCGTATTCAAGCCGGTTGGTCGCGTCGTTCGACGAGCCGCGGCGTGCGTAGGCTCGTGCTCGCGATGGCCTCGACCTTCGCTGGTAACCTGACGATCCTCGGAAGCGTCGCGAACCTGATCGTCGTCGAGGCGGCCCGGGCGGGTCGTGTCGAGATCGGCTTCGTCGAGTACTGCGGGTTGGCGTCCCGGCAACGCTCGCGACCCTGTTCCTCGGCTGGCTCTTCCTCGCCTGGTTCTGAATGAGAGGTCAACCATATGATCATCGTCTCCGGGCGAATCCACGTGCGTCCCGGCGCGCGGCCCGAGTTCCTGAACTCTTCGCTGGGCGCGGTCGCCCAGGCGCGGCAGTCACGCGGCTGCCGCGACTTCGTCGTGGGCCGCGGACCCGATCGAGCCCGACCGGGTCAACGTCTACGAGGAGTGGGAGTCGGAGGAGGCGCTGCTCGCGTTTCGCGGCGGCGGGCCCGGTGAAGATCTGACGTCCAGCATCGTGCGCGCCGACGTCTCCCGCCACGTGGTCGCGTCCTCCGGTTCGCCGTAGGCGAGGCGGGTGAATCAGCCGCGGAGCGGCCGGGCCTTCCAGAAGTAGTTGTGGACTCCGCCCGCGGTAAAGAGCCGGCGGAACGTCATCTCTACGCGGTCGCCGATCTTCACCGACGCCGGATCGACGTCGGTCAGCTCGCACTGAAATCGGCCGCCGCCCTCGAAGTCGATGACCGCGGCGACCACGGGCGGCGAGAGCGAATACGCGAGCCGGTCCACCGTGAACGTCGCGATGGTCGCCGGGACATCGGCGAGTCGCTCGGGGTCATCCGGTCGACGGCGTGACACTTCACGCACACCCGCTGGCGGCGGGACCTGCCTGGCGCCGCACGCCTCGGCAACGGCTGCCGGTGAACGCGAACTTCCACGACTCGGCGCGGAACGACGGCGGCGCCGCGGGGCGCTCCGGATCGGGCCGGCGCGGCGGTTCTCGCGGAAGAAAGCCGCGCCAGGTCAGGAATGTCAGCGTAGGTGACGCGCCCGCCTGCCGCGAGCTGCGCGGCCACCGACGGCGCCGGCCGACGCGCGCGCGATGGCTGCCGTCGTCCGCCAGATCGTAACGTCGCAGCCGTCGGCCAGCGAGACCACGGCGATCAGCTCGTCGGGCTTCGCGCGGTCGAGCGCATCGGCGAGCATGAGCCCTGCGTGCGCCGTACCGGTATTGCCGATGCTCGCGGCGAGATCGTCGGCGACCGTCCCCTTGGCGGCGCCCACCGCCGAGGCCACCCGACGGCTGGCGCGGCTGTGGGGCCCGGTGACGATCCAGCTCTTGACGGACGCGGCGCTCAGGCCAGCCTGCTTGAGCGCGTCGGTCACCGCGGCTTCGCCGAGTGGGACGTACGCGTGCTCGCCGAACCGCTCCTCCCACTGGCGCGAGACCGCGTCGCCCGGCAGGCGCCAGCGCTCGAGGAACTCCGCCGTGGCCGAGGCGCGCGCCACCGGCTCGGCGAGCACTGAACGATCGCGCGAGTCGGCCAGAAGAAACGCGACCGCGCCGTCGCCGCCGTCGCGCTCGTCGCCGCCGCCGGGCAGGTCCGGTGCGAATGTCGGCGAGCGCGGCGAGCGTCGGCCGGGACGCGTCGATCGCCGCCGACAGGGCGCCGGCACCCGAGCGCACCGAGCCCAGCATGTCGAACGCCGGTGGCGGTCGCGTCGAGCGCCAGCGCCGCGTGGATCGCGCTCGCGTTGGTCTTGTCCAGATACCCCGGCGCCGCCGTGGCGAAATAGAGAGCCCCCGGCCGCAGGGTCGGTGCGGCACGCAAGGCCGCGCGGGCCGCCTCGACGGCCATCGACGTGGTGTCCTCGTCATCGGGAGGCGACGGAGCGCGTGCCGGAGCCGGCCGACGCACCGAGCGACTCAGCGATCGCCTTACGCTCGAGGCGGAAGTAGGGCAGGTAGGCGCCGTACGCGACGATCCCGTTCACAGGTCGATGATTCTACCCGAGATCAGCGCGATGGGCCGATCTCGGCCGCCGCGGCGCTATCGGCGCACGGCGACCTTGCGGACGGGCGACGACGGGTGTCGCTTCGAGAAGCTCGAGCGCCGCCAGACGGTCTTCGAGATTGGGCTCACGAGCCAGGATGCGTTGCTCGATGAACGGGGACGCGGGCGGATTCGCCGCCGCGGCAGCGCGCAGCGCGCCGGCGAGCGCCTGGCGCGGGGCCGCATGGCCCATGTCTCGCAAGATTTCGATCGTCCGCTGATCGGCGTCGAGCTCTTGCTCGCGCGAGTAGGCCCGAACGACGAGCGGATTCACGACGAAATCGGCGAGCCCGCCCCCGGCACGAAGATGCCCAGCATGGCGAACCCCGCCGTGATCGACAGCGAGAGCGTGCGCTGCTTGTCGGTGTGTCCGAGAATCTCGTGCGCCACCTTCTGGGCGACGAGCGCGTCGACGTAGCGCTGGGGCAGCCGAGCCAGGCCGTCGGAGAAATAGAATGTCGCATCGGAGCCGACGAACGACGTGACGGTATTCGTCTGGATCAACGCGAACGAGTAGTAGTCAGGGTCGTCGCCGACCGCCTGGGCGGCGCGGTGGAGAGCGTGTGAGAGATCTTGATGGCCCCGGATCGCGCGGCGATGGGTAGTAGGCAAGATCGGGACGCGAGGGCGGGATCAGGGCGCAACCAGTCGCGAGCGTCAGCACGAGTCACGAGGGCGAGCGAGCGAAGCATGGCCGGTCCATCCTATGGAGGCCCTGGCGAGAATCCGGCCGAAATAACGTCTCGTCGCGCCCGGCGTCTCATCATCGTGGGGCGCGCCCGCAAGAGACCACAAATGCAGGGCGCGCCCCATATCGATGAGCCGCTGTCCGTCCTGACCCGGCGGCGCCGAAAGTACGGCCGGTCCCCTGCCGAGACATCCGACCCCATCGGTTCCGGCCGCTTGGTTGCTACGCGATCGTCAGATCAGACGAAGGAGGTGTGCCGATTATTTGACGGGCTTCAGCAAGGGGCGCAAATAGGGCCAGACGTGGTCGGCGATCACCTGCTGACCGGCCGCGGTGGGGTGGATGCCGTCGGGCTGGTTGAGGCGCGGGACGCCGGCGACGCCGTCCAGGAGGAACGGCATCAAGCGCGATCTTCGCGCCTCGCGCGACGGCCGGGAATACGCGCGCTCGAACGCTCGCGTGTACTCGGCTCCGTAGTTCGGAGGCAGGCGCATGCCGGCGAGCAGCACGCGGCGCCGCGCGGCGCCGGAGTCGGCGCGACGATCTCGTCGAGGTTGGCCCGCATGGCCGTCGGGCTCTGAGCCGCGCAGGCCGTCGTTGGCGCCGAGCGCGACGATGACGACCGTCGGGCTCGAGCGGAGCACCCAGTCGACGCGCCGAAGCGCGCCGGCCGTCGTGTCGCCGCTCACCCCGGCGTTGACGACGCGGTAGGCGTAGCCCTCGCGCCCGAAGACGCGCCTCGAGTCAGCGCGGGATACGCCTCGTCGGCCGCGACGCCGAGCCCGGCGGTGAGGCTGTCGCCGAGCGCGACGACGACGCCCTCGCTCCGCGCTTCGCGTCGGCGACAGGCCCAGCCACACGACGCACCACGAGCGCGAGCGCGCCCGCGGAAAGTCCGTCTCACGGGCCAGTGTAGTATGAGGTTCGGCGATGATCAGGATCCGCGACGTCGTCATGCGGCTCTCCAGCGGGGACGGCCGCTCACCATCCTCGACGGCGTCACGCTCGACGTCGGCGCAGGCGAAGTCTGCGCGATCACCGGCCCCTCCGGCAGCGGCAAGTCGACGCTGCTCGGGCTGATCGCCGGGTCTCGATCGCCCGAGCGCCGGCTCGATCACCGTCGCCGGTGTCGAGATCACGCGATCTCGGCGAGGACGCGCTCGCGCGATTTCGGCGTGCGACACGATCGGCTACGTCTTCCAGTCTTATCACCTGATCCCGACGCTGACCGCGCGTCGAGAACGTCGCGGTGCCGCTCGAGATCGTCGGCGCGCCCGACGCCTCGGCCGCGCGCGCGCGCTGCTCGCCGATGTCGGACTCGGGGACCGCGCGCACCACTATCCCGTCCAGCTGTCGGGCGGCGAGCAGCAGCGCGTCGCGCTGGCCCGCGCCGTCGCGCTCGATCCGGACTGCTCCTGGCCGACGAGCCCACCGGCAACCTCGACTCGCCGACCGGCGCGCAGATCATCGAGCTCCTGCTCGGCTGAATCGACGGCGCGGATCGACCCTGGTGCTGGTGACTCCACGACGAGGCGCTGGCGGGCCGCGCCGATCGCGTCGTGCGGCTGCACGACGGCCGGGTCCTCAACGGCGCGTCGTGAAGCTCGCGGTTTGCCGTCCGCATGGCCTGGCGCGAGACCCGCGGCGCCGGGCGCCACTTCGCGGTGCTCTTCGGCTGCGTCGCCCTCGGCGTCGCCGCGCTGGTCTCGGTCGGCACCTTCGCGGCCAACCTCGATCGAACGCTGACCCGCGAGGCGCGCGCGCTCACGGGCGGCGACGTCGAGCTGCGCTCGGCGCAGCCGCTCGATCCGACGGCGCGCAGGGCACTCGATGAGCTCGCGCGCCGCGGTGCCGTCACGACCACCGTTCGCGAGAATGGTCGGCGATGGCGCGCACGCCGGGTCGCGGGGCCACGCTTCTGGTGGAGCTGAAAGCGGTCGAGAGCGCGTATCCGCTGTACGGTCGTGTCGAGACCGACGCCGCCGGCGCCACTCGACACCTGCTCGCCGACCGAGGCGATGCCGGGGCGCCGTGGTCGAGTCGTCGCTTCTTCAACGGCTGGGCCTGGCGATCGGCGATTCGCTGGAGATCGGCTCAGCGCGCTTCACCGTCGCCGGAGTGCTCGTGCGCGAGCCGGATCGCACCGGCGGTCTGGTGACGCTCGGGCCGCACGTGCTCGTGGGCGATCGCGCGCTCGAGCGGACGGGTCTCCTGCAGATCGGAAGTCGCGTGCGCTACCGGACGCTCACGCGCCTGCCGGCCACCGTGACGCGCTCGCGCCGCCGCGGATGACCTCGCCCGGACGATCGGCGATCCGGCGGTGCGCATCGCGGCGTTCGACGAATCGCAGCCGGGGCTGCGCAAGTTCTTCTCGCAGCTGGCGACCTATCTCGGCCTGGTCGGGCTCGCGAGCCTGCTGGTCGGTGGAGTCGGGATCGCGTCGACGGTGACCACGTTCCTCCGGCGCCAGCTGCGCGACCATCGCGATCCTCAAGTGCCTCGGGGCCAGCTCGCGCGTGCTCCTCGCGACGTACCTGATCCAGACGCTCGTGCTGGCCCTGGCCGGGAGCCTGGTCGGCGCCGCGCTTCGGCGTTGCGGCGCAGCCGCTGCTCGTGCGGGCGCTCGCCCCGTTCGCGCCGTTCGTGCTCGAGGTGCGATGGGACGTCGCGACCGTGGCGCGCGGGCTCGCGCTCGGCCTGCTCGCCGCGCTGCTCTGCGCGCTCTGGCCGCTCCTGGGATCCGCTGGCGTGCCCCGTCGCTGATTCTCCGGCGCGACGTCGACGAGCGGGCTGGCGCGCGCGCCGCCCGTGGGCCGCGGCGCTCCCGATTGTCGCGGGCCTCGCCGCGCTGGCCGTCTGGCAGGCCGGATCGCTCCGGCTCGGCGGTATCTTCGCCGGCGCTGCGCTGGCCGCGCTCGCCGTGTTGCTCGGGCTCTCGCGCGGCGCTGGTGAGGCTGGCCCGGCGGCTGCCGCGTGCGCGCGGGCTCGCGTGGCGTCAAGGGCTCGCCAGGCTCGATCGCCCCGGCGGGCATACCGTGAGGGTCGTGGTGGCCGTCGGGCTGGGCGTGATGCTCTGGTCGCGATCGCGCTGCTCGAAGCGAATCTGGGCCGGCAGCTGGCGTACGAGCAGAAGCGTGAGGCGCCGTCGTTCTTCTTCATCGACGTGCAGCCGGACCAGCGCGAGCCGTTCAGCCGGCTGGTCGGCGACGTGAGCGGCGTCGCGCCCACGGTGACGCCGGTCGTTCGGGCGCGACTGGCGGCGATCGACGGCAAGCCGGTGACCCGCGAGCTCATCGATCGGCGCAAGCGCGAGTCGCCGGAGAAGAACTGGTACCTGACACGCGAGTACATGCTGACGTGGGCGTCGGCGCCGCCGCCGGCGAACGCGATCACCCGCGGACGCTGGTGGACGGCCGAGGAAGCATCGGCGCGCCCCGCGTGTCGGTGGAGGACGAAGCCGCGAAGTACTTCGGGGTCGGCGTCGGCGGGACGCTCACGTTCGACGTGCAGGGCGTGCCGATCGAGGCCGAGGTGACGAATCTTCGCAAGATCGACTGGCAGAGCTTGAGCGCCAACTTCTTCATGGTGCTCTCGCCGGGCTCACTCGACGGCGCGCCGACCGTCTACCTGGCAACCGCGCGCGTGCCGGCCGACGTCGAGACGCGACTTCAAGACAGCGTGGTCGCGGCGTTTCCCAACGTCACCGCGATCCCGCTGCGAAGCGTCCTCGAGCGCGTCTCAGAGGTGCTCGCCCAGATCTCCTTCGCCGTGCGGTTCATGGCGCTCTTCAGCATCGCGGCGGGTCTGGTGGTCATGGCGGGGCCCTCGCGGCGACGCGCTACCAGCGGCTCTACGAGTCGGTGATCTTGAAGACGCTCGGAGCGACGCGCTGGGCCATCGCGCGCGCGTTCGCGGTCGAATACGCATGTCTCGGCGCGGTCGCGGGTGTCGGCGGAACGGCGCTGGCCGCGGTCCTCGCCTGGATCGTCCTTCGATTCGTGCTCGACACGCCGTGGACGCTCGAGCCCGAGGCGTTGATCCTCGGGGTGGCGTTGACGACCTTCGTCTCGCTGGCGATCGGGCTCCTCGCGACCGTCCGGCTGCTCGGACGCAAGCCGCTCTCGGTGCTCCGCCAGGAATGAGCGCCGCGTGCTAGTCTTCTTGCGATCGGGCGCGCTGCGGGCCGTCGCGGGCTGGGGTCCAGCCGGCCGGGTCGCGCCTAACAATCAGGAGGTGGCGATGTTCAAGCCGCTCGGCCTCGATCACGTCGTGTTGCGCGTTCGTGACCAGGAAAAGTCGCGGCGCTTCTACGAAGATGTGCTCGGCTGCACGCTGGCCAAGTTCAACGAGAGGATCTCGCTGATCCATCTGCGCTTCGGCGAGGCGCTGATCGATCTGCTGCCCGCCACCGAGGCGGGACCGGTCGGACCCGACCACTTCTGTCTATCGATCCACTGCGACGACCTCAAGGCGGTCGCCGAGGAGCTGCGCCGGAAAGCCGTCTCGGTCGAGGGCGACGTGGTCCAGCGCTTCGGCGCGTGGGGCGACGGACCTTCCATCTATCTGCGCGACCCCGACGGCCACATGATCGAGCTCAAGCCGCGCCTCTGAGCGCGCCGAGCTCCGTGTAAACGCCCCACCCTCTCCCGGCGTCCCACCATCGGGAAACAGCCCGGGGGAGGGTGAGAGACATGTTGGCGGCGGTGCAGCACGCAGTGAAATACCTCATCGTGCTCTATCTCGTGACGCACGGCCTCCCGGCCGCCTCCGAAATCGAGCTCCGCGACCTCGCCACCGCAATCGGCTGGAGCCTCCTGGCCTACTTCCGCATTTCCACCTAACCCGCCGCAGGCCGCGCCGCTCGTACAGTCGTCGGAGAAGTCTCCGGCAAGCTCGCCATCACGGTGCAGATGGGCCCTTTTCAGCAGCCCGTGGTTAGGCGAGCAGGTCTCCCACCATCCTCGTCAGTTTGTCCGGTGTGAACGGTTTCTGGAGCAGCACCGTGCCCGGATCCAGCACTCCGTGATGAACGATCGCGTCGTCGGTATAGCCCGACATGTACAGGATCTTCATCGCCGGCCGGGCCCGAACGAGACGGTCCGCCAGATCGCGTCCACTCATTTCCGGCATGACCACATCGGTCAGGAGCAGGTGAATCGGACCCGCGTGACGATGCGCGATGTCCAGCGCCGCGCTCGGGCTGCCGGCCGAGAGCACCGTATAGCCCGCGATCCCGAGAACCTCGGTGGCCAGGTCTCGGAGCTCGCCCTCGTCCTCGACCACGAGCACGGTGCCCGATCCGACGGCCGGCGGCGCGTCGGTCGCGGGTGCGGGCGCGGCGTCCGCCAGCGGCGCGACGCGAGCGAAATAGATCCTCACGGCCGTCCCGGCGCCCGGCGCGCTCTCGATTCGAATGTAGCCGCCGTGCTGCTTGACGATGCCGTACACCGTCGCCAGGCCGAGCCCGGTGCCCTTGCCGACGCCCTTGGTCGTGAAGAACGGCTCGAAGAGATGCGCCTGAACGTCCGGGCTCATGCCGGTTCCGGTGTCGCGCACGCTGAGCATGGTGTGCGGCCCGGCACTCGAGCCCGGGTGCGTCTCGACGAACGCCGGGTCGAGCTCGACGTTCGCGGTCTCGATCGTCAGTCGACCGCCCTGGGGCATCGCGTCCCGGGCGTTCACGGCGAGGTTCAGGATGACCTGCTCGATCTGCGCCGGATCGGCCTTCACGCGACCGAGGACCGGGTCGAGCGACGTGTCGAGCTCGATCGTCTCGCCGATCAGCGGCTGAGCATCTGGGCCATTCCCGCGACGACGCCGTTCAGATCGAGCACGCGCGGCTGGAGCATCTGCTTGCGGCTGAACGCGAGAAGCTGCTGCGTGAGGGCCGCCGCGCGATCGGCGGTCTTCCTCACCAGCTCGACGTCGCGCCGCTGCGGATCGTCGGCCGCCAGGCGCAGCAGCAGGAGCTCCGTGCGTCCGGTGATGACGGTCAGGAGGTTGTTGAAGTCGTGCGCGACGCCGCCGGCGAGCTGACCCACCGCCTCCATCTTCTGAGACCTGGCGCAGCTGAGCCTCGCTCTGGCGGAGCGCCTGTTCCGCGCGCTTGCGCTCGCTGATGTCGAGCACGGTCGACTGGATGGCCGGCTCGCCCGCCCAGACGATCTCGGTGACCTGGATCTCGACCCAGATCTGCGAGCCGTCGCGCCGGGTCGCCTGCAATTCGTACCGCGACGGCACCGCGTCGCCGCGAAGCCGCGCCGCGCGGTCGCTCTCGAGCCGCGCGAGCTCGTGCTGGCTCGATCCAGCGGCGGGTGTCGAGGCCGACGAGCTCATCGGCGCGTGTCGTAGCCGAGCATCCGCGCGAACGCCGGGTTGGCGAACAAGGTGACCCAGTCGCGCTGGATGTGCAGGCCCTGGATCGAGCTCTCGACCAGTGTGCGATAGCGGCGCTCACTCTCGCGCTCGCTCTCGAAGAGCTGGGCGTTCCGGATCGCGACGGCCGCCTCGTCGGCGAGTCGCAGCAAGGTCGCCTCGTCGTGATCGCTGAACGGGCGCTTCGTGCGATTCGCCACATAGAGAGCCCGACCACGTGATCCTCGCTCTTGATCGGCACGACCATCGCGCTGACACTGTCGTCCCTGACGACGGCGCCGAGGTAGTCCTTGCTGAAGGCCGGATCGCTCGTGTAGTCGTCGGTCCGCAGCGGGCGTCCGCTCAGCAGCGCCTGACCGCCGAATCCCTTGCCGGGCTCGATGCGGAACGTACGGTCGGAGGTGTAGCGCGAGCCGACGCGGTGGCGGACCGTCACGGCGTCCGTGTCGCCTTCGCGGAAGCCGATCATCGCCAGGTCGCTGCCGACCAGCTCCTTGGCGCTGTCGGTGATCCGGCGCAGCACCGTATCGAGGTCGAGCGACGCGGTGATCGCCTGCGCGACGCCGGCGAACACCTCGGACTCCCGGCGCCGGCGCTCGCTCTCCTGGTACAGCCGCGAGTTCTCGAGCGCGAGCGCGGCCTGATGCGCGAACGCCTGCATGAGCTCGATCTGCCGGACCGAAAACGGCCCGACGTCGTCGCGATAGGTGACGAGCGCGCCGAGCACCCGCTCGCCGACGAGGAGCGGGACGGACAGCACGGCCCGGTAGCCCTCGGCCTCGACGGCGGCGCGCGTCGACTCGGTGAGATCGAACGCCGGATCGTTCAGCAAGTCGGCCGACCAGACCGGGCGCCGCTCGGCGATCGCGGCGGGTGTCGTGCCGTCGCGCGGGTGCAGCGGACGCATGGCCGGAAACGCGCGGGTCATCCCGCGGCTCGCCGCGAAGAGCGTCGCGGTGTCGGGATGATCGGCGTGCACCAGCGCGACCGCGGACCGCTGTGTGCCGAGCAGCGAGCAGGCGCGGTCGACGACCAGCGACAAGATCCGCTCGAGCTCCAGCGACGAGGCGATCGCGCCGCCGAGCTCGGCGAGCGCCTCGGCTTCCTGTCGGCGCGCGGCGTTGTCCGCAAAGAGCCGCGCGTTGTGAATCGCGACCGCGGCATGGTCGGCGAGCCGGAGCAGGATCTGCTCGTCGCGGTCGGTCAGGACCCGGTCGTCCCGGTTGGCAACCGAGAGAAATCCTCGACGCGATCCTCGATCTTGATCGGCACGGCCATGTACGCGTGCAGGTCTTCCACGCGCGCGACCGCGAGGAACTCCGGCCCGAACCGGGTGTCCTCGAGATAACGGTCGGTGCGAAACGGCCGGCCGGTCGCGAGCACCAGACCGCTCGCACCCTGGCCGGGCGCGATCAGGAACGACCGGTAGTCCGCGTAGCGCGCGCCCGGCCACTGACGAAAGGCGAAGATATCGGTGGCGACATCGCGAAGGGCGATGAACGCCATGTCGGTCCGGCAGACCTCGCGCGCCCCCTCGGCGATCCGCTGCAGCACGGTCGCGAGCTCGAGCGACGTGTTGACCGTGCGGACGACGTCGGCCAGAAGCTCGGACTCGCGCTGACGCCGCCCGGCTTCCTCGTAGAGCTGCGCGTTCTCGATGGCGATGGCGGCCTGGTCGGCCAGGAGCCCGGCGAGATTCTTTTCCTCGGCGGTGAAGTCGCCGCGGGAGCCGAACGCGACGATCAACGCGCCGACCGCGCGTTCGTGGTGGATCAACGGTAGCGCGATGCAGGCGTGGAGCTCGCTCGTCTCGGCGAGGCGCGCGGTGCCGCCAGCGCGGATCTTGCTGCACGTCGGCGAGGTACTCGGGCCGGCGCGAGAGCAGGACGGTGCCGGCGATGCTGTTGTTGTCGCGGGGCACGGCCGTGGTGCGCACGATCCGGCCCGCGAGCTCGGGTCCGGCCCAGTAGCTGCCGCCCTCGCGCAGGGTCTCGGCGCCCTGATCGACCCAGACGTAGGCCATCTTTGCCTTCAAGAGCAGGGTGGCCGCCTCGGCGATGCCGCGGAACGCCGTGGCGCTGTCGGTCGCCGACGTCATGAGCCGCGTGAGGCGGCTGAGGGTGGTCAGGCGCTCGGCGCGCTCGTCCGCCTGACGCAGGGTGCGGTGGTGGGGGTCGGGGGCCGTCCGCGCCCGCTTCGCGGGCTTGGGACGCTGCCGCTTATTCAATGGCGAAGTGCAATCGCGCGTGGGCCTTTCGGAGCGCTTGCTCGACCGTGTCCGGCGTCTCGGCGCGGGCGAAGATGAACCCGAGATACTGCCAGCCCTCGGGGAGCGGCACCACGTCCTGTCCCGGGTGCATCGTGATGGCGACTTCCTCGATCCCGTCGATCGCGGCGGCCTCGTCGGTGCCGTGGACCGCCGCGAGCCGGCCCGCGCGCGGGATCGGAATCATCATGACGCCGGCGGCACGTCGCTCGCGCTCGAGCGATGCGAGGGGACGCCCGAGCGCGTGGCAGAGGATAATCTCCTCGAGACTCAGGCCCGTCCCGAAGGTCAAGGTGCGCGAGCACAGCCCACCGATCGAGCGCGCGGCGACCTCGAGCACGAAGGGACCGCGCTCGTTCAGGCGGAGCTCGGCGTGGATCGGTCCCTCGGTGAGTCCGAGCGCGGAGCAGGCGTCGCGCGATACCGCGGCGACGCGGGTCTGCATGGCTTCGGGGAGGCGCGACGGCGTCACGTAGATCGTCTCCTCGAAGAACGGGCCGTCGAGCGGATCGGGCTTGTCGAAGATCGCCAGCACGTGGAGCGTGCCGCCGACCAGCAACCCCTCGAGCGCAACCTCGACACCCGGGATGAACTCCTCGACGAGCAGCGCACGGCGCGCCTCGTCCGGCAAGGACCACGTCGGTCATTTCGAGGATCGCCGAGATTCGACGGAAAGCCGCCACGAATTCTCGCGCGTCATTCGCGCGGATGACGCCGCGGCTGGCCGAGAGCGCGAGCGGCTTCAGGACGCAGGGGTACTCGATCTCGCGCGGCGCGGGCGGCGGGGTCGTCCGCCAGGGTCACGAGGCGAAAGCGCGGGACGGGCACGCCGGCCTCGGCGAGACAGCGGCGCATCGCGTGCTTGTCGCGCGCCGTGCTGACGGCCGGGAGCGAATTGGCCTTGAGACCAAGCCGTTGGCTGATGGTGGCGGCGACGACCGTGGTGAGATCGTCCACCGGAACGACGGCATCGATCGGTCGTCGCTGCGCGAAGCGCGCGATCGTCTCGGCGCTCGCGCGAGGATCGGCGAAGTCGAGCGTGATGAGGGAGTCGGGGGCCAGGGGCTCGAAGGTGCTCGGCCGCTCGGAGGCACACACGAGCTCGACACCCAGCCGGGTCGCGGCCTCGACGAAGGCCTCGGTGCGGTACGTCGTCGTCGGCAGGAGCAACAGTAAACGGCTTGCCGACGACGACACCGGCGTCAACCCCTCACGCCGAGGCGTGGGCTAGAGCTTTGCCGGGCGTGTAGTAGGGGTTGCTCCCGGCGGAGTGGTCGGTCGCGTCGAGGACTTCGGCGACCTCGGGGATCTCTTCCTTGATCAGCCGTTCGATGCCTTGCTTGAGCGTGACGTCCGCGGCGCCGCAGCCCTGGCAGCCGCCGCCCATCTGCAGATACACGCGGTTGTCCTGCACGTCCACGAGCTCGACGAATCCGCCGTGGCCGGCGACCGCGGGGTTGATCATCGAATCGATCAACTCCTGAACCTTGGTCTTCAGATCATCGCTCATGCAGCACCTCTCAAATCGATACTGTACCCGAGTTCGTGCTCAGGGCCAACTGGCCCTCCGTGGGCTCCGCTCAGCAAAACCACGGTTCGGTGAGGCGCGGCGGCCGCTTCCGCTTGGCGTCGGGCGCCGAAATCGGCCGCACGGGAAGGCCGGCGGTCCGGTCCGCCAGCTCCCGCACCCGCTGGAAGGTGACCGCGGCGTCCTCGCGGCGGTCGGCCGCGCCGGCCACGACGGCCGACACCTCCGCGTGCAGGGCCTCCATGCGCGGGTCGGGGTGGATCCAGCGGTGATAGAACTGTTCTTCGACGAGCTCGCCCAGGAACGGACGCATGGCGGCGCTCTCGAGCAGGAGCGACCCCGGCGGGATCAGAAGCCGAATCGAGAACTGGACGGGATCGACGGCGTCGACGAGCCCATGAGCTTCGACGAAGTCCAGTAGCTGTCGGTAGTCCTCGAGCGTCGTCCACGGTGTGAACGCGACCCACGTCGGGCGGAGCGCAATGCCGGCGTCGGCGGTGACCTGTACCGCCGCCTCGATGTCGGCGCGGGAATGACCCTTGTCGAGGTGCGCCAGGATCTCGTCGTTCAGCGACTCGGCGGCCGACACGATGAACGCGCACCCGAGCCGCGCGAGCTCCGGCAGCCGGTCGCGATGGCGCAGCAGGTGCTCGATTTTTGCCGTGAAGTCGAAGGTGAGCGTAGGAAACGCTTCGTGAAGCGCTCGCGCGACGGCCAGCGCGTGGCCGGGACCGTTCAGGAAGTCGGGATCGCCGAACGTGATGTGGGTCGCGCCGGCTTCGACCTGCTGACGGATATCCGCGAGCAGCACCTCGACCGGCACCACGAAGAAACGACCGCCGTACACGGGCGGGATCGGACAGTGCCGGCACAGGTGCTTGCAACCTCGGCTCGCTTCGACGTAGCCGACCAGCTCGAGCCCGCCGTCCCGCTCCAGATGCGCGTACTTCTTCAACGAGGGTAAGCTCGCGCGACTCGGCGGGGAAAGTCGAGCTTCGCGAGGACGCGCAGAGGCTGGGGGGCGCCGCCGGTGGGCTCGCGATCTCCAGCGTGCGGACCAGATCGATCAGCGCCCCTTCGGTCTCGCCGCTCATGACCGAATCGGCGATGCCGGCCAGCAGATGCTTCGCGTTGAGCGTCGCGTAGAGCCCGCAGAACGCGATATGGCACGCAGGGTTCAAGGCTCGCACGCGGCGGGCGACGGTGACGCCGAGACGGAGGGCCGTGTGCATCGGCACCGAGATCGCGACGAGCTTCGCGCGCTTGACGCGCTCGGCATCGAAGGGCTCGACCGATACGTCCATCACCGCCGGCGCGTAGCCCGCGCGCTCGAGAAACGCCGCCGGCCACGCGACGGCCAGCGGCTGATGGCCGAGCTCGTAGCAGGCAACCAGCAAGATCGCGCCGCGCTCCTTCATGCTCAAGAGTGTACTCCGGGCCAGTGCGCGCCGCAGGTCGTCGCGGGGCTGGGGTCCCCGCCGACCGAGGCGCGCCTATGAAACGGACCGCGCCTAGAGTCCCGCCAGAGGCCGCCGCAGGCATGGTTTGTGGTGGTATCGTGGGTGGCGCTGCTCAATTCCCAAGGAGGACTCACGCAATGGCCGTCAAGATCACGACCCGGCCGAACGGCCCGTACCTGATCGAGGGTGAGTGCGAGCTTTACGATCCGACCGGGGCGCCGATCAATACGGCGGGCCAGGCGAAGATTGCGCTGTGCCGGTGCGGGGCGTCGACCAACAAGCCGATGTGCGACGGCACGCACAACAAGGTCGGCTTCCAGGCTTCGGAGGCCGCGAAGAAGTAGCCGAACCTATTCGGGCTGGGTGTCGGGCTCGACGTCGGTCAGGAGCACCCAGTCGTCTGGCGGCTCGGGAGCAGGCCGCGTCTTCGGCGCCGAGGTAATGGTGCGGCCGCGGCTCGGCGAGAACCACTCCCACACGCCGCTCGGCGCGCCGGCGTCCTGGGCCTCGCCGACTTCGGGCCCGACAGCGCCGGACTCCGCGCGCTCGGTCTTACGCTGTCGCTTGGCTTCCTGCTTGGCCTTCTGGATGTCGGCTCGGCGTCGGCGCTCGAAGCCGTAGTGCCCCCGCGACTCACCGAACGCTCACATGTGGTTTCATCGCCGAAATTCTAGCACGTGCCGCTGGGCATGGCGCCGTCGAGCCCGTACCCCGACGTGAACCCTCGCGACGCCCCGGCGGTCGTCATCGAGCGGCCGTCCAACTTCTCCACAGTGTGAGAAGAAGGGCGATGGCCACCGGGCCGACGAAGAGCCCGATCGGTCCGAACGCTACCAGGCCGCCGAGGACGCCGAAGAATCCGAGCAGGAACGGAATCCGAGCTCCTCCGCGCAAGAACCACGACTTGATCACGTTATCGGTCATGCTGACCACCAAGACGCCCCATGCCAGAAACAGGAGGCCGCCGCCGATCCGTCCCTGCACGATGAGCCAGACGGTTGCGGTGTACGTAGACCAGCGGCGGGCCGATCGGCGTCAGCGCCAGGAATCCGGCGACCGCCCCGAGCAGCGCCGGCGAGCCGAGTCCTATCGCCCACGCACCGAGCGCGACGAGCAGCGCCTGGGTGAGCGCGGTCGAAAGGGTTCCGTACATCACGGCGCGCACGGTCTCACCGAGCGTGTGGATGAGCGGGTCCACGCTCCCGCCCGCCACACGCCTCGCCGTGATGTGGATCTGCGGCACCAGCTCCCCGCCGTGGCGGAAGAAGAAGAACAGAGTCAGAAGGGTCAGGATCGCGTCGAGAGCGAGGCGCCCCACGTCACCGGCCGTCGTCGCGATGAGGCCGGCGAGCAGACCTGTACGGGCGATGACCCACTCCTGCATCTGAGCCGGGTTGGCGACGAGTCCCTCGATCAGTCCGGCTGCCCGCTGGCCGACCCACGGGATGCCGCGAAGCGTCGCGGTGAGCGCGTTGGGGCCGCCGGCGAGCCAGGCCCGCAGGCCTTCGTAGCGCGTTCTGGAGCTCGAAAACGAGCGCCGTGGTGATCAGGACGGCCGGCACCACGACCACGAGGACCATGAGACCGGTCATCACCGCGGCGCTGAGGCCCACACGACCACCCATGACGCGATCGACCCGCACGTGCAGGGGCCAGCTGGCGTACGCGAGGACCGCCGCCCACGCGATGGGGACGATGAATGGCCGCAGAACCACGAAGGACGTGCAGCACGATGAGCGCAACTCCCGCGATTTGCGCCCATCGCCGCTCCAGGATCACGCTCATTCGCAGCACTCTAGACCGGCCCGACGCGCTGCGCCACCGTGGTGGCCTGACGCGGGTGGTCCATCGCTGAGCAAACTTCGTCGTTTCAGGGCGGTAAGAATCGCGCCACTCGTGGCGCCCTCGTGGCCGGAAATTCGAAAAACATCAACCAATACAGTATCTTACTGGCTCGGCCTCGAATGGTATCGCCTTTGCGTTAGTACCCGTGCAGGAGGGAAAGGCGATGATCAGCACGATGGTTCGCACGCTCTCACGGGTTCCGATCTCGCTCCGCGGCCTCGCCGTCTGCGTGGCTTGCGAGGAGTGCTTCGAGCTGGGCGATCCGACCCGCCCGTCTTGCGGCAGCGACGAGTACGTCCCGCTTCTTCATCAGCTCGAGGGCCGCATCCTCAACATGACGAGCAACAACTAAGTGCTGGTTCGGCGCGCCGGGTTGAGATCGCTCGATCGTCCAGCCGACGCTTCAACGGCTCGGAGCGCAGAGCGTTCTGGGGCCCCGCCAACCAGCCGGCTGCGGTTTCTCTCGGACCGACCCTCGATAGTCCGGACGACCTTCACACCCGAGCAGCGATCAGCGCCCCTGCCAGTCAGGCTTTCGCTTTCGAGGAACGAGCGCACGCCTTCGTGGAAGTCTCGGCTCAGATAGCAGGACAGGATGAGATCGTCGAGGTCTCGGGGCGCCAGCACGGCCAGCATCCGGCGCGTGGCCTCCTTCGTCGCGGCGATCGTGAGCGGAGCCAGCTCGGCCAGACCCGCGGCGAGCTCCCGCGTGCGTGACTCGAGCTCCGGCGCCGGATGGACACGATCGATCAGCCCGATCGTTTTGGCCTCCTGAGCGTCGAGCAGCCGCGCCGTCAGCACGATTTCGCGAGCGCGGTTGGGACCGAGCACCGACACGAGCAGGGTGAGGCTCACCGGCGCCAGGAAATTCCCGAGCGTGCGGGCCACCGGGATGCCGAAGCGCGCGTGCGGGGCGGCCAGCCTCAGATCGCACGCCAGCGCGATGAAGAGCCCGCCGCCGATCGCGTCGCCCTGCAGCATGGCGATCGTGGGCTTGCTCATGCCGGCGAGCTTCGAGAGCACCCGGGTCAGACGAGCCTCGTAGTCGAGCGCGTCCTGGCGGGTCTCGAAGTCGAGGAACTGGCGGATGTCGGTGCCGCTCGCGAACGCCTTGTCACCCGCGCCCCGCACGATGACCGCGCGCACGGCCGGATCGGTGTCGAGGGTGGCGCACGCATCGTGCAGCGCCTCGTACATCTCGAACGTCATCGAGTTGCGCGCGTCGGGGCGATTGAAGGTGAGCAGCGCGGTGGGCCCGTCGCGCTCGACGAGGAAGTGGTCCGTCATCCGAGCCGTCGCGGGGTCACCCCGAAGCCCCAGTCCCGAAGGTCCTGATCGAGCTGCTCGCGCCGCCGCTCGGCGCGCCGCCGCTCCTCGGTCAGCTCCTCGAACCGCTGGCGCTGCTCGCCGCGGCGCCGATCGAGGAGCACCCTGATCCTCGCGGCGCCGGAGAGCTCCTGAGCCAGGAAGTCGTAGAGGTCGGGCTGCGAGCGGGCCACGATGAAGAGGTGCCCGAGCTCGGTCACTTCCTTTCGGCCTGCTCCCGGCCGGAGCGCATGTCGAGCTCGTCGAAGGCCCGTTGCGCCTGCGAACGGCGCTGCGCGGCGGCCTCGGCGTCGCCCAGCCGCGACTCGAGCGCGCCGAGGCTCAGCAGGCACGACGCGACGAGCGGGCGCAGCCCGAGCTCGGCGGCGAGGCGCAGCGCCTCTTCGTACCGCGCGCGCGCTTCGCTCGGGTCCGCGGGGCGCCGCGGGCGGCGATGTCGCCCAGCACCTGAAGCGCCTGCGCTTCGTGCCCGCGCTCGCCGTGCTCGCGCGCCATGTCCAGAGCCTGGCGCGCCGTGTCGAGCGCCTTTTGATGCTGACCGTCGGCCAGAAAGCCTTCCGCGAGATTGACGAGCCAGGCGGCGAGATACGCGCGGATGCCCAGCTCACGGCTCAGGGCCACGCCGTCCTCGAGCAGGCGAAGCCCCTCGGGCACGTGGCCCATGCGGACGAACGCGAGGCCGAGCAGCGAGAGCGGAATCGGCAGCCACACGGTGAGGTGCTTCTTGCGGCAGGCTTCCAGTCCGCGCTCGAGCGGCATCACGGCGCGCGCCAGGCGCCCGCGCCGGATCCATACGAGCCCGATCAGGGTCCAGGCGATCAGACGGCCGTACGCGTGCTGCGTGGTCTCGGCGGCGCGTTGCGCCTCGGCCAGGTACGAGTTCGCCGCGTCGAACGCGCCGCGGTCGGCGAGGCTGAAGGCGAGCCACCCGCACGAGGCGACGTACGAGATCGTCGCTTGATCGCCGGCGGTCGTATCGATGTTCTCGCGGAGCGCGCGTTCGGCCCGGGCGTAGTCGCCCTGGGCGTGATAGCTCTGGCCCATGTACTGGCGCGCCAGTCCCTGGAGCGCGGCATCGCCGATGGCGCGGCCCACGTCGAGACAGCGCTGGCCGTACTCGATCGCCTGCTTCGTCTCGCCCTTGAGATAGTGGTAGTTGATCAGATAGGTGTAGACGCGAGCCAGACGCGCCTCGTCGCCGAGGTCGCCGGCCAGGCGCTCGGCTTCGCGCGAGACGCTCAGGACGTCGTCGAGCCGGCCGAGCTGCAGGAGCGGCGGGCGCAGGTCCAGGCGAAGGTCGATCGCCTGCTCGCGCGTCTCCCGCGTCTCCGGGAGCCGCTTGAGCGCGGCGAGCGCATCTTGAAAGGCCTGGACCGCTTCGGTGTTCGCCGCATGCAAGACCGCGCGCGCGCCGACCTGCCGGTTGTACACGAGCGCTTTCGCCCACACCTCGCCCCGCGATGCATGGAACGCGAGCTGGTCGATATGGCTCGTGCGACGGTCGTGGTAGAGCCGCTCGATCGCCTCCACGATCCGCGCGTGCAGGACCCGCCGCTGCTCGCGCAGCAAGCTCGCATAGGCGACGTCGCGGGTGAGCGCGCTCTTGAAGCGATAGACGACGTCGGGGAACAGGCTCGCTTCGTAGAGAAAGCCGGCGACTTGCAGGCTCGCCAGCGCGCGCCCGACGCTCCCGGCCGGAACGTCCACGATCGCCTCGAGCAGCGCCTGCGGCACGTCCGAGCCGACCACGGCGGAGGACTGGAGCAGGAGCTTCTCGTCGTGCGGAAGCCGGTCGATGCGGGCGGCCAGGACGGCCTGGACCGTCAACGGCACCTGGAGCGTCTTGAGCTCGGCGCCCATCCGGTAGGCGCCGCGCTCGCCCACGAGCACCTTGGTCTCGACGAGGGTGCGGACGATCTCCTCCAGGAAGAACGGGTTGCCGTTGCTCCGCTGGATCAGAAGGTCGCGCAGGGCTCGGAGCGAGCGGCTGTCGCCGAGCAGCTCCCGGAGCAGCTCGTCGGTCGCCGCCGCCGAGAGCGCGTCGATCTCCAGATGATTGAAGCCGGCGCGCCCGGCCCAGTCGTGCTCGTATCCGGGCCGGTAGTCGACGAGCAGCAGCAGGCGCGCGGTCGGGATCCGGTCGAGGAGGCTATCGAGAAAGGCCTGCGTCTCGGCGTCGACCCACTGGAGGTTCTCGAGAACGAGCACGAGCGGCTGGCGCTCGGTCTCCTTCAAGAGCACGTGCGTGAGCGCGTCGACCACCCGGTCGTGCCGCTCGCGCGCGTCGAGCTGTCGAAACGGATCGTCCGATGGCAACGCGTCGAGCAGCGACAGGGTCGGCGCCACCGCCTCGCCCAGCCCGGGATCGAGCTCGCGGATGATCGCGGCGATCTTCTCGGCCACCCGTGAGGCCGGGTCGAGCGCGTCGAGCTCGAAATACGATCGGAGCAGCTCGATGATCGGGCGATAGGACGCCGCTCGCTCGTACGAGTGCGAGCGGCCTTCGAGGATGCGCCACGTCTGGGTCTTCGCCGAGCGAAGGAACTCGTGGATGAGCCGGGTCTTGCCGACACCCGCCTCCGAGCTGACCGCCGCGATCTGACCGTGGCCGGTGCGCGCGAGCTCGAGCAGCGTGTGCAGCCGGTCGAGCTCCGCGACGCGCCCGATGAATCGCGAGAGCTGCTGCGTGTCGGCGGAACGCAGCCTCGAGCGCGCCGGCGCCCCGCCGACGAGCTCGGAGACCTCGACGGCCGCGTCGAGTCCTTTGATCGGCCGGGCGCCGAGTGCGCGTGACCTGCACGGCGCTCTCCGCGAGCCGGACCGTGCTCGGCGCGACGAGGATGGTGCCCGGGTCCGCCATCTGCTCCATGCGGGCCGCCAGGTGGGTGGTTTGACCCACCGCCGAGTAGTCCACCTTGAGGTCGCTCCCGATCGAGCGCACCACGACCTCGCCGGAGTTGAGACCGACGCGGATCCTGACCGAGATGCCCTCGGTCTTCTGGATCAGCTCGGCGTAGCGCCCGACGGATTCCTGCATCCGCAGCGCGGCGTAGCAGGCGCGCACCGCGTGGTCCTCGTGCGCGAGCGGCGCGCCGAAGAGCGCCATGATGCCGTCGCCCATCACCTGGTTGACCGTGCCTTCGTAGCGGTGGACCGCCTCCATCATGCGCTCGAGGACGGGGTCGAGCAGCCGGCGAGCCTCCTCGGGATCGCGGTCGGCGAGGAGCTCCATCGAGCCCTTGAGATCCGCGAAGAGGACGGTGACCTGCTTGCGCTCGCCGATCATCGCGGCGCGCGAGGTCAGGATCTTGTCGGCGAGGTGCGGCGGCGTGTAGGCCTTGGGTACGGCGGTGGGTGTCGCCGCCGTGAGGCTGGTGCCGCAGCCGTTACAGAATCGGGCGCTGTCCGGGTTGTCCTGCTGGCAGGCCGGACACTTCATCCTTTGACGCTCCCGGCCGTGAGCCCTTCCACCATATAGCGCTGGAGGTAGGTGTAGACGAGGATGACCGGGAGTGTGGTGAGGACGGCGCCGGCCATCAGGTAGCCCCAGCCGTAGACGTCGCCCGTAATGAACGTGGAAAGCCCGACCGGCAACGTCCGCTGCTTGACGTCGCTGATGAACACCAGCGCGTACAGGAATTCGTTCCAGGCCTGCGTGAACGCGAAGAGGCCCGCCGCCAGCACGCCGGGCGCCGCGAGCGGCAGGATGATGCGCCGAAACGCGCCGAAGCGCGTGGCGCCGTCGATCATCGCCGCCTCTTCCAGCTCCTCCGGGATCGAGCCGAAGTACCCCATGAGGAGCCACGTCACGAACGGCACCGTGAAGGACGGGTAGGCGGCGATGAGCCCGGCCAGGCTGTCGGCCAGCCCCATCGTGCGAATCTGCGCGTAGAGCGGGATGAACAGGATCGACGGCGGCACCAGGTACGTGATCAAGGTCGCGCTCGACAGGAAGGCGCGCCCGAGGAAGCGCAGCCGCGCCAGCGCGTAGGCGCCGAGCGTGCCGATCGCGGTGGCCACGAGCGTGCTCGAGATGGCGACGAGCGCGCTGTTGCGGAACCAGACCGCGAAGTCGGTCTTGGTCAGGAGCTGGGTGTAGTTCTCGAGGGCGAACGGCGAGGGCCAGAACATCGAGACCAGGCTGCGCATCTGGTCCTCGGTCTTGAACGACGTGACCGTCATCCAGTAGAACGGAAACAGGACCAGCAGCAGCAGGAGTCCGAGGAACGCTGTAGGCGACCGCGGTCTGGAGTCGCTCGATCGCGTCCCGGTTCACTTCGCGTGACTCCGGCGCATGTACCGCGAGCACGATGATCACCATCGCGAGCGCCGGCAGCATGTAGAGCGCGACGGCGATCGCCTCGCCGAGCCGCTGGGCGCCGAAGGCCATCTCGTAGGTGAAGACCGGCAGCACCATGCGTCGCGCCGCCCGGACCGCCCTTGGTCAGGATGTAGACGATCGCGAAGTCGTTGAAGGTCCAGATCGTCGACAGCAGCATCACGATGATGATGATGTTGCGGAGCGCCGGCAAGCGTGACGTGGCGGAAGCGCTGGACGATGTTGGCGCCGTCCACCGCCGCCGCCTCGTACTGCTCGCCCGGAATCGCCTTCAACCCGGCCAGGAACGAGATCCCGAAGAACGGAAACCCGCGCCAGATGTTGACGAAGATCACCGACGCCATCGCGGTGCCGGGCTCGCTGAGCCAGCCGACGCCCTGCGGCAGGATGCGGAAGACCTTCACCAGGAGATAGTTCAGGACGCCGAGGCTCGCGTCGAAGATCCAGAGGAAGTTCAGCGCCGGACACCACGGTCGGCGCGACCCACGGGATCAGCAGCAGGCCGGTGAAGAGATTGCGATAGCGGATGCGCGAGGTCAGCACCAGCGCCATCACCATGCCCAGGACGAGCTTGAAGCCGACCGAGGCGAACGTGAAGACGAACGAGTTCCAGACGGCGCGACGGAAGAAGCCGTCGTAGGCGAGGCGCACGTAGTTCTCGAAGCCGACGAAGACGGGCGGCACCCCGACGTACTTCCGCGTCGAGGCTCAGGTACGACCGCGTAGCAGAACGGGTAGGCGACCAGCGCCAGCACCATGACCACCATCGGGAGCACGAAGAGGTAGCCCAGATGCCAGTCGGCCCCGAGCCGGCGCCGGAGCGCGATGCGCCGGTCGGGCCGCGCGCGCTCGCTCGACTGGGATCTGCGCGACGGTAGCCATGGGTCGGCGCGCGCTCGCGCGCTACTTGCCTCCTCGGATCTTGTAGACTTCCTCGATTCGGCCGTGCGTTTCCTTCAGCGCGCGCCTCGAGCGAGAGCCCGCCGACACGACCCGGCCCGCCATGTCGCAGAGCATGTACTGCGCCTGCACCTCGATCGCCGCGGGCGTGATCGGGCCGGGATAGCCGGGCCACATGCTGCGCATGATGTTCTGCAGCATGCCTTCGTAGTTCGGGTCGCTCTTCCAGTACGGATGCTCGGCGCGCGACTTGTACACGGGCCGGCCTGGCCGCTGCACGCCTTCATGTACTCCTCGAACCGCTTCTCGTCCTCGACCCAGCGGATCATGTCCTCGGCCAGCTCGTGGTACTTCGACTTCTGGAACACGCCCCAGTTGTAGGCGCCGGCGAAGACGAACGTGCCGGCCGGCCCGCCCGGCGTGAGGATGACCTGGGTTTTCTCGAACAGCGGGTGCTTCTTGGCCCCCATCGCGTAGAACAGGCTGGCGCCGTTGTTGGTGGTGACGAGCTTGCCCGCCATGTACGCCTCGTTGTTGCTCGCGTCGTTCCAGCCCATGACGCCGGGCGGCTGGACCTTGTGCTTCTGGATCGTGTCGACCGCGAACTGCAGCGCCGCCATGTTCTGCCTTGAGATTCGAGGTCGCGAGCGCGGGCTTGCCGTCCTTGTCCCAGGCGCTGCCGCCGTAGTTCCAGAGGATGTTCTGCATGAAGCCGTTGCCGTCGTCGCACCGGTTGAGCGTCTGCCCGAAGCCCCAGATGTCCTTCGACGGGTCCTGGCACTTCTTGGCGACGTCGATCACGTCGGGGTCGTACACCTTCGGCATCTTGAGGCCCTTCTCCGCGAGCAGATCCTTGCGGACGTGGAGCCCGCCGCCGAAGGCCAGGCGCGCGATGCCGTAGTACTGGCCGTTGAACTGCATGACGCGATCGGCGTACGGCAGGAGACCGCCGCGCGCGGCGGCGAGGTCCTTGGCCAGCTTCGTCTCGTCGCGCAGCGCCGCCTTGTAGCGCATCGGTCCCTGATAGTTCATCTCGGCCACGTCGGGCGGGTTGCCCGCCTCGATGGCCGCGACGAACTTCTGCTCGCGGTCGCCGAAGGTGGCCCAGTCGAACTCGGGCTCGACGTTGCGCTCCTTCGCCCACGCCTCGACGTGCTTGGCGAGGATGTCGTTGCCGCCGGTCACGTAGCTCTTGAAGAGCCAGATGCGGAGCTTGGTCTTCGGCTGCGCGGACGCCATGCCGCGCAGCACGGCCAGGCCGGCGGCGGTGCCGCCGGTGAGCACGGCGGATTTCCGGAGAAACTCGCGGCGGGCGATCAGGCCCGCGTCGAGCTCGGCGGCGAGCCCGCTCAGGCGCGGGTCGGTCGTGATCATTTGGAGTCGCTCGCCAGCTTTCCGTTGACGCCCCAGTTCGACCGCTCCACGTCCTGGAAGACGATCTGAACCTGGTCGGCGGTCGTCTTGCCGATCTTCACCATCGCCTCGGTGATCGCGGCGGTGATCTCGCGCTTCTGCTGGTCGGTGCGTCCCGCGTACCACTGGATCGTGATGTTGGGCATGGCCTCTCTCCTCGATTTATAGGCACGTCCCGCGACGCCCTGCAGCGCGCACGTCCGGGACCTGCGTGGCAGCGATTATCGCAGTGGGCCGCCCGCCGGGCAAGGCAGCGTCGTGCCGGGAACTATCGCGCGGCGCTCCGGTCTAACTCCGGCGACCGAACAACCAGCGCGGCCTGAGAAGGCCCGGAGGGTAGACGCATGAACCGACGCAGCCTCTTGCAGATGCTCGGCGTGGGCATGGGTGTTGCCGTCGCGACGCCGGCGTGGGCGCAGAAGATCCGCATTCTTCCTGGGGCCGGTGAGGGGCGCGCCGTCGGCCGGCGGCGATCAGGCCCTGGCGGAGGTCCGGCGCGTGCTCGCCGGCGTCCGTGTCGGTGAGCGCCGGGCGCACGCCGGGCTCACGGTCTTCTGGCTCCACGCCCCGGCCGCATCGACATCATGGGCTGTCTCTACCCTCGACGAGGCCGCGCGCGCAGGGAGGGCTCATCGTCAGCGAGCGGGATCAGGCCGCCGTGTCCGATCTCGTGATCGAAAACCGCGGTCCGGTGCACGTGCTGCTGCTCGCCGGCGAGATCTTGCAGGGCGGAAAGCAGAACCGCATCGTGGTCGAGGACGTCCTGATTCCGCCGCGGAGCGGCCCGCTGACCTTGCCGGTCTTCTGCGTCGAGCAAGGCCGGTGGCAGGGAGCCGGCAAGCAGTTCAGCACGCGCGAGACGCTCGCCGCGCCGCGTCTGCGCGAGAAGATGCTCGAGCGCACCGATCAGCGACGACGTGTGGGCCGAGGTCGACCGCTACGCCCGGAGCGTGGCCGCCCCATCGGCGACGGGCAGCTACCAGGCGATCCCCGACAAGCCCGAGGTCCAGGCCCAGCAGAAGGACGTCGAGGCCGCGATCGGTGGAGCGATCGCGCCGGGCGCACAGGGCGCCGCGGTCTACGTCGGCGACACGCTCGCCGGGCTCGATCTCTTTCAGGACGGCTCGCTGTTCGCGCGCGAGTGGTCGAAGCTCCTGCGCGCGAGCACGATCGAAGCGTACGGCCGCAAGATCGCCGACCCCGACGACGAGCCGGCTGCGCACGAGCCTCGACGAGCTCTTGAAGGCCGCCGCGGGAGCCGCCGGCTCGGTCAGGCGCGGCGTCGGCGCCGGGTGGCTCGTCGAGCTCCGGATGAGTCGCGCGAAGGGCTCGGCGCTCGTCGCCGAGAGTCAGGTCGTGCACGTCGCGATGATCTGACGGACGGCGCGTCCGGCGTGCGGCCCGCCCGGAGCAGGAAGAGGCGCAGCATCCGCTCGTCGAAGTCCGCGTCGAACGTCGGCGTCGGCGGATACCGGTGATAGAGCGAGTGCGCCTCCAGCACCTGGAGCCCTGACGATCGGGTCAGGCGGGCCAGGTCGTCGAAGCCCGGCAGGACGTGCAGGATGTCGGCCCAGATCGACCTTGGATGGCCGGCGAACATCTCGCTGAGCATGACGTCCACGATCAGGAGCGCGCCGGGGGCCGCGAGCGTCACGAGGTGGCCGAAGCCCCGCGCGAGCTCGCGGTGATCGCGCGCGTGGTTGAGCACGGCGCCGAGCGCCGCCACGATCGAGAACGGGCCGCGCGCGCCCGAGCGCGGCGACGTCTCGCGCGTCGAAGATGTCGGAGCGCTCGAGCCGGCCGGCGAGGCGCGGATGGCGCGCGGCCGCGCTCTCCAGGAGCTCGGGCTGGACGTCCGGTCATCAGGACGTCGTAGCCGTGATCGAGCGCGGTCGCGGCCAGATCGCCCAGGCCGCCGCCGATCTCGAGCCACCGGGCGCCGATCCCCAGCTCGCGACGATATCGGGCGACGGACTGCCACAGGTCGAACGACGCCGGCGTGAGGTAGGAGGTGATCTCGTCGGCGGAGATGCCGAGGTAGTAGTCCTTGATCTCCCGCCGCCGCTGTCCATCGGAGCGCATGCTTTGTAGCGGGGTCCGTGGAGTTCGGCTCGGGCCGAGGGTGGCCTGAGATAGATGCGTGTGGCTCCGACACGCCCGAACTCACGTTGACGGCGCTATCGGCCCGTCTCGGCGATCTTGTAGACGCGCCGCACGTTGTCCCAGAGCATCTTCGACTGGATCGCGGGCGCGATGCCGCGGAACTGCTCCTCGATCGCCTTCTGCGAGAAGGGCCAGGTGCCGTCGCGGTGGGGATAGTCCGAGCCCCACATGACGTTGTCGGGCGCGATCTCCGCCATCGCGCGCACGCCGTGGAAGTCCTTCTGGAACGTCGCGTACATCTGGCGCTTGAAGTAGGCGCTCGGCGGCAGCTTGAGCCCGAGATCGTCGGCCAGGCGCTCCTCGTACGTGTCGTCGAGGCGCTCGAGCATGTACGGCAGCCAGCCGATCCCGCTCTCGCCGAGCACCAGAGTGAGCTTCGGATGGCGCTCGCAGACGCCGGACAGGATCACCGAGGCGCAGATCTCGTCCATCTGAAGCGGCGCGACCACGGTCCAGGCGCCGGCGGACGCCGGGCTCTGGATGCCCTGGACGGCGTAGCCGACGGTCGCGGCGCCGCCCTCGAAGACGTGAAACGAGATCACGAGGTCGGTCTCCTCCGCGGCCGCCCACAGCGGCTCCCATTCCTGATGCCACACCGGGAGCTTCGAGCCCCACGGAACGAAGACGGCGCCGCGCAGCCCGAGCTCGGCGCAGTGACGCACCTCGTCGGCCGCCGCGCTCGCGTCGTGATTCGGCAGACAGCCGAGGCCGAAGAAGCGTCCGGGCTGGGATCGATTGAAGTCGGCGATGTAGTCGTTGTACGCGCGATACACCGCGGCCAAGGTCTCGTGATCGGCGATGCCGCTGTGCGTGAACAGCCCGCGCGAGATCCCGATGATGCCGTAGATGATCTCGGCCTCGACGCCGTCGCGCTCCTGATCCTGGCGCCGCTCGGCGGGATTCGAGGGCCGCGTCTGCGTGCCGGAGGCGAAGCCGGCGTCGGCCAGGATGCGGCCGCGCCGTCCACCGGTCACACCCGGACCGTACACGCCCCACGGCCCGAGCACGGCGTCGCCGGACACCCACACCTTGCGTCCATCGCGCTCGACCACCTTCGGCGCGCGGTCGCGCCACGTCGACGCCATGCGCGAGGTGAAGGTATCGGGCGGGAGGTAGATGAGATCCATGTGGCTGTCGGCCGACATCGCTCTGAGAGACATGGGCGACTCCTCTGTTTCGAGCGGACGCGAGTGAGGGCGAGCGTAGTCCCAGTCTTGCGCGAACGCAAGAATCCGGAATCTCCAGTGGCACGGTCAGACTGACCAGAAGCGGACAGTCTGGCTCGCGCGTGACCAGCGCGCATTCGTGGCCGGTGGTCCAAATCTACAAAAACCTTTGGGTCTGTTTTTTCAGGAAATCCGGAATCGCGTGGCATTTCGCTTGCTCTATCAGCACTTCGCCGCGCGCACCGAAGCCGACCGAGACGTGAAACGTGGCGACGGCGGGGAGATCGAATGAGCCTCGTGAAGCGAGTCATCGCAGCCTTGCTGCTCACCGGCGCCGCGGCGCTGCTGCTGGCGTCCTCCACCTCGCGCAAGAGCGGGTCGGAGTGGTGACCAACATCGAAGGGTTCGCGACGGTGGCGCGCGTGGCGCTGCCGGAACCCAAGCCGCTTCATTTCAAGGACGACCTCTTTCTCCGTGATCGCATCACGACCGGCGAGCGCTCGATCGTGCGCGTGCTGCTGGGCGGCAAAGCCACCGTCACCGCCCGCGAGCGCTCCGTGCTGACGATCACCGAGGTGCCGGGAGTCGCCACCATCAACCTCGGCGCCGGGCGCATCGCGGTCGCGGTCGCCAAGGGCCTGATGAAGCCGGGCGAGGTCATCCAGATCAAGACGCCGAACGCCGTCACGGCGATTCGCGGCACCGTCGTCATCGCCGAGGTCGAGCCGGCGCCCCAGGGCTACCAGTCGACGATCACGATCCTGCGCGGCCTGGTCGACGTGACGAGGCTCGATCCGGCCGGCGCGCTCACCGGGCCCGCGGTGAAGGTCGGAGCGCTCGAGCGGGTGACGGTGGTCAACGCCCAGCCCGTGCCCGCGCCGCAGAAGATCACGCGGGATGCCGCGTCCCGGCTCGCCGCCGACTTCAGCTTCGTGCCGAAGAATGCCCCCGCCGCCAGCGCCGACGCGCTCGGCGCCGAGGTGAAGGACATCACGATGCGGGACGCGATGCAGATCATCGGCGCGGTGAGCCCGGCCCCGCCGACCGGCACCTCCGGCCAGGGCGGCGGCCCGGGCACGACAGGTCAAGGCGGCCCGAGTACGGCCGGTCAGGTGTGACCGGCGGTGAGCGCGGCGGTCGGTGGTGTGACCAGCACGGCGACGGGCGCGGTCGGCGCGACGACGAACGGGCTCTCGAATCTGGCCAGCGGCACGACGAACACGCTCAACGCCGTGACCGGCGGCGCGACGGCACACTCAACGGCGTGACGGGTGCCGCGACCGGTGCGGTGACGGGTCTGACGAGCCCGGTGACTCAGGCCGTCGCGCCGGTGGTCAATCCGGTGACGAGCCCCGTGACGAATCTGGTGACGACGGTCACGAACACCGTGAACAACGTGACGAACCCGGTCACGAACCCCATCCTGCCGGGTCTCCTGCGCAAGCCGTAGCCGGACGAGGATCGTCGTCGCAGACGCAGCTGAAGGGGAGTAGCGAGCGAGCAACGCTTCCCGTCGCCGGACGAGCCGGCGACGGGAAGATCCTGCCTCGGACGGTCTAGTTGGCTCCGGGTAGAACGCGTCGCGGCCGCGCTGGTACGTCCTCTGCTGCTGGGCCGCATTCCGAGAGACCAGCGGGCGCATGTACATCGGATGCGTCGCGCTGCGCACCTCGTGCTCGATGGTGAAGAGCACCTTCGAGGTCTCCGGATCGACGATGTCCTTGAACCGGTACTGGACGGGGTTCGACTCCTCGCTGATGAGCCCGCGGTCCTTCAGCCACCGGTGCGGACCCGAGAAGTTCGTGACGTAGATCGCGATGTGATGGCCGTCGTACGGCACCTCGGGCTCGGCCGTCTCCCGGAAGATCAGGTGCTGCTTGGCGCCCACCTGAACCTTCGCCGAGGTGTTGCCGTTGAACGTGACGCTCGCGGGCGCGCCCATCGCGGTCTGGTAGAACTTCGCGATCCCGACGGCGGTGTTGGGCCGCACGGCGAACTCCACGTATGGAATGCCGAGGGTCATGTCGCCGAACTCGGGGCCCGGGGCGTGAAACCGCATCTTGTTGCCCCACGGGCAGGTGACGCTGACGTACTTGTCGTCGGCGGCGCACATGAACTTCGTCCCGCCCAGCTTCTCGCGCGCGCTCGTGAGCCGCATCTTCAGGCCCTCGAGATCCGGCACGACGAATCCGACGACGCCGCGGAGCACTTCCGGCTTCCCGGTCGGCATGTGGAACTGCTGCTGCCCGGCATTGATCCACATGTTCTCGGTGCCGGTCATGATGTACGGGTCACGCGTGAGCCCGAGGGCCGTCACGTAGAAGTTCGTCGCGACGATCTGGTCCGGGATCTTCACGTTGACGTGCTCGAGCAGAACGATGTTGCCGATGTCCTCTGCGCTTCGATCGAACACCCTGTCGCCTGGCATTGTTGGCCCCCTCCGTCTTGGCCCCCGTCATGGGACGCTCAGGCGTAGGATATCTCGAATTTCAAGGGGAGGGCGAGATGGAATTCGGCCTGTTCACGGAGTTCGCGAGCCCGCCGGGGTGAGCGAGGCGGCGGCGTTCGACGAATCGCTCGGCCAGATGCAAGCGGCCGAGGACATGGGCTTCGACGCCGTCTGGCTCGCCGAGATCCATTTCCAGAAAGATCGATCGGTACTTGCGTCGCCCCTGGTGATCGCCTCCGCGCTCGCCGCCCGCACGCGGCGCGTCAAGATCGGGATCGCCGTTCAGGTCCTCCCGCTGAGCCACCCACTACGGCTGGCGGAAGACGTCGCGACGGTGGACCACATCTCGAAGGGAAGGCTGGAGTTCGGCGTAGGGCGCAGCGGCTTGCCCGGGCACTACCAGGGCTTCAACATCCCGTACAGCGAGAGCCGCGACCGGTTCCTCGAGACGCTCGAGATTCTGACGAAGGCCTGGACCCAGGAGCGCTTCTCGCACCAGGGGAAGTACTTCCAGTTCCAGGACGTCTGCATCATGCCCAAGCCGTACCAGAAGCCGCACCCGCCCATCCGCATCGCCGCGACCACTCCCGAGACGTACCCGCTGGTGGGACGGCTCGGCGCGCCGGTCTTCGTGGCCGTCCGCACGGTCTCGCTGTCGGATCTCAAGCGCCATCTGCCGACGTATCAGGCGGCGTGGACGGCGTCGGGCCACGCGGGGCGCGGCGACGTCGGCGTGAGCATGCCGCTCTACGTGGCCGAGACCGCGCGCCAGGCGCGCGAGGAGCCTGAGGCGAGCACGATGGGTTTCTTTCGCTCGATCAGCAAAGCGTTGAAGAAGTCCGACGGCGCGACCGCGCAGACGGCCGAGAGGCGCGAGGAGCGGGCGAACCGCTTGGCGGAGATCACGTACGACGAGGTGCTCGCCGACTACGCGGTCGTGGGAACGCCCGAAGAAGTCACCGAGCGGCTGCTGGGGCTGCGTGAGGCCATGGGATTTTCGACGCTCTCGCTGTGGATGAATCCCGGCGGACAGATTCCCAACGAGCGCGTGCTGAAATCGATGCGGCTCTTCGCCGAGCGCGTCGCGCCCCGGCTCGTCCAGGCCGTCGCCGCCGAGCGTCGCGCCCGCTCAGTCCCAGAGGCGGGTGGAGAAGTAGCGCTCGCCGATGTCGTTGAAGAGGGTCACGAAGCGGCCGCGGCCGGTTCGGCGGGCGACTCGCTCGACGCCGGCCATGTAGGCGCCCGACGACTGGCCCACGAAAAATCCGGCCGCCGCGAGCCGCACGCACATTCGATACGCTTCGTCGACGGTGACGGGCACGCGCTCGTCGATCAGCTTCTCGTCGAGGATCGCCGGCACGATGTCCTCGGCGCGTCCGAGCGGCTTGAGCCCTTCGACTCCGGGGAAGGCTTCGGGGATCACGCAGATCAGCCGGATCGCCGGATCGTGCTCCTTGAGACGCCGTCCGAGGCCGGTGAGCGTGCCGCCGGTGCCGACGCCGACGACGACGTGGGTCACGCGACCGCCGGTCTGCTGCAGGATCTCGACCGCCGTCGTCTCGTAATGCGCGCGCCAGTTGTCCTGGTTGCTGTACTGATCGCAGAAGAAGTAGTAGTCGGGATCGGCCTCGAAGCGGCGGCGCACTTCCCGGAGCGCCTCGTCGTAGCCGAGCAGCGCGTCCGTGAAGGTGAGCCGCGCGCCATGCGCGAGCATCCGCTTCTTGCGCTCGGCGCTCGCGTTGTTGGGGATCACGATCTCGACGGGCACGCCGATGATCCGGCCGATCATCGCGTAGGCGATGCCCGCGTTGCCCGACGAGCTGTCGAGCACGGTCTTGCCCGGCTTGAGGCGACCGTCGTCGAGCGCGCCGAGCAGCATCCGCAGCACGGGCCGGTCCTTGAGCGAGCCCCCGGGTTCAGCGACTCCAGCTTCGCGAACACGTCGACGTCCGGCAGGTCGCGGCGCAGGACGTCCACCGGAACCAGCGGCGTGTTGCCCACCGCCCGCAGCACGGGGTAGCGATCGACCAGCGCCTGGATGCGAGGATCCCAGGGCATGGCGCCTAGCCGATCCGGCGGGAAGAAGTCATGGGAGGCCATTCTAACGTCACTGGCAAGTTTGGCGCTGAAGCGCGGCGGGTTGTCCCGACGGTGCCGCCATGGGACCAAGGTCGGATTGCCGAGCGCGGCGACGGTGGCCGCCGCACCGTGATCCCGATGCTCGCGCACTGACTCGTCGTGCCGGACGCTCCTGGCCAGCCTGCGCGAGCGTTGACGTGCAGTCCACGGAGTATGTCGGCGCGCCCGCGCTACCAGCCGACCGACGCGAAGAGCGTCCAGATCCTACGGACCGAGCCGCAAGGCCCCGCACGACCGCCTCGGCGAGGTCATGGTGGACGCGAGCACCGATCCACCGCCGCCCGTCGTCGAGATCGAGCAGAAGCTCTGTCAGGCGGCGGCCAAGATGGGCGCCAACGCGGTGGTCGTCGTGCTCGACCGGGTTCAGCCGGTCGCGGCCTACGTCACCGGACCGTACTGGGGCCGGAGCATCGAATCGGTCTCGGGACGCAAGGTCATCGGCATCGCGATCCGCTTCCGGCAGTAAGACCGACCCAGACCTTCCCGCCGTGCCGCCGTGATGCGCGGCGCCCAAGGTCTGCGGGCGCCGCGCGATTCCAGTTGACCGATTCCGGTTCTACTCCTTGGCGTACTTGAATTCGGGGCGGCCTTCAACGCGTCCTTGGTCGCGCCTTTCAGGACGATCTTGCCCATCTCCTGCTTGAACTTCGACACCGGGACGGCGACGTCGCGTTCGCCCACGCCGAGGAACCCACCGACGCCGACGATCGCGTACGACACCGTCTTGTTGGGCGCCACGATCAGGTCGTTGATCTCGCCGATCTTGTCGCCGGTGTCGTTGTAGACGTCCTTCCCGAGAATCTGCTTCTTCGCGCTCCACCCCTTCGCGACTTCTTTTACCTCCGATACCGAGACGCTGACCACGCTCGAGCCGGCGGTCTGCGCCACCGAATCGGCCGCCGCGACGGCGACGATGAGGCTCATGAGCACCACGACCATTGTTTTCACGGTGTTCCTCCTGTCAGTTGGTGTTGGGTATTCCACGATCGTTGGTCGGTCTTTCACGCGGGCCCTCGCAACGAAGGACTACGCTTCTCGCGGTGGGGTGGGAACTGGACCTTAGTCCAAGCGAGAACGACCTCTGACGGCGACACGCAGTCGCCGACGCGCTTTGCGGCGATGATGACGACTTCATGATCGGAGTAGGCTGAAGCACCGTGGCAAGACGCGTGAGCGGGCCGCTCGTCGTGGTCGCGGCCGTACTCCTGATCGGCTGCACGCCGCTTTACATGTGGGACATCAACACCACGTCCACGGCGAGGCCTCCGTCGTTCGACATCGGCGAGCTGCGCGCACCAGCCGGTGGCAACCCCTGGTCTCGTCGCTCCCGCCGCGCTCCAGGGATTGAGCACGGCGCTGTCTCACGCGCTCGTCGCGGCGCTCGCCAAGGCGTCTCCGCCAATCCGCGCGATTCCGGCCCACGAGATCGCGAACGCGCTCAACGATCAGGGCCTCGCGACCGCGTACGCCGAGCTGCTGGAGGGCTTCGCCCGCACCGGCATCATGGATCGTGAGCGGCTGCAGCGAATCGGATCGGCGCTGGGCTTCCGCTATCTGCTGCTTCCGGGGCTGGCGCAGTTCGAGCACGTCATCCTCGACAGGTTCGAGATCGCCGGCGTCAAGGTGATCAGGACTCGCGTGACGGTTCTGCGCGTGTGGCTGCAGCTCTGGGACACGCGGACGGGCCACATTCTCTGGGAGTCGGCCGGGGAAGTCGCCACCGCGAGCGAGGTGGTGAGACACGACCGGCTCGTCCCGATCGACGAGACCGCCGAAAAGTTGTGGCGGCGCATGATCCAGCACGACTTGCTCGAGGGCGGGACCGGGTCACGGTCCATCTTCGACTTGAACGCCTGCACGACCGCGTGCCATGTCCCGCCGGTCGACCATGAGACTTCATCCAGGCACGGACTGAGCGAGAGTTGCGTAGGCTGTCGTGATCGAAAGGGAGCACACGTGATGGGAAAGGCCGGTTCCCCGCTCGCTGACTCGGCGTGCGCTGCTGGCGCTCGGCGTTGCGTCATCGCGGCGACGCTCGTCGTCGCATCGCCGGCGGCGCCGGCTGACCATCTCGACGGGCGCCAAGTCCGCGCCCGCCGCGACAGCGCCGCCGCCAGTCGACGAGCTCGGACGCGGCACCCTCAAAGCGCGCTGCGCGGCTTCCTCGACGCCGCAGCCCTCCACAACTACCGTCGCGCCGCGAGCTATCTCGACTTGCGGCGCATTCCCGCCGCCGAAGTCGCGGCACGCGGACCCGAGCTGGCGCATCAGCTTCGGGTCGTGCTCGACAACACGCTGTTCGATCTCGGGGCGATCTCGGACGAGCCGGAGGGTCGCCCGGAGACCGGCTTGGCATCGAACCGCGAGCTCATCGGGCGGGTCGAGACCGACAAAGGAGCGTTCTCGATCCTCATGGAGCGGGTGCCCCGCGACGACGGCGTCCCGATCTGGCAGTTCTCGAACGTCACCGTCTCGCGGATCCCCGATCTCTACAAGAACCTGACCTACGGGATCGTCGGCGAGCGGCTGCCGCCGTTCCTCGTCGAGACGCGAGTGCTCCGGCTCGCGCTGTGGCAGTGGATCGGGCTCCTGATCCTGCTCGGAGTGTCCGGGCTCATCGCGTGTATCGTCGTTCGCCCCGGGCTGCCGCTGACGCGCCGGCTGGCGCTCCGGGCGGGCTTCGACGTCACCGATCCCGCCTTCGGCCGGGCGCTCTCGCCGCTGCGCGGGCTGGTCGGGCTCATCGTCTTCAAGATCGGAGAATCCAGCCTCGCGCTGCCGGTGGCCGTCCGACCGATCGTCGTCGGGATCCAGAAGTTCGTGCTCGTCATCATCGTGAGCTGGCTCGCCCTGCGTCTCATCGAGGTCTCGAGCCAGCTCGTCCGGCGGCGACTGCTCCGGCGCCAGGAGCCCCCGAGCCAGCCGGTGATCGACTTCATTCAGCGCGGGCTCAAGATCGTGGTGACGGTCATGGCGGCCCTGATGCTCCTCGAAGCGGTGGGCGTCCAGGTCAGCGCGCTGATCGCGGCGATCGGCGTCGGCGGCATCGGGATCGCGCTGGCAGCCCAGCGCACCGTGGAGAATCTCTTCGGAGGGCTCGCGGTGGTCGGCGACCAGCCCGTTCAGGTGGGCGACTTCTGCCGCTTCGGCGACCAGCAGGGGACCGTCGAGCGGATCGGCCTCTGGTCCACGCGCGTGCGTACGCCCGGAACGCTCGGTGATCACGATCCCCAACGCCAAGTTCCTCGACCTGCAGGTGGAGAACCTCCAGGAGCGGGATCGCATCCTGTTCAACACGACCCTGCGATTGCGTTACGAGACGTCACCGGACCAGCTTCGCTAGGTCCTCGTCCGCATCCGGGCCTTGCTCGACGCGCATCCTCGGGTCGACCCCGACACCTCGCGCGTGCGATTCAGCGGCTTCGGCGCGAGCTCGCTCGACGTCGAGCTCTTCGTCTACGTCCGCACCAGGGACTACAAGCGACTTCCTGGCGGTTCGCGAGGACCTCTGCCTGCGGGTGATGGATGTCGTCGCAGCGGCCGGAACGGCGTTCGCCCTGCCGGCGCAGACCAACTACAGCGCTACCGCCGGCATCGACGCCGAGCGGGCCGGGGCCGCGGCCGCCGAAGTGCAGCGCTTGCGCACCGAGGGCAAGCTGCCCTTGCCCGAGTTCCGGCTCAAGGTTTGAGTTTCTTCGGCGGCCGGCTCCACGCGGCCTATTTCTTCGCGGGTTTGTCGAGCGACACGGCCAGCGCCTGCATATAACTGATTTCGACCAGATCTCCGACCTTGACGAGATCGAGGTTCTTCGGGTCCTTCGCCTTGACGGTCTCCGTGTTGCCGTTGGGGCCCTTGATCGTGACGGTGTGAGCCGTCTTGTCGATGGCGGTGATCGTGGCGGTGACCGTGACTTCCTGGCCGATCGCGCCGGCCGGCGTCTCGCCGGGCTTCGAGCTCACGCGGCTCTCCTGAACCGTGGTGCCCGGCGTCGCGGTGCCCGGCTTCTTGATCTGGAACGCGACCGCTTCCATGTAGGTGGCCACGACGGGATCGCCGACCTTGATCACGTCGAGCTTCTGGGGATCCTTCACCTCGAGGGTGACGGTGCGGCCTTTGGGCCCTTTGAGCGTGACGGTGCTCTTTTCCTTGTCGATGGCGGCGATGGTTCCCTTGACGGTCACGGCCCGGCCCTCGGAGCGCCCAAGCGGTTTGTCGGTCGCCGCCGGCGCCTTCTCGGTCCCCGACGTCTGAGCGAGTCTCAGCGCGTCAGCGTCGACCGCGGGCGAGTGGGCGCACATCAGAATGCCGGCGATTGCAGTGAATGTCGTCACCTTCAGGCTCATTTGAGGCCCTCCTGGTGCTCAGGGTATGACGAGCGGACCGAATCGGCCATGAGACCAAGGTCCAGTGTTCGGTGGAGTCAGCGACGAGAAGGGATGAGGGAGCGGGCTCAGGCCCGCTTGTGATCTTCGGTGCCGGCCGGCGCGCCGACACGGCCCATCACATTCGCGATCGCATCGCAGCAACAGCTCGTCGTGGAGTGGCTTGCAGAGATACGCGGCGACCCCGGCGCCCAGGCACCTGGCCCGGGCCTCCGGCTCGTCGTGCGCGGTGATGATGATCGTCGGGAACTGCACCCGGCCGCCGTGAGCGCCCGCTGAACCTCGAGCCCGGTCAGGCCGGGCATCTGGAGGTCGAGGATCAGGCAGTCCGGGTGGCGCCCTCTCAGCGCGTCGAGGAACTCCTGTCCGGAGGCGTAGACCACGGCGTCGAGGTCGGCTGCCATCAACAGCCGCCGAAGGGACTTTCGGATCGATTCCTCATCGTCGACGATGGCGACGAGCGGTCGGGCGCGGCTCAGGTCGCTGATCATGAGACCCTGCATCCGATAGTAGCAAACGTGTACCCTGGTCCACGCGCTGGACCAAAGTCGGATTGCCCTGGGGCCCCGGACCCCATACCTTTGAGCGGCTGGTCTGACCGCCGGGTCAAGGGTCCGGCAAGGCTGATACCAACGAGGTGGCGAGCGGAATCCATGTCGATGTCGATCACCCCGAATCCACCGTCGAGTCGCGAAGCGCCGGCGGCCCCGCGGGGCCGCAAGGCGAGCCACTCGAACGGCCGATCGTCTTCGTGATCGACGACGACGACTCGGTGCGGCGCTCGCTAGAGCGCCTGCTCCGGTCGGTCGATCTCGACGTCGAGACCTTCGCCTCGGCCCAAGACTTTCTCCGCAAGCCGATGCCGGATCGGCCGGCGTGTGTCGTGCCTCGATCTGCGGCTACCGGGTCCGAGCGGCCTCGAGCTCCAGGAAAGCCTCATCCGGTCCGGGCATGACGTCCCGATCGTTTTCATCAGCGGTCACGCCGACGTGCCCTCGAGCGTGCGCGCGATCAAGGCCGGCGCGGTCGATTTCCTCCAGAAGCCGTTCAGCGACCAGGCCCTGCTCGACATCATCCACGGCGCGCTGCGGCGCGATCGCGAGGCACGGCGAGATCGGGCGGAAGTCGCCAGCATCCGTGTGCGGTTCGACATGCTCACGCCCCGCGAGCGCGACGTGCTCCGGCTCGTCATTCAGGGCCGGCTCAACAAGCAGATCGCGGGCGATCTCGGCATCAGCGAGAAGACGGTGAAGTTCCACCGCGGCCGCGTGATGGAGAAGACGCAAGCCGGATCGGTCGCCGAGCTGGTCCGTCCAGGCCGATCGGCTGGGGCTCCGTCCCAGCGATCACCGCGGGATCCGCCAGGCCCGGGCGACGCGGTCAGCCCACCAGGGTGAGGCTGTCGTTCCTCGGCAGGAGCAGCCGGAAGGCCGATCCGCGATCCTGGTTGTTGCCGGCCCACAGCTGACCGCCGTGCGCGGTGGCGATCGACCGACAGATGGTGAGCCCGGAGCCCGAGGCCCTGATGCTTGGTGGTGACGAACGGCTCGAAGAGCTGATCGAGGATGTCGGGCCGGATGCCGCTGCCGTTGTCGAACACCGAGATCCCGACCGTCTCGTGATCGACGACGCTCGTCTCGATCACGAGCGCGCGATCGTTCGGCTCGTTGCCGATCATCGCCTCGCATCCGTTGACGATCAGGTTCAACAGCACCTGCTGCACCTGGACGCTGTCGCCCCGCACCTGCGGTAGATCGGGAGCGAGCTTCGTCGTCACCTGCACGTGCCGGGTGAGGATGTCGCTCCGGGCGAAATCGAGCACGTCGCGCGTGATCTCGTTGAGATCGAGCAGCTGCCGGTTCGACTCCGCGCGCTTGAACATCGCGCGCAGGCGCCGGATGACCTCGCCGGCGCGCCGGTCCGCGCTCGCGATGTCCTCCAGGATCTCGTCGATCTCGTGCAGATCGACGGGCTCCCGCGCGAGCATGCGGCGGGCGGCCTGGGCGTTGCTCAGAATCGCGGTCAGCGGCTGGCTCAGCTCGTGGGCCAGCGCACCGGAGAGCTCGCCGAGGACCGCGACGCGGCCCAGATGCGTCAGGAGCTGGCGCTGCTCCTGCGCCTCACGCTGGGCGCGCTGGCGCTCGGTGATGTCCCGGATCGTCGTGATGAAGCACGCGTGACCGCTCATCTCGACGGTCTCGGTCGCGATGATCGCCTCGCGCAGCTCGCCCGTCAGAGTGAGGAACTGGGCCTCGACATCACGCACAGGGCCCGGCGCCTCGACCAGGCGTCGCAAGGTCGCCTGGTCGTGAAGGCCGGCGGCGATAGGTAGCTCGGCCATCGTACGCCCGACCACGGCCGCCCGGGTGTAGCCGAAGAGCGTCTCCCAGCGATCGTTGACGTCGATGATCTGGCCGCCCGTCCGGCGGCTGATGAGCATCGCGTCCGGGCTCGAGCGGAAGGCGCGCGCGAAGAGCTCCTCGGACGCACGCACGGCCTCGTCGGCCCGCTTGCGGTCGGTGATGTCGACGTTGACGCCCAGGAGCCGCACCGGATGCGCGCGCTCGTCGCGCAGGACCTCGCCCTTGCCCATCACCCAGCGGACATTGCCGTCGGAGTGCACCACGCGGAACTCGACGTCCCACGGCGCGGCCTTCTCGATCGCGGCGGTGATGGCCTCGGCGACCACGAGCTGATCGTCGGGATGCACCACGCGCAGCATGGCGCCGAACGGGGCGGGGCTCGAGTCGCGCCGCCAGTTCGCGTCGCCCGGCGGCAGGCTCCAGTCCCAGATCGTCATGTGCGCGGCGTTGAGCGCCAGCTTCAGGCTCTCGGCGTTGAAGACCGCCGCGCGTTCGGCGCGACTGCGCTCCTGGATGACTGCGCTGAGCAGCAGAAGCGGAATCGAGGCGAGGATGAGACACAGCTGGATCGACAGCGCGCTGTCGCTCGGCGAGCTCGCGACGAACGGGCCGACCTGATGGATCGCGCCGCGGGTCTCCAGCAACGCGACAACGAGCGTCGCGGTGCTGGTGCCGATCGACCCCAGGCGCACGGTGGCCCAGACCAGGAAGGGCAGGGGCGCGTAGAGCAACGCGTGGATGCCGCCCAGTCCGGAGTCGCGCCACACGAAGACCGCGACGCTGACGCCGAGGAGGCTGACGATCAGGCCGATGACTCGGCCAGCGAGCGCACGGACACTTTCCGGAGGTTTCGCACGTCGACCTGCGACCACGCGATGATCGCGGGAACCACGGTCAGCTCCGCCAGCACGTTCGAGAAGAAGCGCGATCGCCAGAGCTGCCAGAAAGGTCCCTGGCCCCAGCCCCGACGAGCTCCACGAAGCCGGCGTCGAGAAAACACGACACGAACACGCCGACGATCGAGCCGAAGACGAACACCCCGACGTGGCGGGAATCGTCGAATCGCAGGGTCCCCCGGCAAGGCGGCGGATGCAGGTCGCGCCGATCAGCGCTTGGGAGCAATTGCTGATGAAGTAGAGGAGGATCATCGTCACGGGGATGTCGTTCGCGAGCTGGATGGCGAGATGCGCGGGGAACGCCGCCAGGAGCAGCAGGCCCCACGCCCGCGTCGGGGTCAGCAGCAACGCCGCCAGCAAGATCGAGTTGGGAGGCCAGAGCGTCGACACGGGAGACGGGTGGATCGTGAAGGCGAAGCCGATCCGGCCCCGAGCGAAGTACCCGACGCACACGAGCGCCGCCGCCAGCAACATCGACGCTCGGTCCGTCGAGATTCTGCTCATCCCGCTCTCAGGATTGTGGCCGGAGCCGCAGAATGTACGTGACGCCCGTCGGCCGCGGTGCCGTTCACTTGCAGAAGACGCGGCGGCTGCCCGGTCTGGGTAAAGCAGTGTACCGGTCCCCCGGCCGCCGCGCTCGCCCCGGATCAGGAGCCTGCCGTCCGGACACGGACACGGTTCCCTTGGCGTCCATGACCCTGATCGTGCGCGCCGAGGCAGCCTGATAGGTGCCATCGCCGGCGATCGTCACCTCGACGTAGTCCTCCCGGTCTCGCGAGCCCGACATCTCGAGAAGTCCGACCCACTTGCCCGCGATGCTCGCCACATCGGTGATCGCGATCGGCCCGCCCGCTGTTGCCGACCCGCTACTCACGCAGCCGGCGAGCCCGAGCACGACCGCCAGCCCCAGCGCGCAGATGCCCAATCGTGTCAGAACGCATCGGTTCCTCCCGAGAGGGTTCATCTCGCTGAAAGCGTGATGAGCTTTACCGCGTCGCGCGCGGGTCGAGGGGCGGGATCTGGACGCTGACATTCAGCCGGGCTCTTGTGGTAGCCTTCCGGTGCCGTGGGTCGCGAGCGTATCCGACCAACGTCCCATTGAGTAGGCTTGCCAGGGCGTATAGGTGTAGCAGAACCATTGCAGTAGTCAGAAGAGGAGCGGAGGGCTAACCGTGCGCACGTTCATTGATCGTTCAATTCTCGCTTCACTGATCGTCGGGCTCCTTTTCGTGTCGGCCTGCGCGAAGCGCCCAGTGGCTGCCCCGAATCCGGTGGCGGCTCCCGCGCCTGCGCCGGCCCCCGCGCCGCCGCCGCCGGCCCCGCGCCGGCCCCTGTCGCCGCCGGCACCGCCGCCGCCGGTCGTCGCTGCGCCGCCGCCGCCCGCGCCGCGTCCCGCGCCGCCGAAGGAGTACATGGCGAACGACAGCCTGAAGCCGATCCACTTCGCGTTCGACTCAGCCACGATCTCGCCCGGCTGACGCGAAAATCCTCGACGCGAGCGCCAAGTGGCTCGCCTCGAACCCGAATCAAATCCTCCTGATCGAGGGTCACACCGACGAGCGCGGGCACCGAGCAGTACAACCTCGCGCTCGGCGATCGGCGCGCGAAGGCCGCGATGAACTATCTGGTCGCGCAGGGCGTCCAGGGCGACCGGGTCACGCTCGTCTCCTTCGGCGAGGAGCGCCCGCTGTGCAAGGAGAACAACGAAGGCTGCTGGTCGCAGAACCGTCGGGACATGTTCCTGGTCAAAGAAAAGTAAGCCGCATCACCGGCGGAAGCGCGCGAAGACCTCGCGCGCTTCCGCCGGTGACAGACCCTTCCCGCTCTCGTTTTCCGCTTCGATTCGAGCGTCGTCCGCGCGGTCAGTGGCTGCCGAGCGCGCGCCGGATGCCTGCGAGCAGCGACTCGTCGTTGAAGGGCTTGCGGAGGTAGTCGATGGCGCCGGCGCGGCGCGCGCGCTCGCGCGTGGCCGCGTCGTCGTGGGCGGTAATGAAGACCACCGGGATTCGTCGCCCCGAGGCGAGAAGCTGCTCCTGGAGGTCGAGCCCGCTGAGCCCGCTGAGGTGCACGTCGAGCACGAGACAGGCGGGCGCCGGCTTCGCCGACTCCAGGAAATCCTCGGCCGACGAGAACGTGCACACGCGGAAGCCGCCTGCGGCGAGCAAGCGGCGAAGGGCACGCAGGAGCGAGGCGTCGTCGTCGATCACGTACACGAGGGGTGACGGCGATGCGGTCGGGCCTCAGTCGGCCCGCGTGTTGCTCTCGAGTATCCGGACAATCAACTTGAGCCACGTTTGGTGGCTACTATCGCCGAGCGCCTCCGATCGCGCCAATGCGTTGTTGGTCCCATACGGGCGGGCCGATCGGCTCAGTGAGCCGGCGTGCCGTTCTGGCGGACGGCGCTCTCCTCGCACGGGAGCTCGACGTGGAGTGTGAGACCACGATCGCGGGTTGGCGATGGCGCGGATCTGTCCCCCGTGCGCCTCGACGATCGATCGGCTGATGGCGAGACCCATCCCGAGGCCCCCGGCTTCGTGCTCACGAACCGCTCGAAAATCCGCGCGAGATCGGACTCCTTCGCGCCGATGCCGCTGTCGCGCACCGCGACCTCGACCCGACCCGGCGACCGGTAGCGGGTCGCGATCGCGACCTCGCGCTTGCCGCCGTCGGTCAGCGCGATCGCCTCGCTCGCGCTTGACGAGCAGGTTCAGGATGACCTGCTGGAGCTGGACCGGATCGCCCGAGACCGTTGGCACAACCGGATCGAAGGCGCGGAGGACCGTGATCTGCTTGCGCACGAAGTCGTGGCGGAGCAGGCTCACGACGTCGTCGATCAGCTCGTTGAGATCGAGGCCCGCCCGCGGGGCGTGCTCCTTGCGTGACAGGGCGCGGAGGCGCTGGATGATCGCCGAGGCCCTCCGGGCGTCGGCAGCCATGTCGGTCAGGGCTTCGGACACGTCGGTGTGCGCCACGCCCTGCCGGTTGAGCAGGCGAACCGCCGCCTGGGCGTTCGTCACGATGGCGGCCAGCGGCTGATTGATCTCGTGGGCGAGCGAAGCGCTCAGCTCGCCGAGCGTGGTGACGCGCTGCGCATGCGCGAGCTCCTCCCGCTGGCGTCGGGCCTCCTCTTCAGCGTGGTGTCTTCGGGTGATGTCGATGTAGGAGATGACGGCGCCGCCCTCGGGACGGCGGAACGGCTCGACGGCCATCTCGAACCAGCGCTCACCGTCCTGCGAGCGGCAGGCGTACTCGAACACGTGGTCCTTCTGGCCCTTGAGTACCGCCGTGACGGCCTCGTAGCGCGCGGAACGCATCCGCGTCGCCGGCGGCGGCGGCCTCACGCCAGACCTCGAGACAGTTGGCGCCGACCGCGAGGCCGCGGGCTGGATCCGGGCTGTTCTCGGCGAACCGCGTCCACGAGTGGTTGACGGCGATGATGACCCCGTCGGAGTCGATCGCCGCGACCTGCCCGTACAGCGAGCCGAAGATGGCGCTCCGGAGCGCGTTGCTCTCGAGGACCGCCTGGAGCGCGGTGTTCAGCGCGGTGATATCGATGACCGACCCGACGTACCCGACGAAGACGCCGTCATCATCGATCCGGGGACCCCGTGATCGAGGATCCACCGGTCCTCGCCGTCCGGCCGCCGCAACCGGTAGTCGATCGTGAAGGACCTCCGCTCGGCGACCGCCTGCTCGTACGTCTCGTGGGCGGCCTTGCGGTCGTCGGGGTTCACGCTGTCGATCCAGCCGTCGGCCAGATCTTCGTCGGCGCTCCGGCCCGTCAGGTCGAGCCAGCGCCGATTGAAGTACGTACGCCGGCCGGCCGGGTCGGACATCCAGATCATGAGCGGCGCCGTCTCGGCCAGCAGCCGGAAGCGGTCCTCGCTCTCGCGCGCCGCGCTCGCGGCCCTGTGCCGGGCGAGCGCATTGGCGAAGATCTCGGCCAGCAGCCGCAGCCGCTGCGCCAGCTCGTCGGGCCACTCGCGCTCCTCGTGAGTCGAGCTGAACGCGAGCGGCGCCGCCGACGACGCCTTCGATGATCAGCGGCACCGCCACGAGCGACCGGGTGCCCAGCGCGACGAGACTGGCGCGGTCGGTCTCGGCATCCGGCGGGCAGGTCGTCAACTCGCGCCCCAAGGCCACGACGTGGCCGGCGCTGCAGCGCGTGACCCCACCCACGGGAACGCTCTCTTGACCAGCGGTCCGGGAAGGGCGTTGACGCCCGCGCGCGTCCACGAATGCGTGACTTCCATCACGTCGCGGCGCCGGTCATCGAGCTCGGCGAGGATCGCGCGGTCCAGGCGCAGCTCGTCCACGATGCGCCCGAGCGCTTTCTCGATCTGTCCGGGCACGTCGCGCGCGGGCGACGGTGATGAAGGCGGCCGAAAGCTCGGAGACGAGCGTCTCGAAGCGCAGGCGCTCGGCGAGGGCGCGCTGGGCGCGCCGCCGCTGCCGCCGGTTCACCAGCAAGCCGACGATGAGGGCGCCCTGGAGCGCCACCACGGCCACGCCGCCCAGCACCGGCCACTTGTAGAGATCCCACGAGCGACGGCTCCCGGAAGCGTACCTCGCTCCCGGCGCGGCAGCCGCGTCTCGTCGAGCCCCCACCGCCGGAGCTGCCGCCAGTCGAACACGTACATGTTCGCCGCGCCATCGAGAGGACCGGGCCGGGCGCCACTGAGTACGCTCGCGGCGAGCTCGGCGGCCCGTGCGCCTTGCGTGGTGAAGCTCACGACGTGGCCGCCGACGATCCCAGCCGCCGATATACGTCTCGCCCGGTCCGTACATCGGGACACTTGAGCGCGCGGCGACGCGCCGGACGACTTCCGCTCCGATGAAGATTCTGGACCGGTCGCGTCGCGGGTGAACGCGCCGAACAGCACGATCGTGCCCTGCGACAGCGCGGCAACGCGCTGGAGGACCTGGTCGACGGCGAGGTTGGTCACGTACTCGATGGCGACCCCCGATAGCGGTCGACGTCGAGCTGACGGCTGCGCGGCGGCCTGCCACACCCGGTCGATCGCGGAGGTTCCCGTGATCACGACCACGCGGCGTGTGCCGGGCTGGAGACGAAGGGCGGCCTCGAGGGTCCCCGCCCAATCGACGTTCAGCCAGATGCCGGTGACGTCGTCGTCGAGCGCGAGATCGCCGAGGGCGCCGCGATCGACGCTGCTGAACACGACGCGGCGCGCCCGGAAAGAGATCGGCGCGATTCTGGACCGCGAACCGCACCGCGCGAGCTGGCGAACGGCGACGACCAGGTCGAGCTTGACGCCGTGATATTCTGTGCTTCAGCAGCGCGCGGGTTCGGGCCGCGGGTCGTCGCCGCGGAACAGCGTGAGATCGAGATACTCGGTGTAGAAGTAACACGGCGCTGACAGCCGCGATGTCAGGGTCGATCGAAACGCCTCGTCGATCGCGATCTGGCGGGCGTCAGCCGCGGGGCGCGAACAGCAACAGCACGTTGATAGAGGCGCGTACCGGCTCGGCGGCGACGGATCGGCGGCCGCCGTAGGCGGCGTCACCAGCAGCGGCGAGCAGTAGTGCCGCCGACGCGAGCGTCGGGCGCGGGGACTCCGCGGGAAGACCGTGCAGACCAGAAGCAATCGGACGAGCGATTCATATCGCTCCTCTGCCGACCACGGGTCACGCCGTTGTGGCCCGTCGACCCGACGAGGCTCGTCGCGTTCGATCGGAGCCGGTTCTATCGGGAGCCTGTATGGTACACGACCTCGGCCTGGTGCGCTCCGGGACTGACCCGGTCGGGGCCGGCCCGAGGCACCCGGCCGGCGACGGCGTGCGGCTGCTCTACTTCGAGCGGCGGAGGCTGACTTGTGAGGCCGCCGGCGGAGACCTGGCCGGTCATCGTGTCTTGTTTGACCGTGAGCTCACCGAACGTCACGCGCGCCAGCGACAGGGTCAGTAGCTCGCCCTGGATCGACCCGGTGACGCCCCGGTCAGCTCCGACCGGCCCCCACGCTCATGTCGCCGGTCACGGTTGTCCCGTTCTGCGTCAGCGTCATCGTGACGGGCATGAACGTTCCTCCGGTCCGGGCGCTTCCCGTCCACACGCCGGACACGTTGGCCGTCGGCGCAGGCCGAGCCATCTGCTGCACGGCCCCGCAACCAGCGGCCAGAGCACCGCACAGCACCAAGAACACGAACGGTGCAGCCTCATCCGCACGCCTCCTCGCCCCAGCTAACAGGTCGGAAGTCCGGCGTCCTACTGGACCTTCGTCGCAGCACAGCAGGTTAATTCGGCTTCTCGATGTCGGGCGCTTGCTTCGGCGCCGTCGCGACCGTACAGTTCGGGCGGACTGAGCCCGGCCTCGTGCGCGACAATTCGAACCGCATGCGAACAACCGTAGTCGTCGCCGCCGGCGTGGTCCTCCTCGCGGCCGGCGCCCTGCTTGGCTGGCACTACTTCGGGACCTGGCCTCTCGGTCTGATTGGCTCGTCACGAGACCAGCCGTGACGAGCCCGCCGCAACCTACGTCGGTGCTCCAGGCGTGCGCCCGCTGCCACGCGAAGGAGCATGCGGCGTGGATGGGCTCCGATCACGCGCGAGCGATGCAGGTCGCAAGCGAGGCGACGCGTGCTCGGCGACTTCGCCGACCGCCGGTTCGCGTACGGCGCCGTCACCTCGACCTTCTCCCGGCGCGACGGCCGATACATGGTCCGGACGGATGGGCCGGACGGCAAGCCGGCCGACTTCGAGATCAAGTACACGTTCGGCGTGCGGCCGCTTCAGCAATATCTGATCGAGCTGCCGGGCGGCCGCCTCCAGGCGCTCTCCATCGCGTGGGATGCGCGTCCGCGTGAGTCCGGCGGCCAGCGCTGGTTTCATCTCTATCCGAACGAGAAGATCGACTACCGCGACGAGCTCCACTGGACCCGCCGGCAGCAGAACTGGAACTACATGTGCGCGGACTGCCACTCGACGAACGTCCGCAAGAACTACGACGCCGCGGCGGATCGCTACGCGACCACGTGGTCCGAGATCAACGTGGCGTGCGAGGCGTGCCACGGTCCGGGCTCTCGCCACGTGGCCTGGGCCGACGCGGTACGACCCGGCCAGACCTACGACGCGAGCGACCGCAAGGGACTGACGGCGGTGCTGGGCGAACGACGCGGCGTTCAGTGGGCCATCGATCCGAGCTCGGGCAACGCCAAGCGGAGTACGCCGCGGGCCACGGCGATCGAGCTGGGGTGTGCGCGCAGTGTCACGCGCGGCGGAGCCAGATCTCGTCCGACTACGTCGCGGGTCGGCCGTTCCTCGATCACTACCTGCCGGCCTTGCTCACGCCGCCGCTCTACTGGTCCGACGGGCAGCAACGCGACGAGGTCTACAGCGTGGGGTTCCTTCCTCGAGAGCCGGATGCACGCCGCCGGGGTCACGTGCAGCGACTGTCACGAGCCGCACAGCCAGAAGCTCCGCGCGCCCGGCAATCAGGTCTGCGCCCAGTGCCACGCGCCGGCGAAGTACGACGCCGCGACGCATCACTTTCACCGTGCCGGCGGCCCGGGCGCCGAGTGCGCCGGCTGCCACATGCCGGTGACGCGCTACATGCTCATCGATCCGCGCCACGACCACAGCTTGCGGGTGCCGCGGCCGGACCAGTCGGCCGCGCTCGGCGTGCCGAACGCGTGCACGCGCTGCCACGCCGATCGCAAGCCCGACTGGGCGGTCGCCAGAATGCAGACCTGGTACGGCCACGCCGCGGTCGGCTATCAGCGATTCGCCGAGGCGTTCCACGCGGCGGAGACGGGCGCGGACGCCGCGGCCCGGCAGCTGGCCGCGATTTCCCGCGACCCGCTTCAACCCGCGCTCGTCCGCGCGTCGGCGCTGGTGCAGATGTCGCGCGACCTCGGGCGACTCGCCGTCGGGCGTGGACGCGGTGAAGCAGGCTCTGGGCGACGCGGATCCCCTGGTGCGCCGTGCCGCCGTGACGGCGCGTCGAATCGCTGCCGCCCGACCAGCGAAGCACGCTTGCCACGCCGCTCCTGAGCGACCCGGCGCGACTCGTCCGGATCGAAGCGGCACGCGTGCTGGCCCCGGTCCGGCCCGAGACACTCGACCAGGCGGCTCGCGCCGCCTACGAGCGCGCGCGCCGCCGAGTTCGTCGCGGTGCAGCGCACGAACGACGACCGGCCGGAGTCGCGGACCAACCTCGGCACCTACTTCGCCGCCCGCGGCCGGGTGGCCGCGGCGGAGACAGAGATGCGTGCGGCGCTCGCGCTGGATCCTACGTTCGTGCCCGCATACGTGAATCTCGCCGACATCTATCGCGCGGAGCAGCGCGAGCCCGACGTCCGCCGTGTGCTCGCGGAAGGATTGACGGCCGTGCCGGACGACGCGTCGCTTGCACTACGCGTTGGGGTTGGCCGCTCGTGCGGGCGCAGCGAACGGCCGAAGGATTGACGCACATCGAGCGTGGCGGCGCGCGCGCGCCCGACAACGTGCGCTTCGTGTACACCTACGCCGTCAGTCTGTACTCGACCGGTAAGGCACGGGAGGCCATCGCCGTGCTGGAGAAAGCGCTGCGGCGGCGGCCGAACGACCGCGACGTGCTGATCGCGCTGGTCACGTTCAACCGCGACCAGGGCGCGAGCGACCAGGCCCTTCGCTACGCCGAGCGCATGGCTGCGCAGTACCCCGACGACCCCGAGGCGCAACGGCTCGTCGCGCAGCTCCGCGCTCGATCCCCCGCTGACGCCGCCAGCCGATCAACTGGACCTTCGTCCAGGCCGCCGGTCTCCGAATCGGGCCTTAGGTCATTGGTCCGAATTGACGGACTCGGCTCAGTCTGCTTATTGTCCCGCGCGCGCCTGGGAGGTGCCTGACATGACGGGTCGATCGCTGCAGATGCTCGCGTGCGCGTTCACGCTATCACTGGTCGTGGCCGGTCGGGCCGCGGCCGACGAGATCCTGTTTCTCAACGGCGACCGAGCTCAGCTGGCAAGATCGTCAGCGCCGACGGCGGCAAGCTCACGATCAAGAGCGAGACCGCCGGCGAGGTCACCGTGGATCTGGCGAAGGTGAAGACCTTCTCGACCGACGAGCCCATCGTGATCAAGACCGGCGACACCACGCTGAGCTCGAAGGTCACCGGCGGGGCCGACGGCACCGTGCAGGTCGTGCCCGTCGCCGGCGGGAGTCCACAGGTGATCGCGCTCAAGGACGTGGCGAAGATCAACCCGCCGCCGGTCAAATGGACCGGGTCGGTGGTCGGCAACGCGCTGATCACCACCGGCAACTCCGAGACCGAGAGTTTCGGCCTAAGCGTGAACGCCGTGCGGCGAAGCGAGATCGACCGGATCACTCTGGGCGGCGCGTACTACTACGGGCGGCAGAAGGACAAGGACACCGACAAGAGCCAGACGACCATCGACAACTGGTTCGTCCTCGGAAAATACGACTACTTCCTCACCAAGCATTTCTACCTGTACGGCGCCGCTCGTGTCGAGCAAGACCAGATCGCCGAACTCGATCTGCGCCTGACGATCGGCGGAGGTGTGGGCTACCAGTGGTTCGAGACTCCGACCTTCAACCTGAACACGGAGGCCGGTCTGGCCTGGGTGTACGAGAAATTCAACAACGATGGCACCGAGGACCACGTCGCCGCGCGGCTCGCGTACCACGTTGACTGGACGCCGTACAAGACCGTCAAGCTCTTCAACAACGTCGAGTGGCTGCCGAACATCACCGACTGGTTCGGCGACTACAACCTGAACGCGGACGTCGGGCGTGCGGGCGACGATCTACGAGGCCTCTTCGCCGAGGCCAAGATCGAGCTCCGCTACGACTCGACTCCGGCGCCCGGAGCGAAGAAGGAAGATGTACGCTATCTCTTCGGCGTCGGCTGGTCGTTCTGACCGATGGCACCCGTACGGGGAGGACGCTCGATGAAGACTCTTGATCGCAGTGCTCGCCGTGGCCGCGATGGTGACGGTGCAGGCCTGCACGTCCACCCAGACGCCGAGCGCCGAGGAGGGGCCGGCCGATCGGAATCGTGGGCGAGGCCGGCATGGTGACGGTCCGCGGATGGATCGACGCCGTCGACAAGACCAACCGCACCGTGACGCTTGAAGGGTCCCCGGGGCGGCACGGTAACGCTCGACGTGAAGGACCCGAAGAAGCTCGACACGGTCGCGGTCGGCGATCCGGTCATCGCCGCGTTCATCGAAGCGCTGGCCCTTCAGGTCAAGAAGGTCCCCGGCGCGACGCCCGGCGTGAGCGTGACGGAAGCGCGGATGACATCGAAGCCCGGAGAGACTCCGGCGGGCGCCGTCGGCCGGGAGGTCGTCGTGACCGCGACGATCACCGCGATAGACCGAAAGGCGCAGACCGTGACCATCAAAGGCCCTCGCGGCAATACGGAGACCATCAAGGTGAAAGACGCGACGAACCTCACGGGAGTCGAGGCCGGTGACATGGCCGAATCGACTTACACCCAGGCGCTGGCGGTCACGCTCGACCGGGCCGGCCTGTGAGCGCGCCGGCTCGGTTCTTCGCCGCGGCCGCGCTCGCGCTGTTGCTGCCCGGCGTCGCGCCGGCGCAGGAGCTCACGGGAACGCTGAAGAAGATCAAGGACAGCGGAACGATCACGATCGGATACCGCGAGCAGTCGGTCCCGTTCTCCTTCCGCGGCCCCGACGGCAAGCCCGCCGGCTACTCGGTCGACCTGTGCCAGCGGATCGCGACGGGCGTCCAGCAGCAGCTCAAGCTGTCGAGCTCGACGTGAAGTGGGTCGCGGTCACGCCCGAGACGCGCATTCAATCGGTCGTCAACGGCACGGTCGATCTGGAGTGCGGCTCGACGACGAACTCGCTCTCGCGCCAGGAGCAGGTCGACTTCAGCCACATGATCTTCGTCGACGGCAGCAGCCTTCTCATCAAGGCCGACAAGGTGGCCGCGATGCAGGACCTCGGCGGCAAGAAGATCGCGGTCATCCCGGGGACGACGACCGAGCCGGCGGTGCGCGCGGCGCTCCAGAAGGCCTTCGTGACGGCGCAGATCGTTCCGGTGAAGGACCATCGTGAAGGGCTCGCCGCGGTGGAAAGCGGCAGCGCCGACGCCTACGCCTCGGACCGCGTCATCATCCTGATCGGCCTCGTGATAACGGCGAAGGAGGGGCAATTCGCCATCGGCGAGCAGTACCTGTCCTACGAGCCGTACGGCTTCATGCTGCGGCGGGGCGACGCGCCGTTCCGGCTGGCGGTCAATCGCGTGCTTTCCAGCCTCTACCGGTCGCGCGAGGTCATGCAGATCTACGGCCGGTGGTTCGGCAAGCTCGGCGAGCCCGGCAACCTCCTGATCGCGATGTACGCGCTGCACGCGCTGCCCGAATAGGCGCGCGCACGCTCGGCGCATCGCGGACGACACGCCCGCGCATAGCGGTCGGCCGCCTCGCGGTCCGGCGGTCGGCCGCGCTGGTATGCTAGGCCCGCCATGAGCGAGAGCTTCCCGAGGCGTGCTCGGCTCTGGCGCTATCTCGGCTACGCCGCGGGCGCCCTGATGCTCCTGGCACTCGTCCTCGTCGTCGGGACGTGGCTCGCCGTCCGCGCCTGGGGCCCGGAGTTTGCGCGCGAGCGGCTCGAGACCGCGCTGACCTCAGCGCTCGGCCGGCCCACTCGCGTCGAACAGATCTCCATCCAGCCCTGGCTCGGTCGCGTCGTCATCGGCAACGTCACGGCCGGCGCGCTCCCGGGCGAGCCCGGGCCCCATTTCTTCAAGCTGGGGCGGCTCGACGTCAACTTCGCCATCAGTAGCTTGTGGCGGCGCCGCCTCGATCCTGCGATCGATCGGGCTCGACGATCTCGACCTCACGATCCGGGCCGGCGGCGGCCTCGCGCTGCGCGAGATCCCGATGCTGCCGGAGGTCGTGCAGGCCGGCCCGTCGAAGTCGAGCTCGGTACCATCGAGCTTCGGCGCGGGCGCCTCGTCTACGACGATCCGGCGACGGCCACGCGAATCCGGGTGCAGGGCATCACCGCGAGCCTCGTGCCCGGTCGCGCCGCGATGAGCGCGACCGTCGCCGCGCAGGAGCTGGCGCTCGACGTCGAGAAGATCCATGAGCGGGCTCGAGCAGCTCGACGCCGATGATGCGCATTCTGCCGACGCGGCTCGAGATCCGCCGCGTGGCGGCGACGTGGGAGAAGGCGCGCGTCACCATCGCCGGCCGTGTCGACGGGCCGTTCGATCAAACCCGGATCGATCTGACGGCGCGCGGCGACGTCGAGCTCGCGGGTATCGGCGGCCGTGTCGGCTCGACCATGCCGCTGGCCGGTCTGGTGCACGTCGACGGCAAGCTCGAGGGCCCCGTCGCGTCGCCGCGGTGGCCGCCGACGTCGCATTCGACGAGCTCACGGCCGGGCCCGTGAAGGCGCGATCCGGGAAGGCGCACGTCGCGCTGGCCGACGGCGTGCTCTCGGTCACGAAGCTCAACGCGCGAGCGTTCGACGGCGCCGTCAACGGCTCGCTCACCGTCGAGCTGCAGCACCTGGACCGCGCGCACGTGGTGCTCGACGCGCGCGGAGTCTCGGTCGCCGCCCTCGAGCCGCTCATCGGCGCCAAGACTGGCGTCACCGGCCGGCTCGACGCCGAGCGTCGACGCCCGGGGCGATCTTCGCGATCCTGTGCGCATGCAGAAGCCGCGTGCGTCTCGAGGCGCGTGCGCTCAGGCTTCCCGATCGCCTCGCGTCGCTCGGCTACGGCACGGTCGATGTCGAGGCGCACGGCCAGCGCGGCACGTTCACGCTCTCTGCGTGGCGCCGCGAGCTGGCCGGGCCTCCAGGTCGACGCGCAGGGGCCGGCGACCGTCGACGGGCCGAAGGGCCTGCGCGTGACCGCGAGCGGCGAGCTCGCCAAGCTCGGTCCGCTGATGGGGCAGAAGTCGGCGTCGGGCCACGGCGTGCTCGTGGCCGATCTCACGGGACGGTGGCGCGACCCCGTCGTCACCGGCAAGCTCGAGCTCCGCTCGCCAGCGCTCGCCGATCTGCGCGCGGACGAGATCGTGCTGCCCTTCGAGCTCACCACGCACTCCCTGAAGCTCGCGGCGGCCAGCGCGCGCCTCGGGCGATGCGCGACTCGCCGCATCGGGCAATCTCGCGTGGCCTCAACGCGCGTCTCCCGCGGTCCCGTCCTGCCGATACGGTTCGCGTCGATCTCCAGGCGCAGACGGAGGATGCGCGCCTGGAGGATGCGTGGCCGTGGCTTCCGCCGGCGGGCCGCGGCGACGGGCCGGTGCGCGCGGCCGTCGCGGTGAAGGGGACGCTCACCGCCTGGCATGTGACTGGGCAAGTCGAATCGAGCAGCCTGACATGGCCCGATATCCCGGCGGCGCGCGAGCTCAGCGCGACGTTCGAGGCGACGCCTGATCGCATCGACATCGCGGCGTTCAAGGCCGTGGTGCTCGACGCTCCGCTGACGGCGCGCGGCCGCTGGCGGTGGGCGGGAGGCGGCGAGGTCGAGGCCAGCACCGGGCTGGTCGATCTCGCGCGACTGCCCGGTATGCCGGCCCGATTGCGCGTCGAGGGCCGCGCGCGCGCGAACGTCACCGCGAGCGTGCGCGACGGCCGCGTGAACGGCTCGGGCAAGCTGGTTGGTGAGCGTCTGGCGGTCGCCGGCTGGGCTCTCGGTCCAGCCACCGCGGATGTCTCGCTGGACGACAACGCGCTCAAAGGCGACGCCGCCCCTGCCCGAAGCGCGGATCAGCGCGACCGCGCAGGGCCGACTGGACGGCGTGATCGCGACGCGCCTCACCGCGACCGACTTCGAGCTCGGGCCGATTCTCCGCCAGCTGCGCCCGGATATCTTCGGCGACGCCGCCGGCCGACTCTCGGCCGTGGCCACGCTCGACGTGCCCGCGCGAGACCCGCGCGCCGCGCGCGGCGTCGTTCGCCTCGAGCCGGTCCACCTCGAAATGGCTGGCGAGCGCTGGGACGCGCAAGGACCGATCGTCGTCCGGCGCGAAGCCGGCCGGCTGACCGTCGAGCGCCTCGAGATTGCCGGGCGCCTCGGGACCGCCACAGTCACCGGCTGGCTCGACGACGCCGGCACGCTCGACGGGACGCTCCGTGGTCAGGTGCCCCTCGGGCTGCTGGCGGTGCTGCGTCACGAAGTGCGCGAGGCCTCAGGGAAGCTCGATCTCGACGTGCGCGTCGGCGGGACCCTCGCGAAGCCGACCGTCCTGGGGCGCGGCACGATTACCGGCGGACTGGTCGCGCTTCGCGACCTGCCGTTCGTGGTCCGCGATGTGGAAGGCCGGCTGGTGCTCTCGCCGGCGCGGCTGCGCATCGAAGAGCTGAAGGCCGGCATCGGCACCGGCACCGCGCGCGCGACCGGCGAGATCGCGCTCGACGGCGCGACGGTCGGCGCCTACCAGGTGGCGCTCACCGCCCAGAGGGTCGGGCTCACGCCGGTCGAATGGCCTGGAAACAGTCTGGAACGCCGAGCTCGCGCTGGTGGGCCGAGGGCCGAAAGGGCTCGTGCGAGGCGAAGCGCATCTGGTACGCGGCACGTACACGAAGGACCTCTCGATCCTGCCGCTTCTGCTCAAGGGCGGCGGACGGGCGGAGCCGGCCGACTGGAGCCGCGAGTTCGCGCTGCAGGTTCAGGTCCATCTCGACGACAACCTGGTGATTCGCTCGCCGCAGGCGCAGGTCCGCGGCAGCGGCACGCTCGCGCTGCGCGGGACCATCGCGGAGCCGACGATCCTGGGCACGCTCGAGACGCAGGACGGCCGGGTCACGTTTCGCCGAAACCGGTTCGTCCTCGAGAACGCGGTCGTGCGCTTCGACGATCCCGGACGGATCAATCCGTACATCGACCTGCGCGCCACCACCCGGATCCGCACGTATGACGTGACGATGTGGCTCTCGGGCCGCGCCGAGGACCTGACGATCCGGCTCGCGTCCGAGCCGCCGCTCGCGCAGGACGATCTGCTCGCGCTGGTCACGGTCGGCGCGACCAAATCCGAGCTGGGAAGCTCGGGCGGCGGCACCGTGTTCGCGACCGAAGCGGCGCAGCTCATTTCCAAGGAGCTCCTCGGCGGCGAGCTCAACGCGCCGACCGTCGACATCCTCGAGTTCGGGAAGAACGAGGCAGGCGAGCGCCAGTTTCGCGTCGGTAAGCGCCTCAACGACCGCACCCTGGTGACGTACTCGGGAAGCTTCGCCGAGGACGGCAAGCAGAAGATCCGCGTCGAGTATCAGCTGTTCGGACCCGTGCTCATCGCGGGCGAGCAGGTGTTCAGCGGGGGCGTCGGGGGCGACGTGATCTTGCGCTTCAGATTTCGATGATCCGCCGCCTCGCGGTGGCGCTCGCGGCGGTCCTCGCCGCGCTCTCGCCCGCGATCGCCGGGGCGAGCCCCGAACCGCCGGCTCCCATGGTGACGGCGGTCGAGGTGGTCTCGCGCCATCAGCTCACCGGGCCGCCGGTCGATCAGTTCCTCACCGGCCTGACCGGCCAGCCGTTCTCGCGCGCGCGTGTGCGTGAGAGCCTCGACCGCCTGTGGGCGCTCGGCATCTTCGACGAGGTCGAGGTCGAGTCGGTCGACGAGCCCGGCGGCGTCCGGCTGCGCTTTCGCGTCTCGCGGCGACCGTTCCTCGAGAGCCTGAAGTGGACCGGCGAGCTGGGCCTCGACGCCGCCGACCTCGCCGCCACCGCCGCGCTCGCGCTCGGAGGGCCGGCCGAGCCCGCGCGCCTCGACCGCGCGCAAAGCGAAGTCCTCGCCCGCCTGCGTCGTGAAGGCTATCTGGCGGCCACCGTGCGCGCCGACGTGCGCGAGAACCCGGCGACCAACGGACGGGCGGTCGACGATGGTCGTCGACGCCGGCAAGGAGGCGCGGATCGGTCGCCTCGAGATCGCCGGGCTCGCGCGCGCCGAGGAGAAGCCGCTCCGCAAGGCGCTCGACCTCGACCCGGGCGACAAGTTCAAGGAACGCAGAGTTTCGCGACGGCGTGCGCGCCATGGAGGCGGCCCTGCACACGCAGGGCTTCTTCGAGTCGCGCGTGTCGTCGCGCGAGCCCGCCTTCGACGCGCGCGACGAACACGGTCGATCTCACCGTAGAGGTGATCGAGGGCCCACTCACCATCGTGGAGTTCCTGGGCCGGGAGGCGCTCAAGGAGGCGGCGCTTCGCGAGCGGCTGGTCTTCGGCGACGACCGGATCGTCGACGACGTCGAGGTGCGGGCCAGCGCCGATCAGATCGAAAAGGCCTACCACGAGGCGGGCTACCACTTCGCCAAGGTGACGGGGACGCTCGGCGGTGACGCGACCGGACGCATGGTGAAGTTCCAGATCGACGAGGGGCCGCGCGTCGTCGTCGAGAGCATCACCTTCGAGGGGCGGTCACTCTTGACCGACAAGCAGCTGGCCGAACAGATGCAGACGCGCCCGGCCGGGCTGATCCCGATCGGGATCTTCCGCGGCCTCTTCGTGGAAGAACAGCTCGAGCAGGACGTGAGACTCATCCGCTCGTACTACCGCACGCAGGGGTTTCCGTCGGCGGAGGTCGGGCCTGCCGCGCGTGACGTTCAGCGATGACCGAACGCACGCACAGATCGTCATTCCGGTCGTCGAGGGTCGCGACGCATGGTCTCCGCGCTCACCGTGACCGGCAACCGCGTCCTCGATACCGAGACGATCATGACGGACCATCGGATTCAAGGCCGGCGATCCGTGGGACGCGTCGCGCGCCGAGGACGCGCGGCGCAAGGTGGAGCAGCTCTATCAACGGCGGGGATATCGCGGCACCGTGGTGGGCCTGAGCTCGGCGGACAAGGACGGCGCGGTGTCGGCCGCGTACACGGTCGAGGAGGGCGAGCTCACGCGGATCGGCCAGATCATGGTGTCCGGTCTGACGGCCACCAAGCCGTACGTCGTGGAGCGCGAGCTTCAATTCTCGCCGGGTGATCCGCTCACCGCCGTGACGCTTTCGGAGGCGCGACGCCGCCTGGATACGACGCGTGTCTTCGACCGGGTCGACGTCGAGCCGACTCGGCGATCCCGCCGCGCCCGATCCGGGACGTGCTGGTGACCCTGCGGGAAGCGAAGCCGTGGCGCGTCGAGTTCGGCGCCGGCTACGAGACGGAAGAGGGCTTTCGCGGCTTCCTCACGATCGCCTACGACAACCTGTTCGGGACCGGCCGGAGCGCCTCGATCCGGCAGCGCGTGAGCGAGAAGGGGCTATCGCACCGACCTCAACTATCTCGAGCCCTGGATCCTGGGCTCGGAGTGGCAAGGCGACGCCATCGCGTTCATCGAGCAGAAACAGGAAATCGGCTACCTGAGGAACAGTTTCGGCTCGACTGCTCACCGTGCAGCGTGATCTGCTGAAACCCCTCTTCCGCCCCGAGGAGCCCGACGGATCATCCCAAGAGCCTGCAGGGTGGGTTCCGGTACCGGATCGAGCACTTCCAGCGCTCGGACATCGATCCCGACCTCATCGCGGATGGCAGCATCCGGGAGCAGGACGACCTCGTCACGAGCGTGCAGCTCGTTCCTCACCGCTCGAGCTGCGCGATCAGATCGCCGATCCCAAGCAGGGCAGCTATCATTTCAGCGCGCTCGAGGTCGGCAGCTCGGCGCTCGGCGGTAACGTCAACTTCGTGAAGTTCCGGCTCGAGGACACCTGGCTCGTTTCCTCTGCCGGCGCGGACCGTCCTGGCGCTCTCGACTCGCCTGGGCATCGCCGGGCCCTACGGCGACACCGCGGATCTCGTGATCGAGGACCGGTTCAAGGCCGGCGGCAGCACGACCGTTCGCGGCTACAAGGAGGACAAGGTCGGGCCGCTCGACGAGCGGCGGCAATCCGCGAGGGCGGCGATCTTCGGATCCTCACGAATGATCGAGTGGCGCTTTCCGATCTACCGCTGGCTCGGCGGTGTCGTATTCTTCGATGCGGGTCACGGTGACGCCGAGCGTGTCCGACTTCGCGTGGTCGGCTTTCTTCCCGGGTGTCGGCAGCGGATTGCGGATCACGACGCCGATCGGACCGATTCGCCTCGACGTGGGCTACGGGCTCCGCCAAGTTCGCAACGACGACCGACATCCAGGTCTATCTGACGGTTGGCCAAGCCTTCTGATGTGCGGGCGCGGCCGGAGCCGCGCGATCCGCGCCGGCCGGGGCTCGCGGCGGTCGCGCTGCTGGTGACGCTCCTCCACGTTTCCTTCGCGCCGGCCGAGCCCATCGACACGTTGCTGCTCGCGCAGGTCGACGCGCGAACGATCGCGGCGAGCGACATCGCGCTGGCGCGCGCGCTTGCGCGTGCTCGGCTTCGCGCCGTCGAGCTCGCCGATCGACGCGCGCCGACGTCGATCGCTTCGTCGACGTCCTGCTGATCCTCGCGGAAGCCGGCAAGATCGGAGTCGAGGCCGAGCCGGCCGCGCTCGACACGGGCGTGGGCCGCGGCCGCCGCGCGCGCCGGAGGCGAGGCGGCGCTGACGCGCTGGCTCGAGGACAAGGCCATCGACCGCGACTGGGCGCGCCTGATGGTCGGGGAAGACATCGTGAAGTCGAAGTTCCTCGACGCTCGATTCGCCGCGTTCATCTTCCCGGACGAGGAGACGGTGACGCGCGAGCTCGGCCCGGGGCAGCACGACGACGACGCGCGGGAGCGCGCGCGCGAGAGGCTGATCCGTCAGGCGGCGGTGGAAGCTCAGGCCAAGTGGCTCGACGACGCGCGGCGTCGGGCTTCTATCAAGATTCTGCTGCCGGACGGGGATCGGTTGTTCCGCCCTTTACTCGGGCCGTGAGCGACCTATCGGGGCGGCGCCGGGGTCAGGGCAGGTGAGAGGGGGTGCCTGCGACCACGCGGCGCGCGTGCGCTGCCCGGGGTGGCTGGGCTCCATCTGGGTGCGCCTCGTCCGATGCGCGCTTGAGGGAACGGGTCCAGGCACCCTCTCACTGACCCTGACCCCGGCGCCGCCCCGATGATGTCGGTCGCGGCGAGTGAGGGTTGCGACGATTCCCTGCTGCAGCTGATTGGTCGAAGCGCGATTTTTCGGCGCGAGCTTGGGGCGTCGTGCCAGGCATCGCGCCGTCGCGCGAGAGCGAGTGTGCGCCGCGCACCGGCTACGACGGGCGAATCAAGAGGCTTTTGTCTCATTGTCCGGCGATCTGGTGGAGGTACCACGTGCGTGTAGCGAATCACGTTGTATTCGCGCTTCGTGGAGTAGGGGCCGGGCGTGAACGCCGAGGAGTTGACACCGGCCTGGTTCTTCTCGCAGAGGTCCCAGTCCTGCTCGCTGGTGAGCTCCCAGAACGGGAGCAGCGCGTCCAGTATGTAGTCCTTACCTTCGACGGCGTCCTCGTGAACGAGCCACTGCACCTGCACGAGCGTCTTTTGCGGCCCGGCCGGCGCGAGCCGTGTGGACACGGCGTGATCGGCGCTCGAGTGGTTCCAGAAGTTGGGCATCGTCCGCATGCGCAAGGTGCCGACGTCGCGCGTCCGGTACGAGCCCATCAGCGGCGCGACGGGCCGTCCGTCCATCGACTCGCTCACCCAGCCCGGCACCAGCGGCGTGCGGTTGATCGACCACCAGTAGTCGGGCGACGGGAAGCGCACCATGCCCGCCTCCTGATAGTCGATCCGAAGCCCGTCGGCCTTCAGGCGATCGGACGTCGCCCGGGCCTGCGTCTCGATCTCGTGCTTGAGCGCCGGGTCGTCGATCGGCGCGTTGTCGTAGTTGGCCTTGACGTACTGCGGGTGGTTCGCGTTGCAGTGCCAGCACTCGCGGTTGTTTTCCCAGACGAGCTTCCAGTTCGCGTGGACCTCGTAGCTCCGGCTCGCGGCGATCCTGGCGCGCTCGAGCCCTGCGGGCGCAGGAGCGCGCCGAGCGCTTCCGCGGCGCCCTCGAACGGGGCGGATCGTCGGCCAGGCAAACGAAGATCAATCCGCCGACTTCACGGGCGTGCACGCGGTGCAGTCCGTAGTCGCTGCGATCGAGGTCGCCGTCCTTGTCCATCCCGCCGCACGCCACGAGCGCGCCGTTGCGCGCGTAGGACCACTGGTGATACGGGCAGACGATCCGCGCGACGTGCCCGGACTGCGGTCTGACAGACCTTCATTCCCCGATGACGGCAGGTGTTGTGGAGCGCTGCGATGTCGTCCGTCGTCACCGCGGATGACGATGATCGAGTCGGTGTCGAGGTCGAACGACGAAGTAGTCGCCCGGCGCCTTGACCTGACAGGTGTGGCCGGCGAAGAGCCACCCGCGACGCCAGATACGCTCGAGGTCGAGCTGGTAGATGCCGGGATCGGTCTGGAACTCGCGCTGGAGCGCGTGGCCCGGCGGGTGCTCCGCGATCAGACGCTCGAGCAGCGCGCGAGGCGTCGGCGAGCTGTGAGGACGTGAGGAACGGAGTCCGACATCGCGTCACTATTATAGCGTGACAGGCGATGTCTTTGCGGCGTCACTTCAAGGGTATGCGGAACTCGACGAACACGCCGCCGCTTCGCGGGATCCCGACCCGGATGTCCGACTTGATCCCGAGCAGGCTTTCCGCCATGTAGTTCAGCGCGCCGATCGGGTCGGTCGCGATCAGGCCGACGTGGTCGTACCACTTGAGCTCGGGCTTGCGCCTGATCCAGTTTCCGAACGGCTCGAAGACGAACCCGCCGAGCAGCGCGCCCCCGACGGGCGTGACGATCAGATCCTGGTAGGAGGGCCGCTCGAAGATCGCCTCGACCCCGAACTCGTAGAGCGCCGAGGCGAAGGCCGCGTACAGGAACGAGTCGATGCGGTCGAAGCCACGCTCGCGCGCGCGTATGTAGTAGGTGGCGCCGAAGTACGAGTGCCCGATGTAGTTCACGGCCCAGGCTGTCGTCATCCCAGTGGGGACTTTGAACGTTCTCCCACCATTTCTCGAAGCTGACATCTTGTTCTTTGCGGTGTGACCAGTTCGAGACGCTCTCCGGGAGCGACGTAGAGGATGCGCGGCGCCGACGACCTGGTAGCCGACGACGAACGCGGTGTCGCGCGCGAGCCCCATCCAGTCTCGAGGCTGCTCCGAGTCGTCGGGAAGGAGATGAAACTTCTCTCTGGCGCGTCCTCGGCGACCGCTTGCACCCACCATTCGCTCGCAGTCGGAGTCGTTCGCCGGCGCCGTAGCGCCGGCATGGCCGCGAGCGAGAGGGAGGCGAGCAACGAGGAAGGCGGCTGCGGAGCGAAGCACCGCGAGCGCACCATGCCGGGATCGAGTCGGCGGCGTCCATCGGACCTTGGTCCCAACGCCGGCAGCGTACGGACGAGATCGTGGCGATGCGCGCTACAGGCGAAGCCGGGCGCCCGCGGGATCGTAGAGCACGTCCGGCGCGACCTCGGCGGCGAAGCGCGCGCCGAAGGCTTCCACCTCGAGCGGCGTGCCGGTCGCCGAGAGCGCCGGCGGTAGATACACGAAGCCGATGTGCTTCTGCGACCGTGTAGCCCCAGCCCGCGCTCCGCAGCCGTCCCACGACACGGCCGCCGGCGTACACGGCCTCGCCACCGTAGAGGTCCGAATGCTCGGGCATCGCCGCCGTCAGCGTGATCGTGCAGAGCTTCCGCGTGAGTCCCTCGGCCTTGATCCGGCTCAGCGCCTCGCGGCCGACGAAGTCTCCCTTCTGCAGGCGCACGCAGAAGCCGAGCCCGGCTTCGTAGGGGTTCTCGGCCGGCGTGAGATCGCTGCTCCAGTAGCGGTAGCCCTTCTCGAGCCGCAGCGAGTCGACGGCCTTGTACCCGACGGGCTCGATGGCGAAGGGCCGGCCGGCCGCGAGCAGCGCGTCCCAGACCGCGACGGCATGGCGGTTCGTCGACGTAGAGCTCCCAGCCGAGCTCGCCGACGTAGGTCACTCGCTGAGCGCCGACCGCGGCGCCGGCGATCTCGATCGGTCGCGCCGACATATAAGGAAGGGCCGCGTTCGACACGTCGCTCGCGGTGACGGCCTGGAGCACGCGACGCGCGTCGGGGCCCCACAGGCCGATACACGCGAACGCGTCCGTCACGTCGCGCACCTGCACGCTGTCGTCGGACGGCAGGTGCATCAGGATCCAGCCGAGGTCGCTCGCGACGAAGTTGCTGCCGGTCGTCACCCGGAAGCGATCCGGCGCCCAGCGCGTGACGGTCAGGTCACTCTCGATTCCGCCGCGCGGGTTGAGGAACTGCGTGTAGATCACGCTGCCGACCGGGCGATCGACGTCGTTGTCGGCGAGCCGCTGCAGCAGCGCCAGCGCGCCCGGGCCGCTCACGTCGAGCTTGCCGAACGAGGTGAAGTCGAAGAGGCCGACGCGCTCGCGGACGGCCCGGTGCTCGGCGCCGACGCGGTCGAAGAACGCCGCGCGCGCCCAGCCCCAGCGGCGCTGATCGGTGCCCGCGCGGCGGCCGGGTGTGCCCGGCATGAAATAGTTGGCGCGCTCCCAGCCGTTCTTCTCGCCGAACACCGCGCCGGCTTCGCCGAGTCGCGCGTCGAGCGGGCTCAGGCGGCGCGCGCGGCCCACTCGTTCTCGTCGTGGGATAGCGGAGCATGTAGTAGTACTTGTACGATTCGCGCGCGCGCTCGGCGGCGTACGCGCGGTCCTCGTACACCGGCCCGAAGCGTCGGACGTTCAGCTCCGTCACGTCGTGCGGCGGCTCGCCGTCGACGAGCCAGTCGGCCACGATGTGGCCGATCGCGCCGCCGGCGCCGAAGCCGGTGTGCGACAGACCCGCCGCGACCCAGAACCCGGGGACGCCGGGCACCGGACCGAGCAAGGGACGGCTGTCGGGGTGATGCCTTCGGGGCCGTTCACCAGGTGCGCCAGCTCGGCCTTCGCCAAGATCGGCACGCGCCGGATCGCGCCCTCGAGGATCTCGTTGAACAGCTCCCAGTCGGACGGCAGGAGCTGCTGCGTGAAGTCCCAGGGCACGCCGCCGACCGACCACGCGACCGGGCTACGCTCGAAGCCGCCGATGAGAAATCCGCCGACCTCCTCACGCATGTAGACGAGGTTCTCCGGGTCGCGCAGGCACGGCGTCGAGCGGGTGAGCTGGTGGTCTGGGATCGGCTTCGTCGCCAGATGCTGATGGACCAGCGGCGTGATCGGCAGACTCACGCCGACCATCGCGGCGATCTGCGACGCCCACATCCCGCCCGCATTGATGACGATCTCCGTGTGGATCGCGCCGTGGTCCGTCTCGACGGCCGCGACGGCGCCCCGCGAGGTCCGCCGGATCCCGGTGACGCGCACGCCGGTGTTGAGCTCGACGCCCAGGCGGCGTGCCTGCGCGGCCAGCTCCATCGTCGCGCCGCTCGGATCGAGCCAGCCATCGCCCGGCAGGTACATCGCGCCGTGGAGGCTCTCGGCGGACATCAACGGGAAGATGCGAAGCGATTCGGCCGGCGAGATCGTGTCGACGTCGAGCCCGATCGCGCGGGCCATGCCGACCTGCCGCTGGAGGAATCGAAGCTGATCGCCGCTCGAGGCGACGCGAAGGCTTCCGACCTCGTGCCAGTGCTCCGCCGACCCGGGCTCCGCCTGCAGCCGCCGATAGAGCTCGATGCTGTACTTCCGCATCCGCATGAGCGTCGGCGACGTGTGAAAGTGCGTCACCATCCCCGCGGCATGCCACGTCGACCCGCTCGTCAACTCCCCTTGTCGACGAGCACAACATCCGTCCACCCCTTCCGCGCCAGATGATACGCAACACTACACCCCGCAATCCCCCACCAACAATCACCACCCGCGCCTCTCCCTCATGAGCCGCGCCGCCATCCCATCTGCTCCGTCCCGAGGTCTCACGCCCGACACCAGGGGACGCGTTCTCGGCGTGGATCACGTCAACATTGGCCGACACGGGATGTCCGGGGGCGGCGGGCGAGTGGATGCGGGAGGGGTCGACCGGACCCGTTCCCGCCCGGGCGTGTCGGAAGTCGCGCGCCGCAGATGGAGCCCAGCCGCCGACGGGCAGCGCACGAGTGCCGCGTGGTCCGGCGACCCCTCCCGCGCCCGCCCGCTCGCCGCCCCCGGCGCGCCACGCGCCGAAGCGTAGAGAAGCACTAGCGCTGCCGCCACGCTTGCGTCCGCCGCGTGAGCCACCGAGCAAGGAGCAGATGGAGCATGCGAGCCGCGACGTTGGTGTAGAAGATCATCATCGCCATGGCCGCCGCGGACGCGATCTCACCCGTATCGTCCATGTTCAGCACCGAGATGGACGCCAGCTCCGTCTTCGGTCCATAGATGAAGACGACGCCCGAGACGGTCGTCATCGCGTTCACGAACATGTAGATCGCGATGTCGAGCGTCGACGGCAGGCACACCGGCACGGTCACGCGCCAGAAGGTTCGATAGAACGGCTGCTTCAGCGAGGCGGACACCGTCTCGAACTCGGGATCCATCTGGCGCAGCGCCGTCAACGCGGTCAGGTGCCCCACGGTGTAGAAGTGCACGATCGTGTTGATGACCAGGATCGCCATCGTGCGGTAGAGCACGTTGAGCGGATTCGCCGGGCGCGTTGAAGAAGAAGATGTAGGCGAGGCCGAGGACGAGCCCGGGCACCGCCATCGGGAGCATCGCCAGGAAGTGGAAGATGCCTCGGCCCAGCGCGAAGCCCCGCGCCTTCTCGACGAGATAGGCGCCGGCGAACACGACCACGGTTCCGATGACACCCGTCAGGAACGCCAGCCGGATCGAGTTGTAGTACGAGGCCCAGCCCCCGCCGCCCTTCTGGTCGAAGTCGTAATGCGCCGTCGTCAGGGTCAGGTTGTAGGGAAAGAACTTCACGACGGCCGCGAACTGGGAGATCGCGACGATGCTCAGGATGGCGAGCCCCGTCACGACGCAGTAGCCCAGCATCAGGAGGTCGAACAGGTGCTGCGGCGCTGGCTGGTAGGGCACGGCGCGCGCGGAGAGGAGCGCCACCTGCCGGCGCCGCACCGCGCGATCGACCATGAAGGCGAAGATCGCGGGCACCAGCAAGATCACGCTGACGACAGCGCCCATCTGGAAGTTCTGCTGGCCGATGACCTGCTTGTAGCACGTCGGTCGCCAGCACGTTGTACTGACCGCCGATGACCTTCGGCGCGCCGAAATCGGTGACGACCGTGGTGAAGACCACGAACGTGGCGCTGATCAGGCCGTAGCGCGCGCCCGGCAGCGTGACGGTCCAGAAGATCTTCGGCCGCGACGCGCGGAGCGCCACCGCCGCCTCGTAGAGCCGCGCGTCGGCGAGCGCGAGCGCGGCCAGGATGATCAGCAGGGCGTGCGGGAAGGTCGTGAAGACTTCCGCCATGACGATGCCGATCGGCCCGTAGATGCTGTGTCCGAGGAGCGCCCCCTTCAGCAACCCCTGGTTGCCGAACAGATAGACGAGCGCCAGGCCGGGCAGGAGCGAGGGCACGAGGATCGGGACGCAGCGCGACGGTCTTGAAGAATCCGCGAAAGGGCATGCGCGAGCGCGTGAGCGCGTACGCGTAGACGAACGCCAGCGGCACCGTGATGAGGGTGCTGAGGATCGAGACCCACAAGCTGTTGCCGATCGACTGGAAGAGCGCCGGGGTCGAGAAATATCGGACGTAGTTGGCGAGGCCGACGAACTCTTCCTTCGGCCCCTGGAGGCTCTTGGCGAGCATGAGACCGAGCGGCAGCGCGAGCGCGGCGACCAGGTAGAGCCCGATGACGCCGATGAAGAGGCGCATGAGCCGATCGTCGCGGCTCGACTCGGGCCGGACGATCGCGGCGGCATGATCCGCGCGCGCGACCGCGGCGTCAGCGATTGGCGGTGCTCCCCGGGTAGACCCTGATGCGCTCCGGCGGCAGGAGCACCGAGAGCATGCTCTTCTCGGCGATCCCGCGGCGGCGGACCATCTCGACTGGAAGATCGGCCCGCAGGAGCACTCCCGCCGTGGTCTCACCGGACAGGTCGGCGCGGAAGAAGGAGCCCAGGAAGGCGAGCGCGTCCACGCGCATGGCCAGGGTATTCGGCCTCGCTCCGGCCGGCGTCGTGGATCTCGATGTCCTCCGGGCGGATCGCCAGGGTCACGTCGGTCCCGGCGGCCAGGCCGTCGACGTCGCAGGCGAGCTCGGTGCGCCCGAGCCGGACCGCGCCGTCGCGCACGACCGTCCCGGCCACGAAATTCATCACACCGATGAAGTCGGCCACGAACGGCGAGGCCGGCTCGCGGTAGATCTCGAGCGGCGTGCCGATCTGCTCGATCGCGCCGAGGTTCATCACCACGATGCGATCGGCCATCGTGAGCGCCTCTTCCTGGTCGTGGGTGACCATGATCGTCGTCACGCGCAGGCGGCGCTGGAGCTGCTTGATCTCGTGACGCAGGTGCACGCGCACCTTCGCGTCGAGCGCGGACAGCGGCTCATCGAGCAGCAGGAGGCCCGGCGAGGTCGCCAGCGCGCGGGCCAGCGCCACGCGCTGCTGCTGGCCGCCCGAGAGCTGCGCCGGATACTTGTTGCCGTGGGTGGCCAGGCCCATCAGGTCGAGCAGCTCGAGGACGCGCTTGGCGAGCTCGGCGCGCGGCATGCGCGCGTTCTCGAGCCCGTACGCGACGTTCTTGGCGGCGGTCAGGTTCGGGAAGAGCGCGTAGGACTGGAACACGATGCCGAAGTCGCGCTTGGTCGGCGGAAGCGCGGAGATGTCACGGCCGTTCTGCTCGATGCGGCCGGTGGTCTGGATGTCGAGCCCGGCGATCGCCCGCAGCAACGTCGTCTTGCCGCATCCCGATGGGCCGAGGAAGCAGACGAACTCGCCCTCGACGATCTCGAGCGAGATGTCGTCGAGGGCGGTGAAGGCGCCGAACTTCTTGGTGAGACGGCTGATTCTGAGATAGGGCGTCGTTACCCGTCTCCTTACTTCTTCGGCTCCGACTTCGCGCCGTAGCGCTTCTCCCACTCGCCAAGGATCTTGGCGCGGTTCGTGGCCGCCCACTGGAAATCGTTCTTGGCCATGTGCTCGAGCATGTTGCCCGGCAGGTACTCGACCGGCTGCGACATCTTCGAGATCGCGACCACGGCGTAGCCTTCGTTGTAGAGCTTCATGGCCTTGTCGGTGACCGACCAGTCGACCAGGGTCTTGGCCGCTTCGAGATTCTTCGTGCCCTTCACGATCGCGGTGGCTTCCATGTCCCAGCCCGAGCCTTCCGACGGGAACACGATGTCGATCGGCGCGCCCTGCTTCTTCTGACGGGCGGCGCGGAACTCGAAGGACGACCCCGATCGGGTACTCGCCGGCGCCGGCCATCGTGCACGGCTTGGACCCGGAGTGCGTGTACACGCCGATGTTCTGGTGGAGCGCGTCCATGTACTTCCAGCCCTCGGTCTCGCCGAAGAGCTGGAGCCAGCTCGAGACGTCGAGAAAGCCCGTGCCCGACGAGGCCGGGTTCGGCATGACGATCGTGCCCTTGTAGACGGGTTTGGTCAGGTCCTTCCACGACGCCGGCTTCGGGCAGGTTCTTCTTCTGGGCCTCGACGGTGTTGAAGCAGAGGGCCGCGACCCACGCGTCCATCCCGACCCACGCCGGCGGATTGTCCTTGTCACGGAACTGCGCGTCGAGCCGCTCGACGCCCTTCGGGGCGTACGGCATGAGCATGCCCTCGGGCTTCAGCACCAGGAGACTCGTCGCGGCGAGACCCCAGATCACGTCCGCCTGCGGGTTGGCCTTCTCGGCGAGCAGCTTCGCGGTGATGACACCGGTCGAGTCGCGGACCCACTTGATCTCGATGTCCGGATAGTCCTCGTTGAAGCGGGCCGCATACTTCTTGAGGTCGTCAGCCTCGACGGCCGTGTAGACCGTCAAGGTCGCCTTGGCGGCGCGAACGCTGGTCGCCGCGAATCCGATCGCCGCCGCGACGATCGCCGCGCACACCAGGAATGAGCCAAGCCTGACGCCGGTTCTGTGAGCCATTGAGGGCCCTCCCTTCGCGAGGTGCCGCGATTCTAGCCTAGACGCCGGACTTTGTCAGGGCTCGCCACGAAACCGTCACACGAGCCGATCGCGCAGCCGCGAGCTGATCGCGTCGACCACCATCACCATGGCCACCGTCACGAGCAGCACCGTGGACGCCGCGCGGTAGTCGATCATCCGGAGATAGGTTTGAAGGTAGAAGCCGATGCCGCCGGCCCCGACGAAGCCGAGCACCGTCGCCGCGCGGATGTTGGTCTCGAGGCGATAGAGGACGTAGGAGAGGAACAGCGGCAGGACCTGCGGGATCACGCCGAAGCGCAGCACCTGCAGCCGGGTCGCGCCCGTCGCGGTGATCGCGTCGACGGGCCCGGGATCGACGCCCTCGACGGCCTCGCCGTAGAGCTTGGCGAGTGAGGTCGTCGTGTAGGCGACGACGGCGAGAACGCCGGGGAACGGGCCGAGCCCGACGGCGGCGACGAAGACCAGGGCGTAGACCAGCGTGTCCACGCTGCGGAAGAAGTTGAGGACGGCTCGCGCCGGGTAGAACACAGCGCCCGGCGCCACGTTGCGCGCCGAGAGGAAGCCGAGCGGCAGCGCCAGGACGGCGGCCACCGCGGTGCCGAGCAGCGCGATCTCGACGGTCTTGAGCGCGCCCAGCAGCGCGGCCGGCAGCACGCTGAGATCGGGCGGCATCATGCGCCGGAGGAAATCGACGATCCACGGCAGGCCGCGGGCGAGCCGGACCGGGTCGGCGCCGGTGTCCCAGACGAGCCACGCGAAGACGAGCAGCGCGACGAAGAGACCGGCGCGCATTATTGTAGCGGGGCCGTGAGGCCGGCTTGGACCGAGGGTGGCCTGAGACAGGTGCGAGCCGGCTCCGCACGCCCGGTCTAACCACAACGTGAAGTGGCCCGGCTTCATGTGTTGGGATCGTCGCCGTAGATCGCGCGCACGACGGTCGGCGTCACGGCGGCGGGTGGGCCGTCGAACGCGACGCGGCCCTGGCGGAAGCCGACGATGCGCGTCGCGTAGGCCAGCGCGGTTTCGAGCTGGTGCTGGCTGACCACGAGCGTGAGCCCCTGCTCGGTGTTGATGGCCTTGAGGATGTCCATGATGCTGCTGGTGAGCGCGGGATCGAGGCTGGCCGTGGGCTCGTCGGCCAGGATGACCTCGGGCCGTTGCGCCAGCGCGCGCGCGATCGCGACCCGCTGCTGCTCGCCGCCCGACAGCTTATCGGCGCGCCGCTCGGCGAGGTGGCCGAGGCCCACCTGGTCCAGACACGCGCGAGCCAGCTCGCGGTCGGCCCGCGGGAAGCTCCCGAAGCACGCTGGCGATCGGCGGCACGTAGCCGAGCCGGCCCGCGAGGACGTTGTCGATCGCCGAGGCGCGCCGCACCAGGTTGAACTGCTGGAACACCATGCCGATCTGCCGGCGAACCTCGCGGACCGCGACCGCGCCGGCGCCGGTGACGGCGCGGCCGGCAACGCGGATCGTCCCCGCGGTCGGCTCGACCGAGCCGGTTCAGGCACCGCAAGAAGGTGGTCTTGCCGGCGCCGCTCCGGCCCGAGGACGACGACGAACTCGCCGCGGCCGATCGAGAGATCGACGCCGTGCGAGCGCGACCGTCGAGGGCGGCAGGACGACACGCAGCCCCGCGACCTCGATCATCGGAGAGGAGGCGGCGGAGGTCAGCGCGGCTTGACGCCGAGCAGCTCGACCGCTGCGCGCACCGGGTCGTAGTCGCGGTCGTCGGCCGGCGCGAACCCGTCGATTTCGTAGAGGCGGCGCAGCAGCGCCGCATAGGCCGGCGCGCGGATCTGCAGGAGGGCCTCGCGTACCTTCGCGAACGTCGCCGGATCGAGGCCCGGGCGCGCGGCGATCCCGGCCTCCGGGATCTCCGGGCGTCTCCGCGATATAGATGATGCGCTCGCGCTCGACGGGATCGGTCAGATACTGCTCGCGGGCCATGTCGAACGAAGCGAGCGCATCGACGTGGCCGTTGAGCAGGGCTCGCATCCCGGCGTCATGCGCGCCCGCGAACAGCACCTCGCGAAAGAACGTCTTCGGGTCGCGGTCCTTCACGAGGCCGCGCTGGATCAAGAGGACCATCGGGTAGGTGTACCCCGACGAGCTGGCCGGATCGATGAACGCCATCGTCTTGCCGCGCAGATCCTCGAGCGTCTTGATCCCGGACTCTTTGCGGACGTAGATGCGCGAGGTGAACGAGCTCTTGCCGTGCCAGAGGTTGCGAACGACGATCGTCGCCTTGGCCTCGCGGCTCGCCAGCACGTAGCCGACCGGGTGCACGAACGCGAGATCGGCCGTGCGGTTGCGCAGCGCCTCGATCACCGCGGCGTAGTCCGAGGCGACGGTCACGCGCACCGGGATGCCCGAGAGCTTCGTCAGCACCTTCGCGAACTCGTCCCCGGTCGCCAGCAGATCGGTCGGCTTCTGCGAGGGCGTGAGGACCAGGTGCAGGCCGTCGGCGGCGAGCGCGCTACCCGGCGCTATGGCGCTCAGCGCGAGCGCCCACAGCGTCAGGCACGCAAGAGTGCGGGCGATCATCGGCGGTGAGTGTACCATCGAGAGACCGGCCATGAGATTCCTCTGGGCGCTGGTCTTCATCGCCGCGGCGGCGGGCGGCATCTATCTGGCCGATCGAATGGTCCTCGCTCCGAGCCGCGCGATGCAGCGCCAGCTCGAGGAGCGCGACGCGCAGATCCGCGCGCTCACCGAGCGCAATCAAGCCCTCGAAGCCGCCGTCCGGCTCCTGCGTTACGCCGAGCGGCGCGCCCGTCTCGTCGTGCTGGATCAGGCGCCCGGTCCCGAAGGTCATCAGCGGACCCGCGTCCGGTTCACCGAGCTCGACCCCCAGGGCGATCCGGTCGGCGAGCCGCGCGAGCTCACGCTCGACGGCGACGAAGTCTACGTCGACACGCTGGTGATCAAGTTCGAGGACAACTTCGTGATCGCGGGCGACGCGCTCAAGGGCAAGGCGCTGCTGCTCTTCCGGCGGATCTTCACCGACCGCAAGCGGCCCGCGGAAGGCGAAGTGCTCGACAAGGAAGGTCAGATCCCGCAGAGCTACGCCGCGGAGCGCGCGCCGACGGTGTTCGAGCGCGAGCTCTGGGCGCGATTCTGGGAGCTGGCCAACGACCCGGAGGAGGCGAAGCGGCGCGGAGTCCGCGCGCTGCACGGCGAGGCGGTGTCGACGCGCCTGCGTAAGGACCGCGTCTACTCGATCACCCTGCGCTCGACCGGCGAGCTGACGATCCAGCCGATCAAGTAGCGTTGACAAGCGCGCGGGGCGTGCGACCATATCCCCCGCATGAGCGCGCCCACCGCGGAAGTCGTCATCTGCGGCGCCGGCATCGCCGGTATCGCCGCCGCGTATCACCTGGCCGTGCGTCGCGGCGTCACCGGCGTCGTGCTCGTCGACGAAGGCCCGCCGCTCTCGCTCACCAGCGACAAGTCGACCGAATGCTATCGGAACTGGTGGCCCGGACCCGGCGACGACATGGTCGCCCTGATGAACCGGAGCATCGATCTCCTCGAGGATCTGGCGCACGAGAGCCACAATCGATTTCTGCTGAACCGGCGCGGCTACCTCTTCGTCACGGCCGATCCGGCGCAGGTGCCGGTGTTCGTCGAGCGCGCGAAGGAGGCCGCGACGCGCGGCGTCGGTCCGGCCCGCATCCACGATCACGCGTCGAGCGACTACGAGCCCGCGCCGGCCGACGGCTTCGAGGATCAGCCGACCGGGACGGACGTCATCACCGATCCGACGCTCCTGCGCCGGTACTTTCCACACCTGGCGAGCGATACGAAGGCCGTGCTGCACGCGCGCCGCTGCGGCTGGTTCAGTGCCCAGCAGCTCGGGATGTACTTGCTCGAGCGCGCGCGCGAGCACGGCGTGCGATTCGTCGAGGGCCGGGTCGAGCGCGCGTCGACACGACCGGCGGGCGCGTGCGCGGCGTGCAGATCGGCGCGCGGGGCGGCGACGTGCGCATCGCGACGGACCGCTTCGTGAACGCGGCCGGGCCGTTCGTGGGACGCATCGGCCGCTTGCTCGGTCTCGATCTGCCGGTGTTCTGCGAGCGCCACGCGAAGGTCGCGTTCAACGATGTCCTGGGCGCGGTGCCGCGCTGGGCCCCGATGACGATCTGGACCGACCCGATCACCTTGCCGTGGTCCGACGAGGAGCGTCAAGAGCTCCTGGCGTCGGCCGAGCACAAGCGCCTCGTCGACGAATTTCCGGGCGGCGTGCACGGTCGGCCGGAGGGCGCCGGCGACAGCCCGGTCGTCCTGCTGATCTGGACCTACGACATCGAGCCGGTCGAGCCGACGTTTCCGATCGAGTTCGACGGCGCGTACGGCGAGATCTGCATCCGCGGGATGTCGCGAATGATCCCGGCGCTGTCGAAGTACCTGACGCGACTGCCGCGCGTCGTCGTCGACGGCGGCTATTACACGAAGACCCGGGAGAATCGTCTGCTCTCCGGGCCGTTGCCCGTCGAGGGGGCGTACATCCTGGGCGCGCTCTCCGGCTACGGGCTCATGTCTTCCAACGGCGCCGCGGATCTGCTGGCCGACCACATCGCGGGGCGCACGCTTGCCGCGCTACGCGCCGGCGTTCGCGCTGTCCCGCTACGACGATCCGGCGTATCGCGCGCTCGTGGAGCAGTGGGGCGATTCGGGACAGCTCTGATCGCGGTACGGTCGCGCGCGTGCTATCAACGGCAGCAACTCTCGAGAAGAGGAGAACGATCATGGCGGCGAAGCTCGAGAAGTATTGCGCGCCGGGCGTCTACGATCCGCCCGGCTACAGTCAGGCCATCAAGGTGACGGGCGCTCAGACGATTCTGTTCCTGGCCGGCCAGGTGCCCTATGAGATGGACGGCACCGTGAAGCACCGCGGCGATTTCCGGGCCCAAGCGCGGACCGTGTTCGGCGCCGTCAAGGCGCTCGTCGAGGCCGGCGGCGGCACGCTCGCCAACGTCGTGAAGATCACGACCTACGTCACCGACGTCCGCTATCGGATGGACTTTCGCGTCGTGCGCGACGAGATTCTTCGGCGAACGGGGTCCGGCCTCGACGATGGTGCAGGTCGCGTCGCTCTCGCACCCGGACTACATGATCGAAGTCGAGGCTCTGGCGGTCGTCTAGCCTCTAGCCCGCATGCCCAACTACGGGCCATCGGGCGTGACGCCTCTGGGCGACCGCGCGCCGCCTGGGCGTTGCGGGATGCTCGGCGCATATCTTGATCTGGGTATCCCGTTGCGCGGCGGACATGTGATGGGCGAAGTCCGCGTCAGGGCGCGGCGCGATTCGCCTGTACCGGACGTGCTCAGGCCCGCGATATGCTGCGAGATATGCCGCGAGGCGAAGATATGCAGTTCTGGGGAGTTAGAAGTTGGACTGACGAGAATGTACCGGATACCCCACGAGCTTGACCTCTCTCTCCCGTAGTCAGGGAGTTCACGACGGCCAGATTTGGGTCAATTCAATCTCCAGTTTACACGTTCGGCTCCGTGAGTTTTTGCCGTCCAGTCCCCGTGAATCTCTTTCGTAACAGCTCATTGCCCATTGGGAAGAGGGCCGATGGCCCGACCCAGGTTGCTACGACATTGTAGATGCGACGGTTAGACGCTGCGAAATCCCGAGCGACCGGCTAATCGTGATCGAGTTCGAGAACGGGATCGCGATACATCTCGAAAACTCCGACCAGTACGAGTCCATGCAGATCTACTTCGAGGGAACCCCTCTCCGTGGATCATCTAGGGGCAGTCCAACAACGCCTTGCAGCCATTGGCGAAACGCGCGGCTGAAGGCTGGCGTTGAACGGACCAGTGAACTGCCGTGGCGATGAGGCAGACGCTGACCAGGCTGATTACATGGCAACCTTTCTGCTGTTGGCCTGCGGTGCGCCGTCGAGCGCAGGGCCGACCAGAGTCTGGCATCGGATTCCTCGGATCCGGTTCGCATTCCTCGAACGACCCGCGCGTGGAAGCGCTCCGGCGCGGCCTCCGAGAACTGGGTTACGCGGAAGGACGCGCGAGCGCCTTTGCCTTCAGTTCCAGTGGGCCGGAGGAAATGCCGACACCTTCCTACGCTCGCGGCGGAACTTGCAGGCTCAAAGTCGACCATTGGCGACCCAGGGCACGCAGGCGACGGACGCGGCATCGTGCGGTCACCACCATCCCCGATCGTGTTTGCGGTAGCCGGCGATCCGGTCTCGGCACCGACCTTGTGGCGCTATTCTCGCTCGACCGGGAGGCAACGTGACGGGGCTCACGGATATCGCACGGTCAGGAAAGCGCCTTCAGCTGCTCCGCGAAGCAGTGCCCGGTATCCTCGGATCGCAGTTCTGTAGAATCCGGCAGAGCCAACTTCGGCCCCCAGATGTGAAGGACACGGGCGCGGCGTTCAGCTGTTTCGTCTGGACTCTCCGTGCGATCGCTCGGGTGAGAGACGTCAGTCAACTCGAGGGCGCGCCCCTTCGCGGTGGCAGTTCAGGACCCAAGCGCAAGCTGTCATCGTGCTTTCCGACGGTGTGCGCTCTACCCGACGGGTTCGGATCGCCGACTCGCCACAAGGCACCGACTGCCGTGCGTTGCCTGGACACCCGAGTTCGCCTGAAAGTGGTTGCCTCATGGCCTATGGTGCCAATGTGGTGGGAGGTGCATCGGCGCCGGGTTTGGACCATGCACGAACAATCAGCTGCCGCCCAGAGCGCGAACGCAGGCTGCACTTGCGAGGCTCCACACCGATGACCGGGAAAGTCATCCTCCTCAACGGAGCGTCGAGCGCTGGCAAGTCGACTCTGGCATCGGCGCTGCAGCAAGCAACTCCCGCTTCCGTTCTGGCACTACTCGATCGACCATCTGGCCTTCGCAAGAGTGCTTCCACAGGCGAGGATTGACAGTGGCGAGTTTCCGTGGCCCACGCAGCGGCAACAGTTCTTCGAGGGCTTTCACCGCAGCATTCACGCATTCGCTGCAGCGGGAAACAACCTCATCGTCGAGCACATCATCGAGACTGAGAGTTGGTTGCGCCGTCTTGTTCGCCTCCTGGAGAGCCAGGACGTGTTCTTCGTTGGCCTTCACTGTCCGCTTGAAGAGCTAGAACGCCGCGCGCGGCTCCGAGGGGCGCGCAAAGTAGATGAAGCGCGCGCGGATTTCCGGGTGACGCATACGTTCGGTGCCTATGACTTCGAGGTGCAACTCGATAGAAGGCGTGAGCGAAGTCGCTTCAAAGGTGATCAAGGCGTGGAGTGTCAGAGGTTCACCAAGCGCATTCGCCACAATGCGTAGCCATCTGAAAGGGGTTCAGCGTGAAGATTTATAGCGCCGCCGGTTATACGATTATTTGCATCTATGCGCTGGCCTGCACGTATTTCGCCCCGCCGCGCATCGGCCCCTGGACAGGGTTATTGATCGGCGCCGCGTATTTCCTTGCGTGCTGGTTCATCGGAGGGCTGTATTTGTCTTCCGTCATCCACATGGGGATTGCCCACCGCGCACTCGACTACAAGGAGTGGTTTGTAAAGACCCTCACGATCGTGAACAACACCTTTGGGGTCTACATCAATCCGGTCACGTGGGTTAACCGGCACCGGCTTCACCACAAGTTTTCCGATCATCCCGGAGATCCCAACAAGCTTTCGTCCGACGGTTTCTGGCGGACTCTGTACCTGTGCCTGTTCCCCTACAGGTGCGAAGCCAACATGGCCAACGACGAAATCTTCAAGTCCTGGTCGTTCCGCCTTGTTTCGAGCCCGGTGTTCGCGGTGGTGTCCCAGGTGTTCAATTTCTGGCTGTTGTGGCTGCTGGTGGGCGAGCTGCGTTTTGCGGCGGTGGTCTGGGGCGTGTTCCGCGTGTTCGCGATCTGGATCAACATGATCCAGAACTACTGGACCCACGACCGGAGGTTCGGTTACCGGCGCTACGACTGACGAACGCGACAACGCGATGAACATCGGCGAGTGGTTACCGGTCACGGCGACCTTCAGCGCCTGCCTGCAGAACAACCATCACCATTCCCCGGGCCTGCTGCGGTTGAGCCACGAGGAATCGGAATACGATTTTGGATTCACTGACCGTCAGGGTCATGAAGGCGCTGGGCCTGGTGCGGGCGACGACCAGGGGCGCGGAACTGCCCAGGGACGTGTCCGCTGACTTCCCTGAACTTCTAGCCGGCGCTAAGCCGCCTTCTTGCGGGTGAACGGGTAGAAGGTCTGGCCCCAGAACGTGCCCGGGATTTTCTCGTTGGCCAGGCCGTAGGTATCCGGCCACTTGCCCTCGGGGTAGTAGTAGGTCCCGAAAATCTTGTCGATCCACGGAAAGTGGATGGCGAAGTTCTTGTCGATGGCCTCTTTCTGCGACGTGTGATGCCAGTGATGGAACCTCGGGAAAATCAGGTAAGGCTCCAGCCACTTGATGGTCGGGCCGAAATTGGCGTGCGTCCAGGTGGCGTGCAGCGTGACGAAGAACAGGTAGGCCACGATCATGTCGTGGGAGAAGCGCAAACATCATCGGAATGAGGATGAACCCGCGCACCACGACGTCATCCACGATGTGGGAGCGTGAACCCGCGATCCAGTCGAGCGCCTTGGAAGAATGGTGAATGGCGTGGAAGCGCCACAACCACGGCACCGCGTGGAAGGCGCGATGAATGGCGTATTCCGCAAGATCCGCCACCAGGATTGCCAGGAAGAATTGGACCAGCAAGGGCAGGCTGCCGATCGCCTCTTGCAGACGCTCGGAACGGCGAAGAGGGCCGTGAGCTGGGTGGCGGGCAGCAGGATCAAGAAGGTCGTGATCTGGATGGGTAGGTGGGTGGACAGGAAATACACCACGTCCAATAGCCACTCGTTGCCGGAACACACTTTGCTGCGGATAGGCCGGCCACAGCACCTCGAACGGCGAGTAGATCAGCGTCATCAGCAGCATGTCCAGCAGGAACCAGTCCAGGCCGATGGACGGGCCGTTGTGCAGCGGTTCGTTGATTGGAACACTGGCGCCGCCCAACAGGGTCGCGGCCAAGGCGAGCAGCATCCCGGTCAAGCCCAGGGATTTCTTCCTGCGCAGGATCGCGGACACGACTCCGAAGATGATCGCCGCCACGATGACCGCCTGGATCAACATGCGGATCAGGTACATGGGGTAGTAGGGCCGCAGATTGGGAGAGCTCAGCAGTTGCGGAAAGTGCAGGCACGCCACCGCCCCGAGTGCGAGCAGCCCACAGAAGGCTGACAAGACCCCGCTCCACCAGCCGGTACCGAACCCGGTGGGCGCCTTGTCACCAAACGTCTCATTGATTTTCTGTTCGAGCATGGCCGTCCCCCAGTCACTTCGTAACTTATCATTGAGGAGGATGAGCGCGAAGAATTGGCTCCTCGTATACTCGCCACAGAGGCGAATCGTATGAGCAATGCCGATACCGACAAAGTTTTCAGTGGCTCGATTTCGAAGCTCTACGAAACCTATCTGGTTCCTCTGATCTTCGAGCCCTACGCCACAGATCTGGCGAATCGCCTCTCTTCAAGAACGCCGTCGAGCGTGCTCGAGATTGCAGCCGGCACCGGTGTCGTGACGCGTGCTTTGGCATCCGTGCTACCCGAGCGCGTGTCCATCGTCGCCACGGATTTGAATCAGGCCATGCTCGACCAGGCTCTGGTCGTCGGGACCAGGCGCCCTGTGGAGTGGCGTCAGGCTGACGCCATGCGACTGCCCTTCGCAGACGAGACGTTTGACGCCGTCGTATGCCAGTTCGGAGTGATGTTCTTTCCCGAAAAGTCCAAGGCGTTTTCGGAGGCACGTCGAGTGCTTAGACCGGGCGGCGTTTTCATCTTCAATGTGTGGGATCGCATCGAGGAAAACGAATTCGCTGACACGGTCACGACCGCTCTGGAACCTCTGTTTCCCGAGGATCCGCCCCGCTTCCTGGCCCGCACACCGCACGGCTACCACGACCGCCCCACCATCGAGCGCGACCTCGCGAACGGGGGCTTCACGAAGTCAGCCCAGATCGCGACCGTTGCGGCGCGCAGTCGGGCGGAATCCTCGCGTGTGCCGGCCATCGCGTACTGCCAGGGGACACCCCTGAGGAACGAGATCGAGGCGCGCGGCGCTGCGCGCCTCGGCGAAGCAACCGACCGCGCGGCGGCGGCGATCGCTCAGCGTTTCGGGCGGGGGCTGTGGACGGCAAGATCCAGGCGCACATCGTTACCATCGAAAACTGAAAGTCGCGACGCGGCGCTCCTGTCACGGCAGCGCGGCGCGCACGGCCGCGAACGGCGCGGTCCAGCCGACGATCCCGCCCTGCGCGTGGACCATCGCGAGGGTGGCCTGCTTGAACTCGGGGAAATAGCTCTCGGTCGCGTCCTCGACCAGCAGGCACTCGTAGCCGCGGTCATTCGCTTCCCGCATCGTCGTCTGCACGCAGACCTCGGTCGTGACGCCGCCGAGGAGCAGGTGCGTGATCCGCTGCGATCGCAGCGTGCTCGTCGAGCGCGGTCGCGTAGAAGGCGCCCTTGCCCGGCTTGAGGATCACGGTCTCGCCGGCCCGCGGCGCGAGCTCCGGCACGATGTCGTTGCCGGGCTGGCCGTCGACGAGGATGCGGCCCATCGGGCCCGCGTCGCCGATCCGAAGCGCCGGATGGCCGCGCTGCCGCTTGGCCGGCGGGCAGTCGGCGAGATCCGGGCGGTGGCCTTCGCGCGTGTGGACGACGCGGATGCCGTGTGCGCGCGCCCACCCGAGCAGGTCGCGCACGGTCGGAACGATCGCGGCCAGACGGCCCACGTCGTTGCCCAGGGCTTCGCCGAAGCCGCCACGCTCGATGAAATCGCGCTGCATGTCGATGACGACGAGCGCCGTGGTCGCCGGCTCGAACGAGTACGCGTACGGCCGCGCCGCGATCTCAGGCACGGGCAGGTGAGAGCGCCGGCGCCGCTGCGTGGTGTCCGGCCATGCACGGACCGATGACCGCGATGTCGGCCTTCGCGGTGGCGGTCTCGTGGACGATGCGTCCGTCGAAGATGACCGCGATGCGGTCGGACAGCTCGAGCAGCTCGTCGAGGTCTTCGCTGACCAGCAGCACGGCCGCGCCGGCGTTGCGCGCCGCCAGGATCCGGTCGTGGATCTCGGCGACCGCCGCGAAGTCGAGCCCGAAGACCGGATTGGCGGCGATCAGCACCGACACCGGCTCGGACAGCTCGCGCGCGAGCACCGCGCGCTGGACGTTGCCACCCGAGAGCGTCGCCATCGGCGCGTCGGGCCCTTCCGTCTTCACACCGAACGCGTGGATCCAGCGCTCGGCCTGAGCGCGGAGCGCGCCTCGCCTGAGCCAAGGACCCGACGACTGAGGCGGCCGGTCGAAGTTTCGGAAGGTCATGTTCTCCGCGACGGTCATCCCAGGCACGCAGGCGTTACGCAGCGGCTCTTCCGTCAAGCTGAACACACGATGACGGCGGATCTCGTCGCGGGTGGCGTGGAACGGCTCGCCGCCGACGAGAATCTCGCCCCCGGCCCTCGGGCGCTGGCCGATGAGCGCCTCGACGAGCTCGCGCTGGCCGTTGCCCGAGACTCCGGCGATACCGACTATCTCCCCGGCGGCGATCGTGAGGCTCAGCCGGTCCACCGCGACCCGGCCGGCGTCGTCCTCGACCCGCAGATCACGGACGACGAGCGGCGGCGCACCGCCGTTACTCGGCGCGGGCGTCTTCTTCGCATGCGATTGCGGGATCTCGCGCGTCCCGACCATCAGCTGCGCCAGCACGGCCGGCGTCAGCTCGGCCGTCGATCCCTTGCCGACGAGCTTGCCCCGCCGCAGCACCGCGACCTCGTCCGCGAACGCCATCACCTCACGGAGCTTGTGCGTGATCATCAGCACGGTGACATTGCCGGCGCGTGTCATCGCCCGCAGCATGCCGAGCACCTCGTCGGCCTCGACCGGCGTGAGCACGGACGTCGGCTCGTCGAGGATCATGAACCGGCGGCGCAGATAGAGCTGCTTCAGGATCTCGACCTTCTGCTTCTCGCCGGCCGCGAGCCGCGCGACCGGCCGATCGAGGTCGAGCTTGAACGGCACGGTGGCCATGAAGGCGGTGAGACGATTCCACTCCGCCGGCCAGTTGACGACCGCGGGCACCTCGTCGCGGGCCATCACGAGGTTCTCGGCCACCGTCATGCTCGGCACCAGCGTGAAGTGCTGGTAGACCATGCCGATGCCGAGCGCGTGCGCGTCATGCGGCGAGTGGATATCGCGCTGGCGCTCGCCCACGGTGATCTCGCCGGCGTCCGGCCGGTGATAGCCGACCAGGCATTTCACCAGCGTGCTCTTGCCGGCGCCGTTCTCGCCCAGGAGCGCCATGAACGAGCCCGCCCCGACGCGCAGCGACACATTGTCGAGCGCGGTGAAGGCGCCGAAGCGCTTGGTCATGCCGAGGACCTCGACTGCGACCGCACGGCGCTGACCGCCCGCCGGCGCGCTGACGCTCGCCATCAAGCGGACTTCCCGGATGGCCGCGATGAAGTCGGTGGAGCGCGACACCGCGCCGAAGACGCCGCCTTGCATCGTGACCATCTTGATCGCGGCCTGGTAGTTGCCGTAGTCCGTCGCGCCCGTGCAGTCCTCGAGCAGCAGACACTCGAAGCCGCGGTCGTTGCCCTCGCGCATCGTCGTGTGGACGCAGACGTCGGTGGTGATCCCGGTGAGCACCAGGTTCTGGATCCCGCGCGTTCTCAGGATCAGCTCGAGGTCGGTCGCGCAGAACGAGCCCTTGCCGGGCTTGTCGATCACGGTCTCGCCGGGCTTCGGCGCCAGCTCGGGCACGATCTCCCACCCGGGCTCGCCGCGCACGAGAATACGCCCGCACGGCCCGGGATCGCCGATGCCGGCGCCGATGCGCCGCGAGCGCCAGCGCTTGTTCGCCGGCAGATCGGACAGATCCGGCCGATGCCCCTCACGCGTGTGCATCACGTGAAATCCGCCGGCCCGCGCCGCCGTCAGCACCGCGCGGATCGGCTCGATCGGCGCCCGCGTGAGCGAAAGATCGTACCCCATCCGATCGACATAGCCGCCGATCGCCGCAGAAGTCGGTCTGCATGTCGATCACGACGACCGCCGTGTTCCCCGGCACGCAGATCGCCGTTATACGGCCACGGCGATCACATGGGATCCGCGACCGTTAGTCATGCGCCCGTGCTGCAAGCCGAGCGTAACGTGAACCGCCGCTCACTCGCTCAGCTAGCGATTGATGCTCAGCTCGCCCGGCGCGCCGGAGAGCGTGCGCCGCGGCGAGCACGTGGCGATCATGATGCCGAGCGTGACGACGTACGGCGCGGCGTTGAAGAGATAGTAGCCGGACGTGACGCCGACAGACTGGAGCGCCGGTCCCAGCGATCCCGCGCCGCCGAACAGCAACGCGGCGTAGAAGCACTGGATCGGGTTCCAGCGCGCGAAGATCACGAGCGCCACCGCCATCAGTCCCTGACCGCTCGACAGTCCTTCGCTCCAGCTGCCCGGATAATACAGTGAGAGGAACGAGCCGCCGACGCCGGCCAGAAAGCCGCCGAGCGCGGTCGCGAGCGTTCGCACGCGCGGTACGGCGTAGCCCATGGCGCGCGCGGCGTCCGAGCTGTCGCCGACCATGCGGACCACGAGACCCCAGCGCGTGTTGCGGAAACGCCCAGCCGAGCCCGATCGCGAGCGCCAGGCCGATCAGAAACAGCGGGTTGACCTGCAGCGCGGCGCGGATCTGCGGCGAGTCGCTCCACGCTCCGAGCGGGATCGCCGGCAAGGTCGGCGCCTTGGGCTGCACGTACGGCTTGCCCAGGAAGAACGCGAGCCCGGTGCCGAACAGCATGAGCCCGATCCCGACGGCGATGTCGTTGACCTTCGGCAGATTGCAGGCGAGTCCGTGGAGCAGGCCGAGCAAGAGGCCGGCGCCGCCGGCGGCCAGCACGCCGAGCCACGGGTTGCCGCTCGTGTACGAGACGGCGTAGCCGCTCATCGCGCCCATCACCAGAATGCCCTCGAGGCCGAGGTTGATCCGCCCGCTGCGCTCGGTGATGCACTCGCCGAGGCTCACGAACAGAAACGGCGTGCTCACGCGGATCGCTCCACCGATGACACCGATCGGCACGCCCCACCACCCCAAGCTCGACCACGTCAGGCCGCCCCTGGCGCGGAAGAGCCGGAGCCGGCCGTAGAGCGCTTCGCTGCCGAGGATCATCATGAACGCGATGCCCTGCAGAACGAGCACGGTCGCGTCCGGCAGGTCGAGCCGGCGCTGCAGCATTCCGCCGGACGCCGAGAGACCGCCCACGAGCACCGCGACCGGCACGATGGCGAGCGGATTCTGGCGGGCGATGAACGCGACGACGATCCCGGCGTAGCCGTAGCCGGCGATCAGCGAGGCGTTGGCGCTGCCGTGGACCGCGGCGACTTCGACCAGCGCCGGCGAGCCCGGCGGCGGCGCCGCCCAGGAGCGCACGCGATCAGCACGAGCCGCCCGACCGGCAGCCCGGCCAGGCGCGCCGCGCGCGGGTTGCCGCCGACGATGCGCAGCGCGAAGCCGAACGTCGTGTAGCGAACGAGCACGTACATCGCCGCGCAGAACACGACGCCGTAGCGCGAGGCCCCAGTGAATGTCGAGGCCGGGCAGGTTGCCGAGCATGTTGACGTCGCCGATGTGGCGTGGTCGAGGGCTTGTTGAGGCTCGACGGATCGCGCAGCGGTCCCTCGACGAAGTGGTTGAAGAGCGCGACGGCGACGTAGGTCAGCAGGAGGCTCGAGATCGTCTCGTTGACGCCGCGATACTGGCGGAGCGCGCCGGCCAGCGCGATCCAGAGCCGCGCCGATGACCATGCCGGCCAGCGCCATCGTCAGCCTTCACGCCGATCGGCGCGCGCGCCGCTCAGGAGATGGCCGGCGACGGCCGCGCGCGAGGCCGCCGAGCACGACCGCGCCCTCGCCGCCGATCACCATCAGGCCCGCCTGCGCCGGCAGCGCGACGCAGAGCGCGGTCAGCACCAGCGGCGCGGCGCGCGAGAGCGTGTTCTGCCAGGAGAAGGCGCTGGCGAAGGCGCCCTGGTAGATCAGCGCGTAGATCTCGAGCGGATTCTGCCCGAGCGCCGCCGTGAAGATGCCGAAGACCACCATCGCCGCCGCCAGCGCGCCGATCGGGATCGCCAGCGCTTCGGCGGCGTGGCGCCACGCACCGGAGCGGTCGGACGCCATCGCGGCGAGATCAGACCTTGCCGATCACGCCCTCGACCAGATAGCTCATCTGCTCGAGCACCACGTCGGTCTGCTTGTGCGCGGTCCCGGCGGCGATGACGGTCTTGCCGGTGTTGTCCTTCAGCGGCCCCTTGAAGATGACGAAGTCGCCCTTCATCATCTGCGCCTTGACCGCGTCGGCGCTCTTGCGCGCCGGATCGCCGACCGCGCGGCCGTAGGCGCCGGCTTTGACGAAGCCGTCCTTCAGGCCGCCGCGCATGAAGTTGTTCATCGGCTTGCCGGCCATCGCGCGTCCTTCACGTGCGTGGTGTACGGCGTGCGTCCAGTTCCACTCGGCGCCGGTCGAGATAGCCCTTCGGCGCCAGCGCCGCCTGATCGGCGTGATAGCCGCAGACGAAGATGCCGCGGCGCTCGGCGGTCTCCACGATCACCTTCGGGCTGTCGACGTGGCAGGTGACGACGTCCACGCCCTGGTCGATCAGGCTGCTGGCCGCCTCCGCCTCCTTGACCGGCAGGGACCAGTCGCCGGTGACGATCAGCTGCGTCGTGATCTTCGGATCGACCGCTGCGCGCGCCCAAGGTGAACGCGTTGATGTTCCGCAGCACCTGCGGGATCGGCTTGGCGGCGATGAAGCCGAGCTTCTTCGTCTTGCTGGCGTGGCCGGCGACGACGCCGTTGAGGTACTGGCATTCGTCGATGTAGCCGAAGTAGCTGCCGACGTTCTTCGGGATGCTTGCCCTCGGTCCAGAGGCCGCCGCAGTGCGCGAACCGAATCTTCGGGTACTTCTCGGCCATGCGGAGAATGTGCGGATCGAAGTAGCCGAACGAGGTCGGGAACAGCAAGGTCGCGCCGTCCTGCTCGATCATCGAGCCCATCGTCTTCTGCACGTCGGTGGTCTCCGGCACCTTCTCCTGCTCGACCACCGTGATGCCCGGCATCTTCTTGATGGCGGCGGCCGCCTGGGCCTGCGCCTGGTTGTAGCCGTAGTCGTCGCGCGGGCCGACGTAGATGACGCCCACGACCAGCTTGTCGGCGGCGAACGAGCGGCCGACCGCCGCGAGCGCGCCGAGCGCCCCGGCGCCCGCGAGGCCCAGCAAGAGTTCCCGGCGATCGAGGTGTCTCACGAGCTCCTTCATTCCGGCTCCTTCGTGCAGAGATTTCTGCCCCGGCTGAGTCCGTTCCCGCCTGAGACACGGCAAATCAGCAAGGACCAAGCCAGGGCGGGCCAGGTGACTAAGTCGCGGTTCTATTTGCCTCGGGCCCAGGCAGCCGGGGTCGGTGCCGAGCCGATTGCCTCTCTCTTGGGCAGTCGCGGGCCGGCGCTGACTAATACTCGTGCGTTCGCGGCTGGTGGTGCCCGGGCTACCCTCGGACCGTCACGCCGCCCTTGATCACGCGCTTGATGCGGCGCTTGTCCTGCAGGATGGTGATGTCCCGCAGCGGATCGCCCTCGACGACGACCAGATCGGCCCACTTGCCCTTCTCGATCGTGCCGATCTCGCCCTCGAGCCCGAGGCACTCGGCGGCGCGCGCCCGTCGCGGCCTGCAGCGCCTGCATCGGCGTCATCCCGGCCGACACGAGCAGCGCCGGCTCGAGCGCGTTCGCCGGATGGCCGTGACCGCCGGCGTCGGTCCCGGCGACGACCTTCACGCCGGCCGCGAGCGCGCGCGCGACGCTCTCGACGTGGTGCGCGCGCAGCGCGTGGGCGCGCTCGCGCACGTGGGGTGCGGGAGACTCGCGGTGATACTCGTACACGGTCAGCGTCGGGACGTAGAAGACGTGCGCGCTCGGCCATCATCGGGATCAGCTCGCGGTCCTCGTCGAGATAGCAGCCGTGCTCGATCGAATCGACGCCGGCCTCGATCGCGACGCGCAGCCCGGCTCCGCCGAGCGCGTGGCACATCACGCGGCGCCCGAGCGCGTGCGCCTCGTCGACGAGCGCTTTCATCTCCTCGAGCGTGAACGCCGGAATCTTTCGGCCCGTGGCCGGCGCGCGAGCTGGCGCCGCCGGTCGTCGCGCACTTGATCACGTCGGCGCCGGCGCGGACCATCGTGCGGACCGTCGTCCGCACGGCCTCGACCCCGTCGGCGACGCTCGAGGGCAGACTCGGATCGCTGTCGGCCGGCGCCCGGTGGCCCGACGGGCTCACGCGATCGCCGAGCCCGCCGGTCGGCGAGATGATCGCGAGCGAGAGCACCAGGCGCGGCCCGGGGATCAACCCTTCCTGGATGGCGACGCGGAAGCCCGCGTCGAGGCCACCGGCGTCGCGGATCGCGGTGTAGCCGGACTCGAGGATCTGCCGCAGCGACGGTCGCCGTCCTGAGATGCCACGGTCGAGCGCGGCTCGTCGAGCCCCCAGCGCTTCGCGAGCTCGTAGCCGTGGAAGGCGAGATGGTCGTGGCAGTCGATGAGCCCGGGCAGCACGGTGAGGCCCGACGGCGTCGATCACCTCGGTGCCGGCCGGCCAGCTCCCGCTCGGCGCGGCCGTCGTCACCGCCTCGATCCGGCCGTTGTCGATCTGGATCACCGCGTCGCGAACCGGCCGGCGCGCCGGTGCCGTCGATCAAGGTACCCGCGCGGACGATCTTCATCGTCATCCTTCACCGAGCCGGCGGTCAGACCGGCGACGTAGTACTCGACGAAGAACGAGTAGATGATGGCGACCGGCACCGAGCCGAGCAGCGCGGCGGCCATGAGCTGGCCCCAGTAGAAGACGTCGCCGCGGATCAGCTCGGCGATGGCCCCGACCGGCACCGTGCGCACCGTCGCTCTTGGCCAGGAAGATCAGCGCGTAGAGGAACTCGTTCTGGGCCAGGGTGAAGGCGAAGATCCCGGCCGAGAGGAGGCCCGGGCGTGCAGAGCGGCAGCACGATGCGCGTCATCGCCTGGAACCGGCTGGCGCCGTCGATGCGCGCGGCCTCCTCCAGCTCGCGCGGCACGCTCTTGAAGTAGCCCATCAGCAGCCAGGCGCAGAACGGGATCAGGAGCGTGGGATACGTGAGCATCACCGCGCGTGAGCGTGTTGCCGAGCTCCAGCCGGTTGATGATGTCGGCCATCGGGATGAACAGCAGCGGCTGCGGCACGAGGTAGGTCGCGGCCACGCCGATGGCGACCACGGCCGCGCCGGGAAAGCGCATGCGCGCCAGCGGGTAGGCGATCATCGTCCCGAGCACCAGCGACACCGCGGTCGTGACGACCGCGACCAAGCATGGTGTTGTACGTCCAGGTGAGGAAGCTCGTCTCGGTAGAGCAGGTCGACGTAGTGCTTGAGCGTCGGCTGGTGGACGATGCAGCGGCATGATCTTCGGGCTGTAGAGCTCGCGGTTCGGCTTGATCGACGTGATCGGCCATCCAGTAGAACGGGAACAGCATGGCCGACCAGGAAGAAGCCCAGCGGCAGGTAGAGCCGCAGCGGTCCGCGCCGCCCGAGCCGTCGCCGCGTCGACCATCACTCGCCGCCGCAGGTAGAGCGTCAGGCCGACGATGACCAGCGGCCAGCGCCGGCAGCATGGTCAGCGCCACCGCCGCGCCCAGGCCGAGCTGGCCCGCCGCCCATGCCGATGTCGAACGCGTAGGTCGACGAAGACGTGGGTCGCGTTGGCCGGCCCGCCGTGCGTCAGCGCGTAGACGAGCTGGAAGTCGCGCGAAGGTGAAGATCACCGAGAACATGCGTGACGATGATCAGGACGCGGCTTGATGATGGGCAGGGTCACGTGCCGGAAGCGCTGCCGGCCGCTGGCGCCGTCGATGGCCGCCGCCTCGTAGAGCTCGGGCGAGATCGTCTGCAGGCCGGCCAGGAGCGTGATGCCGTAGAAGGGCATGCCCCGCCAGGTGTTGACGACGATGATCGACACCATGGCCAGGGTGGCGTTGCCCAGCCAGGAGATAGCCGCTGCTTGATCACGCCGCCGTGGACGAGCAGCCAGTTGATCACGCTGAAGGTGGGATCGAGGATCCACATCCAGGCGATCGTGCTGGAGCACGGTGGGCACGATGAACGGCAGGAGCAGGAAGGCCCGCGCCAGGTTCTTGCCGCGGAAGGTGCTGGTTCATGACCGAGCGCCATGGCCGAGCCCGCCGACCATCTTGAGCACGGTGGTGACGATCGACGTAGACGAACGTGTTGCTGGACGACCTGCCAGAAGACGGCGTCGTGCGCCAGCGTCGCGAAGTTCGCGCAGCCCGACGAAGGTGCCGGCGCTGCGCGACCGGCCGGTCCTGCAGGCTCAGGAAGATGCCGTAGAAGAACGGGTAGGCGACGAACGCGAGCAGGAAGAGGACGCCGGGCGCCAGCATCAGCCAGCCGAAGACCCCCTCGCGCTCGATCGAAGCCGCGCAGCGCGAAGCGGCCGGCGGGCGACCGGCGCCGATCCGCGCGAGGGACGCCGGCGTGACCGCCATCGGGCTACTTCGACGCTGTAGATCTGCTTCGAGCTGGGCCGCCGCGGTGGCGATGACGTCCTTGGTCGACGTCGCCGCGGCACGGCCTTGGCGAACATGTCGACGACGACGTACTTGGCCACGCTCTCGGACATGGCGCGGCTCGGCGGCCCAGGCCAGCCGGGCAGGCGCGACGTCTTGAGCGACTCCTTGTAGGGCAGGTAGCGCGGCTCCGCGTTCCACATCGGGTGGTTGTCGTAGCGCGTGGAGGAACGGCGCGTAGTAGGCGTCGGCCGGAGGCGAGCCAGCGCGACGAGCTGCTTGTCGTCGTATGAGCCAGCGCAGGAACGCCTTGGCCGCCGCCTGGTCCGGGGCGTGGATCGAAGATCGGCGTGGGACTCTGGGGTTCAGCATGTGGAAGCGGCCCTTGGGGCCCTGCGGATTCAGGCGCGTGGTCGGTGACCTTGGCGATCTCCGGGAAGTCGCGCTTGGCCGACCACCAGGATGCTGACGAGGCGTTGTTGGTGCAGGAGATCTGCTCGCCGAAGAACGCCTTGTTGTTGTTGACGTCGGTCCAGCCGAGCACGTCCTCGAACATCGTCTCCTTGTAGAAGCTTGCGGCGAAATCGACGGCCTTGCGCCGTCTCGTCGGAGTCGATGAGCACGGTCTTGCCGTCCTTGTCGACCTCGCGCCCGCCGTACGACCACAGGAGCGGATAGAGCCAGCCGTGGTTGTCGCCGAAGCCGTGGCCGAGCTCGAAGCCGAAGGGATGGCCGGCCTTCCTTGAGCAGGCTGCCCGGCTCGAGAGCAGGTCCTCCCAGTTGTCGGGGAACTTGGTGACGCCGGCCTCCTTGAACCAGTCGGTGCGGTACACCTCGAGCTGGCCGATGTTGCCCCACGGCAGCGCCTTCCACTTCTTGTTGACGACGACCGCGTCGAGGATGTTGTCGTGCCAGCGGGCCGATCTTCTTGCCGACCTCGGTCGCGAGGTCGGTCAGGTCCACCAGGCTCTGCGTCGAAGAGGTAGCGGCCAGTTGAGGGCCATCGTCGCGATCTCCGGCCCCGACTTGGTCTCCGGCGATCGTCGTGAGCCGCGTGAGCATCCTGCCCACGCTCGTCGGCCTCGTAGTTGATCTTGATGCCCGTCTGCCTTCTGGTAGTCCGGTCGCCGAGCGTCTTGGCGAAGTAATCGTCGAACGGCTTGATGAACGAGCTTTCGCGGACGACGGTCATGGCCTTGGGAGCCGGCGACCGCGCGTCGTGCGGCGAGCGTCGCGTCCGGCGACGGCGCCGGCGGTCATGGTCCAGGAACTCGCGACGGGCTCTTCATGGCGTCCTCCCGACTACTTGCCCTGCTTGGCCGCTTCTTCTTTGGCTTTCACGCGCTCGGCCTCGCTCCTCGGCCAGCATCTGATAGCGCGAGATAGTACTTGTAGATGTTGGAGACGTAGGTGACCGTCTCCCGGCCGATCTTCTCGGCGGCCATCAGCTCGACGTTGTTGAACCAGACGTTGGGGTCGAGCCCGCGCCTTGCGGCGAGCTTGCGCAGCTCCGCGGACGCGGCCGGGCCCGGCGTTGTAGGCGGCGAAGCGTGAAGAGCGCCTTGTTGAGCTGGTCCATCGGCTCGTTGGCGTAGTACTCGTTCATCATCGCGCGCATGAACTTGACGCCGGCGTGGATGTTCGGCTCGATCTGCGTTGATGTCGCCGACCGCTCATGTCCCGGCCGGTCGCGGGCATGACCTGCATGATCGCCGATCGCGCCGACGTGGCTCCGTGGCGTTCTGATTGAGCTCGCGATTCCTGGTAGCCCTGGCCGCCATGAGCACGAGATAGTCGATGTCGTATCGGTCGCCGTACTTCTTGAACAGCTCGACCGTGCGCTCGAACTTCGGCAGCTCGTCGCTGGACGTCGCCGCTTTCGCCCACTTGGTGTTCTTCAAGTATCCGCGCCGAGGAGCTCGTTGCGCTGCCACGAGCCCTCGGGGTAGCGCGCGAGCCCGGCGTTGAGCTCGCGCCTGAGCTGGGGCTGTCCTTCCGGATCATCCAGCCGACTCGCCGCGCCGGTGCGGACCGCGACGTCCGGATGTCAGGACGAGCTTCGGTGAAGATCTGCTTCCAGAAAGCGGCGATGTAGCGTCGGCGATGGTCACCTTGACGAGGCCGGCGCTGACCATCTCGAGGATGTCCTCGGTCTCGAGGTTCTCGGGCGCCAGCCTGATCTTCACCGTCGCCTTGCCGGCCTCTGGCGAGGTTCGCGTTGAGCTTCTCGAGGCTCTCGTGGAAGCTCGACGATCTACGAATGTAGACTTCCTGCCCGGCCAGATCCTCCACGGCGCCGACCGCACGGGCCGCCGGGCCCGGTGACCACGATCTCCGAGACGTTCTTCGTCGTGGGATCGGAGAAGTCCACCAGCTTCTGGCGCTCAGGCGTGATCGTCAGATTGCCCATGGCGACGTCGCCCGCCTCTTCCCGGAGGGCCGCGATGAACTCGTCGCGGGCCAGAGGGATGATCGCGACGTGCACCTTGACGTTCCCGGTCTTGAGCCTCTTGTTGAGGTCCCGCTCGAGGATCTGGCTGACCTCGTAGATCGAGGCCGCGCTGGACGCCCGCGATCGACGAAGTAGAAGGTCTTGAGTAGGGGCCGGGATCGCGGATGACCGCGCCGCTTGATCATCGCCGTCGAGGTCGCCGGTCCACTTCTTGGCGATGGTGCTGGGAGGTCGAGCGGTCGCCGAGGGCTCGCGCTGGAGCGTGAGCCGGCGGCTTGCGTGGGAGCCTGGGCGTGCGCCACGGCCGCGAGCAGGCAAAGCGCCGGCAGCAGGCGCAGGGACACAACGCGCGTCATGAAGCGACCTTCATCAACCAGAATAGTGACCGTTCGTAGCAAAGATCGCGTTCCGGCGCAAGTCAGCCGCCCGACGTCCTTGACACCCGCGGCGCCGGGCCACGTATCACACCCATCGGACCGGCCATTTCAGGCCGAAGGGGAGGACACACGATGCGCGCGACCTCGCAGCTCCGGCAGCTCCTGAAGTCGGGCAAGCCGCTCTTCGTGCCCGGCTGCTACAACGCCCTCAGCGCCCGGATCCTCGCCGACGTCGGCTTCCCGGCGGTCTACATGACCGGCTACGGAACCTCGCTCTCGCTGCTCGGGATGCCCGACGCGGGGCTGGCGACGATGACCGAGATGCACCTGAACGCGCGCTACATCGCCAACGCCGTGCCGGTGCCCGTCATCGCCGACGCCGACAACGGCTACGGCAACGCGATCAACGTGATGCGCACGGTGCGCGAGTACATCGGCACCGGGGTGGCCGGCATCCACATCGAGGACCAGGTGCATCCCCAAGCGGTGCGGCCACGTGGCCGGCCGCCGCGTGATCCCGATCGAGGAAGCCGTGGGCGAAGTACCGCGCGGCCGACGCGGTGCGGCGGAGCTCGATCCCGACTTCGTCCTGATCGCCCGCACCGACGCCCGCGGCGCCACCGGCGGCTCGCTCGACGAGGCGATTCGCCGCGCCAACGCCTATCTCGCGGCGGGCGCCGACCTCGCCGTTCGTCGAAGGGCCGACGAGCGTCGAGGAAGTGCGCCGCGTGTGCCGCGAGGTGAAGGGGCCGGTGTTCTACAACCAGACCGGCGTGTCGCCGCGGTTCAGCCTCGCGCAGATGCAGGAGCTCGGGATCGCCGTGACCATCATCCCCGGCGCGACCTTCCGCGCCACCATCGAGGCGGTCTACGATCTGGCCGTGGCGCTCCGCGACGAGGGCCCGCTGGCCGAGGAGCGCTTCGCCGAACGGTTCAAGCGCCATCCGCTCGGCGACGTGCACACCTTCGCCGGCTTCGATCGCATCCGTGAGTGGGAGGCGCAGTACTTGCCGCCCGAGGAAGCGGAGAAGTATGCCGACTCGGTCGGCCACCAGCCCGACGCGCAAATGACCGCTTCGCCCGTGCGCAAGCAGATCGTCGTGCGATGGGCGGCGGCAGCTTCGGCCGAGCCTGACGGCTCGGCCCTGGACGCCTACGTCCTCGCACTGGCGGGTAAGCCGCGCCCGAAGATCTGCTTCGTCCCGACCGCGAGCGGCGACGCACCGGAGTACGCGACGAAGTTCTACGATCTCGTTCGCCCGCCGGGCCGAGGCGCAGCCACCTCTATCTCTTCGGACGCCCGCGCACGGACATGGCGAGCCTTCTCGCGAGCCAGGACATCATCTACGTCGGCGGCGGGAACACCGCGAACATGCTCGCGGTGTGGCGCGTGCACGGCGTGGACCGGGATGATGCGTGACGCATGGGAGCGCGGCGTGATCCTGACCGGTGTCAGCGCCGGGATGATCTGCTGGTTCGAGTGCGGGGTGACCGACTCGTTCGGGCCGCTCGCGGCGCTGCCGCGACGGCCTCGGCTTCCTCCCGGGCAGCGCGTGCCCGCACTACGACGGCGAGAAGGACCGGCGGCCACGTATCAGCGGCTCGTCCGCGGCGGCTTTCCGGCCGGCTACGCCGCGGACGACGGCGCCGCGCTGCACTTCGTCGACACCGACCTCGGTGGCCTGCGTCGCCTCGCGGCCGACGGCCGGCGGCTACCGGGTACGCGCCGAGAGCGACACGATCACGGAGACGCCGCTCTCGGTCCGTCTCCTCGGCTGAAGCGGGCGGATCTCGAACACGCACGGCTTCGTTCGTCACGGCCGCCAGGCTCCTCAGGCTCGCCGAAATAGTCGATCAGGCGGTCGATGCGCCGTGCCGAGTCTCGCTTGAAGGGCATGAACCGATCGAGTCACGACCATGGTAGTTCATGCCCCCGCGACACGCACTCAACTTTGGTGCCAGATGCTGAGCGCCGCGTTTCCGCGGGGTTGCCCGCTGCGCCGCCCGCGACTGTTTCCGAACGGAACGCACGATGTTTCTCGGGACGAAACGGTAAAATTCGACTCAGGCCGCTAGCAGCCCGCCATCGCGCGGCGCTCGCGTCTTCAGCAACCGATCGAGCAAGCTCCGAGAGGACGAAACGGCAAGTTTCGAGCTGGATCAGGGCGCCGACGTGCGCGGCCATCCGGTCGCGCATCGCCGCGATCCGGGAGCTTGCCGGTCGCGGCCTTGAGATTGTCGACCATGTGCTGCGGCCGGCTCGTGCCGGGATCGCGCAGCGTCACCGCCGGGTTCGCCAGGATCCACTTCAGGAAAAACTGCGCCCAGCTGTCGCAGTCGAACTCGGCGGCCCACGGCGGCACCGCCTGGGCGCGCACGCGCTGGAAGAGTCCACCCTCGGCGAACGGCCGGTTGGCGAGCACGGCCACGCCGCCGGTCGCGGGCCAGCGGCAGGGATGCGGCGCTCGGCTTCGCGCTCGCCGATCGAGTAGTTGACCTGGACGAAGTCGAGGGTCTCGGCACGCAGCACCCGCTCCGAGCTCGTCGTAGGCGCTCGACGTGTAGTGCGTGACGCCGAGATAGCGGATGCGGCCAGCCGCCTTCCACTCTCGCAAGGTCTTGAGATGCGTCCGCCAGTCGAGGAGATTGTGGATCTGGATCAGGTCGAGCCGCTGGGCGCGCAGCCGGCTTGAGCGACTGCTCCATCTGCGCCACGCCGGCCGTCTCGTCCGCTCGTCCACACCTTCGTGGCCAGGAACAGCTTGTCGGTGATCGCGAGATCCGGCGGCGAGATCGCCCACGACCGACTCGGCCGCGCCGTACATCGGCGACGAGTCGACGACGACGTCCGCCCAGCTCGAGCGAGGCTCTTCAGCACGTCCTTGAGCGGCGCCCGCTCCGCCGCGCGAGCCGCCGACATCGAACACCCGCCACGTGCCGAGTCCCGACCACCGGGATCATCTCGCCGCTCGACGGAATCGGCCGGCTCAGCTGAGCCCCGGCGAGGCCGCACGCACTGCTGCCTCGGCCCGCGCACCGCCGACCGCCAACCTCCACCAGCCATGCCATCCGCAACCGCACGCGGACGCCGCCGAGGACCACACGAATCGCTCTCATGCCGCTGCTTCATACGACAACGCGACATACCACGAGTCACCGAGCGAGTGACTAGGCCGAACTGTCGAGACCGACGACCTGACGAGTGGCTGGGCGGTCGGCACCGGCTCGACGGCGTGTTGAGCAGAGTGCGCTCGAGATCGGACGATCGCGAGCGGCTGACGACAGGCGGGTCGGACGACGACAGACGGCGCGGCTCGGGACGAGCGCCGTCATCTTGAAGAGCTCGTCAGGTCAGTGGATCAGCCTCCAGCAGCAGCGGCGACAACTGCACGGCGTCTATGACGATGTCAGGGCGCCGGCAACCATGGCTGGAGCAGCGCTCCGTGAGCCGGCGCGCCTCGACGCGCGACCATCGCTTTCAAGGACGTGCTAGCGATCGATCCCGTATTCTTTGAGGCTTCCGCCAGAGCGTCGTGCGCCCGATCCCGAGCGCTTCCGCGGCGCTGGAGTGATTGCGGCCGAAGCGCTCCAGGGTCTGCAGAATGATGGACGCGCTCGGTTTCGGCGAGCGTCGTCTGGCGCGGAAGCTGAGGCGAAGGGCCGAGCAGCAGTCCCGCCGACACGTGCGGCGGCAGATCCTCGGGCTCGACGGCTGTCGCGGCGAGCCAGGATCGCGGCGCGCTCGATCGCGTTCTCGAGCTCGCGCACGTTGCCGGGCCAGGGTAGCGCGAGCAGCCGCTCGACGCGTCGCGGGCGACAGGCGCAGCTCGCGGCCGAGCTCGCCGCCGGCCCGGGCGAGGAAATGCTCGGCCAGCGCCGGAATGTCCTCGCGGCGATCGCGCAGCGGCGGCAGCGCGACCTGGATGACGTTCAGTCGGTAGAAGAGGTCCTCGCGGAAGCGTCCCTGCGCGATCAGCGCGGCGAGATCGCCGTGCGTGGCCGCGATCACGCGCACGTCGATCGTGCGTCGGTCGCGGTCGCGCCGAGCCGCCGCACCTCGCCGCTCTGCAGCGCGCGCAGGAGCTTCACCTGGAGCGCGGCCGGCATCTCGCCGATCTCGTCCAGGAACAGCGTGCCGCCGTCGGCTTCCTCGAACAGGCCCGAGCTTGGCGACCGTCGGCGCCGGTGAACGCGCCGCGCATGTAGCCGAACAGCTCGCGACTCGAGCAAGGTCTCGGGCACGGCGCCGCAGTTCACGGCCACGAACGGCCGCGCGCGCGCGCGGGCTCGCGTGATGGACGGCCTTGGCGATGACCTCCTTGCCGGTGCCGGATTCGCCCTGGATCAGCAACGTCGCGTCCGGTCGGCGCCACGCGCTCGACGAGGTCGAGCACGGTGTGCATCGCCGGACGACTGCGCGATGAGCCCGGGCAGGCCGTAGCGCTCGCGGAGCTGGGCGCGCAGGTTCTCGTTCTCACGGCGGGCGCGCGCGCCCGGCCAGCGCTTTGTCGATCCGGTGATAGAGCTCGTCGGGCTCCTGTCCCTTCTCGAAGTAGTCGAGCGCGCCGAGGCGGATCGCTTCCTTGGCCGACTTCCACTCGGCGTACGCGGTGAGCAGAGATCACCTCGGTGTCGGGCGCGTGGGCCTTGGCCGCTCGCAGCACGTCGAGGCCGTCGCCGTCGGGCATGCGCAGATCGGTCACGACGAGATCGAACACTTCGTCCGAGAGCCTTGGCCGTCGCCGACGTGACGCCGTCGGCCTCCACGACGCGGTGTCCCGCGCTTGCGCGAGCAGCAGCGCCAGGGTGCTCCGCGCCGACGGCTCGTCGTCCACGACCAGCAGATGTGCCATCTCAGGCGGCCTCGACGCGGGAACAGGAGCGTCACCCGCGTGCCCCGGCCCGGCTCGGAGTCGATCTCGATCCGGCCCCCGTGCGCGCCCATGATGCGCTCGGCGATCGTGAGGCCGAGCCCGCTGCCGTTCGGCTTGCCCGTAGTAGAACGGCTCGAACACGCGCGCGAGGTTCTCGGCGGAGATCCCGCCGCCGGTATCGCTGACCGAGAGCGCGACGTCGCCGTTCTGACGAGTGACCTCGAGCGAGAGCCGGCCGCGTCCGTTCATCGCCTCGACGGCGTTGAGCGCGACGTTCCAGAGCACCTGGGTGAGCTGGTCGCGGTCGAACGCGAAGCGCGGGACGGCCGGATCGACCGCCACGCGCACGTCCACGCGCGGGGCGCGTGAGGCGGTCCTCGCGGATCGAGCGAGCTCACGTGCTGGACGACCTCGCGAATGTCGCCGGGCGCGCGCCGCGCCTCCTGCGGCCGCGCGAACTGGAGGAAGTCGGACAGGATGCGGTTGAGCCGGCGCGCCTCGGTGCGGAGCGCCGCCGAGCGTCGACGCGCGCTCGTCGGGGGTGAGTCCCATGCTCGTCGGTCAGGAGCGCGGTGGCGTTGAGGATGGCCGCGAGGCGGATTGCGGATCTCGTGGGCCATGCCGGCGGCGAGCTCGCCCGCCGTGGCCAGGCGCTCGGCCTCCGCGCAGGCGCGCGTGGAGCCGCTCGCTCTCGCTGCGCGCGCGCTCGAGCACCATGATGATCACGGCGAAGGTCGACAGGAAGTAGAGGAGAATGAACACCGCGTGCACCGCGAGGTATCCGGCCGATCCCGGCACGATGTTCACGAACTGGGTCGCGATGCGATGAACGCCCCAGAGCGTGAGGAATCCGGCCAGGAGCCGCTCGCCCGCGAAATCCCGTCATGCGCGCCGCGCGAGGCCAGAACAGCAGGCCGGCCGCCATCTGCGCCACGCCGAGGCGCGATGCCCACGGCGCGCTGAGTCTCGTCGCCGGTGCCCAGATCGCCGGCGAGGGTCAAGCCGACCGCGACTGCGGTGCCGATCAGGATGTCGCACGCGCGCAGTCGATAGCCCCAGCGGTGCGCGAAACGCGGCCGCGCAGGAGTGAAGCCGACGGCGGCGACGCGTCGCGAGATCGGTGACGAAGCTCGGACTGATCGACGCCCGAGCACGAGCACGTCCACGAGCTTGAGACCTTTGGACGAGCGTGTAGGCGCCCCACGCCAGGAGCAGGTACTGGAAGAAGCGGCACGCGGTGCGACTGAGTAGAGGTAGGCGAAGATCAGCAACTGAACCGCGCGAACGCGACCGTCGAGACGAACGTCAGGATCAGCGGCGCCGGCATCACGAACCTCCAGTTCAGTCTACACGCTGTCCCGCAAATCGCGCGATTGCCACGCGAGCACCGCGGCGAATCGCGCGAAATCGCGCGCGGGCGCGTTTCACTTCGGAACGACGCGTTCCACTGCGGAACCTCACGAGCTGCGGCCATCGGCGCGCGCGGCGCATCTGGTTCAGCGTGAACCCGGCGTTTCGCGGCTTGGAACCATCGCGCGCGCACGGACCGCGTGCGAGCTGTTCTCAATGATTTCACCGAGGTTCCGTGTCTGGCACGTCCGTCTGCTCTAACGCAGTGCGGCTCAGAACGACACCACGAAGGAGGACGAAGACATGAAGCGCAAAGAGCACACTCGCAGTCTTCCTGGGGACGGTACTGCTTAGCGGGCACGCACGAGCGCCTCGGTAGCGCCAAATCTGAGAACATTCAGGCCCCACGCGCCGGGGGCGAGGACATTCAGGGCGCCTCACGCGTCCAGCCAGGACATCAGGCTCCGCGGACCAGCGGCGAAGATGTCCGGAGCCGCCGCACCTGCAGGCCGCAGGACATCAGGCTCCACGGACCGGCTCGCAAGACATCCAGAGCGCCGCGCGGTTGACGGACTCGAGGCCGGGCGAGCGACGGCGTTCCCGCTCGCCCGGCGCAGCACCGCGAGCGCGCTTTGCGAGGACGCACAGAATGGAAGGTGTGATGGGATGGTTGGACGCGAAGCGAGTATGCCCTGATCGTGGAGACTGGCGAGAGGATCAGGATCGAGACGGCTCCTCTCCTCGACCGAGATCGCGACCAGGGCAGCGGCGATCTCCGACCGGCGGCGCCGACGGAGCCCGCGCACGTCTGTGACGTGCCGGGCGCCGCGCACGCTCGGTGCATCTGCCGGTGTAGTCAGCACCGCCGCGCAAAAGCGCGCACGGCGCGGCGGCCGCCGGACGAATCCTCATTCGGCCGGACAACGCGCCCGCCCCGCGGCTCGTTGGCACGCGCCGTGCTCGGTAGGGGATGCGACCAAGCCCATGCAGGAGGCGATGACGGATTGGTGGAGCGAACTCGAGGTGGGGCGAATCGCCATCCTGCGCGTCGCGAGAACTTTGGTTAGGCCGGAGGCGAGATTCCCCGCGGCTTCGTCGAGCTTCCCGTCCGGGTCTACGCGTTGCCTATCTGAGCGAGGGCGACGGCGCGAACACGGCGCTGCTGATCCACGGCTCGGGCATGAGCGCGCGCGGTCCTGCGGGTGAACCAGCCAGCTTGCCGGGCGCGCTGCGCTTGATCGCGCTCGATCTGCCAGGACACGGAGGTCAAATCAGCGCCGGGGGCGAGCGTCGAGGACTACCGACGTCGCACCATATTAATGTTGTGTCCTTTCTTATTATGAATTGTTATTGGTGATAATGTATTATTAATGATGTTACTATGTAATGTCAATAAGTATCAGCTCATCTATGTTATTTCAGATTGTTGAGTGAAAAAAAGTTTTTATTTACCTACTTTTTCACATTTCTTTCAAAAACAGCACCTACCACAGAAATATGGTTTCACTCTCTCTGCCCACCCTTTTCTTTACTACCTGGGCGGAGCTGCCCGGTTGTCAAATCAGGTAGATCCAGTACTCATTTGGAACTCAGTCATGCATCATGGCAGCTCATGTCGCGCGCCGACCCTCGTGCGGGAACCTCGTCGTGCTCATCGCCAGCACCGCGTATGAAGCTCCCGCTCCGTCATTTGACGTAAGCGAGCGGCGTCGTCACCAATATCTTCCGGGCTGCTCCGCCGGCTGCCTGTTTCTTCTCGGTGTGAGGAAGGGTCTGTTCGCGCCGGACGCGCCGCGGACGCGATCGCCGTCACGATGCGTGACCTGCGCGCGTGCCGGCCCGAGACCATCATGAGCGACGTGCGGGCCGCCCGCGCGATGGACCTGACGGAGCCGGCAGCCGCGCTCGACGATGCCCACGCTCGTGCTGGCGGGCGGACGCGATCGGCTCATCACGCCGGCGCTGGCCGAGCGGCTGAGCGCGCTGATCCGGAGATCGCGGCTCCGGCTCGCCGACGGCGCGGGGCACATGCTTCCCATGGAAGCTCCCGAGTGGGTGAACCGTGAGATCGCGACGTTCGTCGCGTCGCTCGCCGAGCCGTTGCCGTCATCGGCGACAATCGCCGCGCGTCGGCCCTCGCTCGCGCGCCGAATGCTCGATTGGCTCACGCGCATGGTGCGGCGACCGGATCGCCAACGCCGCGCTGACCTAGCGCCGTCATCGATTCGCGCGCGTGTCACGATCGGGCTTTGTGCCCGAACAGCTCGTCACGTGGTTGACGCCTCTGGAAATCTCCTCCTGAAATCTCCGGCCACGGGCGCCGGCGACGAATCGCGCGGGGACGCCGAGGCATCGAGATCAGGGGAAGGGGAAGCGAGTTCATGTGGATCGTTCGGCTCGCTCTCCGGCGCCCCTACACCTTCGTGGTCATGGCGCTCGCGATCCTGCTGCTCGGCGTGCTCGGCGATCGTGACGACGCCGACCGACATCTTCCCGGAGATCGACATCCCGGTCGTCTCGGTCGATCTGGAACTATGACGGCGTTGACGACGGAGGACATGGCGTCGCGGATCACGACGTTCTCCGAGTACGCGATCTCGTCGGCGGTCAGCGACGTGCGATCGATCGAGATCGCAGACGCTACCCGGCGTCGGCGTCATCAAGATCTACTTCCAGCCGAACGTGAACGTCGAGGCGGCGATGGCGCAGGTCACGGCGGTCTCGCCAGACGATCCTGCGGCGCATGCCGCCGCGGCACGCAGCCGCCGTTCATCCTCCGATACAACGCGTCGAGCGTGCCGATCCCATGCAGCTGGCGCTCAGTCGGCAGATCGATCCCGGAGGCGCAGCTCTACGACTACGGCATCTACCGCATGCGCCAGCAGGTCGCGCCGATCCAGGGCATCACGTTGCCGCTGCCGTACGGCGGCAAGCCGCGCCAGATCATGGTCGACCTCGATCCGCAGCTGCTGCTGCGCCAACGGCGCTCTCGGCCGCGGACGTCAGCAACGCCGTCAACCTCGCAGAACCTGACCCTGCCGTCCGGCAGCGCGAAGATCGGGCCGCAGGAGTATCAGGTCAGCCTCAACAGCAGCCCCGACGCGGTCGTCGGCGCTCAACGAGCTGCCGGTCAAGGTCGTCAACGGCGCGCACCGTCTACGTGCGCGACGTCGCGCACGTGCGCGACGGCTTCGCGGTCGCAGACCAACATCGTGCGCGCAGGACGGCCGCGCGATCGGTGCTGCTCACCGTGATCAAGAAGGGCGGCGCCTCGACGCTCGACGATCGTCAAGCAGCGTCAAAGGCGCTGCTGCCGGCGATCCGCGCCGCCGCGCCGCCCGGGCTCGAGGTCAAGCAGCTCTTCGACCAGTCGCTGTTCGTGCGCGCGGCCATCGACGGCGTGCTCACGGAAGGCGCGATCGCCGCGTGCCTGACCGGCCTCATGATCCTGCTCTTCCTCGGGAGCTGGCGCAGCACGCTGATCGTCGTGATCGTCGATCCCGCTCTCGATCCTGACGTCGCTGGCGATCCTCGAGCGCGCTCGGCCAGACGCTCAACGTGATGACGCTCGGCGGGCTGGCGCTGGCGGTCGGCATCCTGGTCGACGACGCCACCGTCGAGATCGAGAACATCCACCGCAACCTGCAGCTCGGCAAGCGGCTGGTGCAGGCGATCCTCGACGGCGCGCAGCAGATCGCGACGCCCGCGTTCGTCTCGACGCTCTCGCATCTGCATCGTCTTCGTGCCGGTCGTCTTCCTCACCGGCGCCGGCGAAGTACCTCTTCACGCCGCTCGCGATGGCGGTCGTGTTCGCGATGCTGGCGTCGTACTTCCTGTCGCGCACGATCGTCCCGACGCCTGGTGCGCTACCTGCTGGGCAGCGAGACCCGACGAGCCAGGGCGACGCGGCCGCTCCGACCAGCTTCTTCGGCCGCGATCCACACGGGTTCCAGCGCGCAGTTCGAGCGACTGCGGACCGCGTACGTCAATGCCCTCGAGATCACCGCTGGCGCTCGACGCTCGCGGGTCCTCGTCGCCTTCGCGGTCGTCATGGCGAGCGGTGCGGTGCTGCTCCCGTTCGTGGGCCGCGACTTCTTCCCGGACGTCGACGCCGGCCAGTTCCGCCTGCACGTGCGCGCGCCCGCCGGCACGCGCATCGAGGAGACCGAGCAGACGTTCGCCGAGCGTCGAGGCCACGATCCGCGCGGATCATCCCGAAGGATCGAGATCCAGCTGATCATCGACAACATCGGCCAGCCCCGAGCCGATCAACCTGGCCTTCACGCGACAGCGTGACCATCGGGCCCTCGGACGGCGAGATCCTCGTCGCGCTGAATCCGGAGGGCCACGAGCCGACGGCGCGCTGGATGAAGACGCTTGCGCGAGACGCTGCCCGCGAGTACCCGGGCGTCACGTTCTTCTTCCAGCCGGCCGACATCGTGAGCCAGATCCTGAACTTCGGGCTGCCGGCGCCGATCGACGTGCAGGTGATCGGATTCAATCAGCAGGCGACGCACGAGATCGCGCGTCGAGGCCGCCGCCCGCATGCTGCGCGCATCCCGGGCGCGGCCGACGTGCACCTGCACCAGGTGGTCAACGCGCCGTCGCTGCACGTTAACGTCGACCGCGTCGCGGCTGGCCGAGCTCGGCCTGACCCAGCGCGACGTGGCCAACAACGTCCTGGTCACCTTGAGCTCGAGCGCGGTCGTGGCGCCGAACTACTGGTCGGATCCGCGGAGCGGCATCAACTATATCGTCGCGGTGCAGACGCCGCAGAGCCGCGTCGATTCCGTCAGCAGCTTGATGAGCACCTCGGTGACGCCGGTCGACCGCGGCGGCCGCCGCAGCTCCTGAGCAACCTGGCGACGCTCGAGCGTCGAGACGTCGCGGCCGTCATCAGCCACTCGAACGTGCAGCCGGTGTTCGACGTCTACGCCAACGTGCAGGATCGCGACCTCGGCAGCGTCGCCGTCCGCCGTCGCAGCGGATCGTCGCCGAGCTCCGGCCCAAGCTGCCGCCGGGCCAGCACGATCGCGCTGCGCGGCCAGGTGCGAGAGCATGAACTCGGCGTTTCTCGCGGCTGGGGTTCGGCCTGATCTTCGCGGTGCTGCTGGTCTATCTGCCTGATGGTGGTGAACTTCCAGTCGTGGCTCGATCCGTTCATCATCATCACGGCGCTGCCGGCCGCGCTCTGCCGGCATCGTGCTGGATGCTCTTCATCACGCACACGACGTTCAGCGTGCCCGCGCTGATGGGCGCCATCATGAGCGTCGGCGTCGCCACCGCGAACAGCATCCTGATGGTGACGTTCGCGAACGACCAGCTGCTCGACGGCGACGACGCGCGCAGCGCCGCGCTCGCGGCCGGCGCGACGCGGCTGCGTCCGGTGCTGATGACCGCGCTGGCGATGATCATCGGCATGCTGCCGATGTCGCTCGGCCTCGGCGAGGGCGGCGAGCAGAACGCGCCGCTCGGGCGCGCGGTGATCGGCGGCCTGTCGGTGGCGACCTTCGCCACGCTCTTCCTCGTGCCCCGTGGTCTACAGCGTCCTGCGGCGCCGTCCGCCGAAGCGGGACTTTCTGGCCGATGACGAGCCCCACGGCTCGCCCGTCACCTCAGGAGTGAACGATGCCCAAGTCACGAACGACGTGGAGTCTGCTCATCGGGATCGTGCTGGCGGTGATCCTGCTCGGGATCGGCGTGGTGCCGCGGCTGCGCCAGAACGCGAGCTCGTCGCGGCCTCGACCGCGCCCGACGCGGGGCTCGTCAGGTGAGCGTGGTGCCGCCGAAGCGTCGGACGGGCCGATCGACCTCGTGCTGCCGAGCAACATCCAGGCGATCGAGGGGCGACCATCTACGCCCGCACCAACGGCTACGTCCGCGAGCGCTACGTCGATATCGGCGCTCCGTCACGGCCGGCAAGGTGCCTGGCCCAGATCGACACGCCCGAGCTCGACCAGGAGCTCAGCCAGGCCCGCGCCGCGCTGGCCCAGAACGCGCTCGGCGCTCGCGCGGGCCCGGCGCGAGCTACACCCAGGCGCAGGCGAACCTCAGCCAGTCGCGCGCCGGCCTCGAGCAGTCGAAGGCGAACGAGGCTTCGCCAGGTCACCGCCGAACGCTTTCGGGAAGCTGGAGCGCGACGAGCTCGTCGCTCATCAAGACGCCGACGAGAAGAGAACGGCGCTGGCCGCGGCGAGCGCGACCACGGCGGTGTCCCAGGCCAACGTCGCCGCGATGGAGGCGAACCTCGGCGCGCTCGGAAGCGAAAGCGTCGAGGCGGCGCGCGCACCGTGGCGGCGAGCGAGGCCAACGTGCAGCGGCTGCTGGCGCTCCAGTCCTTCCAGAAGGTCGAGGCGCCGTTCGCCGGGATCATCACCGCGCGCGGCATCGACCGCGAGTGCCTTGATCACCTCGGGCAGCGGGAACGGCGCGACGTGGATGTTCCGCATCGCCCACGTCGAGAACCTGCGAATTTTCGTCAACGTGCCCCAGACGTTCGTGCGCTCGATCACGCCGGGCCAGGAGGCGCAGGTGCTGGTCCCCAGTTTCCGACCCGGCCGTTCGTCGGCAAGATCGCGAGCACGGCCGGTGCTCTCGATCCGACCTCGCGCACCTTGCTGCACGGAAGTGCGTTTGAAGAACGACGACCACGCGCTGATGCCGGGCATGTACGCGCAGGTGAAGTTCAGCCTGGTGCCGGCGGACACCGTGTGGGTGATTCCCGCGACGACGGTGATCGCGCGCTCGGCCGGGCCTCAGGTGGTCGACGTGCGCCGCGACGGCACCGTGCACTATCTCGGTGTGCAGCTCGGGCGCGACTTCGGGCAAACGGTGGAAGTGGTCGGCGGGCTCAGCGGAAGCGAGCGGCTCGTCCTGAGCCCGCCGGACGGGCTGAAGGAAGGCATGCGCGTCGTGGCCGAGGACACCAAGCGGAATTAGTAGTAATCTTCCGCCCGGGAGAGCGCCTGGGCGTGAGTGCACCGCGCACCATGTTCGAGAAGATCTGGGCCCGGCACGTGGTTGCCGAGGGCCCGGGCGGACACGCGCTCCTCTATGTAGACCGCCACCTGCTGCACGAAGGCACGACCGCCGCGTTCAGCCGGCTCGCCCGCAGCGGCCGGCGGGTCCGGCGCGCCCGATCCTGAGCTTCGCGACCGCCGATCACTATCTCGCTTGACCTCGCCGGGCATCGCCCACCAGCGATGCCGGAGACGCGCGGGATGGTCGAGGCGCTCGGCCGCACACACCGCCGATCAGGGCATCCTCTACTTCGGTGTCGGCGACCCGCGCCGCGGCATCGTGCACGTCGATCGGCCCGGAGCAGGGGCTGACGCCAGCCCGGCATGACGATCGTGTGCGGCGACTCGCACACCGCGACCCACGGCGCGTTCGGCGCGCTCGCGTTCGGCATCGGCACCAGCGAGGTCGAGCACGTGCTGGCCACGCAGACCCTGCCGCAGCAGCAAGCCGCAAGACGATGCGCGATCACGGTCGACGGCGCGCCGCCGCGCGGCGTCACGCGCCAAGGACGTGATCCTCGGCGATCATCGCCAAGATCGGCACCGGCGGCGCGACGCGGCCACGTCGATCGAGTACGCCGGCTCGACGATCCGCGCGCATGTCGATGGAGGAGCGGCATGACCGTCTGCAACATGTCGATCGAGGCCGGCGCGCGCGCCGGGCATGATCGCGCCCGACGAGACGACGTTCGCCTACCTCGCGGGCCGGCCGCTGGCGCCGACGCGGCGAAGCGTGGCCGAAGGCGCTCGCGCACTGGAAGCGCGCTGCCGAGCGACGCCGGGTGCGGTGTTCGATCGCGAGGTGCAGCTCGACGCGCGCGAGATCGCGCCGACGGTCACGTGGGGCACGAGCCCGCAGGATGCGCTGCCCGATCACCGGCGCGTGCCCGATCCCGCCGCGGTCACCGATCCCGGCGGCGCGCAGGCATGGCGCGCGCGCTCGCCTACATGGGGCTCAAGCCCGGGCACGCCGCTCGGCCGGCGTCGCGGTCGACCGCGTGTTCATCGGCTCGTGCACCAACAGCCGCCTCGACGATCTGCGCGCGGCGGCCGCGCGTCGCGCAGCGGGCGCCGCGCGGTGGTGCCGGCGTGGATCGTGCCGGGCTCCGGGCTGGTCAAGCGCGCGGCCGAGGCCGAGGGGCTCGACCGCGTCTTCCTCGACGCCGGCTTCGAGTGGCGCGAGCGCCGGCTGCTCGATGTGCGTCGGGATGAACGGCGAGACCGCCGCCGCCGGGCGAGCGTGCGGCCTCGACGTCGAACCGCAACTTCGAGGGACGCCAGGGCAAGGGCGCGCGCACCCATCTCGATGTCGCCCGGCGATGGCGGCGGCCGCCGCGGTCACCGGGAAGCTCACCGACGTGCGGACGCTCGGGAGCCTGGGATGGAGCCGTTCACGCGCGCTCACCGCGGTGGGCGTGCCGATCGATCTGCCGAACGTCGACACCGATCGCGTCATCCCGGCGCGCTTCCTGCGCAAGGACCGGAGCGTGCCGGAGTACGCGCGCTTCCTGTTTCACGACGTGCGCTTCGACGCCGACGGCGCCGAGCGCCCGGAGTTCATCCTGAACCAGCACGCCGTTCCGGGCGGCGCCGCATCGTGGTCGCCGCCGAGAACTTCGGCTGCGGCTCGTCGCGCGAGGCCGCGGTGTGGGTGCTCGCGGCCAACGGATTTCGCTCGGTGGTCGCGCCGAGCCTGGGCGACATCTTCCATCAGAACTGCTTCAAGAACGGCCTGCTGCCGGTGATCCTGCCGGCCGAGGCCGTCGCCGGATTGCGGCGCCAGCTCCACGAGCGGCCCGGCGCCACGCTCACGGTCGATCTCGAGACGCAGACGGTGACGGCGCCCGACGGCGCTCAGCATCGCTTCGAGGTCGACGCGTTTCGCAAGGAGATGCTCCTGACCGGCCGAGACGAGATCGGACTGACGCTCGGCTTCCGAGGCGAAGATCGTCGAGTTCGAGGCGCGCCACGCACGCGAGATGGCCTGGACCGTGCCGCCGCGCCCCGGCACCTGATTCCAGGAGGAAGCCATGACCACGCTCAAAGTCGAGTACCCCAAGGACCTGTTGAAGCTCGTGGGTAAGAGCTCGGCCCGTCAGAGTGGACGACGGTCGATCAGGCGATGATCGACAAGTTCGCCGAGGCCACCGGCGACCACCAGTGGATCCATGTCGACGTCGAGCGGGCGAAGCGCGAGATGCCCGGCGGCAAGACGATCGCCCACGGGTATCTGACCCTGTCGCTCGTCCCGAGAATGGCCGCCGGCCTGCTCGAAGTCACCAAGCGGAGCCGCGGCATCAACTACGGCTCGAACAAGATCCGCTTCATCTCGCCCGTTCAGGCCGGCGCGCGCATCCGTGTCCGCCAGCGCATCACCGGCGCCGAGGAAGTGCCCGGCAACGGCGTGCGCGTGAGCTCCGAGATGACGGTGGAGATCGAGGGGCCAGGAGAAGCCCGCGCTGGTCGGCGAGATCATCGGCGTCAGTACGCCTGAGATGAAGCTCGTACGCTACGGCCGACCCGGCGCGGAGCGTCCCGGCGCGATCGACGCGGACGGCAAGCTGCACGATCTGGGACGCGTGATCAAGGACGTGACGCCGGCGGCGCTCGCGCCGACGTCGCTCAAAAGCTGCGCGCGGTGAATCTCGCGCGGCTGCCAGTGGTGAAGGGGCGGCCGCGTCTCGGCTGCCCGCTCGCGGGCATGGGCAAGATGGTCTGCATCGGCCTCAACTACACCGACCACGCGGCCGAGGTGGGCATGGCGCTGCCGAAGAGCCCACCCTGTTCATCAAGGCGCCGAGCGCGGTCTGCGGCCCCGACGATCCGATCGTGCGCCCGCGAGGCTCGGTGAAGCTCGACTACGAGGTGGAGCTGGGCGTGGTGATGGGCCGCGACACCCGCTACGTCAGCGAGGCCGAGGCGCTGCGCTACGTCGCCGGCTACTGCCTGATCAACGACGTCTCGAGCGCGAGTTCCAGATGGAGCACGGCGGCACGACCACCAAGGGCAAGAGCGCCGATACGTTCGGTCCGACCGGCCCGTGGCTCGTCACGGCGGACGAGGTCGGCGATCCTCAGGCGCTCTCGGTGTGGACGACGGTCAACGGCGAGCGGCGGCAGGACGGCAACACCGGCAAGATGATCTTCTCGGTCGCGTCACTGATCGCCTACGTCAGCCGCTTCATGTCGCTGCGGGCGGGCGACGTGATTTCGACGGGTACGCCGGCGGGCGTCGGCCACGGCGCGAAGCCGCCGCGCTACCTGCAGCCCGGCGACGTGGTCGAGATGGGCATCACCGGCCTCGGCACCCAGCGCCACAAGATCGTCGAGTCGAAGTAAGCGACGCCGCGCGGTGATTCTCACGAGTCTTGCTGCTCGCCATCCCGGCGACATTTCTCGTGCACCAGCTCGCCGGCGATCGCACGACCCTGCTGTTCTTTTGCAGCATGGTCGCCATGATCCCGGCGTCACTGTACATCGAGAAGTCCACGGACTCGCTCGCGACGTATCTCGGACAGAGCGTGGGAGGACTGGTCAACGCGACGTTCGGGAACCTCCCGGAGCTCTTCATCGGCGTGGCCACTCTGCGGCTGGGCTTGCAGGATTTCCTGAAGGCGCAGATCGTCGGCGGCATCATCGTCAACCTGCTGCTCGTCCTTGGGGTGGCCATGCTCCTCGGTGGCCTTCGCTATCACCTGCAAGCGTTCAGCACGATCAGCGCACGATCCTACTCGTCCCTGATGCTTCTGGCGATCGTCGCTCTTCTTTTCCCGTCAGCCTATGTCGCGGGGTCGCCACAGTTCGACACCCATCGGCTCGTCGTGTTGTCGGTCTGTGTCGCGCTCGTCCTCTTGGTCACATACGTGCTGTACCTGTTCTTCAGTCTAGTGGACTCACAAGGACGTCATGGACACGCCCGAAGAGGTCGAAGCTGTTCAAGACGACAGTCCTCGCTGGTCACTGCCGGTTGCCATCGCTGCCTTGCTGGCCTCATCGCTCTGTGCCGTGTGGCTCAGCGATGTCCTGGTCGACTCGGTGACGCCGGCCGCAACCGCCCTGGGTCTCAGTCAGGTCTTCATGGGCATCATTCTGATGGGCACGATCGGCAACGTCTCGGGGTTGGTCACGGCGATCAAAGCGCGCGCGGAAGGATCGGATGGACCTGGCGTTCAGCGTGTGTGTGGGCTCGAGCGTCCAGCAGGCGCTTTTCGTGGCTCCGGCCCTGGTGCTCCTGAGCTTGGTCGTCGGCGAAGGCTCCAATGGATTTTGCGTTCAAGCCGGCGATGGCCGTGAGCACCCTGCTGTGCGTCGTGCTGCATGGGCGTGCTCATCTCCGATGGCCAGAGTCACTGGATGAAAGGTGTTCAGTTGCTCGCGCTCTTTGGCGTCCTCACGAGCGTCATCCTGGTGCTGACGTAGTCCCCCACGCTGCAGGAGCTCAGTCGACCCACTCGCCCGCGCCCGCCTGGGAGACGTGCGCCTCGAGTGCCGGGCACTCGAGCACGAGCGTGTCGGTGATGTCGGTGTAGTCGGGGTGGCCGGGGACGAAGGTCCGATAGCCCTGGATTTCGCGAACGGCGACCCTACGCGCAGCACCGAGCCAAGCCTCGCGGCGTTCAGGAGGGACTATGGGTGGGAATAGCAGATTCAGGGCCGGCCAAAATCGCTTGAGGCCGCCCGCCAGTGCGCTGCCCCTCGCTAACAGCAGCCTGTCTGACAACACGGGTTCGGTTCCCCTTCACGGCCCCGCCCCATCCCTACTACCCGGAGGAAACACCATGAAACTAGGCAAGAGTCTGCGTGCCCTCGGTTGCGCCTTGATCGGTGCAGCGATGTTTGCCGCCCTGCCGGCGCTGGCGCAGGAGAAGAAGCCCAACGTGGTGTTCATCCTGGTGGACAACGTCGGCTGGGGAAATTTCGGGGTGTACGGCGGAACGGTACCCACGCCGCGCATCGACAAGCTGGCCGGCGAGGGCATTCGCTTCAACAACTACAACGTCGAGGTTCAGTGCACGCCGTCGCGCTCGGCGATCCATACCGGGCGGCATCCGGTTCGCTCGGGGACCTACACGGTCCCGTTTCCCGGGCAGGGAAGGCTGGGATGGCCCCGTGGGAATACACCATCGCCGAGCTGCTCTCCGACGCCGGCTATGCCACCGCGTTGTTCGGCAAGTGGCACCTGGGCGACACGCCAGGACGGCTGCCGAACGATCAAGGCTACGACGAGTGGTGGGGCATCATGAACAGCTGGGACGAGTCGGGCTATACCGCGTGGTCGCTGTTCAAGGAGACCGGCGTGCCGGTGCCGATGATCTGGGAGGGAAAGAAGGGCCAGCCGTCCAAGCCGGTGATGCCGCTTGACCTGAAGGTGCGGCCGATCGTGGACGAGCAGTACATCATCCCGAAGACGGTCGAGTTCATCAAGCGCAACGCGGCGGCGAAGAAGCCCTTCTTCGTCTACGTGGGCTACTCCGAGATGCACCCGCCGATCATCGGCAACCCGAATTTCGTCAACAAGTCCACCGCAGCGCAGCGGACTGTACGCCGACGTCATCGCCGAGATGGACTACCGCGTCGGTCAGGTCCTGGATGCCGTCAAGGAAGCGGGCGTCGACGACAACACGATCTTCATCCTGAGCAGCGACAACGCGGGCGGTGGGGTGATCCCGCAAACCGGGCCAGGTTCGAATGGACCCTGGCGCGGCGATTTCTTCAACACGCCGTTCGAGGGCAGCATGCGGGTGCCTGCCATGATCCGCTGGCCCGGCAAGGTCCCGGCCGGTGTCGTCACGGAACAGATGCTCGCGGCGGTGGACTGGCTGCCGACGGTGGCCGGGATGGTGGGTGCGTCGAATCGGGTGCCGAAGGATCGACCGATCGACGGCGTGGATGCCTCGGCCTTCATGCTGGGCAAGCGCGATACGACCGGCCGCGACAGCTATATGTTCTTTGGTAACGACGGCGAATTGATGTCCATAAAGTGGAAGGTCATCAAGACGATCTTCCGGTACACGGTCGACAGTCCCTCGCCCGCGATCAATAGTGGCTACATCAAGCCACAGCTTCCGATGATGTTCGACCTGAGCAGCGATCCCCACGAGGATTCCAATCTGTGGTGGACCGATCTGACCAACGGCGCGCTGCTGGCGCCGAGTTTCAAGGTCATCATCGAATATGAACGCAGCGTAAAGCAATACCCCAACATCAAGGTCGGCGAGGAGCTTCACGGGCTATAAAGAAATGAACGTGTTCGCGGCAATTCCTTCTGCGAGATGGCCATGATGCGTAAGACGAAGGTCCTATAGATCCTGATATCGCGAGCGGCCACCCTGTGGGGCGCGACCCGTAACCCACAGCACCAGGCGATCCGGTCTCCAAGCGAGTAGGGTCGTGTGTGTCTTGCCTGCGCAGCGCCGCGCGGCGTCGGGAGGATGGTATGGCCGGGAACAAATCGAAGGTCCGCACGTTGCTCTTCTCGGTTGCGATCCTCACGGTTCTTGCCGGTGGCCCCGCGAGGCGCTCAGCAGATCCAGGGCACGCCGGGCTCACCCAGCGCGACCACGACCATCGACGGGAAGCAGCTCCCGCCGCCCGACCCGAAGTTCGGCGGCGTGATCAAGGATGGGGCGCTGCAGTCGAAGCCCTGGTGGGCGCCGCGCGTCGCGCCGCCGAAGGGCGCGCCGAACGTGCTGCTGATCATCACCGACGACGCCGGCTTCGCCGTGCCCGAGCACCTTCGGCGGCGTCATCCCGACGCCGACCATGGACCGCATCGCCAAGGAAGGTCTGCGCTACAACCGGGTCTTTTCCACCGCGCTGTGCTCGCCGACGCGCGCCGCGCTGATCACCGGGCGCAACCACCATTCGGCCGGCTTCGGCGTGATCTCCGGAGCAGTCGACCGGCTTCCCCGGCTACAACAGCATCATCGCCAAGGACAAGGCCACGATCGGGCGGATCCTGCTCGACAACGGCTATTCCACGTCCTGGTTCGGCAAGGATCACAACACGCCGGTCTACACGGCCAGCCAGGTCGGCCCGTTCGACCAGTGGCCGACCGGCATGGGCTTCGAGTACTTCTACGGCTTCGTCGGCGGCGACGCCAACCAGTGGGAGCCGAATCTGTTCCGCAACACGACGCAGATCTATCCGTTCCAGGGCAAGCCGGGCTGGAACCTCGTCACGGGCATGGCGGACGAGGCCATCGACTGGATGACGCGGATGCATCAGACCGACCCGAGCAAGCCGATCTTCATCAAGTACGCGCCCGGCGCGACGCACGCGCCGCACCACCCGACCAAGGAATGGGTGGACAAGATCAGCAAGATGAAGCTCTTCGACGAGGGCTGGAACAAGGTGCGCGAGCGGATGTTCGAGAACCAGAAGCGGCTCGGCGTGATCCCGAAGGACGCGAAGCTGTCGCCGTGGCCGAAGGACGTGCTGAAGGAGTGGGACCAGCTGACGCGCGGAGGAGAAGAAGCTCTACATCCGCCAGGTCGAAGTCTTCGCCGCCTACGTCGCCTACGGCGACCACGAGATCGGGCGCGTGATCCAGGGCTTCGAGGACCTGGGCAAGCTCGACAACACGCTGATCATCTACATCAACGGCGACAACGGCACCAGCGCCGAGGGCGGGCCGCTCGGCACGCCGAACGAAGTGGCGTTCTTCAACGGCATCCCCGTGCCCGTCGACGTCCAGCTGGCGAAGTACTATGACGTGTGGGGCACCGAGCAAACGTACAACCACATGTCGGCCGGCTGGTCGTGGATCTTCGACACGCCGTTTCGCTGGTTCAAGCAGAACGCCTCGCAGCTCGGCGGCATCAACCAGAACATGGTGGTGTCGTGGCCGGCGCGCATCAAGGACAAGGGCGGCCTGCGCGAGCAGTTCGTTCACGTGATCGACGTCGTGCCGACGATCCTCGAGGCCGCCGGCATCCGCGCGCCCGAGGTCGTCGACGGCATCAAGCAGAAGCCGATCGAGGGCACGAGCTTCGCCTACACCTTCGACGCGAAGAACGCCAAGGCGCCGTCGCGGCACAAGACGCAGTACTTCGAAATGTTCGGCCAGTGGGCGCTCGTATCACGAGGGCTGGTTCCTGAGCACCAAGGTCAATCGTGCGCCCTGGGAAGCCTTCGGCGCGGCCAACCCGGATCCGCTGAACAACCAGGTGCTCGAGCTCTTCGACCTGAACAAGGACTTCAGCCAGAGCGAGAACGTCGCGGCGAAGATACCCGCAGAAGGTCAAGGAGATGAAGCAGATGTTCATCGCGGAGGCCAAGAAGTACCAGGTCTTCCCGCTGGATGCGTCGGTGGCGGCGCGCATCATCGCGCCGCGCCCGAACATCACCGCCGGGCGCACGGAGTTCGTCTACACGCGGCCGATGGTCGGGCTGCCGCAGGGCGACTCGCCGCTGCTGCTGAACACCTCCTACACGATCACCGCCGACATCGAGGTGCCGCAAGGCGGCGCCGAGGGCATGATCCTGACCTCGGGCGGGCGCTTCGCCGGCTACGGCTTCTACCTGCTGAAGGGCAAGCCGGTGTTCCTGTGGAACCTGGTCGACCTCGAGCGGATCAAGTGGGAAGGCCCCGACGCGCTGCCGCCCGGGCGGCATACGGTCGAGTTCGACTTCAAGTACGACGGGATCGGCGTGGGCACGCTCGTGTACAACAATTTCAGCGGACTCGCCCAGCCCGGCACCGGCACGCTCAAGGTGGACGGCAAGGTGGTCGACCACGAAGCGAATGGAGAAGACGCTGCCGATGATCCTGCAGTGGGACGAAAGCTTCGACATCGGCTCCGACACGCTTACCGGCGTGAACGACGCCGACTACAAGCCGCCGTTCCCGCTGACCGCCAAGTTCAACAAGCTGACGATCAAGGTCGATCGCCCGCAGCTGTCGCCCGCGGACATCAAGAAGCTCGAGGCGGCGATGAAGGAAAAGGCGAAGAGCGATTGATCACGCCTCGGACGGTAAAGCGTGCAGGCCGTGCGTGAGGCAGCTAGCTGGCGTCGCGCCAGAGCGCCATCCGCTTGAAGCCCTCGGCGTGCTTGACGCCGACTTCCTTGCCGTCGCGCAAGGCCCACGCGCGCAGGAGCTCGTCGACCCACTCGCCCTTGCCCACCTGCGACACGTGCGCCTTGAGGCGCGGCGCACTTGAGCGCGAGCGTGTCGGTGATGTCGATGTAGGTGTCGGACGGGATCGCGCCGCTGATGAACACTTCCTTCACTTTGTGCGGCTCGAGCCCCTCGGCGAGGAGCTCCTGAAAGATCACGCGTGTCTCCGAGGACGGAAAGACCGCGTCGAGCGCCGCGCTGGCGACGCGCGCGGTGGTCGGGGTGATTCAGGTACTCGTTGCCGTACCAGCGCATCGTCGGATCGCCACACAACACGACGTGCGGTTTCACGCGGCGAATCACCCGCGTCAGGTCACGCCGCAGCGCGATCGTCGGCTCGACGACGCCGTCCTGATAGCCGAGGAAGACGATGTCCTTCACGCCGAGGATCTTCGCGGCGTCCCACGACTCGCGCTCGCGGATCGGGATCAGCCCCGTGTTGTCCGGCGTGTGCTCGTTGGTGCCGGAGCCGCCCGTCGTGACCAGGCAGAACACGACGTCGCGTCCTTCACGCGCCCAGCGGGCGACACTCCCGCGATCGTGAACTCGTTGTCGTCCGGGTGCGCGGAGATGCAGAGGATCCGCGTGAAGTCTTTTGGCAACGTATGCGGCTTGCGCGTCTTGTCCGCCATCGTCCTACTCCCTACCGCCTATCCTCGCATGCCGAAGGTCGACGGCCCCGGCCGCCGGAGCGGCGCCGTGAGGTTGGCGAACTCGCACAGGAGCGGCCGCGTGTCGCGCGGGTCGACGATCTCCTCGATCCAGAAGGTTTCCGCGGAACGGAACGGTGAGCGGAGCTTGTTCAGGCGATCCTCGATCTCCGCCATCTTCGCGCTGCGATCGGGGGCCGCGTCGAGGTCGGCGCGATAGGCGGCCTCGATCCCGCCCTCGAGCGGTAACGAGCCCCAGCGGCCCGACGGCCACGCGTAGCGCATGCAGTAGCGGCTCTGATTTCGGTGCGCGGCGCCGGCCACGCCGAACGAGTTGCGCACGATCACCGCGCACCACGGAATCGTGGTCTGCCACATCGCCGACATGGCGCGCACGCCCTGCTTGATCGTCCCGCTCTTCTCGGCGTCGAGCCCGATGAGGAATCCGGGGCAATCGACCAGATAGACGACCGGAAGGTGGAACGTCTGCGCGATGTCGAGGAAGCGCTCGACCTTCTGGCAGGTGTCGGCCGGCCACGCGCCGCCGTAGAAGTACGGATCGCTCGCCATCAGCGCGACCGGCCAGCCGTCGAGCCGCGCGTAGCCGGTGATGACCGAGCGGCCGTAGAGCGGCGCCACCTCGAAGAACGAGCCCTGGTCGACGACCGACTCGACGATGCGCCGCATCTTGTACGGCTTGCGCTGATCGTGCGGGATCGCCTCGAAGAGCCACGGGTCGCGGCGCTGCGGATCGTCACCGCGGGGCCCGCGCGGCGGCACGTCGTCGATCGACGACGGGAAGTACGACAGAAAGCGCCGCGCGCGCGCGAAGGCTTCTTCCTCGCTGTCGACGGCGTCGTCGACGGCGCCGGCCTTGAGCTGGATCTCCCAGCCGCCGAGCTCGTTCTTGGTGAGCTTCTGGCCGAGGCGCTCGACCACCGGCGGGCCGGCGACGAAGAGCGCCGAGAGGTTCTTCACCATGACCGAGTAGTGCGCGGCGGCGAGGTGGGCGGCGCCGAGGCCGGCGACCGAGCCGAGGCCGAGCGCCACGCGCGGGATCGTCGCCATGTTGCTGACGACCCACTCCCAGCCGTCGACACCCGGCACATTGGCGCGGCCCGTCGTCTCGATCGTCTTCACCGAGCCGCCGCCGCCGGAGCCCTCGACCAGTCGGATCAACGGCAGGCGCAGGTCGTGGGCCATCCGCTCGCACTGGTTGTGCTTGCCGCGTGATGGTCGCGTCGGCCGAGCCGCCGCGCACGGTGAAGTCGTCGCCGCCGATCACGACCGGCCGCCCGTCGACCTCGGCGCGGCCGAACACGAAGTTCGACGGCGTGAACGCGACGAGATCGTTCTTCGCGTCGTATCTGCGCGCTGCCGGCGATCTTGCCGATCTCGTGGAAGCTGCCGGGGTCGGCGAGCTTGGCGACGCGCTCGAGGATCGTCAGGCGGCCGCCGTCGTGCTGGCGCTTCACGCGCTCAGGCCCGCCCAGCTGCGAGGCGAGCTCCTCGCGGCGCCTCAGCTCGTCCAGCTCCTTTTGCCAGTCCATGCGGCCCGCCCGTTACTCTTTCTTTCGACGGCGATCGTCGCCACCTTGTGGATATCGCTGGCGCAGGAGCTCGATGAGCTTTTGCTCTTCCTGCTTCGTCAGGGCGTCGAGCCAGCTCCTGACGTCATCGCGGTCGTCACGGTCATCGGTCTCGGACACGTCGCACCTCCCCCAGGGCCCCGACATTATACGGGACGCATGACGCGCTCGGCCGTGTGTTACCTATCTATCTATATGCGCCTCGCCCGGCGGGGCCCCAGCCCCGCGACGGGCTGCGGCGCGCACCGCGATCGAGGAGAGAGCCGACCGGCTCGGAGGGAGGCCCGGCGTGGACGACATACTGATCGGCAAGGGTGAACGGCCCGTTCACCTGCTGCCCAGATACGGCAACCGCCACGGCCTGGTCGCCGGCGCCACCGGCACCGGCAAGACGATCTCGCTGATGGTGATGGCGGAAGGCTTCTCGCGTCTGGGCGTCCCGGTATTCATGGCCGACGTGAAGGGCGACGTCGCGGGCCTGGCGATGGCGGGCGCGCCGAACGACAAGATCCGAGCAGCGCGTCGCCCAGATCGGCATGCAAGGCTACAGCAACGAAGCGAGCCCCGTGGTGTTCTGGGATCTCTACGGCAAGGCCGGCCATCCCATCCGCGCGACGATCAGCGAGGTCGGCCCGAGCCTGCTGGCTCGCATGCTCGAGATCAACGACACGCAGGAGGGCATGCTCGAGATCGCCTTCAAGCTCGCGGACGACCGCGGGCTCTGCTGCTCGATCTCGACGATCTGCGCGCGCTGCTCGGCTTCGTCGCCGACAACCGCAAGGAGATCTCGACGAAGTACGGGCTGATCAGCACGCAGTCGGTCGCGGCCATCCAGCGCGCGCTCCTCGGGCTCGAGCGCGAGGGCGGCGAGGCGCTGTTCGGCGAGCCGGCGCTCGACCTCGAAGGACATGATGCGCACGGATACGAGCGGCCGCGGCCTCGTCAACATCCTGGCGGCCGACCAGCTCATCCTGAAGCCGCGGCTCTACTCGAGCTTCCTCTCGTGGCTGCTTGTCCGAGCTCTTCGAGAGCCTCCCGGAGGTCGGCGATCTCGACAAGCCGAAGCTGGTGTTCTTCTTCGACGAGGCGCATCTGCTCTTCGACGACGCGCCGTCGGCGCTGCGCCAGCGGGTCGAGCAGGTCGTCCGGATCATCCGATCGAAGGGCGTCGGCGTCTACTTCTGCTCGCAGTTCCCCGACGACGTGCCGAACGAGATCCTGGGCCAGCTCGGCAATCGAGTCCAGCACGCGCTGCGCGCCTACACGCCGCGCGACCAGAAGGCGGTGCGCACCGCGGCCGAGACGTTCGTGGCCAACCCCAAGCTCGACGTCGCCAAGGTGATCGCCGAGCTCGGCGTGGGCGAGGCGCTCGTCGTCGATGCTCCAGGACAAGGGCGTGCCGATGCCGGTCGAGCGCACGATGATCTGCCCGCCGCGCTGCCGCATGGGCGCGATCACGCCGGAGGAGCGCGCGACGGTCCGCGCGAGGAGCCCGATCGGCGGCAAGTACGACACGCGGGTGAATCGCGAGTCGGCCTACGAGATCCTGAACAAGCGGACGGTGTCGACCGGCGCGCCGGCGGCGAAGCCGAGCGACGCGCCGTCGCAAGCCCCGGCGCCCGCGCCGGATCGCGCGCGCCGAGACAGGAATCAGCGCCGGCGAAGGAAGGGTCCGACCCTCGGCTCGCAGGTGAGCGAGATCCTCTGGGGCAACAAGCGCCGTCAGGGCATGGTCGAAGCGATGGCCAAGCAGGCCGCGCGCACGGTCGGCAGCCAGATCGGGCGGCAGATCATCCGCGGCGTGCTCGGCGGAATCCTCGGCGGATCTCGGCGATAGTGACGTTGCGCTCGCCCGGGTCGCCCTCATCGTGCCGCCCGCCCCAAGCGTCGCGGCCGAAGGGACCCTGCGTGCCGCGCTGGGAGCCGGAGCGACGGCGCGATGAAGATCACGATATGCGAGCTTCCCGACGAGCGCGGGCGCCGGGAATCGGCGTGGGCCGAGCTGGTTCGCTGTCTTCGGGCGAGCCCGACCGACGTCGTCGTGCTGCCGGAGATGCCGTTCTGCGAGTGGGAGATGTTCAGGAAGCGAAGCGTGGATCCCACGGCATGGCGCGCGGCGCTGGCCGCCCACGACGCGATGGCGGCGCGCTTTGTCGAGCTCGAGGCTCGCGTCGTTCTCGCGTCCCGTCCCGTCGAGACACAGGGCAAGCGTCTCAACCAGGCCTTCTCGTGGACCCGCGAGGGCGGGTATCGCGGCGCGCGCGCCAAGTACTACCTTCCGGAGGAGCCCGACGGGTGGGAAGCGACCTGGTTCGATCGCGGTGACGACCAGTTTCCGCTGCAGGCCGCCGCGGGAGTGCAGGTCGGGTTCCAGCTCTGTACCGAGCTGCTATTCAGTCAAGCCGCCTGGGAGATCGGGCATCGCGGCGGCCAGCTCATCGCCGCGCCGCGCGCGCACCGGCGGACATCAGCGCTGGCCGATGGCCGCGTGTCTGGCCGCGATCATGGCCGGCGCCTTCGTCGCCTCGACGAATCGCCGCTCCTACGACAACGACGCCTTCGCCGGCCGCAGCTGGCTGGTCTCGCCGGAGGGCGACATCCTCCTCGAGACGACCGCCGACTCGCCATTCCTGACCGCAGACGTGGATGTGACCGCCGCGGATCGCGCCAAGCAGACTTACCCCGCAACATCCCGATCCCCTGAGGACACATGCGCGACGAGGTGTTCGAGACGAGCTAGATCTGCGAGTAGCCGCTGCCGCGGCGTCTCGACGCCCCGCCCGCGCCCATCGCTGATCCAGCCGAACTCCTTCAGGATCTGCTGGCTGTACGTGACGCGCCCGGTGACGCGCTCGAGCGGCTCGGTCGCGAGCAGGAGCGCCGCCTTCGCCATCAGCTCCGGCGCCTCGCCGCGCGGATCGTCGATGCTCTTGACGAGACGGTGGTAGACGGTGCCCGGCGTCGGCACGATCTGCGAGGGCGAGACGCACGTGACCGAGACGCCGTACTGATAGACCTCGGCGGCGCAGGCCCTGCGTGAAGCGCTCGAGCGCCGCCTTCTCCGCGCCGTAGCACGTGCCGCCGCGCGCGCCGATCGCCGGATCAGCGATACGGGCCGCGTCCGGGCCCGATCGCGGCGCCCGACGAGATGTTGACGATCGCGCCGGTGCGCACGCGGAATCATCTCGGCGAGCGCCAGCTGGCTCAGCACGAACGGGGCGTGGAAGTTCACGGCCCACGAGCGCAGCCACGCGATTCAGCGGGAAGTCCTTGATCGGCAGGTAGTAGGTGAGCGCCGCGTTGTTGACGAGCACGTCGACGGGGCCGTAGCTCTCGCGCGGCGGCGCCGATCAGCTTCTCGCACTCGGCGGGCTCGGCGATGTTGGCGGTGAACGCCCGCGCCTCGCCGCCGGCGGCGCGGATCGCCGCGACCGTCGTCTCGAGCGAGCCCGCCAGCTGGTGCTCGCCCTCGCGCAGGGTGCGCGCGGCGCAGATCACCCGGCCGCCTTCGGCCGCGAAGAGCCGCGCGATCTCGGCGCCGATGCCGCGCGAGGCGCCCGTCACCACCACCACTTTCCCGTCCAGTTTTCCCATGGCTTTTCGCGGGTCTGTCGATGATCCCGCCAATCAATAACGCCTCGGAAGGCCTGGCGCAAGCGGCTTCCTTACGCGCGCGCGAGGGGATCTTCCGCCCACCGCCGGTGGGAAAGTCCCGATTGTGACGGATCGGCGACGCGGGCGATCGTGGCTTTCAGGCTTCCGGAACAGGGAGGTGGCCATGACGGTCGTGTGTGCGTGGTGTCAACGCCAGGGGCGTATGACGGTGCTCCGGGAGAAGGAGCCACTCGACTATCCCGGCGATCTCGCACGGCATCTGCGAGGAGCACGCGGTCGCGTTCATGGCCGAGGTTCGGGCCCAGATCCACCTCGACCTCGCTCGACCGTCGCGCATCGTAAGAAGTTCTTTGTTCGCCCACCGAAGGCTCGCGCGAGCCCGTCCTGGGATTTCCGCGCGAATGGTCAGGTAAACACCTGATGGGAGGGTCAGCATATGACCCCTAAAGTTGTTCTGTTACAGCACGCGCCGGCGCTCTCGACCCGTGTCGAGCATGTCGCGCAGGGCCAGGAGGACCCGATGAATGGAAGCCAGGATGTGGCGACCGTGACACAAGCGCGCCTCTGAAACCACCGCCTCGCGGCTGCGCGAGCTGGTGGCGCACCTGAGGCATCAGCGTGCCCAGCTTCGTGAGGAATGGGCGCGGCTCATCACCGAGGCGAAGCTCCTGACCGCCATGACGAGGGAAGAGCTCTTCGCCGAAGCCACATCCGTCTACGACAACTACGTCGAGGCGCTCGAGACCGGAACGTACGAGGCTCTGCAGGCCTACGCGCGCAATCTCTCCGAGCGCATCATCCCGCGAGGCGTCGAGACGCACGAGGTCGTCGGCATCGTGCTCCTCCTGCGCGACGTGCTCGCGCGCGCTCGCTGTTCGCGACCTACCACGAGGACTTCAACAAGCTGAACCGCATCCTGGACGCGTACGAGCCTGCCGCCAACCGCATCGCGGCCACCGTGGCCGTCGGCTTCGTGCAGGAGCGCGAGCGCATCATCCGCGAGCAGCAGGAGGCGATCCGCGAGCTGTCGACGCCGGTGCTCCAGGTCCGCGAGCGCCTGCTCATCCTGCCGATCATCGGCGTCATCGATCCGCAGCGCGCGCGCCAGCTGACCGAGCAGCTGCTCGCGCGGCATCCGGACCAACCGCGCCAAGGTCGTCGTGCTCGACATCACCGGGCGTGCCGTACATCGACTCGCCCGTCGCGAACCATCTGGTGCAGACGGTCGAGGCGGCGCGGCTGCTCGGCGCGACCGTCATCGTCACGGGCCTGTCGCCCGAGATCGCCCAGACCCTTGTCAATATCGGCGTCGACCTGGGCAAGATGAACACGGTCGGCGATCTCCAGGGCGGCATCGAGGAGGCCGAGCGGCTGCTCGGCTACAAGGTCGTGCTGATGCAGGAGCCCGGGGCGCACTCCGCCTAGAGGGGACGAGGGCGTGCAGGTTCCGATCCTCAAGCAGGGCGCCTATCTGATCGCCACGGTGCAGTCGGCGCTGACCGACGAGGACCTCAAGCAGCTGCGCGACACCCTGGTGCTGCAGGTCAGCAAGGTCCGGGCCCGTGGGGTCATCGTGGACGTCACCGCGCTCGACGTGATCGACTCGTTCGCGACCCGCACCTTGCGGGACGTCGCCTACATGATCAGGCTTGCGCGGCGCCGAGACCGTCATCGTCGGCATTCAGCCGGAGGTGGCGTTCTCGATGGTCAAGCTCGGGCTCACCCTGGAGGGCGTCGCGACCTCGCTGGACCTGGAGGAAGGCCTCGCGTACCTCAACCGCAAAGGCAATGCGCACGCTCAGGAGGTCCGGACTCATCGCTGATGAGGTGCGTGTTTCCATAGATTGTGACTCCGACGTCGTCTCGGCCCGGCAGAAGGGGCGCGAGCTGGCGTCGCAGTGCGGGTTTCCGTCCACCGACACTGGCCGTCGTCGCCACCGCGATCTCGGAGCTGGCGCGGAACATCGTCCGCTACGCGGTGCGCGGCGAGATCATCCTTGCGACTCGTGCAGAACAACGGCAAGCGCGGGGATCGAGGTCGTCGCCGCCGACGACGGCCCGGGCATCGCCGACATCGGCCTGGCCATGCAGGACGGCTATTCCACCTCGGGCGGTCTCGGCCTCGGGCTGCCCGGGCACCCGGCGGCTGATGGACGACTTCGAGATCACCTCCGACTTCGGCAAGGGCACGACGGTCACGGTCCGGACGATGGAAGCGCTGATCAGCCGCGCTCGATCGAGTGGGCCGTCGCCGAGCTGGCGCCAGCGGGCCAGAGCGAGTCCGGCGACCGTCACCTGGTCCTGTCCACCCCGGACGGCGCGGCTCGTCGCGGTCGTGGACGGCCTGGGACACGGCGCCGAAGCCGCGAACGCCGCGAAGGTGGCGGTGAGGGCGCTCGAGCGCGGCGGCGGATCGGCCGCTCGCTCAGCTCTTCCGGGACTGTCACCAGAGCCTGATCGGAACGCGCGGCGCCGTCATCAGCGCGCGCGTCGTTCAGCGTCGCACGACGAGACGATGACGTGGCTCGGCGTCGGTAACGTCGAGGGCTCGGCTGCTGCGCGCGCCCGGCCTCGGGAGGCCCGCCGCCCGAGCGCGCTCCTCGTGCGGGGAGGCGTCGTCGGCGCCCACCTGCCGCCGCTCGTGGCCGCGGATCGTCCCCATCGCGTCGGGGCGACATGCTGATCGTCGCGACCGACGGCATCCGCAGCGAGTTCCTCGACGCGGCGCTGCCCGTATCAGGAGCCGCAGGCGCTCGCCGACCACGTGCTGGCGCGGTGGGGCACGCAGGCCGACGACGCGCTCGTCCTCGTCGTCGCGATATCTCGGGGCCGCGTGAATCCGGAGCTCCGCGACCTCGCCAAGCAGTACGCGCGCGCGCTCCAGGAATATGTCGCGGGACGCGGCGAGGCCGCGCTCCAGGAGGCCTGCGACATGGGTCGCAAGGCGCTCAGCGACGGCGTCGGCGTGCACGACATGGCGGCCATCCAGCATCGCGCCCTCCTGAAGTCGCTCATGCGCGTGCGAACGCGCGAGGAGAGCTCGAGCACGCTCCGCGCGCCGAGCCGGTTCATCGTCGAGAGCCTCCTGCCGTTCGAGATGTCCCATCGCCGGAGCCAGGAGGTCAACGCCGCCCTGCGCGAGTCCGAGGAGCGGTACCGCAGCGTGGTCGACACCGCGCGCGACATCATCTTCACGCTCTCGCCCGACGGCACGGATCCTGTCGATGAATCCGGTCTTTCGAGACGGTCACCGGCTGGTCGCGCACCGAGTGGATCGGCAAGGACTTCTTGCCGCTCGTGCATCCGGACGATCGGCCGCGCGCCGCCGAGATCTACCAGGCCGTGCTCAAGGGCGCAGGTGCCGCCGCTCTTCGAGCTGGGCGTGCGCGCCAAATCCGGCTTTACCATTCCGGGCGAGTTCGTCGCCACGCCGCTGGCGCGCGGCTCGCGCGATCGTCGGCGTGCTCGGGCGTCGCGCGCGACATCACCGACCGCAAGCGCGCCGAGCGGGCGCTGCGCCACCTGAACGAAGCGCTGGAGCAAGAGGTCAAGCGGATCGCCCACGCGCTGCACGACGAGGCCGGCCAGCTGCTCGCGTCCGTGCACATCGGCCTGGCCGACATCGCCCGCGATCTGCCGGCCCCGCGGCGCGGCGTCTGGAAGACGTGCGCGGGCTCCTGGACAAGATCGAGGAGCAGCTGCGCCACCTGTCGCACGAGCTGCGTCCGACGATCCTCGACGACCTGGGGCTCGGACCCGCGCTCGAGTTCCTGGCCGACGGCGTCTCGAAGCGCACGGGCCTCGCGATCACGGTGGAGGGCTCGCCGGGCAAGCGGCTGCCGGCGCCAGCCGAGACCGCGCTCTATCGCATCGTCCAGGAGGCGCTGACCAACGTCACGAAGCATGCGCAGGCGACGCGGCGTCTACATCAAGTTCATGCGGAACCGCCGCTTCCTGCGCGGTGTCATCCGCGACGACGGCGTGGGATTCGACGTGCCGGCCGTCCTGACCCGACGGGGCGAGCGCGGTCTCGGGCTCACCGGGATCCGCGAGCGGCTGCACGCCGTCGGTGGAACCCTCGACATCATCGCCAGCCCGCGTGGCGGAACTCAATTGATCCTCACCGTACCGGTGGAGGCGGACAATGCCGAATCGGATTCTCCTCGCTGACGACCACGCGATCGTCCGGCAGGGGCTCAAGGCTTTGCTGGAGCGCGAGGGCTTCGCGGTCGTCGCGGAGGCGGGCGACGGGCAGGAGGCGCTGCGCGAGGCCCGCGAGCGCTGCCCGACGTCGCCGTCCTCGACTTCTCGATGCCGCTCCTGAACGGGCTCGACGCCGCGCGCGAGATCCTCAAGATCTGTCCGCGCGCGCGGGCCATCTTGCTCACGATGCACACCGACGATCACTACGTGCTCGAGGCGGTGCGCGCGGGCATCAAGGGCTACGTCGTCAAGACCCAGGCGTCGGCCGATCTGGTGCGCGCGATCAACGAGGTGCTGCGCGGCATGATGTACCTGAGCCCCGGCATCTCGCACGCCGTGGTCGAGGCCTACCTGGCCAAGTCGGAAATGCCGGCCGACCCGCTGACCTCGCGCGAGCGCGAAGTGCTCCAGCTGGTCGCGGAGGGCAAGTCGACGAAGGAGATCGCTCGGCTCCTCGGTATCAGCTTCAAGACCGCCGAGTCACACCGCACGCGGATCATGAAGAAGACCGACATCCACGAGACCGCGGGGCTCGTCCGCTACGCGGTGCGCCGGGGCCTGATCCAGCCCTGAGCGCGGTGCGGCCCGGCCGCCGGGGCTCCGGCCCAGGCGGTCGGGGCGTGCCCGACCACGCCGGGTAATTACCGCCCCCATTTGCGGCGATTGCCGTATTTGCGTCCTCGGCCGCGTCCTTAGACTTCCTCGTATGGCCACGCGCGTACTGCTGGCGGACGACCACACGATCGTGCGACAGGGTCTGCGGCTCTTGCTGCAACGCGAGGGATTCGAGGTGGTGGGCGAGGCGGCCAACGGCGCCGAGGCGGTTCGCCTGGCCACCGAGACCACGCCCGACGTCGTCGTGCTCGACTACGGCATGCCGCTCATGAACGGCCTCACCGCCGCCCGCGAGATCATGGCGGTGTGCCCGCGCGCGCAAGCTGATCTTGTTGACGATGCACTCGGACGATCGGTACGTGCTCGAGGCCGTGCGCCTGGGCGTCAAGGGCTACGTCGTCAAGAGCCAGGCGCCGACGGATCTGGTGCGGGCGATCCACGAAGTGCTCAACGGCATGATGTACCTGAGCCCGCGCGTCTCGCGGACGGTGGTCCAGGCGTACCTCGCGAAGTCCGAGCTGCCCCCGATCCGCTCACGCCGCGTGAGCGCGAGGTCTTGCAGCTGGTCGCGGCCGGGAAGACCACGAAGGAAGTCGCCGAGCTGCTCGGGATCAGCGTGAAGACCGCGGAGTCCCATCGCACGCACATCATGCAGAAGCTCGACACGTCGAACACCGCCGGCGTCGTCCGCTACGCGATCCGCCAGGGTCTGATCCAGGTCTGAGCGGCCGCTCCGCACGGCGCGTCACCGCCGTCCTCACCGCTCGCATCGAACGCTCAGCTCCCGAGCGCCCTCGAGTTCGCGCTGCTCGACGTCAAAGTCCTGACCGCTCTCTGCGGGATTTTCCGAATGCGCATTCGGGGTTCGGCGGATTGAGGGGCCGTACCGCAGATCGTACCTTCGAAGTGATGGATTGCGAGGTCACGCGCGAAGAACGCCGGTCGCTGAAGAGCTCACGAAATCGCACGGCGCTCACCAGATCACGAAAGGGGACGCATCATCATGATTCTGTACAAGCCCATCGTCGCCTCGATCGTCATCGCCGTCTGACGACGACGACGGTGAGCCGGACCATGCCGGTCCGACCGACGGCAAGATCTCTCTTCCGCCGCTAAACGAAGTGCGGAGCGGCCGAGCTGACGCCGTCAAACTCTGGACCTCAGCTGGTGTCCAAGCGGGTCGAGTACATGCCGACACCGGAGGTGTCCCGTCATAGTGCGCGAGTTGCACAGAACACAGATCCGGTGCTCCGTGAGGGTCCGGCAGGCCGGCCGCTGCGAGATCAGCCAGCGCACGACGTGCTCGACGGGGTGCTGGAGCCGGCGGTCGCGACGCGCGCGAGCTGGCGGCGCCCAATCGCCCCGAGCTCGTGGTGCTGGCGTGCGCGGCGACCGGCGCGATCGGGCTGCTGGCTCGAGCAGCTCGACACGCTCGTTCCATGGCGTGCGACGACCTGCGGTCGTTCAGCAAGCTGCCGGTGCTGGTCACGATCCCGAGATCACGACCCGCGCCGACCGGACGCGCCGGCGCTGGCGCTGGCGGCTGGCCGCCAGTGCGGGCGTGTCGGTCTCTTCTCGTCATCGGCATCGCCTATGTCGGCGCGCACAACGATCTGCTGATCACACTGCTGACGCGAACCGGATCCTGAGGGCACGACCATGTACTTGAAGTTCTTCGGACTGCTGGAAAAGCCGTTCAACGCGACGCCGGATCCGCGGTTCCTCTACATGAGCCCGGGCCATCGCGAGGCGCTCGCCCAGCTCCACTACGGGACCCAGGAGCGCAAGGGCTTTATCGTGCTGACCGGGAAGGTGGGGACCGGCAAGACGACCTTGCTCCACGCCCTGCGTCAGCGGCTCGACGGCAACACGGCGGTCTCCTTCATCTTCAACTCGACCCTGCCGTTCGACGACATGCTCGAGTACGTCCTGGCGGACCTCGGGATCGCCAAGCGCGAAGAGTCGCGCGCGCAGCGCATCATGGCGTTCAACGACTTCCTGATCGAGCGCGAGCGCGCCCGCCAGAACACGGTCCTCATCATCGACGAAGCGCAGAACCTGTCGCCGGAGACGATGGAGCAGGTGCGCCTGCTCTCCAACTTCGAGACGGCGACCACCAAGCTCTTGCAGATCCTTCTGGTCGGACAGCCGGAGCTCAAGGCCAAGCTCGACCTCCCGGAGCTCAGACAGCTCAAGCAGCGCGTCGGTCTGCGGTGTCAGATCCCGCCGCTGACCGTGGAAGAAGCTCGCCAGTACATCCGGAACCGGCTGCGCATCGCGGGGGCGCGCGATCTGGGGATCTTCACGGACTCGGCGATCGAGCGGATGACCGAGTACTCGGGCGGCATCCCGCGCGTCATCAACATTCTCGGCGACCACTGCCTCCTCTTCGGGTACGCCGACCAGACGCGCAGGATCGACCGATCGTCGGTCAACGAGGCGATCGAGTACCTCGAGGAAGGCATGCCGACGCAGCGGAAGATCCTGTCGATCACCGCGGGTGATTCCGCGGCGGCGCTCGCAGTGGTTCGTCAAGACCTCGGTGGTTGCACTGGCAGTGGCGGCGACAGGGCTCGTTCTCAGCCTCGACGCCGGCGTGGGTGTGGTGAATATCTTCGAGTCGCTCCGACGGGCGGTGATGCCATGAGCAATGTTCTTCAAGGCGCTCGAGCAGGCCGAGCGAGACAACGCGGAGCAGGAATCGCCGGCGGCCCCGCAGGCCACGGCCGAGGCCGTGGCCGACGGCGGCTGAAACGGTGAGCGAGCGGCCTCCGGTCGTGGCACCCGTTGGCCTGAGCCGGAGAACGAGCAGCCGCCGGTCTTCACGCCTCGGCGCCGCGCGCCGTGAGTCAGGTCATCGAGCCCCCGCGGCCGGTGGTCGAAGCGACGCGACCGTTCACCGGAGTCGACGCCCGCGTCCGGTCTTCGAATCGCCGGGGCCCGTCATCGACAAACGCGCGGATCGCGTCCGCGCTGCTCGAGGACGCCAACGGTCACGGCCGGACGCTCCCGTGGCGGCGCAAGGAGAGACTTCGTGAAGGTTGTCGCCATTGGCGGCGGGACCGGGCTCCCGGTTGTCCTCACGGCGCTGCGCCGTCATCTGGCGGCGAGCGACCGCATCACGGCGGTCGTGACGGCCGCCGACGACGGAGGCAGCTCGGGAGCCCTGCGGAAAGAGTACGGCGTCATTCCGCCGGGAGACATCCGTAATTGTCTCCTGGCACTGGCCCGCGTGGCACCCGAGGTGTCGGCGGCTCTCCAGTACCGGTTCGACGGCGGCGACGCCCAGCACCCGGTCGGCAATCTTCTGTTGGCGGCGCTCGACATGGTCGCCACCGACGGGCTGACGGCGATCAAGCTGGCCGCCGAGCTCCTGGGCGTGGACGATCTCGTCCTGCCCTCCACGACTGAGCGCGTACACCTGGTCGCCGACCTCGCGGACGGGCGGTGCGTCTACGGCGAGTCGTCGATTCCGCGAAGCGGCGCGGCGATCAAGCGCGTTCGCATCGATCCGGCCACGGCCACGGCGACGCCCATCGTGCTGGAGGCCCTGCGCGAGGCCGACATGATGATCCTCGGCCCCGGCAGCCTCTACACGAGCCTGCTCGCCACGCTCGTCGTCCCGGCGTGGCCGAGGCGGTGACGAGCTCGTCCGCGGTGCGGATCTTCGTCAGCAACGCCATGACCGAGCCCGGCGAGACCGACGGGTACGGAACCGCCGAGCATCTCCAGGCGCTCGCCGCGCACGGTCTGCCGCTCAGGCAGCTCCACTACGTCGTGACACCGACCACGACGATCCCGGCTAAAGTCCTCGGACGCTACGCCTCCGAGGGCGCCGATGCCGGTGGATGCCGATTTCATGCTGCCCAGCCAGGGCCCGGTGACGGTTCGCGCCGACGTCCTCGAGCTCGGACCGGTCGTGCGGCACGACCCCGACAAGCTGGGGCCGGTCCTGTTGCGATCTGGCGACGCGCCGTTGCCACACCGTCCGGATGTCACAGGTCGCGGCCGGGGTGTGAACGTGATGGCGGTGGCTCACCATCTCCTTCCGGAGATGCAGCTCGGCGAGGGCGCGCTGTACGCGTGCCTCCTGGTCCTGGCGTTTCTGGTCGGCTCACGCGCCTACGGCGGTGTGCGGCACTTTCGCGGTCGCGGCGAGCGGCTGCTGCATCGTCGGCACGAGCCCGCTCACGCGCCGGGTCGTCGAAGCGATCGCGCGGCATCCCCGTCGATACAAGCTCGTCGGCATGGTCGAGGACGGGATCGACCTCGATCGCCTGATCGCGGCCCGGCGGCCGGATCGAGATCATCGTCAGGTTCACGGACCGGCGTGGGCGCGTGCCGCTCTCGCGTCTGATCGAGTCCAGGGCGCGCGGCATCCGGATCGAGGACGTCGTCGAGACGTACGAGCGCTTGACCGGCAAGCTCGCGCTCGAGCTCATGGCGCCGAGCCGCCTCATCTTCTCGCCCGAGTTCGCGACGGCGCGCGTGCAGCCCGCTGTTCGAGCGGGCGCTCAGTCTCCTCGTGGCGATCGTCGGCCTGATCGTGCTGGCGCCTGATGATGCTGGTGATCGCGCTCGCGATCAAGCTGGACTCCCGCGGCCCGGTGTTCTTCGTCCAGCAGCGCACCGGGCTCTATCGGATGCCGTTCAACCTGATCAAGTTCCGCACGATGCATCCGGTCGTGGGCCGGCACTCCGGAGTGGGAGCGCGACAACTCGACCCGGATCACGCGGTGCGGGTATCTGGCTCCGGCGCTTCCGCCTGGACGAGCTGCCCCAGCTGATCAACATGCTCCGCGGCGACATGAACCTCGGTCGGCCCGCGGCCTCATCCGATGACGAACCTCGAGCTGCTCGTCCTGACCGCCCGCAATCTGAGCGAGGTCTCCGGGCGACGCGATCCCGTACTACTCGCTTCGCTGCTCGGTGCGGCCGGGTATCACCGGCTGGGCGCAGGTCCGGTACCGCTACGCGAACTCACTCGAGCAGGAAGTGGAAAAGATCCGCTACGACTTCTATTACCCTCATGCATCTATCGATCTGGCTCGACGTTCGGATTCTCCTCGGAGACGGTTCGGATCATCGTATCGGGACACCGGTCCATTCCTGACGAGATCGAGGAAGCGTCCGCCGAGACCGTCGAAACTAATCGGGAGAGTGCGTGATACCTCAAACGGCCGTGACCGCGGTCGACCGCCGTATCGCCGATCGCTCCGCCCGCGTCGGCTTCATCGGTCAGGGGTAGGCGCCGCTCCAGCCGTGCCTGGCCCACCAGCGATGATCGCGAGAGACAAGGTGGCGGCGTTCTCTGCTGGCCCATCGGGGCCGGTTCTTCTGCGAGCGATGCCTCGGTCGCGCTGTCGGGATCGACCCGTCCGACCGGGCACCGCGCGGCGACGCGGATCGCCCGCACCGGCGGGTTCGTTCGTGAGTACGGCGCGTGCTCGGAGTGCGGCGAAAGCCGTCTGGTGACGCGCGCGCCCTGCTGAGTGTGCCTCTCCGGACTTTCCCTGCGCCGATCTCAGGGCTTCCCTGCATTGAGGCCACCCGTCGATCGTCCACGTAATCATGGATCTGGGCGCGGTGGAGGCGCTCCAGGATGCCTTGGACGTGAGCTTTGATGGCGACAATAGCCGGTCGGCGAGCTGAATCTCCGGTAGACATCGACGACGCCGCTCGCCCCCTGGCGTGGCCCTCGCTGCCGCGGACCGACGTGGAAGCTCGTGGCCCTCACCGGGGTCTACTTCGTCGCCGGCAAGCTCGGGCTCTCGCTCGCCTTCGTCCACGCCAGCGCGACGGCCGTATGGCCGCCGACGGGCATCGCGCTGGCGGCGCTCCTCCTGTACGGCAACCACATGTGGCCCGCGATCTTCCTCGGCGCGTTCCTGGTGAACGTGACGACGGCCGGATCGATCGCGTCGTCCCTCGGCATCGCCGCCGGCAACACCCTCGAGGCGCTCCTGGGCGTCTGGCTGGTCAAGCGCTGGGCCGGCGGCCGCGAAGTCTTCCTCCGCGCGCGGAGCTTCTTCGCGTTCGCGGTGCTGGCGGGGGCTGTCGCGACGGCCGTGAGCGCGACCCTCGGCGTGACCAGCCTGGCGCTCGCCGGGCTGGCTCACTGGCCACGCTTCGGCGAGATCTGGCTGACGTGGTGGCTGGGCGACATGGCGGGGGCGCTCGTGGTGGCGCCGGTCCTCTTCCTGTGGGCGGCGCCGACCGGACGCGGCGGCTCACGCGATCGGGAGCGATCGAGCTCGCGCTGGTGCTGGCGTCGGTCGTCGCTCGTCGGCGGCTTCGTGTTCGATGGGCTCGCGCCCGCGCGGATGAGCGGCTATCCGCTCGAGTTCCTCTGCATCCCGCCTCTCGTGTACGCCGCGTTTCGCTTCGGCCAGCGCGACGCCGCGACGTGCGTGGCGCTGCTCGCCGCCCTGGCGATCCTGGGCACCCTGGGGGGCCACGGCCCGTTCGCGCGCGACTCCCAGAACGAGTCCCTGCTCCTGCTGCAAGCGTTCCTGATGACCCTGACGATCGTGACGATTCCCCTGGCGGCCGTCGTTCGCGAGCACGCGCGCAGCCAGACGGCGCTCGCCCGCACCGCGGCCATCGTGGCCTCCTCGGACGACGCCATCATCGGCAAGACGCTTCGACGGCGTCATCACCTCCTGGAACGAGGGGCCGAGCGGCTCTACGGCTACACGGCGGGCGAAGCCATCGGGCGGCCGATCTCGTTAGTCATCCCGCCCGAGCTCGGCCACGAGCTGCCGGAGATCCTCGATCAGCTCCGGCGGGGCGAGCGGATCGAGCACTTCGAGACCGTGCGGCTGGCCAAGAGAGGCCGCCGCATCGACGTGTCGGTCACGGTCTCGCCGGTCCGGGACGCGAGCGACCGGATCATCGGCGCCTCGTCGATCGCGCGCGACATCACCCATCGCAAGCAGATCGAGGCGACGCGGCGCGAGCGCGACACCTTGCGCTCGGTCGCGAGCCTGGCCGCGGGCGCGGCGCACGAGATCAACAACCCGCTGGCGGTCGTCATGGGGCAGGTGCAGCTCCTGACCGACGAGGTCGTCGGGCCTTCACGCCAGCGCATCGCGGAGATCCTCGAGGCGATCGATCGAATTCGCGCGATCGTCGCCCGCATGCGGCACCTGACGCGCGTCGAGCTCATGGAGGGCACCCCGGTCTTCCGCCGATGCTGGACCTCAGACGATCGAGCGAGACGGAGGCCGACGAACGATCGGCGGCCGGCGGCGGCTGTCTCGTCATCGTCGCGCGCGGGGGACCGGCGCGCTACGAGAGTCTCCACAGCATGTTCGCCGGCCCCACCACCGACGTGATCGTCGATCGGCGGATGGGCGAGCGGCGTCGCTCGGCGGCCGATGCGGCGGGCGGGCGGCGGCGGAACAGCCGGCGCCAGCGTGATATCAGTACCGATCTTCGGACGCGCGGCTGGGCGCTGGTGATGCGCTCGTAGGGGTCCGTGAGGGTTTCGCCGCTGTCAGATTCCTGAAGCGCACTGTCATCTCGTCGACTCCACGCGGCTCCGACGTTCCTCCCGCGCTCTCGGCCCGATCGCTCGGCTCCCGCCGATGCGACGCAATTTCCAGATCTTCAACCCATCCCGCTGCGCGGCCCTCGGCGAATGGCATCATCGATGCTCTCGCTTGCCCGGCAGGCACGACAATGAACGTGGATTCACGAGAACGACCGCGGGGAGAGTTCATGGTGCCGGAGCTGTTCCGCGACGCCAGGATCCTGATCGTCGACGACGAGCGGTCGATGGTGCGTCTCCTGGAGGAGCTGCTCGGCCACGCCGGCTATCGGCAGCTCCGGAGCACGAGCGACTCGCGCGAGGTGCTCGGGCTCTGCGCCGAGTTCCAGCCCGATCTGATCCTGCTGGATCTCCGCATGCCCAACCTCGACGGCGTCCAGGTGCTGCGAGGCCTCAAGCCGCGGCGGGCCGAGGCGTATCTGCCCGTGCTCGTGCTGACCGCCGACGTGTCGCGCGAGAGCAAGCGAGCGGCGCTCGAGGCCGGCGCGAGCGATTTCGTCACCAAGCCCTTCGAGCAGATCGAGCTGCTCCTGCGCGTGCGCAATCTGATCGAGATGCGATTTCTCCACAAGGACCTTCGCCGGCAGAACGAAGACCTGGAAACGCAGGTCCAGGAGCGTACGCATCAGCTGCTCGAAGCCGAGAAGCTCGCGACGATGGGAAATCTCCTCGCCGAGCGTCGCCCACGAGCTCAACAGCCCGCTGTCGGTCATTCTCGGGCAGGTCGGCCTGTTCGCGACCAACGGCGTCGATCCCAACGCGCGGGCCCGCGTCAAGGACATCGGCGAGGCCGCCGAGCGCTGCGTGCGAATCGTCCGCAGCTTCCTGACGATGGCCCGGCGCCATCCGCCGGAGCGGGGACACGTGTCGCTGAATCACCTGCTGAGAGACGCGGTGGAGCTTCTGGCCTTCGAGCTCCGCATCGCGAACGTCGAGGTCGAGTTCGACCTCCAGAAGGATCTGCCGCTCGTGTGGGCCGATGCGCATCAGCTCAAGCAGGTCGTCGTGAACCTGGTGACGAATGCGCGTCAGGCGGTGCAGGACGCGGCCCCGCCACGCCGCTTGAGTCTCAGGACGCGCCACGACGCGCAGAACCAGCGAGTGCGGATCGAGGTCGCCGACAGCGGCCGGGAGTTCCGCGCGAGATTCGAGCGCGGGTCTTCGACCCGTTCTTCACGACCAAGCCCGACGGCGAGGGCACCGGGCTCGGGCTGGCGCTGGCCCGCGGCATCGTCGAGGGCCACGGCGGCGCGATCGCCGTCGAGTCGTCGCCGGGGAAGGCGCCCGGTTCGTCATCGAGCTGCCGGTGGACACACCGCCGGGAGCCGCCGACGAGCGCGACGACCTCGTCGCCGCGTCGCCGGTGCCGGGCAAGACCATCCTCGTCGTCGACGACGAGCCGGCCGTCGCGTCGCTGCTGGCCGAGGCGCTGTCGCGGGACGGCTACAAGGTCGACATGGCCTCGAACGGCGCGGTCGCGCTGCGCATGCTCGGGGCCCGTGACTACGACCTGATCATGAGCGACAGCGGTATGCCCGTGCTGAGCGGGCCGGAGCTCTATCGCGAGGTCGCGCGTCGCGAGCCGCGTTTGACCCGGCGGTTCGTCTTCGTCACCGGGGACATCCTGAATCCGCGAACGCGGGCGTTCCTGGCCCGGACCGGCGCGCCGCAGCTCGAGAAGCCGTTCACTGTCGAGAGCGTCAAGCGCGTCGTCCGACGCGCGCTCCTCGCCGAGTAGCCGGCCGACCGCCGGCTAGACCTTCCACCCCCACCGGACCGCCGAGCGGTAGAGCCAGCCGGTGCGGGATCTGAGCATCGCCATGCCCCGTGCCCCTTTGAAGGCGTCGAGCGCGACGAGCCGCCCGTGAGGCGCCAGCGCCCCGAGATCGAGATGGAATCGGAACCAGATCGTGCCGAAGAGGCCGATCGCCGCCGCCGAGCGCGCCGAGTCGAACATCAGCACGTGCCAGCTGGCGACGACGGCGACTGCCGGGCCGGAGTGACCTCCCAGCGCGGTGGCCAGAGCTCGGCGTCGTCGTCCATCAGGTGGCGGCGGAGCTTCTCGGCCGGAGGGCTCGAGAGGATGGCTTGGCCGAGCTCGAGCAAGAGATAGCAATAGAGGATCTTCGCCGCCGCTCGGTAGGCGCGGCGCCAGTCGTCCGCGGGACGCGTCCGCGGACGGTTGGTCCGGGTCGCCGGACGCGACCGACCATGGGCGAACGCCGGGGATTCGGCCGTCATCGCCGCGACCGTGAGCGCGAACCGTGTCGCGAGAAAATCGTCGGTCAGTCCCCGCACACGCGCCGCGCAGTCGGGACAGGTGGCGCGCTTCAGCGCGAGCCGGCCTCCAGGGCGGCCGGCAAGACGGGCTCGGCGGTCAGAGACGCGGCTCTGACAGCGGTGCGGCAATAGATGCAGGCGCGCTGGCGTGTCATCGATTCGCCTTTCTGCGCCGGCGGAGGTGCACGGCGAATGCCACCGACATGATCGGCGGCAGAGCCGCGTGCCGTCGTGAAAGCCCAAGATCTGGAAATCGCGCGGCGCTCACCGAAGTCGGCGCGCGAGAGGCAGTCGCGCGAGGACGTCGCGGCTCGCAGCGTGACAACCCGTCGCTGGCGCGCCGGGTCCAGTCGTTGCTCAAACTGGCGACATCTCGACGGGCCAGCGGCATCGCACGTCGGCGGCAGGCAGGGCTCGGGGCTTATCCACGGCCACGTGGGGCGCTCGCCCGATTCGGGCACAGTAAGCCGGCTTCCCGTACGCTCGCCAAGCGGGCCATGGCGACGTCGAACGGATTCCACCGCCGCTCGGCGGAATCTTCCGAGCCCGACTACATTGCGATCGCGAGCCCTGTCGCTGTCCGGATACACCTGCTGGGCACTTCGGAGCAGTTCTATCCTGTCGCTGCAGGCCAACAGGCATCGCGCTTCGGCGAGCTCGGCGTGCGCGTCTTCGTTCGATGCTCGGGCTTCTGTTCGCAATCTCCAGTCCTGGCCCCGGGACGGCGGCCACTCACGGGCTCGGACCCGTCGGGCGGTTCGTGGGCTGCAGCTCGAACGTTCGCGGACTCGATCCGCCGTCGGCTGCGTGCTTCATCCTGGCGCCACGGTCCGTCGGCTGCAGCCGGCCCAGCGGCTGGATCTGCCAGGCGCCACGCTGCCCGGCGACACCTTCCGCGCGCTCGCCTACGAGCAAGCTACCGCGTGACGACGCTCCTGGAACGTCGGCCACGTGGTCGCTGTCGGTCGCAGGAGCGGCAGTTCTGTCGCCTGCGGCCTGCGCTTCTCGTTCTGCTCGGGGGCCGCCGCGCGTCTCTCGCGCTGTCAGGCCGCGACCCCCGTCCGGCTGGCTGAGATTCCCTGGTGTTTTTGCGGCGCCGACATGCGCATCTGCTAAGACGCGCGCGGCGTGCGCCGTCGGTGTCTCTCGGGCGCTGCGCCCGCCTAGCCGCAGCCCTGTCTCACCGTGTGCGAGAACCCCGCTGACTCGTCTCGATGCCGCGGCTCGCGCACCATCAGGGCGCTCGCCGCGTGCGCCAGAGGACGGCGGCGTCTTCTCGGCCCCGCCGCGCCGCGCACCCGACGCCGGACGCTCCACCCGAGGCGGGCGTCGGCGTCGGCCGCCTAGAGCCGCTTGCAGGACGGCGTTCCCGATCGAGCCGTTGACGTTGATGGCGACGCCGAACACGAGCGGCGAGCCTCGATGCCTGGCTGCTCGTGTGTAGAAGACCGTCCCGTTCTTGGAATAGCTCACCACGCCGGCCTGCACGCTGATCCGGAAGACGTCCCCGGCCGCGAACGTGACGTCCTTGCGATAGGCCCCGCTTTCGCGGACCTCGGCGATGTTGCCCTGCAGACGGATGCCGAAGAGGTGATCGAGGCGGGGTTCGTGAGGCTGAAGCTCGGAGGTGAAGACCGGCCACGCGCAGCAGGCCGCTGGCGTCAGCGGTGAACTGTGCGTAGCCGTTGGCCCCAGTGATCTGCTGCTGGGAGACGGCGCTGGCGTCGCTAGCACCCGTCGCAGCCGCTCGGTCTTCGTGATCGAGATCGGCCGCTGGCGGTCACGTTGACCGGATTGCTCACACGCGATGTTCGTCGGCGTCGCCGGAGCTCGAAGGCGCTGGAGAGGCCGGACTGAGGCCGGACGTCCCTGAGCAGGTCGCCGCTCCGCCTGATGCATCAGCGTTGCTATCACCACCGCCAGTTCAGGTTGATGAGCGCGGCCGCCAGCACGAGGGGATAGGCCGGAGCCGTCTGGCTCGTATAGAAGACCGTGCCGTTCTTGGAGTAGCGCACGACGCCAGACTGAACGGCGACGCGGAAGACGTCTCCGGCCACGAACGAGGTGTCGGCGCGTGTAGGCTCCCGCCTTCGCGGACCATCGGCCACGGTTGCCCTGGAACCGGATCGCCCCAGGCGATGGTGGCGGGGCTCGAGATGGCGAAGGACTGCGGTGAGACCGGCGATGCGTAGCGGTCCGTTGGCGCCGGCGGTGAACTGCGTGAAGCCGTCCCCGGCGGTGATCTTCTGCTGGCGAGATGGCGCCGGCGTCGAAGCAGCCGTCGCAGCCCCGGTCTTGGTCACCGGAGTTGCCGTTCGCGCGTGACGTTGACGAGGTTGGTCCAGGTGACGTTCTGCGCGGCCCGGCGCTGCTCGGCGGCGACGCCGGCGATGAGGGCGGACGATCCGAGGCGCTGCGAGACCGGGGCGGGGCCGACGGGCGGATGCCTGAGTGCAGGTGCCGGAGCCGGCGACGGCGCGGGACTGCCGGCGGCCATGGCCGCCGCCATCGCGGTGAAATCGGCGCCGACGTCCTTGCCGTCGGTCCCGGCGCGGACGTACGGAGTTCCCGCGGCAGAGCGCGTAGTTGCCTGCGGCCAGATCGATGAAGCCGACGGCGGAGAGCGCCGGACGGGTAGTAGTTGTCGGCCGGGAAGCTGGAGGCACAGACCGCCGACGATCGCGTTGCGCGCGAACGACGCAGCCGGGAAGTAGGCGTTGATCGCCTGCATTCCCGAGCCCGACGCCGTAGTCGCCGAAGACCCCGTAGTGGTTGTAGGACAGGATGTTGTTCGTGAACACGAAGCTCGCGGCCGGCGCTCAGCGCGGACGAGTAGGTCGCGGTGATCATGTTGCCGCTCTGGAGCACGGTGTTGTGGTCGACGACGATGTCGCGTGCCGCCGTCCGCGACCTGAAGGAAGGTGCCCGTCCCGCTCAGGTGGTGCCGTTGATGTCGTCGAAGAGGTTGTTCTGGATGAGGATGCGCTGGGTCTGGCTGGCTCGGGTGGAGGTAGTCGGTGCCCATCAGGTTCAGCGCCGCCGCCGCTGTGGCGCACGATGTTGTTCGTGAACGTCACGTCGCGCACGGTCGACCACGGCGCGGTGCCGTCCTGGTTGCGCGACCGTGAAGAGGACGCCGTAGCCGTTCTGGCCGTCCGTCCAGTTGTTCTCGAGCAGGTTGCCGTCGATCAGGACGCGCTGGGCGTTCTTCAGCTCGAACAGGTTCTTGACCGACCAGTGGATGCCGGCGTAGCTCGGGCTGCCGGCCTGCCACGAGAGCGGCTTGAACAGATAGTTCTTGCGGATCTCGATGTCGGACGGGCACCAGGTTCGCGATGGCCGGATCGGCGCCGCCGAACAGGACGTTCTCGCCCGCGCCCTCCAGGTAGTTGTTGACGATCTTGAACGGGCCCGGACCGTTCCAGGCAGCGATCGCCTGGCTGTCGGCGCCGACCTCGTGCAGATCGGACAGGTACGAGTCCACCACGGCCGTCCGGGCGCTGTTCATCAGCATCGCCCGCCGGACGTTGCCGGTGGGGGTGCCGTGGATGTAGCAGCGATCGAAGACCAGATCGGTCGGCGACCTGGGCGAGCGAGGTGTTGCCGCTCGGGCGCCTCCAGCAAGACCAGGCCGTAGTTGGTGCGCGCTCGTGGACGCCCACGTCGTCGTGATCTCGACTCCGACGAACCGGAAGTGGTGGGCGCCGGCCGCGGTGCTGATCGCCGGCGCGGTGTTGGGGCTCACGATCTTCGGCATGAGGCTCGCCTGCGCCGGGCCCACGCGGGTGCCGGCCGCCGGCAGGCTCGAGAGCGCGGAGCTCTGAACGTAGATCCAGGCGGTGCCGCTCTTCACCGGCAGGGTGAAGTTGCCGGTGTAGGTGGCGCCGGCCTGAAGGATGATCGTGTCGCCGGGCTGGGCCGAGTTGAGGGCTCCCTGCAGATCGCCGCCGGCGGCAACGGCTGGTCTGTCGATCCCGCCGGCGCGGCGTACGTCGTGATCGAGGAACACGCGCGGGCGTTCCGGCGATTGAGCTGGAAAAGTTGGCGCCGCGCCGAAGAAGGCGAGCGCGACAACCGGAACGAGAACAAACTTCCACGATCGGAGCATGGCGGTCTTCGCTTTCGTCGAGTGCGAAGACCACCAAGTCCACGAGCCGTCCTACTTCATGTAAGAACTCGGCCCGCGCAGACCCAGCCGCTTCGCTGCGGTCGGGCCGGAGTGCACGGTGAGTGCCACGAAACGATTCGGCAGCGAAAATTCGAGACGTCGACGCGACAGAAAATCTGGAAATCGTGTGAGCACTTGGCGATGACACGACGCGCCGCGCGACGTCGAATCACGTGCGCGCGGCCGCGGCAGTCTTGTGACAACGAGTCGCGCGACGGACGGTGCCGTTGCGCATTCTGGCACTCGGCGCGTTCGCGCGCGACGCGCGCCTACTCGAGCGTGACGAAGATGCAGTTCCGCAGCTTGCCGTCGATCGCCTTCGACAGATGTCCCTTGCCGTGCGTGTCCTCGACCAGGATGACTTCGCCGGCGCCGATGCGCCGCGCCTCGCCGTCGCTGGCGGTGATCTGAACGCCCGCGTCGAGGTTGATGATGTACTGCCGGCGCGGCGCCGGATGCCAGTCGAGATCGTAGTCGGGCTGGACCTCGCGGAAGATGATCCCGGTGGCCGGGAGCCGCTTCGAGAGCCGGCCGGCGCGGGTCGACTCGGCGTACTCGACCTCGACGTCCCGGAAGTGCGATTCGCCGTTCTTGTCCGCGTACAGGTCGATGGATCTTCATGTGGGCTCCTCCTCTGGCTCTAGAGTGGAGCCGATAATAGTGATGCGCCGGGCGGGTGGCAAGCGCGCCGAGAGCGTTTATACTCCCGAAAATGGTCACGAAACCGGCGGTCGGTCTCATCGCGGTGGCCGGGCGCCGGCGCGCGACGCTCGAGATGGCTCAGCGGCTCGAGCGCGAGGGGTTCACCGGCCTCTACTGTCCGAGCCCGGGCGACGGCCTGGCGCTCTGCGAAGCGCTGGCTCTCTCGACGCGCGAGATCACGTTCGGCACCAGCATCGCCAACATCTATACGCGCCACGCCTTCGACTACGCGCAGACCGCCGCGGTGATCCACGAGCTGTCCGGCGGGCGATTCAGGTTCGGGGTCGGCGTGAGTCACGGGCCCATCCACGAGCGTCTCGGCATCCAGCCGGGCCGGCCCCTCGACGACATCCGCAAGTTCGTGGGCGACGTGGTCGCGGCGGCGCCTCAGGTCGGGGCGTTGCCGCCGATCGTCCTCGCCACGCTCCGTCGCCGGATGGTGGAGCTGTCCGCCGAGATCGCGCGGGGCGCCGTGTGGGCGAACGGCGCGCGGTCGCACATGGCGGCGTCGCTCAGCCACCTGCCGGCGTCGGTGCGGACCGATCCGGATTTCTTCATCGGCAACATGGTGCCGACCTGCATCGACGACGACCGCGCCGCCGCGGCGGCGGTGATGCGCCGCACGCTCGCCTCGTACGTGCGCCTGCCGAACTACCAGAACTACTGGATCGAGGCCGGCTACGAGGAGGAGATGCTGCGCGATCCGCGCGGCGCTCGCGCGCGGCGAGACCCAGCGGGTGCCCGAGCTCATGTCCGATCGCTGGCTGCGCGACGTCACGCTCTTCGGCAGCGCGGCGGATGTTCGCGAGGGGGTCGAGGCATGGCTGGCGACCGGCGTGCGGACGCTCGATCGTGGTCGCCTCCTCGACCCGCGGCGGGCAGATGGTCGCGCTCGACGAGATGATCCGCGCATTTCAGTGACGCGCTGACCGATTGGACGAGTACGGGAGAGGCTGATGGGACAGCTCGCGGGAAGGTCGCGCTCATCACGGGCGCAAGCAAGGGTGTGGGGCGGGTGATGAGCCGGATGTTCGCCGGCGAAGGCGCCGCCGTGATCTGCGCGGCGCGCTCGCGCGATCTGGTCGAGGAGACGACGGCGCTGGTCAAGGCCGACGGAGGCCGGGCGATCGCGGTCGTGGGCGACGCCGCCGTCGAGGCGGACGTGCTGCGCATCGTCCAGGCCGGGGTGAAGGCCTTCGGCAAGCTCGACACGCTCGTGAACAACGCGGGTGACGGCGGGCCCACCAAGCCGGTTCAGGACTACACCGCCGAGGACTGGTTCTACACGATCAACTCGTGCCTCACGAGCTCGTACATGTGCACGCGCTTCGCCGTGCCCGAGATGTTGAAGGCGGGCGGGGGCGCGATCGTGAACATCTCGTCGATCGCCGGGCCGCCGCGGGCTTCGCCTATCGCATCGGCTACTGCTCGGCCAAGGCCGGGCAGGTCGGGATGACGTACGGACTGGCGCTCGAGCTGGCGCCGCACAACATCCGGGTCAACGCGATCGCGCCCGGCGCCGTCGCGGGCGACCGCATCGATCGCGTGATCGCCGGCCAGGCCCAGGTGAAGGGCGTGCCCGTTCGAGGAAGAGCGGCAGCGGCTCGTCGAGCGGTCGCCGCTCAAGCGCATGTCGACCGCGGAGGACATCGCGTCCTTGGCGGTGCTATCTCTGCAGCGACGCCGCGAAGAATCTTTCCGGTCAGTGCATCGCGGTGACCGCCGGGAGCCCGCGGTCTGAGCGCCCTACCAGGCCTTGCGGCGATCCAGACGGTCTTCGACCCAGTCGAAGGACTGGACCGACACCCGATAAGCGGCGGCGGTCGGCACCGCGACCTCGAAGAACGCCCGATTGTTCGGCGGAACGTCCCGAACCCACGTCGTCGTTCTTGGTCACGGTCTTTCCGGCGCCATCGAGGCCCTCGACGAGCAGGATCATGTGGGCCGCGCGGCGGTTGCCCGTGTTGTAGACGTACCCGTTGACGTTTTCGCCGGCGCGGGACCACTCCAGCTGGAAGTAGCGATCGAGAGTCTCTGGCGCGTAGAGCTCCGCGGCGCCAGCTGGAGCATTCGATCGGACCAGCCACGCCGAGCAGGACGAGAGCCGTCCCGAGGCCCAATAGCCAGCGTTTCGTGTCCCCGAGTCATGCTCCCAGTGTGGCATGCGATCGACCGACCTGCCACGCGAGGCCGGACGTCCGGCCGGGCAAGACAGGGATGGAAAATTCGGGTATCTTCTGACGCACCGGCTGGTCTATCGCAGGGAGGCGCAGGCATGGCACCACTGACCGGGTCCGATATTCTCGCCAAATCGCTCGTCTCGCAGGGCATGGACACGCTCTTCTACATCATGGGCGGTCCGATGATCGAGACCGAGGCCGCCATCATCAAGCTCGGGGCGCGCGCGATCGACACCCGCCACGAGCAGGCCGCGAGCCTGATGGCGCACGCCTACAGCCGCATCACGCGAAAGCCCGGCGTGTGCATGGGCGCCTCGGGACCGGGCGCGACCAACCTCGTCACCGGCGTCGCCAACGCGTTCGTCGATGCCGCGCCGCTGATCGCGGTGGGCGGATCGAGCCCGCGCGTCTCTCTCGAGATGGAGGCGTTCCAGGAGATCGACCAGCTCGCGGTCTTCAAGCCGATCACGAAGTGGGCGACGCGGATCTACGATGCCAAGCGCATTCCCGAGCTGGTCGCCACGGCGTATCGCCAGGCGACGACCGGCAAGCCGGGCCCGGTGTACATCGACATGCCCGGCGACGTCCTCGGTGAGACGGTCGACGAGTCGACGATCACGTATCCGAAGCCCTGGGCGCCGGCGCCGCGCTCCCACGGCGATCCGAGCGCGATCACCGAGGCGATCGCGCTGCTCGCGCAGGCGGAGCGTCCGCTGATCCTCGGCGGCAGCGGCGTGTGGTGGTCGGACGCCGCCGCGGCGTTCCAGGCCTTCGTGGAGGCCACGGGCATTCCGTTCTACACGACGCCGATCTCGCGCGGCACGGTGCCGGAGGATCACGAGCTCGCGTTCCTGAACGCGCGCGCGAAGGCGTTCAGCGAGGCGGACGTGCTCCTGCGCCGTCGGCACCCGCTTCAACTTCGTGATCCAGTTCGGCCGTCCGCCGCGGTTTGCCGCCGACGCGAAGGTCATCCACGTCGACGTGAACCCGACCGAGCTCAATCACAATCGCCCGGCCGACGTGCCGATCGCCGGCGACGCGCGCGCCGTGCTCGAGCAGCTCACCCGGGAGGCGCAGCGGCAAGATCGACAAGAACCGCTATGCGCGCTGGGTGTCGAAGCTCGAAGGTCCTCGACGCCGAGAAGGCGTCGGAGATGGACAAGCAGATGAGCTCGGAGGACACGCCGATCCATCCGCTGCGTCTCTGCAAGGAGGTGCGCGACTTCGTGAAGCGCGACGCGATCCTGGTGGTCGACGGCCAGGAGATACTGAACTACGGGCGCCAGTCGATCCCGACCTACGTGCCCGGCCATCGGCTGAACTCCGGCGCGTTCGGGTGCATGGGCGTCGGGCTGCCGTTCGGCGTCGGCGCCAAGGTCGCGAAGCCCAACACGCAGGTGGTCGTGCTCCACGGCGACGGCTCGTTCGGCATCAACGCGATGGAGATCGACACGGCCGTCCGCCACAAGATCCCGGTCCTGTGCGTGATCAGCAACAACGGCGGCTGGACCGCGGACCCGAAGCAGGACAAGCCGGGCCGCAACCTCGGCTACTCGCGCTACGACAAGATGGCGCAGGACTTCGGCGCGCACGGTGAGTACGTCGAGAAGCCGCACGAGATCCGGCCCGCGCTCGAGCGGGCGGCGGCGTCCGGGCAAGCCGGCGGTCGTCAACGTGATCACCGACTACAAGGCGCGCGCGTCGACGATTCGCTTCTCGGCGTACTCGACCTAATAGGAATGGGGGCCTAGACGGGCTCCCAAGCCCCGCGCTCGGAGGCGACCCGGCGGAGCCGGGCCGCCCCTCGATGGGGCGTGGCGTGATGGGGGCCTCGAGGGCCCCTCGACGGGCTATGCGTGATCGGGGCCAGACGAGGCCCCTCGGTTCGCACGGCAGCCAACTGGGAGGATCGCTCATGGCCAAGGCGCTCGACGGGATCGTGGTGCTGGACCTCACTCAGTACGAGGCAGGACCGAGCTGCGCCCAGATGCTCGGCTGGCTCGGCGCCGGACGTCATCAAGATCGAGCCGCCGGGGGCGAGCCGGGGCGACGCATGGTGTCCGAGAACACCGAGCCTCGACGCCTGGTTCTTCCTGATGCTCAACGGCAACAAGAAGGGCGTCACGCTCGATCTCAAGACTCCCGAGGGGCGCGCCATCCTCAAGAAGATGGTCGAGCGCGCCGACGTCCTCGATCGAGAATTTCGGTCCCGGGCTCGTTCGAGCGCCTGGGCTTCGGCTGCGAAGACCTGCGGCGCATGAATCCGCGGATCATCTCGGCCTCGGTCAAGGGCTTCAGCCAGCACCGGGCCCGTACGCGAACTACAAAAGCTTCGAGATGATCGCGCAGGCCATGGGCGGCGCGATGAGCGTCACGGGCACGGGCGACGGGCCGCCCACGAAGGTCGAGGCCGGACTCGGCGACACGGGCGCCGGGCTCCATCTGGCCATCGGGATCCTCGCCGCGATCGTTCAGCGCCAGACCACCGGCGTCGGGCCAGCGCATCGAGGTCGCGCAGCAGGACGCGGTCCTGAACCTGGTTCGCATCCACCTCGCGCGAGCACTACTCGACTCGGCAAGCCGGTCCCGCGGCGCGGCAATCGCTCGCCCGGCGGCGCGCCGTCGAACATGTATCGCTGCCGCGCCGTTCGGGCCGAACGACTACGTCTTCATCCACTGCGCGACACTCGAGATGTGGAAGTCCTTCTCGAAGATTCTCGGACGCCCGGAGCTCGGGGACGATCCGACGCTCGCCGGACCGGATGGGACGCGTCGCGCGCAACGATGAGCTCGACGCGCTCGTCGAGGCGTGGACCGAGAAGCGGACCAAGCACGAGGTGATGGAGACTCTGGGCGCCGCGCAGATCCCGTGCGGCGCTGTGCTCGACTCGAGCGAGGTGATGACGGATCCGTCGCTGGTGAAGAGCGGCATGGTGGTCGACCTCGAGCATCCGATGCGTGGCCGCTATCCGATGCCCGGCAACCCCGTGCGCATGTCGGATTCGCCGACGGAGGTCACGCGCGCGCGCGTTGCTCGGCGAGCACAACGCCGAAGTGCTTCGGCCGCTGGCTGGGCATGAGTGTCGGAGGAGCTGACGGCGCTACAGAAGAAGAAGGTGATCTAAGCGCGGCGATTCGCGCTAACCGCGCGATTCGGCGAATTTTTCCGGAAAGAATCGCGGGCCGGATTGGCAGTGCCAGGCTGTCACAGCGTCCGGCGCCTGGCGCTAGAATGCGCCTGTGTAAAGCGCCTGAGAACAATCATCATTGGGCATTCGAGCCCCGTGGCATTTTGATTGCTCCTTCTTGAGATCGTTGCCCATGTCTGGCACAGCGAAGCGCCCCGACAAACCGTTCGAGAGACCGACGAAACGTGTCCTCATCATCGACGATGAGGAAACGATCCGGCAGGTACTCACCGGAGTTCTTCAACAGCTTCAGTCACGGCACGACGTACAAGATCGACACGGCCTCGAACGGCGCGGAAGGCGTCATGATGATGCTGCGGGTCGTCCCGATCTCGTGCTCATCGACCTGCACATGCCGGTGATGGACGGGCTGCAGGCGCTCAAGCAGCTTCGCGGGTTCGACTCGAACATGCCCATCATGGTGATCACCGCGAGCCGCGACACGCAAGGCCGCCGCCGAAGCGCTGAACCAGGGCGTCTTCGCGTTCATCCCCAAGCCCTTCGACTTCGGCCAGCTCGAGCATCTGGTGGCGCTGGCGCTCAACGCCGGCCGCCCACGACCGCCGTCGTTGAGCCACGCCTGATCGGCCCTCAGACAACGAATGGCCGGGGAAGAGCCCCGGCCATTGTTTTGCCTGCGGATCGCGACCGCGCGCTACCTGATCAAGCCGTAGAGCCTGCCGGCGTTCTCACACACGACCTTGCGGCGAACGTCCGCCGGGAGATGGCCGAGCTCGCGGGCGATGTACTCGCGCGAGTCAGGCCACACGCCGTCGGGATGGGGGAAGTCCGAGCCCCACATGACCTTGTCCGCGCCGAGCTCGTCGAGCAGCTTCACGCCGATCGGATCGGTCTGGTAGGTCGCCCAGCACTGACGCTTCCAGTACTCGCTGGGCGGCATCGTGAGCGAGAGGTCCTTGAACTGATCCTCCCACTCGGCGTCCATGCGCCAGAGCACGTACGGGATCCAGCCGATTCCGGACTCGCCCAGCACGAGCTTCATGCGCGGATAGCGCTCGAACACGCCCGAGAAGATCATCGAGGTGAGGATGTTGGACATGTTCATCTGGAACTGGGTGATGTTCGAGGCGAACGCCGACCGCGCGACCGGCAGATCGACCTTCGGCGCATCCGCGGCGTTGGCGCGCGACGGATCCGAGCCGATCGCGATGATCTTGCGGATGTCGTCCGGCGTGTAGCCGCCGACCGTGTGGAAGTGGAGCGGCAGCCCGCAGCCGTCGATCACGTCCCAGAGCGGGTTCCAGTAGGGATCCCAGAGCGGCTTGAGGTCCGCCGAGTTGGCGATGTCGAGCCCGCGCAGCGCGCCGCGCTTGACGACGCGCTCGACCTCGGCGATGGCCGCCTCGAGCGGGTGGTTCGGGATCGACGCGAGCCCGGCGAAGCGCTCCGGGTGCGCCGAGCAGAAGTCGGCGAGCCACTCGTTGTAGACGCGCAGGACTTCGACCGCCGCCTCCGGATCGTTCATGCGCCCGGTCGTGCCGAGGACGCCGTAGAGCACCTCGGCCTGACGCCGTCGCGGTCCTGGTCCTTCAGCCGCAGGTCGGGATCGGTCGATCCGGCGGATCCCGCGCTTGCCGTCCTCGTAGAGGCCCGGTCGACGCCATCCGATCGGAGCGATGGATGCGTCCGGGAACGTACTCGCGGCCCGCCGAGCCCATGCCGCACGCCATGCCCAGGCTGGCGCCCTTGCTGGTGATCCAGACCGGGCCCTTCGGCCTGTCCGTCGTGTGCGGCATCCGATCTCTCAGACCCGCGGCCGCCCTGGACGTGAAGAGATCGGGGGAAGCCAGCAGAGATCGAGATGGCAGTCGGCGGAGATCATTTCGTATTTCATGGCCGGAGCGTAGCAGCAGCGAATTGACAAGGCAAGTCGCGGGCCTAGGGTCAGCGAGCGTCTCAGGCGCTATCGACAAGGAGGGGAATCGCATGAGATTCAAGGGACGGACCGCGCTGATCACCGCCGTGGGCCGAGGCATCGGCCGGGCGACCGCCGAGATCATCGCTCGAGAGGGCGGGACCGGTCGTCGCGCGTCGAGGTCGACAAGGAGAGCCTGGATCAGGTGGTCAGCGGCATCCGAGCCGACGGTGGCGCCGCCCACGGTCTCGTCGCCGACGCACTCGACGCCTCGCAGGTCGCCGGCACCGTGAAGAAGATCGTCGACGAGCACGGACGCATCGACATCCTCGTGAACGCGGTCGGCGGGAGCACCATCATCCCGAAGCCGGCCGCCGCATGTGGACGAGCTCACGCTCGACGAGTGGCAGCGCATGCTCCACTTCAACCTCACCGGACGTTTCTCTTCTGCAACGCGGTCGCGCCGGTGATGAAGCGGCAGCGCGGCGGCAAGATCGTCAACATCTCGTCGATCGCGGGACGGGGCCTGAGCCCGTCGAGCAGCAGCGCCTACGCGACCGCCAAGGGCGGAATCATCGCGTTCACCCGCAAGCTCTCGTTCGAGCTCGGGCCCGTTCGGCGTGACCGTGAACGCGATCGCGCCGAGCCTCACCCTGAGCCCTCGGCTGCGCCCGCGCTGGGACCGGATGTCGGCGGAAGATCAGGCCCGCGAGGAACGCGCGGGTGCCGCTCGGGCCGGGTGGCCGCTGCCCGAGGATCAGGCGCGAGTGATCTGCTTTCTCGCGTCGAGCGACGCCGACTTCGTCACCGGCGTGACGATCGACGTGAACGGAGGTCAGTAGCCGAGGGCCTGCTCGGGCGATCTCGACGTCGACGCAGATCCTCGAAGCGGTGCGGTCCGCTTGATGAAGCCGCCGTCCAGCAGGATCGTCTGGAGCGTGTCGAAGCCCGGCCGCGTCAGCACCGGATCGCGCGCCCAGGCGGACTGGCGCAGATAACGCTCGACGGCGGCGACGCGAAGCCGGGGTCGATGTCGGCGAACGCGGGCGCGATCACCGCGGCGATCTCGCGGGCGTCGCTGGCCGCCATCCAGCGCTGCGCTCTGGAGAATCCGCGCACGAAGCGCACGAGCCGCTCGCGATCGCGCGTGAGCGTCGCCGGCGTGACGCCATGAGGGAGCTGAAGGGCACCGGCCCGGTCGCGTCGCCCATCGCGGCGACGAGGTGCCCGGTGCCGTCCGCGAGGAGCTGATCCACGATCGGCGGACCGTGCTCGATGAACTCTCCCTTGCGAGCGCGGAACGCGGCGACGGCGTCGAGCGTTCGAGAGACCGCGCAGAAACGTGATGCGCGCGGATCGACGCCGTGGCGCCGCAGAACCGTCTGCATGCAGAGCCACGGCGTGGGCGCGCCGCCGAACGAGATCACGGTGCTCCCGACCAGATCCGACCACGCAAAGCGCGGTCGCGGCTCGCGGCTCAGCAGAAAGAATCCGTTCCGGTCGTTGACCCCGGCGAAGTGCACCAGCGCGCGGCTCGCCGCGATCAGGCCTGATCGAAGCTCCGCATGAGACCAGACAGCGCCACGTCGGCTTCGCCCCGTTGCATCAGGCCGACCGTGCCCGCGCCGAATTCCGCCGTCACCACCTCGACGTCGAGTCCTTCGGCGGCGAGGTGGCCGCCGTGGACGGCGACGGCGAGGGGCGCGTAGAAGATCGAGCGGAACGTTTCGGCGACTCGGATCCGGCTGGAAGGGCTCACGGCGACGGAGTATACCGCCGCAGTGCGGCATCGCGCCGTTTGCTTTCGAGGATGATTTCTAGCCGTCCTCTGAGCCGTTTCTTTCCATTCCTTAGGGTGACAACGTCTCCTATCATACTGATTTTACGTACCAAGATCCGTGGCACCCCCTCGCATCCGAAAATGGAATGGCCACGGAAGCCACCAGGCCGGTTTACGCTCGTCCCTCGCTCGAGCGGGCCCGCGAGGACCCGGCCGAGCGACAATTCCGCCGCCGACTGAGGCTCTATCAGGAGCTCACGGTCCGCGGCGGCGTGGCCCTGGTCATCGTGGCGTTCCAGCTCGCGTTCGCGGTCGAGCCCCCGGCTTCGCGCGCTGCATCTCGCTCCTCGCGCTCTTCGCGCTCTTCCTGAACGGGCCCTACTTCCTCGCGGCTCGCAACGGGCGCGCGTTCGTCGCGCAGGCCTACGTCCGGATGCTCGTCGACGTCCTGCTCCTGAGTGTCGGGCTTCTACTTCGCGGGCGGGCTGGCCGCCGCCCACTTCCTCGGCGTGTACCTGATCGTGATGATCTACGCGGGCATCACCTTCACGAGCCGCGCGTGCCTGACCGCGACCGGGGCCGCGACGGCCAGCTACGTCACGATCGTGTCGCTGCAGCACGCGGGAATCCTGAGCGCGCCCTTCGAGCTCCCGAACGCCGTGATGATCGCGACGTTCAACCTGATCTTGCTCAACATCGCCGGCGCGCTGACCGCGATTCTGTCGCGCGCGCTGCGCGAGAGCCGCCGCCGCCTTCGCGCGACGTATCAGGAGCTCGAGCGCTTCGTCGAGGCGATCCCCGACGTCATCTACGTGGTCGATCGCGCCGGACGTCTGACCCTCTGGAACCAGAAGCTCGAGAGCGTGACCGGCCGCGGCGCCGCGGCGCTCAAGGGCGAGCGGCTGATCCGATCTGCTCGCCGAGGACGACCGCGCGCCGTTCCGCGCGGCGCTCGCCGCGGGCCTCGAAGACCGCCCGTTCGAAGTCGAAGGCCGGTTGCGCGGCGCCGACGGCGCGCTGATCGCCTATCAATGGACCGGCGCGGCGCTCACCGACGAGCACGGCCAGGTGAGCGGGCTCACCGGCGTGGGGCGCGACGTCACGGAGCGCAAGCGCGCCGACGAGATCCTGCGCCAGCGCGAGACCGAGATGCGGCAGCTGCAGAAGATCGAGGCGATCGGCCGGCTCGCCGGCGGAGTCGCCCACGACTTCAACAACGTGCTCACCGTCGTCATCGGGCGCAGCCAGCTCATGCTGTCCCGCTACCAGCCCGACGATCCCGCGTATCAGGACCTCGACCAGATCGAGAGCACCGCGCAGCGCGCCGCCAGCCTGACGCGACAGCTGCTCGCGTTCAGCCGCAATCAGGCCTCGGCGCGCCAGCCGGTCGATTTAACGACCACGGTCACGAGCGTGACCGACATGCTGGCGCGGCTCATCGGCGAGCACATCGATCTGGCGGTGACGCTCGACCCGAAGCTCGACCTGGTGATGGCCGACCCGGGCCAGATCGAGCAGGTCATCGTCAACTTCGCGGTCAACGCGCGCGATGCCATGCCCAACGGCGGCCGCCTCACCATCGCGACTGGCAACGTCATGCTGAACGCCGCGTTCGTCGCCGCCCACCCGGCCGCCTCCGTCGGCCCGCACGTCGTCCTGGAGGTCTGCGACAACCGGCGTCGGCATGGACGATCCGACCTTGCAGCGGGTCTTCGAGCCGTTCTTCACGACCAAGGCGGCCGGCAAGGGATGCGGGCTCGGGCTGTCGACGGTGTACGGGATCGTGAAGGGGCACGACGGCTACACCGCCGTGGAGAGCGAGCCCGGGCGCGGCGCGACGTTCCGCGTCTATCTCCCTCGCATGGCGGCGCTGGCGGCGCGCGCCGCGCGGAGAGAGCGGACAGGGCTCACGCCCGGGTGGCGACGAGACGATCCTGCTGGTCGAGGACGAGGAGGCCGTCCGGGGTCTCGTGCGTGAGATCCTGATCCGGCTCGGCTACCGCGTCCTGGTGGCGAGCGACGGGATCGAGGCGCTCGCGCTCGAGCCGGGAGTTCGCGGAGCCGATCGACCTCCTGCTGACCGACGTCGTCATGCCCGGGATGGACGGGCGCGAGCTGGCGGAGCGGATGCGGATGACACGCCCGGACACGCGGATTCTGTTCATGTCCGGCTATGCCGAGCCGCCGATTCCCGACGACGTCTTGCTCCAGAAGCCCGTCACCCCCGACGCGCTCGCCCGAAAGTCTCCGAGTTCTGCACCAGCCCGCGCTCACCGACTGAGCGCGCCGCGCGCCCGCTCGGCGGGTTGACATCCCGAGCGATTCCCCCATAATCGGCTGCCATGAAATTCTCGAGGCAGAACGCGATGCGCTATCCGTGGCCTGACGGCAAGCAGTCCGCGGCCGTGCTCTCGTTCGACTTCGACGCGGAATCGGGCTTCTCTTCCGCGAGCCCGAGAAGGCCAAGCGCAGCCTGGCCGACTCTGGAAGAGCGGCGCTTCGGGCCCGCGGGTCGGCGTCGATCGAATCTTGAGGATGCTCGACCGGCTGCGCATGCGGGCGAGCTTCTACATTCCGGGCTGGACGGTCGAGAACCATCTGCCGCAGTGCAAGCGGATCCGAGACGCCGGGCACGAGATCGGCGCGCACGGCAACGTCCACGAAGCGGTCGGCCGCGCTCGACCAGGCGCAGGAGAAGGCCGTGCTGGCCGAGCAGCTGCGGATTCTCGCCGATCACCTCGGCGTCCGGCCGGCCGGCTATCGCTCGCCGTCCTGGGACGTGAACGTGTGGACGCCGGGCCTGCTGAAGACTCACGGGTTTCGCTACGACAGCTCGCTGATGGGCAACGACGTGCCCTACGACGTGGCCACCCCTGAAGGCCGCTCACCGAGATTCCGGTGCAGTGGATCATGGACGACGCGCCGCTGTTTCGCCACGTGTACGGCTCGACCAATGCCATCGCCGATCCCGGCCGCGTGCTGCAGATGTGGAGCAAGGAATTCATCGCGATGCACCGCGAGAACGGCTGCTTCGTGCTGACGTGCCATCCGTTCATCAGCGGGCGGGCGTCGCGCGTGGCGCTGATCGAGGAGCTCGTCGGCGTACATGCGCCGACAGCGCGGCGTCTGGTTCGCGACCTGCGAGGAGTCGCGCGCTGGCACGACGAGCACGGACGGTCGGGCTCGCGCACGCCGAGCGCCGGCGCGCCGCGCGAAGCGCGCCGCGCGCTGAGCCGCAACGTCAACCCGACCACTCTGACGATAGCGGACAGAAGAAAGGACAGCCATGATGCCGCGATTCGTGACGGTGGCGAAGGCCGACAGCATCCAGCCCGGCCAGATGATCAAGGTCGAGATCGACAATCTGCCGGTCGCGGTCGCGAACGTCGGCGGGACCTTCCACGCGTTCGACGACACGTGCACCCACGAAGACTGCTCGCTCGCCGAGGGCGAGCTGGCGAACAACGGTCGTGACGTGTCCGGCCCACTTCGCGGAGTTCGACATCCGCAACGGCGCCGTGCTCGCGCCGCCCGCCACGGTGCCGATCAAGGTCTATCCCGTTCGCATTCAGGGCAACGACGTGCAAGTGGAATTCTGATGCTCGACGATCGCGATCGTCGGCGCCAGCCTCACCGGCGTCGTCGGCCGCCGCGACCCTGCGCGAGGAAGGCTTCGACGGCCGCGTGCTCCTGATCGGCGCCGAGCCGCAGCCTCCGTACGATCGTCCGCCCCTCTCCAAGAACTATCTGCGCGGCGGGATGCCGTTCGAGAAGACCCTGCTGCGGCCGGCCGACTTCTACCGGGAGCGCGACATCGAGCTGCGTCTGAGCGCGACGGTCGTGACGCGTCGACCCGGAGAAACGGGCGCTCGGGCTGCAGGACGGCGAGCGAACTCGAGTTCGATCAGCTGCTCATCGCCACCGGCGGAAGAAATCGGCGGTTCCCGATCCCCGGCCTCGATCTGCCCGGCGTCTACGACCTGCGCACGGTGGCCGACGCCGACCGCATCCGGGACGCGATCGCGCGCGGGGCCGGGCCGTCGTCGTCGGGCATGGGCTTCATCGGCGCCGAGGTCGCCGCGTCGATGCGCCAGTCGCGGCGTCGAGGTCGTCGCCGATCGAGCCGTTCAAGACGCCGCTCTACCGGGCGCTCGGCGAAGACATCGGCCGCGTGGTCGAGGGCCTCCATCGCGACCACGGCGTCGAGATGATCCTGGGCGACGCCGTGACGGCGTTCGAGGGCGCCGGCAAGGTCGAGCGCGTCGTGACCCGCCAGCGGCGGCGCATCGAGTGCAGCCTGGCGGTCTTCGGGCTCGGCATCGAGCCCGTCACCGAGCTCGTCGCGGGCACCGCGCGTGCGGGTCGACAACGGGATCGTGGTCGACGATCAGTGCCGAACCAACGTGCCCGGCATCTTCGCCGCCGGTGACGTCGCCAATCACTTTCACCCCGTGTGCGGGCGCCAGATGCGGGTGGAGCACTGGCAGAACGGCATCAAGCAGGGGCCGCCGCCGCGCGCAGCATGCTCGGACGGGGGCAGGCCTACGACGAGGTCCACTGGTTCTGGTCCGATCAGTTCGACGCGAACATCCAGTACGCGGGATTCCACGCCGCCTGGGACCAGATGGTCGTGCGCGGCAGCCTGGCCGAGCGCAAGTTCCTCGCGTTCTACCTGGCCGAGGGCCGGCTGGAGTCCGTCGTCGCGATCAATCAGGGACGTGACGTGCGACGAGCCCTGCCGATCATCAAGTCGCGCGTGACCGGTCGATCCCGCGCGTCTCGCGGATCCGTCCGTGGATCTGCGAACGCTCGCGCCGGCGACCGCGTAGCGAGGAGCTCGCATGATCAAGCGCTTCTCGACTCTCTATATCGGGCACATCGAGCTGGAGAACTGCGGGCACGCCGGCACGCCGGCCGACGACCGCCGCTATTCGAACGAGCGGGTGATCGAGGCCTTCGACACCACGCTCGAGCTCGCGCAGACGATGGACGACCTCGGGTACGAGGCACTCTGGCTGGCCGAGCACCACTTCCAGCACGAAGGCTACGAGTGCATCCCGAACATCCCGCTGCTGGCCGTCCACATCGCCAACCACACGCGGCGGCTCAAGATCGGCTGCGGGTTCAACATCACGCCCACGTGGCACCCGATTCGTTTGGCCGAGGACTACGCGACGGCCGACATCCTGACCGGAGGGCGCCTGATCTTCGGCGTCGGCCGCGGCTACCACTCGCGAGAAGTCGAGAGCTTCGGCAACCCGATGCTCGACGGCGAGGCCAATCGCGAGCTGTTCGAGGAGCAGATCGAGATCATCCTCAAGGCGTTCAATCAGGCCTCGTTCTCGCACCAGGGAAGTACTACACGATCCCGCCGGCGGTGCCGTATCGCGGCTATCAGCTGAAGGAGCTCTCGCTGGTCCCGCGCCCGGTGCATCTGCCGGTCGAGATCTGGCAGCCCATCGTCAGCGGCAGCGCGCGCGGGCTCGAGTTCATGATCAAGCACGGCATCAAGGGTGTCGTCTCCGCCACCGCCGAGCAGTTCGCCGACCGGTGGTTCCGCGACTATCAGGCCGTGGCGCGCGCGCGCACGGGCGGGAGCTACAGCTCGGCCAGGATCTGATCCTCGGATTCCGGATGAGTATCGACGACACCCAGGAGCTCGCCGTTCGCAAGGCGCGCCCGTACTTCGAGGAGCACGCGAAGTTCATGGGGCCGCTGGGGATGCTGCGTTACAGCGAGGAGCACGTGAAGGCGGTCGCGGAGCGCAGGCCTCAATCACCCACCGCCGCGACGATCGAGAACGGCGTGCAGAACCGCACCTGGCTCTGCGGCCCCGCCGAGGAGTTCATCGGCTATCTGAAGGACGTCGAGCGCCGCTATCCGGGGCTCGAGCACGTCATGGTCTCGTGCCCGCTCGGGACGCCGAAGAAGATCATGAAGGAGAATCTCCACGCGCTTCGCGCGCGAGGTGATGCCGGCCTTCAAATAGCTGGACTACGGTGTCCGCGGCGGGACCTTGACCCACGCGTCCGAGCAGGACTGAACGCTCGGGTAGTAGGCCCTCGAGCTCGGACAGAAGTACCAGTAGCTGGCTGCCGGAGCCTCTCCGGCGCCTGTTGCGCGTAGACCGGGGAGACTCGATGACGGGCGCGGGCGCGCCACGACAGGCGCCGGCGCGACGACGACGGGCGGAGGCACCACCCAGACCCCGGACCCCACCAGCCCCGGTGCCACCAGGCAAAGCTCGGAGAGACCGAGACGAACAGCAGCCCAACTGCGAGAACCGCGACCGTCGCTGTCTTTTTCATTGTGCTCTCGTCTCCTTCGACGACGGCGCCACCGACCTCGGCGCATCATCGATATAGACGAAGTGTGGCCCGGGCGGGTTTACCTGGATCCAGCGTTTGTTTTCACGGGGTTATCCGATGAGGCAGTGCTACCCGATCAGCCCCTGCGGACCACGCGACCGTTCCCCGACTCGACGTCTTCTTCCACGAACCGCCCGGCGCGCGGTAAGTGCACCTTGAACGTCGCACCCCGATCGTCGGGCGCGTCCAGGGAGATCCGGCCGCCCTGGCGCTGGACGAGCACGCGCGAGATGGCGAGACCGAGTCCTACGCCCGGCGCGCCGGTCGAGCGCGATGCTTTGCCTCGATAGAAAGGCTGGAACAGTCGCTCGGCCTCGTCAGGCGAGACGCCGGGGCCGGCATCGGGAGACCGCGATGACCGCCTCGTCCTCGACCGCGGTGGCGGCGATCCGGACCCGGCCGCCGGCCGGCGAGAACTTCACGGCATTGTCGAGAATGTTCGCGAGGGCGACCTTCGCCGCGACCGGCGCCGCGTTCACGAAGATGTCCGGGCAACGGATCGGCGACGACGACCACGCCCTGCTGCTCGGCCCGCGGCCGCACGGCGAGGACGGCAGCGCTCGACGAGGTCGCTGACCGAGACCGCCTCCGCCGGCTCCTGCTCGTCGGTGGCGTCGATGCGCGCCAGCTCGAGCAGGTCCTCGATGATGCCCTGGACTCGCTCCACCTCGTCGAGGCAGGAGCGCAAGGTCTCCTCGTACTCCGCGAGCGGCCGCGGCCGGCGAAGCGCGACCTCCAGCTCGGCGCGCAGGCGAGACAGCGGCGAGCGCAGCTCGTGCGAGGCGTCGGCGGAGAACATCCGGCGGACCTCGAAGCTCCGCTCGAGGCGTCCGAGCATTTCGTTCAGGGTCTCGACGAGCCGGCCGATCTCGTCGGCGGTCCCGGGATGCGGCAGGCGGTCGGCGAGGTTGGCCTCGCCGATGCGGCGGGCGCGGCTCACCATCTGATCGATCGGATTGAGCGCCTTGCGCGCGAGCAGGGCGCCGGTGAGTCCGATCACGGCGAGGATCACCACGGACATGCCGAGAAAGAGCCAGCGTCCGGTCCGCGTGGCGGCGTACGCATCGTCGAGGGACATCGCCACTTGAATGGCGTAGCGGCCCGCGCCGACGGTGACGGGCAAGGAGACCATCCGGATCGGCTCGTCCCCGAAGTCGAGGACGGTCGTGAACACCGTCTCGCCGGCGCGCAGGCTCGCCAGCAGTCCCGCCGACGTCGGCAGGTGCGACGAGCCGAGCGTCGCGCTGCGCGCGGCGACATGACCGTCGAGATCCGTGATCTGCACGAGCTTGTCGAGCCGCACGAACGACGGCGGCCCCGGCGCGATCTCGAGATGCGAGCGGCGTCGACGGATTGTCTTGGAGCGCCGACTTTTCTGTCGTGGCCAGCGAGAGGATCTCGTCGTCGACGCGCCCCAGGACCACGCGACCGAGCGCCCAGTCCGCCCCGAACGCGGCGAGCGCCAGCATCGCCGCGAGCACCGCCACCTGCCCGAGCCACAGGCGGGTGCGGAAGCTGATCGGCCTCATACCTCGGCCGAGTCCGGTACGCCCAGGCGGTAGCCGAAGCCGCGAACGGTCTGGATCAGCGGACGAGCCCGGCTCGCGATCGATCTTCTTCCGGAGATGACTCACGTGGACGTCGACGAGGTTGTCGAGCACTTCCGAGGCCTCGTCCCACACGCGCTCCACCAGGCCGCGTCCGGCTCACCGTCTCGCCGGCGTTCTGCATCAGCACCTCGAGAATCGTGTACTCCTTCGAGGTCAGGCCGATCTTGACGCCCCGCGCGGGTCACCTTGCGGCTCGCGGGATCGAGCATCAGATCGGTCACGCGGAGAATGGGTGGTCTGGCGACCCGGGCCCGGCGGAGCAGCGCCCTGATCCGGGCGAGCAGCTCGGCGAAGGCGAACGGCTTGGTCAAGTAGTCGTCGGCGCCGGTGCTGAGGCCGTTGACCCGATCGACCAGGCTGTGGCGCGCGGTGAGCATCAGGATCGGGGTGGTGAGGTCGCGCGCCCGCAGGGCCTGGCAGACGGCGATGCCGTCCTTGCCCGGCAAGAGCCAGTCGAGGACGATCACGTCGTACTCGTTCACGAACGCCTGCTCTTCCCCGGTCTCGCCCGTCGGCGCGACGTCCACGACGAACCCTTCCTCGTGCAGACCCTTGGCCAGCAGCTTGGCCGCCTTACGATCGTCCTCGATCAACAGAACGCGCATAACACCTCACCGTCGCGACACCCGCCAGCGCGGGCGTCCATGAAGAAAACTTCAGGCGATCTCACCGTATCCGCGTGCGCCAATCGCCCTCGCGCCCAGTTGACTACCTTACTCCAGTGGTCCAGCGATCGGGAGCGCGGCGGGCAAGAAATTGGAACGCGTGCTTCGGGTCGGAGGCGATGCCTTCGGTGATCGCCTTCAGGGCGGACAGGGTCGCGTACGTCAGCGCCTCGGCGAAATACCGCTGGAGGAGCATGAAGGCCTCGTGATCCTTGCGCCGAAGCCAGCTCTTCAGCGTGTTCGGGGTCACGCCGCCGGCGGCGGCGCAGACGGGGATGCTCGCCCCGGTGCATGCCGTCGCGATGATCTTGCGCGCCCGCGCAGTGGTCAGCGCCGCCGGCCGCCCTCGGCCTTCCTGCGGGATCGGTGGCAGCGCCACCGGTCCCGGCTGCGTCAGCTCTAGCGGGAACTGAGCTGGCGACAGCGCCGCGCCGTTCGTGTCGCGGCCGGCCTCGGTCGCGTGCCCGTTCGTGACCGTTCGGCTCACGCGCGACGAGTCGCCAGGCGAGAGACGCCTGACTATTCTGCTCGAGGACTTCGATGAAGTCGCCGAGCTTCATCGACAAGGTCACGCGCGAACGGCGCTTTGGTGAGTCGCTCCGGCCAGGTCGCGCACAGCGGCGGTCGATCGCGCATGGGCAGCATCGTAGAAACTCGGCGCTGAAGCCCTCCTGAAGATCGGCTGAATTCGACTTCACGCGTCCCGACGCGGCCGCCGTGACGCGCCGATCGGCATTACCTGAACAAATATTTATCCGGAATTCACGAATCGTTCAGGCGCCCGTCGCTAGACTCGCGTTGTTGTCTCCATCGGGCTTGAGGCGAGGCCCACACGATCCTCGAATGCGAGATCGCTCCGGACCCTCGATCGCTCTGGAGTCGTTGGTGATGTCGGCGTTGAGTGCTGGCGCAGGCTTCGATGCTTCTCACCACCACTTGAGGAGGCGGTAATGAGGCGAAGTCTTGTCATCGCAGTTCTCGCATTGATCATCTTCGCGATACCGGCGCTGCCGGCCTTCGCGCAGAGCGCCGCCGCCGGCGCCGAAGGTGACGATCACCGGCACCTTCGACCAGATCACGGCGGCCGGCCGCAACATCTACGACGGCAACTTCAGCCGTGACAACGATCGTGAGTGGTACGCGCGGACGCGCTTCCGTCCCGACTTCGAGTTCGCGGTCGGCCGGACCAAGGCCGTGCTCGGTGTCGAGATCGACCTGAACTACGGCCAGACCGGCTCGAACGACGGCGGCTTCCCGGGTAACAACGCGGGCACAGCTTGCGGCTTCGTGGGCGGTTGCAAAGGCGCGGGCTCCGCGGGCGGCGGCCTGGACCTCAACACCGACGTCGCCGGGCTGTTCGAGGTCAAGTGGATCTACACGGAGTTCGACCTGACCGGTAAGGACAGCCTGATGCCGTTCATCCCGGTGCTGACCGTGGCCCGCTTGGGCGGTCAGCCGTTCGGCACCATCGCCAACTACAAGGTCTACTACGCCAACGGTGACTTCGCCGGCGCTGGACCTCGTCACGACGTTCACGCCGGACATCAAGAACCACTTCGCCTTCGTGATCGTCGAGGATCAGCTCGGCCGGTGGTAACCGGTTGCCGGCGGGACCACCTACGCAGAACCGGACGAACCGCGGCGAGGACTACGCGTTCATCATCAGCCCCGAGTTCACGCCGTTCAAGGGGCTGGACCTGAAGCCGATGTTCTCGTGGTTCCACGCCGACGGCTTGACGTCGACGCAATCGCGCGCCGCAACGCGACCAACGTCCGTACGGTCGGCGGCACGATGAACGGCGCGCGGCGCGTACGCCGCTGTCACGCCCGCCGGCGGCGCTACGCCGGCGGCGACCCGACATATCACGAGGAGCGCTACACGGTCGGTCTCGACGCGCGCTGGCGCGTCGGGCCGTTCGGCCTCGATCCCACGATCTCGTATCAGTGGGGTAGCTACGACACGCTGGCGCACGAGAACGAACGGGACGATCGGTAAGGTCAACGGCGATGCGTCGGCCTGGCTGTTCGACGTCATCGGCAGCTATCAGCTGGGGCCGCTGCTTCTCGAGATGCGCGGCGCGTACAGCAGCGGCAACAAGGCCCGCGACAACCTGTCGCTGAGCAAGCGCTACTACGAGCCGCTCGACCTGGACACCGGCTACTGGAGCGGGTGGCTGGCTCGGTATCCTCGGCCTCGGCGTCGACTACTTCAACGGCGGCGGCGGCGCCAACCATGGGCATGGACACCAACGTCGGCTACGACCGCTACGGCCGCGCGCTCGTTCGCCCTCCGAGCCACGTACAGCCTCACGCCGGCCCTGGCCTTCTACGGCGTCGTGTCGCCGAACTGGACGGCCGAGAAGGTCGACACGGACACCGGGTGTCCGGCCCTCACCGTCGACGAGTAGCGCCACGGGCTGCACGTCCCGGATCGCGGTCAACAACAACAGCTTTGCCAAGGGCGACTGCCAACTACCTCGGCACCGAGGTCAACGGTGGGTTCACCTGGCGCTTCGCGCGCGAACGCCGCGTTCGACCTGGCCGGCTACTATCTGTTCGCCGGTGACGCGCTGGACATGACCGAGCAGCTGAACGGTGTTGCCGTGAAGCGTGACGCGCGTGACGGTTACTATGCCGCGGCGCGTGTGAGGTTGTCCTTCTAGGTCGTCGGAGTCTCGTGATCACGACGGGGCATGGGTGGTTCGATCGCCCATGCCCCGTTTGTCGTCTGCGAGGCGCCTTGCCTTTGACACGCTCTTCGGCGCGATGCTAAGTCGTGCACTGATGTTGCTGCGTCGATCCGTCGCTCTCCTCGTCGTCGGCGCGCTGCTGCTCGCTCGGCGCCCTCGCGCACGCCAGCCCGCCCGATCCCGATTGGCTCGGCGGGCTCTGGGACAACGGCGACTACGACGACATCATTCTCCTGGTGACGTCGGGGGTCGGGGTCGCCGACTCGCATTCGACCGACGACGACGCCCGCCCGATCGACATCGCCAGCCGGCTCGTGTCGTCCTCCCGACGTGAATCGGCTGCCCGCTCGTCCGCTCTTCGCGTCGCCCACCCGGGCGCCCCCATCGGCCTAAGTCGCTCCAGCCGCCGCGGGATCTCCCGCGGTCGTCAGGCCGTCCGCTCCACCTGACGCGGAGGTTGTCTCCGCGTCGCGACTGGCCGGACGGCGATCCAGTCGTTCGTTGCCACGCGCGAGTTGAGAAGGAGCCGTGATCCGTTCCATCGGCGTTTGCGGTCGCGCATGGACCGCGATCGTGCTGTCGGTCGGCCTCGGGGCGTGTGCGCCGCTCGTCGAGATGGAGCAAGCCGTCTCCCGAGGGGCCGCAGATCTCGCACCTGAGGTTCACGCCGACGGAGACCGTGGCCGGCTGTCCGGTCAGCGCGAAGTTTCGGCTCGAGACCACGACGGAGGAGATCGTGAGCGCAAAAGAGGCGTGGGTGCGACGGCATGGCCGGAGCGCCGAGTATCGCGACGCGATGCTGCCGGTCGATTTCAACGCGCTGCGGGACAAGCACGCGGCGGAGATCGAGGCGCGATTCGTCCCGCGCGATTCGGGGACGTTCTACTACTACGTCCAGGTCGGCGATCGCTCGGGCCGCATGAGCAACGTGCTCCGCGCCACGCTCGCCGTCGACCCCTCGTGGACCGATCCGGCGCCGCCGTGTCCGAGTACGGCGCCATGAGAATCGCCTCGCGACGACCCGGGGGTACCGCATCACGCGCGGGAGTCTTGCGCTCATCGCGTGTCTCGGCGTCGTCCTGATCGTGCGGGTGTCCGACGCGCAGGAACGTCTGAATCGGATCACCCTGGAGGACGCCGTCAGCCACCGCGACCCGCCAGAACGCCTCGCTTCGCGCCAAGCGAGGCGGAGCTCCAGGCCGTCCGGGCCAATGAGATCACGGCCGGGCTGCGGCCCAATCCCACCGCGTCGTACAGCGCCGAGCAGCTGGGAAACGGCGCAGTCGAGCCGCAGCACACCGTGATCGTCGCCCAGCCCATCGAGACCGGCGGCAAGCGGCAGCGGCGACTCGACAGCGCGCGCGGCCACCCAGTCACCACCGGCCACGAGCTCGGACGACGTGCGACGGCTCGTGGTCGTCCTGCAGGTCGAGAGCGCTTTCTCCGGTGTGCTCGTCGCGCAGGCGACGCTCGCGCTGGCCGAGCAGAATCTCGCGACCCTGGACGAGGTCGAGCGTCTTCAGCGCGTGCGGGCCGAGAGAGGCGACATCTCCCAGCTCGAGCTGCTTCGCCTGCAGGTGCAGCGCTTCGCGTTCGAGCGAGACGCTGGGGACGCACGCCTGGCGATCGAGGCCGCGCAAGATCGCGCTGCGGGCCGCCATCGGGCCAGACGCCGTCGCCGATTCGTTCGACGTCGTCGGCGAGCTCGACTTCCGCGACGTCCCGCTCGATCGCGACCAGCTGCGCCAGCGCGCGCCTGGCCAATCGTCCCGACCTCCAGGCCGCGCGAGGCGGCGCAGGACAAGGCGCGTGCCGACGTGAACCTGGCGCGGGCGAACGCGTGGTGGGACGTGACGCCGCAGATCGAGTACCAGCGGATCGGCCCCGACAACACGATCGGGTTCGGCTTCAGCTTTCCGCTCAGGATCTTCGATCGCAACCAGGGCGAGATCGCGCGCACGCGCGCGCGAGGCGGAGCGCTCGGACGCACTGACGCAGGTCGGCGGCGATCCAGGCGCTCGCCGAGGTCGACACCGCGCTGTCCGCGGTGACGATCCAGCGCGCGCGCGTCGTCATGCTGCGCGATACCTATCTGCCGAAGGCCCAGCAGGCCCGCACGACCGTCGAGTTCGCGTACCGTCGAGGCGGCGCGAGCCTCCTCGACTTCCTCGACGCCCAGCGAACGTACCGCGAGACGGCGCTGGAGCATCTCCGAGCGATCGGCAACTTCTCGACCGCGCTGTACCAGCTGGAAGCGGCGGTAGGCGGCTCGTGGAATGACTGAGGCGCCGACTCGGCTCCTCGTCCTCGCCCTGCTGACCTTGGGCGTCGTCGGCTGCGGGTCGCCCGCGACGCCGGAGGCTCGGCCTCAGCGCGCCGCCGAGGGCCGGCGGCGTCCAGCGTGACGCCGGCGGTGGTCAGCCCGGAGTACCGCACGCGGCAGCGCACGATCGAGACGACCGGCAAGGTCCAGTTCAACGAAGAGTCGCTCGTGCGGGTCCACGCCCCGGCCACCGGGCGCGTCCTCGAGGTGTTCGCGCGGCCCGGCGACGTCGTCGAGCCCGGCGCGCGGCTGTTCGTGATCGACAGCGCCGACCTGGGCGCGGCCAAGGCCGACTACGCGAAGGCGGTGGCCGACGTCGAGCGCTCGGCGGCCGCGGCCCGGCTGAGCCGCGAGCTGCTACGACGTCCAGGCGGTCGCCCAGAAGGAGCTCCGTGAGGCCGAGAACGACGCCCGGAAAGCTGGCGCCGAGCGGGAGCGCGCGGCCTCGCGGCTGCAGACGCTCGGCGTCTCGCCGCAACAGCTCGCGGACATCGCGGCGCGCGCCGACGCGGCCACCACGATCGTCGTCAGGCCTCGCGCGGCGGCGTCGTCGTCGAGCGCAACGTCGCGCCCGGCCAGGTGGTCGCCTACGGCCAGTCGGACACGCCCGGTCAACCTCTTCGTCATCGCCGATCTCAGCACGATGTGGGTGGTGGCCGACGTGTACGAGCCCGACGTGCCGCAAGCTTCGGCGCGACGAGCCGATGGTGGCCACGCTCCGCTGCTGCCCGGGCGAGCGCTACGAGGGCCGGGTGAGCTACATCAGCGACGCGGTCGACAAGGAGACGCGCACGGTGAAGGTGCGGTCGATCGTCGCCAACCGCGGCCGCACGCTGAAGGCCGAGATGTTCGTCAACGTCGCGCATCTGCGACCGGGACGGCGCGGGCGCTGACCATCCCCCAGAGCGCGGTGCATCGCGAAGGCGGCGAGACCTACGTCCTGGTCGCGAAGGCGAAGGACCAGCTCGAGCGCCGGCCCGTCACGTCTGGGCGACGACCTCGGCGATCGCCGTCGAGGTGCTGCGAGCGGTCTCGGCGTCGACGACCGGGTCGTCGGCACCGGCAGCATCCTGCTCGAAGGGCGCACCGTGCGGTGATCGACGCGGCTCATCGCGTTCGCGCTCACCCAGCGCTTCATCACGCTGGCCCTGGCCCTGCGTGCTGATCGGGGCGGGCATCGTCTCGTATCACCGGCTGCCCATCGAGGCGTATCCCGACGTCGGGGACGTGCAAGGTCGAGGTGATCACGCTCTGGCCCGGGCACGCGGCGGAAGAGGTCGAGCGTCTCATCACGATTCCGCTCGAGAACGAGCTCAACGGCATCGCCGACGTCACGTTCCTGCGCTCCGACACGCTGCTTCGGCCTGTCGAACATCAAGGTCCTGTTCGCCGACGGCACCGACAACTACTGGGCCCGCCAGCAGGCCCAGGAGCGCATCGCCCAGGCCGACCTGCCCGCCGACGCCAAGCCGGCGCTGGGGCCGCTGTCGAGCGTGATCGGCGAGGTGTACCGCTACACGCTCGAATCGAAGACGATGCCGCTGATCGAGCTGAAGGCGCTGCAGAACTGGGTGCTGGAGCGCGAGTTCCGCAAGGTCCCCGGCGTCGCCGACGTCGTCTCGTGGGGCGGCGGCACCAAGCAGTATCAGGTCAACGTCGATCCCGTCCCGGCTGCGCGGCTACAACCTCACCCTCGAAGCAGGTGTTCGACGCGGTCGCCGCCAACAACTCCAACGCCGGCGGCAGCTACGTGCCGCCAGGGCCAGTACGCGCTGACGGTGCGCGGCATCGGCTCTTCCAGTCGGCCGCGCGACATCGAGAACGTCGTGGTGGCCGCGCAGAAGGGCACGCCGGTGCGCGTGCGCGACGTCGGCGCAGGTGGAGATCGGCCACGCGCATCCGGCTCGGCTGTCCTCGGCCGCGACCACGACGACGACCTCGTGCAGGGCATCGTGCTCATGCGCAAGGGCGAGAACCCCGGGCGTGTCATCGAGGCGCTGAAGGTCGCGCTGCCGGAGATCCAGAAGCTGCTGCCGGCCGGCGTCGACGCTCCGGCCGTACTACAGCCGCGACGTGCTGGTGCGGCGCACGGTCACCACCGTGCTGCGGAACCTCGTGGAGGGCGCCGCCCTCGTGATCGTCCTGCTCTCGCTGTTCCTCTACAACGTGCGCGCCGCGCTTCATCGTGGCCCTCACGATCCCGCTGTCGCTGCTGTTCGCGTTCGTCTTCATGGACCTGCGCGGGGTGCCGTCGAACCTGCTGTCGCTCGGGGCGATCGACTTCGGGATCATCGTCGACGGCGCCGTCATCATGACCGAGAACATCATGCGCCACCTGGCCGAGCGGCGGCCGACCGGGGCGGCGCGTGGTGCGCGAGGTCCAGCACGCCGCCGTCGGAGGTGGCGCGGCCGCTGACGTTCGCCGTGCTGATCATCATGACGGTGTACGTGCCGATCCTGACGTTCCAGCGCATCGAGGGCAAGCTCTTCCGGCCGATGGCGCTGACGATCTCGCTGGCCGTCATCGGCTCGCTGCTGCTGACGCTGACGCTGATCCCCGTGCTGTCGAGCCTCGTTGTTCCGCCGCCCGCCGTCCGAGCGCGAGAGCCCGCTGCTGCGCTGGCTGCGGCGCCCGTACCGTGCCCGCGCTGCGCTGGTGCGCTGCGCCGGCCCGCTGGTGCCGGTGGCTGTGCGCCGGCGGTGGCGCTGGTCGTGGCGCTCGTGCGCCTTCACGCTGCCTCGGCAAGGAGTTCCTGCCCGAGCTGGACGAGGGCGACCTGTGGCTGCGCGCGCAGTTCCCGACCGGCATCTCGGTCGAGGGCGTGCGGCCCTACACGCGCGAGATCCGCGAGCGGCTGCTGAAGTTTCCCGAGGTGCGGGTGGTCGTCTCGCAGCTCGGCGCCCCGGACGACGGCACCGATCCCGAGGGCCCGACAACGTCGAGTTCTACGTCGGCCTGAAGCCGCGCGAGGAGTGGGCGAACCCGGACAAGGACACGCTCATCGAGTCGATGCGGGCCGCGCTGGCCGACATGCCCGGGCTTCACCACGAACTTCTCGCAGCCGATCAAGGACAACGTCGACGAGGCGCTGGCCGGCGTGAAGGGCGAGCTGGCCATCAAGCTCTACGGCCCCGACATCTTCGTGATGGACGGCAAGGCGCGCGAGATCGTCGACGGTCCTCCGCGACGTGCGCGGCGTGACCGACCTCGACTGGGACCACCTGGCCGGGCTGCCGCAGCTGCAGATCATCGTGGACCGCGCGGCGGCCGCGCGCCACGGCATCAACGTGCAGGACATCCAGGACGCGATCGAGGCGGCCACGCAAGGGCCGCGTCGTCACCCAGATCTACGAGGGCGAGCGGCGGTTCGACGTGGCGGTGCGGCTGGTCCAGGACGGCGATCGCGGTCGCCGGCGCTGCGCAACCTGACCATCAGCGCGCCGAGCGGCGAGCGCATCCCGGTCACGCAGCTGGCGGAGTTCATCAAGACCGACGGCGTGGCCGAGATCCTGCGCGAGGGCAACGTGCGCCGGCTGGCCATCAAGTGGAGCGTGCGCGAGCGCGACATGGGCAGCCTGGTGGCCGAGGCGATGCAGCAAGGTGGAGCGCGGCCGTGAAGCTGCCCGCCGGGCTACCGCATGGTGTGGAGCGGCCGCTTCGAGGACCAGCAGCGGGCGCTGGCGCGGCTCTACATCATCGTGCCGCTCGTGCATCTTCATCATCTTCGTGCTGCTCTTCGGCGCCTTCCAGTCGGTCGGCGACGCGCTGCTGATCATGCTGAACCTGCCGTTCGCGCTGATCGGCGGCACGCTGGCGCTCTATCTTCTGGCGGACGAACTTCAACATCTCGGCGGCGGTCGGCTACATCGCGGTCTTCGGCGTGAGCGTCCTCAACGGCGTGGTCCTGGTGTCGTCGATCCGCCAGGCGCGCGCCAGGAGGGCTTGCCGCTGCGCGAGGCGATCGCCCGCGGCTGCGAGATCCGGTTCCGGCCGATCGTGGTGTCGGCGATCGTGGCGGTGATCGGCTTCCTGCCGGCGGCGCTCTCCCACGGCATCGGCGCCGAGATCCAGCGGCCGCTGGCGCGGGTGGTGATCGGCGGGCTCGATCTCGTCCACGGTGCTCACGCTGCTCGTGCTGCCGGCGATCTACGCGCTGCGGAGCGGGCGCGAGGCCGACGGCGAGCCGCTGGCCGGTCGCATCGGAGCCGGGCGCGCGTGATCTCCCGATCGGAGTCCGGCCGTCGATTCTTGACGCTGCTGCTGCTCGTCCCGCTGGTCTGGCTGACCCCGCTGCGCGTACGCGAGCCCGCCGGACCAGACCTGGATCGGCGGCTTCTACGACGATGCGGACTACGACGACGTCGTGCTGCTGGCGCTCTCACTCGCGCTGGCGCTCGGCGACATGACGCCGTCGCCGTCAGTGCGACCCGATCGTCGTCGCGGTGCTCCTCCTGCTCGACGTCGAAGCCGCGCCGTTCGTCGTGCGGCCCGGCGCTCCCAGCCGCGCGCCGCCCCTCACCTAGCGCGGTTCGCCACCACACCGCCGCGGGCCGCCGCCTCGGCGCCGTCGACTCCAGAAAGGTTCGGCGCGGCCGGCCGTCGGTTCTCGATCGCTGACCGGGCATGGGGAGCGGTGCAGACATGATCGCCCGGATCGTCGAATTCCGCGCTGCGGCAACGGTTCATCACATTGGCCATGGTCGTCATGTTGACGGCGGCGGGGATCGTCTCGTTCGTACGCCTGCCGATCGAGGCCTATCCCGACGTGGCCGACGTCGAGGTCGACGTCATCACGCTCTGGCCGGGGCACGCCGCCGAAGAGGTGGAGCGCCACATCACGCTCCAGCTCGAGAAGGAGCTCAACGGCATCGCCCACGTGACGTTTCTGCGCTCGTTCTCGAACTTCGGTCTTTCGAACATCCGCATCCTGTTCGCCGACGGCACCGACAATTACTGGGCCCGCCAGCAGGTGCAGGAGCGCATCGCCCAGGCCGAGATCCCCGGCGACGCGAAGCCCGGTCTCGGGCCGCTGGCGAGCGTGATCGGCGAGGTGTACCGCTACACGCTCCATGCCCCGACGATGTCGCTGGTCGAGCTCAAGGCGCTCCAGGATTGGATGCTCGAGCGCGAGTTCCGGAGCGTGCCGGGCGTGGTGGACGTCGTGTCCTGGGGCGGCGGCATCAAGCAATACCAGATCACGGTCGACCCGGCGCGTCTGCGCGCGTACAACGTCACGCTCAAGCAAGTCTTCGACGCGGTGAGCGCCAACAACTCCAACGCGGGCGGCAGCTACATCCGCGATGGGCAGTACGCGCTCATGGTGCGCGGGATCGGCCTCGTCCAGAGCCTCGACGATCTCGAGAACATCGTGGTCGCGGCGCAGAAGGGTACGCCGGTCCGCGTCCGGGACATCGGGCAGGTGGGGATCGGCCACGCGATCCGCTTCGGCGTGCTCGGCCGTGACCACGAGGACGATCTCGTGCAGGGGATCGTGCTCATGCGCAAGGGCGAGAACCCCGGCGCCGTCATCGACGGCATCAGAGCGAAGCTCGACGAGATCCGGCCGCTGCTGCCACCCGGGGTGGAGATGAACCCGTACTACAGCCGCGACCGTCTGGTGAAGACGACGGTGGCCACCGTCATGCGTAACCTCGTCGAGGGCGCGCTGCTGGTCACGATTCTGCTCTCGCTCCTCCTCTACAACGTGCGGGCCGCGCTGCATCGTCGCGCTCGTCATCCCGCTCTCGCTCCTGTTCGCCTTCGTCTTCATGGATCTGCGCGGTATCCCGGCGAACCTGCTGTCCCTCGGCGCGATCGACTTCGGCATCATCGTCGACGGCGCCGTCATCATGACGGAGAACATCGTTCGCCATCTCGCCGAGCGCCGGGTCCAGCGGGCCTCGGGTCGTCCGGGAGGTCGCAGCACGCCGCGGTCGAGATGGCGCGTCCGCTCACCTTCGCCGTGTTGATCATCATGACCGTCTACGTGCCGATCCTGACGTTCCAGCGGATCGAGGGAAGCTCTTCCGTCCGATGGCCGTCACCATCTCGGTGGCCGTGGTCGCCGCGCTCGTGCTGACGCTCACCTTGATCCCCGTGCTCGCGACCTTCCTGTTCCGCCGCCCGCCCGGCGAGCGCGAGAGCCCGCTCCTGCGCTGGCTCCGGCGCCCGTACGGCCTGGCTGCTCGCCCGGTGCGTACGGCGGCCGCTCGCTGCCGGTGGCCGGCGCGGCGATCGCTTCTCGTGATCGCCGGCGTCACCTTCGCGTTCCTCGGCAAGGAATTCCTGCCCGAGCTCGACGAGGGAGACGTGTGGCTGCGCGTGAAGTTCCCGGTCGGAATTTCGCTGGAGGACGCCCGCCCGTACGTCCACGACATCCGGGAGCGCCTGCTCTCGGTCCCCGAGGTGCGCACGGTCGTCTCCCAGCTCGGGGCGCCGGACGACGGGACCGACCCCAACGGTCCGGATACCTGTGAGTTCTACATCGGCTTGAAGCCGCGCGAGGAGTGGGCGACCAGGGACAAGGACAAGGTCGTCGACGCCATGGACCGTGCGCTCGCCGGAATGTCGGGGATCACGACGAACTTCTCGCAGCCGATCAAGGACAACGTCGACGAGGCCCTGGCCGGGGTGAAGGGTGAGCTCGGCATCAAGCTCTTCGGGCCCGACGTCTTCGTCCTGGAGGCCAAGGCGAAGGAGATCGCGACGATCCTCGGACCATCGATGGCGTGGCCGATCTCGACTACGAACGGCTCGTCGGCCAGCCCCAGCTGCGGATCGTGGTCGACCGCAAGGCCGCGGCGCGGCTACGGGATCAACATTCAGGACATCGAGGACACACTCGAGGCGGCGACCCGCGGCCGCGTCGTCGGCGAGATCTTCGAGGGCGAGCGGCGCTTCAACCTCGCCGTGCGGCTGGCTGCGGAAGACGCCGAGCCGCTCGCGGCCCTCCGCAATCTGACGGTCAGCGCGCCCGCCGGCGAGCGCGTTCCGCTGACCCAGCTGGCCGAGTTCGTCAAGACGGAAGGGCTGGCCCAGATCCTTCGCGAGGGCAGTCAGCGGCGGATTGCCGTCAAGTGGGGCGTCCGGGGTCGCGACATGGGCGGACTCGTGGCCGAGGCGATGCGAAAGGTCCACGCCGCGGTCGATGCTGCCCAGCGGCTACCGGATGGTGTGGAGCGGCCGGTTCGAAGACCAGCAGCGGGCGCTCGCCCGCCTCTACATCATCGTGCCGCTGGTTGTCTTCATCATCTTCGTGCTGCTGTTCGGCGCGTTTCAGTCCGTGGGCACCGCGCTGCTGATCATGCTGAACCTGCCGTTCGCTTTGATCGGGGGCACGCTGGCCCTCTACTTCTGGCGCACGAACTTCAACATCTCGGCGGCCGTCGGCTACATCGCGGTCTTCGGCGTCAGCGTCCTGAACGGCGTCGTGCTCGTCACGTCGATCCGGCAGGCGCAGTCCGAAGGCCTGCCGCTCCGCGACGCGATCGTCGCGGGTGCGAGATCCGCTTCCGGGCCATCGTCGTCTCGGCGATCGTCGCGGTGATCGGCTTCCTGCCGGCTGCGCTCTCGCACGGGATCGGCTCGGAGATCCAGCGCCCGCTGGCGCGGGTCGTGATCGGCGGGCTGATCTCATCGACGGTGCTTACCCTGCTCGTGTTACCCGCGATCTATGGGCTGATGGGGCAGGGGACGACCCGTGATCGGGCGGCGACGGCCGAGAACGACCAGTGATCGAGCGCGGACCGTCCTCTAACCGAGGCCGTAGAGCCGCGCGCAGTTGTCCCAGAGAATCTTGCGCTTGGTCGTATCGGTCACGCCCTCGAGGCCGAGGAACGTCTCGACCGCGCGCGGATAGGCCGAGTCGTCGTGGGGCCAGTCCGTCGAGATGACGATGTTGTCGTCGCCCATCGACGGCAGCGCGTGACGCACCACGTCCTCGTCGGGATCGACCGACACCCAGCAGTTGCGCTGGAAGTACTCGCTCGGGCGCATGGTCAGGTGGAAGCGCTCGTCGTCGCCGAACTTCTCGACCCGCTCGTCGAGCGTCCAGAGCCACCACGGCACCCAGCTGCAGCTGCCTTCGAGGAACGCCGCCTTGAGATGTGGGTAATCGCTCGAAGACGCCGCCGGTCAGGAGACCGCCGAGCGCCATCATCTGCTCGAGCGGATGCGCGACCGCGTGGGCCATCACGAAGTTGTCCATGAAGCGCCGGCCCAGGTGCTCCTGGTAGGCCATCTGGATCCCGTGGAACGCCACCGGCACGCCGAGCTGCTCGGCCTCGGCCCACAGCGGCGTCGTACGCCGGGTCGTACCACGCGCGGCCGTTGACCGGGTGGTTGGACAGCACCACGCGCCACCGCGCCGAGCTCGCGCACGCTGCGCCGCGCCTCTTCGACGGCCAGCTTCGGATCGTGCAGCGGCAGGATGGCCGCCGGCTTCAGACGCGCGCGGTCGGTCGCGCAGAATTCGGCTGAGCCAGTTGTTGAACGCGCGACAGATCGCGGCCGAGAGGTCAGGCTCGAGCCCGTCGAGGGCGACCAGGTGCGCGCCGCGCGTGCGGAAGACGATGGCGAGGTCGATCCCCTCGCGGTCCATCGCCTGAGCATCGCGTGCGGGATCGTCACCCGGCAGGTCTTCGGCCGGGTCCTTGTAGCGATCCTGTCGCCAGGTGACGGGCGCAGCGCCTTCTCGCGGCGGATGCGGTCCAGCAGCCGGCGCTCCGGCCGATCGAAGAAGGCCGGGAAACACCTTGCCCTCGAACTGCCAGCCGTTGGTGTGCGAGCCGTCGATCGCCGCGAAGCGCGGCGCGCGTCCTTGAACCGGGGCTCGAGGTACTCGATCCCAGAGGTCGTGCGGCTCGTCGACGTGGATGTCGCTGTCCATCACCTTGAAGCCGCCCTTGGCCATGAAGACCTCCTGTCGCGTGACGCGGACGTGCGAGCACGCTAGTGCGGCCGGGCGGCGGTCGTCAAGGGGAGCCCCGGTATCAGGGTCGCCGCGCTAGCCCTTCTTCAGGGCGTCGATGCGATCCCCGTGGCCGGGTGCGTGGCGAAGAAGCCGCCGCCGCTGGCGCCCTCGGTCTCGTTGAGCCACGTGAGCGTGTTGATCATGACGTCCCTGGAGAAGCCGGCCCGCTGAAGGATCTCGGCGCCGTGCTTGTCGGCCTCGTACTCTTCCTTGCGGCTGTACGAGCGCGAGATCAGCTCGCCGGCGATCGGCGGTGAGGTTGCCGCTGCCCGGGATGATCTGGTCGAGCAGCACCATGCCGATCTGCAGCCCGGCGCCCAGCCGCTGCGCCTTGGCGACGTGGCCGAGATCGTCGTGGGCGAGCTCGTGGGCGAGCACGCCGCGCATCTGATCGTCGTTGGCTTTCTCCAGGAGCCCGGTCGTGACGTAGAACTCACCGTTGCCGGCGCTGGCCGCATTGATGTGGGGATCGTCCATGATGCCGATCTTCACCTCGCTCGGCGAGCGCGGCTTGTTCATCTTCGCCATGAGCGGGATCATCACGCGCTGGAGCCGCTCGACCACGGCGGGATCCACCTTCTTCGCGGACGGCGCCGGCTTGCTCGCTGTCGGCTGCGGGTCGGCTGGGGCTGTCCGGCTATCGGTGCTGACCCGACGACTGCACCGCGCAGCCCGCGGCGAGCGTCGCGACCACGAGCATCTTGAGGAATCGCATGTTGGTCTCCTTTGATGATTGGCGCAGTGGCGCGCTCAGACCAGCTCGCGGATCCGTTCACCGAGCACGGTGAGCGCGATTTTCTGACTGTTGGGCTCGCCCCGGAGGAGCGATTTGGCGAACTTCGCCGCCTGATCCAGGGTCACCTTCGGCCGGAAGCGGCGGCTCGAACGGATCGACCACGCCCTGCACGACCACCGGACCCGGCGTCGCCAGCGCTTCCTCGAGCATCGCGGCCGCAGTCGCGCGGGGTTGTCGATCGTGAATCCGGTGGCGCCGCACGCCCGCGCGAACAGCGCGCGAAGTCCATCGGCTGCAGCTCGCAGCCGTACTCGGGATTGCCGAGGAAGACGATCTGCTCCCACTTGATCTGGCCGAGCGTGTTGTTCTTGACGATCACGACCTTGACCGGGCAGCTGCGTACTTCACGCAGGTCGCGATCTCGGCCATCAGCATCGAGAAGCCGCCGTCGCCCACGAACGCGACGCACCTGACGCGTCGGGATACGCCACCTGCGCGGCGATCGCATAGGGCAGTCCGGCCGCCATGGTGGCGAGGTTGCCCGAGAGCGAGTGCATCTGCCCGCGCCGCGCCGGGATGTGGCGGGCGCACCACGTGGTGATGGTCCCGCTGTCGCACGCGCACGATCGCGTCGTCGGCGAGCCGCCGGCCCAGCTCGTGCGCCAGCACCTGCGGCTTCATGGGCGAGTCGGTCCGGGTGCGCGCGCTCCTCCATCAGCTCGCGTCCAGCCCTTCATCCGCTCCTGCGCGCGACTCGAGGAATCCGCGCTCGGTCTTGCCCGCGAGCAGCGGGCAGGAGCGCCGCCAGCGTGCGGCCGGCTGTCGCCGACGAGCCCGACCTCGACCGGGATAGCGCAGGCCGATCGCGCATGGGATCGAGCTCGATCTGCACGCCGCGCGCCTGGCCGGGCTTGGGCAGAACTCGATGTACGGGAAACGACGTGCCGACCATCAGCAGCGTGTCGCACTCCTCGAGGGCTTCCTGCGAGGGTTTCGTGCCGGGAGCCCGATCGAGCCCGTCGTGTAGGGGCTGTCGTCCGGGACGGCCGGCTTTGCCGAGCAGCGCCTTCGACGATCGGCGCGGCGAGCACGATCGGCGGCCTGCTCGAGCTCGTCGGTCGCGCGCAGCGCGCCGCGACCGGCGAGGATCGCCGACCTTCTTGCCGGCGTTCAGCACGTCGGCGCGCGCTGGCCAGCTCGTCCTCGCGCGGGCAGGCGCGCGCTCCGCGCGTACACGTCGGAGGTGTGATGCTTGACGTTGCGCTTCGAGCGATACGCGCCGGCGTCCATCTCCTGGAGATCGACCGGAAACGTGATGATGGGCGACGCCGCGGTAGGCGCAGCGCCGTGCGACAGGCCAGGTCGCGTCATGTTCTCGACGTGGGCCGGGCCCATGATCCGCTGGTTGAACTTCGCGACGTCCGATGTACAGCCGGTCCAGCGCGACGTCCTGCTGAGTGTGCGTGCCGATGAGGTCGTGAAACGCCATGCCCGTGATGGCGAGGACGGGCTGCCCGTCGAGCGCCGCGTCGTAGAGGCCGTTCAGCGAGATGGATGCCGCCCGGGCCCGAGCGTGGCGAGGCAGACGCCGAGCCGGCCGGTGAACTTGCGCGTAGCCGCACGCCATCAGCGCCGCCGCTTCCTCGTGGCGAACCTGGATGAAGCGCACCTGGTCGCGGCCGCTTGCGCAGCGCCTCCATGATGCCGTTGATCCCGTCGCCGGGCAGGCCTGAAGACGACCTCGACGCCCCAGTCCTGAATCGTCTCGATCAGGACGTCGGCTGCTGTCAATGCCATGTGTCGTTCTCTCCCGCGCCCAATCGGTCTTCGGCGCTCTCGGCAATGCCGCCGCGTTCGATCCGCAAGTCACGTGCCGATCCGAGCGCGCCGGCTACTACGCGCGGAAAACTCAGAAAACACTGGCGCGAGGCGCGTGCAGTCCGAGGCGTTCGGCGATTCGCGCGCGAAGCCCGATGAACGATTTACATGGTAAGAACGCGCGCCGCGGAAGTAACGCGCAGGTAAAAGTCGCGCGCGAGCGCGTAGAAACGCCGATCGCCTCGCGCTTTCGATCGTTTCGACGACGTGCACCGCTGGCACGTGCGTTGCTCTATTCCTGACCGAGTCGAAACACAAAGGAGAGACATGCCATGAAGCTGCCAGCCATGCTCGCCGGCGCGACTGCCGGCTTGCTGCTCGCGGGACTCGCGGTTGCACAGGGCCCCGCGACACCGCCGCCGCAGCCTTCGATGACGCAGCCCGCGACGGACATGACGGCCCGCCACACGATGACGGGCGAAGTCACGAGCGTCACACCGGACAAGGGCCGAGTCCTCGTCAAGACTCCCGAGGCCGGATGCTGCTTCACTTCCCGTCGTCGGCGCTCCAGAACGTGAAGAAGGGTGACAGCGTGACGGTCGAGCTCGCGCTGAAGGACAACGGTCCGGCACCGAAGACCAAGTAAGGAGGGACACGATGGAACTGTTCAAGTGTCAGCAGTGCGGCAGGAAGTTCAATTCTCAGGAAGAGCTGCGCAAGCACGAGCAGGAGTGCCTGCCCGCCCGCGTGAAGTAGCGCGGCGGGTCCGGGACGCGAGGCACCGGGACACGCGACGGCAAGGAGGACGACATGCTCAGGACCGCCGGCGAGCTCAAAGGCGTCACGATCGAGGCGATGGACGGTGATATCGGCAGCGTGCAGGATCTGTACTTCGACGATCAGACCTGGACGATTCGCTATCTCGTCGTCGACACCGGAACGTGGCTCCCGGGCCGTCAGGTGCTGATCTCGCCGTTCGCCTTCCAGGTGGTTCCCGGCGCCTCGCGGCTCCGGACGTCACTGACGAAGGATCAGATCGAAGAACAGCCCGTCGGTCGATACCGATCGCCCGGTCGATCGGCAGCGCGGAGATCGCGTTCTCGCAGTACTACGGCTATCCGTACTACTGGGTCGGGCCGTATCGCTGGGGCGACCTGGCGTACCCGACGCTGCCGATCCCGGCGGCGCAGCTGAGCGCGGTCGACGAGGAGATGCTCGCGCGGGAGCATGAGAGCACCGATCCCCATCTCCGAAGCGCTCCGCGACGTGACGGGCTACTACATTCAGGCGACGGACGGTGACCTGGGCCACGTCGAGGACTTTCTGGTCGACGACGAGACGTGGGCGATCCGGTACTGCATCGTCGACACGCGCAACTGGCTGCCGGGCCGCAAGGTGCTGGTCTCGCCGGAGTGGATCCAGCGCGTGAGCTGGGAGGATTCGAAGGTGTACGTGGATCTGTCGAAGCGACACATCGAAGCCGCTCCGGAATTCGATCCGAGCGTCCCGCTCATCCGCGAGCACGAAGAGCGGCTGTACACGCATCTCGGTCGCGCGAAGTACTGGGAGCGCGAGCCGAAGGCACCAGAAGGAAAACCCAATGGCAAGACTTGAGGTGGAGGAAGTCGTGGCGCTCGAACCGGACGAAGGGTTTCTGCCCTGGTACGTGTCGTGGAGCGGCGTGTTCGTCGGCGCGCTGTCGGCGCTGGCCCTGCTGCTGGTCTTCGGTCTCACCGCGATCGCGGTCGGCGCGCACCAGATCGGTCAGCGCTTCGCGTAGCTGGCACGAGTTTCATCTGATCACGCTCGTGTTCAGCGTGTTCGGCTCGTTCCTCTCGTTCGTGCTCGGCGGCTGGGCCGCCGCGCGGGTCACCGGTACGCGACGGGCCGAGACCGCGATGCTCCACGGCGCGATCGCGTGGCTCGTGACGATCCCGGGACTCTTGTTCTTCGCCGCGCTCGGCGCGGGCGGCTATCTCGGAGCCTGGTACGGCGGCCTCGCCGCGCCGCCCTCCTGGGCGCCTCAAGCGACGCCGATGGTCGAGAGCGCCGCGGCCGCGCTCGCCGCGCGAAACGCCGCGCTCGGCTCCTTGACGGCGCTGCTGCTGGGCCTCGTCGGCTCGGTCGTCGGAGGCTGGATGGGCTCGGGTGAGCGCATGAGCCTGAACTATTCGAACAGACCGCACCCCGAGCATGGGCGTGCGTGGGGAGAGACGCGATGATCTACATCTTGCTCTGGCTTCTGGGGGCGCCGCTGACCCTCATCCTGATCCTGTTCCTGCTCGGCGTCGGCCGCTAGCGCCCTGCGAGTCAACGACCGCCGGCCGCGCGCGTCGCGAGTAGGTCTCGCGCGCCGGCCGGCGGTTTCGCTTCTGGGCCGCTTTACTCCGTGCGCCGCCTGAGCGAGGATGACTCACCATGCTTGGCTGGCGCGCGCCGAATCGGCGTGCTCGTGCCGCCGGGAACCCGACGGTCGAGCCCGAGCTCTACCGCATGACGCCCCACGGAGTTTCGATCCATTTCGCCCGGCTCGATTCGTCTTCGTCGTCCAGCGCGCCCGGCGCGCACGGTGGGATGGAAGATCGCACGCAGGCCTACCTCGACTCGCTCCCGGCGGTCGCGCCGACGCTCGGCGCCGTGAACCCCGCGGTCGTCGTGCTCGCGTTCACCGCGGCGAGCTATAGCCATGGATTTGCCCGCGAGCAGGTGCTGGCCGACCGCATCGCGTCGCTGACGGGCTCGCGCGCGCTCACCGCGGCCCAGGCGATCTTCGCCGCCCTGCAACATCTCGGCGTCAAGAAGCTCGCGCTCGGCACCCCGTATCCCGAGTCCATCAGCGCGCTCGGCCGAGCGTATTGGGAGGCGGCCGGGCTCAAGGTGGTCGGCTACGCGCGGCTCGCCGGCGTCGAGAACATCTACGACGAGAGCGAGGAGCGCGCCTACCGCCTGGCACGCCAGGCCGACGTGCCGGACGCCGATGCCGTGCTGCTGAGCGGGACGGGATTGCCGACGGTCGGCGTGCTAGAAGTGCTCGAGCGCGATCTCGGCAAGCCGGTCATCTCGTCGAACCAGGCCTCGCTCTGGCGGGCACTCCGCATGGCCGGTGTGCGCGAGCCGGTCGCGGGGTTCGGTCGGCTGCTGACGGCCGTCTAGCGCGGCCGCGCTACGTTCCGGGCGTGATCCGCCCGGCGAGCTCTTTGAGCTCACCGGCGTCGACGTCGGAGACGAGCGCGTAGCCGAGCTCGCCGCGCCGCCACACGATCACGTTGAAGCCGCGCTCGCTCGTCACGAACGCCTCGACGGCCACCGATTCGAGTGAGGTCCCGCGCCGGCCACGCGAGGCCGTCGGCGCGGAAGACGAGCAGCGTGATCGGGTGCAGCCGCCGCGCGTAGACGAACACCGCCGCCTTTCGGTCACCGGAAGTAGCCGACGCTGCCGCCCTTCAGGGAAAGTCGGCGTCGCCCTCGAACGTGACGACCGGGGCGAAATCCAGCCGCCCGCCGAACCACGGCTTCACCTGATGCAGGCCGCCGCTCTCGACGTCGAGCGGATGCTGGCTCGCCAGCAGGCGCAGATGATCGTTCACCGCCTCGGCCACCATCGCCGGCTTGCTCGCGCGCCACGCGCGATGCCGTGCGCTCGTAGTAGACGAGCGGGCGCCGCCACGCAGCGATCAGCGCGGCCGCGGCCAGCGCCGGCACGAGGCGACGCCCGCGACCGGCTCCACCACGACGCGCTCGGCGACCGGCCGCCGACCACTGCGCGGCGAGCCGGCGCTTGAGGGCGAGCGAGGCCGGGTGCTGGGGCAGGCGGTGCTCGAGGAGCCGCGTCAGCTCCCGCTCGACCGCGTCGGCGCGGCGTGCAGTCGGGGCAGCCGTCGAGGTGCGTGCGCACCGCGCTCTGCGCTTCGAGGCGCAGGCGGCCCTCGCTGGTAGTCGAGCAGCTGCAGCCGGACCTCGTCGCACTTCATCGATCGCTCACCGCGCGTAGTCCTTGAGCTTCTGGCGCAGGGCCGCCCGCGCGCGGGCGAGCCGCGACTTCACGGTGCCGACCGCGCAGCCGACGACGTCGGCGACTTCCACTTCCGTCAGTCCCTCCAGATCCAGCAGGATCACCGTGCGCGACGTCCTCCGAGAGCGTCATCAGCGCCGCCTCGATCTCGTCGGCGACCACCTTGCGCAGCCGATCGAGCTCGAGGTCGCCGAGGAGCCAGTCGGCCGGCGCCGTGCCCTCGACCGCCGTGACCACCGTGTCGAGCCCGCCCACCGTCGGATCGTTGCGCTGGCGGCGGTACGAGCTCAAGAACGTGTTCCTCAAGATCCGGAACAGCCAGGCCTTCAGGTTCGTGCCCGGCGTGAACTGGTGCTCGGCCCGCAGCGCCCGGGCGTACGTCTCCTGCACGAGGTCCTCGGCGTCCGTCTCGTTGCCGGTCAGATAGCGCGCCAGGTTGTGCAGGGCGTCGACGTAGGCCAGCGCCTGGTTCGCCAGGGCACTCACGCCGCCCGCTCCCCGTTGGCCACGCCGCCCACAATAGCACCGGGATGAAACCCTTCGTCTTCCGCAACGCGCGAGGCGACGAATCGTTCCCGGGAACGATCGCACGAGAACCGCGCGTTGGCAGAGGTGAGCACCGTAGAGGAGGTCACGATGAAAATCCGGATCGCAGTGATGATCGGGCTCGTGCTGGCCGGGTCGATGGTGGCCGGTCACGCGCTCGCCGCGAGGTCGGCGGCGGTCGGCATCAAGGAGTTCAAGTTCGCGCCGACGGCGCTCGAGGTCCGCACGGGAACGACCGTGACGTGGACCAACCGCGACGAGGAGACGCACACGATCACGTCCACGACCGGGGCATTCGCCTCGGCCGGTCTCGGCAACGACGAGACGTTCGCGCAGACGTTCACCCGCCCGGGACGTACGAGTACTTCTGCGCGCTCCACCCGAAAATGCGGGCGACCGTGATCGTGAAGTGACCCAACGGCGGATCGGACGCACCCCGCACAACCACAGACGGAGGCGCACATGGATCGGATCGATCGTCGCGGATTTCTCGAGTGCATGGCGTGGACGGGCTCGGCGCTCGTCTGGACCTCGACCGGCGGCGTGCTGTCGTCGCGCATGGTCAGGCCCGCGGAGGCCGCGGAGGACGCGGCCGGCAGCTTCAGCTTCGTGCAGATCAGCGACACGCACATCGGCTTCAAGGGCCAGGCGAACAGCGATCCGGCGGCGACGCTTGCAGCAGCTGCTCGATCGGATCAACGCGCTACGGCCGGCGCCGGCGTTCGTCCTGCACACCGGCGACCAGACGCACGGGCAGAAGCCGGGCGCGTTCGACACGCGTCGCCGAGATGCTCAAGGGCGTGAAGACCGAGCGCATCTTCTACGTGCCGGGCGAGCACGACGTGTTCCTCGACGGCGGCAAGGAGTATCTCACCCGCTACGGCAAGGGCACGGTCGGCGAGCGCGGCTGGCAGAGCTTCGACTACAAGGGCACGCACTTCGTCGGCCTCGTCAACGTGCTCAAGTACAAGGGCGAGGGGATGGGCGCGCTCGGCCAGGACCAGATCGAGTGGCTCGAGAAGGACCTGGCCCCGCTGGCGACCAGCACGCCGGTCGTCGTCTTCGCGCACGTCCCGCTCTGGGCGGTCTATCCGCAGTGGGGCTGGGTCACCGAAGACGCCGAGCGCGCGCTGGCCTCTCTGAAGCGCTTCGGCTCCGTCACCGTGCTCAACGGCCACATCCACCAGGTGCTGCACGAAGGTCGAAGGCAGCGTGACGTTCCACACCGCGATGTCGACCGCCTTCCCGCAGCCGGCCCCGGCACCGCGCCGGCCCCGGGCCCATGAAGATCCCGGAGGCGGATGCGCGGCGGATGATCGGCGTGACCGAGGTGAAGCTCGTCCGCGGGCCAGAGCCCCTGGCGATCGTCGACTCGACCCTGGGCTGAGCGGCGCGCCGCCGCTCGGCTAGGCGCGAAGCGCCGAGACGCGCAAGACGTCGATCTCGGTCGCGGACCGGCCCGCGAGCAGACGGCGCGCGCGTTCGGTGATCCGCGCCACGGGGCTGCGCCGGCGCGGCAGCGGCATGACGACGAGATCGGCGTTGAAGCATTCCGCTTCCAGCGCGATCTCGTCGGCGCGTTCGCCGAAGATCACGGACGTCTCGACCGGCACACCGTCGAGATGGAGCGCCGCCAGTCGGCGCAGCTCCTCGGCGGTCGAGATCGCCAATCGCTCCATCCGCTGGTCGGTGGTGAGGAGGATCCAGCCGCGCGAATCACGCAGCGGCTCGGGAATCGGGACCACCTCGAGCAGCCGGACGATGCCGCCGCTCTCGCCGGCGAGCATGCGCACGACGCGCAGGGTGAACTCCATCGCTTTGGTTCGTTCGATCGGAACGAGAATTCGCTTCGCCATCACTTCTCCATCGTGTCGAGACCAGCCGTCTGGCTGTCGTCGCGTCGATAAAGCCCGTCACGGTGTCGTGCAGCGAATGTGCCAATCGAATCGTGGCGGGGTGCGGACGATTCTTCCGATGCGGCACGGACTTACAGAGCCCCTCGTCATGCGAGAACCCGCGCGCCTGCCACGGCGTCGCTCACTCAACCGGCAATCGGACCTTTTGACGCCTTCGTAAGCGGCGGTATCATGCGCTCCCGCTATGTCGCGAGCCTGCTCCGCGCGCATGTTGACAGCTGTCGCACTTGTTTGCGGATCGATGTCCTGTCTTGGGCCGATGCGGGCGTGCGCGCAAAGCGTCTCCCCGAGCCTGGCCGGTATCGAGCCGCTTCAGATTCTCGGCGACGGCGTCGTCGGTGGCCCGGAGTCGGCACCGCCCCTCAGAGATCCCGGGCGGCTCGCCCGCTGGGAAGCGGGCGAGTGGCGCTACCGGATCACCTCCGGCGCGCGCAGCGGGTCAGACAGAGGTCGAGAGCCTGGCATCGATCAGCAAGACCGCGCGAGGAGAGACCTGGAAGCGAACGATCGGGCAGGAGTCGACGTTGTTCATTCGCGAGGTGAGCGGCGGCGGTCTCGTGCTGCCGAGCCAGATCACGCATGCCTATCAGGCGCTCGTGTACTTCGAGCCGCCGCTGAGCTATCTGATCGCGGGGCTCGGGCCGGGTGAGTCGCGGACGTTCGACGGCCGGATGGACGTCTACAGCGTCAACAACCCGGCGCTCAAGTGGTACACACCGGCCGAATTCGCGCGACGACCGTGTACACCGGGGTTTACCGGGTCACGACGCCGGCCGGCACCTTCCGCGCGGCGCTGATCAAGTCCGAATACCAGATCGACATCTTCGCGGTGGTCTCGGTCGAGCGACACGCTCTACACGTTCTACGCCGAGGGCATCGGCAAGGTCGCGGAGGCCGAGCACCGGCGCATCGCGGCCATGGGCCTCTTCAACTCGGACACCAAGGTCGGCAAGATCCTCATGTCGTACACTCCGGTCAGCGTCCCGAAAGGGTCGAAGCGCCGGTCCAGGCGCCCTAGGCCTTCGACGGAGGATTCGATGGAATTCGGGCTGTTCTTTCTGATGCAGCGCGACGAGGCGTGGAGCGAGCAGAGCGTGTACGAGTCGGGCCTCGCGCAGATGCTGGCCGCCGAATCCCTCGGCTATTCACTCCGTGTGGATCGCCGAGCATCACTTCAACGACTACGGGCTCTGCCCGGCCCCTCAAGTGCTCGCGTCGTACGTCGCCGCCCGCACCACCAGGTTGCGACTCGGCATGGGCGTGAGCCTCCTGCCCTTGCACCACCCGGTGGACCTCGCGGAGGAGCTGGCGGTGCTCGACGTGGTGAGCGGCGGACGGCTCGATATCGGCATCGGGCGCGGCGGCACGTTGCAGGACTACCAGACGTTCCAGTCCGATCGTGCCGACAGTCGCGAGCGCGTCGAAGAGGGGATCGCGCTCATGCGTCAGGCGTGGAGCGGCGCGCCGTTCGACTTCAAGGGTCGCTTCCACTCCGCCGGAGCGGCTGCACGTGCGCCCGGCCACCACGCAGCGCCCGCATCCGCCGCTCTACATCGCCGCCAACAGCGAGGACAGCGTGCTCTCGGCGGCGCGCCTCGGCCTGCCCGCGCTCTCGTCGTTCTTCGTGCCGGTCCCGGAGCTCCAGCGGCGCCACACGCTCTATCGCGAGACGGCGCTCGCCGCCGGTCGCACGGAGCCTGAGATCGCCGCGCTCGAGCGTCAGGGATGGGGCATGCGCGTGGTGTACGTCGCGCGTGGGCACGACGAGGCGCTGCAAGCGACCGAGGCGCCGTTCATGAGCTATCAGCGTCGGATGTCGGCCCTGCGGTCGGACGCCGCCGGCGGCTCGGTCCCGAGCTCGTTCGATCGCTCGCTGCTGCGCCTGCGCGCCTTCCAGGACTACCTGGCCGACGGCTGGGCGCTCATCGGCACGCCGGACGAGGTGCGAGACGGTCTGAATCGCTACCTCGACGCCACCGGCTACGAGCGCGTCCTGCTCCTGATGGCGCTGCCGGGGCTCTCGACCGATCTCGCGTTGCGGTCGATGCGGCTCTTCGCCGACGAAGTCGCGCCCAAGCTCGCACGTCGCCGCTGAGCACGCTTGACTGCGCGTCCGCGCCGAGACACGATATCGCCGGGGAGAGAGCCATGACCAAGTCCTTGGGGCTGCTGACGGAAGCCATCCTGGAGCGCGATCAACCCCGCACGACCGACCTCTTTTTCCGGATGGTGAAGCGAGACGGCCAGTCGCTCGAGCGACGCGCTGGACGTCGTGACGACCGCCGAGGCGCCGTTCGTACAGGTGCCGAGCCACATCAACGTCCGCGACGGCCAGATCACGCTCATCAACAACGACCACACGATTCTCGGGCTGCGGACCGCCGCGAGCCTGGCCCCGTATCTGCCCGAGCAATACCGCATGCTCCCGTTCCTGCAGGGCGTGTGGTACATCCCCGCGGGCCTCGATATCTGGAACCAGCTCCTCGGCCGCTATCCCGGCCGATACGCGACGATGAAGGGCATGAACGTCCCGCCGCCGAGCTACGGCCCGGTCGTGTGGCACCGGGAGCAGCAGCCGATCGTGCAGGAAGGTCCCCTCGAGGAGCGGCTGCACGCCCACATGGTGGCGACGATCAGTGGCGACGTGCGGCAGTCGTACGGTCTCTTCCTCGGGCTGGCCCAAGACGAGCGCGCGCGGGCGCTCCTGCGCGATCAGATGCTCTTCCTGGGCTCGATCGATCTGCAAGATACGGTGGTCGGGCGCAAGGCGCGCAACACGGGCCACAAGGCATTGCGCGCCCGCGCGGCGACGGACCTGGCCGAGCATCATCGGCTGGGATCGGTCTCGCGGCGTCTTCTACATCTGCGTGCCGGACATGGCGGTCGGCCCGCTGTACTACTCGCTCTACGACGCGGCGTGCGTGACGGTCAGCGCCGAGTTTCCGGACTCGGGCAAAGGCCTCAAGCAGGCGAACACGGCGCCGCTCGCCCCGGCCGAGGTCGAGGAGATGGTTCAGCTCCTCGATGGAGGCCGACGCGCCGACGGTCTGGAACCTCGTCACGACGCACCTGCGAAACGGCAAGTCGCTGACGAGCCTCGGCGACACGATCCAGATCGGCGCCGCGGAGCTGATCCTGCGGACGACGGTGCCGCGGCAGTTCACCGACGGCCAGCATCCGTTCGACTACTGCAACGTGGCGAACTACTGGATGCGGACGAGCCAGAATCCGTATCAGCCGCGCGTGCTGTACATGATGGCCAACTTCGTGAACGACGTCGCGCGCTCGAACAAGCTTCACGCCTCGCTGCTCGAGCGAGAGCGCGCCGGGTTCGACCGGACCGGCCGGTCGCCGCAGGAGCTCCTGCAGGAGCTCGACGAGGCCATCCTGGCGTTCGACATCGCGCGCACCACCGCGGTGGCCGACGCGTATCTGAAGTCGGGCGCGGACCGGTCGGCGTATTTCGCCGCGATCGCGCTCACGGCCTGCAAGTTCCAGGACGATCCGCACAACCAGAAGATCACGCACTCGTCGTTCGAGGAGTACGGGCACAACTCGACGCATCTGCGGGATCGACTGCTGCTCGCGTCAGCGCGGCTACTGGCGGGCTGGCCGAAGATGCCGGGCGAGCGCGATTGCTACGGCCGCTTCATGAAGGAGTGGATCAACAACTGAGCGCGCCGAGCCATCGGCTCGACGCGCCCGTCGCGAGACGGGAGCGCTATTCGGGGTCGACCTGAACCCAGCCGGTCAGGCGCATCGTCCCATCGCGGTCGGCTGACCGGCGATCTTCCTTGCGGCGCTCGACCACGGGCGTCCGATCCTCCCGACGACGATCAGTGCGGCGGCGATCGAAGATCACCCGCACGCCACGGTCGCCATCGAACGCGAACGCCAGCGAGTTGAAGCGCTCCGGAAGATCCCGCGACACGATGAACAGGGCCGGACGGCTCGGGGCCAGGGTCGAGCGGTACGCGGGTCGTGCTGGAATGAGGACTGTCATCGGCCCAAGGATAGACCGGGACCCGCACAGGACCCAAGAATTGACGTGAGCCCTCACGCCGGCCCGGCCACGCGCTTGAGGAGGTCGATTTCGTCGAGCATCCGCCCGAGACCGAGGACCACGCAGCACGTCGGGTCCGGGGCGACCTTCACGGGGAGCTGCGTCTCCTGGACCAGGAGCCGGTCGAGTCCTCGCAGGAGGCTTCCACCGCCCGTCAGCACGAGGCCCGAGTCGACCAGGTCGGCCGCCAGCTCGGGCGGAGTCCGCTCCAGGCAGGTCCGGATGGTCTCGATGATCGTCGTGACGGGCTCGCGGAGCGCCTCCCGGATCTCGTCCTCGTTGAGGGTGATCGTCTTCGGGATGCCGTCCGCCAGGTCCCGGCCCCTTGACCTCCAGGGAGCGGGTGGGGCCCTCGCTCGGGCAGGCCGAGCCCAGGGTGAGCTTGAGGTCCTCGGCCTGACGCTCGCCGATCAGGAGGTTGTAGTGCTTCCTGATGTGCTGCAGGATCGCCTCGTTCATCCCGTCGCCGGCGACCCTGACCGAGGTGCAGAAGATGACCCCGGCCAGCGAGATCACCGCGACCTCGGTGGTGCCGCCGCCGATGTCCACGATCAAATTTCCGCCCGGCTCCTGGACCGGTAGCCCGGCCCCGATCGCCGCCGCGACCGGCTCCTCGACGAGGTAGACCTCGCGCGCTCCCGCGTGGCGTGCGGAATCCCGGACCGCCCGGCGCTCGACCTGGGTGATCCCGGCCGGCACCCCGATCACGACCTGGGGTTTGAGGACCGTCCGGAGCCAGCGCTGGGTCCGCGCGATGAAGTAGCCGAGCATCCGCTCGGTCATCTCGAAGTCCGCGATGACCCCGTCCTTCAGGGGGCTGGATGACCCGGATCTCCGGGGAGTGCGCCCGATCATCGCCTTTGGCCTCGTTGCCCACGGCCAGGATCGAGTGGTCGTCCTCGTGAATCGAGACGATCGAGGGCTCGTTCACAACGATGCCTTCGCCACGCACGTAGACCAGGGTGTTCGACGTCCCCAGGTCGATCGCGAGGTCTCTCGAGAACCTGTGCAAAGAACATCAGTACCCCCTCTCGGCAATAGTCGCGAGAACTCAGGGTATGGGCGCCGACAACAGAAATTTCGGGTCGCAGCCGAGGACCGTGAGGCTGGGGCCCCGCGTCGGGCGAGCCGGAACAGGTCGTGCGACCAGGACGTCGGTGCCCGCCGTCAGGTGAGTCGTGAACCAGATCTTAGCCGGCGGTTGCGCGGACGGCGTCGAGGAACTGAGGCCCGGTGAACGGCTTGTAGAGGAGGGCCGCCCCGGCGTCGCGAAGGGCTTTGTCCGCCTCTTCCCCGACGGGACCGGCCGTGATGAAGATGAATCGGTGGCCGACGGCCGTGCCGCGGGCCGCCACCTGTCCGAGGAGCTCGAGCCAATCGACCCCGTCCAGGTTGAAGTCGGCGACGACCAGATCGATCCCGTCGCGGAGGTGCTGACGGGCCTCGTCGGCGCGGGCCACGGTGAGCGCCGTGCAGCCTGTGGGCTCCAGGTGCTCGAGGAGGATCTTCTGGACGGCCTGGTCGTGCTCCACGATGAGGATGCGCTTGCCGTCGAGGTTGATCGACGGCCCGGTCTCGTCGGGGCGGATCCGCCGGCGCTGCCGACGGGCAGGTCGATCGTGAACGTCGCGCCGTGGCCGGGCTTACTGTCGGCCGTGATGTGGCCTCCAGTGCTCGCGGATGATGCCGTAGGAGATGCTGAGGCCGAGACCGGTGCCCGCCGAGCCCTTGGTGGTGACGAAGGGGTCGAAGATCTTCGGCAGGACGTCGGCGGGAATGCCCGGGCCGGTGTCCTCCAGGGAGATCAGGACGCGGTCGGTGCCGAGCGCCCGGGTCGTCACCTTCAGGCGGCGCTGACCTTCCGGCAGCTCGGCCATGGCCTGCTTGGCGTTCGTCACGAGATTGACGAGGACCTGCTGGAGCTGGTTGCCGTCGGCCCACACCGGCGGCAGACCCGCCTCCATGTCCCGGTCGACCTTCACGCTCTCGATCCGGAGGTCGGCCGAGGTGAGCGCCAGGACCTTGTCGATGAGCTCTTCCAGCAAGACGTGGCGCCGCTCGAGGGGCATCTGGCGCCCGAAGGTCAAGAGGCCGCGCACGATGTGGCGGGCCGCGTCGGTCGACTCGCGGATCATCTGCGCGTATTCCTTCAGATCGTCGGGCGCCTGCTGCTCGAGGATGTCGCTGGCGCCCACCAGCACCGTGAGCGGGTTGTTGAGCTCGTGGGCGACGCCGGCGACGAGCTCGCCGAGCGCGGAGAGCTTCGCGGCCTGGATCATCTGCTGCTGGGCGAGCGTGAGGCGGAGCTTCTGGTCCTCGACGACTTCCTGCAGCCGCTGCGCCGCCTGCTGGGCTTCTTCGAAGAGGCGCGCGTTGTCGACGGCGTACGCCGTGTAGGTGGCGAGCGCGTTGAGGAACTGCAGGTCGGTCTGACTGAACACGCCGGTCGAGCCGGGGGCGACTTCCTTCTTGGAGAGGTTGACGACGCCGACGATGCGCTCGGCGACGCGCAGCGGCATGCAGATGAACGATCCGCCGCCGTAGCGCGGGTCGTTCTGCTGACCGAACCGCGGATCCTTCTCGATGTCCTCGACCACGACGGCTTCGCCCATCTCGACGACCTTGCCCGCGATGCCCTCGCCGACCTTCACCTCGACGGGCCCTCGGCCGGCCTCCTGGAGCCCGCGCCCGACCGCGATACGCAGGGTCTGGCGCTCGCGGTCGAGCAGCATGATCGACCCGATGCGAGCGCTCACGGCGCGCATCGTGCGCTCGAGAACGTGGGAGAGCAGGTCCTCGATTCGCGGGATGCGGGCGGCCATCTCGACCATGTCGTTGAGCGCGCCGAGCTTGAACACGAGGTCCTCGAGCCGCTCGGTCGACGCGCGCAGCTCGAGGAGCATGCGCCCGAAGGCCTGGGCGATCTCGCCGATCTCGTTCACCTGACCGAGGCCGGGCACCGCCGCGGTCGCGGTCCCCTTCGACGCGGGAGCCGGCGCCGCGAGCTTGTCGGCCGGAGCGGACGGCAGTGCCTGTCCGAGGGCGCGGCCGAGGTCAGCGACGCGCTGCGTGAGCCGGCGGAAGAGGATGTAACCGAGGAGGGCGATCGCGAGGGCGCAGAAGATTCCGACCTGCGCTTCGGTCGACTCCAGCAGCCCGAACCGCCACATGAAGTACACGAAGAGCAGCAGCGGCAGGATGGCGGTCAGCGCGAAGATGGTGCTCGCGGCTTCGCGGAGCTTCACAGAACGGTCACCGACGTTCGATCCTCCAAAGAGGCGCCCAAAGACGAGCCCAATGACGGCCCACGGCAGAGTTCGCTCGCTTTCTCCTAGTGTGCCGGGCGCGTGGCGCAGACTCAAAGGAGAAAACGGCTAGGCAACGAGGCGCCGAAATGCGTCGAGAAATTCTGAAAAATTGGAATGCCCAGGCCAGCGCTCGCGCCAGCCAGGTCGTGCCGGTCGACGCAGATTCTCTCACTCTTTCTGAGAGGTTACGAGGCGATCGGCGCCTGTTAGGCTTGCCAAATCCAAGATCCATTTGCGCCGCCGGGCCCGGAAGCGCGATAGTTCGTCCGGCTTCACTCGAGGATATTGGCGCTCGATGCTGACGGCGAGCAGCAAGGAGGGCTGACGATGGAGTCGAGTCGAGTCATCGCGCTGCTCGCGGCGGTCCTGCTCGCAGCATGTGCGACCGCCGCGCCCCAAGCTCTTTCTCCGCAGCTGGAGGACCACCAGCGGCTCGCCAACGCCCTTCATCCCAGAGTTCAAGTCCAGGGTGGGTGGGCGCCGGAGGACAATCTCGGCGTCGTGCAAACCGTGCCGTTCTGGAAGGGTGGCTTTGGCGGCATCAGTCATCTCGCTCCGGGGAGACATCGTCGGCACACAGTGCGGCCAATACGTGATCGCGGGTCTCCTGGCCCTCCGCGAGCGCAACCGATCTCTGGGGGATCACGGCACGTTGGACGACGCGGCGATCACGAGCCTCGTCGCAATAGGGTGGAGCGAGCAGACTGCGCGTTCCGCGGCGGCCTCGTGTCCCGCGCGCTAGCTCGGCTCGGCGAGCGCTCGGGACACAATCACGCCTCATTGATCCAGTTGGCCTCCGATGTCAGCCTCGAGCTGATAGAGGGCACCCAGATACGCGCCAAGCGCCTGCAGGTGGGCGAGGGCAGTCTCCCGATAGCTTCGCTGAGCATCGAGGAAGTCGAGCAAGCTCTGGCCGCCGCGGCGGTATGCGTACTCGACGGTGTCGCGGGCCTGGGTCGCCTTGGGCAGATACACGTCTCGCAGCGAAATCACGCGCTCGCGCTGGATCAGCGCGGCCTGCCGGTCCGTGTCGAGGGCGGCCAGCACCTGGAGCGCGGTGCGCCTCACGCACCGCGTCCACGCGGGTGATCTCGGCCTGGGTTCGGGCGATCTCCCCTGATTGCGATCGAAGATTCGAAGCGGGAAGCCGAATCCGATGCCGATGGTATTGTCCGGTCCAATCCGCTGGTACTCGAGCTGCGGCGTGATATCCCACCACGCGTTGGCCCGCGCCAACCGGTTGTCTGCTCGGGCGCGCTCCCGATCGGCCTCCGCCGCTCGTAGATCTGGACGGTTGTCCAGCGCCCGCCGCACGAGCAGTGCTCGATCGAGTGAAACCTCCTTGAAGTCGATGCCCGCCGACGACCTCGAAATCCTCGGCGATATTCACGCTCCCAGCGGCCGTACGCAGGGCGATTCGCGCGGCCGCCGAGGGCTTGACGCGCATCGGCGGCATCGCGCGCGAACGTGAACCGCTGCACCTGAATGCGCAGCAGCTCGAGCTCCGAGATGTCGCCCTTCTCCGCGCGGATGCGCTGGATCCGCTCCCGTGTCGTCGAGCGTGTTGAGGTTGGCTTCAGCCAGGGCGAGCTGCTCTCGAGCGATCAAGGCCGCCGGCGAAGGCACTCTTGACCTGCAGGACCACCTGGCGGCGTGCATCGTCCAGCTGGTACGTCGTCACCTGCGTGGCGGCTCGCGCCGAGTCGATCCGGCGCTGGCGCTTGCCCCCAGCTCGATCGGCTGGCCCACGTTGACCGTGTACTGCGCGTCCTGCTGCGATTGGCCGGGTCTGAGCTGCTCGGCCAGGAAGTTCATCGTCGGATTTAGCCGCAGCGCCGCGGTCGTCTCACCGGCCTTGGTCGCGAAGAGCGCGGCCTGCTGCGGCCATCAACGTCGGGTTTTGCTTGAGGGCGAGCTGGAGCGCCTCGTCAAGCGACACCCGATTCAACGGCTGTTGGCCAGCCACGAGGGATGGGGCCACGAGCGCGACCACCAGACTGACTATGACGACCAGCACGCAGCGCATAGCTCCTCCCGACTCAGTACGACACGGTTGTGAAGTGCAGGCGGCCAGCGGCAAGCGGATGCTGACGGTCGCTCCTTCCCTGGGCGGCTGGATACCCTATGCTGCCGCCCTGGCCCTCCAGGAGGACGCGACAGATCGCGAGGGCCGAGCCCCACGCCCGGCACGTCACCGCCTCGCGCGGTGCTGCCCCGATAGAACCGCTCGAACAGGTGCGGCAGCTCGTTCGCCGGGATGCCCGGGCCGGAATCCGAAATGGCGACGACGGCCGTGCCCGCCTTCCGGTGTGACCTGGATCCGGATCCGGCTTCCAGGCGGCGAAAACTTCACGGCATTGTCCAGAACGTTGCCGACGACCAGGCTGCCGCACTCGGCGCGACCTTGATCGTCAGGTCGGCCCGGAGCGTCGACGAGGACGGCGACGTCGCGCCGGGATGCCTCTGGGGCCAGGCCGGGAGACCGCCTGCTCCGAGGATCGGGGTCAGACGAACCGACTGGGGCTGAGACGCGGGTGATTCGCCCGCGTCCAGAGCGCGCCAGGGTCAACAGCCTGTTCGTCAGCCCGGAGAGCCATTCCACCTCGTGCAGGCACGACCGAAGCGCCTTCTCGTACTCGGTCGATCGCGCGGGCGGCGGAGCGTCACCTCCAGCTCGGCGCGCAGACGGGAGAGCGGCGAGCGAAGCTCGTGCGACGCGTCGGCGGTGAACCGGCGCTGCGCCTCGAAGACGCGCTCTGATCCGACCGAGCATTCCGTTGAGCGTTCTCGACCAGCCGAGCCATTTCGTCCCGACTGCCCGGGTGGGGCAGCCGCTCCGTGAGCGCCGAGGCCCCGATGACCCGCGCCACGACTGACGATCCGGTCGGGATCGGAAGAAGGATGGCCCGCGTCAGCATCGCCCCGGTCAGCGCCACGGCGCCGAGGATCGCCGCGGACATCGCAAGGAACAGTCTGCGCGCCGATCGGATCGCCGCACGGGCGTCATCGAGCGACCCGGCGACCTGGATGGCGTAGCGTGTGCCTCCGATCTCCACCGGAACCGAGAGCAGCCGAACCGGCTCGTCGCCGAAGTCCTCGAGAGTCTCGAACACCTGCTCGCCGGCGCGAAGGCGACCGGAGCAAGGAAGGCGGCGCGGGTAAGCTGCGCCGTCCCAAGGTTAGCGCTCCGGGCCACCGTCTGGCCGTCCACGGTTCACGACCTGGATGAACTTGTCGAGACGGCGGAAGGAGGGCGGGCGACGTCCCGAATGATTTCTCGTGAATGCGAGGCGGCAGGCTCGGGCCGGTCGAGCGCGGCCGTCGCCTCGGCCTGAGCCAGGTCGAGCAAGGACTCGTCGAACTCGCCGAGCACCATTCGCGAGAAGATCACAGTCCGCCCCGAAGGCCGCCAGGCACGAGGATGATGCCGACGGCGCCGAGGTGCTCGCACGAACACGCGAGCCTTGAGATTCAAGTGCATCAGGGGCCGTCGGGGCCGATCATGTAGCCCCGGCCGCGAATCGTGTGGATCAACGGTGATCGGCGGCCGTGGTCGATCTTTCTCCGCAGACGGCTCAGGTGCACCTCGAGCAGGTTGGGGCTCATGTCGAGCTCGGACACCCAGACATGCTCAGTGACCGCGCTGCGCGGGACGACCGCACCGGCATGCCGCATCAGCACCTCGAGAATCGCGTACTCCTTCGCCGTGAGCACGATGGGCTGTCCACCCCGGGCCACGTGCTGGCTCACGGTGTCGAGCTCGAGATCGGCGACCCGCAGCACGACAGGGCGGCTCAGCTCCGAGCGCCGCAGCAACGCACGGATGCGCGCCATGAGCTCGGAGAATCCGTATGGCTTCATCAGATAGTCGTCGGCGCTCGCATCGAGTCCCGGTCACCCGGTCCTCCAGCGCATCGCGCGTCCTTGTCCGGCAAGAGCCAATCCAGCACGATCGCCGCGTAGGTGTTCACGCTGGCCATCTCATCGCCGGCCTCCCGTCGACGCGACGTCCAGGACCAGCCCTTCCTCGCGCAGGCCCGTGGCCAGCAATTCGGCCGCCTTCCGGTCGTCCTCGATGACCAGGATTCTCGCCATGTCGCCAGCCGTTTCGTCGTCCGTCCTCAGCCATCGGATCTTTGCACCAGCAAACCTGACGGACTCCTTAAGACGCCGGCCGCCGCCTTCGCACGGCGGCCCGGCGCGTTTAGGTTCCCGTCAGGACGCGTGCGTGAGACTCACGCGTGCGTCGAGGTCTCGATGAGTGAAGTCAACGGTATGACGCAGGGTCCGATCGTCTTCCTGAGCGCATGGTCGAGATCGGCTCGAGGATCTCGCCCGGTGACCTGGCTGGAGGAGACGAAGAGGCAGGCTTCAGGAAATCTTCACGTTGCCTCCAGTGCGTTCCGGCGCGATGGGGTCGCCCGAGGTCAGCGTGTTGGGCAAGGCGTAGCCCGCCGCGAACCATGCGGCGGCGGAGGAGGACTCGGTGATGCTGTCACGGCGCAACTTGCTCAAGCTGGGGAGGCGCTGCGGCCGCTACGCTTGGGCGCATTGGGTTTCCGGCCGAGGCGAAAGTTTCGCGGACGGAGACCCGCCTCCGGGAAGAAAGCCAGGCAGCCAGATCAGCGGAGGCACCTTCCGCATACGCATCGCGCAGTCGCGCGTGCACTTCGATCCCCACCAGACGGCCGCCTACTCGACGATGGTCCGCTCTCGTTCGCGTATAGCCGACTGGTGACGATCAAGACCGGCACGACCATCGTCCCGGGCACGCAGCCCTGGACAGCGACCTCGCGCAATCCTGGGACGCGCGTAGGGAGATACGGTCTACGTCTTCCAGACTCGCGACAGGGCGTCCGGTGGCACCCAAGCCGCCGGTCAACGGGCGCGAGTTGACCGCCGATGACGTCGAAATGCTACGCTACGACCGTTTCCTGACGAGCGAAGGCAGCGCCGAACCGGCGCCCTCCTGGAGATGGTGGACAAGGTGGAGGCCCCGGACAAGTGCACGGTGAAGTTCACGCTGAAGGAGCCCAACGCCTGGCTCGTCGACCGCCTGGCCTCCACCTCGACCTGGATCATTGCCAGGGAATGCGTCGAAAAGTACGGCGACCTCAAGAGTGGGAATCGGTCGTCGGCACCGGCCCGTGGATGTTGGAGCGTTACGAGCCGGGCGCCAGGATCAGCTTCGTCCGCAACCCGAACTGCTTCTATCCCAAGCTGCCGTACGCGGACGCGGTGGAGCTCACGATCGACCCCGATTCGAACGCGGCGTTGGCCGCGCTTCTTGGCGGGAAAGTTCGACTTCGGCCCCGGAGCACGGCATGACGATCCGCCGGGGCGACTGTGGCATGCCGCCAGGAAGAAACTCGGTCACTGGTGGCTGCCGACTGCAAACCCGCGAGTTCCTCATTGCCCTCCGGCAGATCGCCGCGATGAAGCTCGACCAGGATCCGCTCAAGGACGTGCGCGTTCGCCGGGCGATCGCCATGGCTGACAACTGGCGCGAGAGTCCTCGAGCGCAATCCGTTGGTCGCAGGGAAGGGCGCGCCCAACCCGGTCACTCCCCGCCGCGCTCAAGGAGTGGTCAGTCCCGATCGAGGAGCTGCCTCCCGAGGGCCAGAAGCTCTACGAGCCCTTTGATCCGGCGGGCGCCAAGCAGTGCTACTCGCCGCGGCCGGCTATCCCGGCGGCATCAAGATCCCTGTCGAGACGACGGCGGGGTGCGGCCCGAATGGATGGACTGCTGTCCAGGCCACCGCTCAAGAACTGGAAGGCTGCTGGCATCGAGGCGGAGCTCAAGGTGCAGGACTACGAAGCCTTCTGTCTCCAGCTCCGTCTACGGCAAGTTCGACAAGATGATGCTCGCCGTGCGCGACGGCGCAACTGACCCCGACTCCTATCTCGACGGCGCTGCTGCCCGGCGAGCCCGCTCAACGCATCCGGCGTCAACGATCCCAAGCTCACGGAGATGATCAAGCGCCAGCGGCGCACCTTCAAGCGACAGAGCGCGCCGGGACATCGTCTACGACATCCAGCGCTATTGCTCGCAGCAGGTGCATTACGCCTGCGGCCCTTCGGCGAGCGTGGTGGCGCGCGTGGATGCCGCACGTCAGGAACTTCGGCCCGAACATCGGGCCCCGACTACGGAGGCCGGCTCATGTCCGCCTGGCTCGACAAATCAACTCAATAACGCGCCCGCTCGGTCCTCGCCCTCCTGGTGCGTCCTCCTCGCCGGGTCCGTCGCCTCGGCCCACGACGAGCGGTTCTCCACCTCCAACGTGGAGGTCAAAGGCCGAACGAGGTGCTCTGGACGGTGGACGTGGGATGGCGGGCCTCGAGAAGGTCATCGAGCTCCCGGCCGGTGAGCTCGAGCTCACCGAGGCCCAGCTGCAGGCGGCGAATCGGACATCGTCGCCTACCTGCTCAAGAGTGTCTCAAGGTCGAGATCAACGGCAGCCCGGTGGAGTGCGGAAGCCTGGAGCGCTGGAGCCGGTCTATGCCACCGGCACGACCGGCCAGAAGTACATCTCGTACGCGCGACAGCGTTCCGGTTCCCTTCGACCGCCGAGGTGAAGCGCGTTCAACTCTCCTCCGCGCTCTTCTTCACCGTCATCAGGAACCACCAGGCGCGGTCACTCGTCTCGTGGGCGGGCGTGCAGAGGTCTACAACAAGTACACGGTCCGTACGAGCTCGACCTGACCTTCTCGCGCGACTCAACCCGACGATCCTGGGACACCGCGCGTAGAGTTCATCCTGTGGGGATGCATCACATCTTCGTCGGGTACGACCACATCGCGTTCCTCCTGGCGTTGCTCCTCGCGGCGCAGAAGCTGCGCGACATGGTGCGCGTGGTGACGTCGTTCACCGTCGCCCACAGCATCACGCTGCTCCGCGCGGCGCTCGATCTGGATCCGCCTGCCCGGCGCGGTGACCGAATCGCTGATCGCGGCGTCGATCGTCTACGTGGCCGCGGAGAACTTCTTCATCACCGGAGGGACGGTACCGGTGGGTGCTCACCGTTCGCGTTCGGCGCTGGTCCACGGGCTGGGCTTCTCGAGCGTGCTGCGCGACCGGCTGCAAGATCTTCGAGTCCATCCTCGATGCCCGTCGTGTCGTTCAATCTCGGCGTCGGAGCTCGGCCAGATCTCGATTCTGCTCGTCGTGCTCCCCGTGCTCACGTCTGATCCGCAGGGCGCCCGACGAGCAAGGCGACGGGAACGGCGCCAGTGGTGGTTGGTCCGGGTGGGCTCGACGCCGATCCTGCTCCTGGGCTCCTTCTGGCTCGTCGACCGCGTCTTGCCAGCTCGGCCTCATGCCCTTCTGAGGCGCAGGCGCGGTCCTCCACTTCGCCGGAGCAATCTCCGCGCGCTTCGCCCTCGAATGAATTCGCGCGCGTGCCTCCATGTCTTGTGCCCGCCGCGGCTCCTGTTGACTAGATCTTGCGCAGAAAGCCCGCGAAGATTCTCGAGGACGGGGGCCACGTCGGGGGTGCTCCCGGTCCCGAGCGCCTTCTCGGGGATTGGCGAGCGCGCGCCGATACCGCGAAGCTCCGGCTTGCAAAAGTACTTTCCCTGCGCCTCGTAGAGCCCTGGCGAGGCTGTCGAGGACCGTCGCCGCGTCCGGGATGCTCGGGTCCTAGACGCCTTCTCGAGGATGGCGAGCGCGCGCCGATACCGCACGACTCGGCCTGCGGGTACTCGCCCTGGGCCTGGGCGAGCTCTGCCAGACCGGTGAGGCTGCCGGCGACGGCCGGGTGCTCCAGCCCCAGCGCCTTTCCCTGATGGCAGAGCGCACGCTGGATATCTCGGCTCCCGCCTGCGCGTACTTGCCCTGAGCGCGCTCGAGCTCCGTGGCCAGGTTGTGCAGGCTCGTCGCCACGTCCGGGTGCTCCGGCCCCCAACGCCATTCTCCTGAATCGCAAGCGCGCGTCGCTGCAGACGGCTCGCTCTCTTCGGACTTGCCCTGGGCGGCGTAGAGCAGCGCCGGGGGTTGTTGAGGTTCGCGGCGAGGTTCGGGTGCTCCGGGCCCCAGCGTCTTCTCCGGGGATCGCGAGCGCACGCCGATACGGCGGCTCCGCCTCCGCGTACCGGCCACCTGGGCGAGATCAAAGCCCTGCGAGGTTGTTCAGGCTCGCGGCCACGTCCGCGCGTCCTCCGGCCCTCGCGCGACTTCCTCGGCGATCGCCAGGGCGCACGCCGATACAGCAGCGGCTCGGCCTGCGCGTACCTACCTTGAAGGCGCGAGTATGATAGAGTCCCGCCAGATTGTCGAGGCTCGCCGCCACGACCAGGTCCTCCGGCCCCGAGGACGCCCTCTTCGATCGCCAGGGCCCGCCGATAGAGCGGCTCTGCCTCCGCGTACTTGCCACGGCAGGTGCGGTAGGGGCTTGCCAGAGTTGTTGAGGCTCAGAGCGAGGCGCCGCTTCTCTCGCCCGGCGTCTTCTCGCGGATCGCGAGCGCCCGCCGGTAGAGCCGCTCCGCCTCTCCCGGTACCGATTAGCTTGAGCGCGGTAGAGTCCCGCGAGGGTGTCGAGACTCTCGGCCCACGTCCGGGTGCTCCGGCCCGAGAACTTTCTCCTGAATCGCGAGGGCACGGTGGGCACGCGGAATCGCCTCGGGAATTTCCGGCGGCGCTGTGAGCGTCGCAGCCTCTGATTCGGGCGCCGGGCCTCGGCGAGGCTCCTCGTCGTTTGGAGATGCCTGGGCCAAGGCGATCGACGGTGGCGCGCGCGAGCGAGCCCGGCTAACAGCAGCACCCATGCGTGAGGTACACGGCGGGTCCGAGATCCGGCGGGCCGGACCTATTCGTGCGTGTGCATCGGCAGCGCATCGTGCACGTGCGCTGCGATGCGATGGTGATGATCGCCACCCTGCCCATCGGGATCGGCGCGTGAACGGACATGCTGCCCAGATGCGGCAGGTGGTGCTGGAAGTTGGTGGCGTGACGGCCTTCGCGACGTCGTGACCTCGCCAACCGAGAGCGTCCCCGGAACGGTGATGTTCAGGTCCGCGTGCAGCCGGTGACCGATCCACCGAGCTCGCACGTCGGTGACTCTCCGCGACCCCCCGGCACGTGGCCGGCGAAAGCGTGCACGATATCGTGGAGCGCCTGGGTTTCGACGCCGTCGAGCGCCCGGCGGACGATCGACCCGGCCGGTGCCACTGGCAGAGCACGAAGATCGCGACCGAGATCGCAGCAGGCCCACGATGGGATCAGCGGCGGAGTGGATAGCCCCAGGCCCACACGGCGATCGCCCCGGGCAAAACGGCAAGGCTCGTCCACCCGTCGACGCGTGCGTGGTAACCGTCGGCCACGAGAGCGGCACTGCCGATCTGGCGGCCGATCCTGATACGGAAGACGGCAACCGCCTCGTTGCCGATGAAGCCGATCACCGAGGCCACCATGACCGCCCACAGCAGCGCCACGGGTTCAGGTGGAGCAGACGATGTATGGCGGCGTAGGTGGCGGCGATGGCACTGGCGAGGATCGTCACGATGATCGCCAGCCCTGCCGGAGGTCCCTCGAGCGACCCAGGCCGTAAGTGAATCGGGGCGTGGCACCCGGCGCGCCAGCCAGGACGCCACGCCAGAGCGGGATCGCCGTAGCGGCGTCGGCAGAAGTTAGTGAATCGTGATCGGCGAGCAAGGCCACGCTGCCGGACATCAGCACCACCCCGGTCTGGATCGCGGCGGTGACCATGAGCCCGACGAAGGACCACTTCAACGCCGACAGCCCCCGGTTGCTCGAGGCGATGGACGGATCGACGATGCCGTGCGCGTGAGCGCATGACCATGCCCCTCACCGTGGTCATGCGCGCGGGCTTCCTCGCCCGGGTCATGATCGGCATGGTGATGTCTCATCCCGATTCGACCCTCAAGCGGTCGGCGATCCGGCGAGTCGCCACCGATGCAAGAGCGTCCTGGCGCCACCCGGGATGAGAAAGAGGCCGGCCGTGGCCAGCATGACAGGCCCGGTCGGCGGCAGAGAACACGAATGACAGATAGAAACCGACGAGAGCCGCCGACACGCCGAATGCGACTGACAAGAAGAATGCCGGCCCCAGCCGCTCCAGTGAGTGTCAAGGCCCCCGAGGCCGGGATGACCATGAAGGCGAAGACGGCAGCGCCCCGATGGACATGATGGACACGGCGATCGTGAAGGCGATGGTCAGGAGGAGGATCCGGTTGAAGAGTCGCGTCCTCATTCCGCAGGCAGTCGCGGTCTCCGGGTCCAGCGAGGTGAAGATGAACTCCTTGTACAGGAGAGGTGGATCAGCAGGACCACGACGGCGGTCACCGCCTGTACCCGCAGCTGCTCGACGGAGACGAAGACCGAGTTGCCGAAGAGGATGTCCCTCGATGGCGTGCGCCTCAGCACTCAGCAGATCGAGGACCACCAACGTGAGACCGGCCGGCAGCACGTAGCCGATACCCAGGATGCTCTCGCGTGATCCGCTTCTCACTCACTTGCCGGGCCAGAATGAGCGCCGCCAGACAGGCAAACACGACCGACGTCAGCCCGGACCGCTCAACTGGCGACTTCACCTCGCTCGCGTGATGGCCGAGGAGGGCGGCGACCAGGAAGGCGCAGGCGACGCCCAGCGAGGAGATCTGGGAGATCGCCGCGCTGACGAACACGATCCGCTTGAGAATGACGTAGACACCCAGGAAGGCGCTCACGAGCGCGACGAGCAGGCCGGCCAGGATTCCATTTTGGAGAATCGGCAGCGCGTCGAGAAAGGTCATCCCGTTCCGCTCTGACGAGCAGGAGGCTCGAGAGGAGGGGGATCGATCGCACGAAGTCCACGACTACCTCTCGGCCCTCGGGTCCGCTCGACCCGTGCGCGAACAGGAATTTCCGGCCGCCGAAGGAGTGTACGTCGACGCTCAGCCGGTACACATCCTTGAGCGTTTGGGCGTTCAACAGCTCGTCGGTCATGCCGGTTCTGAAGACACCTCCGTCGCCGTGGATGAGCATCCAATTGCCTGGCGTGGTTCGCGACCAGGTTCAACGAGTGACTGATCATCAGAGATGGTCAGCCCGGATGCTGCGGTGCAGATCGGAGATCAGCTCCATAATCCCGGCCTCTCCCGCGATGTCCATCCCATCCGTGGGCTCGTCCAGCACGAGCACGTCCGGCTCGGGCGCGAGCCCTCGAGCGATCAAGGTTCGCTGTTTCTGTCCACCCGACAGCGAGCGGAAGGGCTTGCGGGCGAGATGGGCGATTCCCACGCGCTCCATGTAGCGAAGGGCAAGTCCTCGATCGGCCCGTGTCACTCGTCGGCACGGCCCGATGCGGGGGTACCGGCCCATGACCACCACGTCGAGCGCGGGCAGCGGGAAAATATCGTCGATCACCGCCGCGCTGCGGGACGTATCCGAAGCTCAAACCCGCGCGTGCGCTCGATCCGACCGCCGAGCGCCGGGATGATGCCGAGGAGCGTCTTGAGGAGCGTGGTCTTGCCGGCGCCGTTGGGACCGACGATGCCCCACCAGTCGCCCTGGTCGATCGAGAGATTGATGTCCGACAGAAGCGCGGTGTGACCGTAGCCGATCGCGAGGCTTGTGCACCGCGAGGAGCGTGGACATCAGGGGAGCGGTCTGACGGCGTTCAACGCCTGCGTCAACCATCGCATAGAGTTGATCGAAGAAGGCGAAGTAGTCGTCGACGCCAGTCGGCCTGACTCACCGACGACTGCAAGATCACCACGGAGGCCCCTACGGCGCCGGCGATCTCTTTGGTCATGGCCAGATCCTGATACGGCTCGGCAACGACCAGCTTCGCTCGGCTCTGGCCGCCATTCGCGCGATGAGTACGGCTTTCTCGTCCCGATCAGTGCGGGTTGTCCAGGTTCGTGGAGGCGGGCAACAGCGGCTCGCTCGGCTCGATATAGCCCACGATCTTCAGACCGTGCCGTTGGGCCAGATAGGTCCAGCTCCGATGGGTAGCTCACGATCTCCATCCCCTCGAAGGGCTTCATCCGCGCATCCCATTCGACCGAGCTTCTCCCTCAGCTTCGCGGCGAACCGGTCGTAGTTCGCCTGGAAGACGGTCGCGTTCGCCGGGTCCAGCAGAACGGAGCTTGTCCAGGATGGCCTTCGCGATCGAATTGCCGTTCGCCGGGTCGAGCCAGTAGTGGTGGTTGTAGCCGGCCGTGAGATCCGGCGGTTTCGAGACGACGAGGGACTGCAACGCCACGAGTCCTCTGATCGGGGAGAGCCTTCACGTCCCCGGGATCGTAGGGGATCAGCGCCGCACCGATCGAGGCATCCAGATAGCCGGGTTTGCCTTCTCGAATCCGTGCATTCGTGCACTCGGCGAGGAGCGGTTGGAAGCCAAGCCGTCTCGAGACCCTGGCCGTTCACGATCAGAAGGTCCGCCCGGTTCAGGGACACCGAGAAGCTGCGTTTCGGGACGATCGCATGAGGGTCCTGAGTACCCTGGCGAGGTACGCGACGTTGATACGGTCCCCGCCGACGACTCGCGCGATGGCCGCCGCGTGCTCTGGTGGTCGCCACGACGCTTGACCTTGGCCTCGGCCCTCGCGTGGACCAGCGCCGTCAGGCCGAGCACGAGGAAGATGAGCCTTGTGTCTCGACGGGCCGGTCAATGACGGCCGGGCTTGCCTGCAGAGCCGGGATGATCTCCCGATAGAGCTTCTCGAAGAAGTCGGAACGGCGTCCGGATTCCCAGGTCTTCGCTGATCGGGCTGGGGAGGATCAGGGCCTTCGCGCCGGTCTGCCGCGCGATCTCGTCGATGATCGGCCGGTTCTGGTAGGTCTCCGCCAGGATGATCTTGACGCTGCTGCGCTTCATTCGGTCGACCAGCGACGCCATGTAGGCTGCGCTGGGCGGCAGAGTCTCCTTCGGTTCGATGTAGTCGAAGACCTGGAGGCCGTGTCGTCGCAGTAGATAGTTCCAGCTCCGGTGGTAGCTGACGAGCTGCATTCCGCGGAACGGCTCCATCTGCTTGTCCCATTCCTTGAGATGCTCGCCGAAGTGCGCCGCGAACTGCTCGTAGTTGCCCCGATAGTACGCCGCGTTGGGCAGGTCAACCTCGGCGTACTTGTCGGCGATGTTCTTGCGCGATGATCGTCGTGTTGCCCGGATCGAGCCAGTAGTGGTGGTTGCCGAGCCGCATCGTACCGCCCACGCCGAGGTTGAGGATGAAGAACGGAGTCCCCTCGATCTCTTCCGACGAATACGGGATGATGTCGACCCCGATCGAGCAGTTCACGAAGCCCGGGTGCCCTTCCATGATGTTCGCGTTTCTCGCGTTGACGAGCGCGGTGTCCAGCCAGCCCAGCTCGATCAGCTGTCCGTTGGCCACCAGGAGATCGGCCTTTGTTGAACAGCACCGAGTAGCTCGGCTTGACGGCGATGGTGTGGGATTCTGGGATCCCTTCACGATCACGCTCAACCTTGACTCCGGTCGGCGCCGACCACTTTCGCGATCGCGCCGTAGTGCTCGAGCGTGGCGACGACATTCAGCGCTGACTGTGAGCGCCGGGCTTCGGGGCGGGGGACCTCGGCGTCGTGCGCGGTGGCACCGCTCGCGCCGAGGCACGCGGCCGCCACGCACAACCGCGGCACCGGCTAGCGAACGACGTGTTTGCATGTGGACTCCTCGGCCCCACGGCTAGAACGGATCCAGGAATTTTCCGACTCCAGGAGTGACGGTGCCCAGACCAACGTTGAATTGGATGAAGCCGGCATAGTACGACGGATCTTGCCCCGATTTTGCGCCGTACTCGAACTGGAGCCCGATCTTCGCGACCGGTGTGAGCAGGTATCGCAGACCGGTTGAGAATCGAAGATCTTCGTCCTCATTGCCCTTCGGCATCCCCGACGTAGTCGACGCGACCGGTCACTTGCCAGTGGCGCGCGAACCGGTAGCCAAGCTCCGTGAAGAATCCGCCGACCACGTCGCTGCTCATCTCACGGCCTCTTGTTGGCGCCCGCGACGACGATCGGATTCTGTCTGACGGCCCAGATGCCTTCGGTCAGCCACCGGATATATGGATAGCTCTGGGCGCCCGACTTCCAGCGATAGATGACATCCCCTCCGATCAAATAGGTGCGGTCCGAGCTGTTGGGCTTGTTCTTGCCAATGGCCCCTGACGCCCCCAGAGAAAGGTCGGCAGTATCCGTCAGGTCGAAAAACGTCTCCGACCCTGGGGAAGCACCACCACGTCATCGGTTGACTGCAGCGCAAAGGTCGGGGGCGTGTTGGGGTCGCAGCCGGGATACCCGTCCAGCGTGCCCTTGCTTTGAACCGAGAGCGAGAACAGGATGAACGTGGGAGATCGGCGGTTGATAGGTCACTTCGGCGCCCAGCAAGTGCGACGCCGTCCGGACCGAGGAACTTCACGTAGACCAGCGGCATATCGTCGAGAAACCACTCGTGGTCGTGGATCTGGTTGAGCTGGCCGAATTTCACCCTGAACTGGCCGACCGTCGCCTGAAAGTCGGAGAGCCACGGGAGAACTCCTCAAGCTTGTGAAAGAAGAGAGAAGGCTTCCTCGATGCTCGCACTGTCCTGCGTGAAGGTCAGGAACATCGCGAACTTCAACGGAAATTCCGCCGTCTCGCCGGTGAGCGAGAGGTCGAAGCTCGTCAGGTTGAAGCCCTGCTGCTGCCGATTGCCGATCTTGTCGAAGTCGATCTTGTTGGGGTCGGAGAAGGTCACGTAGTCGACGTTGGCCTGCAGCGAAACGTCGATCAGACCGAATCGGCTGAGGGTGAGCCCTTGGTGTGGGCAAAGGCGCACGATGACGACGCGGCGACCAGCAGTGCGACGACGCCGAGCTGGAACCCGAATCGCCTCATGGCTCCTCCCGTTTCGCGCTTCGCCGGCCGGCCCTTCACCCGTTCTCGACGTCCTTGAATGTCGCGAGGGCGCCGCCGAGCAGGAGCATACGGGGGATAAATGAAGAAATCCTGAAGGGGGCGTCCGCTGAAGAAGAAACCGCTCGCGGATCGGTTCGAGGTGTCCGCCCTCCGCATGCCGCGTCAGGGGTGAGACGCTGATTCAGAAAGAAGCGCCAGAGAAGGCCGTGGTAGCCTGTGCCCCGAGCAGTTTCCCGGCCGGGTGACGATCATTTCTCTACGACGCCGGTTACCCGGCGTCTCCAGCGGCCGAACCCGGGAGCGGCGCGGGCCACGCCATAGCTCCCCTATTTGGCCTTGCTCCGGGTGGGGTTTGCCGAGCCAGCGCGGTCACCCGCGCCGCTGGTGAGCTCTTACCTCACCGTTTCACCCTTACCGCCTCGCCACCCTCGCGGGCACCGACGAGACGGCGGTCTGCTTTCTGTGGCACTGGTCCGTGGGGTTTCCCCCTGGGCGTTACCCAGCACCCTGCCCTGCGGAGCCCGGACTTTCCTCCCGCCGCGTTGCCACGGCCGGCGACCGTCCAGCCTTCTCTGGCGCCCTCACAGTATAGCCGACCGGCTCAGCCGCCGATCGCGCCTCGGGCGAGGAGGTCGACCCGGTTGTTCATGACGTCGTCCGCGTGGCCGGCGACCTTGTGCCACTCCACCTCGTGGCGCCGAGTCTCGGCCAGCAGGCGCTCCCAGAGATCGCGATTGGCGACGGCCTGCTTCTGGCTGTTTCTCCAGCCGTTCTTCTCCCAGCGCTCCCACCAGCGCTCACGGAAGCAGTTCACGATGTACGCGCTGTCGGGTAGATGTGGACACGCCGGTGGCCCGGGACCGCCGCGAGGCCTTCGGCGACGGCCTGCAGCTCCATGCGCTGATTGGTCGTGTGCGGGGCGCCGCCGGAGACCACGCGTTCCTCGCCGCCGTCGATGATGATCGCGGCCCAGCCGCCCGGTCCGGGGTTACCCGAGCAGGCGCCGTCCGTGTAGATCGTGACGTCGGTCGTGAGCGCGTCGGGGAGAGGCGCCGGCGGGGCGCGCCGTCAGGCGGATTCCTGCCAGTAGAGGTAGCGGCCGCAGTTTTCGCAGATCATCGGCGCCTGCGCCGCCTTCAGCTCCTGGATGGCCTGCGGCCGGATCGCCATCCGACAGCCGCCGCAGATGGCCGAGGCATTCACGCTGGCCACCGCGATACCGCTGCGCGCCTTCAGGATCTTTTCATAGTCGGCCAGGAGCGGGCGGGGAAGCTCCCGCGCGCGAGAGTTGCGGTCGGCGCGCAAGGCGGCGAGCTCCTTCTCGACCGCCGCGAGCTTCTTGCGCACGACGGCCTCGTCCTGCTGCGCTTGTTCCTCGCGCGCCCTTCAGGCGCACGTCGGCTTCGCGACCCTCGACCGCGAGGCGCTCCTGGATCTCCATCAGGCCGAGGATCTCTTCTTCGCCCTTCGCCTTCTCCTGCTTGATGGCCTCGATCTCCGAGAGCACCGCCGAGTACTCGGTGTTGTTCTTGACCTCCCAGAGGCGCCCCTCGGCCTTCGTCCGCTTGGCGGTGACGACCTCGAGGTCTTTTTCCTTCGTGCGGAGATCCTTCCGGGTCGTGTCGGCCTTGCGCCTTGATGGTCTCGACGGATTTCTTGGCTTCCGCGAGCGCGGCCTGGATGGCTTCGATCTGCCTGGGAGACGGGCGGCCTCGGCATCGAGCGCGGCGAGTCGCGTGTCGAAGCCTTGCAAATCGATCAAGGTCAGGAGCTGAGCGTCCACGCCTTCCTTAATTGTAGCCGATCACCGCCGACCACGGGTTGTCCGCCGAGCCACAAGGGTTGCCCGCCGAACCGCAGAGCCACGAGGGTTGTCCGCAGAGCGGAGCCACGAGCACCTGTATCAGGCCACCCTCGGTCGAAGCCGGCCTCGAGGCACCCGCTACAACAGTGGGCCCACCTGGACTCGAACCAAGACCTAACCGGTTATGAGCCGGCTGCTCTGCCATTGAGCTATGGGCCCGCAGGGTCATCGTGTCCGTCGTGCGCTCCCGATCACGATTCCAGGAAGCTCCGGAGCTTCTTGGAGCGCGACGGATGACGGAGCTTGCGCAGCGCCTTGGCCTCGATCTGCCGGATGCGCTCCCGCGTTACGGCAAAATCTTGCCCGACCTCTTCGAGGGTGTGCTCGCAGCCGTCCGAGAGCCCGAAGCGCAGCCGCAGGACCTTCTCCTCGCGCGGCGTGAGCGTGTTGAGCACCTTGTTGGTCTGCTCGCGCAGGGACAGGCCGATGATCGACTCGACCGGCGAGACGACCTGCTTGTCCTCGATGAAGTCGCCGAGATGACTGTCCTCTTCCTCTCCGATGGGTGTTTCCAGTGAGATCGGCTCTTGAGCGATTTTCAGAACTTTTCGCACCTTGTCGACCGGCACGTCCATCTTGGTCGCGATCTCTTCCGGGGTCGGCTCGCGGCCGAGCTCCTGCACGAGCTGGCGGGAGGTCCGGATGAGCTTGTTGATGGTCTCGATCATGTGCACGGGGATACGGATCGTACGCGCCTGGTCCGCGATCGCTCGGGTGATGGCCTGGCGGATCCACCACGTCGCGTACGTCGAGAACTTGTAGCCGCGGCGGTACTCGAACTTGTCGACGGCCTTCATCAGGCCGATGTTGCCTTCCTGGATCAGATCGAGGAACTGCAGGCCGCGGTTCGTGTACTTCTTCGCGATCGAGATGACCAAGTCTGAGATTCGCCTCGACCATCTCTTTCTTGGCCTGGGCGGCCTTGACCTGGCCGGCCTTGATGATGGTCATGACGCGCTTGATCTCTTCGGCCTTGGCGTTGGCGCGCCCCTCGGCGACCTTGATCTCCTGCTGGGCGACCCACACTTGCTGCTGCTTGGGCGAGGGGAACTTCTTGGCGGCCTTCAGATGCAGGTCGCCGACGCCGGCTGCGGCGGCGCCGCCGTTGGTGGCCGGATCGCGGAACGAGACGTAGATGAGGTTCTGCACCTCGTCGGTCGACGGCCGCCGGCCGTTGGTCCAGAGACGGATCACGCGCTCGGCGCGCTCGATGTCGTCGAGCAAGTCGCGCAGCCGCTGCACCAGGCCGCGGCGGCCGAGCTCAGAATCCTCGCGATCGATGATCTGGTTGCCGATGTTCAGCGCGCGGAGCTTCTCGAGCACGCGCGTCTGACGCTGCAGCGCCTGACTCTCGAGCCGCTTCCACGCCGGCTCCTTGGCGCCCTTCTTCGGCTTGCGCCGGGTGGTCGACTTGCCCCGGAGCTTGCGGGCCTGGGAGACCAGCTTGTCCCGCTCGCGGAGCAGCCGGTCGACCATCGCGAACGCCGTGATGACCACGCGCGTCAGATCGGCTTCCTTCTCCTCGGTGAACTCTTCCTCGTTGACGTCGACGACCTCCTTGACGGAGATGTCGTGACGGCGAAGCTGCTCGCGCAGCTCACGGAATCGCTCGACGGCGAGGTTCGTGCTGAGGATGGCGGACGTGACCTGGTTCTTGCCTTCTTCGATGCGCTTGGCGAGCGCGATCTCGCCCTCGCGCGTGAGGAGCGCGACCGCGCCCCATCTCGCGCAGGTAGAGGCGTACCGGGTCCTCGGTGCGTCCGACCGGGCCCGGCGTGAGGTCGATCGGCTCGGGCGGCCCGTCGTCGTCGTTCTCCTCGGGCTCTTGCTGCGCCTTGCGCTCACGAACCTCGGAGGGCAGCCGGCCGGCCTTCGCCGAGTCGACGACCTCGATGTCCATCGCCCCGAACATCATCATGATGTCGTCGAGCTGGTCGAGCGAGACGAGGTCAGAGGGGAGGGCGTCATTCACTTCGTCGTAGGTGAGGAAGCCTTTTTGCTTCCCCATCGAGATCAGCCGGTCGAGCTCCTCCAGCTTTGGTTCTTCGCTCATTCGTCTGAGCTCCTTGGGGACGTCGGCGTCCCGTGTTCTAACGACTGGGCGACACCACCCGTGATCTCGTACACGACGGCGCTCTCCTTGGTGTAGGGTTCTGAGCTCGGCGTGCATCGGCGCCTCGACTCCAGTCTTGGCCTGAGTCTCGGCGATCGCCTGGCTCATCTCCCGCGCCCGGCGCAGCCGGTGGCTGCGCTCGAGACGTCGTTGGAACTGTCCGATGCTAACCCGAGCGTCAACACTTTCGCGATCTTCGACGAGCAGGGACGCGAGAACGGACCGGGCCTCGTCGGTCGGCAGGTCGGTCATCAGGCTCTCGGCCGTGGCGTCGGGCCGGAGCCGGATCGCGTCCACGATGGCGCGGAGCGAGGCGTGGCTGATCTCGTCGGACTCGCCGAGCAGCGCCAGGAGCGTCGTCCGGGCCTCCTGGGAGTGAAGCAGGAGCGTCACCAGATCTCGCTCGACCGGGTGCGTCGAGACCGGTGCCGGTGGCCGGGACTGCGCCGGTGGCGTCCTCAGAGAGGACTGCAGGCGCTGGGACTCGATCCACAGCTGGGTCGGGTCGACCCCGAGCTTGGTCGCGGCCTCGCGCGACAACGCCGCCGCTTCGTCCCCGTCGGCGACCTTCGCCAGGAGCAGCGCCACCCGGGCAAACGCCGTGGTCCGCGCCCGCGTCCCGGTGGCCCCGTCGGGGTCGACGAGCGCCCGGTCGAGCGCGTAGGACAGAATGCTGCGGGCCGCCGCGATCCGCTCGTTGAAGCCCTCGCTGCCGGCCGAGCGGAGGAACGTGTCCGGGTCGTGGCCCGCCGGAAGCAGCGCCACCTTCACCCTGAGCGTCCCGGCGCCCTCGAATGCCCCGGACCGATTCACCGCCCACGCCATGCCGCGGCCCGTGGGCTCGAGGAGCTCCTCGGCCCGTGCGGCGGCCTTCTGGCCGGCCGCGTCGGCGTCGAAGAACGTGACGACCTCGTCGCAGTAGCGCCGGAGCAGGGCGAGCTGGGCCGGAGTGAACGCGGTGCCGAGCGCCGCCACGGTCCCCGTGAACCCGTACTGGTGAGCCATGATGCAGTCGACGTAGCCCTCGACCAGCAGCGCGCGACTCTGCGACTGGATCGTCGGCCGGGCCAGGTCGGCGGCATAGAGAAGGTTGCCCTTGGTGTAGAGGGGCGTCTCCGGCGAGTTGAGGTACTTCGGTTGCTCGTCGCCGAACCCGCGGCCGCCGAACGCGACGACTCGGCCCTGGAGATCGCGAATCGGGAACAGGAGCCGTCCGCGGAAGCGGTCGTAGGCGCCGGCCCGATTCTCGCGCGCGACCGCCAGACCGGCGGCGATCAGCGCGTCCTCGGCGACCTTCTCTCCCTTCATGAAGGTGAGCAGCGACTCCCAGCCCTCAGGCGCGTAGCCGAGGCCGAAGCGCTTGGCGATCTCGGTGTCGATCCCGCGCTGTTCGAGATAGGCCCGCGCTCGCTCGCCGGCCGCCTTCCAGAGGGTCTCGACGTAGAAGCGCCCCGCGAGCTCCATCACCCGGATGAGCTCTTCGCGGCCGGAGTCTCCGCTCGCCGCTCCGCGCTCGTCGGGCAGGGCGATCCCGGTGCTCTTCGCCAGCGCGCGGACCGCTTCGGGGAACGAGAGACGATCCTGACGCATCACGAAGCCGAAGGCGTCGCCGCCGACCCCGCACCCGAAGCAATGGAAGATTCCCTTCTGGGGATTGACCGTGAAGGACGGTGTCTTCTCGGAATGGAAGGGGCAGAGACCCTTCCAGTGGGATCCGGCCTTGCGGAGATTCACCAAGCGGCTGACGAGATCGACGATGTCGACGGCGGCGCGGATGTCGTCGAGCAGCGCCTGTGAGTACTGCATCAGCCGATCACCCATGCGGTCGGCATCAACCGACCTTCAACGCGGCCACGGTCGCGCCAGTTCCGCCTTCGGACGGCTCGCCGTCACGGAACGACTCGACCAGGGGATGGCCGGCCAGAAGATCACGGACCGCCTTGCGGAGGGCGCCGCTGCCCTTGCCATGAACCAATCGTACGCTCGCGAGGCCCGCGAGGAAGGCGTCGTCGAGATATTTCTCGACCCGATCGCGCGCCTCGTCGGTCGTCTGCCCGAGCAACAAGATCTCGCCCGCGACCGATCGATGCGAAGTCTGGATCGAATCGCCCCCTCGGAACCCTGATCGGCCCGCGCCTCGCACGGCCTCGCCCGCGCCGGGGTCGCGGCGCTTGCCGCGACGGCACGGAGCACTTGAAGAGGCACGCGTACGGTCACCGAGCCCGACCGAACCGTGGCCGAGCTGCCGGCGATCTCGACCAGCTCACCGCGAATCCCCAGGTGCTCGGCCGCCACGGTCGCGCCCGGAGCCAGGGCCACCGGCCGCTCCGCGGGCGCCTCGGGTACGAGCGCCTCCATCCGGCCGGCGACATCGCGCACCCGGCGCCGGCTCTCGTCGAGCGAGCGGCGCGACCGGTCCGAGCGCTTGAGCTTGTCCCACTCGGCGGTGAGCGCGCGGCGGATCTCGCTGACGAGTGCGGTCGCCTCGGCCCGGGCACGGGCGACGATCGCCTGGGCCCGGCTCTCCGCCGCCGCCTCGGTCTGGCGGGCCTTCGCCAGCTGGGCCGCGGCCTCGGTGCGGATGCGCTCGATCTCGCGCGCCCGCTCGGCTTCGGTGCGAGCGTTGGCGTCCAGGGTCGCCAGCAAGTCCGCCAGCCGGGCGGCGTGCTCCGAGCGATGCGCATTCGCGCGGGCGATCAGCTCGGCGCCGAGACCGAGACGCGCGGCGATCGTCAGCGCGTAGCTCTGGCCGGGCTGGTCGTAGCGAAGATGGAAGGTCGGCGCCAGGGTGGCGGTGTCGAACTCGACCGAGGCGTTGCGCGCCCGAGGATGCGTGGACGCGAAGGCCTTGAGCGGCTCGAGGTGCGTCGTCGCGATCACCAGGGCGCCGCGCTCGGCCAGCTCCTCGAGGATCGCCTGGGCGAGGGCCGCGCCCTCGTCGGGGTCGGTGCCTCGCGCCGAGCTCGTCCAGGAGCACGAGCGAGCGCTGGTCGGCGCGCTCGAGGATCTCACGCGCCTGCTTGACGAACGCCGAGAAGGTCGAGAGGTTCTCGGCCACGGACTGATCGTCGCCGATGATCGCGAACACGTCGTCGAACACGGGCAGGCGCGAGCCTTCGTCGGCCGGCACGTGGCAGCCGACCTGGGCCATGAGCGCCTGGACGGCGAGCGTCTTGAGCGCGATCGTCTTGCCGCCGGCGTTCGGTCCGGTGATGACGAGCAGCGGGCGCTCGGGGCCGAGCTCGAGGTCCATCGGGACCACGGTGCGGCTCGGGTCCTTCCAGCTCTGAGCGAGCAGGAGCGGGTGGCGCGCGCCTCGAAGCTCCACGGTGCGTCCGGCATCGATCGCCGGCGCCGTCGCGCCCATGCGCTCGGCGGCCTGGGCTCGCGCGAAGATCCAGTCGAGCTCGCCGATCGAGCTCACGAGGGCGTCCAGATCGTCGAGCCGCGCGTGGACCGCGGCCGTCAGCTCGGCGAGGATGCGCGCGGTCTCGTGCTCCTCCTCGCGCGTCGCCTGCACGAGGTCGTTGTTGGCGTCGACCACCTGCTCGGGCTCGATGAAGAGTGTCTGGCCGCTCTGCGAGCGGTCGTGGACGATTCCGCGCACGCGGCTCCGCGACTCGGTCCGCACCGGCAGGACGTAGCGGCCGTGTCGAAGCGTGACGTAGTGGTCGGTGAAGAGCCGGTCGGCGTCGCTGCCCTGGAAGGCGCGCTCGAGCTCGCTGGCGAGATGACGGCGCCGTTCGCGGATCTCACGCCGAAGGCGCTCGAGCGTCGGACTCGCGTCGTCGGTCACGGCACCGCTCGCATCGAGCGCGCGGCGGAGCCGGTCGGCGAGCTCGGCGAACCGCGGCAGGGCGTCGGTGATCGTCGCCACCTCGGGGCTCGCCTCACGCACGCTTCGGCCGTAGGCGCGGAGCTTGGGGCTCGCGTCGAGGACGGGAACGATCTGAATCATCTCGGAGCCGTCGAGCACGGTGCCCTCGGCGCGGCAGCGCGCCAGGATCGCGCGGATGTCGGGGAGCGCCTCCAATGGAAGCGAGCCGGTGGTGGCCAGCGCCAGACGCGCCTGGCGGGTCATCTCGATCGCCGCCTGGACTTCGGAGATGTCGGTGAGCGGCTCGGCCGCCGTCGCCCGATCGCGTCCCATCTGGGTTGAAGCTTCGTGAGCCAGGAGCGCCCGCACCGCGTTCCATTCGGTGCCGGGCTCCCAGATTCGACCTGCCTGCAACCTTCGCCTCACTCGCTCCCGATCCGGGTTCCGGGAGTGCCGGCGTCCATCAGGCGATGTCCCGGCTAATCGGACACCCGTTCGCGCCGCTTGGCCTTCTTGCGGGCGGCGAGGGCCTTTGCGCTTACGCCGAACGCTGGGCTTTTCATAGTGCTGGCGCTTCTTGAACTCTGAGAGGAGCCCGGCTTTTCGCACTGCTTCTTGAAGCGCTTGAGAGCGCTCTCGAAGGACTCGTCGGGCTCGACGATGACCTTGGTCACACGACTCTCCCTCAGGACGGGTGGACTTATGGATAAACAACAACTATATACCACGCGACCCACCCTCGGGCAATCGAGCGCCGTCCTGTAGACTGGGCCGACTCACGAGCGACCGAGGAGAGTTCTTGCCGCTCTACACCGTCGCCCCCTTCGTCACCATGCTCCTGGCCATCGCCCTCCTTCCGCTCTGGCTCCCGCGCTGGTGGGAGTCGAACCGCAGCAAGCTGATCGTCTCGCTCGGCTTGGGCTTGCCGATCCTCGTCCTCTATGCGGTACGTCAGCCGGAAGCCCTTCTGTCGATGGCCGAGGAGTACGTGTCGTTCATCGTGCTGCTGGCCGGCCTCTTCGTGATCTCGGGTGGGATCCTGCTGCGCGGGGATCTGGTGGCGACGCCCCTCACCAACACCGCCTTCCTCGCGCTCGGGTCGGTCCTGGCCTCGTTCATCGGCACGACCGGGGCCTCGATGCTCCTGATCCGCCCAATCCTCCAGACGAACCGCGAGCGCACGCGCGTCCGCCACACGATCATCTTCTTCATCTTCCTCGTGTCCAACATCGGCGGGATGCTGACGCCGCTCGGCGACCCGCCGCTCTTCCTCGGATATCTGCGAGGGTGCCCGTTCGCGTGGACCTTCCGGCTCTGGCCGCACTGGGGCTCCAGGTGGCGCACGCTGCTCGCGCTGTACTTCGTCTGGGACGCTCGCGAATACACCCGAGAGCCGATCGCCGCGCTGCGACGGGATCGGGCTGAGGTCGAGCCGCTTCGCGTGCGGGGCGCGCTGAACGTCGCGTGGCTCGTGCTCGTCGTCCTTTCCGTCGCGCTGCTGCACGCACCCTGGCGCGAGGCCGCGATCGTGGCGCTCGCCGCGCTCTCCCTCTGGCGCACGCCGCGCGCGGTGCGTCGCGCCAACGGCTTCACGGCGTACCCGATCGTCGAAGTCGCCGTGCTGTTCGCGGGGATCTTCCTCACGATGATGCCGGCCCTCGAGATCTTGCGAGTGCGCGGAGGCGAGCTCGGCGTCCGAGCGCCGTGGCACTTCTTCTGGGCGGCGGGGATCCTGTCGTCGTTTCTCGACAACGCGCCGACGTACCTGACGTTCCTGGCATTGGGGCAGGGGCTCGGCCTGGCGCGCGAGGTCGTGGACGTTCCGCACGCGATCCTGGCGGCGATCGCCGTCGGCGTCGGTGTCGATGGGCGCCAACACCTACATCGGCAACGCGCCGAACTTCATGGTGAAGGCGATCGCCGAGGAGCAGGGCGTGAAGATGCCGAGCTTCTTCGGCTACATGCTCTACAGCGGCGCCGTGCTGCTGCCGCTCTTCGTGCTCGTCACCGCGCTGTTTTTCTGGTAGTCGACGCGCGCCGCTGGTGCGCATCCGAACCTTCGGCTAGACTTCGCCGGAGCATGCAGGTGATCGGGCTCGCGGTTGTTCTCACGCTCGGTCTCTTCGTTGCGCCGCTCCGCGCCGACGCTCAGAGACGACCCGGCCCGCTCGGATCGGGTTCCTGGCGACCAGCGGGAATCTTCCCGAGTCGACGCAGGCGTTTCGGCGAGGACTACACGATCTCGGCTACGTCGAGGGCCGCAACATCGTGACCGAGATCCGATCGGCCGAGGGCAAGCCCGAACGGCTCCCCGCGCTCGCCGCCGAGCTGATCGCGCTCAAAGGTCGACGTCATCGTGGCCGCGGGTGGCACGAGCGCCGCGCTCGCCGCCAAGCAGGCGACCAAGACGATCCCCATCGTCTTCCCCGCGGTCGACGATCCGGTGACGAGCGGGCTCGTCGCCAGCCTTGCGCGGCCCGGCGGCAATCTCACGGGGCTGGCGCTGCTGTCACCGGAGCTCGTCGGCAAATGTCTGGAGCAGATCAAAGAGGCCGTTCCGTGGGTGAGTCGCGTCGCCGTGCTCTGGCAACCGGGTACCGCGCCCGAGCGCGCCGAGAAGGACATGTTGAAGGAAACGGATCTCGCGGCCGGCGCGCTGGGGCTGCGGCTGCCCATCGTGAGGGCGCGCGGCCCGGAAGACTTCCCGGGCGTTCGCGGAGATCAAACGCAGACAGGCGGACGCCCTGACCGTGCTGTCGAGCCCGGTCTTCGCCGGCAGAGCGACGACGGATCGCGGAGCTGGCGATCAAGAATCGGCTGCCGACGGTCTTCGCGTTCAGATCGTACGTCGACGCCGGGGTCTCATGTCGTACGGGCCGAACATTGCCGACTTGTTCCGGCGCGCTGCGACCTACGTGGACAAGATCCTCAAAGGGGCGAAACCAGGCGACCTACCGGTCGAGCAGCCGACGACGTTCGAGCTGGTCGTCAACCTCAAGACCGCGAAGGCGCTCGGGCTGACGATCCCGTCGTCGATGCTCGGACGGGCGAATCACGTGATCGAGTAGCGATCAGCCGAGGAGCGCCAGAACTTTTTCCACCGCTTCGGCGACGGCGGCGTCGACGACCGGCAGCTCGTCGTGCTCGAACGAGGTGAGCACGTGGTCAGGACGTCGCCCTTGTGGTCCGGGCGCCCCACTCCCACCTTGACCCGCTTGATGTCCTGGGTGCCGAGGGCGTCGATCACCGAGCGGACGCCGTTGTGGCCGCCGTGGCTACCCTTCATGCGGACCCGGACGGTCCCGAGGGGCAGGTCGATGTCGTCGTAGACCAGGATCACATCGGCGGGACCGGCCTCCGCGCGGCGAAGCGCCTTCGCGACGACCGGACCGCTCTCGTTCATGAACGAGAGCGGCCGATGAGGCGAACTTCTTCGCCGCGCCAGCGTCCGCGCGCCACGATCGTCGCACCGTCGCGCCGCCACGAGCCGCGGACGGTCTTGGCGAGGACGTCGAGCACGCGCTGGCCCACGTTGTGACGGGTGTCTCGATACTCCGGGCCCGGGTTGCCCAGCCCCACGACGACGCGGCCGGTTCCCGGGCCCTCCCCTGGGCCACGCGATGCTCGCTCGGTTACTTGTCCTTGTCTGACTTCTCCGCGCGCGCGGGCCGCGATGGCTTCTTGCCGTCGTCGGCCGCCGCTTCTTCGCCTTCCTTCGGCTTGCGCTCGGTGAGGACTTCCGGCTCGGTGACTGCTGCCGCGGTCGGCGCCGCCACCGCTGCCACTTCCTCCGCCATCGGCGGAGCCACCGTCGCGACCGCCTGACCTGGGTCGTTCACGATCCGGACGCCGGCGGGCGCCCGGAGCTCGGCCACCGTCAGCACGTCGCCGATCATGAGCGCGCTGACGTCCGCGTCGATCCGCTCGGGAATCGCCGTCGGCAGGCACGAGATGGTCAGCTCGTGGAGCACGAGGTTCAGGATGCCCTTCTGCTCCTTCACGCCCGCGGCCTCACCGATGGCGCGCACGGCCACCTGCACGGTGATCGCGCGGTCCGCGGCCACTTCCTGCAGATCGACGTGCAAGAGCAGATCGGTGACGGGATCGAACTGCAAATCGCGGATGATGGCCATCCGCGTGCCGTTGCCGTTCTCACCGTCGAACCGGAGCGTGAGCAGCTGAGTCGTGCCTTCGTGGCCGTGGATCATGCGAAGCACCGCTTTGGGATCCACGGTGACCGACTCGGCCTTCTTTCCGTCGTAGAGGACCGCCGGAACGGTGCCCTCGCGGCGCAGGCGCTTGGAGAAAGCCTTGCCGCTTCCCTCTCGCCGCTTGATCGTCAGCTCTTGCATCGTGGCCATGACTGAAGCTCCTTGAAAGTCGAGTTACGCGAACAGTGTCGAAACGGATTCCTCGTCGTGGATCCGCCGGATCGCCTCGCCCAGGAGCGGCGCGACCGAGAGCACCGTGATGCGCGCCGCTGCGCGCTTGGTCTCGCTCAGAGGGATCGAGTTCGTGACGACGACCTCTTCGATCGGCGAGGCGCCGATGCGGTCGATCGCCGGCCCCGAGAGCACCGCGTGGACGCCGCAGGCCATGATCCGCCGGGCGCCCTCGCGCTCCAGGGCCGTCACGGCTTGCGTCAGCGTGCCGGCGGTGTCGATGATGTCGTCGATGACCACCGCGTCGCGCCCTTGACGTCACCGATGAGGTGCATGGCAACCGCTGAGCCCGGCCCCTCGCGCCGCTTGTCGATGATGGCCAGGCCCGCGTCGAACCGCTTGGCCATCGCGCGCGCGCGCTCCACGCCGCCCGCGTCGGGCGCGACGATGACCGGATCCTTCAGATCTTTCTTGCGCAGATAGTCGATCATCACGACCGGGCCGGCGAAGAGGTGGTCGACCGGAACGCTGAAGAATCCCTGGATCTGCCCGGCGTGCAGATCGAGCGCCAGTACCCGGTTGATCCCCGCCGCCTCGAGCAGGTCCGCCACGAGCCGCGCGGAGATCGGCACCCGTGACTGAACCTTCCGGTCCTGGCGCGCGTACCCGTAGTAGGGCAGCACCGCGGTGACCCGGCGGGCCGAGGCGCGCTTCATGGCGTCGACCATGATGAGCAGCTCCATCAGCGTATCGTTCACCGGCGGACACGTGGGCTGGATGACGAACACGTCGGCGCCCCGCACGTTCTCGTCGACCTGCACGTAGACTTCACCGTCGGAGAACCGGGTGACCTCGGCGTCGGCCATCGGGACGTGGAGATACTGCGCGATCTCCTCGGCGAGCGGACGGTTCGCGTTGCCGGTCAGGAGCTTCAGCTCATACGCCATGGGCGCCTCGTCCTATCGTGTGGTTGGGGCGGGAGGATTCGAACCTCCGAATACGGGATCCAAAGTCCCGCGCCTTGCCGCTTGGCCACGCCCCATCGTGTGCCCTTCTTCGATGACCGACCACGCCGCCCTTACTTTCGGATCCGGATCGCGGGGCCCCGGAGCGCCCGCACCGCCCAGCATCCCCAGCGCGCGCGTGTCACGCGGGCACGGATCTGCCGCGCGTGATCGAACGAGCGCGCGATCCCGAACACGGTGAGCCCGCTTCCCGACATCTGAGCGCCCAGAGCCCCAGCTGCCAGGAGCGCCGCCTCCATCTGCTCGACTTCACGGTACCGCGCACTGGCGACTCGTTCCAGCGTGTTGCCGAGCGCTCGCCGCGACACGAGCCGGCTGCCGGCTCCGGAGCGCCGCGGCCATCCCGCGCGCCTGGGCCCCGTCAGAATACATCGAGGCCACGACCCCTCCGTAGATCTCCGCCGTGCTCGCCGCGACGCGCGGATTCACGAGCACGAGCGCCAGCGCCGAGCTGGCCAGCGGCTCGAGACGCTCGCCGCGTCCCGTGCCCATCGCGGCGCCGCCGTGCAGGAAGAACGGGACGTCCATCCCGAGCTTCACCGCCGCTTCGGCCAGTCGCGCGGCCGACCACCCGAGCCCCCAAAGCCGGTTCAACCCGACGAGCACCGCGGCTGCGTCGGTCGATCCACCACCGAGACCGGCCGCGACGGGGATTCGCTTGTCCAAGGTGATCTTCACTCCCCGGCTCACCCCCGCCATCTCCCGGAGAGTCAGCGCCGCCTTGAGCGCCAGGTTGGTCCCGTCCGTCGGAACGTCGGAGGCGGTCGTCCGGAGCTCGAGAACATCCGCTTCTTCGAGCACCAGCTTGTCGGACAGATCCACGGCCTGCATGACCGTGGCGATTTCATGGTAGCCGTCGTCCCGCCGGCCAAGTACCTCGAGCGCGAGGTTCACTTTGGCCGCTGCGCTGAGCACGAGGCGACGGGGCTTCCCCGACCGCTTCGACAAGACATCGAACCATAGCACGGGCGCCGGGGCCTTTCAACGGATGGGCTGTGTTTTCGCCCCTTTCGGGATCGTCAGGGTGAAGCGCTCGTCGTCGATTCCCTGGTTCTCGACCAGGTTCTGATAGCTCACGGAGCCGGTGATGTAGGACATCGCCGCGTCGAGATCGAATCCCATCAATGCGCCGGCGCCGTCGCGCCGGTATTTGATCAGCGCGTTGAACCGGCTGCCGAAGATCTGACGCTGCTGGATCACGCCAGTCCCAAGATCGAGCCACACCCGCTGGCGGACGCCGGATCCGCGTCACCAGATTCAGTGACGGCCCGGCGGCGTCCGGCTCCAGGATTTCGGCGCTCCGGAGGTCGCGCGGCGCCGCGAGACGCCCGGCCAGCACCGAGACGAGGTCGTCGGCTTCCAGGGGCAGCCCGAGGACTTTCGAGATCGTTTCCGAATCGGCGGGGCCCACGCGTGCCTCGTTCTTCAGCGCGTCGTAGGCCGTCACCTGGCCCTCGTGCACGGTGACGACCATGAGCGGCGGACCGAACGGCGAGAGGGCTTCGAAGCGGACCGAGCTCGGCGAGCGAATCAGGAGGACGCCTCGAAGACGCTGCCGATCGCTGCCCTTCCTCAGGGAGACATCGGCGAGCGTACGCATGTCCGTGAGCTCGCCATAGCGCTCGGCGAGCAGAGCGAGCGCTCGACGGGCGTCGTCGCTGATCGGTTCTCGAGGTGGTGCGGTGGCGCAGGCGGCGAGCAACGCCACCTGCAGCAAGAGGAGGAGGCTACTGAGAGGCCTTCGGGCCACCCTTGACCCGGCGCTGGCGATCCTTGAGGTCATCGACCTTCTTCTTGACCCCTTCGGCGGCCGGATCGAGCTGGAGCGCCTTCTCCCATGCAGCGAGGGCGTCCTGGTCGTTACCGTTCTTGACCAGTGCGTCGCCCAGGTGCTCATAGATGACGGGGTCCGGCTCCTTGGTCTTCATGACCGCCCGCTTGAGCTCCTTCAGCGCCTCCGGATACTTGCCCTGCTGGTAGTACGCCCAACCGAGGCTGTCGATGAAGTAGCCGTTTTCGGGCTCGAGGTCGAGGGCCTTGCCGATCAGCTGGATCGCTTCGTCGAGATTTTGGCCCTTCTCGGCGTACATGTAGCCCACGTAGTTGTAGGCCTCGGCGTTCTTGGGATCCAGCGAGATCACGCGCCGGAACGAGGTGACCGCGTCGTTGAACCGCGACTGCTTCTCGTAGACGACGCCGAGCTGGAAGTGCAGATCCTTCTGCTTGTCGTCGAGGCCCAGGCCTTCCTGGAGCGTCTCGGCCGCGCGGTCGTACTCCTTGGCGCGGTAGTACGCCGTCCCGAGGTAGAGGAACAGCTCGGGGCGCTTGGGCTCCATGTTGACGGCTTCGCGCAGGGTCGAGATCGCCTCGTCGAACCGCTTGGCCCGGCCGTAGAGGAAGCCCAGTTGAACGCGCGCGTCGATCGACCGCGGGTCGGCTCGAAGGATCCGCTCGAGCTCGGCCTTGGCTTCGGCGTCGCGTCCCGCGTCCATATACGTGGTGGCGAGGAAGTAGCGAGCGCGGAGATTTCGCGGGCTCGAGGGCGACGACCCGACGGAAGGACTCGATTGCCTTGTCCCACATCTTCTGCTCGTAGTACACGGCGCCGAGCTTCATCCACGCGCGCGGGTTCTGCGGCGTGGCTTCCGCGACTCCTTCGAGCTCGATCTGCGCCTCCGGCAGGCGGCCCAGGCGAATCAGAAGATCCGCGAGCTTATCGGCGAACGCGGGATTGTCGGGGTTGGCCTTGACGGCGCGGCGATAGACTTCGATCGCCTCTTCGTTCTTGTGCAGCGCCTCGCCGTAGACCGCGCCGAGAGCGCTCCACGCGCCGTCATGATCGGGATCGATCTCGACGGCGGCGCTGAGGCGCGCGATCGCCTCGTCCCAGTTTTCGGTCTCGATCGCGAGCCGCCCGAGGAGGAACTGGGCCTGCGCCAGCCGCGGCTGCTGCTCGACCAGTCGGAGCAGGACGGCCCGCGCCTTGTCGTAGTTCTTCTGCTCGACGTAGATGCGCGCCAGGGTGAGATACGGCTCCTCGGAGCTCGGGCTCAGCTGGATGCAGCGCTCGAGCTCGGCCTCGGCCTCGGGAATCTTTCGCTGCGCGCGCAGGAGCTCGGCCAGGGTCATGTGGGTCGAGACCTGGTCCGGGGCCAGCTCCACGGCCTTTCGCGCCGCGATCACGGCTTCGTCGAGGTTGTCGGCGCGCATGAGCAGCTGGGCGAGCTGGGTCCAGAGGGCCGCCGAATTGGGGTCGCGCTTGATCGCCGTCCTCATGTACGGAACGGCATCCTTGAACCGCCCCGCCTGGATGTTCATCTGCGCGACGCTGTAGGCGTAGTACGCGTCGCCGCGGGGATCGGCGACCGCGACCCGGCGCGGCAGCTGGTCGTCGTTGGTGATCGTCGGGTCGTGCGCGCTGGCGCAGCTCGCCAGCACCGTCGCGAGGGCGAGCACGGTCAGCCCCGGCCACGCTTTGGTCATGAGACGGCGCGCCGCCGCGGCGACGCCGGCGTCCGGGATGGCCGCCGCCGCTTCGTCGATTTCCCTCAGCGCGCGCGTGTCGAGTGCCCGGGCGGGTTGCGCGCTGGGGCGGGCCGACGCATCGGGTTCGACCGTGCCGGCCACGAAGCGGAGCGAGCGAACGACGTCGAAGCGGTCGTGGAGACGGCGCGTCAGCTCTTCGCTGCGAAGCGTCAGCTCGTGGAGCCAGGGGGAATTGTCGACCGCGACGGTGAGACATCCGTCGGCGAAGCTCCGGGCCTGGGCGCGGCGGGCCGCGTCGGCGCCCACCACGTGAGGCCAGGCCCGACGGATACGCTGCTCGAGAAGGCGATCTCGCAGGTCGGGGACCGCGGTGAGCAAGAGATCAGCGACGGCGCGCGGCGGTCGACTGTCCATGCTTTCGTATCATACATCCTCAGTGTAGCGGGCCGCGAGAGCGGTTGAGAACCCTGATATAGTGGCGTCAATCATGGCAAAACCGAGGCGCGGCGACGTCCTCGATTTGACGATCGACGACCTCGCGTTCGGCGGCGAGGGGGTCGGGCGGGTCCAAGGTTACGTCCTCTTCATCCGCGGCGCGGTCCCGGGCGACCGCGTGCGGGCCAGAATCGTCGAGGCGCGCTCGCGTTTCGGGCGCGCGGTGATCGAGTCGCTCGAGACGCCCTCCCCGGACCGAGTCGAAGCCCCCTGCGCCTACTTCGGCCGCTGCGGCGGCTGCCGCCTCCAGCACCTTTCGTACGCCGCCCAGCTCAGGTTCAAGGAAAAGCAGGTGCGCGACTGCCTCGAGCGGATCGGCGGGCTCGGCGAGTTCGAGATGCGGCCCATCCTGGCCGCGCCCGATCCGTACGGGTACCGCAACAAGATGGAGTTCACGGTCGTGCCGGGTGGTAACGGGCCCGAGATCGGGCTGCACCAGGCCGACCGCTACGACGTGGTCCTCGACATCGAGCGCTGTCATCTGCAGTCGGAGACGATGAACACGCTGCTCGGCGAGCTGCGCGCTCAGTCCCGCGCGCGCCGGCTCTCCGTCTACGATCAGGATTCTGGCACCGGGCTCTTGCGCTTCGCGACCGTGCGCGAAGGGCGCCGCACCGGCGAGGCGATGGTGAACATCGTCGCGGCCGCGCCGGACGTCGAAACCCTGACGCCGGTCGCCGAGCAGCTGCGCGCGCGTCCCGGCGGTGGCCAGCGTGGTCCTGAACGTGAACGCGAAGAAGGCGTCGGTCGCCGTGGGGACGGAGGAGCACCTCCTGCTCGGGCGCGATCACATCCGCGAATCACTGGGCGGGCTCACGTTTCAGGTGTCCGCGAGCTCGTTCTTCCAGACGAACACGGTGCAGGCCGAGCGACTCTTCCAGGTGGTCGAGGCCGCGTGCGAGTTCGACGGCACCGAGACGGTCATGGATCTCTATTCGGGCACGGGCGCCATCAGCCTCCTGCTGGCCCGACGCAGCCGCTGGGTCTACGGCATCGAGGTGTCCTCGGCCGCCGTGGCGGACGCGGTGCGAAACGCGCGCGAGAACGGGATCGAGAACTGCACGTTCCTCCCCGGCGAGGTGCGTCACGTCCTGCCGACCCTGATGCGCGACGGCGTGCGCGCCGACGTCGTCGTGGCCGATCCGCCGCGCGCCGGTTTCCATCCCAAGGCGCTCAACGCGCTGGCCACGCTCGGCCCGGCGCGGCTCGTGTACGTGTCGTGCAATCCGTCCACGCTCGCGCGCGACGTCGGCGACCTGGTTCGGCAGGGCTATCGACTGGAGTGGGTCGAGCCCGTCGACATGTTTCCGCAGACGCCGCACATCGAGGCCGTCGCCCGTCTCCGCCGGGCCTCATGAAGATCTTCCTGGCCCGCCGTCTGGCCCAGTCGCTGCTGGTCCTGCTCGGCGTCTCCTTCATCGTCTTCTTCATCCTGTATTTGACCGGCGATCCCGCGCTCGTGCTGCTGCCGCCTGATTCCTCCGAGGAGGACGTGCAGAAGTTCCGCCAGGCGATGGGCTTCAACGACCCGTTCATCGTCCAGTACGGCCGCTTCCTCGTCGGCGCGCTCCACGGAAACTTCGGGCAATCGGTGCGCCACGGCGAGCCGGCCTTCAACCTGGTCGTCGAGCGCATGCCCGCGACGTTCGAGCTCTCGGGAGCCGCGCTGCTGGTCGCGCTCTGCCTGGCGATCCCGGCGGGGATCGTCTCGGCCGTGAAGCGCAACACGATTCTCGACTACATCTCGACGGTGGTCGCGCTGCTCGGGCAGTCGATGCCGACGTTCTGGCTGGGGATCATGCTGATCCTGGTCTTCTCCGTTCAGTTCAATCTCTTACCGTCATCGGGCCGGGGCAACTTCCAGCACCTCGTCTTGCCGGCGATCACGCTCGGGCTCTTCACGACCGCGCGCATCACGCGGCTCACCCGCTCGGGGATGCTCGAGGTGCTGAGCCAGGACTACATCCGCACGGCACGTGCGAAGGGCGTGAGCGGTCCGCCGGTGGTCTGGAAGCACGCGCTCAAGAACGCGGCGATTCCGATCGTGACCATCGTGGGAATCGAGCTCGGCACCCTGCTCGGCGGCTCGGTCATCACGGAGACGATCTTCGCGTGGCCGGGAGTCGGTCGTCTGTCGGTGCAGGCCATCTACAACCGCGACTATCCGGTGGTGCAGGCGGCCGTGTTCCTGCTCTCGTCGACGTTCGTGCTCGTGAACCTCTTCGTCGACGTCCTCTATACGTATCTCGACCCGCGGATCCGACTCAGGTGAGCGTTCCGATCAGCGCCCGCCCGATCGACCTGGCCGGCACTCGCAGTCCGGCCCGGCGGGAGTGGGTCGTGTTCGCCCGCCGGCTCGCGCGCCGGCGGACGGCGCTCTTCGGCCTGGTCGTCGTGGCGGTCGTGATCGTCGCGGCGCTCGGCGCGCCGTGGCTCGTCCAGTACGATCCGATCGAGCAGGACATCACGAACCGGCTGAGGCCGCCGGGCGCGCTCGACGCGGCCGGGCGCAGCCATCTCTTCGGCACCGATCACCTCGGTCGCGATCTCCTGGCCCGCATGATCTTCGGCGCGCGTCCGGCGCTGATGGTCGGCTTCGCCGCCGTCGCGATCTCCGGCGTGCTCGGCATGGCGGTCGGACTGATCTCCGGCTACTTCGGCGGCCGGATCGACGACGTGTTCATGCGACTCGCCGATATTCAGCTGGCGTTTCCGTTCATCCTGCTCGCGATCGCGGTCATCGGCGTCCTCGGCCCCAGCCTGCCGGTCATCATCGTCGTCATCGGAGTCTCGAGCTGGGTCGTGTACGCCCGCGTGGTGCGCGGCGCCGTGCTGTCCTTGCGCGAGCGCGAGTTCGTCCAGGCGGCGCACGCGCTCGGAAGCGGCGACGGCCGTGTCCTCATCCGCCACATCCTTCCGAACGCCTTCACGCCGTGGCTCGTGGTCGCGACGCTCGACATGGCACGCGTGATCGTGATCGAGTCGGCGCTGTCGTTCCTGGGGCTCGGCGTCCAGCCGCCGACGCCGACCTGGGGCGGGATGCTCGCCGACGGGCGTGTCTACATCTCGACGGCGTGGTGGCTCGCGACTTTCCCCGGCCTCGCGATCCTCGTCACCGTGCTTGGTATCAACCTCTTCGGCGACGGATTGCGGGATACGCTCGATCCTCGCCTCAAGCTCTAGCTCGCGTCGGATCCGGGCGCGGGGGCGGCGGGGCCGGGATGCCTGGCCCATCCCGACTGCTTCCTTCCGTTCTGTTGCGACACCATTCAGCTCGCGCCTGAGTGACGCTGCCTACACGGGATGGGCCAGACATCCCGGCCCTGCCGCCTCCCGCGCCCGGCCGTTGCGGTTGAGCTTGGGCGGGTCGAGCGTGCGCATGCCTAGCGCGCGGAGGCCGCCATCCGGCTCGCGTCCCTGCTCGGCGTTCTTCGCCTGCGCCCGGATCTGTCGAGCGGAACTGGGCGTTCTCTAGGGTTGGGCTGGGCGGCGGCGGGTGTAGAGGGTGCGGGCGAGGAGGAGGATGGCGGCGAGGGGGATGTCAGCCAGAGGAGGCCGGAGGGGGTGTCGGTGAGGGTGTTGAGGATGAGGAAGGCGAGGCCGCCGAGGAAGGCGGTCCAGAGGAGGAGGGTGGTGGTGCGGTCGATCACTGTGCGCCAGCCGAGAGTGGCGACGAGCATCGCCAGCGATGCACCGATGCCGTCGAGCGCGACGTCTTTGGCGCTGGCGGTTCGAGAGGGGACGAAGGACTGACGGGTTTCGTCCACGATTGCCCAGATCAGACTGATCGCGAACGCGATCGGCGCGGCCGAGCGCGAGGTGAGATGTCGGCCCCTCGCGAAGGCGCGATACCAGAGTGAGGCCAGCACCGCGTATTCGGTGAGATGGCCGCCCTTGCGCACGAGTCCGTGCATGGCTTCGATCTGGGTCGGCGTCGCCCATGAGGCGATGAGACGCAGGAGCGGCACGAACCAGTGCTCGGTGTGCTCGGCGCTTCCGACGTCCGAGGACAAGGTCACGATGATGGCCATCCAGAGGACCGGCGGCAGCCAGTGCTTGAGGGGCACGCCGCAATGATACAAAGAGCGTCCGGCGCGACCGATCTGAGGTAGAAGTCCGGACCCGCCGTGCTACAGTGGCCGCGATGCTCGGCGGGATCCTCGACGATCTGCTGACCTCACCGTCGACGGGGCCGTGCATTACGGCGACGCGTCACTTTCCCGCGCGGCCCCCGGTCCTCGTTCCGTTTCCCGCGTCGCTCGATCCACGAATCGGCGACGCGCTGCGTGCGCGCGGGATCGGCGAGCTCTACTCCCATCAAGCGCGCGCGTGGGACCTGATCGCGAAGGGCCAGAACGTGGTCGTCGTCACGCCGACCGCGTCCGGCAAGACCCTCTGCTACAACCTGCCCGCCCTCCAGGCGCTCGTGCACCAGCCGGACGCGCGAATCCTCTATCTATTTCCCACGAAGGCGCTGGCCCAGGACCAGCTCGCCGAGCTGGAGGAGCTCGCCCGGCAGCTGCCCGAGATGCGGATGTTCACCTACGACGGCGACACGCCGCAGGACGCGCGCCGCGCGGTGCGGGCGCGCGCGAATCTCGTGCTGACGAATCCCGACATGCTGCACTCGGGGATCCTGCCGCATCACACGAAGTGGGCGACGCTCTTCCAGAACCTCCGCTACGTCGTGATCGACGAGCTGCACGCGTACCGCGGCGTCTTCGGCTCGCATCTGGCGAACGTGCTCCGGCGGCTGCGTCGCATCTGCCGGCACTACGGCTCGGCGCCCCAGTTCATCATGGCCTCCGCGACGATCGCGAACCCGGGTGAGCTGGCCAGCCGCGCTGATCGGCGAGGCGGTCGAGGAGATCACCGAGAGCGGCGCCCCGACGGGCGACAAGGTGTTCGTCTGCTACAACCCGCCCGTCGTGAACCCGGAGCTCGGGATCCGAGCGCCGTATCTCGGCGAGGCCGCGAAGCTCGCGCTCCGCTTCCTCAAGCAGAAGATCGCGACGATCGTGTTCGCGCAGAGCCGGCTCGCCACCGAGGTCTTGCTGACGGCGATCAAGAGCGGCGTCGCCGACAAGACGGGCGATAGCGGAATCGTCCGCGGCTATCGCGGCGGCTATCTGCCGACGCGTCGCCGGGCGGTCGAGCAGGGCCTGCGCGAGGGCGAGGTGCTGGGCGTCGTGTCGACCAACGCGCTCGAGCTCGGCGTCGACATCGGTCACCTCGACGTCGCGGTGCTCGCCGGCTATCCCGGCGCGATCGCGTCGCTGTGGCAGCAGGCCGGACGCGCCGGCCGGCGGACCGGCCAGTCCGCGGCGGTCCTCGTGGCGACGAGCGCGCCGCTGGATCAGTTCATGATGACGCACCCCGAGTACTTGTTCGGGACGCCGCCCGAGCACGCGCGCGTGAACCCGAACAACCCGTTCATTCTGGTGAACCATCTCAAGTGCGCCGCCTTCGAGCTGCCGATCGCGCGAGGACGAGCGGTTCGGCGAGCTCGACGTCCGGAAGTTCTTGTCGGCACTCGACGACGAGGGGTGCTGCATCACGCCGGACGCCACTGGCACTGGGCGTCCGAGACCTACCCGGCCGATCACATCGTCGCTCCGCACGGTCACCACCGACAACTTCCTGGTGATCGACACGACCGCGCGCGACGAGAAGCAAACGAAGCGTCGTCAGATCATCGCCGAGGTCGACTGGGGCAGCGCGTTCGCGACGATCTATCCGCAAGGCGATCTATCTCGTGGAGAGCGAGCCGTACGAGGTTCAGGAGCTTCACTTCCGCGAGGACGAGGAGAAGGTCGCGTACGTCAAGCGCGTCGCGGTCGACTACTTCACCGATGCGATCAGCGCCAAGGGCGTCTGGATCCTGCAGCGGCTCGGCCGAGGCGCCGCCGGCTCCGTATCTCGCCGAGCAGGGCGAGGTGCTGGTGGCCGAGAAGGTCGTCGGCTTCAAGAAGATCAAGATGGGAACGCTCGAGAACGTCGGCTCGGGCGAGGTCGAGCTGCCCCAGCAGGAGATGCAGACGACGGCGGCGTGGATCACGGTGGGGCCGAGACCCTGACGCACGTCAGTGCCTCGCGCGCGAAGAGCTGATCGACGGGCTGCGGGCGGTGACCTACCTGCTGCATCACCTGGCGCCGATCTTCCTGCTCTGCGACATCCGCGACCTCGGGTCGTGGCTCGGCGACACGACACCGGCGACGAGCGGCGTCGGTGGCGACGCGCGAATCGACCAAGCGCCGCCTGATGGACGCCGCCCAGTTCAACCCGACCATCTATCTCTACGATTCCCACGCCGGCGGGATCGGCCTCGCCGAGCATCTGTTCGACATCCTGCCCGACCTCCTGCGTCGCGGGCTCGAGACGCTCGAGGCGTGCGCCTGCCGTGACGGCTGTCCCTCGTGCGTGGGACCGGTCAACGAAGTCGGCCGCCGGGCCAAGAGACACGGCGCAGGCGCTCCTGCGCGCGCTGACCGACTGAGGCCTCGTGGCCGGCCACTCGCTCGACGATCTCCGTCGTGTCATCCGCCGCATCGAGACCCGACGCCCGAAGCGGCCCGCGCCTCCGCCGATCGAAGAGGTGCTGGGCGGCGAGGTGGTCGACACCGGTGAGGGAAAGCTCCTGGTGGTGCGCCGCGAGTTCCCGCTCTCGCACCAGCACGGACGTCAGACGCTCGGCGCCGTGCTCGAGGCGCCCCTCGATCTGCTGAGCGCGGTCGCGCGCGCCGAGCGCCCCGTCGAGGACGCGCGGCGGCTGCTCTTCCTCGACGCCGAGACGACCGGGCTCGCCGGCGGCACCGGCACCTACGCGTTCCTGGTCGGAGCCGCCTGGCTCGAGGACGACCGCCTCGATGCTCACGCAACACTTCATGCGCGATTTCGACGAGGAGCCCGCGCTGCTGGCGGCGCTGCGGCCGCTCCTGGAGCGAGCGAGCGGCCTCGTGACCTTCAACGGGGCGACCTTCGACCTGCCGCTGCTCGAGACACGCTTTCTCATGACCCGCCTTCGCTGGCCAATCTTGCCGCATCTCGACTTGCTGCGGCCGGCGCGGCGCGTGTGGACGTCGTATCTGGCCGACTGCCGGCTGGCCACGCTCGAGCGCGAAGTCGTGGGCGTCGCGCGCGAGGACGACATCGCCGGCGCCTGATCCCGGCGCTCTACTTCGACTTCCTTCGCTCGCGCCGGGCGGCGCCGCTGGGCCGGGTGCTTGCCCATAACCGGGACGACATCCTGACCCTGGTGGCGCTACTCGGCTGGTTCGGCAAGGCGCTGACGTCGCGAGCGGAGCTGTCGGCCGGCGAGCTCGGCGGGCTCGGGCGGCTCTGGGAGCCGGTGGACGTCGAACGCGCGCTCGAGTGCTATCGCGACGCGCTCGCCGCGGGGCTCTCCGGCGCGCCAGCGCAGACGGTGCGCCTCCATCTGGCGAGGTGGGAGAAACGATTCGCCCGGTGGGATGTCGCGTGCTCGTTGTGGGAAGCGGCGGCGCGCGATGCCGGGTTCGACCCGCGCCCGTGGGAGGAGCTGGCCAAATTCCACGAGCACCGTCGCCGCGATTTCGTCGCCGCCCGCGCCGTCGTCGAGGACGCGCTGGGACTCGCGGAGGATGCCGGAGTTTCACCGCGCGTCCGTGAGGCGTTCGCGTACCGGCGCGCCCGCCTCGACCGTCGCCTCCTGACGCGCGGCTGACAGCACAGGGATCAGGGGCCGGTGCTCAGGCCTCCGTCACGGCACCGGGGTCAGCGGCGGCTTGCCGTCGAGCACGGCCAGGCAGTTGCGGACGGCGAGCGTGGCCATCGCGAGCCGCGTATCGAACGATGCGCTCGCGATATGCGGCGCGAGCACGACGTTCTTCAGCGGCAGCAGACCCGGGTGGACTTTCGGCTCGTCCTCGAAGACGTCGAGCCCGGCGCCCGGCGATCCATCCCTCCTTGAGGGCGCGGACCAGCGCGGCCTCGTCGACGACGGGGCCGCGGGCGGCGTTCACGAGCACCGCGGACTTCTTCATCAGCCTCAACGTGCGCTCGTTCATCAGATGGCGGGTCTCGGGCAAGAGCAGGGTGTGAAGGCTGACGAAGTCGGCCTCCGCCAACAGCGGCTCGAGCTCGTGCGGCTCGCGCGTAGCTCGCGCTCGACCGCCGCATCGGCCCGGAAGGCGTCCTGGTAGAGGACGCGCATGTTGAATCCGAGAGCCCGCCGCGCGACCGCCCGTCCGATGCGCCCGAACCCGACAACGCCCAGGGTCTTTCCGTAGATGTCCGCGCCCCAGAGCAGATCCCACTCCCAGCGTTGCCACTGACCCGAGCGCGCGAAGTGGTCGGCCTCGACGACGCGCCGGGCGGCGGCCATCAAGAGGGTCCACGCGAAGTCCGCGGTCGTTTCGGTGAGGACGTCGGGCGTGTTGGTGACGACGACGCCGCGGCGGCGCGCCGCCGCCACGTCGATATTGTTGTAGCCAACGGCGACGTTCGCGACAACCTTCACCGTCGGGGCCGCGGCCAGCACCTCGTCGTCGATCGCGCTGATGATGTGGCAGATCAGGCCGTCCTTGCCGCGAAGTCGGGCGATCAGGTCAGCCTTGGACAGCCCGGTCTGCGCTGTTGTTGTAGTCGACGGCGATGTCCTTGGGAATCACGCCGAGGGCTTCTGCTGGCAAAACATTGAAATCAATATGCTTTTCGCCATCGTCTTCCTCCAGGATCGAATTCCGCTTGCGACGGCTTTAGCCGCGCGCCGTATATTTAGCACTCGACATTTCTGAGTGCTAACAGCCAGGTAGTTGGAGGACGGGCAAGCCATCGCCCGCAGAAGGCTAGCGCAACATCAACAACAGCACCAAGGAGGCAGAGAGCACCATGAAGATTCGTCCGCTGCACGACCGCATCCTCGTCGAGCGGCTCGAGGAGCAAGAGGTCGACGAAGGGCGGGATCATCATCCCGGACACCGCCAAGGAAAAGCCGCCAGAGGGCAAGGTCATCGCCGTCGGCACCGGTAAGGTCGGCGACGACGGCAAGAAGATCCCGCTCGACGTGAAGGCCGGCGACAAGATCCTGTTCGGCAAGTACTCGGGCTCCGAGGTCAAGATCGACGACAAGGAATATCTCATCCTGCGCGAGGAAGACGTCCTCGCCATTCTCGAGTAAGGAGGAACGACGATCCATGCCGAAGCAGCTCAAGTTCGACGAGGAGGCCCGGAGCGCGCCTGCTCAAGGGCGTCAACATCATGGCCGAGGCCGTGAAGGCGACGCTGGGCCCGAAGGGCCGCAACGTCGTCATCGACAAGAAGTTCGGCAGCCCCACGATCACCAAGGACGGCGTCACCGTCGCCAAGGAGATCGAGCTGAAGGATCCAGTACGAGGACATGGGCGCCCAGATGCTGAAGGAGGTCGCGTCCAAGACCTCCGACATCGCCGGTGACGGCACCACCACGGCGACCGTGCTGGCCCAGGCGATCTTCCGCGAGGGCCTGAAGAACGTGACCGCCGGCGCCAACCCGATGGGGCTCAAGCGTGGCATCGAAGCCGGCCGTCGAGGCGGTGACCGAGGAGCTGAAGAAGCTCTCCAAGTCGACCAAGGACAAGAAGGAGATCGCCCAGGTCGCCACGATCGCGTCGAACAACGACAAGACGATCGGCAACCTGATCGCCGAGGCGATGGAGAAGGTCGGCAAGGACGGCGTCATCACGGTCGAGGAGTCGAAGTCGGCCGAGACCGTGCTGGACGTGGTCGAGGGCATGCAGTTCGACCGCGGCTACCTCTCGCCCGTACTTCGTGACCGACGCCGAGCGCATGGAAGTCGTGCTCGAGGACGCGCTCGTCCTGATCCACGAGAAGAAGATCAGCGTGATGAAGGACATGCTGCCGCTGCTCGAGCAGGTCGCGCGCTCCGGCAAGCCGTTCCTGATCATCGCCGAGGACGTCGAGGGCGAGGCGCTCGCCACCCTGGTCGTCAACAAGCTGCGCGGCACGCTGCACACCTGCGCCGTGAAGGCGCCGGGCTTCGGCGACCGCCGCAAGGCGATGCTCGAGGACATCGCGACCCTCACCGGTGGCAAGGCCATCACCGAGGATCTCGGCATCAAGCTCGAGAACATCAAGCTCGAGGACCTCGGCCGCGCCAAGAAGGTGGTCGTCGACAAGGACAACACCGACGATCGTCGAGGGCGCCGGCAAGTCCAAGGAGATCGAGGGCCGCATCAAGCAGATCCGCGCCCAGATCGAGGAGACGACCTCCGACTACGACCGCGAGAAGCTGCAGGAGCGGCTGGCGAAGCTGGCCGGCGGCGTGGCGGTGATCAAGGTCGGCGCGGCCACCGAGACGGCGATGAAGGAGAAGAAGGCCCGCGTCGAGGACGCGCTGAACGCGACCCGCGCGGCCGTCGAGGAAGGCATCGTGCCGGGCGGCGGCGTGGCGCTGCTGCGCGCGTCGAAGGCCATCGATCGGCCGTGAAGCTCGAGGGCGACGAGAAGGTGGGCGCCATGATCGTGAAGCGGGCGCTCGAGGAGCCGATCCGCCAGATCGTCGAGAACGCGGGCCTCGAGGGCAGCGTGATCGTCGAGAAGGTGAAGAGCGAGACGGTGCCGAACCGCGGCTACGACGCGGACAGCATGGAGTACGTCGACATGGTGCAGGCGGGCATCATCGACCCGACCAAGGTCGAGCGGGTGGCGCTGCAGAACGCGGCGTCGATCGCGTCGCTGCTGCTGACGACCGAGGCGCTGATCACCGACATCCCGGAGGACAAGCCGGCGGCCGCGCCCGCGATGCCTCACGGGGATATGTACTAGTCACTCGGAGGGGGCTAACGCCCCCTTCCGACGAGCGGAGCGGGCCTCGCGGCCTGCTCTCGCCCTGCCTCCCCAGATCGTTGCGCCGGCAAAGCCGGCGCTCGAACGCGGTTGAGATCGCGCTGGACGGCGGAGATCAGAGCAGGAGGCGGTCACCGAAGAAGTAGCGAGAGCAGGTTGGGGCTCGCGCGATGCGTGGGCGACGGCCCGGGCCGAAGGAACGGTCCGGGCCGTATCTGTTTGTCGGCGTTGACCTTGCACGGTTTCCGGATGTTTGATACGTTTAGGCGCTCAACTGGAGTCAGCGGGAGGTGAGTGAGAACTGCGACCGTACGAAGTCCTGGTAATCGTTGATCCGCGCCCGACCGATGAAGAAGTGACTGCGTTGCTCGAGCAGCTGCGGCGAGCAGCTCAAGACACTCGGCGCCGAGGTCACTAAAGTCGACAACTGGGGAAAGCGCCGGCTCGCGTACGACATCCGGAAGCAACGCGAAGGCACGTACGCGGTGTTCGATGTTTCTGCCGAGCCCTCCATGGTGAAGGAATTCGAACGACAGGTGGGCCTCAACGAGAACGTGCTGCTTCCGTCAGCACGCGGGTCCCGATCCGCAAGAAGGCTCGGCCGGCTAAAACTCAGGAGGTAGTCGAGGAGGTCAGCTGATGGCGAGCCTGAACAAAGTGTTCCTGATCGGTAACCTGACGCAAGCCCCCGGAGCTGCGATACACGCCCAGCGGAACCGCCGTCGCCGACTCTGCGGTTGGCCGTCAATCGCAACTACACGACGCAGGGCGGCGAGAAACGCGAAGAGACCGTGCTTCCTCACGATCGTCGTGTGGGGCAAGCAGGCCGAGAGTTGCGGCGAGTATCTCGACAAGGGCAGTCCGATCCTCGTCGAGGGACGTTTGCAGACGCGAGACTGGGAAGCCAAGGACGGCGGCAAGCGAACCGTCATCGAGGTCGTGGCCGAGCGCGTCCAGTTCATGGGACGCGGTCGCGCCGCCGCGCCGGCGACGTGTCGCGGCGGTCCGCGGAGCCGTTCGCCGAAGAAGCCGGCTCCAGCAACGACGACGTCCCGTTCTAGGGCCAAGAAAAGGAGCGAGCCATTCCCCGACATCCCAGAAGCCCGTCAAGCGCCGCCGGTTCGGCCGGCGGAAGATCTGTAAGTTCTGCGCGGACAAGGTCGACCTGGTCGACTACAAGGATGTGCGCCGCCTCCGGAGCTTCGTGAGCGAGCGCGGCAAGATCATTCCCGCGCCGCATCTCGGGCAGCTGCGCGCGTCACCAGCGGCAGCTGACGCACGCGATCAAGCGTGCGCGCACGGTGGCCCTGCTGCCGTACCTGGCGGCGGACTAGGACGGGTCATGAAAATCATTCTGCTGGACGACGTCACGAAGGTCGGACGCCGGGGCGAGGTGCGCGACGTCTCCGACGGCTACGCGCGCAACTTCCTGATCCCCAAGAAGCTCGCGCTGTCGGCCACGGCCGGCAATCTGAAGAACCTCGAGCACATCAAGCGGCAGCAGGACGCGAAGGCCGATCGCGTCAAGGCCGACGCCGAGACGCTACGCGCGAAGATCGAGGCTCTGGTCTACGAGGAGCGGCGGCAGGCGTCCGAGGAAGGCAAGCTCTTCGGCTCGGTCACGTCGCAGGACGTCGCCGATTTCCTCGGCACGCGCGGCGTCCCGATGGACCGCAGGCGCATCACGCTCGACGAGCCGATCAAGGCGCTCGGCGAGCATCTGGTCTCGATGCGACTGCACCAGGACGTCACGGCGCAGCTCGCGCGTCAACGTCGTCCGCGAGTAGTCGCTGCGGTCTGATCGGTCCCCGAGGATTTTCTCGGGGACCGACCCGCTGTCCACATCTCCATCCACGAAATTTCGGGAGATATCCACTGGATGTCCCCCTTGTATTCACCAAACGCGCCGACGATCGGAATTTGTTTGACGCACGCGGCCCCATGCGCTTGAGGATGCGCACGTGAGCTGTGGTGGCGTCCGCCCATGAGCGTACCGATGCGGATCCCACCGCACAACCTGGACGCGGAGCGCGCGGTCCTGGGCGCGATCCTCCTCGAAGGTCGCGAGACCCTGCCGCGAGTGATCGAGCTGCTCAAGCCCTCGGACTTCTACACCGAGGCGCATCGTCTGACCTATCAGGGCATGCTCGCGTTGTTCAACCGCAGCGAGCCCGTCGACGTGCTGACCCTGACCGAGGAGCTTCGCCGCAGCGACCAGCTCGAGATCGCGGGCGGACCGGCCGCGCTGGCCCTGCTCGTCGAGCAGGGATCGATCTCCGCGTACCTCAACCTCGTACGCGTCGATCGTCCGCGACATGGCGGTGCTGCGCGAGCTGATCCAGACCTCGAGCCAGATCATCGCGCAGGCTTTCGAAGCCAAGGAAGACGTCCAGACCCTGGTCGACGACGCCGAGCGGAAGATCTTCGGCCTCGCCGAGCGCCGTCTCGAAGGCAGCGCGCTGCCGATCGGCAAGATCCTCCGCAACACCTTCGAGTACATCGAGCGCCTGTACGAGCGGAAGGAGCACGTCACCGGCGTCGCGACCGGCTTCGAGAAGCTCGATCTCGAGACCTCGGGCTTCCAGCCGTCGGACTTCATCATCATCGCCGGACGACCGAGTATGGGCAAAGCCCAGCCGCTCGACGCGAAGATCAAGACGACGATCGGCTGGAAGCTCAGCGGGCGAGCTGCGACTGGGCGACGAGCTGGCGTCCGTGGACGGACGGCGCTCGCTCGTGAGCGGGATCTTTCCTCAGGGCGTGAAGCCGGTGTTCCGCGTCACGTTCTCGGACGGGCGTTCGACCACCTGCACCGGCGAGCATCTCTGGCGCGTCCACTATCGCGGCTGGCCCGACGCGCGAGTGCTCGAGACGTCACAAGTCGTTGCGCTGCTCCAGAAGAAGCGCTATCGGCATCGACTCTGGATCGACGCACCCTCCGGAGACTTCGGCCACTCGGAGGCATTGCCGGTCGATCCATATGTGCTGGGCGCATTGCTTGGTGACGGATCCCTCTTGGGCAGCAGTCTCAGATTCTCGACCGCCGAGAGCGAGATGCTCGATCGAATCCTCGAGCGCGCCACCCCTGCGTTCGCGCTGCGAGCCGCGGGCGGCTACGACTGGCGCATCGTGCAGACGGCGGGTGCGCACCGCGCGGGCGTCGCCGGCGTGAACCCGAACGGGCTGCATGGACGCGCTGCGGGGCCTCGGACTCTGGGGAAACGTGCCGAGTCGAAGTTCATCCCCGACGTCTATCTGGACGCGTCGCGCGCCGACCGCGTCGAGCTGCTGCGCGGCCTCATGGATACCGACGGATGGGTCGAGCGTTGGGGCAGCATGCGCTTTTGCTCGACCAGCGAGCGACTGGCCCGCCAGGTAGCCGAACTCGTTCGCTCGCTCGGCGGCTGGTGCTCCATTCGAAGCCGACGCACGACCTACCGCGCCGGCGGGGTCAAGAAGGTCGGCCGCACGGCGTTCGTGTGCAACGTTCACCATCCCGATCCGAAGGGCATGTTCCATCTGTCGGTGAAGAAGGATCGCGCGCAGGACGCGCCTCGCCGGCGGTGGCGACCGGTGTTTACCGCGATCGAGCCGGCCGGTGTGGCCGAGACGCAATGTATTGCGGTCACGCACCCGTCGCGGCTGTACGTGACCGACGACTACGTGGTGACGCACAATACCGCGTTCGCGCTGAACATCGCGCAGCATGTCGGCATCGCGCTGCACGGGAAGGTGCTCGTGCTGAGCCCTCGAGATGTCCTCGCAGCAGATCGTGCAGCGCATGCTCTGCTCCGAGGCGAAGGTGGATTCGCCAGGCGGTGCGCACGCGGCTACCTCACGTCGTCGGACTGGCACCGGCTGACGGCCGCGGCCGGGCGGCTCTCCGAAGCGTCGATCTTCATCGACGATAGCCCCGGACTCACGGTGCTCGAGGCGCGCGCCAAGGCGCGGCGCATGAAGGCCGAGCACGGGCTCGACCTGCTCGTCATCGACTACCTGCAGCTCATGCGCGGCCGCGCCTCGATGGAGAGCCGCCAGCAGGAGATCTCGGAGATCTCGCGCTCACTCAAGGCGCTCGCGAAGGAGCTGAACATCCCGGTTGTCGCGCTCTCGCCAGCTCTCACGTGCGGTCGAAGCGCGTCAGGCGCGCGACTTCAAGCCGCAGCTCTCGGATCTTCGCGAGTGCGTCACCGGCGACACCCTCGTGCTGCTGTCGGACGGCCGGCGCGTGGCGATCCGGGATCTTGTCGAGACGGCGCCTGAGGTGCTCGCGATCTCCCCTCGAGGGGAAGATCGTAGAAGGCGAAGACTGCGCGAATCTGGGCCGTCGGGGCGCGGCCCGTCTTCTCGGTTCGGCTCGCGAGTGGACGAACGATCAGGGCGACCGCCCAGCACAAGCTCCTTTCGGGTCGAGGCTGGGCAGCCGTTGCCGAGCTCCGAGTCGGTGACCGCCTCGCGATCGCCCGAACGCTTCAGAGCCAATCGCCCCTGAGCGTTGGCCGGATCAGCGGGTTGCTCTGCTCCGGACAGTTGATCGGAGATGGCAGCTATCTGAACCAGCAGCCGCTCCGCTACCACGAGCTCCGAAGAGAACAGCGAAACCGGTGGCGCGAGCCGCCCGCGAGAGAATTTGGTTGCCGGGTGACACGCTACTCCGGGCGCGGGACATGGCATCAGCTTCTCATCAGCGGGAATGGGAACCGCTGGCACCACGCCGGCGTGAACGGTTGGCTACGAGAGCTCGGTATCTTCGGGCAGCGCTCGCATCAGAACGCGCATTCCCGAAGCCGCCTTCTTGCTCTCGACCACGCAGATCGCACTCTCCTGCGGCACCTGTGGGCCACCGACGGGACGATTGCCGCACGCCGAACGAGCAGAGGAAGCGACTCCGATCTGCTACGCCACGAACAGCCCGGGACTTGCCGGGGATGTTGGCCGCGCTGTTGTTGAGACTTGGGATCGTCGCGAGGATCGCGTCCGCGAAGAAGGGTCAGTATCGACCCTCGTTCATGGTGAATGTGTCAGGAGTGCCCAACCAACGACGCTTTCTGGCGGTCGTCGACGCGTTCGGTCCTCGTGCGAGTCAGGCGCGTCTACTGGGGACTCGTTTGAGTACCTGCGCTCCGCCGACACCAACGTGGATACGCTGCCCATCGAGTCGTTCGAGCGAGTAAAGGACGCGATGCGCGCGCGGGGCATTTCGCAACGTCGTATGGTCGCGATGCGCGGAACCGCGTACGGCGGCACATCCCACTTTCGATTCGCGCCTTCTCGGGATGATGTTCTACTCGAGTATGGAGATTCTGCTCAACGATGACGATCTCCGTGCGGCCGCCACGGAGCGATCTGTTCTGGGATCGCATTGTGAGCATCACGCCGGCGGGTGATGAGGATGTGTACGATCTCACCGTGCCCGGGCCGGCCTCGTGGTTGGCGGACGGCATCGTCAGTCACAACTCCGGAGCGCTCGAGCAAGATGCCGACGTCATTCTGTTCCTGTATCGCTCGTCGCAGTACAAGGAAGATCTGCCGCCGGACGAGGAAGAACATCGCCGAGGTCATCATCGGCAAGCAGCGCAACGGTCCGGTCGGCACCGTGAAGGTGGTCTTCCTGCCGCAGTACGCGCGGCTTCGAGAACGTCGCGGACCTGCACCGGCAGCCGCAGCCCTTTTAGACCTTCCGCGCGGCTCGTCGTATGATGAGCCCCGTGCGCCTGAGCCGGCTGAAGCGTGCGTTTCTCGGGAGCCCGCTCCCGACGGCGCAGTCCCGCCACGAACGACTCGCGAAGTCGACGGCGCTCGCGGTCTTCGCCTCGGATCGCTCTCCTCGGTCGCGTACGCGACCGAAGAAATCCTGCTGGTGCTGGTCCTGGCCGGCACCGTCGCGCTGAGCTACTCGCTCCCGATCAGCATCGCGATCGCGATCCTGATCGCGATCGTCGTCTCGTCGTACCGCCAGACGATCCGCGCCTACCCGCAGGGCGGCGGCGCCTACATCGTGAGCAAGGACAACCTCGGCGTGCCGGCCGGTCTGGTGGCCGGGGCCGCGCTCCTGATCGACTACGTGCTCACGGTGGCGGTGAGCGTCGCCGCCGGGATCGCCGCGCTGACGTCGGCCGTCCCGGCGCTGTTTCCGTACCGGCCGTGGCTCTGCGTCGTCGCGGTGGTGGGTATCGCGGTCGCGAACCTCCGCGGCATCCGCGAATCGGGCAAGATCTTCGCGGCGCCGACCTATCTCTTCATCGGCAGTCTCGGCGTCCTGATCATCTACGGCGGGCTGGGCGCGGTCTTCGATTTTCTCCCGGAGGCGCCGTACCAGCGGCATCCGCCCGGGCTGGAGGGCGTCGGACTGCTTTCTGTTCTTGCGCGCCTTCGCGTCGGGCTGCACCGCGCTCACCGGGGTCGAGGCCGTCTCCGACGGCGTGCCGGCGTTCAAGCCGCCGGAGGCGCACAACGCGCGGATCGTGCTGACGGTGCTCGGCGTGATCCTGATCGTGCTCTTCCTCGGCATCACCTTCCTGGCCTACGACTTCGGCATCGCGCCGCGGCACGAGGAGACGGTGATCTCGCAGCTCGCGCGCCACGTCTTCGGCGGCGGCGCTGTTCTACTACGAGATCCAGGCCGTCACGATGCTGATCCTGCTGCTCGCCGCCAACACGTCCTTCGCCGACTTCCCGCGGCTGTCGTTCTTCCTCGCCCGCGACCGGTTCATCCCGCGCCAGTTCGCGACGCAAGGCGACCGCCTCGTGTTCTCGAACGGCATCTTGATCCTGAGCGGGCTCGCCGCGCTCTTGCTGGTGATCTTCCGCGGCGACACCCACGCGCTGATCCCGCTCTACGCGGTCGGCGTCTTCCTGTCGTTCACGCTCTCGCAGGCGAGCATGGTCCGGCGCTGGCTCCGGCTGAAAGAAGAGGGCTGGTGGTGGCGCTGGTGGCTCAACGCGATCGGCGCGGTCGTGACGGGTCTGGTGATGGTCACGATCGCCGCGACCAAGTTCACACACGGCGCCTGGATCGTGGTCTTGTTGATTCCGGCGCTCGTGACGGTGTTCGTGATGGTGCACCGCCACTACGAGGAAGTCGCGGTGCAGCTGTCGCTCGATGCCTTCTCACCGCCGCCGCCGATGACCAACACCGTCCTGGTGCTGGTCGGCGACATCCATCGCGGCGTCATCAAGGCGATCCAGTACGCCCAGACGCTTTCGCCCAATGCGAAGGCGGTGTTCGTGGAAACCGATCCCGAGCGGACCCGCCGGCTGGAGGAGAAGTGGGGCCGCTACGGGATGGGCGTGCCGCTCATCGTGCTGACCTCGCCGTACCGGTCGCTGCTCGGGCCGCTGACGAAGTACGTCGACCACCTGCAGAACCAGGGCGAGAATCACGTTGTCACGATCGTCCTGCCCGAGTTCATTCCGGCCCGCTGGTGGCAGCTGGGCCTGCACAATCAGACGGCGTTCCTGATCAAGGGCGCGATGCTGTTCCGCAAGAACGTCATCGTGACCGACGTGCCCTACCACCTGCGCCACTGAGCAGGCGATCGTCGTCGCGCCGGTGGCTCCGCGCGCGGGCGATCGTCTGAACCGCGGCTCGTCGACCTGCGAGGGCGAGCCACTCTCTGGTACACTCGAAAGCCGCGTGATTACTCGATGAACATCGTTCTCACCCCCGACGGCCCCCTCGATGCCCGCGGGACGCTCGCACGCTACCACCTCTGGGGAGAGGATCCGACGAACCGGATCGCCAGCGGCGGCGACGTCTTCCGTCGCGTGCTCCGGCACGGCGGGCGCCTCGTCCCCACGAGGTGCGGTGGAGCGGCCCCGTGGACGACGTCCGCATCACCATCCGGGCCCAGGCGAGCGATGCCGACGTCGAGGCCGGCATCCTCGCCGAAGTTCGCCGGCTCCTCGGCCTCGACCTCGACCTCGACGGCTTCTATCGGATGGTCGAGGCCGACCCGGCGCTCGGCCACGTCTGATCGAGCCGCTCTATGGGTTGCGTCCGACGCTCGCGCCGACGCCGTTCTGAGATGCTCGTCGGATCGATCACGGCCCAGCAGGTCAACCTCTCGTTCGCGTCTCGCGTGCCGCGCGCGGCTCGTCCGCCGGTTCGGCATCGCCCGTGCGAGGTCGGTCGCGAGACGGTGTGGGCGTTTCCCGAAGCCGCGCGGCTCGCGCAAGCCCGCGTGCGGAGCTGCGCGCGCTCAAGTACTCCACGCGCAAGGCCGAGTACATCCGCGATCGTCGCGCGCGCCGTGGTCGCCGGCACGCTCGATCTCGAGGCCGTGTCCGCGGCCGCCAGTCGGCGATCGTGATCGCAGAGCTCACGGCGCTCCGCGGCCTCGGCCGCTGGACGGCCGACTGGTTCCTGGCCCGCTGCCTGGGCCGCGGCGACGTCTGCCCGGCCGGCGACCTCGCGGTGCGCAAGGCGTTCGATCCACTACTACGGGCGCGGGCGGTCGCTGAGCGAGGAGACGATCCGCCGGCGCGCGCGCGCGTGGGGCGAGCACCAGAATCTCGCCGTGCACTACCTGCTGGCCGGGATGCGTCTGCAGCGCCCGGCGGTCGGCGGCGGCGCGTGAAGAAGACCGTCGGCCTCAAGATCTTCGGTCAGCCCGATCCCGGGCGTGCCCAGGCGACGTCCACCTCGTCGGACGATACGCGCTCGGCGTCGACTGGGCCGACGGCCACGGATCCATCTATCCATTCGAGCGGCTCCGGCTCGACTGCGCCTGCGGCAGTGCGCCGCGCTCGAAGAGCGACCGACCTCGGAGATGACGTGGCCGGCCGAGATCAAGCGCACGGACCGAGGGCTTCGCGTGACGTGGGTCGACCTGCACGCGAGCCTGCTACCCGTATCGCCGAGCTGCGCGCGCTGTGCCGCTGCGCCGGCTGCACGGGCGGCCACTGATGGACGAAGCGCGCAAGCGCTGGGTCTTCTCGGCATCATGCTGTCGATCTTCCTGGCGGCGATCGAGTCGACCGTGGTCGCGCACCGCGATGCCGACGGTGGTGGCGAGCCTCGGCGGCATCCGCATCTACTCCTGGGTCTTCTCGGGATTTCTGCTCACCTCAGACGGTGACGATGCCGCTCTGGGGACGCTTCTCCGATCTCTACGGCCGACGGCCGGTTTACCTGGCCGGCCTCGCGACCTTCCTCGTCGGCTCGGCGCTGTCGGGCGCGTCCCAGAACATGGTGCAGCTGATCCTGTTCCGGATGGTGCAGGGCTCGGCGCCGGCGCGCTGATGACCCTCGGCTACACGATCATCGGCGAGCTGTTCGGGCTCGAGCGCCGGGCGCGCATGCAGGGCTATATCTCGAGCGTGTGGGGCCTGGCCTCGCTCATGGGCCGCTGGGTCGGCGGGCTGCTCACCGACCACGTCGTCCTGGCGCTGGGTCTTCTACATCAACCTGCCGTTCGGCGCGGTGGCGATGGCGTTGATCGGCTTCGCGTTGACCGCGGCGCCGCGCCCGGCGCGCGGCCGGTGATCGGACTGGGCCGGGCGTGGCGCTCTTCGCCGCCGGCGTGTCCGCGCTCCTGCTCGGGATCGTCGAGGCCGGCCGCGTCGGGATCGTGGTCGCAGCCCGAGGTCGTCGCCTGCTCGTGCTGGGCGTCCGTCGTGCTCGGTGGCGTTCGTCGCGGTGGAGCGGCGCGCCGCCGAGCCGATCGTGCCGCTGCGCCTGTTCAAGAACCGGATGATCGTGGCCGCCGTCGTCACCCGGTTCCTGGCCGGCATGGCGATGTTCGGCGCGCTCTCCTTCGTGCCGCTGTTCCTGCAGTCGGTGACCGGCGCCAGTCGGCCACGCGGCGCGGCCTCGTCCTCACGCCGTTCGTGCTCGGCTGGGTCGTGATGTCGGTGGTGAGCGCGCGCCTGGTGCTGCGGGTCGGCTACCGGAGCGTCGTGCTGACCGGGATGGCCAGCCTCACCGTCGCGTTCCTGCTGTTCCGGACGCTGGTCGGTCACGCTCGCATCGGGCGGCGCGATGATCGACGTGCTGCTGGCCGGCATCGGCATGGGGCATGGTGGTCGTGCCGATGCTGATCGCGGTCCAGAGCGTGGTCGCGCGAAGCGGATCTCGGCACCGCGACGTCGCTGACGCAGTTCTTCATGTCGATCGGCGGCGCGCTCGGCCTGTCGCTCATGGGCGCCGTGATGTCGCTAGCGGCTCCACGCCGGCGCTGCCGATGGTCGACGCGCTGCACGGCGTCTTCGTGGTGGGCTCCGCGGTCTGCGTCGCCGCGCTGGCCTCCGCATTCCTGGTGCCGGCCGGTCGCGCCCAGGACCTGGCCCGAGCCGAGATGCGCGGCGAGCCGACGCGCGTGGGAGGATAGAGCCATGGCCGGTGACGCGCCGCTGCTCGAGCGTTTGGCCAAGCTGCCGGCGGTGCCGGCGGCGGACGCCCTGAGCTTCCTGGAGCGGCTGGCGAAGCCGCAGACCGATCCGGTGATCGGCCCGCTGTTCGGCGTCGACGAGGAAGGCGACGTCGGCGGTGAATCCGCTGGTGCCGGCGGTCCTCAAGCAGCTCGCCGACAAGCAGGACGCTGACGCTGCTACGCGGCGCTGCTCGAGGGGCTGACCGGGATCTGGAATGCCGCGGTCCGCGCGGCCGCGTCGTGGCGCGCCTGCGCGCTCGGGCCTGCCGGCGGACGACCTGCTGCTGAGGCTCGGGCGCTCTCGCCGACGCCTGGGCTTCGCCGCCGAGAAGCCCGGGTGGGCGCGCGAGTGGCTCGCCGACCCGTTCACCCAGGACGCGCTGCTGGTGCAGCAGTGCGTGGTCCGGATGCTGCTGCGCGCTGCGCGACGATGGCCGACGCCCGCGCCGCCGAGCTGACGACGACGATCGGTTGACCGAGAAAATCTCGACCAGGTCGAGAGCAAGGAGAGTCGACGATGGCGATGGTGCCCGAGAGCTACCGTGACCTGCTGAGCGAAGAAGTCGTTCGCCCACGTCGCGACCGTCGGCCGCGACGGCGCGCCGCAGGTGACACCGGTGTGGATCGACTACGACGGTCACCCACGTCCGCTTCAACACGGCCCGGGGACGGGTGAAGGACAAGAACCTCCAGCGCAATCCGAAGATCGCGCTCTCGATCCAGGATCCCGACAACCCCGTACCGCTACCTCCAGGTCCGCGGGCGAGTCGTCGAGGTGACCGAGAAGGGCGCCGACGAGCACATCGACGCGCTCGCCAAGAAGTACACGGGCCAGGACCGCTACGGTCACCGCCGTCCCGGCGAAGTGCGCGTCACCGTGAAGGTCCTGCCCGAGAAGATCCAGAGCATGGGATGAGTCTCGGCGAGTCCCGGAGTCGAGCGCGCGGATGATCCAGCTCGACGGCGATCGCGAAGGCTACGCGCGGGCAGCCGATCCTTCGCGAGTCTGTCGTGGCGGATTCGCCGATCGCGAGCGGATCGGCCTGGTCGGCCCGAACGGCGCCGGCAAGACGACGCTCTGTCGGCTGCTGGCCGGCGTCGAGGAGCCGGACGCGGGGCGCATCGTCCGCCGCGCGAGCGCGACGGTCGGCTATCTGCCCGCAGGAGGCGGCGGGTCAGCCCGAGCGATCGGTGCTGGCCGAGGCGCTGGCCGGCTTCGCGGACGTGTGGGCAGGTCGAGCGCGAGATGGAAGACGTCGCCGCGCAGCTCGCCGGCGAGCCGGCGCCGGAGCGACGACGCTGACCGCGCGCTACGGCGACCTGCAGCACCGCTTCGAGGCGCTCGGCGGCTACCGGCTCGAGACGGAGGCCCGAACGCGATCCTGAGCGGTCTCGGCTTCCGACCGTCGAGCTTCGCGCGGCCGCTCGGCCGAGTTCTCGGGCGGCTGGCGGATGCGCGCGCGTCGCTCGCGCGCCTGCTGCTGCAGCGCCCGTCGCTGCTGCTGCTCGACGAGCCGACCAACCACCTCGATCTCGAGTCGCTGGAGTGGCTCGAGTCGTTCCTGAGCCGACTACGACGGCACGGTCGTCATCGTCTCGCACGACCGCTACTTCCTGAACCGCATGGTGACCTCGATCGCCGAGCTGCGCGCCGACCGGGCTCGACCGTCTATCCGGGCGACTACGACGAGTACCTGGTGCAGCGGCAGGCGCGGCGCGAGCTGCTCGAGGCGCAGGCGCGCAACCAGGCCAAGCGCATCGCCGAGATCGAGCGCTTCATCGAGCGCTTCCGCTATCAGGCGACCAAGGCGCGGCAGGTTCAGAGCCGCATCAAGATGCTCGACCGTATCGAGCGGCGTGGAGGTCGAGGCGCGCCGCGCGTGATCCGCTTCTCGTTTCCCGCAGCCGCCGCGGACGGGCCGGCGGGTGGCGCACGCTCGCGGGCATCCACAAGGCGTACGGCGACAACGTCGTCTACGCGGGCATCGACTTCGAGGTCGAGCGCGGCGACCGCGTGGCGCTGGTCGGCGCCGAACGGCGCCGGCAAGTCGACCCTGCTCAGGATGCTGGCCGGCGTCCTGGCCGTTCGACCGCGGGCGAGCGGACGCTCGGCGCGCACGTCGCCGTCGCACTACTACGCGCAGCACCAGCTCGAGGCGCTCGACGCCCGACGCTTGACGATTCTCGAGGAGCTGGAGCGCGGCGGCGCCGGAGCTCGGCCAGACGCGGCTCCGGACCATCCTCGGCACGTTCCTGTTCTCGGGCGACGCGGTGGAGAAGAAGATCGCGGTGCTGTCGGGCGGCGAGAAGGCGCGCGCTCGCGCTGGCGAAGATGCTCGTGCGCCCGGCCGCGCTCCTGTGCCTCGACGAGCCGACGAACCACCTCGACCTCGCCTCGCGCGAGGTGCTCGAGGCGGCGCTGGCCGCGTTCCCGGCGACGATCGTCTTCATCTCGCACGACCGCTACTTCATCAATCGCATCGCGACCGAGGTCGTCGAGGTCACGCGCGGAACGCTCGTCACCTATCTCGGCAGCTACGACGACTATCTCGACGCCAAGGCGCGCGCCGCGGTCGAGGCACCCGCCGCGCCGACGCCTCGCCCCCGGCCGGCTCGCCGCGGCGCCGCCGCGCCCGGAGCCGGTCGCGCGCGCAGTGCGGCGCGGACGCATCCAGGCGCACCGGCAAGGTCGCGAAGGACGTGCGCGAGCTGCGGCGGCGCCTGGAGGACGTGGAGCGGCAGATCCACGCGCTCGAGGCGCGGCTGGCCGAGATCGGCGAGCGGCTCGGCGACCCGGCGTTCTACGCGGACGGCGAGCGCGTGCGCGCGGTGTCCGCGGAGCGCAAGAACGCCGAGGAGCAGGTCACGTGGCTCATGCGCGAGTGGGAGCAGCTGTCGACCGCGCTCGCCGCGCATGAGTGAGTTCTACGCGCCCGTCGATCCCGACCTCCTGCGTCGCGAGCGCGCGAAGGCGCGCGAGCTGCGGGCGAGCCAGTGGTGGAAGCGTCGCATCGCCGACGGCGTGTGCTACTACTGCCGGCGGCGCGTCGGCCATCGCGCGCTGACGATGGACCATCAAGTTCCGCTCGGGCGCGGCGGTCGATCGACGCGCGGCAACGTCGTTCCCTCCTGCAAGGAGTGCAACACCAACAAGAAGGCGCTGGTCCCGCTCGAGTGGCAGGCGTATCTCGAGCGGCTGCACGATTCCTCGACCGACTGACCCGTATCTTCCGCGCGTGTCCGAATGATTGGACGTTGACGCGTTCCGCCGACGGCGGGTTCAATGGTTTTCGCTCGCGAGCGCTCGAGTGAAATGCCGTGCACCCTGAACGAAGGAGGAACGCTCATGAATCGTGTTCGTGTCTCGATCGTCGCGCTGCTCGTCGCGCTCGGATCGTCGGCGTCGTGGTCGGCGAGCGCGGCGCCGCCGTCGCACACCGGAGCGACGACGACGTCGCGCCGGCCGCGGCGCCGGTCAACATCAACACCGCCGGACGTCAAGGAGCTGATGAAGCTCGAAGGCGTCGGCCGTCAGTGTCGCCGAGAAGATCGTCGAGTACCGCGACGCGCACGGGCCGTTCAAGAAGCCGGACGAGCTCCGGAAGGTCGAAGGCGTCGGCAACGGACTGTGGGAACGGAATCGCACGCGGATCGTGATCAAATGACGCCGGGTTCGGCACTTTGTACTTTGGATCACGACCGACCCGGGTGTAGGATTGGGCTAAATCGACCGGGACGTCAACAGCGTTCCAGTAGCGTCCCCGCCGACAATTACGCCGGCGGCTGACGTGGTCGAGCCCCGGGCCGGGAGTCGGCATCCGGTTCTGGGTGGGTGGGAACTGGGCCCGCGTGGCGGCCTTGCCGAGAATAGGAGGTGATCCAGCCGATGTGTAACCCTACGGTGATCTGTGAGGTGGTTGCCTCCTAGGCAGGGTCCACGCTAGCTCGGGTGGAACGCCTGGGAGTCCAGGCGCCACCGGCCCCGACGGTCCCGCTTTCACCAGCGGGGCGGCGCGACGCGCGAGTGAAAGCAGTACGCGCCGCAGCCTCCGTCGGGGCTTTTCTTTTATGAGGGGACGATCCCCTCATGCTCCCCGGCTCTCGCTCGCGACGCGACGACTTCGCGGCGCGCCGGCTCTCGGAGCGTGAGCGCTCCCGGCCGGCTATGTGGTTGGCGTGAGCCGGGCAGGAAGTGCCCGGCTCATCGCAGCGTGGCTAACTAGGCTTTCCGGACGTTGGCGGCCTGGAGGCCCTTCGGGCCGCGGGTCACCTCGAACTCGACGCGGTCACCCTCGGCGAGGCTCTTGAAGCCCTGAGCCTGGATGGCGCTGAAGTGGACGAACACGTCCTCGCCGCCCTCCTGCGTGATGAAGCCGAAGCCCTTCGCGTCGTTGAACCACTTCACTGTTCCCTGTGCCATGACGTGTCCTCTTTCTGTGTTGTGGAGCCTAGGCTCCGGTGATCCCGGCTCCGATCGCCGGGGTGATGCGCGCTGCACGCCGTCCGAGGCCTGATCCCCGTCGGCCGAGGCGCGAGTCAAAATTGCATGTCCCAGATGTCGCTCGATCACGCGCAGCTGCTCGCGCTCCTCGGGCGCCGCGAAGCTCGTGGCTCGGCCGCTTGCCTCGGCGCGGCGCGGTCCGGCCGATGCGGTGAATGTAGTCCTCGGCCGTGTGTGGCAGATCGAAGTTCACGACGTGCGCGATCTCGGGGACGTCGATCCCGCGCGCCGCGATGTCGGTGGCGATCAAGATGCGATAGCGACCACTCCGGAATCCGTCGAGCGCCTCACGGCGTTGCGACATCGAGCGATCCGCGTGCAGGCGCGTCACGCGGTGAGCCGGCCGCGCCCACGGCCCGTGCCACGCGGTCGGCGCGATGCTTGGTGCGTGTGAACACGAGCGTGCGGCCGTGCTCCTCGCCGAGAAGCTTCAGGCAGAAGCGGCGTCTTGTCCTGTGTCGGCGCCTTGTAGAGCATGCTGCGTGACTTTCGCGACGGGCTTCGCAATCGTGCCCACCTCGATCCTCACGGGACGCGACGAGATGGCGGCGGACCAGGGTCTCGACCGCGGGCGGCATCGTCGCGGAGAAGCAGAGCGTCTGCCGGTCGAGCGGAGTGACGCGCAGGATCCGCTCGACCTGCGGCGCGAAGCCCATGTCGAGCATGCGGTCGGCCTCGTCGAGAACGACGATGCGGACGGCCCCGAGGCTGAGCGACCGGCGCTCGAGATGATCGGCGAGCCGGCCGGGAGTCGCCACGATGACGTCCGGCCGCTTCTGGAGCCCGGAGAGCTGCGGGCCCATCGACTCGCCGCCGATGAGAACGAGGGTACGGACGCCCTGGGCGCCGCCGAGCATGACGAACGTCTCGGCGATTTGAAGCGCAAGCTCGCGCGTCGGCGCGAGCACGAGCGCACGCGGCCCGGCGCCGGTGCGCTGCGCGAGCGGGATGCCGCACGCGTGAGGCGCTCGAGCATCGGGATCGCGAACGCGGCCGTCTTGCCGGTGCCGGTTTGAGCGCAGCCGATCACATCGCGGCCGTCGAGAATTGGCTCGATGGTCTTGGCCTGAATCGGGGTTGGCGTCAGATAGCCGGCGCGGGCAATCGCGTCACGCATAGCCGGCGTGAGCAGAGAATCAGTATCCGTAAACGAACAGAACATGGGGATGGAACACCTTTCTGAGTTGCCTCTGTGTTGGGCACCCGGGCCCGTCGCCGAGCCCGGGCGGGAGTAAACAGGGTAGGGTTACTTAGACCTTCCTGACGTTGGCTGCCTGAAGACCCTTCGGACCGCGCGTCACTTCGAACTCGACCCGATCACCTTCCGCAAGACTCTTGAACCCCTGGGCTTGAATGGCGCTGTAATGGACGAACACGTCCTCGCCGCCCTCCTGCGTGATAAATCCATATCCCTTTGCATCGTTGAACCACTTTACTTGTCCTTGAGCCATACCTCGGACCTCTCTTTAGGGGTCTTCAAGCCCCTGTGCTCCCGCCATCGTGGCGGGGTTGCCCTCCGGGATTGGGGGCAAACAAAAACGCCGCGCGGACTGGGCCCGCGCGGCGTGTGTCTCGATCTCTCACAATCGTTACCTGACTCCGTCTTTGCCAGAACCGGCGAGAAGAATGACATGCACCTTAACGGGAAGTCAATCGAATTTATTACAACGCACGCGTGACCGGACGCGAACCGTTCTTCGTGCCCAGCCAACCGGGAATCGCCACCGAAAAACGGCCGGCGGTTCCGCCGGCCACCACGACGTGGATCTCCTCAGTCGACGGGAACTTGGAAATCATGGCGTCGGGCTCGCGCCGAGTTTCGCTTTGCTGAAGCGCAAGGTTCGTGCCTTCGCCATGGTCCGCGTCGGGCAAGAGCGTGCGGTAGGGCCGCCGCACGGTCTCGTAGAGGTGTCGCTCGGGCCGACACCCGGCCAGGACGGCGTTGATGGCAGCCTTCTCGACGGTCAGTCGACCGTAGTTCGGCGGCATCTCCCCGAGCAGCTCGTCGCGCGCCCGTCCGGTGCCGGCGAGCATGCGCTCGACACGCTCCCGGGTCGGCGGCACGACGGGAAGCCCGTCGGTTACGCCTTTCTCGAACCAGACCTCGAATTCGTCAGGTTGTCACGCCCGCGATGCTATCCGCGGCTACGCTTCCGACAATTCCCGAGCGAGTCCAGGAGCGTGTCTGAGGGTATGCTCGGGCCTGTTCCGGGGGCTCGGGTTCTCTGACGCTGGCTGTCACCAAAGGTGCCATCCTGGATGTCCAATCCGAGCCACCCCCGAAATTGGCCGCCTCGCCGCCTCTCCGCCTCTATAGAGGAGCGAAAGCCGGCGAGGATTGGGAGGGCGAGCCGCGGGGGTCTCAGGTGGAACCCTATGAAAAATATTGGGTTTTAACTGCATGAGTCAGAGCAGGTCTCCGGGGCCCCGGGACCGGTTCTAAAGCCTTGGAAAAATAGAGTTTTCGTTTCGGGGTGGCACGGACTGTGCTACTGTAAAAACCCCGACGCGGGCGTTCAATCGTCGACACGATGGAGCGGTGATGTTCTACAACCTGCTGGCCGGAATGTTCTCCAACGATCTCGCTGTCGACCTGGGGACCGCGAACACGCTCGTCTATGTCCGCGGCGAAGGCATCGTGCTCAACGAGCCCTCGATCGTCGCCATCCACCAGGCGGATCATTCCGGTGCTCGCCGTCGGTCATGAAGCCAAGGCCATGCTCGGGCGGACGCCCGGCAACATCATCGCGATCCGGCCGCTCAAGGACGGCGTCATCGCCGACTTCGATGTGACCGAGAAGATGCTGCACTACTTCATCTCGAAGGTGCACCGCCGCCGGACGCTCGTGCGGCCGCGCATCGTCATCGGCGTGCCGTCGGGAATCACGCAGGTCGAGAAGCGCGCCGTCCGCGACTCGGCCATGCAGGCCGGCGCCCGTGAGGTGTACCTGATCGAGGAACCGATGGCCGCCGCGATCGGGGCTGGAGTTGCCGATCCAGGAGCCCGGAGGCAACATGATCGTCGACATCGGCGGCGGGACGACCGAGGTCGCGGTCATCTCGCTTTCCGGCATCGTCTACTCGAAGTCGGTGCGGATCGCGGGCGACGAGATGGACGAGGCGATCGTCCAGTACATCCGCAAGCACTACAACCTGCTCGTCGGTGAGCGGCGCGCCGAGGAAATCAAGGTCACGCTCGGGTCGGCGTATCCGATGGGCGGCGACCGCCGGACGATGGAAGTGAAGGGTCGCGACCTGATCGACGGCATCCCGAAGACCATCGTGATCACCGACGAGGAGATCCGCGAAGCGCTGCGCGAGCCCGTCATGACGATCGTCGAGACGGTGCGCACGTGCCTCGAGCGGACTCCGCCGGAGCTCGCGGCGGACATCGTGGACAAGGGGATCGTGATCACCGGCGGCGGCGCGCTGCTCCGCGGGTTTGGATCATCTCCTGCGTCAGGAGACGAATCTCCCGGTGACGCCAGGTGACGAGCCGCTGTCGTGCGTCGCGCTCGGGACCGGGCCGAGTGCTCGACGAGCTCGATCTCCTGAAGAAGGTCGCGATCCCCGCCTAACAGGTCGCTAGCGCTTCTCTCGGGGGTTCGGAAGGTGAAGATTCGGAAGGTCGTACTGCTCGGCTCCCTGGTGGCCGCTCTGCCTCGTGCTGCTCACGCTCCAGACGCGCGGATACGGCTCGGCGGCCGGCGACATCTTCGCCGATCGTCACCGCGCCCATCCAGACCGGGCTCGCGAAGGCGAGCCGCGCCACCTTCGGCCTCTGGACGACCTACCTCGACTGGAAAAACGTTCGCGCCGAGAACCGGCGGCTCCGCGAGGAGGTGCAGGAGCTGCGTGTCCAGTCGCTGCGCGTGAGCGAAACGGACGACGAGAATCGCCGCCTGCGGCGGTTGCTCGCGCTGCAGGAACAGCTGCCGCTGACGACCTTGTCCGGAGAGATCATCGCTCGCGAGTGGGGCGGCTGGATCCGGTCGCTCACCGTCAACCGCGGTCGGGGCGACAACGTCCCGCGCCTGACCGCGGTGATCTCGCCCGACGGCCTCATCGGCCGCGTCGTCGACGTCCGGCCGGGCGCGTCGATCGTGCAGGTGCTGACCGACCCGACGTCGACCGTGGGCGCCCACGTGCTGAGAACGCGGACGCCGGGCATCGTCGAGGGCGATCCGCGCGGCACGTTGCGGTTCAAGTTCATGGCCGCGCGACGGCGCGTCGATCCAGAGCGGCGACGTGCTCGTGACGGCCGGGCAGGGTGGACTCTTCCCGCGTGGCATCCCGATCGGGACCGTTCGCTCGATCGACAATCGCGGCGCCGCGCTCTTTCACTATGCCGAGCTGACGCCGGCCGTGGACTTCGCGCGGGTCGACGAGGTGCTGCTGGTGACGGGCGACACGCAACGCGATCTCACCGCTTACTTCCCGACGGGTGGGTGATGCGCGGCCTGCTCGATCCTGACGGTGGCCGGAGGCTCGGTCGCGCACGCGACCCTGACCCCGCTCGTCAGCATCGCGAGGCGTGACGCCGGACGTGCCGCTGATCATGGTCGTCCTGCTCGCGCTGCGTCGCGGCCCCGAGTTCGGGTGTATCGACCGGCTTCGTCACCGGGTTGCTCCAGGACGCGGCCGGCGGCGGCTTGATCGGCGTTCAGGCTCTGACCAAGGCGGTGATCGGTTTCGTGATCGGCGTCGCCGGCGGACGGCTCCGGGTGAGCCAGCCGCTGGTGCAGGTGCCCGGGCTCGTGGTGCTGACGATCGTCGAAGGCCTCGCGCGCTTTGCGCTGCTGCAGATCTTCCGCTTCCCGGCGCCGTTCGGTGAGCTCATGACTGTACGTCGTGCTCCCGCAGGCGTTGTGCAACGGGTTCGTCGGCGCCGCCGTCGTGCTGGCGATGGCCTGGGCGCAGACCCTGCGCGACCACTTCGCGAGGGCAGCCGGCCGTGAGCACCACTCGCCGATCGCTGCCCCGTCGCGACGCGAGCCACCGGCGCGTCATGGTGATCGCCACCGCGGCGGTGTTCGCCTTCCTCGTGCTCATCGGCCAGCTCTGGTACCTCCAGGTCCTCGAGGGCGGCCGGTTCCTGGACGCGTCGGACAAGAATCGGATCCGCGTTCGGCCGATCGCGGCGCCGCGCGGCATCCTGTTCGATCGCCACGGGATGCCGCTGGTCGACAACCGCCCGGCCTTCACGCTGTCGTTCATTCCCCGCGAGCTGCCGCGCGACGACGAGAGCCGTGACGCCGTGCTCGGCCGCGTGGCCTCGCTGCTCCGCATCCCCTATGCAGGATCTGACCGACGCGGTGGCGCGCGTGCCGTCCGACTCGCTCCTGCCGGTGCGGGTACGCGCGCGGCCTGACGCTCGCCGACGTCGCGCAAGATCGAGGAATGGAAGCTCGAGCTCCCGGGCGTCATCACGGAGGTCGAGCCGCAGCGCGTCTATCCGTACGAGCCGGTTCGCCGCGCATCTCCTCGGCTACGTCCGTGAGGCCAACGACGAGCAGCTCAAGCAGGGCCGCTACCGGCGCGGCGACATGGTCGGGCAGTCGGGTCTCGAGCGCCTGCTCGACGAGCACCTGCGCGGCGCAGGACGGCGGCGAGCGCATCGAGGTCGACGCGATGGGCCGCCCGGTCCGCCGCGTGCAGGCCGACGGAGCCCCACTCCGGCGCGCAGGTGATCACCGACGATCGATCGCGGCATCCAGGAGGCCGCCGAGCGCGCGATGGAGGGTCTCGCCGGCGCGGTCGTGGTCATGGATCCGCGTAACGGCGACGTGCTCGCGATGGTGTCGACGCCGGCCTTCGAGCTCGATCGGTTCACGGGCACGATCGATCGCGACGCCTGGCTGCGCGTGGTGCAGGATCCGAACTTCCCGCTGCTGAACCGTACGATCCAGACCCAGTACGCGCCGGGCTCCGTGTTCAAGATCCTCGTCTCGGCGGCGGGGCTGCAGGAAGGCAGCGATCACCCCGCTCGACCGGACGCTATTGCTCACGGCGAGTTCCATCTGGGCACGTCGATCGTTCAAGGACTGGAAGGAAGGCGGCCACGGCACGGTCGACCTCCATCGGCGCGATCGCAGCAGTCCTGCAACATCTTCTTCTATGAGGCCGGCCTCAAGATCGGCGGCGCGCAGATCGTCCGGTACGCGAACATGTTCGGGTTCGGTCAGCCGACCGCGATCGACCTTCCCGGCGAGAAGTGCCGGCCTCCTGCCGAAGCCCCAGGTGGTGCGCGGGCGCGCCGGGCAGGTATTCCCGCCCGGCGAGACGGTCAACATGTCGATCGGACAGGGCACGGTGCTGGTGACGCCGATGCAGATCGCGCGGTTCATGGCGGCGGTCGCCAACGGCGGCGTTCTCTGGCGGCCGCGTCTCGTGCAGCGGGTCGAGCGTCCGGAGCGCGGCGTCGTCTGGAGCGACCAGGGCCAGGTCTCCGGCCACGTCGATCTGTCGCCGGTGGTGTGGGCGTTCCTCCGCCAGAGCCTCTGGGCGGTCGTCAACGACAACGGGACGGGCGCGGCGGCGCGGATTCCCGGGCTCGACATCGCGGGCAAGACCGGGCACGGCGCAGATGATCGCCAAGTCGAAGGCCGAGAAGGGCCAGGACCACGCGTGGTTCGCCTCGTTCGCGCCCGCGAAGGCGCCGGAGGTCGTGGTCGTGGTCGTCGCCGGAGCGAGGCGGTAAGGGCGGCCAGGTCGCGGCGCCCATCGCCCGGAAGATTCTGAACGCGATCTTCCTCGAGAAGATCGCCGCGGTGGAGATTCGCCGGCTAGTGTTCCGGATCGACCGTCGCCTGCTGCAGAACGTCGACTGGCTGCTGCTGGTCACGGCGTTCGGGCTGGTGACGATCAGCACGGTGACCCTGGCGAGCCTTCACGTCGGGCGAGCGGGCGGCAGCGTCGTCATCCGGCAGCTCGTCTGGTTCGCGATCGGCCTCGTCGGTCATGGTGCTTGCTGGCCAGCCTCGACTCCCGGAGGCTCGTTCGCGCCGCGCCGGCGATCTATCTCCTCGGGCCTCGCCGGCGCTGGCCGCCGTCTTCGTGCTGGGCCGAACCGTGTCGGGTGCGCGGCGATGGATCGTGATGGGGCCCACTCTCCGGTGCAGCCGTCCGAGCTCTTCAAGCTATGCTTCTTGCTCATGATGGTCTGGGCGCTGACGTCTCGCTGGGCGCAGCCGGTGGGCGAAGCTCACCCTGGCCATGATGATTCCGCTGATGTGGCGGTCCCGGTCGTGCTGATCATCAAGCAGCCCGACCTCGGCACCGCCCTCTTACTCGTTCCGGTGCTGGTCGATCTTGCTGATCGGGGCCGGCGTGCGCTTCAAGACTCTGGGCGGCCTGGCCCTCGCGGCGCTGGCGTCGATGCCGCTCGCCTGGCTGGCGCTCAAGGAATACCAACGCGAGAACGGATTCTCGTCTTCCTGGACCCGTTCCGCGATCCCCTCGGGAGCGCGTACAACGTGATCCAGGCGAAGATCGCGATCGGATCGGGCCAGCTCCTGGGCAAGGGCGTGGCCGGCGCGACGCAGAGCCGGCTGTCGTTCCTCCCGGAGCGTCACACGGATTTCATCTTCGCCGTATTCGCCGAGATGTGGGGGTTCGTCGGCTGTCTCGTCCTGCTGCTGTGTTATGTCTTGCTCCTCCTGCGGGGCTTCGACATCGCGGCGACCGCGCGCGAGCCGGTAGGCCGGCTCGTGGCGCTGGGCGCCACGTCGCTGTTTGCGGCGCAGGTACTTGATCAACGTCGGGATGGTGACCGGGCTTCTCCCTGTCGTCGGGATTCCGCTGCCGCTGATGAGCTACGGTGGCTCCTCGATGGTCGCCTCCTTCATGACGATTGGCCTCCTCGCTTTCGGTACGAATGCGGCAGTTCCAATGAGACACGGAGGACGCGGCGGTATGGCGCGAGGTCACCGTGTCGGCGAGGTGCTGCCGTGCGCAAACGGATCGTCGTCAATGCGGAGTCTCACCGAAACTCGGGTCGGAGTCCAGGAGGGTAATCTCCTCACCGAGCTGTATCTCGAGCGGCATCGATCACCGCTCGATCGTCGGGAGCGTCTACAAAGGTGTCGTGACGAACGTCCTGCCGGGCATGCAGGCCGCGTTCGTCGACATCGGTCTCACGAAGGACGCCTTTCTCTACGCCGGCGACTACACGACCAACCTCGGCGACGTCGCCGGCCAGATGCTCGCCGCCGGCGATGAGGACGACGCCGACGTCGACCTCGACGTCGAGGAGCTCGAGCCGCGCCGCGAGACCGCGCCGATCGAAGAGCTCGTGCACAAGAACCAGACCGTGCTCGTGCAGGTCTCCAAGGAATCGCTCGGGACCAAGGGGGCGCGGATCACGTCGTTCATCTCGCTGCCCGGCCGCTATCTCGTCTACATGCCGCAGGCGCGCCACATCGGGGTCTCGCGCCGCATCCGTGACGACCGCGAGCGCGAGCGCCTCCGCGCCGCGCTGCGCTCCGTGAATCTGCCGCCGGGCGGCTTTATCTTGAGGACGAACGCCGAGGGCAAAACCGAGGGCGAGTTCGCCGCCGACGTCGAGTTCCTGACGCGGCTGTGGGCGCAGATGCAGTCGCGCTTCGAGCAAGCGGCGGCCCCGGCGGTCCTGCACGAGGAGGGCGACCTCACCTTCCGGGTCGTCCGCGATCTGTTCTCGCCGGAGGTCGACGAGTTCGTCGTCGACTCGCGCGAGGTCTACGACAAGTGCGCCGGCTACGTCGAGGCGCTCGTGCCCGCGCTCCGCGAACGGGTGCGGCTGTGGGAGGAGCCGACGCCGGTCTTCGAGGCGCTCGGCATCGAGAAGGACATCGAGAAGGCGCTGCGGCGCCGGGTGTGGCTCAAGTCCGGCGGCTACATCGTCATCGATCACACCGAGGCGCTCGTCTCGATCGACGTGAACACGGGCAAGTACGTCGGCAAGCGCGATTTCGAGCAGACCGTGCTCAAGATCAACCTCGAAGCGGTCGGCGAGGTCGTGCGCCAGATCCGCCTGCGCGATCTCGGGGGATCATCATCATCGACTTCATCGACATGGAGTCGGCGGAGCACCGCGAGCAGGTCTACCGTGCGCCTCAAACGCGCGCTGGCCGAGGACAAGGCGCGCACGAACGTGCTCGAGATCTCCGAGCTCGGACTGGTCGAGATGACGCGCAAGCGCGTGCGCCAGGATCTGCGTGCCCTGCTCTCGGTGATGTGCCCGACGTGCAAGGGAGCGGCATCACGAAGTCCGACGCGACGCTCGCCGCCGAGATCTTCCGCACCGTCCAAGCCAAGGCCGCCACGGCCGGAGACGTCAACGGCCGAGACGTGGTGATCCGCGTCCATCCCGACCTGGCCCGGTACTTCGAAGGCGACGGGCAGCGACGGTCTCGAGCGGCTCGCGCGCGCCGCTCGACCGCAAGATCACGATCCAGCCGAACTTCCCCGAGCGCGAGGGCTACGAGGTGAGGCTGCGCGGCGGCGCGGCGCAGTGAGCCGCTGATGGCCCGCCAGCGCCCGTCGCGAATCAGCCAGGCCAGGCTGGTCGGTGATCTCAAGCTCGCCGCCAAGCGCGGCGACCGGACGGCGCTGTCCCTGGCGCTCGACCAGATGCGGACCCTGGCCCATTCGCCGCGCTACTGGGAAAAATACCTGCTCGCTCCTGTCCAATCCGCTCGCGCGCCTCGTCGACCTCCTGGTGATCAAGCAGGGCGACCGCATCGCCTACCAGAAGGGGTGGAAGCTTCCCAGGCCGCAGCCGCCGAAGCCGAAGGCCGGCCGGAAGGACGCCAAGTCGAGCGCCCGCGGCCGCCGCCGGGTATCCGCGACCGAGCAGCCATCCCTGTTCGACGTCTGAGCCTCGAGCCGATCCCCGAACGCCCCCTCAGTTGACAGTGCGGCAGACCGGGACGATACTACCCCAGGGGTATAGCCCCGGAGGGATCGCATGATCAACGAGGAGACGAAGACCAAGGTGCTCGGCCGCCTGCGCCGCATCGAAGGGCAGGTGCAAGGTCTCCAGCGCATGATCGACGGCGAGGCGTACTGCGTCGATATCTTGCTCCAGGTCTCGGCGGTCCAGGGCGCGCTCGAGCAGGTCGAGAAGCTCCTGCTCGGCCGGCACATCGAGTCGTGCGTCGCCGACGCGCTGCGGACCGGGTCGAAGAGCGAGCGTCAGCAGAAGATCGACGAGCTGCTCGACGTGTTCGCGCGGTTCCGAGGCAAGTGATGGCGGAGCCCCACGCGACCGACATCGTCGCCCCCGTGCGCGGGATGCACTGCGCCGCGTGCGTCGGCAAGGTCGAGCGCGCCCTGACCTCGGTCCCCGGTGTCGATCAGGCGTCGGTCAATCTCGCGACCGAGCAGGCGACCGTCTCGTTCGACCCGGCGCGGACCAGCGTCGACGCCCTGCAGGCGGCGGTCGCGGCGGCCGGCTACGAGCTCGTCCGAGCCCCGTACGGGCGCCGGCGACCGCTGGACGACGCCGAGCAATCGGCGCGCGAGGCCGAGCAGCGCAGTCAGCGCAACCGCCTGGTCGTGGGCGCCGTGCTCTCCGCTCCCGTGCTGGTCGGTGGAATGGCCCACCTCCTGCCGTGGGTGCCGGCGGTGCTCCAGAATCCCTGGGTCCAGCTGGTGCTCACGACCCCGGTTCAGTTCTGGGTCGGCTGGCAGTTTCATCGCGGGTTCCTGCACGACCTTCGCTACCGGAACGCGTCCATGTCGACCCTCGTGTCGGTCGGGACGAGCGCCGCGTACCTCTTCAGTGTGGCGGTGACGCTCTGGCCCCATGCGTTCCCGCACGCACGGGGCGATGACGTACTTCGACGTGAGCGCGGTCGTCATCACCCTGGTCGTGCTCGGGCGCTGGCTCGAGGCGCGCGCCCGCGGGCGAACCTCCGAGGCGATTCGGCGGCTGGTCAGCCTTGCCCCGCGCACGGCGCGGATCGTGCGGAATGGCGCCGAGGTGGACGTGCCGACCGACGACGTGCAGGTCGGCGACTTCGTCCGCATTCGTCCGGGCGAGCGGGTCCCCGTCGACGGGGTCGTCACCGAGGGCGCCTCCACGGTCGACGAGTCGATGCTGACCGGCGAGAGCCTGCCCGTCGACAAAACGCTGGATTCGAAGGTGTTGGCGGGCACCGTCAACCGCACCGGGAGCTTCGTCTTCCGCGCGGCGCGTGTCGGGAGCGAGACGGCGCTGGCGCGGATCGTCAAGCTCGTCGCCGACGCGCAGGGCTCGCGCGCGCCGATCCAGCGGCTGGCCGATCGAGTCGCCGCGGTCTTCGTCCCGATCGTGCTCGGGATCGCGACCCTGACGTTTCTCGCGTGGTGGGTCTTCGGTCCCGCGCCGTCGGCGCTCTACGCGCTCACCAACGCGGTGGCCGTTCTCGTCATCGCGTGCCCGTGCGCCATGGGGCTCGCGACGCCGACGGCGATCATGGTGGCCACGGGCCGCGGCGCCGAGCTCGGGATCCTCGTGAAGAGCGCGACCGCCCTCGAGCTGCTCGATCGCGTCAACACGATCGTGTTCGACAAGACCGGCACCTTTGACGGTCGGTCGGCTCGTGGT
>ERZ1370068.3689-contig-2790_pt1 | contig 252432 bp, 420 predicted proteins | sample MGYA00561227_ERZ1370068 | MGnify/ENA primary metagenome ERZ1370068 (study PRJEB38410, sample SAMEA6850437) | metagenome | study: Metagenomic assessment of the ecological functions of the soil: analysis of the soil microbiota associated with the...
CGCTACGCATTGCTGTTTATCCTTGCGATGAGCGAGCAGGGGCTTGATTCTGGAGCTGGCAAAATTCTTGAACATAAACGGTCTCGATTGTGCAGTGCCGCCTCGCGAGCCTGGAAAAGAGACTGACGCTCGGCTTGATTGTTAGCGCGAGGATGAGCGCGAGGTGAAGATCACAACGCGGGGTCACGCCTCTATCTATCGGGTCCTCGCCCCCTGTCAGTCATACATCACGCCTCGTGGGTTTTGAGCCATTCGGCATAGTCGGCGTCGCCGATGAGGCGCAGGTTGTAGGCCGCTTTGAGGTCGGGAATCCAGTCGTCGAAGAAACGGATGCCGTGCGGCTCGCCAAGGCGATTCAGCTCGTCGAGCCCGATCGGCCCTTGGCGCAACCGCTCTCGAAGTCCTTGAAGAAGAGCTCGAACCCACCTGGCGTGTAGAGCTCGATGATGCGTGCAGGCTCGGGCCCCGCGTTCCACATGGTGTGGGGGATCCGGCGAGGCTTCAGCACCCAGCTGCCGGGTGTCGCCTTGACGACCTCATCGCCGACGCGGGCGTGCATCTCCCCTCGAGCACGTAGAGCCAGACATCGTTCTCGTGCACGTGTGGCGGTAGGAGAAGACCCGGCTCGAACGGCTGCTCGATGATCGAGATGGCCCCGTTCGTCTCCTCGCCGTAAAGCTTGATGATGACGCCGTTGGCGTCGTCACCCTCGTCCCTGGCGACCAGCGTCTTGCCCTTGATGCGTTCACGCATGGCTCGCCTCCTTGGCAGACCGAGCGCCGGCGCGTGCCACCGCGTTGAAGGCTTTAGCGAGCCAGAGGTCAACGAGTTCTGGTGATGGAGCACCATGATTATTTCCTCCTTGTGGTATGTCGGTTCTTCTGGATTAAATTATAGGTCTGGAATTTTGCGCAGCAATTCGTAAGAAACTTGCAGATGGGGTATGCAAAGATGCGCGATATGTGGATTGGGATGATCTGCGGTTTTTCCTCGCGGTGAGCGAACACGGCTCAATTTCCGGGGCGGCAAAGCTCTTGAATGTGAACCATTCTACCGTGCTCCGCCGTCTTGCGAGCCTGGAAAGAGGCTGGGCGCTCGGCTGTTCGACCGCTTGCCGGACGGCTATGAGATGACGGCGCAAGGAGAGAGCTGCGCAATCAACTGCGAGGAGTAAGCGAGCAGATCGTAAACGGCCCAAAGGAGGTTGAGCGGGCGGGATCTTGGCACTCTACGGCGCAATTCGCATCACGACCACCGATACCTTGATGCATGGCTTGCTAATGCCTTATCTCGCAGAGTTCCGCGCTTTGAATCCGGCAATCCAGATGGAGATAGTCATCAATAATACTTTCTTGAGTTTGACCCGGCGCGAAGCCGATATTGCCGGTGCGCCCGTCGAATATTGTTCCGGAAAATCTTGTCGGGGCAGGCGTGCCGGGCGTCTTCGGACCGCTATCTATGCCTCGAAGAGCTATTTGACAAGAATGCGAAGAAGAAGAATGGGCCGCGCACGATTGGGTCGCGCCTGATGAACGCTGTCGCACCTAGCCCAGGCGAAATGGATGCGAGAAAACATTCCTGAAGATCGCATCGTGGTCCGCGTGGATAGCCTGGTAGGGATGGTGCGCTGCCGTGTCTCAGGGCATGGGACTAGGAATGCTCTTGTGCCTTCTCGCCGACGGTGAAAAAGACCTGGTGCGCCTGGCTGAACCGCTGAACAGACCTCGACACTGATCTTTGGATATTGACGCACCCTGCTCTCAAGGGGTTGCCCGGATCAAAGCCTTCACTGATTTCCTCTACGACAGACTGCGCGCCAGCGACCCAAGCTGTTTCGCGCCGGTCCCTGATTTCTCCTCCTTTTGTTTGACTGTCGTACTGAGATTAACCATGGGACTGAAAATGACGCTATCAGTAGATGGTGTATAGTCCAAAATCAATAACGAGTACGCCAGATTGTCGGACTGTCGACTAAAAGTCCCGGAAGCTTAAGAGTCTCCCTACCAGGCGAGACACAAGCGGATCGCCTCCATATAGGCATGCGCGCACCTTCATGGCTTGTCATTTTCCAATAGGTCTCTGAGAATCTTCAAATCTTTTTCCACCCATTTGGCATCCTCGGAAAATTTTTCATCGGTCACGTCGGGCTGGCGGAATAGTGTGAAGATGACTTCGCTGCGCCAGCCGTTGGGCAGAACTCTCATCGGGTTGTGAAACGTGACCCCCGAATCGAGAATGACGTCGTGGTCCAGGATTCCGAACTGGTTCTTTTCGGCAAACCGGATTCTCACTCTACCCATCGGAGCATCCGCCACCCATTCGCCCTTCTCCCTTTAATCGAACCCTCCCAAGCCCGTCGCCCATCGCGGCAGATTCTCAGGATTCGAGGCGAATCTCGTAGACACTCGTTGGCGGGCCGATTGATGGAAACAGCAATATGGCGCACTTCGGAGATTCGTTTTCATCGAGCTTCCTTCTTCGGTCAAAGTATTGGGTGTCGCGCCGGTCACGGGGTTCTCGGTCAAACAGAGGGCGACGGTCAGCGCGGCGGCGGCCGCGAGGGCTGCGGCAGCGCGAATGTGATTCCACGCAGTCCAGCCGGGGACATACTGTGTCGATTGGGCGGCACCGTCGGCACTACCGGCCTCGACAGCGCCAACGCATCATTTCGGGAACGTTGAACAGGATTGTCACCAGAATTGTGCCGACCAGATAGAGTACGCAGCCGACGAGCTGATAGACCGCGGCGGCGCTTTGCCATCTTAACAGCGAGGAATCACGATCAGCAGTGCTAACCAGCGCTGTTCCGAAGAATGAGCGAAAAACCACCGATTGAGCACTGCCGCGTTGATGGCCTGCATGGCGGCGATGGCTTGCCCGGCAACAGCCGGGCCAGAGCCTATCACGAAAGTCGAGAAAGCGAAGAAGATGCCGGCCACCAACCCGCAGCCGAGCTCCTCCATCGCTGGACTATGACCGCCGCTTCGGTGTCATCAAAGACCAGCAGCTTCCAAAGATCACGTTCCAGTAGACGACGGCGAGCAGGTGTCAAGGCGCGCAGGTGCCAGTCGCTGCGTGGTGCAGGAATGAAGTCAGCGCCTGCCGGTTCCCAGGTCGTCCGAATACCCGGCCTTCAGGCGAGACCACTGGGCGGTGGGACGTCCATCGGTACGGTACGGTGCTCGCCTTCCGACCGTTGTGGCCAGCCGGTCGGCGAGTCCTCCCACGTCTCCTGCCGCCCGTAGACGGTCAGGTCGAGCAACCGCGTAGCTGTTGTCCATCGCCTCGACGCCGCGCCTCGTCGTCCAGTAAGTCTCGAAGACATTGGATCCTTGTCGCAGGTAGCAAACGATGTGCATCATGCCCACCCGGCGTCCAACCAAGAGCGTGTCGAGCGAGTCCTGGGCCGAGTACCAGGGCATCTCCCAGCCCATGAAGTCGCGGTACCGGACGCTCTCTTCGTACGGGCCTTGGCAGAACGTGGCGTAGGTGACGTCGCGAGAATGAATGATAGGACAGCTCGCGGACCTGCGATGTATACCCAGGTGCACCCCTCGCACTGCTCCGGCGCCAGGGTGGCCGGTGTGCCACATGAAGTAGTAGGCGATGAGCATCCGGCGTCCCTCAAACACATCCAACAGTGTCACCGCCCCACGTTCGCCAATGAGCGGTGTCGCACCATCCACCTCGACCATGGGAGCCGCCGGCGGGCGGCTGCAATGGCGTCGCCTTCTCTGTGTGTGAGCCTTTCTCGAACCCGCAATGCGTCCAGCTCGGCCTGGAAAGCACCCCGATCAGTCCACCGCAGGTGCTGGAAGGTTCATCTCCCCGTGAAGTCTGTCATCGTTCTTTCTCGGGTGGCGCCTGGGGCGCTGTTTTCATTTTCCCTGAGGTCGCGCTCGACCGCACTGTCTCCAGTCCTGGCAAAAGTAGACTCTTCCTTTCCGCGCACGCGGTGGTGCGGATGTCCTGTTCACTGCAGATCTCTCTGACTGCCGCGCCTGCGGAAGCACTCGGCGCAGCTCCTGTGTGAAAAAGAGCCGGCTGCTCGAAGGCGGCGCAAGTGGTCGCCCTTCTTTAGCTCGCTTTCGCCTCTGCGTCGCGCTTTCGGAAGGCGGCTTCTCCAGCGTCGGTATCACCTCGACCCACTTCGGGTCAGGCGAGGCCTCGGCGTCGTAGTTGTCGTGCCAGTTCCACCACTTGTACGGCGGGGTCTGGGGTAACCCTCTGGCGAGTCCTCCCACTCCTCCTGGCGCCCGAGCGCAGTGATGTCGAGATAGTTCCAGGTGCTCCCCATCTGCTCGTCGCCGCGGTTGTTGATGAAGTAGGTGCGGAACACCTTGTCGCCATCGCGGATGAACGCGTTCGTGCCGTGCCACTCGTCCACGCCGAAGTCGGTGTCGAAGCTGTCCGTGATGGTGTACCAGGGCATCTTCCAGCCCATTCGTGCCTTCAGGCGCGCGATGTCCGCCTGCGGCGCGCGCGAGGCGAACGCGAGGGTGGTGTCGCGAGCGTTCAGATGGGCCAGGTGGGCGACCTGATCGGCGCACGAAGGAGCAGCCGCGGCAGGCGTGCTCGGGCCAGCCGAACACCCCGGGCTCGAAGAAGGCGCGATAGACGATCAACTGCCTGCGGCCCTCGAACAGGTCGAGCAGGCTAACCTTACCCTTGGGCCCGTCGAACTCGTACTTCTTCTCCACCGCCATCCACGGCATCCGTCGACGCTCGGCGGCCAGCGCATCACGGGAGCGGGTCAAGGCCTTCTCCTTCACGAGGAGCTGCTGGCGCGCAGCCTCCCACTCCTGCTGCGACACGATCGGGGGTGTCTTCATCGCGAGATGCCCTTTCGGGTGCTCCTTGTCTCTCTCTTTGCTTGTTGCCATCTTACATTTCTCCTTTGTTTTGAAACAGACCAGGAACGGATTCATCCTGAAAAATCTTCTGACGTTGCCGGCGATGCAGCCCGCCAGAATTCACTTCCGTGGATCGGCTCCGGCGGCCATTACCGCTGTGGCTCGCCGCAGGAAGAAGTCCGTCAACGAGGCTTTCTCCCCTCATCAGTCTCGAATCGATGCGCCTTTTCGATGCGAACCATGGCAGCTCCTGGCGCTACCGCGCCAGCTCACTTGCCGGCAGTCGGTTGTTGGCGTTCGCGGTCTTCTTTCCTCAGTACAGTAGCACCACTGCTGCTTCTCTTCCGGCTGACATCGCAGGCATGTCCGAATGGATGTTCAGACCGATATTGGTCATGTTGTAAAGATGCTCGCTGGCAACAAGCCAGACGATCTCGCAGATCTCGCGCTCGGAATAATGGCGAGATCAAGCGGGCAAAAGTGTTCGGGTCAACTTTCTTCTCTTTTGTCAGCTCCGTCACATAGTCCAGCGCGACGCGTTCCGCATCGGTGAACAGGCTGCTCGTGCGGTACTCCTCCAGCGCATCGAATTTGGCTTCATTCATCGATGGCTTTGATCGCGAATGATCGGCCGATATCCATGCAGAAAAGGCAGACGTTGAGGCGAGCCACCTGTTCGCGGATGAGCAGGACCGTCTCCGGCGGCAGCGTCAGCTTTTTGTCCAGCTTGCCGATCTTCGTGTAGAACAGACCGAACGCAGTCGGCAATCGCGCGCTGTGGACTTTCAGCGGCGTCAGCACTTTGCCGAATTGCCGACGCGTGAAGTAATACGCCAGCTTCATCATCAATCCCTCAGGCTTTTCGATAGGAGGAAGAAACGTGTCCGCGTGCATGTCGTTGGCGTCTTCCTTTGTGAGGGTCAGTGAATTCATGCGATTCTCCTTTCAAGATCAATGGCTCCGCGCCGCATTAGGCGCGTGAAAGTCGGTTCAAAAATGCGCGGCCATCTCCGCCGCCTTGCCATTCGCAGCGGCCACGGATTCATCCCGGACACGTTCGTTCTGGATCAAGTGTCTCAGCAGAAAGAGGCTCAGAGGTCCTCGCTTTCTCGTATTCGTCGGCTCGGTCCCGTCTGGTGCGGCGTACTGTTTGAGTCCGCGCCTCGAGTTGGATATCGACCCAATCAAGCACTGCTGCTTCATCTCCTTCATTGGTTACTGAACTCTTCTCGTCACTGGATAGTCGTTCAGCGGAGGCGAAAATCGACAACGGCCAAATCACTCTTTTAACCCCCAGCACGTAGTCCCATGCCACGGCCTTGGTTGGTTTGAAGCACAGAATAACGCTTTCGCCTTCCTTTATCGGACACAGCTCTTTACACTGCTGCTACTAGTGCTTCTTGTTCACGATTCAGAAGAATCTTCTGAGTCTCTCCTTACCGTTAATAATAAGCCTTGTGCCAAATCCTGTTGACACGCAAAGACGATTCCAAATGCTACAAATGGAAACCTGCAGTGTGCTCCCTTTGTTTGCGGGAGGAAATGACGAGGAATTCGTGCCGATTTATCGGCAGCCGCCGAAATAACGGCCTCAATCGCAACGGGCAATGCCCAGCTTCCTCATAGTCATCGTCCCCGCTTGAAAAGTTTATCTAGAAGAAAACCATTGCTGACAAGCAACTCAGTTGTCATGCCTTGACCCGTCGATCATTTCCATTCAAACCAGACCGCTCTCGATTGCTAAAGGACCAAACGGCTTTGCATCGGACACATCATACACCTCAAGCTTTTCTCTGCTTTTAACCATCCGTTTGCCCAAACAGGGAAAATCCGCGACTTCAAACTCCCGGTTTTCGCACACCCATCAGGTACTACGAGCTCCTGATCGAAAGGGTTTAAATAATGCGGCACCAGAATGAGGCGACGCCTGTTGTTAGCGACGAAAGTCATGTTCTCGAAACAACGGAAAGTGACACGAACATGAACTCACAAATCCTAGGATTGCGAGTTGCAAGCATCGTGCTTTTGACTGATGAGTTTAGCGCAGTTGTTGCGCTTGGTGATACAACCCGAGGCTTGTTGCTGGACGCCAGATGCCGCTCTGGCCGAGCGTGCCTCGCCTTGCTGATATTGGGTGGCCTGTAGTATCGGCTATGGAAGCTCTCCCGTCTTGCGCCGCGATGAGAGTCGTTGCCCCAGCTTCACACTCCTACAAAACTTGCGAAGCACCGCTATAAACCGTATCTAAGAGCCTGCAAGCTCTCCTTTTACCTAAAGGTCCGGATCGAGAACGACGTTCACTGTAGGTATGCCGATGAACGCGTCCTGGCTTTTGCCGGAAATGATTTCATGTATTCCATCTGGGAAGCGAAGAAGGAATACTCGTGAAAACAGCTTCCAGTTTTACCGGGGACCCGACCCTGTCGATCCCGTGGGGCGACGCGCCAGGAGGAGCCGTTGTCGATTTTTGGCTCTCCCGACCGACTATCTAGTGTCAACAAGTCAGTCTCGGGTCGAGCTAGAGAAACCAATCTGCGAAACAGGTATTTTATGAATGAGTTTTTACTGCTTGCTGTAATAATGATCTATGTTGCCATTCTTTACTGACCGACGCCCAACCCGGTAATGCTTCGGAGTCGTAGCTAACCCTCGATCGCCCCGCGCATCCTTATCTTCTGAGCCATTCTGTAAACTCGATCTGTGCAACTAGGTTGGCCGTCAGCCAAACGCAATTCTTCGTCGGTCGTTTGTCGCGTAAGTGAGAATTATTATCCTGGCCGAGTTATCGATTGACGGCGTGCGCCATACCCCTCATTTGAGTCTAGAGACAAAAGCGGCCCTTATAGCGACCAATACCGGTAACGATCAAAAATTATGAGTTCGGCACTTATCGATGCGGTGTGCAAAACAATCAGCTGAGGTGACGAAGGCTGGTGCCCGGGTTTCGGCAGGAACCGACATATCGGCAAGACTTACTGAGGTCGCGCAATGCCAAGCTTGCGCATTTTGGATTGCAGAGTTGTGCGCTTCATTCAAGTTTTAATGCGGCCCCCGCAGGCCCGCTGAGGATCCAATTGGTTTTCCCCGAGAACGCGCAAGATGTGCTCCCGCTCCGCCTCTTCAAAGTGGAAAGACTGCTTGGAAAGTCGGCCGAAGCGGCTTTCGTTGTTGCTTTAAACTCGGATAGAGGAATGTTGAGTTCCGGACCGCGGGAAAGAATAACCGCGCGCTCGATGATTCGCGCCCGAATCGAGCGCGTAGGAGCGAATTCATATAGCCGCATACGCTTCTCCGTTTCGGCCACTCTTTGCCGGTCTGAATATCGCAATGAGCAAGGGCTATGGCAAGCGCCGGAGCGCCACACCTCGACCGCTGGGGTCGATAGGCCGAGTTTAAGGAATGGTACGGCAATGGCCGTGTCGCATAACTATTACGTGAGCCGTTTAGGCCGCGTCGTTACTGGCCGCCTATCCAAAACGGCTCCGTTTTTTCCCTTCACCAGAATCAAGAAACTCAACATTAATTCCAAGTCTCAGAGCTTCGTCGGCGCACGCTGCACAAACCTTCATATCTATGATCTGAGTAAAGACCCGGTATTTCGCCGCTTCATCTCTTAAACATCGCTGGCACTTCAATTCCGATCTCCATTCCAGCAGCCGAATCGCTTTTTCCCGCGGTCGATAATTTAGTAACTTCAAGCAACCTCCTGTGTTTTTGATGGATAGATTCTCGATGGACTCGATTTGAGTTAAGTTATCCAAGCTCCGTTCGGTCTACCAATTTTTACCCGGCCATCTTTGTCCTTTCCCAGTACTTGGAGTTTGGATACTTTGGTAATTTCTTTTCCTTCCATCGTAAGAGCCCTTGGCTGACATATTCGGGGTTAATCCCACAAACCTCACAGATATTCTCAAAGGAAAAAACCAGTCACGATCCCCGCTAGGGATCCAGTCTTCCGCCTCCTCGAAAAGCCTCTTTCTTTTCCGCTCTGCGCCAAGACGTTGTCCTGAAAGCAGTTAATCGCATCCTCCAAGACCGCCAGCATGAGCCTCTTTTCCGGCTCTAGAGTCTTACTACGAAGGTTTTCAAAGTATTGAGCGGACACAAGCGTGTCCGGCTCAAAGAGCGAGACGATATTTTCGTCCGAGTTGAAAGTTTGAGGGCACCTGGTATCTGGAACTTTCCGTTCGTGCTTCCATGCTGCGTGTCTCCTAATTCAAATCAGCGCTAATGTGCGCCTCGATTGTGCGTGAGATCTTTTCTCGACTCACCACGCCAACAATGCGTTCCTTCTCTTCCCCCTCTTGAAACAGAATCAAAGTCGGTATTCCTTGAATGCCGTAGCGTTGCGTGACGGTCGGGCTTTCATCGACATTCAGCTTCACGACACGTGCACTCTTGGCGTACTGCTCGGCCACCGCCTCAACGGATTGGTGCAAGAGCGCGGCACGGCCCGCACCAAGCCGCCCAGAAGTCCACCAGCGTCGGAGTCTTGGACTGCAACACACAACTTGCGCGAAATTGCCTTCGTTTACTTCCCTGACATATTCACTCATCGTCGTCTTCCTCGTATGATCTCTTCTACGATAGTTTTGTTCATGCATCCCTCGGCCACAAGCTCGGCCCCGTGCTGATACATCTCGACCAAAAGATCTCTTCCCTTATCGTCAATAAATGTTACCGCGCATAGCAGGACTCTAACCGACTGGCCGGAGCGGGCGGCCTCTTGCCAGCAGTCTTTCAGTTCTTGAACCCAGGGTCCTACTAGTTTTCCTTCCAGTTCAAATATGGTTCCTGTTGGATCAGTTCGAGTCGTGATTCTCAACATGAGTTCAGAGGGCCTCTCCGTCCAGTAAAACGACAAAGACTCCCTCGAGCTCGTCTCTGTCTTCTAGCAGCCCGCGATCGACAGCCATCCTTTCGATGCCGAACCGATCGAACCAGCCGACGGCTACGAGGTGGCCTGCGTTATTGTAGAGCTCCAAATAATCGGCAGATCTTTGCGTCGTGGGATCATCATAGATAGTCACTCGTCCCACGATCTCTCCCTTAACGGTTATCGGCAGGATCGAAATCGGACGCAGGTGGTTCCTTTCCGGTACCGAGGCGGGAAGAAAGATCTTTTCCTCCGAGGGAGGGTCGGCGGCTCCGAGGACCTTAGTTGCTAGGTAACCAAGAAAAATAACTCAGCAACAAACCCGAAGATGATGAAGAAGACGAAGTGGACTCTGCTTTTGAATGACATAAACCATCTCCTTCACTGCAATCAAAATCTAATTCCACGTCACTTGCCTATGCAGCACAATCTCCTGCCCATCCTCATCGACGTCGATGAGCGGATCACACCAACACGAAATCCGAGTCTAAGTGCTCGAGCCCGATCGGAAACTCCGACGGGACTACGGCAGGGTAAAACCATGTCGGATTTACAAACATCAAAGCCGGCATCCTCATCGTCGGTTGAGGTGCCAACCTAATCGGGGAAAAAGTCTTATGCCTCCCTTTATGCCGTTCAAACCGTATTCAATCGCTGTCGATAGAAGCGCCTGCTCGACACCTTGCGCTGCGATCCGAGCCAACAGGCTTGTGCCAATTAGAACCAGAGCCGCCAAGAATGGAATTTCGATCTTCATTGGATTCATCTCCTCTTTCTACCCACAGTCATGGCAAGGCCTGTGCCATACCGATGGCCGCCTAGAAAGCGCCGATAAATACCGAGAATCAGAAAAGTTAACCGTCTGAGCCGGTTCTAGTTTGAGGAATCTTACGAAGGGAAAGTGCCAACCTATCGGCACGTGCCGAAATGGTGGCTCGCTGAAGAATCAGGTTCTCTGCAGTCGCGTTGTTGCGTGCTTACTTGTTGTCCTCCCGAGAGTTACTCACGCAGCCTAGCACCGCCAGGTAGAGCCGGATCCCTCCCGGCAAAGGGCCGATTATTTCGGGAGGGCTGGCCAATGATGAGATCCGCTTGCGCCCACCACCAATACGGTTAACTCTTTGCCCCGGGCACGCTCAATTTCTTTTGCTTCATGGTCTCGAGAAGCTCGGCAAAAGAAGATTTGGCCAGAAGCCGGTTAAACTGCGCTCGGTAATTATTGACCAGGCTGATGTTTTCGATAACCACGTCGATTACCTTCCAATCTCCATTCGCGTTTTGGAGCCGGTAATCCAGCGAAAACTCCTGTCCTTTGTTGTTGATAACTTTGGTGTTGACCTCGGCAAAGTCCTTATCCTGCCGCTCGTTCAAAAGCGTATCTTTTCACCGCTGTAGGACTCGATGTTGTCGAGGTAAGCGTGTTCGAGAAGACTGGTGAAGAGTTGCACAAACTCCTTTTGCTCTTCAGGGCTGCGCTTCTGCCATTGGGAACCCAGAGCACGTTTAGCCATTTCGTTAAAATCGAACCTGGAATAGACGACTTCTTTGAGCTTTTGTCGCCGCTCTTGGGAGTTGCCCGTTCCTTTAAGTGTCGGGTCGTTTAAGATTGCCAAAACCTTATCCACTGATTGCTTGAGCTGGTCATTGGCTTCTCCCGCGACCCCGGGGCCAGCACTTAGTAGCACAAGTATTCCCAGAGCGAGCGATAACCATCGGCGAATCCATTTGACGTTCATATCTATGCTCCTGTTCATCCCGGCGGCGCGGCTGATTGTCGTTGTTACAGCAACGGCCAGTTGTAACCAACATCTACATAACGGCGCAAGCCCTGTGCCAAAGCACGTTGCGTCTAGAAAGGGGAGTAAATGGTGAGAATCAGCGGCGGCCTCCTTTCGGCTTGAAAGCGATGGTAGCGAAGAAGGTGTGCCAAGTTATCGGCTGGGCGCTGAAATATCGGCTCTACTTGGGGCGAGCGATGCCCAGCTTTTTCATCCGGGATTGAAGAGTTGAGCGTTGCATACCGAGTTGCATCGCAGCTCCCGCCCGGCCGCCGATTATCCAATTCGTTTGACGCAAAATCTTTAGAATATGCTCGCGCTCAATGCCCTCCAGAGTCTTCGCGCCGTTAGTAGAGTTTCCCGTCAGCGGCTTCAGTTCCGGAAGTCGCACTTGAAGATCGGCACCTGGCGATAAAATGACGGCGCGCTCGATGAAGTTTTCCAGTTCCCGCACATTGCCGGGCCAGTGGTATTCGGTCAAAGCGGTCATCGACTTGGCCGGAATCGCATCGATCGGCCTTTTCATGCGTCGCGCGTATTTCTGCGCGAAGTAACGCACGAGGAGAGGGATATCTTCCCTTCGCTCACGTAGGGGAGGGATCACAACCGGGAAAACATTGAGCCGGTAATAGAGGTCGCTCCGAAATTGATTTTGCGCCACTTTCTGCGCCAAATCCGAATTGGTGGCGGCCACCAGGCGAACATCCACACGAATCGTTCGCGCGCTGCCCAGGCGCTCGAACTCTTGTTCCTGGAGAACGCGCAAGAGTTTGGGCTGAAGTTCAAGTGCGATGTCGCCCACCTCGTCGAGAAAGATTGTGCCCCGATGCGCTAGTTCGAACCGACCCACCCGCTGCGCGATGGCGCCGGTGAAAGCTCCCTTCTCGTGCCCGAACAGTTCGCTCTCGAGGAGCCCGGTCGGAATAGCGGCACAGTTCACTTTCACGAGGGTCCGCTCCCGGCGCGTGCTCAGATTGTGAATAGCGCGCGCGATCAATTCCTTACCGGTGCCGGTCTCCCCCAGAATGAGAATTGTCGAATCGGTCGGCGCCACCGTTTGTATTTGTTCCAGGACTTTTTCAGGGCAGGACTTTCACCGATGATCTCTTCGAAGTTGTGTTCGGTGCGAATCTCATCTTGCAGGTAAAGTTTCTCCTCGCGGAGTTTATGCGCCCGGTCCACGACCTTCCGATAGGAGAGCGCATTCTCTACGGCGATCGCTATCTGATTGGCGACGTGATGAAGCAAATCCGCATCTTTTTGAGGAAAGTCTCCTCTTGCAAACTCGCCACCACCAGCGTGCCGAGGGGCCGGCCGTGCGAAATGAGCGGCAAGAAACACCCGGACTTAAGCCCTTCCGCGCGGATGCGCGGGGCAAGGTCAAACTGCTCAATGTCCTGGAGGGTCACGAAGAGCGGTTGACGTGAGGTTAAGGCTCGGCCGTGGGGCGTACCCTCTACAGGGATCCAGAGGCCTTCCTGGATCAGGCCCTTGCTGGCGGGAAAATCCAACGCGTGAATCTGCAAACGCTGGGTTTCGGCGTCATAGAGCGAAAGGCTGGCATACTCGTGCGGCACCAGACGGCGCAGCGATGTGGAGACGGCGTTGAGCAGTTCGCGTAAATCCAGCGCCGAGACGATTGTGTTGTTGACGTCCAGCAAGAGCCTCAAGCGGTCGTGCTCCTCCTTGAGTTGCTTCTGGACCGACTGAGCCTGCTCAAAATTAAGCGTGTTGTCGACTGCGACCGCCACTTGCTTGGCGACCTGCTGCATGATGTCGAAGGCTGCCTTTGGATAGCCTTTTCTTTGCAGACTTCCGAATCCCATAGTGCCCAGACGACGCAGTGCCGTGGTGAGAGGTACCACGCAGTAGGATTGGACGCCATTCTCGCGCAACAGTGATGTCAATCTAGGAAAGCGGCTTTCCACCGCCACGTCCTCGACCATCAAGGGTTGCTGACTTTTCCATACCAATCCTGCTGGAGATTCATCAATGGGCAGTTCCAGGCCCGGTCTGATCGTGCTCGTCTCCGGTGCCACCAAGGTGTGCAGGCGCATGACCTCGCGCGTAGGATCATGCAAGACGAGATTGATAAAATCGAACGGGACGATGCGAGGGAGTCGTTGGGCGAGATCATGAAACAGCGCGTTTAGATCCCGGTGCGCGGCGATGGCCTCCGAAATCGCGAGCACAGCCTGGTACTGACTGTTCAGGAGATCCACCTCTTGCGGTCGAACTATTTGCCCGTTCACAGCATCAAGCATATACACCGACGCAGAACCCGTTCAAGACGGACTCTTTTGCCGATCGCACCATCTGGAATGCTATGCGCTCGCGCGGAGGCGCGCGTCGCCCACCATGCACTCAGGCGCAACAGGCCTGACCTCGACCGTAGCGCCGTACTCCAAGGCTGGAAAGTCCTTGGCAATCTCCGCGGCCTCGTCCAGGCTTCCCACCTCAAGTAAAAGAAGCCACCAATAGCTTCTTTAGATTCGGCAAACGGACCGTCTGACACCGAGAGGCCTCTTTTCTGTGAAACAATCTTGCCTTCGTGGAACAGTGGTTTCCCGGCCTTGGCCTTGCCTTCCAGCGGTCAAGCGGTCGAGACCAAGCTTTCATCTGGTTCACGACCTGTTGGATCTCTTGCGGCGAGAGTCCCTTATGCCAATCAGTGCCTCGGAATAACAACATGTATTCAGACTTCGTCGGTGTGCTCATAATCGCTCTCCTTTAAATGGTTTTTGCTTCCCTTCATTATAATAGTGAGGAACGAGCGAGTGCTGCCCAGGACATCTCTGTCAAATTTTTCGGCGAGCGGATGTCATCGCCCCAAGGCGCGTACAAAAAGTCGAGGACCAGCGCCGGGGTTGTGATGCATGACGGACGCATAGGCTTGCCCTCTCACGGTAGTCGAACAGGCCGGCTGAAAATCGACAGGCTCAGTCACCATATCTGTCGTGGTGCCGTCGATATGATCGGACAGGAACGAGCAACTCCGGGCAACCCTTGCTCCCACTCGGGACCGAACATGAAATGATAGACGATCAATTGGCTGCGCCCGTCGAAAAGGTCGGCGAGCGTCTCTTTGCGGCCCGGCCCGTCGAACACATAGTTCTTTTCGACCTTGACCCACGGCAGCTCGCGCGCCGCTCGGCGCTCAGCTTATCACGCAGCCGGGTGAATTCTTTCTCCTTCTTCAGGTGTTGCTTGCGCGCGGCAAGCCACTCATCTCGTGACACTACTTTTGAATGATTCATTTTGCTCTCCTTTCGTTTGCGTTGCCGCGTCGATATTATCAGCGCCAGTCTTTGCGCGGCGCTTCTTCACTACGAGCATGGTCAGGCCACCTGTCGAGGTCGCGCCAGCCACTATCAACGCCACCGTTGTGATGCATGCAGGACACATCGAACTCCTCCTTCCACTGCGTCCGCTCGTCGCGGTTACTGCTGCTGTAGCCCTTCGATTGGGCCACTTACCTTCCTAATCCATTGATGAAAATGCCTGTTGACATCAGATAGTCGTTCGGCAGAGCCCAAAATCGACATCGAGACCCGCGACCGTGGGGTCTCGGTCTAAAGTCCCGGAAGCTTCGGTGTTTTTGCCAAGCGGGACGCGAGCGGATGGCGTCCATATATGCGCGCACCTTCGGAAACTCCGCGGAAGCTGAAGCCCGCCTTCTCGAGTGACGTGAAGCGATCGGGCCATAGGCGCAATCGACCAGTGTGAAATCGTTGCCCAGGAGCCATTTACTCTTCCCCAGCTTACCTTCGACGATGCTGATCACGTGCGGGCAGAGCTTTTTCGCCGCGTGCGATCGCGTCTTAAGACTCGATTGAACGACAACTCAAAACAATGGGTTTAGATCATCGCGGCGCTCACCTGGCGGTGACCGAACAAATCAAAAGGTGGGAGAAGCCCAATATTCCTTCGCATGATTCACGGACCAGCTGTCAGTTAGCCAACTCGGCCGTCGTGCGCAAATATATTTCAGAGACTTATATTTCGATGCCGTCAGTCAATTTGTCTTCTGACTTTGGAATTGGGGTATCAAAGCTTATTGGTTGGTTTAATTCGTGCTCGAGTATCCAATAGAGCCCAAGGCCAAACACGCCAATTAGTATCGGGAGGCCGAGCAACAGAATTGCATGAATCGTCATATAAGTTCACCCAATTTCAAGAGCTGCCATTTAGTCGCGCCGCTGTAGGCCATTCCTTCTCTGCCTTCGGTATGCTGGCGCAACTTTCCTCTCTCTCAATTAAGCGCGAGTGAAATCCATGTGAATTTGAAGTTACAGTTAGGGAAATTTCCCTCCGGGCGCTGTAACTTCTTCCAGAGTAGCATTCTTTTCTTCTCACGCCTGTCGCCTAACGCCGGTCTTCACTTGATCACTTTGTTCGCTCTCGCCAGCACATTGGGCGGAATCGTGAGCGCCATCTCCTTTGCGGTCTTGAGATTGATGACCAACTCCACGTCATCGAATGTTTCGATCCGAAGGTCACGCGGATTCGTGCCGCTAAGAACTTTATGCACGTACTTCGCCGAAAGCCGGCCGATTTCATAGTAGCTCTGACCATAACTGGCAAGGGCTCCCTTGGCGACTAGACTTTGCTCCGGGAATATGGTCGCGAACCCCTTTGCCCTCGCCGTATCGATGATCAGTTGGCCCTGGCTCAGCACCATCGCGTCTGGGGTATAGAAGAAAGCATCCGTCTCTCCCGCCTTGATCGCCTGCAAAGCCTGGCGGAGTTCCTCGACAGACTTAACGTACCGTTCAACGAATTTGAGCCCCAAACGCTCTGCTTCTTCACGCCCCAGGCCGGCGCCTTGGTTTGCAATCTGGTTGGCAGGATTATAAAAGGTCAGCACCCCGCGAAGCTTGGGCAGGATCTCTTTCAGGATCTCCAGGCGCTTCGCGGTGAGGTCTCCGACGAGAAAGTGGACACCCGTGAGTCTCCCACCGGGTTTGGCGAAGCTATCGACAAGTCCCATAGCGACCGGATCACTCCCCACGCCGAAAACGATGGGGGTATTTGTGGTCGCGGCTTTCGCCGCCGCAATCACAGAACTGGGGAGCGCGTATATCAGATTGACTTTCTCTCGCTCACAATTCCTCGCTGCCTCCTCGGCCACCTTGGGGTCGGCCTGCGTATTCTTAATGGCTAGTGTAAATTGTTTCCCCTCTTCGAGCCCTAACTCCTTTAGCCCGTCCCTGAGCCCGCTGACTGCTTCGTACGATGGTCCTCCCGGCAGAATGACACCGATGCGATAGATCTTCGGCTGCTGCGCCTCGGCTAGGCGGAACGGGGCTAGAGCTAAAGCCACCAACCAAACGAGAATGATAATTTTCCTAGCCATACAGCCCTCTGTTTACTGCTGTTCTCTGTCGGTTGTCCAGCCGATAAAGTCGTTTACGATCGGAATCGTCAGCGGCTTATTCGTTGGCATTTTACCAATGAGCTTGGTTGCTATTTGCGGAAACGTTGTAGCGCTCCTGGTCCAAGCGGGCATTGCCTGAGGTTGCTTAAGACTGGCGATGTCGATCACGAAGCGGTAGCGCACGTCGCTCTTCATCATCCGCTCATAAGCTTCGTTGATCTGCTGGATGGGGATCACCTCCACGTCGGAGGCCACCCCGCATTCGGCGCAGAAATCGAGCATTTCCTGAGTTTCGCGGATACCACCGATGAGCGATCCTGCCAAGCGCCGACGCTGCATGATTAATGGTGCAGCGGCAAGCGGCGTGGGATCAGGGAACCCCACCAGCACCATCGTGCCGTCGCGCCGTAGCAGGTTCAGGTAGGCGTTGTAGTCGTGCTGCACGGATATTGTGTCGAGGATGAAATCAAAACGACAGGCGTTTTTCTCGAATGCCTCCTCGTGGCGCGTGGTGACGAAATCGTCCGCACCGAGGCGCAGCGCATCTTGACGCTTCGCCGGCGAATGGCTGAGCACAGTGACCTTCGCGCCCATCGCCTTCGCGAGCTTCACCGCCATATGACCAAGGCCGCCCAGTCCTCACGACGGCGACGTTGTCGCCGGCCTTGACGCCGAACTGGCGCAACGGTGAGTAGGTCGTAATGCCCGCGCACAACAGCGGTGCCGCGCGCTCGAGCGGAATGCTCTCAGGGATGCGCAGCACGTAGTTTTCGTCCACGGTGATGCAGGTGGAGTAGCCGCCGTGGGTGGGCGTTCTGCCGTCACGCTCATAGCTATTGTACGTCTGGCTCATGCCTTGCTCGCAGAACTGTTCTTCGCCGGCCATGCAGGCTTCGCATTCGCGACAGGAATCGACGAAACAACCGATACCGACAGTGTCGCCGACCTTCCATTTCTCAACCTTATCGCCGGCCTCCACTACCGTGCCGACGATCTCGTGGCCGGGCACCATCGGGAAGACCGATGCGCTCCACTCGCCGCGGGCCTGATGAATATCACTATGACAGACGCCGCAGTAGAGAATCTCGACTAGCAGATCGTGCGGGCCGGGCCTACGCCGCTCGATAAAAAACGGCGCCAGTGGCGCTTTGGCCGAAGCAGCGCCATAAGCGGGGATCTCTAGCATTTCTTCAACTTCCTCAATTTTTGCTGTCGCTATTCTTTTCACTTGTTCTTCCTTTCTTGTTTGTTATTCGTGTTTTCAGCATGCGATCCTTGCAGGCGGAGACGCGTCAGACTCTACCACCGATCCGTTTCGGTTCTCGGATCTGACCCGCACGACCCAACGATAAACTTTCGTATCAAGGCTCTTGAGCATGCGAACCGCTGGAGCAAGGAGTCCGTAGGGGAAGCTGTGCTCGATAGGCTCAACCGTCTCGAATCCGCACGCGGTATATAGAGACTCGCCCACCGACGTCGCTACGAGTTCGAGGTTCCGAAAGTTGGCTTGCCTGGCTGCCCTCTCGCAACATTCCACGATGCGCGTTTCGATCCCCGCCGAGGCCCGACTCGGATGCACAAATACTCCTCGGATAGGAGCGGGATCATGGGTGGGGTTGAGCAAGTCAGTATCTCCCGGGCTCTTTATCCTATCCCCAGCGAATGGCTTTTTGCGTTTACTCCACCCCCGCAACCGACAATTTCGCCATCGATTTCGGCGACGTAATAGGTCCCGTCGTCGATCATTTGTTTATCGATGCCGACGTGGTGGGCCAATGCACATTCGACTTGTTTTGGTGTGTAATATCTCCTGCAGAGAAACAGGTAAGACTGGGAAATCAGCTTTTGCAGAGCGGAGATGTCGTCGCCAGACGCCACCCGGAGCCTTGGTTGCGAATCCATTATGTGTCTTTCCATAAACTATTCTCCTTCGTGCGAAACACTCGGTAATTGCCAATGAAATAATTTTCATTGGCTTACTGTAGAGGTGGGTTGATAGCTAGATAGATCACAACGACCGCCAGCAGTAAAAACTCATTCATGAAATTCTTGATTCTCCTTCACGTAACGTTTTTTCTCGAAACTCGATTTTCTGGTCATGGTTTCGCTGCTAGCGCAATGCGTATGCCACAAATAGAAGTCCATAAAATCACAAACTTACGAATGAAGGTGGAAAAGAGAAGCGTAGCAATCTTGCTACAGGGAAGCAGCCGATCTAATCTTAACTTATGGATAAAGGTGGGGAAAAATTGCGTCGCAATCCTGCTATAGAGGAGTAGCAAATTTGATTCATTTCACGGCAAAAGGGTGAAGGGTCGTTTTCCACGAACTAATTTCCAGCGTATCTCATAGCCACAGTGACGATAGTCGCTTTAACCTTTCGCAACAAGTTGCCGAGTCATCTTCATTGATCCTTACGTCTCTTGACGAAGATGAATCGATCTTCCCTGGGCTCCAAGGAAACTGGGAACGTAATCGGATATTCCCTTGCAGCAGATGTGTAGGTTCCTAACAGAATATTGAACTTGACTTCGTCCGTCGATTGCGCGGTTGAATGCGGCGCCACGGCCGCCTTTACCTAGACCATAATCAAACCCCCTCGGATACCGATGGTAACGGCCTCGGTGCGACTGGAGGCGCCGAGCTTGGCGAAGATTGAGCTAATGTGAAATTTAACGGTATGGTCCGAAATTCTCAGCTTGGATGCGATCTCCTTGTTTCCCAGTCCCTCGGCTATCATGCGCAGCACTTCGATCTCTCGTGGGGTAAGAATCTGATCCGAAGACTCGAGTTCTGATTGGTCCCCGGAGGGAATCGGGGACAGCACCGAATGAAGCGCATCAGGGTGTAACACGACTAACCCCACTACACTGGCTTGGATCGCAGCGACAATCTCTTCCGACGTCGCTTCACGCGGCAATATCGCTCGCACGCCTGAACGCAGAGCGTCAGCCGTCAAAAAGCTCCCAGGATCGTCGGTTAAGATGACTAGGGCCGAGTTACGCACCATGCCGCTTGATTCGATTGCTGGTGACATCGACTCATCGGCGAGAGACTCCAAATCCAAAAGCACGATATCCGGTTGTAAATCCTCAAACCGAGCCAATGCAGTGGCGATCGGAAAGCTGCCCACCACTTGAAACGTAGGGACCGTAGCCAGCAAAGACTCCAGGCCGGCCCGTACGACTTCGGAACTTGCTCCTATAAGAACACGCATGACGCGAGATTTACCTCAATCGCGTTTCTTAATCACTTCTTCGTCTTCGTTCACCGATCGTAAGGTTGACCTCAACCGGTTTGCCACTCCGGATTAGGGATACCGGTATTGATTTGCCCACAGACTCCGGTTCCAGAGAGGCCTGCAAATCACGAATGTTGCTCACGGCTTTACCATCGAGGGCTACTATCACATCGCCCAAAAGCACTCCTGCCTTACTACCTGGCCCTTGCGGCTCCACGCTTACAACGATTAGGCCCGAATCGGCGGATAGGTCCAGCGCGCTCTTCAGGTCTTCCGGAAGTGGTATAGCGTACATGCCCAGGCCAAGGTAGCCCCGGCCGATATGGCCCCTTTCCAGCAGATGCTCCACTACACGATTCACTGTAGAAACTGGAATAGTCAGTTCCATATTGCGCGAAAGCCCTGAGGTATTAATACCCAAGACCAGGCCATGAGCATCGACCAGCGGTCCGCCCGCGGCGCCCGGGTGGAGGGCGAGATCCAGACCGATGAGTTGATCGATTAGTCCACCGCGCCAGGTACGCCACGCACCACTCAGAACCCCGACTATGCCAAGGGTCGCGTTTAGACCCCTCTGCGCACCACGACCCACGGCAAGAACAATATGACCTACCTTGAGCTGTGAAGTGTCGCCGAAAGAAGGAACAGATAAGTTTTGCATTGTTGATTTTCAGCACAGCTAGATCCGTACTTGGATCAGCGCCTGCCAGAGTGACCGCGACCGTTTCGCCGCTCGACAAAATTACGGAAATGTCCTCCGTCCGTCTTAACGTATGAGCAGCCGTGACTATGACACCATCGCGCCAGTAAACTCCGCTCGAAGACAAATGACGCCGGCCATTTACCGCGACCACAGCCGCGCTGGCTTGCTCCACGACATTAGCCAGATCGCGCGACAAAGACTGCACCGTATTGTTGGTTTCTGGATGTATTTTCCATTGGAGCCCTCCAAAATTTTTAAATTAAGGCGAAACGATGAGTTCCGTCTCGAGTAGACAATAAACATTTTTTACCGCAGCGGGTATCGGCCAAATGGCTAGGTCTTTACCTGGAAAAACGGCTAGTGGCGCGCGACAACTGAGGTCACGAGAAGCCGATTCCGAACTGCCGATCACCATTGAGCAGGAGAAATTGATTTCTGTAATAGAAACAAAAGTCAGGTGAAGGAGATAGAAGCTATCAAAGGTGCTGGACAAACGGCAATGAGCCGCAGTAAACAAGCCGGTATGGCTATAAAAACCATCGTAGTTTTCTTGGTCGGCTTAGCTTTCGGTTTGCTCCACGTCTCCGAAGCACAGCAGCAGAAGAAAGTCCCGCGGATAGGATATGTATCAAGCGGCGATCCCTCCACTGAACTTCGATTGGCGGCATTCCGGCGAGGGCTGCGAGATCTCGGTTATATTGAGGGAAAAACATCCTAGTTGAGTATCGTTATGCTGAGGGGAAGCCGGACGAGGTCCCAGGCCTCGTAGCCGAACTCGTCCAACTCAAGGTCGACGTGCTTGTCGTTGGATATCTACCAGCGATCCACGCCGCCAAGCAAGCGACCAAGACGATTCCCATTGTCATGGTGACGACTGTAGATCCAGTGGCAAGCGGGATAGTCGATAGCTTGGCGCGCCCAGGCGGAAATATCACAGGAGTCACCAGACTCAGCCGAGATTTAAAACAGAAACGGCTGGAATTGCTCAAGGAGGTGATCCCTCGGATATCACGGGTTGGAGTTCTGTGGGATGCGGACAATGAAAACGCGGCTATTGCTTTCAAAGAGTACGAGGCCGCGGCGCGCGCTTTAAAGATACCGCTTCAATCTCTGGCGGTACGAGGCCCACACCCTGATTTCGAGGGCGCATTTCAAGCTGCGGCCAAGGAGCGTGCGAGCGCCCTCATTACGATAAGGGATGCGCTGATTAATCGTTACCGAAGGCGGATTGCGGACCGTGCCATAAAGAACCGACAGCCTTCGATGTACGAGGGAAGCGAGTATGTAGAAGACGGTGGCCTCATGTCCTATGCGGTCAGCGATGCTGAGAATTACCGTCGCGTCGCCACTTATGTGGACAAAATTCTGAAAGGGACAAAACCTGCTGACCTTCCTGTCGAGCAGCCAGCGAAGTTTGAGCTGGTGATCAATCTGAAAACAGCGAAGCAGATCGGGCTGACGATTCCAGCCAACATGCTGGCTAGAGCAGATAAGGTGATTAAGTAAGACGCGCTCAACGCATCCGTCGAAAAGCACGGCTTCTGCTTTTCGCGCGACCAAGAAATGATCGGCTCGTGCTTTGAGATTTTGCCTCGACGTAAGAATTATCTGCATTCTTGATCGGCTCCTAAGGAAATTGGAAGTCCCTAAGGAAATTGGAAACGCAAATCCGGTATTTCCCGATGCTCGTAACAGAAAATTAACTTGACGTGTCTCTGTTCGATGGTAGTGTCGTAGATAGTAATTTCACTATTGCTCGTGGCTAGTACACGTGCTGTTCCAGGGAAGGAGCATGCCGATGAAGCCGTCGAGAATTTTTCGGTTATCCAGAATTCCTAGCACGTTTCATTTCGTCGAGCTCGCGCAACTCGTGATCCCTACCACGTCCCCTCCCGGCGGGGACAGACATTTGTCTTTTCAACATCAATAGCAATCTTCAACTGAAAAGATTTTGCTTTTTCAACGGGCTCAAATAAAACAACGGAAGGAGCAAGTGATGAATCGTATCAAATCTGCTCTAACAAATTTTATGCGGTCGTCGCCTCTACGCGGAGAGGACGGGCGGGTCGCGCCCCGCTCCGTGATGGTGCTCGTGATAGTCTTGATTGCTCTAGTAGGCATAGGCGCCGCCGCACAAAGAAACAACAACAAGAAAAAGAGTGCTAACCGTGACGGACCGACGCGCTCGACCACCATCGCTCTGACCTCTGACGAGACGCGCCTCGTCGTTGTCAACCGTGAGGCGAACAGTGTCTCAATCATTCGAGTGAAAGACGCGAATGGCAATGACGTCGCCACAAAGATTGCCGAAATCGGCGTTGGCGAAGAGCCTCGCTGCGTAGCTGTCCATCCCACCGACCAGGTGGCCTATGTCACCAACGGCATCAGCGGCACCGTCTCTGTCGTTGACCTCGTGCGGGGCAGGGTAGCGGCGACGATCACAGTGGATTCACCGAGCCGCGAGGCTGCGCCCTGACGGCGGACGGCTCCCTGCTCTATGTGGCTAACCATACCGCGGGCACCGTATCCATCGTCGTCACGAGCAATCCGCTTAGCCCGGTCCTCGACGGGGCCGTGCAAGTGGGTGGTAGACCCACCGCTATTGCGATCACGGATCAGGGCACCGGGAACATCTCCGACGACACGGTCTTTGTCACCCAGATCTTCGCCGAACTCAATCCCGACTTCAAAGACCCCACTTTCGACGGCAATGGTGAGGCACGCGATCTCGGGAAGCGAGGGGTCGTCCACGCCTTCCCGGCGGGCAATGCCAATCCGCCGATCACCAAAATCACCCTAGCCCCTCTCGCCGATTCTGGCTTTAGCGCCAACCGCGTGAGCCCTAATAACTTCTGCAACACCGTCCCGCCCGCCCAATCCAGCATCTTCTGCCCGCGACCGGACTTGCCTGTCACTGACCCCGCAAACACGAACAACCCGCAGGGGTGTTCCCCAACCAACTCCTGTCGGCGGTGATTCGCGGCGACCGTCTGTATCTGCCCAACATCGGCGCCCAGCCTGAGCCACCGGAGGTATTCAACGTGAACGTACAGGCTCTCGTCTACGCTGTGGATATTGATTCCCTGGCGGAGGTGGGCGGACTCACGAACACGTCAACCTGAACAAGCAGATCGCCGTGGAGACCGCCGCGCCGCCGCCCAGTCTCGACCAGGACGTTCGGCAACGACCTCGTGGCCATCGATGCCAACTGCCGCCGGCGACACGTTCCTGATCGTCAGCCGGGGCGGCAACCAGGTGATCCGCGCCAAACTGCTGATCCGGCGACCGGCAAGCTCAACATCCTGAACGCGGCTGCAACCGGAGTCGACTGCCGTATCCAGACGGGCAACCTGCCGAGCGGGGTAGCTATGCGCGCAGGATGGGACGCGCGGCTACGCCAACAACGAGGCCAATTTTTCGGTGACGTCCATGAACATCGAAGATGGTATTTGTCTCACACTACAACTCGATATCGACTCCGCCGAGCCCCTAACCCCGGCAGCTTCGAGCATGCGGTCCTGGTCGGCAAGCTCGCTTTCTTCACCGCCCTCGGCATCCCGGACAACGACATCTTCGGCACGCCGATCCGCGATTTCGTACCGCGGAATTTCAAGGGCAAGCATGTCGAAAGACGCCTGGAGCAGCTGCGGGTCGTGCCATCCGGACGGGCTGGCCGATGGCGTAACCTGGATTTTCGGCACCGGGCCGCGCCAGACGAATCCGCTGGACGGGATGTTCTCCAAGCAGAACCCGGATGATCAGCGGATCTGCTCAACTGGAGCGCCGTACGCGGCAGCAATACCGACTTCAACAACAACTCCCGCGCCACACAGGGGGCTGTGGCTTCGCCAGCGATGATTTCGACCCCGGACAATGTTTCGCCAAAGGGAACACGACCGTGGCGAACCCGGCGATCTACGACCACGGCATCGTGCAGGGGGCAGTGACGCCCTCGATGCGCAGACCTTGTGGATCTTCGCCGCCGTGCGGGCGCTGACACCAGCCGCAGCCCAACGAATGTGGCGGCCGGTCAGGCGGTCTTTGCGGCCAATTGCGCCTCCTGCCACGGGGAGCCAAGTGGACGAAGAGCCAGATCTTCCACCGCGACAACCCCGCCGCCATCGCGCAGAACATGGCGCCTTTGGACCCCGGCGTCACCAGGCTCGCGGCGGCGCCGCCGGTGACAAACCTGGCGAACGAGTTCTTCTCGTTCACCTGCTAACAACCTCACCATCAAATATCTGGAGAAGGTGGGGACGTTCGATATTAATAATCCCCATAGAGATCCGCGACAACGCCGCCGCCAGCACGGCGTTTGGGGTGAATGGTTTCAACGTGCCGTCGTTGCTCAGTATCAACTATCACGCGCCGTACCTGCATCGCGGCCAAGCCCAGACCCTCGAGGATGTCTTCCCGCTGCACGGGTTGGGGCCGGATGGGCAGGAGTTTCCGCCGACGACCACGATTCAGACGCAGCTGACCGCGGCACAGCGGGCGGATCTGCTGGCGTTCCTGAAATCTATCGATGGCACTACCAACCACCTCCGCTCCGAGGGGGGATGTGTTCAGGGATACGGTGAGGCTGCAGGGCACCCTGTCCGATGCCGTCACCGCGGTGACGCAGCGTCGCCTTCGAACCGTCGAACGCGTAGGGCGACATTGACTCACACCGGGATAAGCGCAGGGCCAGCCGTAAAAGGCTGGCCCTGTTTGCTTTCGCCATCGCCAGCTGGTCATTCCTGGTTCTACCCTTATTAGTCTGTGAGGCGCATCGCTCCGATAAACGCCAAAGAAGCACTTGATGATCGCAAGAACTAACCCGAGATTTCTGATGGGAGCGTGGGGATTTGTTTTCTTGGCTTATGGATTGTGTGGTGTGCGATCTTGATCTACTGGCTTACACTCAAGCGCCGGCTTCGCCGCGCAGAGACTGAACTCGGCGCAATTGCGCGCATCCCAGGAGTCGCCAAGAAATGTTCAAACGTAGGCGCTTTATCATTGGCGGTTTAATCATTCTCGCCGCCCTCTCCTACATTATATACGGCGGCATGCAGCAGGCCATCGTCTATTTCGTTACGCCGTCGGAATTGAAGGCCAAGGAAAACCCGTCTGCTGACAAGTTTCTGCGCATGGGCGGGATGGTGGTCACGGGATCCCTGCAAAAGACGTCAAGAATCTCACCTATCGTTTTGACTTGACTGACGGCAACGCATCTTTCCCGGTCTTTTTCCGTGGCGTGCCACCGGACCTCTTCACCGAAGGCAAAGGGCGCAGTGGTGGAGGGTCGAATTGGCCCCGATGGCGTCTTTCAAGCAACAACCATTATGGCCAAGCACGCGGAAGAATACAGTCCCCACCTCGACGGTAAGGACGGCTATCCAAAGAGCTTTGTCCCTGGAAAGAGTTGACTCAGCAGTGACCGCGACTACCGGCCGTGTCACTTCACAGCCTTGGTGTTGGATTCAGCTTTGACCGGGCTGGCAGCGATCACATTTCCACCTCTCTCAAAAACTTTAGCCGTGTCACCTACCTTTCAGCTTTTCCAGCGCAGCTTTAGTGCTCTTGGAATCGGTGGTCAGATTGACCTCTTTGTCCTTTGTCTTAACCGTAAGCTTACCCGCCTTCGCATCCACCGACGTAACCTTACCCGTAAGAACCGTGGCCTGAGCCTTCTCGGATTTCATTTCCGTTTTATTCTCCATTGCCGGAGCAGCGGGAGTGGCTGGTGGTAGCCGGTTTCTGTCTTGCGCGAAACTGAGGCCGTTGCAAAGCTAAGCTGGTCAAAGCTACAACTAAAACCTTGATCGTGTTTTTCATAGTATGATTCCTGATGCACTCAACGTTGTGCGAGTTCTATCCTTCAACCCATGTTTGCGCAAGTTCTGTGCTCAATCTTTGCCCATCATTCTTTCTCTGCCATAGACTCCCACCGGCTCGAAGAACTCGAAATTCATTTTCGATCACAGTGCCACGCGCGCCGCCGCCGAAATCGTCGCGGACTGGGTAAGCTCGTAGAGTTTCTCGTGAGAGCGAATGGGGCGAGCTCGTCCTGTGTCCGAATCATAAGTGCCGTCAGGCTAGCCTTAGTTCCGTCCCAGCGAAGACGTTGAGCCGCTCCAATCAAAAACTCGTCAACCTCGCTGAACTGAAAATCGCAAGGATTACACTTTGGCCGTGCCTTTACCTAGTCCATGGATCTTACGTGTTAAAGACAAGATGAATCATTCTGTTAAGGATGCGTCTATCGGGAATCAGGCGAGACGAACTGGTCCCCGATTAAAACATTCGGGGATGACGCTTTGGGATAAATTCTCATTGCTATGCTCTAATACCCGTCACCTTTGCTGCGGAGTAGCTCAATCAGACCTCTCCTCGGTCCACTAGATTCTGAACCTGTCTACTGATACTCGACCCTCGGATTTCACTAGAAACTAACTTCTTCTTCATCCGGCTTAGCATTGCAGAATGATATTAAGCGCAAAACGATGGAAAACGTCGTTTTCGTCAGTAGCACCAGTGAATTCAAGCAAAAGGAGCCCATGACGTTGAAGATTAACCAGCATCACTACATAGAACGCGATACGGGACAGGTATGCTCGGAACGCCCGATCGGCGATTGGATTGTAAATTATCTCTACAGCAAAAAACGCGAAGAGGTACCGTTTGTTTATCAGCTGCTTGGAAGCCAGTGGTTCTCCGGGTTTCTTGGATGGGTAAACTATGATTTTCCGTTGGGGCAAAGCATTTCCGGCATACGGCGTTTCTTGAAAAACTGTGCCATCGACTTGAGCGAATGCCTCGACAGGCCGGAGGAACTGGATTCAGCCAGAAAAGTTTTTGAGCGGCGCATTCGCTATTGGCAGTGGCGGCCGATGAGCGAAGATCCGTCGGTGGTTGTTTCGCCCTCCGATTCGCGCCTTCTAATCGGCTCCTTCAAAGATACGTCTACACTTTTTCTGAAAGGAAAATTCTTCGAGTACGAGGAAATTCTAGGTTCGAACAAGACTCCCTGGCTTCGCGCGTTTCACGGCGGTGATTTTGTCATCTGCAGACTCACTCCCGAGAAGTATCACTACAATCATACTCCCGTGGCGGGCGTCGTCTGCGACTTCTATGAAAGTGATGGGGACTATCACTCGTGTAACCCCGGGCCGGTCGTGAGCTTGGCGACGCCATATTCCAAAAACAAAAGAGTGGTGACTCGTGATCAACACCGACGTCAGCGGCGGTACGTGTGTCGGATGGGTCGCCATGATAGAGGTCGTCGCCCTCATGGTCGGTGATATCGTCCAGTGCTACAGCCAGTCGGAATACAAAGACCCGCAGCCAGTTGAGATCGGGATGTTTCTTCAGCGCGGTTGTCCCAAGAGTCTCTTTCGGCCAGGAAGCAGCACCACGGTACTCTTGTTTCAAAAAGACCGCGTCGAATTTTCTGAAGATCTCATTCGCAACTTGTATCGCACCGACGTTGAGAGCCGATATTCAGAGGGGCTTGGTAGACCGGTCGTCGAAACCGATATCAAGGTTCGCTCTACGATCGGGCATCGCAAAGGACGAAAGGGAGGTTCCGATGATTTCTAGCGAAGCCTTTGTGCTGTCGTTGGGCTTACTTCTGGGAAGCTTGGCCACCTGGGCGTTTAAACGTCTGCCGGATGAACGTTGGCAATTTCTCGCCGCCGTCCCGATTATGAAAGACTCCAGCGGCCGTTGGCATGGACTCAATTTTACATACTATGGTCTGTTCACGGCGAATGCGTTGGTCTTCGGTGTAGGTTTGCTCATCGTTCTCTTAGGCTCATTGCATGTTCCAACGGCCGTTACCCTAGCACTGATTTTTGCCGTACTGCTGCTTTGTTTGCCTGCCGCCAAATGGGTGGCGCGGCTTGTGGAAGGCAAATCCTGCACGTTCACGGTTGCAGGCGCCTTTTTGTTGGGATTTTCGTTACTCCCGTGGTGCTTCATTTCTTTAATCTGGTGCTACCGGAGATGAGCTTGCGCCCTATGCCTATTGTGCCGGCGTTGGCTGCGGTGATGACCGCCTACACTTTTGGCGAAGCTCTCGGTCGTTTGGCGTGCATCAGCTTCGGCTGCTGCTACGGTGTGTCGATTTATAAAGCTCACCCGATTCTCCAAAAGGTTTTCGGTCGCCGGCACTTCGTCTTCTCGGGTAAGATGAAAAAGATTTCTTACGCAAGCGGGATGGACGGCATGCAGGTAATTCCCATCCAGGCGATGACGTCCCTAGTTTACATTTTGGCGGGTCTAGCAGCGACTTTTCTTTTCCTCAAAGGCAGCTTCGGCCTTGCTTTCATAGTCACCATAGCCGTAACCCAGGGATGGCGTTCCCTATCTGAAACGTTGCGGGCTGACTATCGCGGCGGCGGCCGCATATCGGCGTATCAAATAATGGGGGTTTTGGCTATTTTTCTTGCCCTCGCTCTCCTTTCTCTCGTCCCCGCCGAGCTCGCCATTGCGCCAGATCTCCCGGCGGGGATCGAAGCAGCCTGGCATCCGGCGGTGGTTCTCTTCCTGCAGGGGTTATGGGGGATAGTCTTTGTATTGTTCGGGAAAAGTATGGTCACGGGAGCCGAGATTTCTTTTCACCTCCATCACGATCGAATTTAGAATCAGGTCCATCTCCACACGCAAACTTATCACGGATCGACTTAATCTCTTTGAGGCCCATTCCCGCCGCTTGCTGCCAACCCGGACTATTTATGTCTGGCGACCGCGAGGCAAAAGCTCTCCAGAGCGGAGACATTGGGCCTGTGTCTTGGACCGGCTTGTACACTGAGTTTGGCCAAATTGCTTTTTATACGTGCGAATATTGGCTACGGCTGGTAAAATATTGTTTAAGGCTCGATGAAAATCAGCATCTGGAATTTTTGGGCGCTCAGGATTACTCGAGGCAAGCGAAAAACAAACTCGGGATCGTCGCTGTGCTCTATTTGATTCAGGGGCACCGGCGGCGATTCTCTGGGAGGTTCTGCCGGTTTATTTCCGCCTGCACGGCGTATCACTGCGCGCCATCGGTGGCTTGCGCCTGCTGGAGCTTCCCTATTCTCTGAAAGTCTTTTGGTCTCCGCTCGTGCATCGCTACGGCGACCGGCGGATGTGGATTTTGGGCTGCATGCTGGGCATCGCGACCATTTTGTTTGCTCTGCCCTTTGTCAATGTGGCCGGCGTGGGCTGGATCGTTCTTCTTCTCATTCTCTCGCTGACGACCCTGTCGGCAACCCAAGATGTCGCCATCGATTCCTATTCGGTGGGTCTAGTCGCTCGCGAGGAAGAAGGGGTTGCAAACGGCGTCAGGGCGTCGGCTTATCGGCTGGCGCTCGTTATGTTCGGCGGTGGAATGGTTTTCCCTCGCGGCAGTGTTAGCGTGGAATCAACTCTTCGCCCTGGCGGGTATTGTTTTCACTCTGCTTGGATTGTCTCTGCTCGTGGTCCCGCGACTCAGTTTACCCGAGGAAGCGCGGGAGCATTGGCTTAAAGGATTTCTCGGTTGGGCTGGGACATGGAAAGTGATTCCGCTCGTGCTGTTCGTCCTTACCTACAAGCTCGGCGAGTTTGCGATCGGGCCCATGGTGAAGCCTTTTGGGTCGATTACGGCAAATCCATCTGGCCCTTGCAGGATGATCTGATGTTTCAGATCGGTCTTTTTCCCACAACATTCGGTATCGTCCTTAGCATCCTCGGCGCTTTACTCGGCGGAGCCTTCATAACTCGCTTCGGGATTTTTCATGCGGTTTGGTTTCTGGGTTTACTCCAGGCGGTCTCCAATCTCGGCTATTCCTTTGTCGACTGGATGAATCTCGGCCGTTTCGGACTTTACGGAGCGTCGATGTTCGAATCTCTCAGCAGCGGCCTTGGCACGGCGGCCTTTTTGGCTTTCCTTATGAATATCTGCCAGAAGGAGCACGCGACGATTCAGTATGCTTTTCTCTCATCGATCTTTTCTCTCACCGGTCGTTTAATCGGGGGCATCAGCGGCCTGGGAGCCGAGCGCTTCGGCTACGGCAATTACTTTGCGATTACTTTTTTATTGTCGATGCCTGCCTATCTTTTGCTGCCGTGGGTGAAGCAGTGGATTCACGAAGAGCCGCGGAAATGAGTCGGTCGACCCAACGAGGTTTTCTATGAATCAGAGGCTTTTGTTTGGCTAACTTCATGGAGCAAACTGCGCCACGCGTCGAGCTCGCGCTGGGGGTGGACTAGGTAGGACAGTCCTTCGCAATGGCGTTTCAAGCGGCGGTAAAATTTCTTGTCGCTTTCGCTTTTGTGCAGCAGCGCAGTGAGTCGTTGAGTGTTACCAACAGGGAAATAACCGGGAAAGCTCTTGCCCAAAGTCCCCATCAAGCCGGGTATCTGGGAGGCCACAACCGGTACCGATGAAGCCAGCGCTTCCGACAAAACATTGGAGCTCCCTTCCATGCGTGACGTGATGACTGCGAGATCGCTCCGCGCCAGGATCTGCCTGGTTTTCCAGTGGGGCCGCTCGCCGAGCCAGTGGTAACGAGAGTTGCGCGCAGCTTCCGTTTGCGCCTGTTTCTCCAGACGGGCGTCTAAAGCGAGGCCGATATGCACGACCCGGATGCGGGATTCTGCTGGCAGGCGCCGCACGGCCAGGGCTGCGCGCAGCGGATCTTTTTCCTCTCGGAGATGGCCGATGAGGCAAACTTGAAAGATTGGTTTCCGCCGGTCGTGAAGCCCGGTCTCGATAGGGCGCCGCCGACTGATAAATAATGCGCGTCTTTGAATGGAAACGTTTTGGCAGCTCAACGCAGCGCCATTTTTTGCAACGCGACTAAACGAGTGGCGAGTTCGAGAGAGCGCTTGGCATTACCATCGGTTCGGATGTCACGATAGAGATCCGTTCCGGTCAAAACGACGATCAACGGGAGTTCCGGATGGAGCCGGTGAAAGTTTTCGATGGATGGATAACTGCGCCGGGCATGGAGAGCGATCAATAGATCACAACGTGCACCGTCATAGGACTGCTGAACATTAACTTTGTGACCCAGTTGACGTAAGATCCGTGCCCACCGGAGAGCGGTGATCTTGTTGCCGTTGTTAAGCCGCAATGGTGCCGGCGTGATGAGCTGTATTCGCACGTGTCTGATTACTTTGCGCAGGTTCGAAAACCGGCCCAGACGTCGCGGCGGTCCGGCGTATAGAAGTTTCTCCAGGTGTTGCGAATCAGCAGGGAACGCGTGGCCCAGCAGCCGCCACGGAGGACCTTATCAGGTGCCGAACCACGGCTTCGAGTATTCCTTGTAAGGATCTATGATAAACCCTGGATAAGGCATGAAATCATCGGCCGTCCATTCCCATACGTTACCGATCATCTGGCGGCAGCCGAAGGCGCTATCGCCGCTCCGGGTGTGCGCCGACCTCCGCAGGACCTGAGCGCCAGTCCAAGTTGGCGCGCTCGGTGGTGGGCGGATCATCGCCCCAGGGAAAATGACGCCGGCGGTCACTCAAGGTGTCGCCCGCTGGCGTCGGTTCCGCAGAGGCGGCGACTTCCACTCCGACTCTGTCGGGAGACGTCGATTGGCCCAATTGCAGTAGGCCTCGGCTTCGTACCAGCTGACGTGAATGACCGGAAGATTTTCATTGAGCGGGACATATTGATCGAAGACCCGCTGGCACCAGCGGCCGGCGGCTTCTTGGCGCCAATAGGCCGGGTGATCAAATCTCTCTTTAAAACTGGGCTGTTCCCGTGATTCGCTGATGTTCTGGTTAAAAAACTTCGCAAACGAACGTTCCAGATCAGCAGACGCGCTGCCTTCTAACCATTGCCAGCCTGGTTCGCTCCAGAACTGAGCTTTGCGGTAGCCGCCGTCTTCGACGAAGGCTAGAAATTCTCCATTGGTTACCGGCGCGCGAGCGATGCGAAAGGGTTTGATCTCGACGGGATGCGCCCATTTTTCGTTGTCGAAAGCAAAAGGAAAGTCCGGGGTCGCGCCGATAAGGAAAGTTCCACCGGGAACATCGGTATCGCCTGGAAAAGATCGGCCGAATCGCTCCGGGCAGCCTGGTTGGCTGCGAAACGCGGTGCGGGGTAGCCAAGGGTTTGCCGCGTGTACGCCAGTGCTTCGGCATGCATGCCCTCATGGAACGTGACCAGCAAGTAAAAGTAAAATTCTTCCGAAGTGAGCTTGGAAGTTCGGTCGATGGTCTCAATGCAACGATCGAGAACCTCGTCCATATAGCGGCGTGTCTTTTGAGCGGGGGCAATAGTAGTTCCCAGCGAGTGTCGTGGGCAACATCGGTGGAATTATAAAGCTGGTCGCCGTTTTCGACGATTGGCTGCTTTTTTCGCAGGTGCCGCAATATCCAGTATTCTGCAAACCAGGCGACGTGGCCGATTTCCCAAAGCGGCGGATTGACGATGGCAAGGCGCGGGCCGATCAGCTGGTCCTCATCGAGATCGACAACGAGATCCAGGGTGCGGGCGCGGAATTCGCGCATGATTGGGATCAGATCGCCGGCACTAATGGAAGAAAGTAGGCCCCCGGTACTGCCACGGCGGCCTGCGTCATACCCATGATAATTGCTTACGCCACTCTTCGAGGTCGATCAAGCAGGGTCTAATTCGGCAGAAATTGTGCGGCTCGTTTGTGAAACTCCTCCGCCGCATCCCATTGCACGAGGTGTTTGCAATTGTCGACGATATGCAGATTGAGCTGGGGGTATTTTTCCTTGAGCAAGGCGGCGCGCTCGAATGCATTACCTCGATCATTTTTGCCGAACATCAGCAGCAAAGGGCAGGGGAGCTCGATGAGTCTCTGCCACATCGGTTTCGCGTCCTTTGCTCCACCGCCGCCCTGGCCCGCCGCGCTACGTTTCAAAAATGCCTCAAAGTTCTTGCCGACGCTCATGCGTTGGCGGACTTCAAGCTCTTCCGGCGTGATCAAGTTGTGATTGAAAAGATTGTGCTCCAGCAACGCGCGGCTCTGTTCGAGGGTCGGTTCGACGGCTGTTCCTTCTTCCCCTCCGCCGGTCCCCTTGCTGCTTTTTGTCCTTCGGGAAGCGGCGGCAGGAGACTGCCAGTTCCAAGGATCATGATTTTGGAGATTCTTTTGGATGTTCGAAGGCGTTTGCTACGGCCATGCTTCCGGCTTGGGAGTGACCGACCATCGCTGCGCTCTGGAGTCCCAGCGCGTCCATGAACATCATGATAAATCGGCGGCGATAGGGTACAGAGTAATCTGTCGGATTGTCGGTGAGCCCAAAACCGGGCTGATCATAAGCGATGGCACGCATCCCCGCGCTGGCCAGTGGCTTGAGATTTCTTTCAAAAACATCGGCGGAGGATCCCAGAGAAGCGCCGTGCAGAAGGATAGCGGCGGGCCCCGTGCCGTCTTCGATGTAACGTGTCTTCAAACCGTCGACTTGAACATATTTGTTTTCATAGGCCATAGGATGACTCCTTCAACTTCATACTCCGATAATTCGTCATGTAGCGCAAATCGGCTCCTATGACAATCCATGTAGATGCTATTTCAACTCCCGCCGCAGAAGTTCCCGCCACGGGCGAATCTCGCGGGCCCATTTTTGCGAGCGATGTTCGCTGATGTAATCATCGGCAATCTTCAATTTTTGACGATCTATGGGTGTTAAACGCGATGAGCGCTTTGACTTCTTGGTGTGTTGGTGTTCTTCGCAAAATCTCCGCAGAGTGCGCCAGCGTGGCAGCGACTCAGCGCCGAAAAGCTCGCGGACAATCTTCCGCCAGCTTGATTCCGGTCGGTAATAGGCCGGGTCGGCGGCGTAATCGAGGCAGGTTGCGAGCGGGATGAAGCTCAGTTTTTCTTGCAGCAGCGGATTACTGAGATAGGCGTAAACCGCTCGAGGCAATTTTGGGTCGCGGCCTTGGAGGGGCCCAAGGTGCAGTTCATCCCGCATGGAGAGATCGTTGACCGGATAGTTGTCCCATAGCAATAGGGGATGCTTGAGACGTTTCGCAATCTTTTGAACGTGGAAAAGGCTGATCTCTTTCGAAACCACCGACGGACCGGTCCAGAAACAGGCAACGTTAGGCGGTAGATATTCGCCCAAAATTTCCAAAAAGTCTGGTTCGAACGGACCGAAGATACGTGCGAGTAAAGGGTCGGCGGTATAATAGGAAGGACAAATCCACCATTCGACATCGCGCCAAGGTTGGTTGGCTTGAATCTCTCCTAGCCAGCTCCCCTCAGCCCGCGCCAAGCTTTGCCTAAAATACTTGCGATCCATGTTGTAGTTCAGACTGGACGGTATGTCGTCGAAAAGGACGGCAAACGTTCTTACGCCCGCGTCGTAGAATCGGCGTGCTTTTGCGAGCAGAATACGAACCGGTGTTTTATCGGAAAAGCACAATCCTTTGCCGGGGTGAAAACCGTAAACGAAATCAATTCTCCGGGCGTGCGCGTGCCGGATTAACTGCAATAGGGCTTGCCACTGATTGCGTGGATACGGTTCGGTCCAGCGTTCCCGATGATAAGGATCGTCTTTTGGCGCGTAAAGGTACGTGTTCATGCCGCGAGCCGAGCCAAACTCGAACATGGCTTTGCGATGCGCCATGCTCCAGAGCGGTCCGAAGAATCCCTCAACGATGCCGCGGCGCTTAAAACTGATTTTCATCAGAGTGTTGAAAAACTGTCTTTACAGGCTGGTCAAAAAGACCTCAGAGGCGTCCGTACGAAGTGCGGTGTTGGAATATTGGAAAATTGGAATATTGGGTTTGAACCCATCAATCCATCGTTCCATCCTTCCACTATTCCAAGCTTTAGTACGTCGGAGCGAGACGGTCGAGCGCACCCTTCGACAAAGCTCAGGGCGATCGGCAAAGCATATGAGTCTTTTTCAACAGCCTGTTCATGACTCACCAATCTTGCATATCGAGGAAAAGCTGACAAGATTCTCTTGCCAATATAGAAACCTTTACGTACCATGCGTTGAAAATAGTTGAGAGCCGGATTTTCATGATCCTGCAGCGGGATTTTTTACAGCGAGTGTCGCAGCCCTTATTTTGTGCCAGTTATCGAGCAGCCCAATTCATGCCGCGGCTGATTCAAAGAACAGTAGCGAGATGGTTCGCATCCCTGGTGGAGTGTTTCTGATGGGTAATAGCGACGGTCCGGAGGATGAGCGACCGCAACATCAGGTCAACGTCGCTGAATTTTTCATCGACCGAACGGCGGTGACGAACGCACAATTCGCGCAATTTCTGAATGCCAAGGGTACCCAGGCCGCTGACGGCCAAAGTTGGTATGACATCGAGGACAACGACGCCCGGATTCACCGGCGACAAGACAAATGGACAGCGGACGCGGGTTCTGAGAATCATCCGGTGGTCGAAGCCTCTTGGTATGGCGCCGTGGCTTACTGTGCATGGCTTGGAAAGCGTTTGCCTACCGAACCCGAGTGGGAAAAAGCGGCGCGGGGAACCGATGGGAGAAAATATCCGTGGGGAAACGAGCCGCCGGATCGGAGTCGGGCGCATTTCGGCGCAGGGTGGAATGACCTCCGACCGGTCGGTGGCTTACCGAAAGGCGCGAGTCCCTATGGCATTCTCGATCTTGCTGGAAACGGTTGGGAATGGGTCAGCAGCGCTTATCTTCCCTATCCGTATAACCCAAACGACGGACGCGAGGATCTGACCCGCCTTCAGGTACGGGTCACCCGAGGTGGTGGTCATGATTCTTCGCCGGACGAACTAACGACGACCCAGCGCGGCCGACAGGTCTCGCGCAACCCTCGCGGCGGGCACCACAATATTGGATTTCGTTGTGCCCGTTAACATCTCAATCTGATAATCTCAACGAATGCCGATCGATCTCTTTCTACTGGGAATTATTATCGGACTTATGGTGGCGGTCCCGGTTGGTCCTTTGGGTCTTTTGTGTGTCAATCGGGCCTTGTCGCGGGGCCCCTCTACGGTTTGTTTTCCGGCATGGGAGTCGCCACGGCTGACGCTTTGGCGGCGGGGATCACCGCCCTTGGTATGACCTTAATTTCTGATTTTTGATTGATCATCAGACGTTCCTTCGCACAGTGGGCGGGCTTTTCCTCTGTTATCTCGGCATAAAAATCTACCGAACCAAGCCGGCGACACAGATGCCGGTGGGCGAAGTGGGTGGCCTGGCGCGAGCTTACGCAACGACGTTTCTTCTGACCGGTCTCGAATCCGGTGACCATCTTATCTTTCGTTGCGATTTACGCCGGTTGGGGGATCAGGAGCTTGAGCGGTCGCTACTTAGCTGCTGCGCTTTTGGCTGGCGGGGTTTTCTGCCGGTTCAGTTTTATGGTGGTTGGCCCTTGAGGTTGGACTCCTTCTCTTTCGTGATCGCTTCAGCCATAGCGCTTTGACTTGGATCCACAAAATCTCAGGAGCCGTCATTACCACTTTCGGCATCATCGTATTCTTAAGTCTGTGGGAATCGACGTGGGGAATCGGGCGGTGACGTCACGGGCACGGAAGTTCAAAGTTCAAGGTTCAAAGTTCAAAGAGACAGGCGGTCTGGTCCACGTTGAACCTTGAACTCTTAACGGCAGCACAGCCCATTGCCCAGGACCGCATAGGTTACTCCGCGGTCACTTTTCCGTGAATAATGATGCAGATTAGTCAGCGGCTTTTTTGAAGAGCAGCAGCGAGAACCATTCGTTAGGGTCGGTGAAGTGTCGGACTGGATGCAGATTGAAAAAGCGTAACTGTTGCTGCAGCCGCTCCGGGTCGAACTTGCGACTGATTTCCGCGAGTATCCGGTCGTTTTTCTCCCAGCGGAACGAAGTATTGAAGGAAGGAAAACGGATCTCCTGTGCGGCGTTGGAAACGGCATACATTTCAATTTGCTGCCACTCGGGGTTATACCAGGAATGGTAACGCATTTTGGCGAGGTCAAAATTGCTGCCCACCAGACTGTTGATATGGACAAAGACATTGAGAATAAACTCCGCCGTCAGTCCCTGGGAGTCGGCGTAAGCCCGTTCCAGCACCCTGATGTCTTTGGTTCGATCTGCGCCGAGCAATAAAAAGTCGTGGGGCCCATGGCGTCGGATAGTTGACTGAAAAAGCGGACAAAAGAAGCCGGATTAAAATTGCCGATGGAGCTACCCAGGAAAACGAATAACGTGGGCAGATTCTTATCGATGCTGGCGAACCCTTCTTCATAGCGCGCGTGTAGGCCGTGAAACCGGATCTGCGGCAGATGGGTTCGATTGAATTCCCGCGAGAGAATCAGCCCGGGGAGACTGACATCGATGGGTGCAAAGATTCCGGTTTTCCGTTGCTGAATCTGCGCCGTCAATAAATGGGTGGTCTTTTTCGCCGAGCCGGCTCCCAGCTCGACGATGCATTCCACGGGCGCTGCTGCAATAATGTCCCCGGCAACGCGCTCTAGGATCGCCTCCTCGGTGCGCGTCAGATAGTATTCCGGCAGCTCGCAAATCTGTTCAAACAATTCCGAGCCGCGATCGTCGTACAGGTGGTAAGCTTCCAACCAACGCGGCTGATCCCACAGAGTTCTCATAATCGAAGTTGCGGGATCTTCTTCAGGATGGCCCTCTTTGAGAGACCAGATGGAGGGCTCAGCCATGCGCCAGAGTCGGCGACGATCGGCTGAGAACGGTGCGCGGTCACGTTGCATATCTAATAAAACTATATGACAAATATCTGGAATGTCTAGCTAGATGCGTGTTAAAAACTGAAAGCCATGGATTCCGAAAAGAGCATAGAATTCCAGCACGTCAGTTTTCGCCTGCCGGACGGCAGAACGCTGCTCTCCGATCTCACCCTGGAAGTCCATCGCGGGAGACGCTGGTGCTGCTCGGGAGGAGCGGCTCCGGCAAAACCACGACGATGAAATTGATCAACCGTCTGATCGACCCCACGGAAGGGCAAGTGAAAGTGGATGGCAAACCCACCTCGGAATGGGATCCCATTCAGCTTCGCCGCCGCATCGGCTACGTCATCCAGGAAGTCGGTTTGTTTCCCCATTTGAGCGTCGAAGACAATATCGGCGTAGTTCCACGACTGGAAGGTTGGGAGGCGGACCGGATCAAGGCGCGCGCCCGCACGTTACTGACCACGGTGGGTCTTGATCCCGATCGGTTCGCCGCGCGGTTTCCCGCAGAGTTATCGGGAGGTCAGCGACAAAGAGTCGGCGTGGCCCGGGCCTGGCCGCGGACCCGCCCGTAATGCTGTTGGACGAACCCTTCGGCGCCCTCGACCCAATCACGCGACGCGACATCCAGCAGGAATTTCGGACGCTTCAGGAGCGGCTCCAGAAGACCTTGGTCTTCGTCACCCATGATGTGCGCGAAGCGCTGCTACTGGCGCACCGAATCGGGCTGGTGAAAGACGGGAAGATGGTGCTCTTGGGGCCGCCTTCCGATCTACTGCAATCAAAGGATCCTGAAGCGCGTGCTTTTGCCGCCTGTGTCTCCGACGGGGAATTATCCGGGAGCCCCGTGTGAGCCTCATCGAGTTCCTGTTACGCAATCATCAAGAAGTCGTCACGCTCACTTTAGAGCATCTTTTCCTGGTGGTAGTTTCCACCGGCATCGCCATTCTCATCGGCGTGCCGCTGGGGATTTTGCTCACCCGAAAGCCAAGTCTGAGTAAGCCCATCCTCGGAGTCGCCAACATCATGCAGACGGTGCCGAGCCTGGCGCTGTTCGGTTTTCTGATCCCGCTCAATCTCTATCTCTTTCACGTTAAAATAGTGGGCGGTATCGGCGCGCGAACCGCGATTGTCGCCCTCGTGCTCTACGCGCTGCTGCCGATCATTCGTAACACCTTCACGGGAATCAATGGCGTTGATCCGGCCATTCGGGAGGCCGGCCGGGGCATGGGGATGACCGATCGCCAGCTGCTTTTCCAAGTCGAGCTGCCCCTCGCCTTGGGAGTGATCCTCGCCGGCGTGCGAGTCGCAACGGTGATCTGTGTTGGCACCGCCACCATTGCAGCGGCCATCGATGCCGGCGGGTTGGGACGCTACATCTTTCGCGGCCTGAGAATGAACGACAATGTGCTCATCCTGGCAGGCGCGGTCCCGGCGGCGCTGATCGCAGTCGCCGCCGATCTCATACTCGGATACGCCGAACGGGCCATCCGTGTGGGCAACACTGCCGGCAAGCGGTTCAAGAAAATCATTTGGGCGTCCGCCGGAGCGATCGCGGTTCTCGCAATCGCCGGCGTCCTGTTTTTATTCGGGAAAAACCACTGCCCGCATCGCGGTGGGGTCGAAAGATTTTACCGAGCAGATCATTCTCGGGGAACTATTGGCCCAGGCCATCGAAGCGAAGACGGGCTTGCAGGTGGAGCGCCGCTTCGACTTGGGCGGGACTCTGGCCCACGAAGCGCTGGTCGCCGGCGAGATAGATACCTATGTTGAGTACACTGGTACCGCGTTATTGGCGATCTTGAAGGGCCGGCCGTCGGCGGATCCCGAAGAAGTCCATCGCCGGGTTAAGTCCGACTATGCAAGCCGATTCAAAGTCGAATGGTTGGAGCCTTTGGGATTCAACAACACTTTTGCCATCTTGGTGCGCGGAGAGGATGCGCGCAAGCTCAATCTAAAAACCATCAGTGATGCGGCCAGGGTCTCGGCGCAGTGGCGCGCCGGCTTTGGTCAGGATTTCATGTCGCGGCCCGATGGCTATCCGGGCTTTCGCCTCAGACCTATGGCTTCCATTTTCAAGAGGTACGAGAGATGGATTTGTCACTCACCTACCGTGCCCTGGCCGAAGGTCAAGTCGATCTCATCGCCGGCAACTCGACGGACGGCTTGATCAACCGTTATCGCCTCGTGCAACTGGCCGATGATCGCCGCTATTTCCCGCCCTACGATGCGGTTCCCGTCGTGCGCCAAGCTACTTTGGATAAGCATCCTGAACTGGGCGAGGTCCTACGGAAGCTGGGCGGGATCTTGACCGTCGAGGAGATGCGGCAGCTGAATTACAAGGTCGACGGCGAGAAGCGCCAGGCAAAAGACGTGGTGCGTGAATTCCTGATACAGAAAGGATTTATTGCCGAAAAGGATCTAGCGCAGCAGTGATTCAAAGCTTCGAAGCCGCCCTTTGTTTGATCACTACGCTGCACTATTGCATGCGACAATGAAGATCTTTTTGAATGCGGGCACATGAAGGACACATCACGGGTTCATAAAGTCCTCAAGTCTGACCATTTTTCCCGGCCGTGACCTGGTCGACGACAGCCTGAAAATGTCGCAGGTAGGAAGTTCCGCCGAAAGCGTGAACGCGAGACCGAAGTGATCATCATATGGCGCTGTCAGATCCAGGCCATCTCGCTAGGATGCCAGCAACAGTTCCATCCGATAATTGATTCGAAGCAAATGAAATAGAAGGGTCGACAAACCGCATTACCCTCGAAGAGCTGGAGGCTAGCTTTGGCTGCGGTCATGCGGTGTAAGTAAAACAGGCGGTCGGAGTCATCTCGTGACAACGCCGCTGTCCCGTTGCGGCTGCAAATGGCCTCGATCCGATCCCGCACTGATGCAAGTAGATGCGGTTGTTGACTCGACACGCTACTGCCTATTCCGATCATTTATGAGGGGTACGTGCGGAGATTTGCGCTGCCGTTCGGGACATATGAAGAGATCTTTTTAAATAGGCGAGTTATCTTGACAAACTGGCAAGCATCAAGACGATACTTCCGACTTGGGCGGAGATCGTAAAGAGCGATTTCGCGGGTAAGCAGTGGAGGGCGAATGAGCAAGAAAATCCACGTCTGTTTGGTTTTGCTCGTGCTCTTGATTCTGTCCGTGTGGGCGCACGGCGCGGACAAATTTACGACGATCTACTCGTCTCGGGTGATGTCTCAGTCTTTGGGTTGGATCGCCCAGGAAGCCGGACTCTTCAAAAATACAATATCGAGCACAACCTGGTCTTCGTCGCATCGTCAACCATTGTCACGGCAGCCCTACTCGGCGGCGATCCCGATATGACGTTGACGGGCGGGGTCGGCAATGTCACCGCATACGTGCGCGGGTCCACCGAACCCGTGTTTGTCGGTGGCGTGAAAAATACCATGACCAACAGCTTGCTCGCCGGCGGTAGTCTGAAAACGCCCGGAGGATTCGCGCGGCAAGAAGATCGGGCGTGAGCCGGCTCGGCAGCAATTCGCACTATTTCACCATTCAAGCGTTGCGCCGCCACAACATGGAGCCGGTCCGAGATTACACATTTCTCCAAATCGGCGGCGATCCCGAAACGTTGACAGCGCTCATGGGTGGCGGCATCGATATTGCCTGCTTGGCAGCGCCCACGGATGCCCAGGCGATCGCTCGGGGCTACCACTATGTCATCTATGGTCCCGATTTGCGGATTCCGTACGTGTCGACGGCGTTTGTCACCAAACGTTCCACCATCGCCAAGCGGCCGCAGGTGATTGGCGAACTACATGCGTGCCATGGCCGAAGCGTCGAAAATCCTGCACACCGACCGCGAATTCGTCTACAAGGTCTTGGGCAAAAATCTCAGGATCACAGGATCGAAGTATTCTCGACGCGGCGTATAACGCAGAGATCAAAGCCCTGGAGCCGCGTCTAGTCAGTTAGGGAGGAGAGCTTGCAAGCGATCCTGGAAGATATGGCGCAGACGGATCGCTCGGGCAAAGAAGGTGAGAGCCTCAGGATCTCGCCGATAATCGCTACTTGGAGGACATGGAGAAAAGTGGATTTTCGATCAGCTCTGGGCTAAACGATAGGTATGTAATCGCTTAAGGATCCCGATCTCCCGCATTAGAACAGGAGGAGAAATGAACTCAGTGATCGACTCCGATGGCCATGTGTTTGAACTCGACGACTCGTGGCAGACCTATGCCGAGCCTGCCTACCGAGACCGTTGGCCCAGGCTGATCACAGACTCGAAGGGGCGGCAGATTTATTTGTTTGAAGGACGCTACTCGCATACCGGTCGCGAAGTCGGTCCGCCGGAAGGCTCCTCGGCCGGCAGGCAACGCGAAGGAGCATCGAACCCGCGCTCGCGCCTGGCAGACATGAATATCCAGGGTATCGATATGGCTGCGCTGTTTCCAGGGTTCTCCTGCGCGCTTGCGGCTGGATCAAAGACCCCGACTTGGCGTGCGCAGTTGCGCGGGCCTACAACAATTGGCTGCACGCCTACTGCCAAAGCTGCGCCGGACCGGCTCAAAGGATTGGCGGTTTTGCCTTTTCAGCGACATGCAAGAGTCGGTGCGTGAATTGCGGCGCGCGGTCAACGATCTTGGCTTCATCGGTATTGCATTTCCGCCGGGGGCGATGAATAAATCGATGTCGGACGAATACTTCTACCCCATCTTCGCAACGGCTCAGGAACTCAGACGTGCCGATCCTGTGCCACGCCGGAGCTCTGCAACATACCCGGGCGTCGAACGGTTTAATTACCAATACCTCCCCACTCACACATTGAGCCATCCCTACGAGCAGATGGTCGGTTTGATGTGCACCAATGTATGGCGGACTGCCGGATGAATTTCCCAAGCTCCGCTTCGCCTATGTGGAAGCCGGCGCCGGATGGTTGCCGTTTTGGATTGAGAGAATCACCGAACATTACGAGCACCGCGCGCGGGAAGTGCCGAAGATGAAACGAGCGCCGCGCGATTACCTGCAGAGCGGACAGATCTTTGTCAGCCTGCTGAGCCGAACGAAAGCACGTTGGAGTGTGTTGTGCAATTGTGCGGCGAGGATGTACTGCTCTACGCATCGGATTATCCGCACTGGGACAGCACACTTTGACTCTGTGCGCGCGATTCGCACTCGTGTTGGTTTGTCTGAGTCGGCCCGGGAAAAATCCTCAGCGGCAACGCTCGGCGGCTGTTCGGATCGCTATTTCAAACCACCGCAATCAAGTAGAAAATGCTCGGCGTGGTACTGAAATATAGTGAATAGACAAGTGGTTCAAAACAACATTCAACCGCAAATAGATAAGGATAAATGGGGCTGGCTTTTGAGCCCTCGGGGCAGTTGACGGACTTATTAATCGGCGTTATAAAGTCTTTATGAAGACTCTCACGATTACAGATGCAGAAGAAGAATCTGGGTCACTGGCTTACCGCTGCGTCCCGGGAGAGGACATCGGCATTATCTCGCGGCGCCGATGTTATTGCGCTTCGAAAAGTCGATGTGGAGGCGACCGATTACGCCCAACGCGAGTATGGTGTGTCCCGCCGGGCCAGGTTGCGGTTGTGGCCGAGGCTACCGAGCAACGGTATCGACGGCAAAAACGCGATAAAAAACTTGTGACGGTGACTGCGGAACAACTCAGGAAAATGCTTAGCTAAGGTTCTCTCGATTGACCCAGCTGTTCTGAAAAGGCTACGGGATCTGCCTAAAAGCGACAAAGTGGAATGTTTATCGGCTCTCTGCGATCTCGCCGAGGGGTTTGGCCAGCCCACGTGCACAGCGGTCTCGGGATACGCAGAATTGGGCCAGAATCTTTTTGAATGTCAGGGCAATCGATCGTTGCGTTTTATTTTCCAGAATCGGCCGGCGGAGCTTTTCATTTCCTTCCTTGGCGATCACGACGAGGTGAGAGCGTTGCTGCGGCGAGGGACATATCGGTGAGCCACCACGTCAATTGAGTTTTGAGGGCAAGGGGTCAGGCGAAACGGAGAATTTCTACGTCTCGACTATCCTGGTTTGTGGCTGTTTTCCATCCAAAATTGCGCACCATTCTTCGGATGAGGTCTCGTACGGCGTCTTTAACTCTTGACATTCAAAACGTCGCACCGCCGAACCGTTCCATAAGATCCTGCGCCCCCTATTAGTCTTAAAAATGAGGCGGGGAGAAAGTCGGAGAAGGAAAGGAAGGCGGACCGGCGACGAAGTTATTCTTTCACTCCGTAGGTGCTGTAGAGCTGGTCAATAAAGCCGCTCTCATCGAGTTCTTTCATGAGCTTTCCATCGATCAAGTTTTCCGGCTTCAGTCCGGCCACGGCGGGATTTTGCAGCTTCATCAAGCGCTGGACGTTGCGGAGACCTTCGAGGGAGGGAAAGGGTTTTCGGTCCGTGGCTTGAAGCAGATCCTCATAGCCTCGCATCGCAAGCGCCGGGTCGCTAATTTTCAGGCGTCTCGTGATGGTCTCTAAAACCGAAGATTTCATCTTGGGGCTGAGCGCGTAAGCGACTCCTTCCAACCAGGCCTTCAAGGCATTTCTGGCGGCATCGGTTTGCTGTTGAAGATAGCTTGCCCTGGCGACGATGCCATTGCTGACAAAGGGATGTTGGTCTTGGAGAGCTCCACCAGGATCGGAAAACCGCGTTGCTTGAGGCCGTTGCTGAAAGCGCTATCGACCACCGTAGCATCGACGGTCCCCTTCTCGAGTGCTTGAATCAGCATCGTCTGATCGCCGGCCGCGATTATCTGTACGGCGTCGCGCCGCGGATCTAACCCCGAGTGTTCGAGCCCGAGCATTGCGCCCATCCAGATCGTTCCACCAATGACCTGGACGCCGAGACGTTTGCCGCGAAGATCCTGGGCACTCTTAATGGTGGGCTTGACGACCAAGTCGAATGGAATACGACTGGTGAAGGTGCCGATGACTTTCAAATCCAATCCGCCCGCCGCTGCTCCCAGGGCCGCAGTTCCGCCGCTATTGGCCAGCTGAATTTGGCCCGTGGACAAACTGGCAATCATAACGGGTGAGCCGGGCATATAGACGGGCTGTACCGCGACGCCATATTTGGCAAAAAACCCTTCTCTTGCGCGATCCAAAGCGGACTCACACGCGCGCTAATGTTTGCGTAGCCAATAACAACTTCCGGGGCCGCTAAAAGTGGAAGTGGCGTGGTCCAAGAAAAGATCAGGACTGCTAGAGCGCAGAGAATCTTAGTCATTGATTTCATCCAAACCAAAGGCAGGCGGTTTCCCAAAACAAATCATCCAACTCCGTCAGTATCGACAACAACATTGCGAGGCAATCTAGCGCTCGCAAAGACTGGCTGTCAACAGAGAAATTTGCAGCCCAATTGAAAACGCGGAGAGCGATTGTTAGCGCAGAAGCTAACCACATAATTCCACGCCATTCCGCCCAAGATCTCCCCCTCCCCTTTTCCAAAGAGGGTTAGTTAAGAGTCCTACGTCGATTATTCCCCTTCGAAAAGCGGGATAGAGGAAATTTGAGCACAACTTCAGCCGCTGCCATCGTTTGCAGTTTTCAAATGAACTTCTGAGACCCCACACTACCCTAGCTTTATTCAAATCGGGCTTGAGCCAAGTAGGACAAACAGGGGTCTACCATCGACACTGCTTTGCACTTGTGCTCTCTTCATTCTGATGAAGTTCTTTAGTAGTAGGGGTGCTTTCCGCGCACTCAGCTATCCAGATTTTTTCTGGTTCTGGTCCAGTTACTTCGTCTCGAATGTCGGATCGTGGATGCAGAGCATCGCCCAGGGGTGGCTGCTTTTCGAATTGACCTCTTCGCCGTTTTATCTCGGGCTTTTCAGTTCCTTACGGATGGTGCTCCTGTTGTGCTTTTTCGTCTTGGGGGATTGATGTCCGATCGCTGGGAGCGCCGCAAGGTCATGTTGTGGATTCAAGTTATCTCCGCCTTAACGGCATTGGGACTGGCGTTGCTAGTCTCGTCCAAAACCATTCAGGTTTGGCATATCTTTGTGCTGGGGGCGATCACATCCACGACGTGGGCATTTGAGCAACCGGTCAGACAAGCATTGATCCCGCAACTCGTGCAGCGCGCGGATTTGGTTAATGCGTTGGCGTTGAACGCTGTCGTTTGGAATGGTGCCGGGTTCTTGGGTCCGAGTCTCGTTGGGCTACTTGTCGGTAGCATCGGCATCGACGGTTGTTTCTACATTAACGTCGTGAGTTATCTCGCCGTCATAGGCGCCCTTTTGCGCATGCGCGTGCCGGCAAAGTGAATCGAATGGCCGGCGGGCGACCGTGCTGCAGAGCCTCCGTGACGGCTTCGGCTACGTGCGGCAAGAAAAGGTGATCACAACCTTTCTGCTGGTTTCTTCCATCTTCAATATCTTTGGCCGGTCGTTCGTCACCCTGTTACCGGTCTTCGCAAAGGAGATTTTGCGCATCGGAGCGTCAGGTTTGGGATTAATCGCTGCCGGTCCCGGATTGGGAACTATAATGGGATCATTTAGCTTGGCGGCTTTGGGACGGGTGGAGGCCAGACGGGGCATCCTGGTTACCATACTGCTGGCTTTTTTCGGTCAGTCTCTTTGTCTTCGCGGCGAGCAGCGACCTTCGAATCGTGTTTACATGCCTTGTCATGGTGGGAGCCTTGAGCACGGTGTTTGAAACATTGCTCAATACATCAATTCAACTGCGGGTCGCGGAGGCTTATCGAGGTAGGGTGATGGGGTTTTACGGTCTCACCGGCGGCGGATTGAGGGAGCTTGGAGGGATGCAAGCCGGCTTCTTGGCGGAATGGAGCAGTGCACCGTTTGCGATTGAAGCCGGAGCGGTGATTCTGGTGGTCCTCGGCTTATTCTTTCTTGGCCCAAGGCTACGGCGAATGTCCTCATAGGGAATGAACATCTGAAGAGTTTGTTGGAACCGACTAGAAATTCGCTGCCGCCAAAATCCCCAACGGTTCGTCTGAAACATTTCACCGAGCTATTATGGACTTCGCGTTATCTTGGCAAGGCATAGCGTAAGTTGGCCATGTGTAACATGATTTCTAATTCCAATCACAAATCAGCTTAGCCTCCTAAGGTAAATAGAAGCGATAATCCGGCAATTCCCTATAGTAAAACTGTGGATATTTCTTTAAATAATGATCTATCAAGGACTTCAACGGCAGGTTGAAAGGGCCGCTTTCTTCTAGCAGGAACGGCCTCCTGGTATCGAAAGGAAATCCATGGAAGGAGCGGAAGTTCGGCGGGAAGCTCACTATCGACGGCCACTTGGCCAGCAACACTGGCCACGGTTTCGAGAAAACTCGGAAAAAACGTAATTTTCCGCCAATGAATCAAACCAAGATTATGGTAAATGATGAGGATGAGTTCAGCTCCGATGAACTGATAGTACAAATCAAAAAATGGCGCAGTCTCGGCCTAAGCCAGTACCCGGCAACCCAGAGTTTGGCGGTGAGCGATACGTCGCAGAAGGATTCTTCGGCCGCTTGTCCTGCGGACAATCAAAGCGGGGCAATAAGATCGAAGGCAGAGCACGAGGTGATCAGGGATATCCGGTGGGAAAATGAAGCACGGCTTCACGCTTTCGCGGACGGCACGCCGGCGATGCTTTGGATCAGCGGCCCTGACAAGCTTTGCACCTGGTTCAATAAATCATGGTTGAATTTTGTTGGATCTAGGATGGAACAAGAACAGGGAAATGGTTGGGTCAAAAACGTTCATAGAGATGATCAGGTCTCTTGCGGAAACGCGTACGACTGTGCGTTCGATGCCCGCTTGCCGTTTACGCGATCTTACCGACTAAGACGTCATGACGGAGAATATCGATGGGTTTTAGACCAAGCCCTCCCTCAGTTTGCTCCGACAGGCGATTTCACCGGCTACATTGGGTGCTGCGTTGACATAACGGAGCAGAAGCGGATCGAAGAAGCCCTGAAGGAGAACGACCGTCGCAAAGACCAGTTTCTGGCCCACATGAGCCATGAGATCCGCAGTCCAATGACCAGCATTCTCGCCTACGCCGACATCCTTTTGAGTAATTTAAGGAACGCCGACGATATCGAGTGCGTGAAGATCATCAAGCAAGGGGGCAACCACCTGTTGGAATTGATCGGCGATATCCTGGATCTGTCAAAGATCGGATCCGGGAAACTGAAGATCAACAGGGAAATCGTCTCGCTTCCAACATTAATTAACGAAGTCCATTCATTGATGGAGGTGCGAGCGAAGGAAAAGAAGCTGCCACTGATTTTGCGGTACGAAGGGGCGATCCCTGAAAACATAGAAACCGATCGGACGCGTTTGCGGCAGATCCTGTTCAATCTCGTTAGTAATGCCATCAAGTTTTACCACGGAAGGCAGCGTCACGATTATTGCCAGGTTTCTTCCCAACGACTCTGCGCTTGAGCTCGAAGTGGTGGATACCGGGATCGGCATCTCAAAAGAACAGCAGGGGCGATTGTTTCAGCCTTTTATGCAAGCGAGCAGTGTCACGACTCAGGGACAGGAGGGCACCGGCTTAGGGACTGGCGATTACGAAGCAGCTGGTAAGCATGTTGGGCGGAGAGATTTCTTTTGAAAGTGTGCCCGGCAAGAGGCAGTACTTTTCGTATAAGAATGCCCATGGCATCCGTGCAGGCGACGACTGCCGGAACAAACAATGGCGCCAACAGTGCCGCAGCGAGACGGAAAAGCAAAATCCTTCTGGTGGATGACAATCAGATGGTTTGCAAAGCCATTGGGCGCTTGTTGGAAATATTCGGTCACGAAGTTGCCGTGGCCTTCGACGGTAAATCGGCTCTGGAAACAGTGCGCAGATTTCAAGCCGATGTGGTGGTTCTAGATCTCAAGTTACCCGATATGGGTGGTTATGAGTTATTGGGTCAGTTAAAGAAACTGAAAACTTTTGCGAATACGAAATCAATAGCACTCACAGGGTACGGGGAGGAATTTCGCCAAAATGGAGGCGTAAGATTCGACCACTTCCTGACCAAACCAGTGGATGCTAAAGCATTGGAGGCTTTTCTGCTTGCGTAGCGCGCTGCTGAAAAAGGACTCAGTCGCGCCACTCATGGTGAGCCCCGTCAAACCATCAATCCTAAATTCCACCTAAAAGTCTTCCGAAAAACTGCTTCAGTTCTCCTCAGGCATTTGGAAGCCGCAAATCAGCAGGTTACCATGACATTTACATAGGTTGCTCTGGAATCATCCGTCTTTCGATGATATTCAGTTGTGCGGCAGAAATGCGAAATCCGCACGGGATTCGTCATGGATCAGCGCTATTTTTACGACGTAATCCGTAGGGGGAACATGGAAATCGCTCTTAGGAAGTTCTCTGATATGGGTCCTGGTCGGGTTCCTTGCATTACCCGGGGGCCGCTCGGCGCCGCCGAGAGCGCCGGACAGGGGTTCAAGCCGGAAGAAATCGATGCGCTGGTCGCGCCCATTGCGCTTTATCCTGACGAACTGCTTTCCCAGATATTTATGGCGTCCACCTATCCGCTGGAAGTAGTGGAGGCGAGTCGCTGGGCAAAACAGAACAAGAATCTGAAAGGCGATGCATCTAGCTCAGGCACTGGAGAAACAAGACTGGGACCCCAGTGTCAGGTCGCTCGTGAACTTCCCCGACGTGCTGTCCAACATGAGCGATAAGCTCGATTGGACCCAGAAACTGGGCGACGCATTTCTTTCAGCAGCAGAAAGAGGTCATGGATGCCGTTCAGAGGCTTCGCGCCAAGGCTCAAGCCGCCGGTAATCTGCAAACGACAGAGCAGCAGAAAGTCATTGTCGAGGAGAAGGTCATCAAAATCGAACCTGCTAGTCCCCAGGTCGTCTATGTCCCGACCTATAATCCGACAGTGGTTTACGGAGCGTGGCCTTATCCGGCCTACCCGCCATACCCGTGGTATCCACCCGGGTACGCGTTTGGCGCCTCCATGCTTGCCTTTGGGACAGGTGTTGCGCTCGGCGCTGCCTGGGGATTCGCGTGGGGCGGCGCCAACTGGGGCCGCGGGGAGGTTAATGTCGACGTCAACCGAAACACCAATTTTAATACAAACATTAATCGCGAGCAGGCCAAGCAGAATCTCCAAGCCCGGGGGCAAAGAGAAGGGGGCTCCTTCCAGCATGACCCGAGCCATCGAAAGGGCGTCGGTTACAGAGACAACGCGACTGCTCAGAAGTTCAACCGGGGCGGTGATGCCCAAGCGGCCAAGGCGCGCGAAGATTTTCGCGGCCGGGCGGAGAGCGGCCGTCAAGAATTGGCGCGTGAGGGCGGTCCCGGCGACCGCGGTGGCGTGGGAGAGAAAGGTGGTGTCGGAGATCGCGGCGGGCTGGGAGATAAGGGGGGCCAGGCGATCGGGGTGGATTGGGCGACAAGGGGGTCCAGGAGATCGTGGCGGCCAAGGTTTGGGAGATCGAGGTGCTGGCGTGGGTGACCGTGGGGGTCAGGGGCCGGGAGCTGGAGCTGGCGCAGGCGATCGTGGAGGGCGCGGTGGCGGTGGGGGTGGGAGTGCCTTCCAAGGCGCCGGTGGCCGAGGCGGTGATGCGCGTAGCGCCAGCGCCCGCGGTGCCGCAAGCCGTGGCGGTAGTGCAGGTGGGGGAGGCGCCCGTGCCGGAGGTGGTGGTGGCGCCCGCGGCGGCGGTGGTGGTGGTGGTCGTGGTGGTGGTGGCGGTGGCGGTCGGCGCCGGTAGAGGGCTGTCGTGATCTATCTGCGGTCTTTCGGATGTTCGCGCGGAGGGAAAGAAGATGCGCTACGCAAGCGGAAACTCGGAAAATCTTTTGATGAATAATTACCACCGGCTAACTCTCGTTCTGGCCATTGCTCTGGCATTAGGCTTGGCTCCGTCGGCGTTCGGCGCGAACGCCGTGAAACAAAAGACGTTTGCCTCGCCGGAGGAAGGCGTCAAAGCGCTCATGGAGGCGACCAAGAAAAACGACACGAAGGCCATGCTTCGCGATCCTCGGTCCGGAAGCCAAGTCCCTCATCGAATCGGGCGATCAAGTTTCCGATCGTGCAGCTTTCGAGCGCTTCGTCAAATCTTATGAGGAGGCAAACAAGCTGGTGAAGTCGGGCGACACGCAAGCGATTCTGGAAGTAGGAAAAGACGCATGGCCGTTTCCCATACCGCTGGTCAAAGAGAATGCGGGCTGGCGCTTCGACACCCATGAAGGAAAGGAAGAGATCATCAATCGGCGCGTTGGCCGCAATGAGCTGGACGCGATTCAGGTTAGTCTGGCGGTAGTGGACGCGGAACGGGAGTACTACCAGCGCGACCCCGATGGCGACAAGCTGCTGCAGTACGCGCAAAAGTTTATCAGCACCAAGGGAAAGCGCGACGGTCTCTATTGGGAGACTAAGCCGGGTGAGCAACCAAGTCCCCTCGGTCTCTTGCTGGCTCGGGCCAGAGGGGAGGGATACAAAGGAGCCGGAGGAAAGCCGGTGCCGTATCATGGCTATTATTACAAATTGCTCACGGGACAGGGAAAAGACGCTCCGGGCGGCGCTTACGATTATCTAGTGCGGGGAAAAATGATGGGCGGGTTTGGTGTGGTGGCTTATCCTGCGCAATACGGATCCTCCGGGATCATGACGTTCATCGTCAACCATGATGGTGTCGTCTACCAAAAAGACCTAGGAACTAAGACTGCGTCCATCGCCCAATCGATGACTAAATTTAATCCGGACAAGACCTGGACGGCGGTCAAACAGTGAACGATTCTGAAGAGCCCAAGGTTCAACGTTTAAAGTTCAACGTGAACGAGACCGTCATTCTTCTTGAACGTTTGAACACTGGAACTTTGCACTGCGTTGCTTCAGGGCTAGCGGGACTGTGGTTGCGGAGGCATCGGCAATCCCGCCCTGATGCGTTGTGAAAAATCCGGCGCAGTGTCCGCCGCCTAGTGCGGCAGCATTGATGTGAGATCGGCGCTTTAGCTCCTCAAGCGGCAGGCTCGTATCAATACCGGACCGTTCATAGAGATATTGAGGAATATAGCCGCTGAGGAGAACTTTCCACGACAGAGGGAGACCGCCCTGGTTGACCCGAGTATGCGTCAGAATGCTGGTCGTGCAGTTGGTCGTAAGCGCGTTGTAGAACTCTGGTTTTCTGCTAGCGAGTTGATCTCCCGTATGTAGTCTAGAAAAAGCCGGCGCGCATTGTCGGGTGGGGCGCGTGTCCGATAGAGGTAGACGTCCTCCGGCGGATCCTTCCGGTAGTTGGTCCGCAACCCAATCAAGTCCCGCTCGTCGGCGACGACGTAATACAACTCGTACTGCTTGAAAAAGCCGGCAACCGTGGAATAGCTCTCGTGGCGCTCGCGGCGCGTCTCGATGGAGATCGCTAGGAAATCTTTGCCGGCGAATCCGAAGCTCAAAAGATGTGCGCGATCGCATCTCCCATCCAGTAAGATGCGATTACGTCCACCGAATCGAGCTGCCGGAGATCGAAGGTTTTGTCGTAGTAGCGCGGCGTAAAATCGGTTTCGGTCCGGTAGTCGAAGTTTCTGATGTTGTGAATCGTCACCAGGTCACCGTTCATTGTAGCGTAAGGCAACCGGGAATATTCGGGCGCCCAATCTCGATCTTGCTTAGGTGGAATCGTCGACCACCAGGTAACGAGCAGCAGAAAAGCCGCAAAGAAAACCAAGAGAGGACGAGTCCGTTTGGCCGAGAAAAGATACCAGACCAGCACCGCCGCCCCAAAAACGGCGAAGGCAAAGGCTAAAACTCGTCGGAAATCTTCGCTGGGCAGGTTGGAATAATAGATGGCAAGCGCGCCCCACCCGGTCATGGCCGCGATGGCAATGGAAACCAGCAAGGATGATGAAGCGCACGGCCGATCCGTTTCATCAAGCTCCTCTTAACAAACCGCGAACCTAAGGACAATGAGATTCTTCGATAAAGTTGCTAAGCACCGTTGATTTTTTGCGCGCCGTCGGATTATCTGGTTTGGACAGAAAAACCAAAGGCAAATTCATTCCTCGGAGCACACTGAAGCGTTATCAGTCTGATAGTCAGCCCTAGGTTAATTACAAATGAGCTCTTCTGCTTAAACAGACATAGATGGTCACAAGGAATAACTACCCGTGAAAGCAATAAACGATTTTGTCGGCCGGCTCCTCGGCCTGTCAGGATGCCTGGGCTGGATTTGCGGACTTGTGCTCATCGCGTGGGGCTGCGCCACGCCTATAGGCGTGCATTACGTCGATCGCAGTGTCGCCTATGACTCGCTCACAGGGAACGTGCTTTCCACGGAGAGGCCCAGCTCCTCTTCAGCGCGCGAGCTGGTGAATCTCAATTTGTATCAGCGCTTCGAGGAAGATCCGGTGGGCGCCTTGGCTGAGATGCACGCGGGCTTGGCACCCACGGGGACGAGGATCGTATCTTCGCGCTGGCCGAGCTTTCGTTTTCTACGCCAATAACAGTGGCGACCGGGCCTACTATCTGGCCGCTGCCGTCTACGCCTATGCTTTTCTGATGCCTGGCCAACATGGAACGCCGCCAAGCGGGATCGACCCACGATTGAGGTGGGCCGCGGATATCTACAATCAGGCGCTCACCCAGGCCGCAAAGTCGCACGATGGCGCCTACGCCATACCTATGGGCGGCACATTTAGACTGCCTTTTGGTGAGCTTACGGTGACCTTCAACGAAGCGGATCTGATCTGGGCCGACTATCGAATGAAGAATTTTATCCCGGCTGCTGACGTCGAGGTGCGCGGCCTGCGCAATCGCTATCGCACCCCGGGGATCGGCGCACCGCTCGCCGCGTCAATCGAGCCGGTTGATGGCGCCGCGAGCAAACAGTACCACTACATTCCGGTCCGGCTGAAGATTCCTGTGACAGCCTTTCTGCGCCTCGACGATCCGCGTGGGGCACTCAAGTCCGGGAAGCTAAAGGGCGAGCTGGAATTCTATACCCCGGATTCGGCAAGATCGATCAAAGTCAACGGCGTTGAGGTCCCTATCGAATTCGAAACGACTTCTGCCCTTGCCCTGACTTTGGAAGGATCGCCCGTCTGGGACTCTGAGATCGCCGGCTTTCGCTCCGGTGATTTCACTATCGGTGACAAAAGTTCGAAGGACTTTTCATGCTTCACCCGCATCGTACCGGACGCATCCCGGTCGTGCTCGTGCATGGAACGGCATCGAGTCCGGCGCGATGGGCGGAGATGGTTAACGAGTTGGAAAATGATCCTGGGTTCTGGGCGAACTACGAAATCTGGCTTTTCATGTACAACACGGGAAATCCCATTGCCTATTCGGGGATGCTTTTGCGGGACGCATTGACAAAAGCGGTGGCCGATCTCGACCCCGAGGGAAAAGATCCTGGACTCAAACAAATGGTTGTCATAGGGCACAGCCAGGGGGTTGCTTACGAAGATGACCGCCATCGATAGTGGGACGCATCTATGGCCTTTTAGCTGTTCCACCGGAGCAGCTCACCGTAAGCGCTGAAACTCGGGAACTGGTGAGCCATGCGCTGATCTTCAAGCCGCTGCCGTTTGTGAAGCGCGTGGTGTTCATCGCCACGCCGCACGAGGGTAGCTACCAGGCGCTCGGTTTCCTCGGCCGGCTGGGCTCATGGTTCGTGAATCTGCCAGGCCGTTTTGTAAAAATGAATGTCGAACTACTGACCTTGCAAACCCAAGGACTGTACATGGGCACTGTTGGCGGCATTCCGACCAGCATTACCAATATGACTCCTGGGAACCCTTTTATTAGAAATCTAGGCTCCGTTCCGATTGCCGATGGGGTCGTAGCCCACTCGATTATCGCCGTCGATAGCGACGGTCCCTTCAAGGACGGGGGCGATGGAGTGGTTAAATATGAAAGCGCGCATATTGACGGAGTCGCGTCTGAAAAAGTCGTCCGTTCGAGTCACTCGGTGCAGGGAAACCCCGAGACGATCCAGGAGATCAAACGGATTCTGATCGAGCATGCAAAAGGATTGTCCGCACCACAAAAAGCTAGCGTCTCGGATTCAAAATAGGATAGAAAGGCAAGATAGATCTCAGGGTGGGAGGAGAGAAAATGGACTTTAATCAAATCATGCAAACAATCACGACGATCGCGATCGCCTTCGGATTGAAGATCGTTGGTGCGATCGTTGTCTGGATGGTCGTTATTCGTGAATCATTCGGTGCTGCGGGATTCCCGGTTCCGGAGCAGCACCTGGCCATTCGCAATCAAGCGGGGAATGGAGCGAATGCATGAGCGAGAAAACCAGAAAGCAGGCGACTATGCCGGACTACAATGAAAATAACTCTCGGTTAACCCAGATCCGACAAAACCTTCTGTTATTCGAACGAAGGTTCAAGCAACAATTCCCTCTCCCTCGTGGGAGAGGGTTAGGGTGAGGGGCGCTGCCATGCGTGGTCGCCCTCACCTCATTCCTCTCCCGTCAAGGGAGAGGACGTAAACAAGCTCACTGCGATACTCGAGTCTTTTTGTGCAGCCTCATGGCGCTGCACGCAGCCGGCTGAGTTCCGCCGGTTGTGGTTGGTGGTAGGAGCCCTGGTCCTCTGCGGCTTCGCTTCCGGCGCCAGGGCTGCCGAGTCGACGAAACCGGCGGCAGAAGCCTCCAAAGTGGCTGCGCCGAAGGAAGCAACCCTGGTGGTCTGGAACCAAGCCATTACGGTATTCCGCTCATCTTTCGCCGGACTCAATGCCCAAGAGCGGGCGGCACAAGCTGCGGAGCGCATTCAGGCTTTGCCCCTTGGCAGCGAATCTGCCGAGATCAAAGTCGAACCGGTGAAGATCGTCGCCGAAGAGGGTGTAGCTTTTAATGTCAATTCCAATCCGTTGTTTTTCCTGACCGCAGGAGATCTGGCCGCCGACTCAAATCAGACGTTGAATGCCGAGGCTCAAGCGGCTGTGACCGCGCTCCGCGCGGCCTTGCGCGCGCGGGTGGATCAAAGACAGTGGAGCAACCTTCTGATGAGCGTGGCTCGTGTACTGATCGCGACATTGCTCCTGTTGGGCCTGATGTGGCTTTGGCGGCGCGTGAAGATATGGCTCCTCAAGGGGTTGGGAACGACGGCCTTATTGCCCGAGAAATACCTGCGCTTTTTTGCCGTGGATCTGCGCATGCATATTCTTCAAGGGGCCGGGCTGCGATTCGTTTTGTCTCCAGCCATTGTGGTTCTTATGCTCGGCTATTGGTGGTTAGTCTATTCCCTGGAGCAATTCCCGTACACCGCTTCTCTAGGCGAAAAGCTCGAAACGTTTCTGGTTCGATTGTTCTTGGATTTCGGCCATGGCGTGGTAGCGGCCATCCCCGGACTGGTTGCCGTGGCGATCATCATCCTGATCGCCATATGGTTTGCCCGGGTTATCAACACTATTTTCAAAGAGGTCGAGAAAGGCAAACTCTCACTGCCCTGGCTGGAAAAGGAAACGGCGCGCACCACGCGGACGTTGTTGATCGTTGCCGTTTGGCTGTTCGCTTTAGTGGTCGCCTACCCATATATACCAGGCTCAGGAACCGAAGCGTTCAAAATCTTGAGCATTCTCATCGGAGTCATGATCGCACTCGGGTCGACCGGCCTCATCAGCCAGATCATCAGCGGGTTATTCGTTACCTATTCCAAAGGGGCGAGGCCCGGGGACCATGTGCGCATCGGGGACGTCGAGGGAGAAGTCCTCAACGTAGGCTTGCTTGCAACGAAGCTGAAAACTCTTAACCAGGAGGAGATTACGGTCCCGCACTCTCTGCTGGTGGGCGCAACAACGACAAACTACAGCCGTTTGACCAGCGAGGAGGGAATGGTGATCACGGTTTCCTGACCATCGGCTACGATGTTCCCTGGCGTCAGGTCCATGAACTCTTGCTTTTGGCAGCGTCGCGGACACCTGGTATTTACCAGGAGCCGCCGCCGCGGGTGTTGCAGCGGCAGCTTTCTACTCTTTACGTCCAGTACGACTTGTTGGCTCACCTGGAAGACGGAAAGAATCGCGCCGTCGTTATCTCGGAGTTGCATGCCCAAATCCAAGACGCGTTTAATGAGCATGGCGCGCAAATCATGTCGTCGCACATTAGAGTCTCAGCCGAAAAGGCCGGTCTTGGTGCCGAAATCTGCAGCGTATGCTCCGCCCGTATCGTCGCCGGCTTCCGGTATGATCGGCGGAGCCGGTGGAAGTCGAAGCCAAGCGAAATCGAGACGAGAGAAAATAGTGAGCGCAGCGCCACCGGCCAAGCCCAGCTCGCCTTCAGCGGCAGGAAAAAGCGAACGTAAGCGGCCTGCGCCGCCTCGAAATCCTCGGCCGAAGCCACCGGACGATCTAGCTGGGATGCATCAGGAATCCTCGGACTGGATTCTGAAAAGGATAGGTGATTCGGAGGGGTTGTAGAGCTGAAGGGAGAAACAAAAGGAGAAAAATATATGAGAAAAATATTATTGGTGCTGCTGCTCTCTTTCTATGCGCCCACGGCGTGGGCTCTTACTATCGCCACGGGACCGAGTGACGGTAGCTATTTTCAAATCGCCCAGGACATCAAAAATATCGCCGGCGAAGGATGGGATTGACCTTCAGGTCCTGCCCAGCAAAGGTTCTCTGGAAAACCTCGAGCTGCTCGGTAGGCGGCAAAGTGGATCTGGCAATCGTTCAGCTGGACGCTCTTCAGGTTTATGTCCGACGTGATGAAGCAAGATCTAGGTTTGGATCTCTTCGACAAGATCAAAGTCGTCCTGAATCTCTACCCGGAGGAAATCCACATTCTCACCAACAAAAAAGACATTCAGACTTTTTACAACTTGGAAGGAAAGCGAGTATCGGTGGGACCCCCGGGAGGCGGTACCGCCGTTACCGCTGCGGTACTATTTAACATTTATGACATCAAAGCGACGGTCTCCGAGGAGCCTTTTGAAGAGGCGGTTAAGAAAATGGAGCAGGGCAACCTGGATGCGGTGTTCTTTGTCGGCGGCGCTCCGGTGCCTTTCATAGGAAAACTAGATAATAGATTTCAGTTCGTCCGCCTTCCCAACAACCCGATACTGGACCAGATCTATTTGCGAGTCACGCTGGGCAAGCAACAATACGGTTGGGCCGGGGCTGACACGGAGACTTATGCGGTGCCTGCGGCTATCATGGGTTTGGACAAACGGGATGAGAAATACGTAACCCAGATACAGCAGCTGGTTCTGACTATTTTAAACAATCGCGAATTTCTGGAAGCTAACGGTCACCCCAAGTGGAAGAGCTCCATCATTCGAACCTACTTTCCCTACCGAGGCTATGAACCGACCAATCAGATGATCCAGATTTTTAACATGCTCGATAAACAGGGATACAAAGTGATAAAGAAGTAATGGTTATTTGACAAGCGCGTAGCGCAATAGAACTCTTTGAGATCAGGAGCGCGAAAGAGTTATACGGACATTCCTTTCCTCATACAACGGAGGACCGAGCCACTTAACACGCTATCGCGCTGCCAAGCCGAACGCGGCGCTAAAAAAGTCGATGAAGCGTTTTGGGAAAAGTTTCAAGCGGTAAGCTCAGGTCGGGAAATGGACGTGCTGAGCTGCTATCGAAAGTAGCGTGTCGAGGACACCTGCCATCAGCAAGCACCCGGGTTGTGAATTCAGGCGATCGGCGAGCAAATAGGAGGAAGAACGTGAAGAGGTTGTTGTTTGCAATCATTGTGATTTTCTATGCCGATCTTGGACTTTGCTTTGACGATCGCGACAGGACCTAGCGATGGAACTTACATCCAGATCGCGCGAGACATTCAAAAGGTTGCGCAGAAAGATGGTATCAATGTGGAGGTCCTGGCGACCCAGGGGTCCTTCGAGAACATGGTGCTCTTGGGAGACAAGAAGGTTGATCTTGCGATCGCCCAAATCGACGCACTGGGATTTTTCGCTAAGGTGATGAAGCCGCAGGGGATTAATGTATTTGAATCGATTCGGGTGGTGCTCAATCTCTACCCCGAGGAGATCCACGTCCTCACTAACAACTCCGCGATCAATTCCTTTCTGCAGCTTCAGGGTAAAAGAGTTTCTTTCGGGCCCAAAAATGGCGGGAGCGCGCTGACAGGTGAAGTCTTGCTTGAGACCTACGGGATGAAAGTGGAAAATTCTTATCTCGACCCCAGGGATGCCCTCGAAGCATTAAGGAAAAAACAGCTTGACGCGATGATCTTTGTCAGCGGGGCGCCAGTACCATTGTTTAGAAACTTGGGCAGCGGATTTCGATTCGTTGACCTCCCGAGGGACGAGTCTTTGGATAAGATTTACAGCCGGAAAACCCTCGACCGGACGCTTTATGATTGGGCTATTCCAACGGAAACCTACAGCGTGTTTTTCCGTCCTCATGGGACGCGACACTAAGGATCAACTCTACGTTCAGAATGTCCAGCGGTTGATCCTTTCGGTTCTGAGTAACCAAGCCCAACTGAAAGCCTCGGGACACGAAAAGTGGAATTCCTCTGCAATCAATAGTCCCTTAAAATACTTTGGCTATAACCCCGCCAATGATGCCATTGGCCTTTATCAGCAGTTAGAGTCCCTCGGATACAAAATTTACCGGCCGCAGTAGATCGCCGCTCCTTGACGCTGGGTTGGGTTGCGTATTTGCACCCGGTGAGCCATTTGAATAAGATCCGGGCTATTATGAAAGCTGGATTTCTAGCATTCGTGTTCTCCCTGGTTCCCGCCATCGCTATTGCCAACCCTTATCTTGCCAAGCCAGGCGAGCGTCCGACGTCGATGAGAATATCCACTTGTGCCGTTAGCGGTGGTTTTGTGCATCTCTATACGGCGCTCGACAATGGCCTGTTCGATAAGTATGGCCTGAAATTCGAGAATGTTTTTATCCGCGGCAGCGGTCCCAATCTCTCGGCTCTTGCCGGCGACGAAGTCCAGTTCACCTACTGCGCCGCCGACGCATTGATACCCGGTTTGGCTGCGGGGATCGATGTAAAAATCGTCGCCTCTCCTTTGGTGAAGCTGCCGTATGTGTTGGTAACGCGAAAAGAAATCAAACGGCCGGAGGACCTTAGGGGAAAGCTTTGGGTATCGCGCGTGCCGGAGACTTGAGCGACCGGCTCTCGCGCGCAGTGGTGAAAAAATTTGGCATGCCCCCGGACGCAGTCACGATGCACCCCATCGGCGGCAGCCAGGGTGAGCGTTATCTGGCGATGGCGGCCGGTATAGTCCACGGCGTCATCATTACGCCGCCGCTCGATGTGCGCGCGAAAAACGAAGGCTTCAACGTACTCTATCGCCTGATCGATCTGAACCTGCCGTTCATCTACAGCAGTCTTGAGACCAGTCATCGGATGCTGCGCGATCGTCCGGAAATCGTCCAGCGGATGGTCGCGGCTCTCGCAGAGATCGTCCACTTCGTCGAGAAAAACCCGGACAAGGCCAAAGCCTCCATCGCCAAAGCCATGCGCACAAAAGATGAAGAGGCGCTGCAGTCGGCATATAATACGTACGCCAGGGAAATCCTCGATCGAACAATGGTCGTCCCCGGAAAAGCAGTCGCCGAAGCCGTGGACCTCGCCCGCGAGAGCGGCACCCCATTAGAAGAAAGCCGGAAGAGATCTACGACAACAGCTTCGTGTTCAATCTGGAAAAGAGCGGTTTTCTAAAAGAGATCTGGGGGAGTGAGAATTACAAACGCTAGAAGAGAGTCTGTTTTTCACTGACCTATGATCAACTATCCTGCACCCTTGAACGATTCTGAACCGAGCACACGCGCTGCTGAACGGATTGAACGTTTGGAACGGATTTCTCAGCAACGCTATCGCAGCGAATTGAACGACTTGGAACGGTATTTCTTAAGATAAATGGGTCGAGTGTAAACATTTTTCCACCGCGCCTCGCACCAGTTCGGCCTGCCAGCACAACAGGCCGCCGGTTTTCATGATCTCATCGACGGTGCGCGGCCGGCTCCGGGCAATCGCTTCGAGCGCCGCTCTGGGCGCCAAAGTCGAAGCGGCGATCTCCAGCTCCTGGGCGATCTGCGCGCATTCGGCGCGGAGCGAGTTGATTTCCTCGATGCAGTCGATACGTGGAGCGTCGTGGTCGCGCTTTGTCAGCTCCGGCCACTCCGTCTCGTCCATGCGCGCCACTCGCGCGATCGCCTCCTCGAGCGTCGTCAGCTGCGCGCCGACGATGTTGCGCGGCAACTTAGGTCCTTGATGCAGCGGCACGCCCGGGTGAGACTCCGCCCATCGGACCAAGCCCAGGATCTCTTGATTACCCAGGACTCTGAACGCCGGCAGATTCGCGCTGCGGGCGTGCTGGTCGCGCCAGCGCCAGACTTCGCGCAAATAGGCCAGTTGCCGGCGGGTCAGCCGCCCGGCTCCCTTGATGCGCCATGCGTTTTCGGGGTCGCGGTCATGATCGCGCCCGCTCGATTCGACCATCGCCCGGCAACTTTCCCTGTGCCAATCAACCCGCCCGCGTGCACTCAGCTCGCCGTGCATTCGGTCGGCGAGCGGCTCGAGAAAGCGCGTGTCGTTGACGGCGTAGCGCAATTGGTTTTCGCTAAGCGGCCGGCGCGACCAATCAGATTTCTGCCCTGCTTTGCCGATCGTGATGTCAAAATATCGCTCGATCAACGCGGCCAGCCCGATCTGTTCGAACCCGAGCAATTGCGCCGCAACCATCGTATCGAAAACTTCACGTCGCGGTCTAAAGTCCATCGACCCTCGCATCATGCGCAGATCGTAGTCGCCGCCGTGGAGAATCAACGGCTTGTCGGCCAAGGCTTCCGACAATCCGTTCAGGTCTAACCCGCAAAGCGGGTCGACGAGATAGTGCGCGCCACCCAACGAGAGCTGGACCAAACAGACCTTTTCGAAGTAGTTGTGCAAACTGTCCGCCTCGGTGTCCAGAGCGACCCTTTCGGCAGCACCGATGCCCTGGATCAGCCTTTCCATCGCGGCGCGCTCTCGAACATAAACGTACCCCTCGGACTCCGACGTATTCAAATATTCTCCTTCATTGGAGCTGAGTCTAACGTTGAACCCTTCGACCGCAGGATCAAGAGTTGACCATCGATCAAAACGGATCGCGACGCAAGTGTATGATAAGGACGCTCAACAGTTTTTAGTCTGGGCGCAATAAATCTTTCAGAATTGTCCAATAGTAGACAGCCAAACCTTCTGAGTCGGCCTATAGCTTGTAGTAGTCCTAGAAATGGCGGGCTCAACCATAAGGAGGTCTTCGATGGCGGCCATTGCTCCCCCTTTGGCAATCATTCTGGCTCTAGTTATTGTTTTCTATCTTGCAAAGTGGAGCGTGTACAGACACAAGTAAGAGTGGGTTCGTTCCCGATGGCGCTGTTCTTCAACGCCTAAGGCAATTCGAAGTCCAAAATCAGGGAATCTTGATAGCCATCCCTGTTTCTAACTTATATAAAGACGCATATAGAATAGGCTGTCAAAACAAAAGTTCAGGAGGGAATTATGACGAAGAGAATTTTGGCTCGTGGTCTCATGATCAGTGTGATGTTGGGAGTGTTTGGGCTGGGTTTTCTTGTTGGAACGGTGAATCAGCGCTACGCTGACGCGCAAAAAATCCCCGGTGTGGGAGAGGTGCTGGACAAGGCCGGGAAGTCGGGCGGCCCTCTGGGTTCGGTGACACAGCTCGGCTCCTCGATCGTGGAGATGCAGAACCATGTCAACGGCCTGCAAAAAACCTCGAGACGCTGAAAACAGTGCAATCGGCGCTTGGCGGGAAATAGTCGCAGTTTTTGGGCGAAAGAGCCAACTGCGCCGGCTTGCATCGTCGCAAGCCGCTGCTGTTCTTTAAACGCATCGAGGCGGAAAAAACTCCATAGGTGGAGTTGTGCTTTGTGGCTCACACCTGTGAAACAGCGCGGAGATTTTATTCGTCGGGCCTAACGGTAGGTGAACTGCAAACCTCGCTGGCTTGCGAACCTTACTATCCCGGGCGCTTGAGCAATCTGATCACGAACAGGATAAAAAGTCCGGTCAGCGCCAGGTTGAGAGCGAGACTTAGGGCCGCAAGAGCCATAGATTCCTGTACCCCAGGGGCGTCCAGCAGTCCCTGTTGGCGAAAAACCGCGAGGGAGACCAGGAGCACGCCGATACCGACTTCACCGCGTGGAAACATGCCCACGCTGAGCGCCAAACGCTGCCGAATGCTAACCTCATCGCGGTACGCGAGCCAGCGGCACGCACTTGCCGAGGTTGCTCAAGACGGTGATGAGAATTACATGAATAACCGCCACGCCTAAGCCCATGGCGCCCAATTGAATCGGCGGTAGGGCCATTCCGGCAAGAAACATGAAGCCCCTTTTATGCCCTGATCAAGAACGCGTTCCCAAAAGATACGTGGTGTACGGTTGGAACCTGTGCGGCGCCGTATTCAGCGGAGCCATGAAGATGGTCGGACTTAATCAGGCAACCGAGCGCGAAAGCAGGTAACAGCACTTCCAGGTGCAACTCCGTGACATACGTCGAACGCAAAACACACGCCCCATACCACAACCGCATAGACCACGATCCAGGAACTGTTCGTGGGGATTCTGAGCCAGTGGATACAAAAATAGGCCACGCCCAAGAGGGCCAAGATGACGATGATGAGTATCAGTAATTTGGGCTCGAAACCCACCAGTAGCATCTTCAGCGGGATCATGAGGATGACCGTGTCCAGGTCGTCGAAGATCGCCAGAACACGGGCTTTCTTGTAGACCCAAGTGGCGGCGAGTCCGGCGGCGGCCAACATCGTGAATAATATGCCGGCGGAGGTCGGGGAGGCGAAGCGCCCGACGAGGAGAGATTCTTTAATGCCCAGATTGAAAATCCACCAGAAGTATCCGGCCGTGAAGAGCCAAGGAATTGCCGCGGCGCCCATAGCGATGAGGGCATCGGCGCCGTACTGCCGGAGATGCGACTTGTCGATGTCAAATTCCATGCCCACCTCGATCATGATGTAAGCCAGGAGGATCATGGTCAGCGCCGCAATCACCTCTGTCCAGGCACCAGCGACGCCCATTTGTGAAAGCCCCATGCCGGCAATCAGAAGAAGGCTGTAAACGATGACGCGTTTCATGACTATGAACTACGCATGTGAGTCAAACGACTATACTTTCCGGTGCAATCGCATGGCAAGAAGTCGAGGAAATCAAACATTAAACCTTGGGCTTGGCGGTGAAGGCAACCCAGTAAATTCGAAATTGCTTTAGAAAGAATGGAATGCTACATTCGGGCTAATTTCGAGGCGTTGTTAGAAATGTCGTTTCATACCGATGAGATCCGGTTGCCTCGACTATCCGCTTCTTAAAACTTCACGAAGTGAAATCTCCTGCTTCGATCCCGCAAGGTTATCTGCGCGCCAGAGACAAAATGGTTGAAGAGCAGATTGTTGCTCGCGGGATCGCAAGTCCTCGTCTGCTGGCGGCGATGCGCAAGATTCCGCGACATCTGTTTGTGGATCCGGGGCTGCTGCAGCGCGCCTACGACGACAGCTCATTGCCGATCGGTCAGAAGCAAACTCTTTCCCAGCCCTATATGGCCGCGCGGATGACGGAAGCGCTGGAGCTCTCCGGCGAAGAAAGGGTTTTGGAAATCGGCACCGGTTCCGGTTACCAGACCGCGCTGCTGGCCGAGCTAAGCTTTAACGTCTTTTCCGTAGAAAAGATCCGGGCGCTGGCGACGAAGGCGCGGGGACTTTGGACCGGCTTCAGTATCACAACGTAGCGATTCAGGTGGGCGACGGCACCATCGGGTGGCCCGAGCACGCACCCTTTGATGCAATTATGGTCACGGCAGGGGCGCCGGATCTGCCGCGCCCGTTACTGGAGCAACTTGCTGTCGGTGGCCGGTTGGTCATACCGGTGGGCGACGAACAGGCGCAGGTGCTTGTCCAGGTTACGCGTCACGCTTTGAAGTTTGAAGAGGAGCAACTAGGCGATTGCCGTTTCGTCAAATTGTGGGGAAAATTCGGTTGGCAAGAATAGAAGGGAAGCGGTGCGTCCGGCCACTGCTGGTTCTTGTCTTCTTTTCTGTGGCGGGTTGCGCTTCGCAGACAACGATTTCCAAACCCAGGCCTCAGGGGACCTATCACGTCGTTACACCGGGAGAGACTCTGTTCCGTATCGGCAAAGCCTACGGTTTTAGCTACCAGGAGCTGGCCCGCGTTAACGGAATCAAAGACGCCGGGCAGATCCGCGTCGGCCAACGGATTTTTATTCCGGGGGCGACACAGCAGCTTCCCGTGGAAACGATTACCCCAACGGAGCCGGCGCCGGCGGTGCCAATTTCACCTGAACCGGGGTTAGACACGTTTCTGTGGCCGGTCAACGGAACGATCAACTCGGGATTTGGACCTCGGGGCTCGAGTTTTCACGACGGTATAGACATCGCCGCCCCGGAAGGTACACCCATCGTTGCGATTGAAGCCGGCGAGGTTATCTACAGCGATCAATTACGCGGTTACGGAAATATGGTGATCGTGCGCCATGCTGGGGGAATCGTCTCGGTTTATGCCCATAACGAAGCCAACTTGGTGCGCGAAGGACAGACGGTGGCGCGCGGAGAAGTTGTGGCGAAAGTGGGGAGCACGGGAAGGGTAACCGGCCCTCATCTCCATTTCGAGATTCGTCGCAACAATGCCGCCCAGGATCCGTTGCGCTACTTACCTAAATTGTGTTGTGTAACAGCAGCGGAGAACGTGTCACCGAAAAATTAAAGCCAAAGGATCAGGCGATGAAAGATTTAGCCAAAATCAGAAACGACGTGGTCGGAAGTTTATTGCGGCCGGCGGAGTTGAAACAGGCGCGCCAGCGCTTCGACGATGGGCAGCTGAGTCGCGAGGAGCTACGGCAAGTAGAAGACCGGGAGATTCGCAACGCCGTCCGGCTTCAGGAAGGATTGGGGCTGGCCGTGGTCACGGACGGCGAGTATCGCCGGCTCAACTTCCAGGACAGCTTCGGCGAATCGGTATCGGGATATGATGCCGGGCGAGCGAGTCTCAAGTTCTACGAGCAGCGGGTTGAAGGCTCGAACCCGCTGCAGCGTTGGGAAATCCCGGTTCGGGGCGAAGAAAAAGGTACGGCGGTTTCGCAAAGGCGGCCGGTCGTCGAACGCTTGGGTTTAGTTCGCAATACGCCGTTGGAGGAGTATCGCTTTGTCAGCCGGGCGGCAGAGAAGCCGGCGAAGGTGACGCTCATCGGGCCGGATCGAATTTCTCAAAGGTTCGACTGGCAGAATTCGACGGCCGTATATCCAAACATGGACGACTTCGTGGCCGATGTCGTCAAGATCCAGAGAGAGATGATTCGTGGACTCGTCGAAGCGGGTTGTCGATACGTGCAGATCGATGCGCCGGGTTACACGGCTTACGTTGACCCGCCTTCCCTGCAGGCGATGCGGGACCGGGGCGAGGATCCCAAAGAGAACTTCAGCAGATCACTGAAGGCGGACAACCAAGTTCTGCAAGGCTTCGACAATGTTACTTTCGGCATCCATCTTTGCCGCGGCAACCAGCGCAGTATGTGGCATCGGGAAGGAGGCTATGACGATATTGCCGAACGGCTGCTGAACGAGCTCAATCACGACCGGTTTCTGTTCGAGTACGACACGCCGAGGGCCGGCGGTTTCGAACCGTTGCGGTTTCTCCTCAAGGACAAAGGTCGTGGTGTTGGGCCTGGTGAGCACCAAGGTGCCGCAGTTGGAAAAGCTCGACGATTTAAAGCGCCGCATCGATGCCGCCAGTCAATACGCGCCGTTGGATCAGCTGGCCATCAGCCCGCAGTGCGGCTTCTCTTCGGACGTGGTCGGTAACTTGATCGGCGAGGACGACCAAAAGAGAAAATTAGAAATCGTCGTCGAGACCGCGCGGCAAGTCTGGGGCTGATCCTCGTTTTGCTCGGAATTACAGACATCTAATTTCAGATCTCAGATTGAAGTCGGAAATTTCGGACTTTGGAATTTGCCGTCAGCCATTGAGTCCGCTTATTCTTGCCGGTTTGTGGCGGTTGTGATAGCTGACAGCCATGGAACAAGACATCGCAGAGCATTCGTCAAGCCATTCGGGACATCCCCGATTTTCCCAAGCCCGGCATTGTTTTCAGGGATATCACGCCGTTGTTGAGCAACGGCCCGCTGTTTAGAAAGACCATTGACATTTTTGCCGCGCGCTATCGATCCCAGAAGATTGATACGGTTCTGGGCATCGAGTCGCGCGGTTTTATCATCGGCTCCGCGCTGGCCTACGCACTCGGCGCCGGATTCTCCGTCGTGCGCAAGCCGGGAAAACTACCCTTTGAAACGCACAAAGCGAGCTATGCGCTCGAATACGGCACCGATACCCTCGAGATTCATAGCGATGGATTGCCCAATCATGCCCGTGTGGTTATTGCCGATGATTTGATCGCCACCGGCGGCACAGCGGCGGCCACGGCGGAATTGGTTTCCAAGCTCGGTGGGACGGTTGTCGAATGTGCCTTTGTGATCGAGCTGTCCTTTCTGAAGGGCCGAGAGAAGCTCAAACCTTATGGAGTCTTTTCACTGCTCCGCTACGACTCTGAGTAATCGCCGAAAAGGATAGGTCTAACGCGAAGTTACTTCCTTGACATCCCCTGCTAATGGTCTATATGTTAGGTAGATTTTAAGTTGCATCGATTTCGCGCAGGCGCCACTCGCTGCGCAGTCTCGGACCAACAGAATGAAACGAATTGAAGAAATGTCGCTTTGGGAGCGGCTATACTTTCCCGAGGTGATCCGCGGCCTCACGGTTACCGGATACCGCTTCTGGCGCAATCTCATTCGTGCACACGCTCCATAAGCTCGGCCTAGCCCGCAAGGTTCAAGCGGCGATTACCGTCCAGTATCCCGATGAAAGAGCGCCGTATCCTGATACCTTCCGGGGCGACACCGCCTGACCTTGAAAGATGACGGCGGCAGTTCAATGCACGGCTTGTTTTTGTGCGCGACTGCCTGTCCTGCTGAGTGCATTTATATCGAGGCGGGTGAGTATCCGGACAATCCTGTTGAGAAAGTATCCCGATTCGATACGAAATCGACACCCTGCGGCTGCATCTACTGCGGTTTTTGTGTCGAGGCTTGTCCTTGCGATGCGATTCGCATGGATACTGGAACCCATCCAGGTAATTTAGGCTTTAGTCGTAAAGCTTTCGTCGAGAACAAAGAAGTCCTGATGGAGCGATCGCGTGAATTAGCAGAAAAGGGAAAAGAAGGGCTCTACGAAGAATACGTCAAACCTTACCGTCATGTTTAACGGCTTTCGGGACTACGAAAGTCCGCATCCAAGGGGGATCAAAATGTCGAACTCCGATAATCAAAACGGGTCGAGGGCTAACGGAATAACGACTCAGCCGCTTCCGGCTTCGCAGAAGGCGTATGTTCATAGCCATGAACATCCCGAAGTCAGTGTTCCGATGCGCGCGATTACGTTGTCCGGCGACCACGCGGGCAACGGCCATGAGAATGCTCCCGTCATGGTTTACGACACTTCCGGGCCGTACACCGACCCGAGCGTGGAAACCGATATCCGCGGCAGGCCTCAGGCCGCTGCGCTTAGAATGGATCAAAGCTCGCGGCGATGTGGAGGAAATCCCGGATCACAGCTACGCCAACGGCAATGGGCAAGAACGGTTCGCACACCGAACGATTTCCTGAAACTTCCCGGCGTCCGGTTCTGCGTGCCAAGGCCGGTAGTAACGTTTCCCAGATGCACTACGCGAAAAAGGCATCATTACCCCGGAGATGGAGTACATCGCTATTCGCGAGAACATCGGCCGCCAGGGGCGCTGGAAAATGGCGCCAATGGCAACCCGCGAACGACCACCGGAAACAGTTTCGGCGCATCGATTCCTAAATTCGTCACAGCGGAATTCGTCCGCGATGAAGTGGCGCGGGGTCGCGCGATCATGCCGGCCAATATTAACCATCCGGAAAGCGAGCCGATGATCATCGGCCGCAACTTCCTCGTGAAGATCAACGCCAACATCGGCAACTCCGCCGTCGCGTCGTCGCGTGGAGGAGGAGGTCGAGAAGATGATCTGGGCCACCCGTTGGGGCTCGGATACCGTCATGGATCTTTCCACCGGCGATAACATCCACGCGCACGCGCGAATGGATCCTGCGCAACTCTCCCGTGCCCATCGGCACCGTGCCGATTTATCAGGCCCTCGAAAAGGTCGACGGCAAAGCCGAAGACCTTACCTGGGAAATCTACCGTGACACGCCTCATCGAACAAGCCGAGCAGGGCGTCTCTTACTTCACGATTCACGCCGGCGTGTTGCTGCGCTTATGTGCCGCTCACGGCCAAACGGATTACCGGCATCGTTTCCCGCGGCGGCGTCGATCATGGCCAAATGGTGCCTCGCTCACCACAAGGAAAACTTCCTCTACACCCACTTCGAGGACATCTGCGAGATCATGAAGGCCTACGACGTCTCGTTCTCGCTCGGGTGACGGTCTGCGGCCGGGATGCATCGCCGACGCCAACGATGAAGCGCAATTCGGCGAACTGGAAGCCCTGGGTGAACTGACCAAGATCGCCTGGAAGCACGGCGTGCAGGTGATGATCGAAGGGCCGGGCCACGTGCCGATGCACTTGATTCACGAGAACATGACCAAACAGTTGGAATGCGTGCCATGAGGCGCCGTTCTATACCTTGGGCCGCTGACCACCGACATCGCGCCCGGTTACGATCACATCACCAGCGCCATCGGCGCGGCGATGATCGGCTGGTACGGCACGGCAATGCTTTGTTACGTAACGCCCAAGGAGCACCTCGGACTGCCGGACAAGAAAGACGTGAAGGACGGTGTCATTGCCTACAAGATCGCCGCCCACGCGGCGGATTTGGCGAAGGGTCATCCGGGCGCGCAACTGCGCGACGACGCTCTAAGCCACGCGCGCTTCGAATTCCGTTGGGAGGATCAGTTCAACCTGAGCTTCGACCCCGACACGGCGCGCGAATTTCACGACGAGACGTTGCCGGCGCAGGGAGCGAAAGTGCGCTCACTTCTGTTCCATGTGCGGCCCACATTTCTGCTCCATGAAAATCACCCAGGACGTGCGCGAGTACGCAGCGCAAAAAGGTATCGAGGAGCAGGCGGCGTTGGCAATCGGCATGGAGGAAAAGGCCGAGGAGTTCAAAAAGAGCGGCGCAAAGATTTATCAGGAAGTGACTTCTGCGAGCGACGGTGGGACCGAACAGCCAGCTTATCGAGCCGCGCCGAAAGAGTAATAGCAGAACGGTTCAACGTTCAAGTAGCAGCGACCTTCACTTCGGTAAATCGAAGTAAGGCCGTTTTTTCGCCATGCTTTTAATCCCTCTCCAGAGACAATTTCTAACACACCACCCTAACGGAGTTCTGAGCCCCATAGTTCTTTGAGAAAACCGCTTTTCTGCAACTGCTCGGCGAAGCTGTTGTCAAAAAGCTCCGCCGCTTTCTTGCGCACGTTCGTGCCGCCCTCACGCGCTACTTCCACGGCTTCCGCCAGCGCATTGGCCGGGACGAGCATCGATCGGTTGATCAACGATATTGCGTAGGCGTCGTAGGCTGACTGGAGAATATCCGATTCAGAGATCTTCAGCACTTTGCTGAGTGCGGCCTTCGCCTTGTCCGGATTCTTCTCTACGAAATAGACCGACTCTGCCATCGCTGCCACGAAACGCTGCACTAGTTGCGGTCGTTCTTTCAAGGTTTTGGAGTTCGTATGCACAGAGCTGTAGATGAAAGGCAGATTGAGATCCTTGAGATTGTAAATATTGTTGAGACCGTCCTTCTTTCCGCGCGCATCCAACGGGGTGTGACCGGCGCTGCTTCAATAATGCCTCCCATCATCGCATTGTATCGTTCCGATTGGCTGCCACCGATGGGCCGAATGGTGACTTCAGCCGCACTGAGGTTGTTTTTCTTGAGCAGAGCCTTCATCAGCCGGTCATCCAAATCGCCCGCCTTAGAGACGCCGATGCTTTTTCCCTTGAGATCCTCCAGCCGCTTGATGTCTTTATGAGCCAAGAGCACGTAAGGCAATCCCACGAGGGGTGATGCCACCAATCTTGCCATCGACGCCGCTGGCTAATCCGGGAATCGTGCCGTCGGCCGCGCAATAGAGAAATTGGACCTCATCAGCCGACAAAGCAGCGAGGTTCATGGCGCTGCCGCTAATAAATCTATTGTCAACCTTGAGGCCGTATTTGTCGAAAAGGCCGTTGTCCATGGCGGTATAGAGGTGAATGAATCCGCCCGAGACCGCACATGTCGCAACGTGCACGGTTGCCGTCGCCTCGCCCGGTTTGGCCAGGTAAGGATTGGCACCCGCCGATACGGGCATTATGGAGCCGTACATCGCCATCAGCATTGTCAGTCGAGCCAGCAACCAACATGAGGCAATGGGATAGTAGTTTGCTTCGTAAGACCGCTTCTTTCTCATTTTTTCTATCCTCCAAATTTCCGACTCAGCTGACCGGCCAAAATAGAGTTAGCTTGACGGTCTCACCAACCAGCGCCGGTATAGCGGCTTTGAGGGTGGACTGTCAATTTGAAAAAGAGAAGTGCTCAATCAGCCTCTGACTCTTAAAGGCGGAGCTTGCTTGATAGCGTTGCCCCGGTTACCTTTGAGTATGGGAGTTCAGTCGAACGAAAAAGCGATAGACAGGACAAAGCTGAAAAACAGCCGGCGGAAGATACTGGACGTAAAGGGTCTTTAGTAAAATTTTCGCTGGCTTTTCCTTCTACTCCTCACGGTCCCGGTGGCCCGGCGCTGGACGCCGCTCAACGAGTGGATCAACTTCGATACGGTTATCGACTGGCAACAATCGATAAGGAACCACCCGGCGGCATTGTATCTCGTTGTCGGCGTCTATGTGCTGGGCGGTCTGGTTCTTTTCCCCGTAACAATCCTCAATGTCGCGACGGTTTTCACTTTCAAACTGATCCTGGGTAACGGTTACGCACTCGCCGGATACGGCTGCGAGCGCGTCAATGGGATATGGCGTCGGGTACACCATTGGCCGCCAGATGGTGCAAAAACTGAGCTCGGTCGTGGTTTGACAGCCTGATTCGGTCGGTCGACCGCCATGGCTTTCACCGTGCTTACGCTGCGCGTGTTTCCTGTTGCTCCGGTTTACTCTGGTTAATGTTTTCTATCGGCGCAGTCGGGAATTCGCTTTCGGATTTTTCTTCTGGCGAGTCTGATCGGCAGAATTCCGGGGATGATCCTGTTGAGTTTGGCCGGCGTCCAAGTCGAAAACCTTTGCGCCGCCCGGATGCGATGAGTCTCATCCTGCTGGGGCTCACGCTTATCCTGCTTCCTCTGGCATTAAATTGGTTATTTAAGCGCGTCCTGATGGACGACCAGCGGCAAAAATTGTTCTCAATCTTGAAAGGTTGCCGTCGGAGCGGCAAGAACCGATCGCCGAGTGTGGGTGGTCTATTACTCGCGCGGTAGGGCAATCTATGCTGGGGCCGGGTATACCGAATCGGCAGCGTGATAACAGGTACCGATCAAATTCCTGGTCCGTCGAAAACTTGAAGCGAACTGCGCCATTTTGATGCCAAAGTTCTTTGAAGGAACTTGGCATTGGTTGCAAGCGGCTCCTTTGTCGCAATCCGGAACTGGCGTTCTGGTAGTGATCGTCGCTGTACTCCCGATCTCGTGGTCGGTGCCCCGCGCATTGGCGCGAACAACCACGCCCTTGCCGACATAATTGACGCCGGGGAATTTCCGCGCGGCTCGATCGGGATTGAGGTCCACCGCGGTTTCGGAAAATACGCCGCCGAGGATCTCGCGTGTTTTGGCGTCAAATTCGACTTGTTCACCGGTTGGAAGCGTGACAACGTAGCGCGCGTCGGAGCCAAGAATCGCCGGCAGATAATTTTTGAAAAAAATGCAGGACGCTGTTCATGAGCTCGCTGAGTCTAAACTGTTTGTCCCGGGACGGCGCCCAGTCTGGAGATGAATAGCTGAATATCCTGCCTAGCCCGGTCGTCAAAGCGAAACTGGAAATCCCTGGTGAAAAAGCAAATTCTTTCCGATGTCATAGCGGGGAGGAAGGATCCGGTTGCCGCCGCGGTTGGAAAACTCAAAAACCGACGATTTGGCTTTGCCGATCTTTCCGGTATTGCCATCCCGCGTGGATCGATGCGTGGGGCGCTCTTTCCATCAGCACCGTATCGTAAGCAATTTTGGGCGAAGCCAATTCTTTCCCGGCGCGCCGACAAATGGATTCGGGCAAGCGTTCGCTTTGCTTGGGTTTGCTTGAAAGCCGTGGATCTTTGCTGCGTTCCTGGTCAATTGAGGCCGATTGCGACTCTGGTCTGTGCATCAATCTTGGCAGTAGACTCCGCTTTCTCGGCTTCAGAAGCTATGGCTGGGGTGTCGGCTCAACTGACCTGTCCTGCAGCTCTGTTGAAAAGCTACTAGTACTAAGAACAAAAATGTATAGTGTCGAGTCAGTCGGGCAACCATTTTGTGCTTCCCAGACAATAGACCGGCGCTCACGTGTTTGAAATCGCCATGTTGCAGGCCATCCTGTATCTTCGCTTTACCGGGCTTGATCATTAAAGGCAACGTGCATGCCAAGCCCGAGGGTGGGTAGATCTCTGAGGCTTGGTGCTCAGCACAAGCCTCGAAGTTTTGCTGAAGAACTCTCTAGAGCTGCCGGGTCAGGGCTTCAGCATCGAGTGCCTACGTCAACGGATAAGATTGGCCTTGGTTCTGTCTGCGGGTTGCACATCTTAGCTGGATCTGGCATCGGCACGTTGCAATATTTCTTCCGAGGTGAGGTCTTCTTTGTGGGTAGCAATTGTCCAAATGTGTCCGAATGGATCCTTCTAGAGTTCCGGCCCGATCGCCGTAAAACTGATCGCTCATTGGTTTGACGATTTTGGCGCCCTTAGCGATGGCGTGGCTGAAAATCTTATCGCAATCATCCATGTAGAGAAGAATACTCACGGGTGAGCCGCCGAAGGATTGGGGGCCACGCGAACCCATCTCGGGGTACTCGTCGGCGAGCATGATCCGGGAATCGCCAATTTTGATTTCTGCGTGTCCTACTTTGCCGCTGGGTTCGGACAAACACATCAATACCTTCGCCTTAAACGCTTGTTTATAGTAATCGATTGCGCTCGCTGCATCTTTGATAATCAAGTAAGGTGTCACCGTCCTGTAACCTCGCGGAACAGATTTCTGCTTTCTTCAGCATAAATCCTTCTCCTTCTGAAAGCCTGGTAGATTTCTCTTGTTTGGAGCTGTGAAAGGTAAATAAATCGTGTTTCGCAATACATATGCCACGAAGGTCTCACGGGTATCCCGTTATTTGGTATGGCGATTCGGGTATTTCGGGAATGTTCTCCTGTATGAATTCTCCTGCAGAATGTGGCGAAAAAGCCTTAAAAACTTAAATCCCTTAACTGCGTGTTTATGGTCTTGAAAAAATGTGGAAAGGAGCCATCATGGATTTCGTGGAAACCGTAAAAATAGACGACCCTCGGCTGGACGAGAGTTTTTCATTTATTTTTGTATTTAGAAAAGGCGACGTTGTCGTCAGCAGAGAGAATCGAGCCTTACGGGGACAGATCAATGACGGTGTCTCATGTCGGAGAGCTTCCCAACCGAGCGGCGAGAGCTCTCAATCCGAAGGGGCAAGACGGTATACGAAGTCAAGTTTCCGGACGAGGTACTGCAAATCTTCGATGAAAAGGACATCGAAAAAGTTTCAGAGTGAAGGGTCTGGAGACCGTCTTTTAGCTCTTACCGCTAATTTTTCTAAATAGTCCTTCTCTTGCCAATTCGTCTAGCAGCCGTTCATCGACATACTTGTCTACGTTTGTATCGAGCTTGGTTCCGGGGGTGCGCTGAGCAATCATCTCCATGGCGACGCGCATACCTTCGTGCGAAACCCTTGGTGGAAAAGAAAAAGTAGCGGCGAAATATTGATAGGTCTCTTCTACGACGGCAGGGTTTTTCTGTTTCATCCGCTGGTTATAAATCGCCAGAGCCTTCTCCTTGTTGGTCATGAACTGGTAGGTGGCCTCGCTATAGGCCTGCAAAAGCGCTTGACGACGTCACGATTCTTGTCGAGAAAGGAGCGGCGCGTAGCGATGACGTTCATAGGGAAGGCGGCGGCCTTAAGATCGGTCATGTGAGCGAGGGTAGGCAATCCCATGCGCGATGCCTCTCCTGTTTCCGGTGGAGCGAGTAACGTCGCATCTAGGGCACCACTGGAGAGGGCGACTCAGACGGTTGGCTGCCGGACCGCTGGTGAGCAAAGTTACGGATTGCCGCGGGATGTTCCATTCTTTGAGCGCCAGGACCATAGAAACTTCGTGGGCGCCGCCAAGGGCGACGATGCCGACTTTTTGCCGATCAAATCTGCCGGCTTGGTGATATTCTTTGAGCCACAAGGCTGAAGGGAAATTTGTTAAGCGAAGCAGCAATCAGCACGAGATCGGCTCCTGGTTGATCGCGGCGATCAGAGGCGGTCCCACGTCGATCTGTCCGAAGTGGGTGCTTCCACTCCAATAGGGCCTGCGTCCCTCGGGCTGATCCAGGTATCATAACCAATTCAGTGCTCAAGCCATATTTAGAAAAGAGGCCCAGGTCTTTGGCGGCCCAGGCAGGTGCCTGGAATCCCGCGAAGCCGGCGTAGCTCACCAGTAAGCGCCTTGCGCGCGGATAGTTAACGGCGCGAAGCTGATAATAGTAATGACAACAAAGCTGCAAGCTTTTAGCATTTTGACCTCCCGCGCAGGGGATTTGAGCTATATCCCGAGCCTCTATAAGTCTGTCATTCCCGAATGCTTCTATCGGGAATCCAGGACGAACACCGGACTGGACCCCCGATAAAAACATCTCTAAGCGGTGACGGCTTTGGGATACATCTTTCACAAATGCTTTTGAGGCCACGTCAGTCTGCTGCGGGGTAGATTCATTCCCCATCGAACACAAATAGTCAAGCCATTCCGGCTGTTCGATTGCATATGAATACAGAACGTTTGTGAGTTTTATTCGCAACCTCTGTAGGAAAATTCCTATCAGGCTATGCACGCAACAGGCTTCTAATGATCGTCTTCGTTGAAAAAGCGCAATGGCATAGGCCTTGCGGAGGTAGTGTGAATAAAGATTCGCGAACGAATCCGATTTTGGCCAATCATAATAGTTTCCAACATTAGCCGATTTAGGTTCGAATTCGTGCACGAATTTTTGGTCAGAGGGAGATTGTATGAAGAAAACTCCGCGACCGGCCTCCGAGCTATCGTATCATCTTTGCTGCTTGCCATTTTTGCTGCCTCGGGGTGTGAAACTATCGCGATGCGGCCGCGACCGGACGTTGACCGAAGGGGACTAGAACAGACCCCGACTGATCGGGAAGCGCAAAAGACGAAATTATCGGTACAGTCGAGCGGGTAGGCAGAACCAGCAATCAAAATTCAGTTGCGGACGACGGAAGCCAAAGTCATCGTCGTCAAATATGATTCGGCTACTCGTGTCTACAGCCGAGAGCGCGAAGTCGGTATTGAAGCCTTGCGTCCACGGGATCTGATTCTAGTTCGGGTGGAGAAAAATCCCCGAGGTGAACAATACGCAGACCTGATTCGATTAAACGACAAGAAAGGAGCAATAATGTTTGTGAAAACCATCGTTGGTATCTTTAAAACTCCGCAGGAAGCCACTGAGGCCGCGAATCTACTAAGGCTGGCGGGCTTCGAAGGAAAACAATGTGATCATTTTGTCGCCCGGTACCTCTGATACCGAAGTTGCGGCGGCAGTGCCAACAGAAGACGCAGAACAGCCGGGCATGGGGAAAGGCTATAGGCAGCGTTATAGGTGGAGCGGTGGGTCTCGGTGCGGGAGCTCTGATCGCTAATCTTCTTTTGCCTGGGATCGGTCCGGTCTTGGCGGTGACATTCGGGGCCGCGGCCGGCGGATTAAGGCGGCGCCGCAGCCGGAGGGCGGCAGGTGGCGCGCTGGAAAACGTGTTATCGATCGGGGTGCCAAAGGATGAGGTCTTCTTTATGAAAATGCGCTTCGGCAAGGCCGATCCGTCGTCGTTGGCCTGTCCGAGCGCGACGAGCAAATCGAAGCGGGACGAAGTGCATTGAACAAGGCCGGGGCGGAGACTCTTGATGCCGCGCGGGAAAAATGGTGGATCGGGCTGAGAGATGCCGAAGCAGCTGTCTATTCTGGGTCGGAAGATTTTGCCCAGGAGGAAGATAGTTTTCGCTGCGGTTTTTCGGCGGCATTAGAGCCAAAAATGCGCGGTCGATCGTTTGATGCAGCGATCGAGGACTTGAAGTTGAACTATCCGGATGCTTGCCAAAAACAGAGCTTTCGACGGGGTTTCGAACGGGGCCAAAATTATCACAAGCGACTGTCCCAACCGCGAAGTTAACCGCCGGTCAATAGGAGTCCCTCTCACAATCCATCCAAAGTTTTGTTCTCGCCGGCTCTTGAAGACGTGTCGGTTGCACCCTAGATTTAGATCTGCCGCCCGCAGCGGAGATCCCGACACGCGTGACCACGTCTCTAGCACGAATATTTAACAGGCTTTTCTTGTCCTTGTTGGTGGCTGGTGGGAGTACTTTTCGCCCGGCCCGTCTTGGGTATTCAGCTCGGAGGAGCTGGATGCCGCACGACAATGGCGGGTAGAAAAATCGAGATCTCGGGGAATACGAAATTCTCTGAGAGTGAGATCCTGAAGCAGCTGCTCACCAAGATTCGGCCCTGGTATCTGTTCTGGGAAACGGAAGACGTTTTCGATCCAATTACTTTTCGCGAGGACCTTGAACGCATCAGACGTTTTTATGAGGCCAAGGGGTACTACCGAGCTCGCGTGACCTATGACTTGACGGCAGATTCGCAGAGCGGACGGCTGGAAGTAAAGATCCGAAGTGGTCGAAGGCCCGCCGGTGATCGTATCTCAAGTTAATGTCGAAATTTCCGACAGCTCGTTGTCGGCGCCGGAGCTTCCCATCAAGCAAGGCGACATTTTTGTCGAGGAATCTTACCGCAAAGGGGAGGAGGTGCTGCGGAATTTTTTCTTAGAGCGCGGCTATGCACATGTGACGACGGCAAGACGCGCGGAGGTAAACCTCGATCAGGATAAGGCGACGGTTTGGTATCAAGCCGACCCTGGACCGCTCAGTGTCTTCGGAGAAACGACCGTTCAGGGAACGGACAAGGTGGATCCTGAAATCGTTCTGCGAGAGCTGGCTTATCAACCGGGTGAAATCTTTTCGCCGGCAAAAATTGCTGAATCTCAGGCGAAGATTTTGGCCCTGGATCTGTTCGGCCTGGTGCGGATTGCGCCGAAAGAGATCCCAGGCAAACCGAGCATCGTTCCCATGGAGGTACAGGTTTCAGAAAAGGAAGCGCGCGAAATTAGGGTCGGGGTCGGATACGGCACCGAGGACCAATTCCGCGCACAGCTCCGCTGGCAGCACAACAACTGGCTCGGCGGCGGGAGACGTTTATCCATCGAAGCCAAATATTCTTCCATCTTTACCACAGGTGCGATTACCGCTTGTCCAGCCACACTTCTTTTCCCCGCGTACCCGAGGATAGTCAGTCTGCGGCAAGACAGGGATGATGAGGATACCTATCTGCTCAACGCATCGCGGTTCAATCCTCGGCTCGAGCACGGATTCACGCCGCAGCTGGTAGGGTTTATCGGCTATCGGCTGGAGTACGACCGTCTCGGAAAGGATCAGTCAGGCGACGATAGACGCGCTGGGACCTGTGCGGGAGCGGGGGTTGATGTCGGGACCGACCCTGGGCGTGGTATGGAACACCTCGGATGGGCCACTCAATCCAACCAAGGGCGAGGTCGCGACCTTAACCTTCGGCCAGGCCGGAAAAATTTGGGGCGGGCAGTACAGTTTCTACAAGGTTACGACGGAGGCGAAGAAATATTTGCTGCTCGGCTGGGAAACCATCCTGGCGGGCCGGCTGAAAATCGGCTTCGCTGAGCCATTGGGTCCCGAGGAGAATCTGCCGATCTTCGAGCGCTTGTATGCCGGCGGAGAAAAGAGCGTGCGGGGATACGCCCGGAGAAAGCTCGGCCCATTAAACGCCAACGGCGATCCCATTGGAGGTTTGAGTTTGATCGAAGGCTCCTTGGAGCTGCGGCGCCCTATCTGGGGTCCGCTGGGCGGAGCGCTATTTGTCGATTTCGGTCAGGTCTCGCTCCGGTCGTTTGATCTGCCGGTGAACGATCTGAAAGTTTGGTTCCGGCTTCGGTCTCAACTATCAGACCCCCTAGGACCGCTGGCGCTGTATCTGGGATTTCCCTGGCGGCCGCCCCGCGGCGAAGCAAGTTGGCAAATTTATTTCAGTGTGGGAGCATACTTCTAGGATCATGGAAAAATTTTGGCGGTTTTGCCGCTGGCTCAGATTGGCGTTGTTGGTCTTACTCGTGCTGGGGGTCGCTGGGTTAGCGTTTTACACCCATACGGATGGCTTTCGCGAGTTCGTGCGGCAGAAACTAGTGACGGCGATCAATGACTCGGTGCGACGGAAAGGTCAGTGTCGCCAGATTGACGGGTCGGTTTGGGGTAGCCTGACCTTGATTGACTGTGCGTCTGGTTGACCAATGAAAGCGAAATCGCTCGGATTCCGCGTCTCAAAGTCAACTATGCTTTGCTTCCTCTCATTTGGGGTCGGATTCACGTTCTTCGCTTGGAGGCCGCTCAACCGCTTGTGTGGTTGAAAGAAGGACGAGACGGAGTTTGGAATATCGTTGAAGCACTGTCGCCGGCTGAACCGCAATCCGAAACACCTAGCCTAGTCGTCTCCATCAGTTCTGTCGAATTACAAAAGGCCGATGTCGATGTCAGTTTTTCCGGGAGCTCCTATCGTCTGACGGGCTTGGATCTGCAAGGCACCGCCGGAATACGTCCGGACCTGACCACTGTCGACTTGCGGCAGGTTTCCTCTCGTGTGCTGACAAAGGACATGCCCGAGGCGCGGGTGAAGGGCGCCCTCGCTTATGAGGATAGGGGCGGGCTGGAGAGTCTAAAGTTCAGCAATTTCATCATCGAGAGCGGCAGTTCCGGTCTCAGATTAACCGGAAAAATTGACGATCTGAAAACACTTTGAGACGGACAGCCAAGGTGTCCATCGATAAGCTGGCGCCGGCGGATATCGCGCATTTTGTTCCGCAGTGGCCGGTCAAAGCGAATGTTTCGGGGACGGTCAATCTCCGCGGACCGCTCAGCGGCGCTAAAGGGAGATTTTTCTCTCTCGGTGGCGGATGGCTCTTTAGCAGGTAACTTTCAGACGGATGTAACCGGTGATTTGCCCTCATATCAAGGCAACGCAAAATCGCCCAGGTTAACCTGGCCAAATTACTCGAACGAAAAGAGCTCCGGGGAATTGTCAGCGCGCTGGTTGAAATCAACGGGAGCGGATTCGCTCTGGCAAATATTTCCGGGCAGGGCGAGGCCAATATTCGATCTACTGAAGTTGCCACCTGGAATCTGGGTGAGGTTTCTCTCAAGGCGAGTCTGGCGCGCAGCGAAGCCAAAATGACCGGTCATTTGAAGAGTGAGCTCGGGCGCGCCGATTGGCAAGGACAGATCGCTTTCAGAGATATTCCTCAATACGAACTTAGTTTTTCTGCGAGCCAACTCGATATTCAGAAAATTTCAGCGGGCCAAACGATCAAAGGCAATTTGAATTTAGCGGGCACTATCAAAGGTTCCGGATTGACGCCTGCGGCAATGAACACCTTGGCAAAAATCGACGTGCAACGCTCCACGGTGGGAGGGGTGGAATTGGAGCAAGGCACGTTGGTCGCAACCATAGCGAATCAACGAATTCGGATCGAACAGGGAACGCTCAGGGCCACGGATGCGACCCTCTCCGTCAAAGGCGATATCGGTACTGATCCCAAGCAACAAGGCCAGCTCGATTATCATGTGCGCGTGAACACCCTATCGCCTTGGCTTGCGCTCGTGGATCGGCAGGGTTCGGGATCGGTCAATCTGATCGGTGGAGCGAAAGGCAATCTCGACGATCTGAAGACCCAGGGCAAAATGACCTTGAGCGGAATAGACTTCGAAGGGACCGCTGTCCAGAGCGGTTCCATCGGCTACGACTTGGGGTATTCAAGTGCGCGGACCCTTCCCTCCGGGACTCTCAACATCAATTTGTCTGATATTCGACACGGGTATCGACTGCAAAGCCTGGAAGGCGTGGTAAAAATTCTTGCGCAAACGCCGGCTGGCTTTGATCTGGATGTGAAGGTGCGGGATGCGCAAAGCCGGATCCACACGGTAGCCGCCCGGTTGGACTATCAGCCGGCGCATGTCGTCGCCCGGGTAACGCGATTGACTCTCGATTTGCCGGATGGGACATGGAGACTCTCCCAGCCGGTCACGGTGGAGCAGCGGGACCAGGACTTTCTCGTAGATCGCTTATCGATGCGCAATAATGGTCGTGAGCTTTTTTGGATGGGCAAGTCTCATTGACCGGAAGTCAGGCGCTGCGATTGAATGTTGAAAAATTACCCATCGAAGGATTGCGCGCTTTCTTTTCTGAAGCACCGGATGTAACCGGAATCCTTTCAGCACAGGTCCAACTCGAGGGCACCGCGGCTGCGCCTCAGGTGGTCGCGGCCTTAAGTTTGGAAAATTCCAAGATCGCCGGCCATAGCTACGCCGGTTTGGTTGCATCGGGAAGTTACCGGGATCAAAAGGCGGAGGTGAAGGCAACCGTGCAGCAGGATCAAGGCCATACGGCAAACGCAACCGCAACTCTTCCGATGACCGTGAGCTGGAACAACGGCTGGCGTGCGGAGGCGGCGGGCAACATCGACTCTCGTATCCAGTCTTCAGGTTTGAGCCTGGCTTTTCTGAATGCCTTCAGCGGTAAAGCCATTCAGGGAATCGCCGGTGAAGTCGAGGTTGATCTCCAGGTCCGCGGTTCCCTTAACCAACCCGTGGCCAGTGGTGTCTTACGCGTGCGCGACGGCAAGCTCACGCCAACCGCTCTCGGCGTTCAGGTATCTTCTATTACGGCGGAAGGATTGCTGGAGCCCCGCGGCGTAAGAATTAGCCAAATATCGGCCCGCGCCAATAAAGGCGAGCTCAACGGCAGCGGTTTTATCGCGTTACAGAAATTCGTGCCGCAGGGATTGACCTTGCCATTGCCGCGAAGCAATGGCCGGCGATCAACACGCAACAATATCAGATTGAAGTCGACGGCGCCGCTAAAATTGACGGCACATTGGCCGCTCCGCGGATCACCGGCAAGTTCGAAGTTCCAAGAGGCGAGCTGCGTCCCGGATCTGAGTTTTCTCGATCGCGGCAATACGCCGGTCAAGCGGGACCCGACCATTACGGTGGTATCGACAACAGCTGCGCGGCAACGCCGCAGCCAAGCAGGAGAGCAACGGTCAAGCCGACAGTGAGCTATGGCGGAGTGCCAGCATAGACATTCAGGTTCGTATTCCAAATAATCTTTGGATCAGGCATCGCAACGGTAACGTGGAACTTTCCGGCAACCTAAGGGTCACGAAAGCCAGCGGCGGCAATCCCGCCGTGACGGGCTTAATCGAAACTATACGGGGCTGGGTCGGCTTTCAAGGCAGGCGCTTCACCCTGACCCGGGGAAGGTTAGAGTTCCACGGAGGTGAGAAGATTGACCCATCCCTCGACATCGTGGCGGAGTATCGGGCCGGCAACTATTTGATCAGTGCCGTGGTCAAGGGCACTGCAGAAAAGCCGACGTTAACTCTTGCCAGTGATCCGCAATTGGATCAAGCGGATATTCTCTCGGTCTTGGTTTTTAACAAACCTCTCTCGAGTCTCGAAAAGAGCGAACAGGCATCTCTGCAGCAAAATGCCATTAGCATCACCACCGGTTTTGCGGCCGCTCAGATCGGACAAGCGGTTTCGCAAACCTTGGGATTGCAGGAGCTTGGGGTTGATATCACAAACGTTTCAGTCTCTCAGGATGTTTCGGGCAAGTACGGACAGGAAGTATCGGCGGAATATCGGATCACCTCCGATTGGAGGTTCAGTGTTTCGGCCAGCACCGTGGGACCGGCCGGCGCCGATCTCATCTGGCAAAAACGGTACTGATGGCCAGCAAAATCGTTGTCTTACGCAGACTTGCGGTTGACTTACCCTAGCTCAGGCGGCATATTGCGGGTATAAGAGCGGGGTTTTAAGGAGAGATTCCATGCAAGTTTATTATGATCGCGACGCCGATTTGGGCGTTCTCAAGGGAAAAAGTTGCTGTTCTCGGCTACGGCAGCCAGGGTCATGCGCACGCAAATAACCTGCGTGACTCGGGAATTGACGTCGTCGTTGGTCTTGAGACGTGAAAGTAATTCCTGGCCAAAAGCCGAAAATGCCGGCCTCAAAGTCGCCGAGACGGCCGAGGCTGCCGCGTCTGCCGATATCGTCATGACTCTTGTTGCCCGACGAACTTCAAGGGGAAGCCTACGAGAAAGAGATCAAGCCTGGACTCAAAAACGGCAACTATCTGGCTTTTGGGCATGGTTTTAACATTCACTTCAAACGAGTTGTTCCGCCGGCTGGGGTCAACGTTTTTATGGTGGCGCCCAAGGGCCCGGGGCATCTGGTGCGCAGCGAGTTTGAAAAGGGTCGCGGGGTTCCTTGCCTGCTAGCTGTCCATCAAGATCCCTCCGGCGACACGAAGAAAGTCGGCTTGGCCTATGCCAGCGCTATCGGCGGGCGCGCGCGGCGGTTATCGAAACTACGTTCAAGGATGAAACCGAAACCGACCTGTTCGGCGAACAGTCGGTCTTGTGCGGAGGGCTGACGGCTTTGATTCAAGCCGGTTACGAAACCCTGGTGAATGCCGGCTATCCGCCGGAGATGGCCTACTTTTGAATGTGTTCATGAGGTCAAGCTGATCGTCGATCTCATCTACGAAGGCGGTCTAACCAACATGCGCTATTCCGATCAGCAATACCGCCGAGTATGGAGATCTGACTCGGGGCAAAAAGCTCATCGGACCTGAAGTTCGGGAAAGCGATGCAAGACATACTGAAAGACATCCAGAGCGGGAAGTTCGCCGAAGAGTGGATCAACGAATACCGCTGCGGCATGCCCCATTTCACGGAGCTGCGAAAAGAAGCGGCGAACCATCCGTTGGAAAAAGTTGGAGCCGGGCTTCGGCGACATGATGCCCGTGGCTGGCGCAGAATCGGCTGGTTGATAAGAGCAAGAACTAAGCGCGGACGATGTTGGCCACGTTACCGCGGACGAAAACCGCATGAGGATAGCGACGGAAGGCTATCCGCTGATTTTCACTGGCGGCCATTCTTGCGCTGCTCGCGTTTCTGGCGGGCTGGATGCCGCTTGGAATTATTCTAGGGCTGATCGACTCCGGCGATTGCCGGCATTTTTCGTGATCCGAGCGCCAGGCGCCCGCGGCTGAAGGTTTGGTGGTTTCGCCGGCGGATGGTAAAGTGGTCAGCATCGCGCGGGTCAGACGGCGATTCGCCGTTTCAGGGTAGCGCTACAAGAGTGAGTATCTTTCTTTCGCCCCTGGATGTGCACATCAATCGAACACCGGTAGATGGTAAGATCGCGAAGGTCACATATCAGCGCGGGAAGTTTCTGGCGGCCTACAAAGAAGAAGCTTCCGAACGCAACGAGCAAAATGCCCTCAGCATCGTAGACAGCGAGAGGGAGAACATTCGGGGTAGTGCAGATTGCCGGAGTGATGGCGCGACGAATTATTTGTCGCGCTAAGACAGGGGATCAACTGGCTCGTGGTGAAAGATTTGGACTGATCATGTTTGGTTCCAGAACGGACACCTATCTGCCGGAGGTTGCCAGGTCGAAGTCATCGAAGGGCAAAGGGTCAAAGGCGGAGAAACCGATATTAGCGAGGTTTGTATGAGTGGAATCAATCCACCAGAACCGGAACAGTTTCCGGCCGTAAGGAATGTTCGATTGCTGCGCCGGCGGGTACGACCGCGGGTACCGCTTCGCAACCGAGTAGCCGCTGTAAAGCTTAGGAAGGGAGTCTATCTGATTCCCAGTCTCTTTACGGCGGGCAATTTGATCTGCGGCTTTTTCCATCATTTCAACTTTTAATGGCGACTATGTGCCGGCGACGCTTTTTATCATCCTGGCCAACATTCTCGACGGACTGGACGGCTATGCGGCGCGTTTGACGCGATCCACCAGTCAATTCGGTGTTGAGTTCGATTCGCTTGGCCGATGTCGTTTCGTTCGGCGTGGCCCCGGCAATTCTGGTTTACTTTTGGGCGCTGGTTCCCTGGGGAACCTGGGGTTGGTTGGCGGCCTGTACATATGTTGTGTGCGGCGCGCTGCGGTTGTCTCGCTTCAATGTCCAGAGTACAGGTCCCGCCAAAGGTCATTTCGTCGGGCTGCCCATCCCGGCGGCTGCGGAGATGATCGCTGCCGATTGTGCTGATGTATTACTTTTTGGGCGGAGAAGGGGCGCCCAACAAGCGCGTCACACTGCTGTTGGTGATTTATGGGTTGGCGGGTTTGATGGTGAGCGGTTTTCCGTATTTTAGCTTGAAGAATTCGGACTTGCGGAAGCGACATCCCTTCTGGATGTTGGTTTCCGGTTTTATTTTGATTACACTGATAATTGCAGAACCGCAGATTATGTTCTTTATGATATTCCTGTTATACACCTTATCGGGCCCTCTGTTATGGTGTTTGACGCACGAACAAACGCCGACGGGAGAGACGAGGGCAGATGGCTGAAGCTAAGCCCTGACTCACCATCTGGACTCGTAAGTGAAACTCCCGTTGGCCATGCCGCGGGAGTTTTTTTAGTTAGGGCCGATATGGAAGATCGGAGGATGTCCATGTCAGAAGCAGTAGCGGACAATATCGTACAGAATTTTCGATACGACGCTTGCGGGACGGCGAGCAGTCGCCGGGCGCCAGCATGACGGTTGAGCAAAAAGTGGTCATCGCGCGCCAGCTGGAAAAGCTCGGTGTCGATGTCGATCGAAGCCGGCTTCGCCGCATCGTCTGAGGGCGACTTTCGAGTCGGTGCGCACGGGTATGCAAGGAAGTGAAGCGGCCGCGCGTCCTCAGCCTCGCGCGATCCCAAGAGGGTGATATCACCCGGGCGCTGAAGGCGGTCGAGCATGCCAAGAATCCAGGCATCCATGTCTTCATCGCGACCTCCGATATTCACCTGAAGCACAAACTCAGGATGTCGCGGGAACAGGTCCTGGAAGCGGCCGTGAAGGCGGTTAGCTTACGCCAAGAAGCACATCGACTACATAGAATTCTCAGCCGAAGACGCGTCGCGCAGCGATCCGGAATTTCTGATTCAGGTTTTCGAGAAGTGATTCGCGCCGGCGCCAACACGATCAACGTACCGGACACCACCGGTTACGCGATTCCGTCGGAGTTCGGCGCCTTGATGGCCAACCTGATCGAGCGGACCGCGGGCGGCGACCGGGTGACCTGGAGCGCTCACTGTCATAACGATCTCGGGCTTGCGGTGGCCAATTCGCTTGGCCGCGGTTCACAACGGCGCGCAGACAAATCGAGTGCACCATCAACGGCATCGGCGAGCGCGCCGGCAATACCTCTCTGGAAGAAGTCGTGATGGCGCTGCGAACGCAGGAAGAACTATCTCGATCTGGATACCGACATCACAACGGAGCAGCTCTATCCGACTTCGCGTTTGGTGTCGCAGGTAACCGGCATTCCGATGCCGATCAACAAACCGATCGTCGGCGATAACGCCTTCGCGCATGAGGCCGGGATTCATCAAGACGGCGTGCTCAAGCATAAGCAGACCTATGAAATCATGACGCCCGAATCCGATCGGCATTCCCGGCAACCGTCTGGTGATGGGCAAACACTCGGGGCGCCACGCCTTCGATGAGCGGCTGAAGCACCTGGGCTTTAATCTGAGCAAGGAAGACATGAACCGCGACGTTCCTGCGCTTCAAAGAGCTGGCCGACAAGAAAAAGAATGTTTATGACGAGGATATCGAAGCGATCATCGGAGAAGAGATTCTCCGGGTCCCCGGCCAACCGGATCGCTACGAGCTGCTTTATCTCAACGTCAATTCCAGCTCGGATGGCGTTCCCGCAGCGACGATCAAAATGCGGGTCAACGGTCAAGAAAAGATGGATTACGCCTCGGGCGATGGCGCCGTGGACGCGTGTTACAAAGTGATTACCAAGATCACCGGCTCGCAATCCCAGCTTGTTCGCTATACGGTGAACGCCATCACGGGCGGAACGGATGCCCAGGGCGAAGTTTCGTGCATCATCGAGGACGGCGGCATTCGCGTGTCGGGGCAAGGAGCGCACACGGACATCATCATGGCCAGCGCGCTGGCCTACATTAACGCGCTCAACAAGCTCGAGGGCAGAAAACATTATCGGCAGTTGGTGGAGAGAGAGGGACCATGAACTATAAAATTGCAGTTTTACCGGGCGACGGAATCGGACCCGAGGTGATGGCGGAAGGCACGCAGGTGCTGAACCAAGTCGGCAAAGCTCTATGGTTTCAAGGTTGAACTGGAAGAACGGCGTCGTTGGCGGCGCGTCGATCGACGCCCACGGCAAACCGCTCACCGATTCCGATTCTGAAGCTTGCTAAGGAGAGCGATGCGGTGCTGCTTGGCGCCATGGGCGGGCCGAAGTGGGACGGGCTTGATTATTCCATTCGGCCCGAGCGGGCGCTCCTGGCCTTGCGCCAAGAGTTGGGACTGTTCGCCAATTTGCGTCCGGTGAAGTTGTTCTCGCGCTTTGGCGTCAGCCTCCACCTTGAAGCGAGAGGTCGTGGAGGGAACCGATCTTCTTGTCGTGCGTGAGCTCACCGGTGGAATCTATTTCGGCCAGCCCAAAGGGCGTGACGAAACTGCCGGACGGGACCGAGCGCGGCGTGAATACCGAAGTTTACACCACGCCGGAGATCGAACGTATCGCCCGGTTGTCGCGTTCGAAGCCGCGCGCAAGCGGCGCAATAAAGTCACTTCGGTGGACAAGGCCAATGTGCTCGAGGTGACGGAACTCTGGCGCAAGGTTGTGACCCGGGTGCACAAAGACAAAGGCTACGACGATATCCAGCTCGAACATATCCTGGTCGACAACTGCGCCATGCAGTTGATTCGCGACCCAAAGCAGTTCGATGTGATGGTAACGACGAATATGTTCGGCGATATTTTGAGCGACGAAGCGGCGATGCTGACGGGTTCCATCGGCATGCTGCCTTCGGCCAGCCTGGGCGGAAAAGTCGGGATGTATGAACCGGTTCATGGCAGCGCGCCGGACATCGCCGGCCAGGACAAAGCCGAATCCGCTGGCGACGATTCTGACGGTGGCGATGCTGTTGCGCCATTCGTTGGATCAGAGTGAAGCGGCGGCATCGGATCGAGACGCGCCGTCGAAGCTGTTTTGAACGGCGGCTATCGCACGCTCGATATTCAAGAGAAAGACTGCCGGCCTGTGGGGTGCAAGGAGATGGGGCAGCTAGTGCGAGAAAAGATTGAGGCGTTGAAGGGATAAGTCAGTGAAAAAAGAAAAATACAACGTTGCCGTTGTCGGCGCCACCGGCGCCGTGGGCGAGCAGATGCGCGAGGTGCTGGAGGAGCGTGAATTTCCGGTGGGCGAACTGCGTCTATTGGCCTCCGAGAGATCGGCCGGACAGTTTCTGCCGTTCCACGGGAAGCAGATCCGGGTCGGACATTCTTGACGAGGATTCGTTCAAAGGAATCGACATCGGACTTATTCTCCGCCGGCGGCAGCGTGAGCGCCAAGTTCGCTCCCATAGCGGTAGCTGCCGGCGCAGTCGTCGTCGATAACACCGCTTCTTTCCGTATGGAGCCGGACGTCCCGTTGGTGGTGCCGGAAGTCAACGCCAAAGGAGATCGCACGACTACAAAAATCGCGGCATTGTTGCCAATCCAAATTGCTCGACCATCCAAATGGTCGTGGCGCTCAAGCCGATTCACGATGCGGCGCGTATCAAGCGGGTCGTGGTGTCGACTTATCAGTCGGTGTCCGGGGCCGGCCGCAAGGCGATGGAGGAACTGAGCCAGCAGGTCACCGCCCTTTATAACGGGCAGGAACTGGAAATGGAGAAGTTTCCACACCAGATTGCCTTCAATTGTATTCCCCACATCGACGCCTTTGTGGATGGCGGTTACACCAAAGAAGAGTTGAAGATGATCAACGAGACGCGCAAGATTTTCGGCGAACCCTCGTTGCGCGTCACTGCGACGACTGTTCGTGTTCCGGTTTTTTGCGGCCACTCGGAGTCGGTCAACATCGAGACGGAGAAAAACTCACCGCGGCGGATGTCAAAGCGATATTGCGCGAAGCTCCCGGAGTCATTGTTGCCGATGAGCCCGAGAATAACGTTTACCCCATGGCCATCGAGGCGACTGGCAAGGACGCCACCTACGTCGGGCGAATTCGCGAGGACGATTCGGTGACTAACGGTCTCAATCTCTGGGTCGTGGCGGACAATTTGCGCAAAGGCGCCGCTCTCAATGCCGTCCAGATTGCGGAGATTCTGATTCGCGATTATCTCTAGCCTCTCCTGCTGCCGCTCTCGAGTCGAAACAAAAGACATCACGAAACAGGTTTTCTCATGAACATCAAACTCAGCGTTGAGTATGACGGCACGAATTACCTTGGCTGGCAGATGCAGCCAAATGGGCCGACGATTCAATCTGTGCTGGAGCAGGCGGTATCGACGTTTTCGGCGCACCGACACGTGTGACCGGTTCCGGGCGAACCGATGCCGGCGTTCATGCGCTGGGGCAGGTGGTCAATTTCTTCTGCGATCGAGAACCGGATCTGCATCGTCTACGGCGCGGTCTCAACGCGCTGACCCCGGACGATATCAGCATCAAGGACGTCGAGATCGTGCCCGACTCTTTCGACGCGCGCCGTGATGGGCGCAGCCGGACTTACGAATACCGCATCTTGAACCGTCCCAGTCCTTCACCGTTTTATTTAAACTATGCCTGGCACCTGCACGATCCCTGGATGCGCGGCGCATGCGGAAAGCCGTCCGTTTTCTGGAGGGGAGCATGATTTTTCCTGTTTCCGTGCCTCCGGTTGCGACGCGCCGCATCCGGTGAGAACACCGTTTATCGATCCTCGCTGGATCAAGCTGGCGATTTACTGGTCTTTACGATTGAGGCCACGGCGTTCTTGCGCCATATGGCGCGCAATATCGTGGGAACGTTGGTCAGAAGTCGGCCGCGGGCAGCGTAGCTCTCATTCCTTTGCTGAATTACTGGAAGCGCGCGAGTCGAACCCAATGCCGGTCCAACCGCTCCGCCGCACGGATTATTCTAGTGGAAGTGAAGTATTAGGAGATTTGCCAACACGGTTGGGTTCGACGAACTGGCATGAATGGTCCTTTGTTCCGTTTGTTCGAGGCCGCTATGGTATCAGCCGTTCTCGCCAGCAGCCTGGCCGCCGCCGATTGTGAGCACAATGCTATAACCCAAAGATCCTCCTGGTATTCGACAAAGATGATCGAATACGGGAACCTCTTAACGAGCATTCGCCGAGTTTCAATGGGTTGTGTTAAAGGATTGAAGATTGGTGAAGCTGTAAGCGGTGCTTCTGCGAGGCGGTCCATGGCCTCGTCGATCGCCTTGCGGAATTCCTCACCAGTCCGGCGCGCTGGGTCTCGTACCAGCGCTGCGCTGCTATCAATTCGTCCTCGGCTTCGTCAAGGACGATGATGCGGTGGCTCATCCTCTATGGCGATCAAGACGTTCGCGAACCTCGGACCAAGAACGGCCCTTCGCTTGTCCAGACCTTACGTGCTCGACACGACGTTGAATTTCCGCGGCCCAAGCAGCCTCAACGTCATCTTCAGGCTCGCCGTCTAGGCTTGCCAGCAGTTCCGCAGCAAGCTCGGCTCTTTCGGCCGTAGTCAGCCGCAACGCGTTGTTGAGAAGATTGCTTGTCGTCTTACTCATAGGTCATGATACCGTCCGCGGCCATTGTTGTCCAGTTGCCCTTTGACGCCGGCTCGTTGCTCTCAAAAATGGTTTAGGATTCACAAGCACGACCCAAGTCGCGGGATTGGCCGCACGGGCTATCATCGTTTGTTGCAGATTACTTTTCCAGCAGTTTATCCAGCTGCCCCATTTCCTGCTTAGCCCCTCAAATCTCTCTGGCTTTCAACGCTCGTCCACTCGGAAAGGTCGCTATCAAGGGAGCCTAATATCAGCATAATAATCGAGCTTCATAGCTTGAACCGGCTGTCCAGCCTTGTGAATCGCAACCTTGTTCTCCAACGTGATAACTCTCAGACGCGGCCGTGTTTTCGGTGCGACGGCGGATTCGGCTGGCGCTCCGACTGCGAAGCCGTATGCCGCGAAAGGGTGAGAGACGCTTGAGCCTGCCACCCTTGATTGTGAACTTAACCAAAGCGATGCCCTGTCCGAGGTGATCTTTCACACTTTCGGCGAATCTCCCGACGCTTAAACAGAGTGCCCTCGGCTTGGAATCATTCATCGCAAACGTATCCGTACTCACATCGTAGTAAAGGATGAACTTTCGGGTGAACTCGGATACAAGCATGTAGCGCACTGGATCACGCGAATCCTTAACGCGACGCTTGAGTTCTCTAATCCACTCCGGAGAGAGCTGAGAATCATCGTCAACATTCTCTTTGGGAGCGATTCGACCAGAAATTCTTGCCGATGAGACACGACCCTTTCTCTGCTGTTGGGAGCGCGCTCCCAACAATTTCTGCTTCCTTTGCATCTCCTTACATTCACCTATTCAAGCCAAACCCCATTCCGTGCACTTGACATCCCGCCGCTCAACGACCGAATTAACCGGGCCCGCGCGAGCAGCATCCAAGTTTATGGCAAAGAGCAATCATGAAAAGAGAGCTATCGCGGGCTCCGGTTGAATGAGTTGTTAAGCCGCTAACCGAACTGTCCGAACATCGGACACGGCTTTAAGTTTTTGGCCCAATATTGCCCGGTCCAGTCTCTTCGTTTTGTGACACTGCCGGATCCGAGTTTGGACTGGTGGCGATCCAACCCATGAAGATTTGATACCCAAGCGCCAACAACGTCGCGCCGACAAACATTCCTAAAATTCCGCCGCTCGCCATACCGCCCAATGCGCCGAGCAGGATCACCGGCATGGGTGCGTCGACGCCGCGACCCAGCATCAGCGGTTTCAAAACGTTGTCAGCCATGCCGGTCAGCAGCAGGATGATGGTATGTGTGATCGCCGCCGCGGTGCGGTAATCACCACTCGACCAGATGTAAATGATGGCTGGAACCGTGACGATTAGGGCTGGCACTTGGGCAATACCCAATACGAGCGCGATGGCCGACAACACGCCCGCCGCCGGTACGCCGGCGAGCAGCAGCGCCAACCCGATGAGGATTGCCTGAATGAAGGCGACGCCGATGACGCCTAGCGCGACGGCGCGGATGGTTGCCGTGGAGAGTTTGGCGAGGGCCTCGCCTCTCGCGGCGCCAGCGACACGAACGAAAATCGCCCGGCTGCCGCGCGCGCCTGATTCACCGTATGCCATCAGGATGCTGGCGACGAGGAATGAGACTAGAAACAGCAACAGGCCGCTGCCAATGCTTGCGACCATAGCAACTGCTTTCTGGGCCAATTCGCCGATCTTCGGTTGCATGCTCCGCACGAATCCGGGCAGGTCGGTATGAGCTTTCGACCAGACATCGTGGATCTGCTTGCCAACTAGCGGCCATTTCTCAACGCCCTCTCGCGGGGCGGGTATTGCCAGCGTGTTTTGTTGCACAGCGCCGATAAAATGACGAACGGAGTCGGCAAACGAATTCATCAGCAACGCCATCGGAGTGATGATCAACAAAAGGCCGACGATCACCAGAATAGTCGAGGCGAGCCATTGCTTCCCGCCAACCTTGTGGGCGAGCCATTGGTGCAACGGATACAACGTGACCGCCAAGATGATTGACCAGACCATCAGCGTCAGAAATGGCGAAAAGACTTGGTAGCACAGCACCGCCAGCACGCCAATCAAACTGGCGCGAATCAACACATCCAGCAGAGAGGACGACGCTCGCTGTTCCAATTCGGAATCTGCCTGTGGAAGGGGATTCATTGGTTTTATCCTCTTGCGAGGTTGAATCGGCCGCCCTCAGTGTACTACGTAAGAATGGCGAGTAAACAGTCGTATGAGTCATCGCCACCTGTTTTGCCTCAGGCGGCCTAACGTACCGCTGCAGCGCGCGGTTAGCTGTCTCTCGTAGCAAAGAGCGTTCTCTTTATCCAAGCATCAAGGTCCTCGCGATCGACTTTCCCGAGAACGTACTTGTCCCTGTCAATCCGCTGAAGAGCAACCTCGGGTGAGATAAGAGGACGTCACGATGATGCCCTTGCTGGCACAAACTCTTGGCGCGTATCCGCTAACTCACGAACAACTGAGATCCCAACCTTGTTGCTTAGACTTTGCTTCTTCGCCTGCCATAGTGCTTGAAGTAGCCGTTGGCGCCAAGGTCCTTCACGGCGACTACGTCAACCCCGCCATCCTTAGATCCTTTGCATCAACTCCAACAACGTACCCGTCATTCTCCAGCAACGTAGCGATTAGCTCTTTTCGAAATCACGCCACGACATCTCGTCGATTGAAGCCGTGCCTCTTTGAAGCTGCCGCAGCAACAGGAAGCTCGGGGCGAAGCGTGCGACGCGCACTCTCCGTGTCCGGCGACTCAAGAATCGACCGTTCAAGAATGAATTCTGTCTTGAATCGATAACTCCGCCTCGACCGACAGGTCGCTGGAACATCCGCGCGATGAACAAGGCCTTGCTGTCTTTGTTCTTGGTGAGCATGCGATCCACAAGGCTGACAAGCGACTTTGTTTCGTATCCTGGGTCATCTGCGACGATCAACCAGCGCCTTTCCTTTGCCGCAGCATCAATCATTGCTTCAGCATCTTTCGTACGCAGCGACTGAGGTCGCCGAGACTCCCGCCGACCGAGACGACTCTCGAGGGAGCTGAGCTCAGCGCATATCGGCTGGCGACATCGCGCCATTGGTCACGGAGAGCCAGTCGGTCCGAGATGTACCAACAGCGATCAACGATTCCCTTTCCAGCATCTTGCTCGCCGCGATAAGCGCGGTCATGGTCTTCCCACTTCCGGCTGCGGCTACCATCAGACTCTTGGAGCGTTGTTGCGACACGAACTGATGGACGAACTCCTGTTGCCAGGACGTCAAGGCGGGAACGCGGAGATGTCATCGGAGAATGTAGACCAGCTAACCAGTCGAGTATACTGACCACCGATATTGGGTTCGCTGAAATCACTGCAATGAAATTTACTCCTTCAATCAATAAGTTGTCAATTATTCTTTTCGCAGGTATATCCAATATCCTTGGTCAGTATAGCATCAATATACCTGCATAGCGGCAATCTGATTCACAGGCCGTCGGCGGGACTGCGAACGCCTTTGCCGCCTCGATTCAACACCTGCGTCATAGAGCTCGTAGTGCGCGTCTTTCTGCCCCGGAATCCGTTGACACCTCCGTCACAACATTTTTGCAGAAGCAATATCGGTTGGTGCGCTCTATATGCTTGTGATTCATTGACACCATCTCGCGATTTCCATATACCCTAGCGGTAAGCGAAATTTGGGTTTTCCTTGAAGGAGGTTTGGTCGACCATGATGCCCGCGCACGATAATTTTTATGACGTTTATTCGAAGGCCAAGAAGATCAAAATCAAGTGGCCGAACAATGCCAGGATGGCGATTGCTTTGGCGGGGAATCTGGAAGCCTGGACTGAGATTCCGAATCCCAAGCATCGGCGGACGCACCATGTCGGCGGGTCTAATCCGATCAAGGAAGACGATGTTGTCTCGCTTTACGATTGCCGGACGGCAAGCGAGAATGATTATGGCGGGAGGACGGGTGTCTGGCGCATCCTGCGGATCTTGGACAAGTACGGCGTGAAGGCTTCCTTCAATACCAATGCGCTTTGCATCCATCGTTATCCCGAGGCGGTGAAGGCCGTCCATGAGCGCGGTCATGAAATCGTCGGCCACTCCTACGCTGAGGATCTTCAGTTGATTCATCTTACGGAAGAACAAGAGCGAGAAGAGATTCGCACCTGTGCCAAGATGTTTCAGGACTTTGTGGGCGTGAAGATCACAGGTTGGCTTACTTCCGGCATGCGGCATACGGAGCGGACCTTGGGCATCCTGGCTGATGAGGGTTTTCTGTGGCACGGCGATGCGGTTAACGACGACAATCCCTATCCGGTAAACATCAAAGGCAAGACGATGATTGTCGTGCCGTACAAAAATGCGGTCAGCGGACTGAACGATACCGGCATGTATCGGAGAGGCATCACGCGCTAGGGATGTCTTTAATTCGTTTAAAGATGAGTTCGATCTGCTCTACGAAGAGTCGGCGGAAGATCCCAAGATGCTGACCTTGGCAATGCATTGCCAGATGGCGTTTCCGGCCACCGGGAAAGTTTACGATGAGGCGATCAAGTATGCCAAGTCGTTTTCGGATGTCTGGTTCGCCAAGCGAATCGAGATCGTCAATTGGGTCAAGGAACATTGTCTGTAACGGAATGGAAAATTGGAGTGATGGAGTAATGGAGTGGTGGAGTAATGGACTGACAGGGTTCGGTTGGCTCCCCATCACTCCAGAATTCCATTACTCCAGTTCGTGTTCCACCACCGGGTGACTTTGACGAATTGAGGAGTCTCTATGTGTGATACGGCTGATGATGGCGTGGGGATAAGCAATTCTGTTCCGAAAGCGGAGCAATTAAAACGTGTCGGGCTTCGCTCCGCCGATCTTTCAGAATTGATGCCCTTTGCGCGCCAGCTGGCGAATGGGCGCGAGAACCGTGACAGCCACATCGGGTTTGTGGGGTACAACAAGACCGTGCCGGGCAACAAGGTACTCATCGCCGTGGATCGGGAGTACGATCAGGCTGTGCCCAATGCGGTAGCTGCGGCACTCGAGGAGAAAGGCGCCCACGTCGATATTTTGATCGCCGATATGGGCGAACCAGACCGGGAGTTCGACTATCTGGACGAGATCGAGGTCATCATGCGCCGCGAGCCCTGGGAGAAAAATCCTCGGCGCTGGGAGGGGATGCCGTACATTGAGGACTTTGCCTTAAGGCGTGGTTACGATCTGCTGATCCATGGCAAGGGCGGCCCGATTCCCAAGACGGATTTCCGTTACGAACAGATCCCCTGGTTACGGCCGGAGCACTTTCTCCAGCGCTCGACGACGTATCCGCTGGATTTACATTTGCTCATCAACAAGAAAACCTGGGACCCGATCTGGGACTACGGACGAGGTGGGCGAGCGCGACTCACAGATGCGGAAGGTACGGATATTACATGGACCTATTGGGATGAGTACTACGACGGTACGCGGTACGGGTTTTCCTCGACGCCGCGTAACGGTCATCTTTTCGGCCACCCGGTGCCGCCGATCATCGCTAAAGAGGATGCAGCGGGTGTGGTTGCCGGAACGACGAGTCATTTTTCCCGGGCGTTTCCACAGGTCAGAGTCGAGCTGGAAGGCGGACAGATTGTAAAGGTTATGGGTGGCGCGGCCTATGGCGATGCTTGGCGCGATCTTCTGGAAGAGAGCAAGCGAACTCAGTATCCTTGTTTTCCTCGACCCGGATTATTTTATCTCTGGGAAGTTGCCATCGGCACCAATCCAAAATCCTCAGACCCAGCCACATCGAACTCCACTCTTCCGGCGGATTTGAATGGGAGCGCCGCCGCTCTGGCGTGATCCATATGGGCTTCGGTACGCTCTGGCGCTCTGACGAGGAGAAATGGGCGGGTGAAAACGGAATCCTCTACGGTCATTTGCATATCCATCTGCTATTTCCGACGTTCACTGTTACCACCAAAAGCGGTAAAGATTATACGATTATTCGCAATGGCCGGCTGACGGCGCTGGACGATCCGGAGGTGCGAAAGCTTGCCGAGAAATACGGCGATCCGGATGATCTGCTCAGAGAGGACTGGATTCCGCAGATTCCGGGAATAACGGCCGCCGGCTCTTATGACGAGTACGCGAGAAATCCCGGGGCGTGGATCTATAAACAGAAGGCGTGAAGTACGCGGGTCATTTCACCCTCACCTCAATCCTCTCCCGTCAAGGGAGAGGATGTAAACTTCACTCGCTGTCTAAGATCTATTCCCGCGGACCGGCTCTTGAAGTCGCGGGTGGGGGTGGATATGATCCGAGCGAAGGAGACTTTCACGAATGGCCGGACGGACGCTCTACGATAAGATTTGGGAATCCCACACCGTCGGGATTCTCCCCACGGGACAGACGCAGCTTTTCATCGGGCTGCACCTGATTCACGAAATCACCACGGCTCCGGCTTTCGATATGCTGCGCGAGCAGGGTATGGACGTGGCGTTTCCGGAACAGGACTTTCGCGACGGTCGATCACATTGTACCTACCGATATTCGCACCAGACCGTTTCTTGATTCCGAGGCGGAAGAGTTAACTCAGGCTCTTGAGAAGAACGTCAAACAGTTTGGTGTGGAATTTTTCGGTTTAGATAGCGTGAACCAAGGCATCGTCCACATCATCGGGCCGCAGTTGGGTTTGACCCAACCGGGTATGACGCTTGCCTGCGGTGACAGCCACACGAGCACGCACGGTGCGTTTGGCACCCTTGCCTTCGGGATTGGAACCAGCCAGGTGCGTGACGTGTTGGCCACGCAGACCTTGGCCATGGATAAGCTCAAGGTGCGTCGAGTCAACGTCAACGGAGCCCTTGGGACCGGCGTCTATGCCAAGGATGTGATCTTCAAACATTATACGGCGATTGGGTGTTTCGGGCGGCAAAGGCTTTGCCTACGAATATGGCGGCGCGGCCATCGACATGATGAACATGGAAGAGCGCATGACAGTCTGCAACATGAGCATCGAGGGAGGGGCTTTGGTCGGTTACGTCAATCCCGATCAGACGACCTTCGACTATCTCAAGGGACGCCCTTATGTGCCGACCGGGCGAGGCATTCGATCGCGCGGTAGCGTACTGGAAGTCCGTCGCATCCGATCCGGATGCTAGATATGACGACGTCGTGAACTATGAGGGAAAAGATATTGAACCCACTGTGACCTGGGGTATCAATCCGGGGCAGGCGGTGGGCATTTCTGAAAGACTTCCGAAGCCGGAGGAATATTCGGATCCGGATGGCGCGAGGAAGGCTTACGACCATATGGGATGGCAGCCTGGAGCTCCGATACTCGGCACGCCTATCAATGTCGCCTTCGTCGGCTCTTGTACAAACTCCCGTATGACCGACCTGCGCGCGGCCGCAAGAGATCGCCAAAGGTAGAAAGGTTAAGTCCGGAATTCGCGCCCTGGTGGTTCCGGGTTCGGCGGAGGGTTAAAAAACTTGCCGAACAGGAAGGCTTGCACGAGGTCTTCAAGGAAGCCGGCTTCGAGTGGCGCGAAGCAGGGTGCTCCATGTGTCTCGCGATGAATCCCGACAAGCTGAATGGCCGCGAAATTTCCGCTTCGTCGTCGAACCGTAACTTCATCGGGCGCCAAGGGAGCCCGGGGGGCCGCACCTTGCTCATGAGTCCGGCGATGGTCGCGGCGGCGGCTTTGAACGGCAAGGTTGTCGACGTGCGCGACTATCAATAAACGAGGGACCATGAGCGAAATTGTCAAGATCACGAAAATCGCCGGCACTGCCGTTCCTATCAGAGGCAACGACATCGATACCGACCGGATCATCCCGGCCCGCTATTTAAAAGAAGTGACGTTCGCGCGCATGGGAGACTATCCGTTTTTTGACGAGCGCTTCGATGGGTCGGGCAAGAAAAAGGACCATCCGTTGAACGATCCGGAATACAAGGGCGCTTCGCTCCTCTTCGTAAACAAGAATTTCGGTTGCGGCTCTTCTCGCGAGCACGCGCCGCAGGCGCTGTATCGGTTCGGCATCCAAGCCATCATCGGCGAATCCTTCGCAGCGATTTTTGCCGGTAATTGTACGATCATGGGGGTTCCCACAGTTACGGTGAGCGCAAAGGAGATCGAACAGCTGATGAAAAGCGTCGAGGAAAACCCGCGGACCGAATACACAGTCGATCTGGAAAGCAAGACTCTTTCGTATGGCAATCACAAGATCCCCATCGATTTACCCGAGACCTATCGCAATGCGCTGACGACCGGCTCATGGGATTCCACCACCATGCTGCGGGCCAATCTCGAACAAGTTAGGAAGACCGCATCTAAATTGCCCTACATGAGTCGCTTTGCGAGCTAAAAATTCGGTTTCTCCTCTGCTGCAAATCCTATTTTCTTTTTCAAGTGAGACATGGCTGAAAGAATTGTCTCCATGCACGCCGCCTACAAAAGCGGTAAAGAGGTCGTGGACGGCTTTCTATCGAGGCCGACGGTCGGTGATCCGCGCACCGCTATCGTTCTCATTCATGGCTATCGAGGCCTGGACGATGGCCAGAGGGCGGTGACGCGCAGATTTGCCCAGGAGGGCTTCGTTTGTTTATCCCCGGATCTTTTCCACGGTCAAACCTTCAATACTCTCGATGAGTGTGCGTTGCAAAAACTTCTTTGGATATTCCTCGGGCGGTAGAGAAAGTCATTGATAGCGTCCCTTATCTTCGTAAACTGCCGTGGGTCGGTAAGAAAAACATTGCGGTTCTGGGCTTTTGTATGGGCGGCGGGTTGGCGCTTTACGCGGTCGCCCAGTCGCGTGCCTTTGCGGCGGGAGTCATTTACTACCAGAGTCTTTTTCCCGATCCGGAAGATCTGAAGGGTATCACCGCTCCGCTCCTGTGCCATTACGGTACACACGACCCTGGTACTACGAAGACAGAGATCGAGATGTTTCGCGAAACTCTCGATAAATACAAGAAAAAGTATGAAATCGAGATGTACGATGGGGCCGGGCATGCTTTTCTCAATAATCCCCAAACGAAAAGCACCGTCAATCGAGAGGCCGCTGCCAAGTCCGTGATCAAGACCAGCAAATGGCTCCGGAAGTATCTCGCGTAGACCGCAGCACAAAGGGCAAATGGCCTGTGATTCAATAAGTGAAGCTTTAGGAGGGAATCATGGCGAACAAATGGGATGAGAGAAAAAAGCGCAAGAGGACGAATACTTCGTCAAGAAGGAAAGAGAGCTGCTCGCTAACTTAAAGGCGAAGCAAGAAGCTGAGACTAAAACATCGCTGCAGAAGACTTGTTACATGCACTGCCCGAAGTGCGGCGCGCCTTTGAAAGCGCGAAGCTTTCAAAAATTGAGATCGACCAGTGCACGGGATGCAACGGCATTTGGCTGGACGCCGGCGAACTCGAACAAGTGGCGGGCAAGGACGAAAGTAGTTGGCTGGGCAAGTTTTGGCAGAAGAACGGCTAGGCATTGTGGTTTGTCTCTTGACAGAAGGGGGACAACTTTCGGATAGTTGCGTTCGCGTTGATTCCTATCTGAACCAAGGAGGGGTTCCAGATGAAAAACATCAAAACTTTTTTAACGGCGGGCCTGTTTAGTTTAGCAATCGCGATTGCGGGGCTGGCGTTTGAGCCTTCCACTGCGTGGGCTCAGGCGGCGCAAAAGTATAACGATGAAGGCAAAAAGATCGTTCCTTATGTGCCGACACCTCAGGAAGTCGTGGAGCGGATGCTCGAGCTGGCGCAGGTCAAGAAGGGCGACGTGGTGTATGATCTCGGCTCCGGCGACGGCAGAATCGTTGTCACCGCGGCCAAAAAGTACGGCGTCAAGGCCATCGGTTTTGAAATTGACCCGGAACGCATCAAAGAATCCGCCGAGAATATTAAAAAGGCGGGCGTCGGTGATTTAGTGGAGATCCGCCAGCAGGATATCCGGACGGTGGATCTATCTCCGGCCACCGTCTTGACGATGTATCTCCTTCCCGAGGTGAATCTGATGATCCGCCCCAATATTTGAAGCAGATGAAACCCGGTTCCCGGGTGGTTTCCCATGATTTCGATATGGGCGACTGGAAGCCGCTCAAAACGGAGCATATCAAAGACGGTTCGAGTTGGGATCACACGCTTTATCTCTGGCATGTCGAAGCGGGCATGAAATAAAGGCGGCAAGCAAAGCAAAAAGGTTCCGAGACCATGAACGCGCCAATCGCGACCTCGGGGCCATTACAGTCTATCTCACCTACACGCGCTACGCTTGGCGCATTGAAGAGCATTTGGGAGAAGTTCGACGGTTCGGTTCAGTGCTCAGGTTCCACTTTTTGATCAGCAAGTGCGTGGCTGCCCGATGCTCCGAGAAGCGGCGCAAAAATTGATGACCTGATTTTGACGCTGTTTGAAACCCGCGGTTGTTTGTTGACAATTTCGGTTGCATTGGGTCGAGTTTTATCCCGCCAGGAAGTTTCTTCCACATTTACTGCTTTCTAGAAATTCTCAGAAGTCTTCGGGATTAAAGTTTTTCTTTTTAGTGCCGAACCTGAGATTTGTTGGCAGCAATGCTGCCGATTGAGAAAAGCGGGATAACCCCGACGAACAGAGGGAGGGAATGTACCGATGGAAGAGATTCTCACCGCGTCCCAAGTTGCGAGTCTGCTGCAGGTCCATCCGCGAACCGTTTATAAACTTGTGAAGCAGGGCTCTATCCCGGGCAGAAAATTCGGTGGTGGGTGGCGTTTCAGCAAGGGTGAAATCATGCAGATGATTTCGCCCCAAGGACCAGAACGATCGGAACAGTCTCAAAGCACTGCTGAAAAGTAGGACAATCTGCAATATTCGTCCAGCTAACAGATCGGGCGAAGGCTAGATCTTCATCCTTTTCCTTCTGGTTCTGTGTGTCTTGATTCTTGAACCGACTCTCCGCCGCCCGCCTCTTGACTTCCTCAGCCTCCAACAGTTAGGAAAAACCCATCACAACAATACCGACTCTTCGCGGAGTCAGTTAGGAAGATTTATGGATGGAGCTCTTTCAGGGATTAAAGTTGTCGAGGCGGCGAGTTATGTGACCGGGCCCTTTGCATCGCAACTCTTGGCCGATATGGCTGCAGAGGTCGTCAAGATCGAAGAGCCGAAACGGGGGATCCGTTTCGTGGGTGGGGCGAGAGGAACTATGCCGCGACATTCTGCAGTCTGAACCGCAATAAGAAAAGCGTGACCTTGGACCTACGCACCGACGAAGGGCGCGACATCGCCCTTAGACTGATGGGCAATGCCGACGTAGTCATCCAAAACTTTCGCCCTGGAGTCATGGACAAACGCGGCTTAGGCTATAATGATGTCAGGAAGATCAATCCTAAGATTGTTTACTGTTCGATCTCCGGCTTTGGGCCAAAGGGGCCGTATCGTGACATGCCGGGGTATGACACTGTCGGGCAGGCGAGAAGCGGACTTTTGAGTCTCCTGACCGACCCCGGGAAGCCGCAGGGGATGGGGATTTCATTTTCCGATCACCTCACGGGGATGTATGCGTGTTACGGAGTTTTGGGCGCGCTCGTGAACCGCATGGTAACTGGCGAAGGGCAGCATGTCGAAACATCCCTGTTGCGTGCCTCGGTCTCGTTCGTGAGTGAAAACGCCGCCCGCTATTTCGAAACCGGCCACGTGCCGCGCCGGAAGCACCGGACAACCACCGCGGGTGTTTTTGCTTTCGAAGATCAAGACGGCCTGGCCTTTGTGCTACATATGTCTTCACCGGACAAATTCTGGCTCGGCCTGTTCGACGTGGTGGGCAAGCCGGAATGGGCGCAAGATGCACGATTCAATAATCGCAAAGGGCGGATTGAAAATTATGATATGTTAGTCGAGCAGTTGCAGCCCATCTTTCGCAGCGGGAGCCGCGATGAGTGGTTGCGCCGCCTGTTCGAAAAGGATGTTCCCGCCGCGCCGATCAACACGCTTGATGAAGTTTTCGCCGATCCACAAGTTCGCGAGTACGGATTTCCGGTGGAAGTCGAGCACCCGAAGATGGGTAAGATGAAATTGGTCGGCAACGCAGTCGATATGAGCCGCACGCCTCCAACTATTCACCGGCCGCCGCCGGTGCTTGAGAGCACACGGAGGAGACCCTTAATGCCCTCGGTTATGACGCGGCTAATATCTCGTCGCTACGGACAAAGGGAGTCATCTGATCGTTGCAGCCGCATTTCCAGATTCCGATCTCCGATCCATCGCCAAAATTTATGCGCCACGCCAGTTTAGTTCCTCTGTCCCAGGACCACCACCACGGTCTTGCTCTGGCGCTGCGGTGCCGCAAGCAATCGCTGGGGCAAATAAAACCGATGGGTGCGGATGGGCTCCGGGAAAGAACAAAAGAGTTCTTGGCTTTTTACGCGAGCAATCTGATTCTGCACTTTCGAGCGGAAGAGGAAGTTTTGTTTCCACTACTGCGTTCGGTCGTCCCGGCGAGCGGAGAAATGATCGACGAATTGGTGCGGAATCATGCGCAGATCCACGCAGCGATTCCCCAACTTGAAGCGGGAACAGGCCTAGCCAAGTTGATCTTCGACTTGGGTGATCTTCTAGAACGTCACATTCGCAAGGAGGAGCGGGAATTATTCCCACTCTTCGAACAACACGTAGAAGGAGAGAATGCCGAAACCGCTGGGGTAGAGATCAAGAGGATTTTGCAATCGGTATCTACGTGAAAGAGGAAGTATTGGTTTAGTTCCTCGACTTCAAGTCTTCGATAGTCCACCGTTTTGCTGAATCATTAATCCATAATTTTCAGTAGTACGTGACGCCTATTCTTGGTGTGAGGTCTTACCTGACTGGGCCAACGACCGTCTTCGATCGCCTTATCCCAGGCGGGACTGGTTAGCACATCCGGGCTTTCCAGTTCATAGATCGCCGTGTAGGTCGGTTCGTTGGGAATCTCGATAGTTTTTCTCTCCACCGATGTTCATCGTCAACGTTCCACGCTTATAGCGGGTGACGCCCAAGACACCCGGGACCTTGCACAGATTGGGAACATGCTCTTTATCGTAGACTTCGTTGAAGATCACTTCATGTTTCGGGTCCACGTCCATACTCGCAATCATCAGATATTTTGCTTTTCCTGCCATGATGCCGAACTCCTTTCACGCGATAGGCCGTAGTTTCAAGTTCCCAAGAATGTTGCGATGTCAGGGGCAGGGGATTTGATTTCAACCACGATTGATTCTTCTAATCCTTCGACGCCATGAGGCACTCCCTCGGGATGGCGACAGACGTCCCCGGGCCGAGAATATAGACTTCTTTTCCGACCGTCATTTTGACCTTGCCTTTGACGACATAGGCGAGAGATTCATGAGAGTGGACATGGAGCGGAGCGCCGACACCGGGCTGATAATGAATCTCCAGCAAAGTCATTTCATCACCCTTGATCAACGGCTTTACCAAAAGATCGCCTTTCATCGGTTTCCCTTCGATGGACTTCACAACCAATCCTTTGACTTCAGAATTTTTCGAAAGAATCATAATATTTCCCTTTCATTATTACGACCAAGCACTTAAAAACTTAATCTTTAGGCCGATTTTGTAGTGAAGGCTAACCCGCCATAAATATCGGCGCGGCGATTTTTGAGCAAGGGTAGCTTCTCTCTGACTTCTCCCACCATCGAAAGATCGAGGTCGACAATTTCCAAGCCCTGGCGCTCGCCCATATCAATGACGACTCTCCCAAAGGGGTCTACGACCATGCTGTGACCGATGTAAATATTGCCTACCTGGCCGGGAGCGATCATATAGCAACCATTTTCCAGCGCCCGCGCCCGCACCATGGTTTGCCAGTGCTCCACTTTCATATCGCCCTGCACCCAGCCCGAAGGGCAGACAAGTATCTCCGCGCCCATCAGCGCAAGTAGGCGCGACAATTCAGGGAAGCGGAGATCATAGCAGATAATCATGCCGATATGACCCGTTTCCGTTTTTATGGGCGGCGTCAGTTCTTCGCCGGCAAGGAACTTGTCGGATTCCTTGAATCCTAGGGCGTCGTAAAGATGAAGCTTTCGATAGATTGCGGCAATCTTTCCACTGCGGTCGATCCACAAGGCTGTGTCATAGACGCGATTAGGCACGCTACATCGCTCGTAGATCGTCGCGAGTACATGGATACTATGAATTCGCGCCGCTTCCATGAGAGATGTGGTGAAGGGCCCGTTGACGGTTTCAGCTAGCTGGGCGAGTTCCCCAGATGATTGGCTGCTGGGAGAAAATGCCATGAGGAATTCCGGAAAAACGATCATCTGAGCGGCTTCCTTCTTGGCCTCATTGATCAGGTCGCTGGCGAGCTTTAGGTTAGGCTTTTTTCAGAAGAAGACGTGATCTGTGCGAGAGCAATGCGATTCATAGTGCGCGTCTAGATGTTTAAGGTCTGGCCTGCGCCCTTTTTCTTCACTTGCTCCAAAACGAGAGCGCCCAACGCCACGTCCGCTACTCCTTGGCCGGCGTTGTTCTTGTAAAACGTGATCTGCTCAGCTTTGGTGCGCCCTTCTTTTTACCGGCGAGGATCTCGCCGATTTCGATCAATTGTTCCCATTTGATCACGCCGCGTTGCACCGGATCGTAAATATCCGCCTGTTCGTCCTGAATCGCTTGCTGAACGGAAACAATGCCGAGAACGTGACTTCGCGCTAGCGTTTGATCGTCAATCTCTCGCCTTTTGGCCGCGGTGAATCCCCTTTAACCAAGCCAACGTTACTGCCGACGATGGTCGTGACGTGCTGGCCGGGTTCAAGCCAATTGCCGTCGAATACCGGAACGCTAGAGTTGGTTGCCGCCAAAACGATATCGACGCCACGCACGGCTTCTTGTGGATTTGCAACCGGTGTGATGTTTAGGTTGGTCACCGGTCCCATCTCCTCGACGAACTTGCGCCGGTTCTCGGGATTGCGGCTGTAGACTCTCACGTCCTTGAATTTTCGCACTTGCATTAGCGCAAGCAGGTGATTCTTCGCCTGGCCGGCGGCGCCGAAAAGGCCCAGGCTGGTAGCGTCGGGTCGCGCTAGTAGATCGGTGCCGACGGCGCTGGTGGCGGCGGTGCGAAGTCCGGTTACGGCGACGTTGTCCGGCAGCTCCGCGCAGGTGATTTCGCCGACAATGATGCCTTTAAGCTCGCCTTCAGCGGCGTCGTATAGCACGATTACGGGATGGTTCAGCCGCGGATAGACTTGCTCTTCCGCCATAGGCTTAACCCATTCGCAGTGAGTCATGAGCCCGGTAGCACCGACAGCAGGAACGCCGCCCTGATGCACGCTTACGCGGACACCCGTGGGAATGTGAATCCGTCGCCGCGGGGCGTTGAGTTGGGGATTCTCGCCCCATTCACGGAAGCCTGTGCGAACCGCCTCGACGGCAGCTTCCATGCCGACGATGCCGCGAATCTGCTGTGGAAGGATTAATACCGGCTGCATAGATCATTGTCCTCTTGACGCATCGTGAGATCTCGCAACTATAGCGTAGAGGCGACAGCCGGGCGGGCGATGAGGTCTTCCCCCAGCGTTTCAAGTTAGGCAGGTTGTCATCAATAGTCACGCCATATCGTTGGCGCCGCGTGTAGAAGGGAATAAAGGTCACGTCGGCCAGGGAATAATCGCTCACGATGTATCTCTTTGCCGGCCATCTCTTTGGTCTAGGGTTTCAAGATGCTTTCTCATTCGTTCTTTCGCCTTCTCCGGCTCTTTGTCATGTGCTATGTCATGTGCCGCCGGATGGATCCGACTGTTGAAGAAGTCAATCCAGATCCGCGCCTTGGCCCTCAGTAAACGATCATCGGGCATCAGGCGTGTCGTCGGGTATTTCTCATCCAGATATTCGTTGAGGATGGCCGATTCATAAATGACCCCTCACCGTCAACTAAGACTGGAACTTTTGCATAAGGATTGAGTTCTAGAAGATCCTTCGGTTTGTCTTTAAGGTTCACTTCGATGAGTTCATAGGAATCTTTTTTCCGCCAGGACAATCCTTGTCCTATGGGCGTAGGGTCAACCATGGCTGGAGTAAAGTTTCATGAAATCGTCCTCCTTAATTACCGCTTTACTTACCATCCTACGGGGGAGATGACAATGTGATGGCGGGTCTATCGGTGCCTAGTTTGGAGCCGATCTTGAAGTCCGTCCCCAACCAGATTGAGGCCAAAGACAGTGATCATGATCGCAATGCCAGGGTAGGTAGTCAGGTTGGGCGCGACCAGTAGAAACTGTCGTCCGTCATTCAACATCGATCCCCACGATGGTGTTGGCGGTTCGACTCCCAATCCCAAGAAGCTCAGGCTGCCTTCAGCGATAATCGCGGCCGCCAATCCAAACGTGGCTTGGATAAGCACAGGAGGAAGAAGATTGGGGAGCAAGTGCTGCGCAATAACCCGGCTAGGCTTGCAGCCAAGCGCCCTTGCCGCCTGGACAAACTCGCGCTCCCTAAGGGCAAGAATCTCGCCGCGGACCAATCGTGCGTAGCTGGTCCAGCCTGATCAAACAAAGGGCCAGAATTACGTGATCGAGACCGGGGCCGAAAACAGCCGTGAAGGCGATGGCGAGGAGAATCCCGGAAACGCCATAAGAATATCGACCAGCCGCATGAGCAATTGATCTGCCCATCCGCCGAAATATCCCGACAGCGAGCCGATCGCCAAACCGATGGCAAGGGAAATCGACACGGTAGCTGCACCGACCAGAAGCGAGATTCGCCCGCCATATAGAACCCGGCTCAAGATGTCCCGGCCTAATTTGTCAGTCCCCAGCGGGTTTTCCATCGAATAGCTGCGTAGATCATTTTCAAGGTTTTGTCGCGTTGGATCATGAGGCGCCAGTAGCGGAGCCAGTAGCGCCGCTGCCACTAGCAACGTTAGGATAGCCACACCAACGTAGAACCAGCGCTTACTTTCCATAAGTGATTCTTGGGTCCACCAGCTGATAGAAGATATCCGTGAGGAAATTTACCAATAGGTATGAAATAGCGATCACCAACACGCAGCCTTGGACCAAAGGATAGTCACGAGTCTGAATCGCCTGCACGGTCAACCGCCCGATCCCTGGCCAAGAAAATACCGTCTCCGTGATGATCGAGCCGGCAAGCAAAGATCCGAACTGCAGACTCATGATCGTGATAACCGAAAGCAGGGCATTGCGCAGCGTATGTTTGAGCCAGACCTGTTTTTCGCTCAGTCCTTTGGCCCGAGCGCTGCGCACGTAGTCTTCACTGCTGACTTGGAGCAAGCTACCGCGAAGGATGCGGGTCAGTATCGCTGCCATTCCCATGCCGAGCGTGAGCGATGGAAGAACTAAATGATCGAGCCCACCGCGACCGGAGACCGGCGTCCAGCCCAGCTGGATGGAAAAGATAATCATGAGCAGAGGACCAAGCCAAAAATTGGGTAGCGAAAGGCCCAGTAGAGAAAATAATAGGGCGCCTCGGTCGATCCCGGAACCTTTCTTGACTGCGGCTAGAGTGGCGAGAGGGAAGGAGATGATTACGGCGATTGCCATGGCGCATAGAGTTAACTCTATCGTGGCGGGCAATCTTGCGCGGATGAGGTCCGTGATCGAGGATTGCTCATAGAGTGACCGCCTAAGGTCGCCCCGCAGCAAGCCGGTCAAGAAACTACGATATTGAGCCATTAGCGGCTGATCGAGCGCCAGACTCCGGCGCAATTCGTCTTTGTCCGTAGCGCTGGCGGTTTCCCCAGCATGACTTCGATGGGGTCCCCGGGAACCAGATGAATCAAGAAGAAAACTAACGTGAGCGCTCCAAGTAGAGTTGGCAGCAGCAGCAACGAGCGCTGGAGGAGGTAACGTTTCACTGGGCAGGAGTAGTTTGTGATCGAAACGAGACTTTTTCAAGGCGGTAAAATCGCCATCAGGATAGGGAACAAATCCCTGGAGAGAGGATGTTTTTACGATTACGTTTTTCCACCACCATAGGGGGATGTAGGGGAGATCGTCGGCGAGAATTCGCTGGACCTCGGCGTAGATGCGTTTTCTCTCCGTTGTATCCGTCGCTGTTCGTCCCTGTTCCAATAGACGATCCACTTGTGGATTGCTGTAATGCCCTCGGTTATCACCGTTAGGCGGTACGCTGGTGGAATGAAAAATCTGATGGTAGATATCCGGATCCTGGATGCCGACCCAGGCGAGTGAGTAGAGATGGAAGTTGCCCTTTTTAATGTCGCTAAAGAAGGTGCCCCATTCATAGGTTCGGATTTCCAGCTCAATGCCGACGCGCTGCAACTGTTCTTTGAGAGCTTCGGCAATTCTTCTCCGCAGATCGATATTCGTGCTTTTAAAAGAGAGCTTGAATCGAGCCCGCGGCCCGTCACCGTCGGGATCTGGGAATCCAGCCTCATCCAGCAGTTGTTTTGCCTTCTCCGGATCGTGAGGCCATTGGTTGACCGTGCCTTCGTAGGCCCAATTCAGCGGCGAAAGCAGGCCGCTGGCGGGAGTTCCGAGTTCTTTAAGCAGATGGCGAATGATGCTTTGGCGGTCGATAGCATGGGCCAGTGCTTGGCGTACTTTCTTGTTGCTTAGAATGGGGTGAGTGAGGTTGATGCCGATGTACTGAAACGTTGTGCCTTGACGGGCTTCGATGTTCGCGTCGGTATTGCGCTTGATCCAGGGAAGCATGTCAGGTTCCAGATCGTTCTGCATGAAACCGATACTTCCCTTCTTGAATTCGAGGACCCGCACCATGGCGTCCGGAACGACTTTGAAAACCAGTCCCGCGATTGAAGGTTTCCCTTCCCAATAAGAGGGATTTGCCTTCAAGGTTACCGTTTCTCCCGACTGGAGTGATTCCAACATGAAGGGCCCGGAGCCGGCTGGCGGAGTGGCGCTCAACGCGGCATCCCCAGCGAAACTTGCGGGAACAATGCCGATGGTAAAGTGCTCGAGAAAGGGTGCGTGGGGTGCAGCCAAACGGAAGCGCAATCGATAAGGTCCAAGTTGGTCGATGGCTTGAAGGGGTTTTAGGAGTGCTCGCTTAGGGGAGAGATTCTTGGCTTGCAGAATCGACTCATAGGTAAATTTGACATCCGCGGCTGTAAGCGGCTGGCCATTGTGGAATGTGATGTTCCGACGCAGATCAAATATGTATGTCTGGGGATCCACCCTTTGCCAGTTCTCGGCCAACTCCAGCTGCAACCGCGAGTTCTCACCGGAGCGCAGTAACGAGTTATAGATCAGACCGCCGATCCGGACGGAATTCGCATCCGTCGAGTACCGTGGATCCAGTTGAAGCGGATTGCTTTCGATGCCAACGACCAAGTAACTGGGGTTTTGGTTGGATGAGGAGGAATAGCGACAGCCGCCCAATACGACGATGAGGCTGATGACAAGCAAACGATGGTAAGTGTTTTTCTTATCAACCGGGAATTTCCCGAGGTGAAATTTTGACTAACCATATCCCGTTTGTTACGATGGGTCAATTTTTCGTGTTTATCGATATCATGCGATTCAAGTTCATGCTTTGCTCAAGCCTTATTTTCGTACTGCTATGCGGCGCTTTTCGGGCGCGCGGTTGCAGCCGAGTCGACGTTTGCGGGTTCTTCCAGGCCTCGAAGCAGCGGTGGCGTTCTGGAAGCAGATCTTCACCCGTTACGGAGCAGGGGAGGTCGTATTTTTCGATCCCTTCGATCACGGAAAGATTTATAGCGTTTTGCGTGTTCCGGATACGGACGAGGGCCGGGCGCTGGTTGAGAGAGAGCGGGCACGAATTCTTGCTAACTACGATTTGAACGAGGAAGACGGAAGAGTCAAAACCCAGCGGGGCGTCAAGGAACAGTTTGCCGCAGGTCTCAAGATCTCCGGACGCTACATGTCTCAAATGCGGCAAATCTTTCGCGATGAGGGATTGCCGGTGGAGCTCGCTTATCTGCCCTTAGTGGAGTCTTCCTTCAATGTGCGCGCCCGTTCCACCGCTGGTGCGGTCGGTATGTGGCAGTTCATGCCCGATACCGGGAAGAAGTTTCTCCGCATCACCGATGCAGTGGACGAGCGACGGGATCCCCTGGTATCCACTCGTGCCGCGGCCCGTCTCCTGGGCGAAAATCGCAAACTCCTTGGTAATTGGCCCTTGGCGATTACCGCTTATAATCATGGGACTGAAGGGATCTTCCGCGCCATCGACGTCGTGGGTACGCGAGATTTGGTGGAGATCATCCGACGTTATCAATCGCCTACGTTCGGTTTTGCATCGAAGAGTTTCTATGCTGAGTTTCTTGCCGCCGCGGATATTGCCAGGAATAGCGAAGTCCATTTCCCTTCTTTGCGGCCCCACCCGCCATTGAGCCTCCATGAAATCGAGATCAAACGCCAAGTCCCAATTCAATCGTTGCTGAAGCCGGCCGCTGTCTCCCAAAGTGATTTTTTGAATGGAACCCGGCGCTCAGTCCGACGGCAACAATGATTCCGGCGGGTTATCGCGTTAAAGTCCCACCAGAAAAAGCCGGCCGCTTTGCAATCTTACAACGACGTACCCTCGACAGCCCAGCGAAGAAAAAGAGCGGGGTGGTCACCACGCGAAATGATGCCGGGTCGGCAAGCGGGAAAATTGCGGTCAAGAATAAGAAAGCCCGCGGCGCATCGGTGGGTGCTGCTCGATCAGCCGGCGGATCATCCACGAGTAAATCGACCACGGCTGCTCAGCGTCTCAAAATCGCTAGTCGTTAACCACTGTCTCATTCGTTTGAGGTGTTGGTTTCACGCTTATCTACTGAACTTCTGGAAAGTCATACCAGGGTGTCGCCGCTATCGTCTGCATGGACTTGAAGGTGCAAGGCGTTAGCTTATAATAATCGAGGTATTATGGACGTGACGCTCCTCAAAGTTACAGCAGTGCTTTATCTCTTGGCGAGCGCAAGTTTCATCGTTTACATTTTTCTTGTGCGTGACTTCGTTTCAAGTTTGTCGCCGATCATTTTGTTCGCCGGTTTTGCCGTCCATACGGCCGCCCTCGGGATTCATTTTTTGCAAACCGGTTATCCGGGCGTTGCTCAGTTTCGTGAAGCGCTGTCATTTTACGCCTGGCTCCTTGTCGCCGGTTACCTGTTGATCCAGCTCAAGTACCGGTTAGCGATCTTGGGGGCGATCATCGCACCCTTGGCGTTTCTTATGACCCTCGCCGCCTTCGCATTTGGCACCGGCGGCGGTGAGTTGCCCCGGGACTGAAGACGTATTGGCTGCCGATTCATGTGACCTTGGCCTTTCTCGGTAATGCCGTTTTCGCTTTGGCCTTCGGCGTGAGCCTGATGTACCTGCTCAGGAAAACTACCTCAAGCGCAAGAAGATGACTTCAGTGATGAAACGATTTCCATCGCTGGAGGCATTAGACAAACTGAACTATGTGCTGCTAGTGTGGGGGTTCCCGTTGATGACTTTAGGTATCCTGACGGGCAGCATGTGGGCCGGTATCCACTGGGGCAATTATTGGTCGTGGGAGCCCCGCCAGATCTCTTCAGGTATTGCGTGGCTGTTTTACGGCGTTATTCTACATGGCCGGATTACGGCCGGCCTTAGGGAAGAAGGCCGCGCTTCTCACGATGGTGGGATTCGCGGTGGTCATCGGCTACTTTTTGTTGGGAGATTCGATTTTTCCCAGCCGGCATGGAGGCCGGTTCGAATAGCAAGTGCACAAAGAAATTATCATCGTTGGCATGAATCATCGGAGCGCGCCGATCGAAGTGAGAGAAAGCGTCGCCTTCGAGACTGCTTACGTCCGTGAGGCGTTGGGGCGGCTGCGGACCTACCCGTCGATCCAGGAGAGCGTCATCCTATCGACTTGCAACCGTGTCGAGATCGTGGCGGCGGTGTTGAATGCTGTGTCGGCTTCTGAAGAAATCAAAGCATTTATGGCGGAGCAGAGAGTCCGGAAAAGTCGCCATAGTTTAGATGACCATGTCTATATTCATCATGGTCCGGAGGCGGTTCGGCATTTGTTCCGTGTGGCTGCTAGTCTGGATTCTATGGTTGTGGGGAGCCACAGATCTTGGGTCAGCTAAAGGAATACTATAACGCTGCCCAGGCGGCCGGTACCGTCGGGACGATTCTCCACCGTCTTTTTCATCGTTCATTTTCGGTTGCCAAGAGAGTGCGGAACGAGACGGCTATTGCCAGTCGAGCGGTCTCCGGTCAGCTCTGTGGCTGTCGACCTGGCCAAAAGGATCTTTGACCGGCTCGACGACAAAACAGTGATGCTCATCGGCGCGGGTAAGATGGGTGACCTTATGGCTCGACACCTCCAACGCAGCGGAGTGCACGAGCTTGATGGTCACCAACCGAACCTTCGAGCGCGCCGTGGAGCTCGCCGGCCGGATTCATGGCAGTCCGATTTTATTCGAGGATTTTCCCCGTTATCTCACACTGGCCGATCTCGTCATCGGTTGCACTGGTTCGCCCGAGATCCTAATAGACGCCGGCACGGTAGATAAGGTGCTCCGCGAACGGAAGCAAAAGGCGATGTTTTTGATTGACATCGGCGACCGCAGAAATTTCGATCCCGCTATCAACGAAATCGACAATGTTTATCTTTACAATATCGATGATCTCAAGGGCGTCGCCGAAGAGAATCTTCAAGAAAGGGCGAACGAGGCTGAAAAGGCGGAAGGAATCGTTCAAGAGAGAGGTACACAATTTCACGCGCTGGATCGAGTCCTTGGAGCAAGTCCCGACGATTACGGCCCTGCGGCAACGGTTGGAAGAGATACGGCAGCGGGAACTGGAAAGATCGCTCGGCGGCAGCCTGAGAGACCTGTCGGAAAAGCAGAGAGGCTTTGGAAGAACATGACCACCGCCATGATGAACAAGATTCTTCACGCTCCTATGTCCCACCTAAAGCTCAACTCCAAAGACGAGGACGAGAAAACTCTCTATATTGCGGCCTTGAAGAAACTCTTTGACCTGGAGCGGTGAGCGCTGAATGATGCGACGACAGGCACAAAATCAGGGAACTGAGATTTTGCGAGATGAAGTCGATTAGGATCGGAACGCGCGGCAGCAGGTTGGCTTTGGCTCAGACGGCTTGGGTGAAAGAAAAACTCGGCGAGAAATATCCGAACGCAAGAATCGAAACGATTCTCATCAAAACGAGCGGGGATCGGTTCTTCGAAGCGAGTGTTCAATCGATTGGTGGTAAAGGCATCTTTACGAAAGAAATCGAAGATGCCTTGTTAAGACACGAGATCGATATTGCCGTTCATTCCATGAAAGATTTGCCCACCGAGTTACCCGCAGGGTTGATGAGCGGCGATTCCTCAAAGGAGGATCCGCGTGATGTCTTGGTGAGCGCCGGGGAAAAAGTTAACCGAACTTTCCACCGGCGCGAAAATCGGCACGGGGAGTTTGCGCCGGACAGCACAGCTCCTGTACTACCGCCGGAATTTAGCGATTGTGCCGATTCGAGGAAACGTCGACACGCGCTTGAAGAAACTCGATCAGGGAGAGTGCGATGCGCTGGTCATGGCCGCTGCCGGGTTGAAACGGATAGATCGGGAAGAAAGGATCGCCGAATACATCTCGAACGACGTCTGCCTCAGCGCCGCGGGACAAGGTGCATTGGGTTTGGAGTCACGGGAAGACGACTCGATTCGTGAGCAGCTTTCGTTCTTCCATGATCCGGCTACTTTTGCCGAAGTCAGCGCGGAACGCTCCTTCTTGAATCGACTGGGCGGTGGTTGCCACGTTCCAGTGGGGGCGCGAGGGGTTGCGGAAGGCGAAAAATTTAAGCTCCTCGGCGTTGTCGCCAATCCGGATGGAAGTTCCCTTTTTCGCGGTGAAACATCCGGCTGTGCTGCGCACGCAGAGGAATTGGGCCGTGAGCTCGCTGAGCGCCTGTTGTCCCAGGGTGCACAACAGATTTTGATTGCCCGCTAGAAGAGGTCGTGGCTTCGGACTATGGCTCTCCAAATGGCAGATAAACAATCGGTTTCATCCGATGCGCTTAGGGGGAAGCGCATTTTAATTACACGCGCCCGATCTCAGGCGTTGAGCTTGGTGCAGAGGATCGAGAGCTTAGGCGGTAAAGTGATTGAATTTCCCACGATAGAAATCAGACCGCCGGAGAGTTATGGCCCTTTAGATCAGTGCGATCAATCAGATTGGAAGTTACGATTGGCTCATTTTCACCAGTGTCAATGGCGTCGAACAATTTCTTAACCGCTTCGAAAAGCTTGGAAAAAACATAGCCGATTTGGCTGGTATCGAGGTTGGTGCCATTGGTCCTGAGACAGCAAAAAGGCTAACCGCGGCGCAAATTCAGCCCAGCCTCGTGCCGAAGCAATATCAGGCTGAGGGCATTCTTGAGGCGCTGATTCCCGAAACGGTGCTAGGGAAACGAATATTGATCCCGCGGGCAGCTAAAGCGCGCGATATCCTGCCGCAAACTCTGCGCCAGTGGGAGCCCGGGTTGATGTCGTAGAGGCATACCAAACCGTTTTGCCTCAGGTGGATGTTTCGGCGTTGTGCAGAGTTATTGCGTGACGGCACGATTGATATGATTACTTTCACGAGCTCCAGCACGGCAACGAACTTCGCAGCCATGCTAGGCGATCAGGACCTGCCACGGCTGCTTTCTAGAGCCGTTATTGCGTGTATCGGTCCGATTACAAGAAAAACTGTGGAAGACTTAGGCATGCGACCCGAGATCGTCTCAGAGGAGTTCACGATTCCTGGGTTGGTTAGCGCGATGGTAGATTATTTTGCCGGTACCGCGAACCAAAGGCCCGCTAGTAGATAAAAATAATGGATTTCCCCGCGTATCGTCCGAGAAGATTGCGCCGTAACGAGAAGATCAGGGAGCTGGTGCGCGAAACCACTCTGAGTCCCAAGAATTTCATTTATCCGATTTTTGTCGGGCCGGGGAAAAATCGGATTCAGGCCGTGTCTTCAATGCCCGGCGTCGCGCAACTCTCTGTGGATCGCGCCGTTATGGAATGTGAAGAAGCTCAGGCCCTAGGCATCCCCGCGATCATTCTTTTCGGCGTTCCTGAGCACAAAGATTCCGTGGGCACGGAGGCCTATGCGGACACCGGCGTCGTGCAACAGGCGATCCGCGCTGTCAAAGAAAAGGTTCCCGGACTTCTGATTATGACCGACGTCTGTTTGTGCGAATACACCGACCACGGCCACTGCGGCGTGATCAAAAACGGCGACGTCGATAACGACAGCACGCTGGAGCTGCTCGTCAAAGAGGCGTTGTCGCATGCGCGGGCCGGCGCCGATGTCGTGGCGCCGTCCGATATGATGGACGGCAGGGTGGGAGCGATTCGAAAATCCCTCGACCAAAACGGCTTTGAATACGTTGCCATCATGGCTTATGCGGCCAAGTACGCTTCGGGATTCTATGGCCCGTTCCGGGAAGCTGCAGAATCGACGCCGCAGTTCGGTGATCGACGATCCTATCAGATGGACCCGGCCAACGCGGATGAAGCCCTGCGCGAGGTCGAGCTCGATATCCGTGAAGGCGCGGATATCGTCATGGTGAAGCCGGCGATGGCTTACCTCGATATCGTTTATCGCGTGAAACAGAAGTTTGGTTATCCTGTGGCTGCGTATAACGTGAGTGGGGAGTACTCAATGATCAAAGCAGCCGGGCGAAACGGCTGGATCGATGAAGAGAGAATCATGATGGAAGTACTGTTCGCCATCAGACGCGCGGGCGCGGATATGATCCTCAGTTACTTTGCGAAAGATGTGGCGCGGCTTCTTCGGGCGAAATAACAGTTTAAGCAGTTCAAAGCGTTTGAAACGTTCAGTCGCTAAGAGACCGCTACGATTTGAACTACTGGAACGGTTGAACGGATTGAACGCCAGATTCTTCAGATCGATTCAGATCTTTGACCTTACGCTTGAGTGTTCGTTCGCATTCAGCTTCCCGTCCTGAAGTTCTGACTTGGGCTTCGGATAGCCGGAAGACCAGGACGCGTGCTCCTTTAACCAGCCTTAAAACATAGGTGCTTGAATCGTCGTCGTAATAAACATCGACGGCAACTCTATCGTCCACTTGGCGAGCAACACTGTTTGCCCAGTCCTGAATATCAGACGAGGCTGCCTCACCTTGTTTGGGGCTTATCACTGCCAGGTTCCGATAGACGACTTCATTTCTTTTATAAAGACCGTCGATAAAGCCGTTCCCATCGAGTTCCTTGATGAAGCTAAAATCAACGAATTGCTCTGGCTTGACCGTCTTCGCCCTCGGGTCCCGCTCGCTTATGTCCTCAAGGACCGTCTTCAGCCCCTCCAGGCTTGGATATTGCTTTTTGGGGTAAAACGCTTCTGTCATGACGTTCTCATAACTCTTCTCGAGAGTTTCACGGTCAACTCCACTGCCCATATATTTGCTTAAAGCTGTGATTGTGGCTTCTCTGTCGGTCCACATCTTTTGGACTGCCTCTACATGAGCCCTCACATAGCGGCGCACTGTCTCGGGATGTTCCTTGATGAATCTGCGCGTCGTTGCAACACCGGTATGTTGAAAAACCAGACCCATTTGGGCGACATCAGCAACGATCGCTAGGCCTCGTTTTCGGCGATAAAACTGGAAGGCGGATTGATGACCGCTGCCGTTACCCTTCCCGTCAGAACAGCGCTAAGGCGCTCCGGACCGCTTCCTACCTGAACGATAGTTACGTCCTTACCTGGGGTTAAACCGATCCTTCTCAGGGCGAATCGCGCGATGGAATCCGTCGCTGACCCGAAACGGCTGATGGCTAAAGTACCGCCTCTGAGCTGTTCCGCAGTTTTGATTCCCGGTTTGCCCATGAGGACGTAATTCAGCGAGATGATCCCGGCGGCGACAAAAACAGCATCGGATCCCGCTAAGGCGCTGTTAACCAAGCCCGGGCCGGAAACCTGGGTTATCGGGACATCACCCGACACAAGGCGCAAGGATCGCGGTGGTTCCGCCGGTGAAGAAGATCAACTGGACGTCCAGTCCGTTTCTGGCGAAGATGCCGGTGTCTTTGGCGACCCACGCGGGTAGCTGGTCGGCGCTTACGGCGCTGTAGCCGACATTGAGTCGGGTCAGTTGCGCCGAAGCAGGAGAAATCAGAAAGACAAGCGAAAGTCAGATAAGCCGATCGCACAAAAAAGCACGTTCGTTTCATCGCGAAGATTCCTCCTGAGAAGAGTCCTTTATCACTCGTCAAAAATTATTATAGCAGGCGAAAAAGAAAGCCCTTGCTTCATCGAAGCAAGGGCTTTCTGATGGAATACTTATTGCTGATCGTGATTTCGGTTGACTTATTCCGCGTACTTTTCAGCGCGGAAGGCCTTGTGACAGGCACCACAGGCATCGCCAAGCGCTTTCACCTTCACACCGATCTCTGCATCATCTTTAGCTTTAGCCGCCGCAGCCAGCTCGCCCGCTGCCTTCCCCAGATTCTTGGCGGCTTTGGCAAAATCGTCGGGTTTTTCCCAGATAGCGTCGGTGGCTTTCGTTTTTCCCGTCGTGCTACCTTTGGGGAAGAGGCCCGGGATCTTTTCTGCGGTCCCCATGATATCCTTGGCCTTCGTCTCTATAGTCGCATAGTCTTTTGATTCTATGGCAGCCTTGATTGCCTTAGCGTCTGCGCTATTACGCCTTCATTGCGTCTTGTCTCTTCTCGATCACATCCGCTTGAGCGAAAACGTGGGAAGAAGCGAGCAGCGTCATGAAACCAATCACTGCGGCGATTAAAAATTTGCCTCGAACCATTAAGTTGTTTTCTCCTTTCTAGTTAAGAAATAATTGTTAGCTGCCTTTGTTGACTTTCTTTACTTCGTTTAACAACTGTTCCGTAGAGAGAAGATCCTTTTCAGTGTTGCTGGGTCGGATATTCAAATAGCGAACCACCCCGTCTTTGTCAATAATTACGTAGGACCGCTTTGCTAGTTTTCTGGGTTCGTCGTATACACCAAATGCTTGCATCACTTTGCCATCTCTATCACTCAGTAGAGGGTAGTTGATCTTGGCGAAGTCGGCGAATGCTTTCTGTGAAAATGGAGCATTGGCGCTGATTCCGACAACCTCTGTATTTTCGGCCTGGAACATCGGATAGTTGTCCGAACCGGACGCTTGCAAGTCCTTAATTCATGTCGGACTAAAGTCGAGAACATAGAAATTGATGAGCACATTTTTGCCTTTAAGGCTGCTCAACTGCAGCTTTCCGCCCTTGGTGCTCTCAAGCTCAAAGTCGGGGCCTTCTCGCCCGACTTCGAGGGCCGCGGCGAAGCGAGTCATGGCTAAAAGAACGAAAACCAGCAATAAACTCAGCAAGGGTCGCTTTGGCCGGCTTCATACTTCTCTCCTTCTTTATTTAAGACGAAAGGTCTTCGGAAACTATTCAGTTGATAAAAGTTGCAGTCTTTATCTCTTACTTCGGACCTCAATGTCAATCCCCATCTGGGGTTTTTTAACGTCCCCCATCCGAGTCTCTTCAATCGATACCCTCCCTCACTGCCAGCACGGCGGCCTCGGTGCGGTTTTTGACCTGAAGCTTGCGGAACAGTCCTTTGAGGTAACCCTTGATGGTTTCCCGGGCCACGTGGGTAACATGACTAATCTCTTCGTTGTTTAGTCCTTCCGCGACCAACTGGAGAACCTTGAGCTCAAGATCTGTGAGTTTATATTTCTCGCTGAATCGTCGTCCTCGATCATCCTTGGGCGGCCCTTCATTGTCCAGAGGGGCTCGGACGTAAGCTGAGCGAGATAGGGGGAAAGTTGGATTTTGCCACTATGCGCGTGACGGATGATTTCGATAAACTCTGCTCGGTCGGTGTCTTTAAGGATATAACCCTTCGCTCCGGCTTTGATTGCCGAGGCGATCTTTTCATCATCGTCCTGGATGGAGAGCATGAGAATCTTTGTCCGGGGAGACAACGCGGTGATGAGCTTCGCGGCCTTAATCCCGTCCATTTTCGGCATGCGAACATCCAACAGAGCGATGTCCGGTTCGGTTTCCCGGCATTTGACCACTGCTTCCTGGCCGTCGGCGGCCTCGGCAACTACTTTTATGTCTTTGGCGGTCTCAAGCAATATTCTAAGGCTTTGCCTGAACAGTCGCTCGTCGTCGGCGATCAACAGTTTAAGCGGCATAGGTTGCCCCGCTTTAGCTATACCAAGGTGTTCGGGAAGACGGTTTCTTATATGGCTTCCTAAGATTTCAGTCAAGGAAGTCGGGCCGAAAGCGGCACAAGAGTTAACACATTTTCTGACGGTTCGTCCGCGCCAATTCCCATTCTAACATAACGACCAGCACGCCAAAGCGAAGTCTGATCGCCGTAATGGGGTGAAAAGGGGTGTCCGGATTGTCCGGAAGTAAGTATAAAGTCTGACTGCTGCCAGCCACCGACGTCGATGACAAAACGTAGCGAAGCGCCCACCGTTTGCGCGTACGGGTTCGAATGCCGGTAGAAGCCCATATTGACGGTTGTGCCGTCACCCGGAGCTGGAAAAGGACCAATACTCAACAGCGGGCTCAGCAGCTTGATTCGACCTAAAGAGTGATTGAGGCTACAGGCTGTGAATCTTTCCCCATTGCCAAAGCTGCAGATCGTCGCCGAGACTTGTCTTTAGTTCTTCACACGCTTCGCCCAGCGAGCTTGTCGCAAGCTCTTGCCGTGATTTAGTTGAAAACCATGCGGAGTTGGGATCTCGCAGAATTTGAAGGGTCGGCATCAAGGATTGGTTGAAGATTTCGATATAGGCTGCAAAGAGATCCTCTCCCAGGGTGGGGACGAAAAGGTTTACCATCAGGCGGTGATGGAATACGTGGAAGATGGCCGCCGCGACGCTTTTTTCGTCGCACGTGCCTTCCCACCGCATGAGTTGGTCGGCAACGGCCTTGATGCTGTCCCTTTTCCCCGAAACCTGAGCGAGATCACTTTTCAAAGTGTCGATCAACTCCATGGCATAAAGTGAAACGAAATCGTTTTGCATCGCCTCCATGTCGTTAATGGAGAAAGATTCCTTAACCGACAAAAGTGCTTTGATTCGACAAATCCGCGACGGCGGCTCAAAAAATGGGACAAGTAGTGAGGATAAGACGCATCTACGATTCGATTGTTGGCTGTCGCGATCACTCCCTCAGGTGGATTGTAGAGCGCGCGGCAGCTCGCCGAAGGGAACGTAGCCAAGCCAATCGTTGTCTTCGATCCAACCGTCTAGTGGAAGCAATGACGGAACCCGGCGTCGCAAAGGAATTTTACCCGCCAGGCTATAACCAATATTACCGTGGCAATCAGCATAGACATAATTCAATGTCGGAGCACTCGTGATAAGCAAGACTGTCAAGGAATTCGTGCCAATCGCGTGCTTGGTTCACGCCAACCAAACAGCGAAACTCCTGGCTTGGCTCGTGGGCAGTCCAACGGAGCGACAGGATTTGTGAGGCGGCTGGCCGGCTGCCAAAGTCGCTAAGTACCGGTCCGTGGCGGGTTGATCGAACAATTCTTTTATCTCTTCGCTTCTTCGTATTCCTATGACTTCTTCCCGTCTATCCATGGTGAGCCAGCTGTCTCCAACGAGGTAGCGCTCTGGGTCTAGCGGATGCGGCTTCTCCGTAAACAGTTCGACATCGTCGCAGACTGCGGCTGTTACTCCCCAAGAGATCCAACGATTATGCCCGAGTTGAATACACGGAGAGCCTGGGATTGAGGCACCCCACAACTTCGTAACCGTTAGGATGGGTCGTCGATGTTTCGGCTTTCAAGTGCATCAGGTACCAGATAGATGGAACCACCAGGCGTAAATGGGGATCATTGCATAGAATAGCGCGACCCGTCGCCGAGCGGCTCGGGGCGACAACCCAATTATTGCTGCCATGACCGGTGGTACTCCAGTGGCTACGTGCAAAGGCGCCATTCATGAATTGCCAGATGTTCTGAGCTGAGTTCCAAGCAGCTTGTGTTATTGCGGGTCCATTGTCCGGGTACGATGGACAAAGAGAGCGCAGCATTTCCTGGTGATCGCCCAGCTTAGCGGCAATCGCGATCATATTGAGGCGGGTGAAAAGGGCGGTTGAAAGAAAGAACGCAAAGCCCCTTTCCGATGACTAAGCTGTCTTCCGGTCGCCAAGGCTCCGGATTATAGCGGAGGAGGCGAAATTCCCAGGGCAGTCTCCTGCCGCACTGTTCGATGTACCGATTGACGCCTTGGCTATAGGCATTGAGCCATCGATACTCATATTCCGATGCAAGCTCCAGTGATGCTAGGGCCGCATGTTGGATGCCGATGAGCCTCATGAAGTAATCGAAATCGATGCTGTCTTGTCCGCGAAACTGGCTGGACAATTCTTTCCAAGGAAGCGGGAAATTACCGAAGATCTCCGCGACGCGGCCAGAGAGGAAGCGCCGGCTCATATCCATCTGCCAGAGTCGCTCCTGGGCGTGCAGATAGCCTTGAGCGAGGAATAGATCTTCCTCATTGCCGGCGTAGGCGTGGGGGATACCGTAAGCTCCCCAGCGTACTTTGACCGTGTCTCTTAGCCCAGCAAGCGTGCAGACTTCCCTGATACTTTGGAAAGGAACCTCTGTCGAGGAAGCGAATGCAGGGGCGAAGGAGAGCCGAAAAGACGGTTGGGATAAAACCGCTCTTCGGCATCTCCATTAGCTATTGAAAAGACAAGTGCCGGGACAGGAAATTCCTATTCCCACGGCCTAAAGAACAGCCTTCACTGAGGGCCGCTCTTTTATTCTCTGCAGGTATTTTCCCAGCCGGGGCAGAGCGGGGTCGGGAAGGACGCCGAAGCCCTCCAGTCTTGTGAAACGGGGTAGGAGATCAGCGTCTGCCAGCGAGAAATCGCCCACGAGATAGGGCTGGTCGCCCAACGCATCTTCAACACGCTGCAAAAGTTTTCGCAGATCGCTCTTCGCCGAGTCGATGACTTGCTGATTTTGTTCCTTTGGGTCCTTGGTAACTTCCATGCGCAGCTTTTGATACGGTCCGTCGAGATGAGCCAGCCCGTAGTCGGTCAAGATGCGCGCCTTAGCGCGTTTCCCGAGATCCGCAGGCATCAAGGGAGGATTGGGATATTTTTCGTTCAGGTACTCATTGATGATGCAGGATTCGTAGAGAACCGTCCCGTCATCGACGAGCACTGGAACTTTTCCGTCGGGATTGAGCTTGAGGTACTCGGGTGTTTTTGTTCCTGCTTCCTCAGGTCAATGGGCACAATTTCGTAGGGTAGATTTTTTCCGCCAGGACGACTTTTACGCGCTGGCAATTGGGCGAGGACTTGAAGTCATAGAGCTTGATCATTTTTGTCTCCTTTCTGAACAATAGCGAAATGCGGCAATGGCTTACCAGAAACCTTATACTAAGATTCACAACAAAGGAAAAGTGCTTTGTGCGTTGCAAACAGGCTTGATCTACTATCGGTTTGATGTTAAGCGAGTTATTCGTTCAGCTAGGAAATTCCAGTGACTGCGGAAGACGCCGCAAGAACGATTCTTAACGGCTTGAAGGCCGCCGGCATCAATCTGATCGCCACTTTACCAGATATCAATCTGGCACCGTTGCTTCATGAAGTTGAAGCGGATCGCGATGTGATTCATGTTCCGCTTTGCCGCGAGGAAGAGGGGATAGGTATCTGTGCCGGCGGCTATTTAGTCGGAAAGAAATGCGCCGCGATTATGCAGAACGGGGTTTCTTCAACAGCAATAACGCCATTGTAACGACCTTGTTGCAGTACCACATCCCATTATTACTCCTCATTTACTATGCAGGTGACATCGGCGATCGCACGTTCAGTACTTCCGGCAGTATGACGGAGCCCGTGCTCCAGGCTTTGGGTATTCGGCATTATGTTATGCGCGAACCCGATGATGCACCCGAGCTGATTAAGCGAGCACAAATTTTGGCTGAAGACTCCAAGCGCCCCGTAGCCCTGTTACTGACGAAAGAAAGTCTTGGGCGTCGAGCCTCGATCAAATCGCTGTAGAGTACCGGCGCCGATGAGCCATGTTCATGCGGTGAACGCAGATGAAGAGATTTGACTGTTTAGGAATTATTGCTGGGGCGGCCACGGATACTCTCGTTGTAACTTCGGCAGGAGCTGTGACGTTGGAGTGGAATGCGCTACGTCCCAGCGACGGTAATTTTCGGGTGCGCACTTTGGGACTTTGCTCCTCCATCGCTCTCGGTATGGCGTTGGGCTTGCCGCAACGGAAGGTTATTGCTCTCGACGGCGACGGATCGTTATTGATGAACTTGTGCTCGTTGCCGACCATGGCTCGCATGCAGCCTAGCAACCTGGTTCACATTGTGTTTGACAATGAGGTGTACGAAGCTTCAGGGAGCAAACAAACGGCGACGGCTACCGGCACGGATCTGGTTGGAATGGCGCGGGCTGCGGGTATCCGACAGGCGCTATGGACGCATTCCGTCGATGAGTTTGCCAGGATTGTTACGGAGGCTTTAAACGGCCATGAGCTGTTCTTCATTGGCGCCAAGGTTACGACGGAGCGTACGGAAGTGCCGCCGTATCCGATGGATGAAGTCGAGAATAAGTATCGATTCATCAGACATGTAGAAAAACTGAAAAATATCGATTCTCAGAACCAACTTGCCAAGTAGTTACAGCTGATGTTTGGGCCAGCTTAGCACATCGAGATTCATGAAGATTGATATCGAATTTAATTCCGGCGCACAGCTTCCGATGGACGCAATTCCGGAGCTGGCTCAGCTTGCGGAGAAACATGGGTTTGATTGCGCCTGGGGTGGCGAGGCAAATAACAAGGATCCCACAGTCATGCTCGCGGCCATCGCCGCTGTCACGACCCGCCTCAAGATAGGTTCGGCGGTCTATCACATCCTGGGACGAACCCCTGCTACTTTGGCGCTTCAGGCGGTGGGACTTGATGAGCTTTCCACTGGACGTTTCTTGCTGGGTATCGGCTCATCCAATCCTACGATCGCTAGGTGGCATGGGCAAAACTTCGATCATCCGTTGGGCCGAGTCGAGGAATATGTAGAGATCGTTCGCGCTGCGATGCGAGGTGACAAGCTCAATTTTATTGGCAAGTTTTTTACCGCCCAAAACTTTAAAATGGCCTTTCGTCCGTCGGGGCGAAGCATCCCCGTCTATCTAGCGGCCTTCGGCCCTAAAATGACCCGCTTGGCTGGCCGAATGACCGATGGTGTTTTGATAAACATGGCCAATCCGCTTGAAATACGTCGAATTGCCGAAGAGGTTAGACGCGGCGCCGAAGAGGTTGGTAAAGACCCTTCGACTTTAGAGATCATCTGTAAAATCCGTTGTGCTATCGCACAGAACTACGAAGCGGCTCGTGAAGCGTTAAGTCATGCGCTGACCTATTACGCCCTCGCCGATTACTACAGAGATCTGTTGGGGCGCATGGGGTTTGCCGCCGAGGTGGAGGCAATGCGGGCGGCCTGGAAGTCTGGCGGTTTTCACGCAGCAAGGAAGTTCGTCACAGATCGGCTTTTCGAAGGATTGCCCTTGGTCGCGGCAACGTCGGCGGAAGAAATAGTCGAACAGATCAAACCTTACCAGCAAGCAGGGGCAACCAGGATTATTCTTCCATACGTCGCAGCGTCCGACGACGTCGTAAGCGAAGTGAAGCATTTCATCACTTGTTGGAGTGCGGCCGCGACTGAACTGACCCCGACACGAAGAGGAGACTGACTCAATGCCGTTCGAGTTATTGAACCCCAAAGGACTGGAACGTCCCGTAGGCTACGCCCATGTGGCTAAAGTAACCGGAGGAAATATTGTTTACGTCGCCGGTCAAGCGCCCTTTGATGAAAATGGTCAAGTAGTGGGCAAGGGGGACTTCGTCGTGCAGTTCGCCCAGGTTATACGGAATTTAAAGACGGCGGTGGAAGCAGCGGGGGCGTCCTGACCAATATGCGGTACTGACGATCTACATCACCAACCTGCAAGCCTATCTTAATGATAAAAACGCGTTGGGTGGGGTCTATCGCGAAGTGTTCGGAAAATACTTTCCTGCGATCACACTGGTTCAAGTAGGGAGCCTCTATAATCCAGACTGTATGGTCGAAATCTCCGGTATAGCCGTAATTGACTGAACAATCCTTCATCAAATTGCTCTGATAGCCATCTCAGGACATTTATTGTCATAAAACTTCGACGATCCTGACAAGATTCGCCCAAAAACCGGGCGCGTGGGAATAGGTGAAAGGGCTAACCTAAGCTTTTTCAATGAGTTGTGAAGCTGGCATCTAGATTGCTTCCAGTTAATGCGCAATATCGTGATGAGGACGGTGGTAAATTTCTATGCGATTTAACCCAGTTCCGACATTAGATAGAGAGCGTGATCAGGACATTTTTGAAAGCGTTACGGAAGAAGAGATAATTTACCTGTGGCGTTCGATTAAAGGTAAGGGGCTCTCGGAAGATGAAGCCTGGCAGGCGATTGTCACAGGGATCGCGTTGGACATGGCGTTTGCGAAAACAAAGACTACAAAACAGCTCGAACACTAATCTGGCACCTATAAACTTGCCCCAAGATCAGTTTCTGCCCATCACCTGAAATTCTGATATCGAGATTTTGCCTTCCAAAGGCGCAGTTGCCTATTTCCCGTAAGTTGCCGCCCGGAAAACCCGCGGGAGGTTAAGTCTGAGTTGCCTGTGGGTCAGCCACAGCGATTAATTGTGTCAGTGATCGCCGGTGCGCCTCGTGGAGAGTCTTAAGCTCTCGGAGAAAGTCGGCGACTTCCGGAACCTGCCGGGTGACAATAAACTCATATCGAGACAAGAGGTCATCCAGTGCCTTCTGGTCTTCCAGGTCCCGGATAAGCCGTTGCCAATGATTTTTGCCTGTGGCGGAGTACTGCGATCCATCTGTGATCGATCCGTGAAGCTTTTCGATAACTTGTTTCAGGCGGCTGCCGCTATCGCGCTTCTCGCCGGCAATTCGGCGGAGGCGCTCTGCCACCTGAGGATAAGGTGCGAGTTGGGCATGTAATTCAATTTGCTGAGCTAGTTGTGAAATTCGTTCATGGATTAATCGCAACATATCCACCGGTTCTAGGTATTGCGCCCCATCGTCAATCCGCCGTTCCGGTAGCAGCAATTCTTCGAGCTTTTTGAATAGATTGTGAAGCATCGTGGCAATGTTTCTATTTGAGCGGAAGATAGAGTTACGGTTTTGTATTGTCAAGATGACTGCCTATGAAAACGCAAGTTGACTGGAAAGCCGGAATCTGGTTGAATGAAAAATAAGACTTTTACAGGAGACCCGGATGTCGCGAATTACCGTCGAAGATTGTTTGAATCAAGTCCCAAGCCGTTTCGAGCTTGTGATGCTCGCCTCGAAGAGAGCAAGGCAACTTTTCAAGGGGGCCAAGCCTCTAGTGGAGTCTGATAATCGCGAGGTTGTGGTTGCCCTGCGTGAAATAGCCGCCGGGAAAGTAAAAAGAAACCGCACGAATCTTAACCAGCTTTTGTCCGGCTCTCCCTTTTTAAGAAACCTACGCAACTTACTGTTTTTGCTGGCGAGTTTTTCGAGCGGCTGCTTGAAAATCTCCCGACAAACTTGTAGTTCTATTGTTGGACGGTGAAGAGTTGGCCGTCGTTATGTCCGAAGACGAAAAAGCACCGCTCAGCGATATTCCATTTCCCGAGATCGATTTGCCCAAAGAAGTGATCGATAGCGAAGAAGACGGCGGCGCAGACAAGGCGCTTGTCACTTTCGATCCCCTTCAACGATATCTCGCCGAAATTCGGCGGTTCGCCTTACTTAGCCGTGAAGAAGAGCATCGGCTCGCAGTTGACTATAAAGAGTATGGAAATGTCGAGGCGGCTTATAAGCTGGTTACCGCGAATCTTCGTCTGGTTGTAATGATTGCGCGCGAGTACCAGAAAGCGTTTAAGAACCTGCTTGATTTAATTCAAGAAGGCAATATGGGTTTGATGGAAGCCGTGAAAAACTTTGACCCCTATCGCGGTGTGCGGTTTCCTTCCTACGCGGTCTGGTGGATCCGGGCTTATATGATCCGCCACATCATGAATGACTGGCGCATGGTGAAGATCGGCACGACCCAGGCGCAGCGAAAGCTTTTCTTCAATCTACAGAAGGAAAAGGAAAAACTTGAAGCGGAAGGTTTAACTCCCGGTCCAAAACTCCTGGCGCAGCGACTGAATGTCAAAGAAGATGAGGTTGTTGAAATGGAACAGCGGCTTGCCAGCCGTGACTTGTCGGTTGATATGCCGATGGGCGATGATGAAGAGGCAACCTTGCTGCATTTTCTGCCGGATCAGAAGGACTCGCCGGAAGAACAAATAGCCGAAACCCAATACCAACAGCTGCTGCGCGAGAAGATGGAACAGTTCGCGGGGGCGCTGAAGGATAAAGAATTGGTCATTTTTAGAGAACGTCTCCTTAACGAAGAGCCCTTGACGCTAAGAGAGATTGGCGAAAAATATGATATCAGCCGCGAAAGGGTGCGGCAAATTGAAGAGCGCGTCAAGCGGAAATTGAAAGCTTTTTTGAGCAAAGAGCTGAAGGATGTAAGAAGCCCGAGAACTGGAACCGGGTAGAGTTGCATACTTTGGGTTTCATTTGCTGCTGACGTTTCATTCACTGTATCTTCCGTAACGATCGATAGACGGCCATTTCATCTTCGCGGCTCACGCGGCGGTGGAAAAAGTCATTCTGAGTTGCGAGTTTCGCCGACTTCTGATAGCAAAAATAACTGCGTCTGAGGAGGAAAATCTTTGCAGTTTGAAAAGAAGTGGAGATCCTGGCCCCTAGGCAAAAGGTATGGAATTTTATCTGGGACGTGGATCGCTTCATCGCTTGCGTTCCAGGGTGTAAGGAAGCGAAAACCATAGAAGCGGGTAAGCTCTATTCCGCCACCATGATCGAGAAGGTGGGACCTTTTCGCGTGGAGTTTCCAACAACCATTGAAGTGCTTGAACGGGAAGAATTGACTCACATCAAGGCTCAGGCCTCCGGGGCTGATAACAAAATTGGCAGCCGTATGAAGTTGTCCCTCGACGTGAATTTACGAGAGCAGGGTGCAAACACTGTGCTCGGCTTTGTCGCGGGCGTCGACATTTTAGGAAAACTGGCGGCTTTAGGGCATGGCATCATTAAAAGGAAAGCCGATCAGGTCTTGGATGAATTTGCCCAGGCCGTCAAGAAGCGATTGGAAGGAGATTCTTAAGATGCTGCGTCCATTCCGCCTGGAGGAGCCCGAAAGCGTAGCCGATGTATCCGAGCTGCTTAGCCGTTTTGGAGAATCGGCCAAGGTGTATGCCGGAGGGACGGAGCTTCTCTTGGCGATGAAAGAAGGCTTGGTTCACTACGAGCGGTTGATCAACGTCAAAAATGTGAAGGGTCTTGACGAAGTCGCGTCGGACAATGGAATAATTCGTATCGGCGCCCTTTGCACGCATCATCAACTGGAAACCTCACCTCTATTGCAGCAGAAACTTGCGGCGCTAGTACAATTGGAACAAAACGTCGCCAATGTTCGAGTTCGACAGGTTGGAACCCTTGGAGGCAATCTTTGCTTCGCTGAGCCCCATGCCGATCCGGGAATATTGTTGGTGGCCCTGGGAGCCAAAATGGTTGCGGAGAAATCCAGTTCGAAGCGTGAAATTCCAGCGGACGAATTTTGTGTCGATGCCTATGAGACAGCTTTAGAAGCGGATGAAGTATTGACGGAAATCCTGGTGCCGGCGCCCTGCAGCCAAATCCGGCGTCGCTTACCTCAAATTCGGCTATCTGGAAAGACCCAGCGTTGGTGTTGCCGTTGCGTTACAGGTTAACGGGGGCGGAAAATCCGTCCACGATATAAAGATCGCTGTCGGTTGCGCGGGTCCTGCACCTAGACGAGTGCCGGAAGCCGAGGAGCAGATTAAGGGAAGAGACATCGATGAGGCTAAAGTGAACATCTTGAAAGCCGGCGAAATCGCAGGGCGTGCCGCGCAAGCCATAAGTGATCTTCACGGCTCCCAGGAGTACAAAGAACATATCGTTGGAGTGTTACTCAAGCGCGCTTTTCAGAATGCTTTGACCCAGTGTTGAGCGATACAAAGTTAGGGAGGATTGATGTCCAAGGCGATGTTAAGACGTGCTGATGCTCAAACGATTCCCATTTCTTTTACACTCAACGGAAGGCACCAAGAGCTCGCCGTAGAGCCTCACGAACTGTTGCTTGATGTTGTACGGGAGCGTTTAGGCTTGACCGGTGTGAAGCGTTCTTGTGATGTTCAAGTATGTGGCGCCTGCACGTTGCTGGTGGATGGGCGTCCAGTAAGTGCTTGTACGACCTTGGCGTTCGAGGTTAGAGACCGTTCCGTGATGACTATCGAAGGATTGGCCGACAATGGCAAACTTCATCCCTTGCAAGAATCATTTATCGAGCACGGCGGCTTTCAGTGCGGATTTTGCACCCCGGGGATGATTCTCGCGGCCAAAGCGCTGCTGGACGAGAATCCTAATCCGACGGTAGACCAACTCAAGCACTTTATGCACGGCAATATCTGCCGTTGCACGGGTTATAAGAAAATCATCGAGTCGATCATGGCCGCGGCAAAGCTTATGCGCGAAAGACGCGCATAGCCGCGCGTTCCAGCTGTTCCAATAGTTCCAGTCGTTCCAATCGTCCTGGCAAACCGGGTTAACGACGACTGGAACGATTGGAACTCCTAATCTTCTATTCCGTATTCTTTCCATCTGCTTGCAACAAGATCCAAATGCTCCTGCGGCGGCAACGACACCGCCGGATATTGGTGCTTTCTGGTAGCGTCGATGCCGATGCGTGAACCGACGTTCCGGCTCGCATCATGTTGTAGCACGCCGGCCGGAGCCTGGGACGGATCAAGCCCGACGGCTTGGACATCGTGTTCAATATAGATATCTTTGTCGGGCCGTACACGCCAGCTTAACGCCCAATCGACCGCAAAGTCATCCCAGACATCGATATCGTCATCGACCACGACGGTGATCTTGCCAAAACCCGTGCGTAGCGACCACGCGCCGTACATGAGCTGGCGCACCTGCCCAACGAACTGTTTTTTGAGAGAGATAACTAGAAACGCGCCGCTGCCGCCGGCTTCCTTCAGACGCAGATCTTTGATCGGAATATGCAGTGTGTCTTTCAAGTGTTTGAACAGCGGCCACTCACGGCCGATGCCGCGAATACAGCTCGATTCCGACGGCGGCATCTGGCTGATGAACGCTTGATAGAGGGGTTTGTTGCGAAATGTCATGCACTTGATGTTGAAGAACGGCTCGTTGCCGGCCGGACCCATATAGCCAGTATATTCGCCGAACGGCCCTTCGGGTTCGACGGCGTTGGGTGGAATTTCCCTTCGAGAACGATTTCCGCGGTTGCCGGTACTTCCAACGGCACGGTCTCGCAAGGCACTAGATCGACGGGTTCGCCGCGCAACGCGCCGGCAACGGCGAATTCGTCCAGCGCCTCCGACATCTTTGATACGGACACATAGCCGATGGACGGATCGGCGCCGATCACCACGGCCATGGGTGTGGGCTTGTTCTGCGCGTTGTTCTTCCGAATATGCAGCGCTGCGTCTTGGCGAATGCCGATCAACAGCCCGGTCTTATTGGGGCCCTTGACCTGCATGCGATAGGTGCCGATGTTGCGCACGCCGGTTTCAGGGTCTTTAGTGATGAGGTAGGGCGAAGTAAAGAACGGTGCGGGATCTTCGCCCACCGTCCACGTCGGGACCGGCAGTTTGGTAATATCGACGTCCTTACCGTGTAGAATGTTTTCCTTGCAAGGGGCTTCTTTTACCATCCGCGGCGGAATCGGATTGCCCAACGCGTGGTCCCACTTGCGGTTGATGCCTTCGACCGTTTCCGTTTGCAGGCCAAGGGCATAGATTTCGCGTGAGGCGCCGAGTACGCCGGCGACCACGGGGATATTGAATCCCTTGACGTTTTCAAACACCACTGCGGGACGTTTTGCCGGTGGAATTTTCTTGAACAGCTGGCGGCAGACTGCGGCGATTTCCCAGTCCTTGTCGACTTGCTTGGTTATGCGCCTGAGTTTTCCGTGTTTCTCGAGGGTGGCGACATAATCTCGTAGATCGCGATAAGCCATGAATCCTCCTGGGTTCTTGAAAGGGACGAAAAGTTTTCCGTATACTAGTCACAAATCGTTTATATATCAACAATCACGATTGAAATTATCTTGTCATCGTGTGGCCGAGCAATAACGCCATGGTGACCGAGAAGCGGGAACGCGACCGTTGACATTACCCAGGAAGAACTAACCGACAGATTAAGAGTCAAATGGCGGTTTCGAGCAGAGGAGTATCGGAGTTGCTTGTGAATGCAGAACTATGGCACTTGTGTGTGCCAATCGCGAGGATTTTTACCCTCATAGTACCGAGGTGCGCGGCGCGACGTGAAAATTACGAGCGCAAGTTTCGAATTACTAGGCGCGGATTTCAGCGCGCATGAAAATGATATAGGAGATGCCGAAGCAGACTGCCACTAGGCCGAACAGGGTCGTGATATGAGGCCAGATGAGGTTGAGGCTCTGGCCAAGCTCCAGTGGAGTGGGCAAGATGCCCTCGGCTTGGCTTTGCAAGGCCAAACCGAAAACGCGGGCCGCCGGGTTGAGCAAGATGCTGACGCTTTCAGAAAAAGCGTACTCGGAGAAATTCGGCTGACAATATTCTCGACATCGGCTCTCCTGGCCAATTGCTCCGGGGTAGACGGATCAGGGACAATTATTCCGGCAATGCCCTGACTGATGATGACGACGAAGAGCGTCATGAAAAGCCATACCGCCATCGAAGCAAGGGCCGCGGTCACGGTCTTCTGAAAGAGCAAAGAGAAGAGCATGGCGAGGGCAAGCCAAAACCGACGTAGAAGACGCCTACCGCGGTAAAAATAAGCATGCGCCAGAGTTCTTCGGCGTTGGGAGGAAAACCGAGCAGCGTGATCCCTAAGCCGATCACCAGTAGAAGAATTGAGCCCCAGAGGATGGCTACTGTTGCCAAGCCAGCGAAAAATTTTCCGTTGATGAAGCTGTCACGGTAGATGGGTTGCGAAAGCACGCGACTCAGAGTCCCGCGCGCATACTCGCCGCTGATGGAATCAAACCCGAGCGTTATACCGACGAGTGGGCCGAAGAAGCCTAGAAAAGTCGCCAGAGAGAACACCGTACCGGTGCCCGACGTCAACAAGAACAGGAAGACATATTGCGTCGGGGTGTTCTCGGTGTCTTGACGGATCGCTTGCCCGGAGGCATAGGTGGCCCACAGGCCGATCAAAACAATGAGCGCGAGAAGTATCATGAAACGGCGGCTGCTGAAGTGATCGGCCAGTTCTTTCCAGAAAACAACACTCATGTTTATGCCTCGCGGAAGTATTTCAGATAGATTTCTTCTAGGGTCGGGTCTTCAGAACGGAGTTGCAGGAGCGAAATGTTTTTTCGCGCCAGTAACGATACAACTTCGGGACGAACGTCTCTGGTACAACGGAGAAACAGGCCATGAGCCCGCTTCTCAATCTCATCGATTCCATTAATGGCCCGCAGTTCGGTTTCTAGGCCGTTGGCGCCACTCCCAACCTCCAATAGAAAGTTCCACTGCCGTTCTTTAAGAATCGCCCGCCCCAGGTCGTCCATTTTCCCTGGACAATAAGTCGTCCTTTGACAATGATACCGATGCGGCTACAAATTGCTTGTACCTGCTCGAGTTGATGCGAAGAAAGCATCACCGTCAGATTTCGTTCGCGATTCAGCCCCTTGATTAACTCCAGGATGCGAATCGCCCCGTCCGGATCTATGCCAAGCGTCGGCTCATCGAGGAAGACAGCTCGGGGATTTTTAACCAGGACTTCAGCGATGCCTAAGCGTTGCTTCATGCCACGGGAGAACTCGCGAACGAGCCGGCGGCCGTCATCGCTTAAGCCCACCTGTTCTAAAACCTCCGTTGTCCTCCGACGGGCCTCGTCTTCCGGAATACGATTCAAACGCGCCATATAGAGGAGGTTCTCGCGAGCGCTGATGTCTTCATAAAACCCAGGACTTTCCGGCAGGTAGCCGACACGGCGCTTTACTTCGAGAGATTCGTGTGTCGGATCGAAGCCGCAAACAGAGGCGCGTCCGGATGTGGCCTCCGTGAGTCCAAGCAGCATCAGGATCGTGGTTGTCTTCCCGGCGCCATTGGGACCGAGGAAACCGAATATCTCGCCCTCTTGGACGGTCAGATTAAGCGCGTTGACCGCGAGCTTGTCGTGGTAGCGCTTCGTAAGGTTTTGGGTCTCGACAACGGCGCTCATCGGCGTCCTAGGCGGAAAAATACCACAGCCAGTCCCAAAACCACCAAAGCAACGATGCCGAAGCCGACCCAGCCCCATATAGTCGGTGTGGAAACCGTGACCCTGAACTCCACAGACTTGTTGACCTCGGGGGCGTTGGCGGTCAAGGTCAAAAGATAATCCCCGGCGATGGTTCGATCCGGCGCGAGAATTTCCATCTTGATCTCCTTCACCTCGCCGGAGTTGAGTGCGTCGATCTTGTCCGGCCTGAACTCGACCGTCCATTTATCATTAGGCTTTTTGCTAAGAAAGGATAGGTTGCGAATGGGTGCGGTGCCGGCGTTGCCGACGAGAAAATCTACCGGCGTTTTCTTGCCAGCGGTCAGGGATGTATTAAGAGTGCCGGCAGCCGAGCCCATCTTGAGGTCTTGGGTGCCCTTGAGACTGACCTTCAAAGTGGCGGCCGCTTCAAAGGCTCCGGCGCGGGCGCGGATCGTTACTGGACTTTCCGCCGCTTCGGCTCGGGCGGGAGTGTCGATTTCGACACTCAAAGTTTCGGAGGCGTTTTCCTTGAGCTGGATAGAAGAGATTTGGGTGTCACCAAACTGCGGCTTGAACCGCACCGTCCAGCCCTGGGGGGCTGCGCCACCAGGAAACTGTCAGAGGCTTCGGAGTCTCGTTCTTAAGATCCACCGTGAACTTGAGCGTTTGACCCGACGCGGTGCTGAGTACAGGATATTGGCTCGTAAGCTTCAAACCGCCGGTCTCGACTTTCTTCGATGTCACACGGAAATTGATAGTGTCGGCGAACTGCGTGGTACCCGCGGCGTCCTTCGCGGTCACTTTGACTGGGTAAGTTCCGGGCCTAGTAGCCTCCGGAACTTTAGCTTTGAACTCGATGGTCGTGGATTTGGTTGCGGAGGCCTCAGCTCCGCCCCCGCGACGGTAACCGAACGAATGGGATAGCTTGGATACCGGGAATTAAAGTTTACATCCCAGCCTTTCGGCACTCCATCGATGGTGAGACTGACTTCCACCGGGTCCTTTGTCCGGTTCACGATCTCTGCGTCCATCGTGACTTCTTGGCCTTGTCCGACGGTCAGATCCTTAAACGGCAGAATTAAATTGAACGTTTCTTTCGATTGAGCGGTGCTCTGTTCGGTCTTTTCAGCGGCAAAGGCTAACGAACCGGTAGCGACCGATAAGATAAGACAACAGGCTAAAAGCATAGCATGACGTTCGCGGGCGAAGTCGTTCAACCCCAATCCTCATAGGAACCCTCCAGGGTGAATTTGTAGCAGATAAATAACCATAATAAATCCTAGGTCAAGACCTATTAGATTAGATTTTGATTAGATCTGAACGCTGGCCGAAGGCTGGACCCGTAAGCGAAGGGTTGGTTCTGCCATCGAGTTGTTGTACTGATTCGAAGCAAGGCAGCGAGCACCGTTTCAATGGATATGTATTCTTGCCGGTGGTTCCCAGATAGCGCACGAGAGCTTTCGCGTCAAGCGCTGAAGTGACCTGCTTTCGGAAAGTCCGGACTAGCGTTCGAATAACTCCAACTTATGAAAGGACGATACTGCGACGATGAGCGAGCGAGATTTCCCCGGCAAGGCTAAGGTTACCTTCGGCATTAGAGTACCCAACTCCGGTCCCCTGGCATCGCCGGAGTCGATTGTAGCTAAGTTGCGCGGGAAGCCGAATCGCTCGGCTACGATTCTATCTGGGTTCACGACCACCTCACGTGGACGGAAGAGATTCACCGTCACTCACATCTCTTCAGGATCCGACGATTCCAAGACCGGCGACAGTCCGGACTTCTATGAAGCGATGACGACGCTTGCTTATCTTGCCGGACTCGTGCGGTCGGTCCGCCTCGGCATTGCCTGCCTGGTGGTGCCGTGCAGGAATCCGCTACTCGCCGCGAAAGCAAATCGCATCCCTCGATGTTTTTTGCGACGGCCGGCTGGACGTCGGCCTTGGCATCGGCTCGCCGTCGACCCTCAAGTCGCGGGAATACGAAGCTCCGGGGTCAACCGAAAACTCAGAGGGAAAATCGCCGATGATCATATCCGGGCAATGAAAACTATTTGGATGAGCCCAGCCCTCGACCTATGAAGGCAAGTTTGTCGCGTTCAAAGACGCTGAGATCTGTCCAAAGCCGCGGCAGAAACCCCATCCGCCCCTCTGGATTGGAGGGTGGACCGAGGCGGCGATGAAAAAGAACTGCGAGCGCTTGGAGATGGCTGGCTGCCGGCCTGGCTTTTGCCTGAGGATATCGAGAAGAGATTCCGGGAGCTCAAAGAGATGGCCGCGGCGTTCGAGCAGAGACCCGGACGCGATCCACCTCGGCATCGAAGTCTATGGATGCATAGATAAGAACTCAACTAAGGCGCGGGAAGATGGCCTTGGCACGCTGGCCATAGGACGCAGCACCTTTGAAAGGCAGATGACGGTGGATCAGCTGGCGGAAGTGAGCCTCATCGGATCGCCGGAAGAAATCCGCCGCACGGTTAGAGCTTACGCCGATGCCGGCGTCTCGCACTTTGAAATCAAGAGTTCATTTATCCGACACTTAAACGTCATTCGCAGATGCTGCAACTTTTCGCCCAAGAGATCTTACCTCGCGTTCCGCTAACCAAACACGAAGATCGGCTAGATGTTCTGTAAAAAATAATTCCCATTCGGTCAATTGCTGGCGCTCAAGAGGCGCCCGTAACCTGGGATAGGATTTTTGTTCCCATGGTCCGCAACGCTTCCCAGACCCATGCTTGCGTGTTGGTCACCACCGGCTTGCCGGTTTCTTTTTCGATGCGTTCGATGACGGAAACGGTGCGCCACTTGTTGCACGGCATATACACGCCGTCGACGTCTGGATGCTCACGCAACAGAACGGTAGCCAGGTCATAGCCGGTTTCCGGCGGAAGCGCCCAGATCACGTCGGAATTCGGACAGCCCAGGCCGCGAAAGGCTACAACCTCGATGCCGTCGTAGGCGAGAAAGCGAACCAGGCGCTCGTCCTGGTCTTCGGAAACGGACTCGCCATCACCACTCGCCTGAGCTCCAGTGCTTGACATGCACGGATAACCGCCGTGAGCACTGTCGAAGCTGGTGTTGGTGTGATCTGTTTGACCAGGTTGAGGATTTGTCGGTCCGAGCCTGGACCCTTGTAAGAGAGAAACAGCTCACCCGTGACCATGAGAAAATCCAACGGCTCGCGCGCTAAGTCGCGGACAAGATCCGCGAAAGCTTGCTCCGCCCTATTGAACTCGTCATCAGGTATATTTGCCGACATTGAGCGCCCGCCCTTCGATGCGAATCTCCTTTGGTAGAATCTTGTATACATCCACCAAAGTGTCTTCGCTGAGATTGGGAGAGATCAGTCCAATCAACTTCATCGTTTGCCTCCGATCGTCATCAGTTCGGTCGAATGTAGCCAGGCTTTAAGTCCGTCCAGACACCCTGCAACGCTTCGAGCGGGCGCCGATCGCTTTATCGTCCGGACGAGGGCTGTGAATTTGTTCTCCGCTCTTCCTGCGCATGCCGAAAACGCTACTGAAGCGAAGCGAGGCCTGTCAAATCCCAGTATCTCCCTCCAACTGTCTCGCATCACTTTATCCACAGATCGTTTAAGTTGCCGATATTCGGGAGACAACCCGAGCGAAATTCCGGATTGCAGGATTTTGTTTTGCGATTGAAAGAACGCATCGCCCCAAAGATCGGCAAAGTTCAGCCGGTTCTGCTTTATGCCGGCAGCAATTTCCTCCGGCGTACTCAGGTTGAATAGCTCTTTGGATTTTGTCTTGAAGAAGTCTTCATCCTGACCTGCTTTAATCGTTTTGATGGCGTCGATATAAGCGCTGCGAACGGCTTTGACCAATCCAGGTTGCTTTTCCGACGGTGTCCTTTAGCATGCCGATGCTTGATTTGAGCGGCGGCGCGCCGAATATGTTTTCGAGTTCGATGTCGAAGTCGAGCAGGACTCGGTATCTTCCTGACAGGGTAAGTCTCGTGGTGTGGGGTTCGAACATATTAATCGCTTCGACCTCGCCGCGCTCCAAAAGCGCAATGAGCGCCCCGGTTTCCGCCGGCACGTTCTGAAAATCTTTTTCAATATCGAGTTTGTTTTCTTTGGCGATGACGGCCGAGAAAAGTAAGCGCCGGTCACACGCGCGAAGTTACCGATTTTCTTGCCTTTGAGATCGCCGAACGACTTGTACGGCGAATCCTTCTGACCAACCATGAGTTGCCGGACCAGATCTGCGCCGTGATCAAACGGATATCGGTCCCGCTCTTGACTAGATTGACCGCGGTGCTCGGCTGCATTGCGCTCCCCGTTGCCCGCCCCAGTTTGACGGCGTTGGCGGCCTCGGTGAAGTCCATCATGAGGTTGTTGATCTTGATGCCGTACTTAACGTCTAGCCCTTTGGCCTCGATGAGCGAAGCGAGGTAGCCCGATTGCCCCGAGGCGTTGGTGGCGATATTCACTGGTTGCAGAGCCTGGCCGTGCTATCCCCGGCGCCGTTGCGCCCATGTTCCAATAGAACACTGTGGCCAGCGCGAGTAATCTTTTTGCTGTCATAGCTCTCCTTCCTCCTTAAGCGTAACCTTGCTCTCCAGTTCTGCGGCGAAGTTGTAAACTTGCGGCCCCCAATGGCGCGGCGACGGCAACGGATTGGTGACATAGGCATCCAGAGTCGCCGGGCGCGCCGTGAGTGTGACGACGAAATCACTCATATAGGCGGCTTCGGGCAGGTTGTGGGTGACGAAAAGGACCGTGCGATTGAGTTGTTCACATAAGCGCCGGGTCGTATGGCGCAGTTGCCGCGCGGTCAGCTCGTCCACGCTGGCAAAGGGCTCATCCATCAGCACTAAATCGGACTCGATCGCCAAAGCGCGGGCCAACCCGACCCGTTGCCGCTGGCCCCCAGACAGGTAAAGCGGGAATTGGTTCATGTATTCTTCCAGCCCGACGAGTTCCAAATAGTGGCGAACCCAGTGCTTCCCGTTGCTCCCGCGCGAGTCCGGCGCCTTTCAGGGCGAGGCTGATGTTCTCGCCAATGGTTTTCCACGGCAGCAAGCGCGGGCTCTGAAATACGTAACCGATGAGAGGACGTAACCGGGGTTGGCCGTGGTCGATGAACAGCAATTCGCCGTGGTCGAGCCGCTCCAGCCCCACGATGGAATTGAGCAGAGTCGATTTGCCGCAACCCGACGGGCCGATCAAACACTGTGACGCACCCTCCCCGCGCCGCGAAAGAAAGTCGGTCGATGACTTTGAACGGCTGGCCGTCCTCGCGGCGAAACCATTTCTCCGCCTCTTTGACAACCAGTTCGGCCACTCAGCGCCTCCAAACGTCGATCTTCGGACGCCAAGCGTTAAGGCGCCGTTCAGCGAAATTGATCACGCCGTACTCGAGGACAATCATCGCCGCGACGAAAGTCAGCGTCCAGGCGATGACACCCTTCCATGTTGAAGACCTGATAGGATTTCATTACCTGGTAGCCGACGCCATTGCTGGTGCCGAACATTTCTCGACGACCACGACGACTTTCCATGCCAACCCCAGGCCGTAGCGCGTGGCGGCGAAGATGTTGGGCAGTAACTGTGGGATGATCACTTGAGAGATTTTCATCCACGGAGTGAAATGGAAAACGCGGCTCATGTCGATCAATTCTTTGTCGAGGGCTTTGACCCCTGCCCAGATGTTGATGACCAGCATCGGGAATATGGTCACAGTCACGGCAAAGTAGGGCGACCATTCATTGATGCCGAAAAGCATCACGGCGATCAGCGCCCACATCAAACCGGGTATGGTCAGGCCGAGAACCACCAACGGGTTGAAAAAATCGCTCTCCCATCACCACGGTGCCTATGTAGATGCCGACACCCACGCTGAGAACATGGCAACGAGCGAACCGACGAAGACACGGCGAAGGCTTTGGTACATATGGAAGAAAAAGTCCCGTCGGAAACCAGGCGCACGGCTTCACGCATCGTGCTGACGGGGCTCGGAAGCAGGCGAGGATAGATAAGGTAGAGCAGCCACCAAACCGCGATGACACTGAGCATCGCGAGTAGCGGCGGAACGATGCGCCGATCAGCTCTTTGCCGAGGAATCGCCAAAGGCGGCAGGGTATTGGCGCCGGCAACTCCGGCAGGTTGCCTCGCACCGCCACCTGATCGTTTGAACCCAAATCCATTTACGGCAGTTGTGCAATAGAAGCGGGTTTCATGTCAATCGCAGCTTTGACGCAGCTAAGTGTGCTTCAGTCGTTGGTCGAATGACCTCTACACAGGTGCGCTGGCCGAGGGGACATGGCGAAATGGCGGCAGGATTTCTGCGATCTTATTGGGTTGGTTAAGTCTTGGTAGAGAACTCGATTACTTTTAGCGCTTCGCGCGCTGCCCTTGGCGAACCGTCTGGATTGGGATCGTTCGTGAATTGTCGAAGTTGCGGGATGAGTGCCGGGTCGCCGATCGATCCGAGAACTGTCAAGAACAGTTGGAAGGTTCTCTCGTCGATTTACACGCTTCCAGTAACAATGCCTCAGCCCGTTTCCGCTCTTGATCAGCAATATACCGGCGATGCTCCGTATGTTCTCATCGGGCGAGCCGAGGGCTTTGACCAATGCGCGACCTGCTGAAGCAATGCCCAGCCAATACCAAAGGGCGCGGTAGACGTACAGGCGCAGCGCGCCTAACAATAGCCGCATGGATCGCGACCTATGGCGGGATCACAGAAGGGAGATTGTATTTCTGCCAAACAGCAGGGTCGTGGGTTGCAGAATGATCAAACCAGATCGGCAGAATCTTCTCTGTAATTCTTGGATCGTTAAATTTCTGACCGCCGCCATCCGCCAGGATCACGAGGTCGAGCTTGACTCTTATCGACACGACTCGGCCTGTCCTTGAGAAGTCGGGCATATAGATGGAGTGCACGGGACAACTCAGCAGAACCAACGGCCCCGTATTGAGACCGTTCTGAGTGGCAAGCATGGCGACGCTCCCACCGTGGCTGTGGGTTAACAAGTATGGATTTTGAATCGTGTGCCCGGCAAGCCACGCCTGAAGCTCAGTAGCGGCGATGGCACGGGCTGCTTCGCTATAGGCACCCGACCAGGAAAACGCATCCGCATTGGCGTACAAGTCAGGGCGAATACCGTTCAATAAGTAGGAATGAAAATTTCCCGCCGGGCTTCCACCATTGCTCGTTTGCCGCCCACGTTCCATGAACGAGCAGTGACGTGTGGGCCGAAGAGCCTCGCCTCCGACGCGGCGGTGGTTTGCTGAGTTCCGAAAGACGCGGGCTTTCCGGGGCCAGCCGCGCCAATCCGGTCGCTGCGACGGTTCGCACCAACTCATCGTCGCTGTGGGTACAGTCTTCCAAAATGCCGATGAGACGGCTCGGTTCCGATGTGAGTCCAAAATAAGAAAGCGCTGCGGCTGCTCTGACAAGCGCATGTGGATGCCGAAGACACGCCTCCATTAAGCTGGCGGCGGCCAGAAGATTGGGGTTTTTGCCGAAGTTGGTGGCCAGACGCCGGAACCTTGTTGCCGGTAGCGCTTGCCTTTCAGAGCTTAACGGTCTTAGACGAAGTGGAGATTCAACCTCCTCGACCTTGACTCGCCGGCCTCTTGCGGATACCGCCGGGACCGAAGAGTCACTTCGCGCACTTTGATGTTCAGCCAGCCTCGCGCGGTCACGACGGAGCGCTGGTTCCATCAGAGTAAAATCGCCGCCTACGATAATATTGCCGCGTCGCTGGTAGCACCAAACGCTCGCGGAAGGGAATCGGTTTTTGTGACCGTCCTGTACGGCATGGTCGCTCCTTTTGAGTTCCAGCCTTTATTGGCCCTAGATGTTGATGGCGCGTGCGGCTAGAGCGCAACGATCAGCAGCGAGAGCAGTGATTGGAGCATCATCAAGACTTTTGCCCATCGCGCTAGCACCGGGGCGTCGGTTGGCGAAAAGGCGGTGCTGGTGTTGAAGGCAAGAAACAAGTAATCAACGAAATTCGGCGACCAATCCTCCTGGCCTGCCTCCTTCAGCGCCTGTTCGGTCATTGTCATCTGCGGAAAGAGGAAGTCCCCGTCGCAATGTCCCGCACGCGCATCCCGTTGGTTTGGCCTCGCCAGCGTCCAACCGCCAGTACCATAAGGCAAAAACCAAAATATTAGTGATCCAAAAGTGCTGCCGCCGAGACGCAAGAGCTGCTGCGGATCTTTCATTGTCGGCAAAGCACCAACCAGAAGGATGACAGAGATGATCAGTCCCGCGGTGAGCACCACGTCCACGGTAAACCCAAAAATGGTATTCAGCCGATGTCTGCCGGTGTGATGAGAAACGATGCTCGGAATCAGCAAGGCCAAGACGACAGAAGGGAAGAGCCAGCGCGGGCCCGCAATGAGCTCGTTTGGTAGCGCCGTGTAGGAGCCCGCCACCGCCAGAACCGCAATGATCGCCGGCCAGCGCGGTTCACGGTCATAATCTTCAACATCTTCCACACGTCCCAGTATGTCCATACTGTTCTTTACCATGATCGCAATAATGCCCCAGCGTCGATCGCTTGCCTAGTCGTTTAAGTAGATTGGGTGGCTCACCGTATGCCGTGAGTTAAAGACTACCACGATGCTAGTCCCGACCCGCGGTGAAGCTTCATCTGCTCGAGTGCGGCGCGGCCAAGGAGGCCATACGGATTGCCGAAAGTTTCTGGCAATTCGAAATGGTTGTATCCTTCCGCCGATGATGAGCTGAACTGGCTTGCCCGGCGGCTTTGACCGCCGCGGCGAATTCTCGGGTCTGGCGCTGGAACTCGGGCGACTCGGAGGGTTCCGTGAGCGACGACGATGGGAGTTTTCAGTTTATCGAGATGGCGTTGCGTGCTTAACGCCTGCTCCATCTCATCGGTGAACTTGACATACTCGCTCCGCTTGAGAGCCGGACGGGTTTGAGGTCGTACATGCCGCTCATCAATACTCCGCCCTTCACAACATCGGCCGGCAAGCCAAAATCTTTCTGCCAATCGGTCACCAAGACGACTCCTGCGAGATGGGCGCCGGAAGAGTGGCCGGACAGGTAGAGGCGGTTCGGATCGCCACCGAAGCCCGTGGCGTTCTTATAGACCCACGCCACGGCGCGCCGCACCTGATCGGCCATCGGCATGAGACTACCTTCGCGCCTTGTCTACCGAGACGAAATCAACCGCGATGTAGTGAGCGCCGGCGGTGACGAACGTCTCGGCCGGATAGGCCGAGTCTTTGGCCGACCCGCCGCGCCACGCGCCGCCGTGCAAAAGATGCGGATCGGCGCGTTCCACCGCGTGGTCTTGTAGATGTCAAGCTTCTCGATCTCCGTTGGGCCGTAGGAAAACCGCTCGGATTTGAGGCGAGAGCGTATCGCCTCGCTCCACGCCGCGCGCCGTTTGCTCGACGTGCTGCTGGTTCGGTGCCCAGACACTTTGGTCGTAGGCGTCATCAAGCTCCTTCTGGTCCATGTCGAGCCAGACTACGGGGACCCTTCACCGGTGGTGTTTGCTGCGTGGGCTGCTGCGCCAGCGCTGAGCCCGCCACAACCGTTGCTCCGGCCGTGCAAGCCGCTTTGAGTACCGTCCGCCTCGTCATACGACCGTCCGTCAACGGCTTTTTCTTAGTCATAACAAGCTCCCTCGTCAGAGTTCGCTCGGTAAAAATGGCCTCGGCACAGCCAGCCCCGCCTGATGTGCAACGAATCAAGAGATGTGACCCGATCGGGGATCCGACGAGATCAATTGCGGGTAAAATAAGGCAGGGCGAGAGCGACGTCAAGAGAAAAGAGACCGCAATGCTGTATGAGAGGGCTACGCAAAGGCTCATATGAAAAACTCCCCTTGACTACAGGAGGTACAGGCTAGCGAGCGTCAAGCACGCGCGGCGTGGAGGGTTTATTTTTTTGTAAGCGCTTCGCCGCGCAAGGTAGAAAACAATAGCGATAATAGTGATCATCGCCAGTGGTGGAGCAATGGCGGCCATGGATACCTCCCATCGGGACCTGTCGCCGCAAAGCCGGCCGGTCGTTTTGCGGGCTATTCAGAAACGCAAAGCAAAGTCACAGGCTAGGTACTCCACCTTTACACTGAATCTCGAAGGTTTAACAGCCTAAGTTGATAAAAAGCCGATGAGCACCAAGACGCAGCAGTGAATTACAATCCTGGTTGATGCTATTCGGTTGGATCTAGAGACAAGGAACTTACCGACGACATTGGGATAGATTCTCAGGAATCCTCTGGTGCCCTCCTCCCATCAGGTCTCAGTTACTCAGACTCTTCTGAGCCCTACCGCGCAAGATTACGGGCTCGAATGCTTTGCGGGTTTTTGATTGCTTGACGCAGACCGAAGAGAGCTTGAGTTGGATAAAACGCGTCGAGCTTTCTTGTCTACGTGGGCTGTCGAGCCAGTTCGCGACCAAGCGAGCAATCTGGAGACTATTTTTCTCCAACTGCAAGAAATGACCGTTGCCGCCGCGGATCCCAACTTTGGCCAGTTGCACGAACGTGTGCTCAACGCCTGCTTGGTTGGAGATACTGCGATGTGCAGTGATCAAGGGCGCGTGGAAGGACGCCTCACCGCTGAGGATCAGGATAGGAATTCCTGTTAGTTTTGGCAGCCGGTGTATCGGCTCACTTTGACGATAGCAGCGAATCAGATCAGGTCCTTGGGCCTGGGCCTCTTGCACCGGCTTGAGATCCGCAGGATCGCTCACCGGCGGATCATAGGAGAGTGGGACCCTAGTAAGACCCCAAGGCTTGTTTGGGCTGGTCGAGTATCTGAACCACTCCGGTGGACCGATGTGAGAGTCACGTCGTAAGAACGGTGGGCCTCCGGGCTCCAGTCCGACCATCCCCACCACAAGCTTAGGTCTCGTGTCGGCAAGTATCCATAGAAAATTGCCTGACTGCGGGAGTGCCCGATCACGATCGCCGGACCGATTTTGTCGAGGAGTGCGGCGCCCGCCGCTTTCATCCCTTCCTCGGTTTGCAGCGGGGGTGCCGGCCCTCCAACTTGGGCGGCATAGAAATTGTCGAAGATCGGATCACCCGCCACGCCCGCGCCCGGCCACTGGGTGTGCAAACCGAGCCTGCGGCCACATTCTTGTGGCGCTCGGGCACTGAGTGCCGCTCCTCGACGCTGGCAGCTGAACTGCGTGAGGCCGGGCCACGCAAATCCGGATTGAGGCCGATCGACCACGGTTCGGCTGGTCGACGACGTAGACGGCATAGCCTTCGCGGAGGAAAAATGTCTCCCACCCTTCACGTCCGTCCGGCGTCTCTTCCCAGATGGTGCCCGGCAGTGCCGCCTCCGTGGATCATGATAATCGGATAGCCGTGCTTCCCATTCTTCGGGATTTGGTACCGCACGTACATCTGTCCGTCATGATCTGTCCATCGGGCGAAGTGACATAGTGCCCGCCGACATAGAAAGAACCTTGGCGCACAAATCACCACGGGCTGCTTGATTTCGAGGTCCCCTTTGTTTTGCTGATTCTTCTGAGGTTGAGCAGCAGCGGGTACGACCAGTGCCATGACTACAAGCGCGATTATCGGTACACAATTCTGATAAACGCCAACCTGGTCTGAAAACCTGGCAGAAAATGCTATTGAATTTCATCGTGGCCTCCGTGTGAGAGTGATAGGGATTCGTTTTTGGGACCGCACACGTGATACGAAAACCTCGCTCTACAGGTTAGGAACGCAATGTCTGACGCTACGGCTTCACTCGGCCGGTAAATTCTCAGGGCGCCAGCAATTGAATCCTCGGACCCTGTAAGTCGAGTCTCGAAGTCTAAGATGTGGTTGGCTGGAGCGGCGCCGAAATCACTCGCGTAAAATAGGGCAGGGCGGCTACCCACGTCAAGCGGCAAGGACATTTCTAAATCTTGTTTGAAAATCATCTGGATTCGGGTTTTTCACAAGGTGGCAAAAATATGGATGGGGAAGGATCATTAGGTGGAATGGGTGAGGTAAACTTTGACACAATTTCTTAACTCATGTACTTTCCCGCGAAGACAAATGAAGGAGCAAAAACTTATGGCCAATAAACCTGTTCAAAAGGTTGACGTTCCGTATGAGCATTGGGACCGGTTGTATTCTCCGGTCGCCTGCGCGGTGATGATAACCACGGTCGACAAGGAAGGGCACGTGAATGCGGCCTCATTTGCCACCTGTGTGAGACAGAATCATGAACCGACGTGTATTTCGTTCACGGTAGAGATAGATAAAGACACCTATCACAACGTGCTCGCCACTGAAGAATTTGTTGTCAACATTCCGTCCTTCGACAGAGAAATTCTTGAAAAGGTGAGAGTGGTGGGATTGCCTTTTCCCCGCGGAGTCAACGAGCTGGAAAAAGCCGGCCTTACGGCTGATCCCGCGTCAGGCGCTCTAAGGCCGCCACGCATAGCGGAATGTAAAGCTCACTACGAATGTAAAGTTATATGGACTAAAGAATGGCTGCATCGTCTGACGGTTATGGGACAAGTGGTGGCCGGCTCTGTCGACGAAGATTGCATCGACAAGGACGGCTACGCAATTCTCGCGAAGCTTCGGCCTACGCACTATTGCGGCAGGGCTTTTGACAACAAATTTGTCGCTTCATACGAGGTGATGGAAGTCGATATGGTGTACAAAGGGCCTGAGGCACAACATAAGCCGAAATAATTGGGATCTCATGACTATTTTGAGAGTCTCTCTGCTAGCCGTTTTTGTAGCGCTGTTTCCATTGATCGCTGTGCAGGACGATTTGGCCAATGCGCAAGACGGATTTTTTTCCGGTAAAATTATTCGAATCGTCGTTGGGTCGAGCCCAGGAGGTGGTTACGATTATTGGGCACGGCTTCTGGCCCGCCATATGCCGAAATACATAGCCGGGAATCCTGAAGTCGTCGTCCAGAATATGCCGGGGGCGGATCGTTGGTTGCGACTAATTATGTTTACAGCGTGGCAAAACCCGACGGATTGACCCTTGGAATGCCCAATCAGTTAGTTTACATGGGGCAAGTCGTCGGCGACAAAGAAGCGAGATTCGATATTCAAAAATTCAACTGGATTGGCTCGCCGGATCGCAATCCCACGGTCTTGTTTATTCGAGCTGATGCACCGTACAAATCCATTGACGAAGTCATAAAAGCCAAGATCCCTCCGAAATGTGGAGGTTCGGGAAGAGACAGTTCAAGCATAATCTTTGCTCTGGAGGATTTAGTCGGCGCTAGATTTGAAGTGGTGTTGGGCTATCAAGGAGGCAGTCAAACCGATCTTGCGGTTGAAAGGGGAGAAGTCGTCTGCCGGTCAATGGGCCTCGGAGCCCATTTTAGTAGGCAGCCCTTTACTCTCTGGCATAGTAAAGATTTTGACAGGCATCTAGTGCAGACCGGGCGCAAGCGCGACGACCGCGCGTCGGATACCCCCACCATCTATGAACTTATGGATCGCTATAAGACTGCTGACTTGGGGCGCCGATTGGCGGAGCGTTCTAAATGCAGGAGAGGATTTCGGTCATCCCATGATGGCTCCGCCGGGCGTACCAGCTGAGAGGGTGAAGCTTCTTCGCGACGCTTACGCCAAAACATTGAGAGATCCTGAACTTTTGGCTGACGTAAAAAGCAGGAATATGATTTTGATCCGGTCTCGGGTGATGAACTGCAAACCCTCGCAAAACGGTCGTCAACCAACCTGCTCAAGTCATTGAAAGACTCAAGAAGATTCTTGGTAACTGACACAATCTAGTAGCCGCGAGTTGGGACGTCCTCCTAATCAGGGCACAGTGAAAGGAATGAAGGCTGTTCGCGTTCACAGGTTTGGTCCTCCGGAAGTTATCTCTCTTGATGATCTGCCCAAGCCGGAGCCGGGTAGGGAGAGGTCGTCGTGCGGGTCAAAGCCGCCGGTATCGGGCCGTGGGACGCATTGATCCGTAGCGGCAAGAGCGTCTTGCCGCAGCCGCTTCCTCTGATTTTGGGCTCTGACCTATCCGGTGAGGTTGATTCGGTCGGCGCCGGTGTGAATGAACTTCAAGTCGGCGACGAAGTTTTTGGTGTGACCAACGAGCGTTTCACCGGAGCTTACGCGGAGTACGCGGTCGCCAAAGCGGCGATGCTCGCTCCCAAGCCGAAGCGTCTCAACCATACGCATGCCGCCTCCGTTCCAGTTGTGGCGGTGACCGCATGGCAGATGGTTTTTGACTTGGCCCAGCTATCGTCGGGACAGGCTGTGCTTGTCCATGGTGGGGCGGGCAATGTCGGTGGCTATGCGGTTCAGCTTGCCAAGCGAGCCGGGGCGATGGTGATCGCCACCGCATCGGTTGAAAACGATTCTTACGTGCGCAGACTCGGCGCCGATGGAGTCATTGATTATCGGGCAAGGCGGTTCGAAGAACGGGTGAAGAGTATCGACGCGGTGCTCGATACGGTTGGCGGTGAAACACTGGACCGCTCTTATGGAGTTCTTAAGCGCGGCGGTATCATCGTCTCCTCAGCGGTTCAACCTTCTAGGAAACAGCAGAGCAGCACGGTGTGCGGGCCGTTTTCTTCCTCGTTCAGGTAACGACTGAGCGATTGAAAACAATTGGCGAGATGATCGACGGCGGGACGCTCCAGAGTGAGGTGGGCGAAGTGTTGTGGCTCGATGAGGCCCGCCGGGGACACGAGATGCTCGAAGGCGCGCCGCACCGGCGCGGCAAGATTGTCATCAAAGTAGCCGACTGATGCCGAAGGATCGACGGAGCCGAAAGCTGCATTGATTGCGTTTTCACCAGCTTCGCACTGACTTCAAATCTGGTGACTGCTGAGCTAGGGCCTCGTCAGATCGGTCTTCAGCCCCAGCCAGTGCTGCCCGACCAGCTCATAGTGGGAGAGGCGCGCCTGCAGATGCTGACTGATCACGTGAATGTCTTGGAAGTGGCGCTGCATCAGATTCCCTCGTAGATCGTCGTCACGCCAGCCGCATTATAAACGGTGTCGACGACCTGAACTGCCAGTCGAATGCCGTGCGTGGCGGCCAGGCGCATGACCGCGCGCTGCTCCTGGGTAGTCGCGCCCGTCGATGTCGCCTCGGTCCAGAGCTCACGGACCGCCTCGGCCAGGAAGGCCCGTCCGGATCGAAGGTCGGCTTCGGCGCGCCCGACAGCAGCTTGAATCATCGGCTGATCGCGGAGCGTCGCCTGCATGGCTCGCGGTGTCTTGGCGCCAGCCAGCTCGAAAAACGCGGCGAGGCAGGAGCGGGCCACGCCTAGGGCCACCGCGGCATCGCCCGAGCCGAACAGCAAGGTCCGGGGTATCTGGTAGAGCGGTCCAGTCTCCAGCAGGGGAGCGCCGGCCTGGAGAACCGTGCGCTCCGCGGGCACGAAGACATCGCTTACGGCGAAATGGTAAGTCCCCGTTCCGCGCATGCCCCGGACATGCCAGGTGTCGAGCAGCTCGACCTCCGCCGCCGGCACGAACAGGTAGAGCTGCTCGGGTTGACCGTCCTGCAGCCTGAGTTGGCCGTTCTCGATGATCTGCGCGCGCGCGGCGAGCCAGGCGGCATGCCGGCAACCCGTGCTGAATCCCTGGCGGCCGGTGACCCGGTACCCCCGGCACCACGATTGCCTGAGCTGTCGGAAGCGGCGTGTTCGCGACGATGCTGCGTGGCGTGTCGATCCAGATCAAGCGCGCGATGTCATGCGGCATCCGCGCCGCGTAGGTTGCGAAGATCGCACACTGATTGACGATCCAGCCGGCGCTGGCGTCGGCTTTACCGATCTCCTCGAGCACCTGCACGTAGGTCGGCAAATCGATCTCGGCCCCGCCCAGGGCCCGTGGAAGCGCCAACTGGAACAACCCGGCGTCGGCCAGCGCCTCAAAGAGCGAGCCGTGGCAACTCCCGGTCGGCCTCGATCTGATCGGCGCAGGATCGGATCATGGGGGCCAGCTTTCGTGCGGCGTCGAGCGGCGATTGAGTCTCAGCGGCGGTCATCGGTCTGTGTCGTTCCATTGACGTTCGAGCATGCGCGTCTGTCAAAACCCGAAGAAGAAACGACGGTTGCCCCTCCAGCACTATCGAAGAAATTTAACAGCTTCTCTACTCCAGACCGCAGTCAATGTCCATCTCTACGTAGGAATGAAATTGAAATTGACATAATACGTACATCTCGGATATTGTCCGGCCAAAATTGCTGCTCGAGACCCGAAATGCTGGCCAGTGTATTTGACCGTGGGTAGTTTTGAGTTCGTTAAAAGGGATTTCCATTACTGAGCGCAAGAACTATCTGCGCTCGAACCAGGAAGGATTCTTTATGATTATACGTTCATTGATCCCGCAGAATCTTTTGCTCACTGGAACTCTGGCTACGCTTCTTGTCGTGCCGCCCGCTTTCGCCCAGCAGGAAGGTGACAAACCGGCAGCTCAACCGGCGGCGCCGTCTGCGGCGCCTGAGGCCTCTAAACCGATGCCCATCCAGCAACCGGAGCCGACCACTGTGCCGGGACGGCCTCGACATTCCCAACGCCGAAGTCGCTAAGCAGTTGCGCAACGTCGCGCCCCTGCCGTTCGGCGCGCCGGAAGACAAGTTGCCGGTGTCACAGCTCAAGCTGCCCAAAGGCTTCAAGGTCGAAGTCTATGCGAGCGGAATTCCCAATGCACGCTCGCTGCGGCTCGGCGACAAGGGAACCGTGTTTGTCAGCAACCGCGTTCTCGACAAAGTCTATGCTGTAATCGACAAGAACGGGAAACGCGAGACAAAAGTCATCGCCTCGGGATTGGACCGGCCGAACGGTCTGGCCTTCCACAACGGCACGCTCTACATCGCTGAAGGCACCAAGATTTCAAGCTCGAAAAGATCGAAGATAATCTCGACAATCCGCCCAAGCCCTTAGTCATCTACAGCGACTTTCTCAACCATCAGTCGCACGGCTGGAAATTCATGGCCCTGGGGCCGGACAACAAGCTCTACGTAAACGTCGGCTCGCCGTGCAATATTTGCGAGCCGCCCGCGACCAATGGACAGATCCGGCGCATCAATCTTGACGGCAGCGGTGCAGACGTGGCCGCGCGCGGGGTGCGCAACTCGGTGGGCTTTGACTGGCACCCGGTAACGAAGGAACTTTATTTCACCGACAATGGGCGCGACTGGTTGTCGGAAGACCTGCCGGAAGACGAGCTCAATCGCGTCACCAAGGCCGGCCAACATTTTGGGTTTCCGTACTGCCACCAGGGCAACTTCACGGATCGCGAGATGGGCTGGGGACGTTCGTGCGACGAGTTTGAGAAGCCCGTTGCTCTGCTCGGCCCGCACTCCGCCGCGTTAGGCATGCGGTTCTACACGGGGAAAATGTTTCCGAGCCAGTATCAGAATGCGATCTTCATTGCGCGCCACGGCTCCTGGAACCGGACCAAGAAGATCGGCGGCGATGTCATCGTCGTGAAGCTAAACAAGGATGGCAGCGTGAAGTCGCAGGAGCCGTTTCTCACCGGGTTTCTCCAGAACAACGAATACAGCGGCCGGCCGGTGGACGTGCAGGTCCTGAAGGATGGTTCGCTGCTGGTCTCGGACGACCACGCCGGCGCGGTCTACCGCGTGACCTACGGCAGCACCAAGGTCGCTGCGCGTTGAGGTGTGTCTGGCGGAGGGCGAATCGTCGCCCGCGACCCGTCTTAGGTGTGTGCGGCCCATCGCAAGCGCTCAGCCTTGTCATCGTCGTCGTACTCGATCTTCTTATCGGCGTTGCCCGCCAACGCCGATACGCTCGAAGCGCGGTTAGCTCCATGCCTCGCCTGCCACGGTGCGAACGGACAATCGACAATTCCCGAGGTGCCCTCGCTCGGCGGTCAACCGGCCTTCTACCTCACGATCCAACTGCTCATGTTCCGGGAAAAGCTGCGCGTCGTCGAACCGATGAATCAGATGATGCAAGGACTCAAGGATGACGATTTACGCAGCATGGCGGCTTACCTTGCGAAGCTGCCGCCGCCCGAGCCTGCTGCCGGTCCCGTCGATCCCGCCCGCGTGGAACGGGCCAGGACGCTCATCGAGCAGCACCGCTGTAACTTCTGCCATAACCGGGATTACTCTGGTGAACAGAATGTTCCCCGCCTTGCCGGCCAGCGCGAGGACTACCTCGTGAAAGCGCTGCGCGAATACAAGGACAACACGCGCCGCGGCTACGATGCCTCGATGGCGGATGTTCTTTACCTGATCAGCGACGAGCAGATCCTCGATCTCGCCTACTTTCTCTCTCGTCTTCGCTGATAAGTGCCGGCGCAAAAATTTCTCTACTTCAGACCGAAGTCCATCTCTACCTCGGAAACGAGTTGAAGTTGACATGACAAGTAGATCTCGCATATTGAATCCATCGTCTAGTTCTGAGGTCGATCGTGAAAAGAAACAATCTTCTGTGGCCTCTGCTGAAGACCGACGATAGGGAAAGGAGGAGCTAAGATGAACAACGGATTTGCCGTCATCGACGCCGACCGCCACGTCATGGAGCCGTCAGATCTGTGGGACCGCTATCTGGAGCCGGAGTTCAAGGGACGCGTGAGAATAACCGGGCCCTTTCAGTCGCGACGCTATATCGATGGACGATCGGTTTCGGATTCAGACCAGTTGCCCCGCGATCGTACCTACGACGATGAAGCGATGAAGGCGGCGCTATTTACCGAGGACCCGTTGTACCGGTCCGTCTTCAGCCGACGGCGTTGCCCACGGCTTTGATCCGGCTTCGAATCTGCGCGACATGGACCGCGAAGGCGTCGACGTCGCAGTTTTGTTTCCCACCCTCGGCCTTTATATTATCTGGGACGATGAGATCGAACCGGGGATCTCGGCTGCGATCTGCCGGGCGTACAACAACTGGCTAGCCGAGTATTGCAGTCATGACCGCGCTCGGCTCAAAGGGGTCGCGCTTATCCCGCTGCACGACACGCGGCTCGCAGTGGAAGAATTGCGGCGCGCCAAAAACGAGTTGGGGCTCTCGGGGATCTTCTGGCGCCCGAACCGGCTCAAGGGGCGAACGTTCGGCCATCCGGATTATTTTCCGATCTATGAGGTCGCCTCGGAGCTGGAGGTGCCGGTTTGCGTGCACGAAGGGGCGCGAACCGTTATGGCCCAGGCTGGGTCGGACCGCTACAGCCCCTTCGGACGACACGTCGCCTGCCACCCGCTGGAGCAGATGCTGGCTGCGTTGACCTTCGCGGCGGACGGGGTGTTGGAGCGATTCCCCGAGCTGAAAGTCGCCCAGCTCGAAGCGGGATGCGGCTGGCTTCCCTATTGGCTGGAGCGGATGGACGAACACTGGAAGCACTACACCCTGGGCCGCGAGCGCACCACGAAAGAGCTGCCGAGCACCTACTGGAAGCGGCAATGTGTCGTCAGCTGCGAAGCCGGCGAGGAACTGATCGGTTGCTTCGTGGAGCACGTCGGCGACGACTACCTCATCATGGCCACGGACTATCCTCATGCCGACGCGGCAGAGAAGTTTCCTGAGCACACCGTGGGCGACCTCGCCAACAATAGCAAGTTGTCTGAAGCGACGAGACGAAAGATCCTGTGGGACAACCCGGCCCGGCTTTATGGGATCCAGCCGCTTTGTTCTACAAAATGAGTTCTGCAAGAAGGGGATAAGCCTGTGGCGGCTATCCAACCAGCTGCGATCTGATCACGGCGATACTACTTACTGCACAACCAAGCGTGGCGGCTATCGACGGCTTTTGTTTGCTTGTTGCCTTGCACGGGTTGACGCTCCAGTAAGTAAATGTTTCGCGGATCAACCGGTGGAGTACCTGTTGAACAGGGCTTGCGGCGGACCGTAGTCGCCATCTCTCCACATTAGGTCGAACGAGAGAGGCTGGAGGCCGACGTCAGTTCGGCTTTCCCACTAATGATGGAAGAGAGGAGAATTACCATGGCGATACGCAGACGAAATGCCAAAGCTGTCCCGACACATAGGCAATCAACCGCGAGTCCCGCTGTATAGGTGGAATGTGTGATCCACAAAGAATTCAAGGCCTCAAGGCGCCCGCTCCCAGGGGTACTTACAATCTCATCAATCTTACGGGGCCAGGTCTCTTTCTCGCCGGCCACGTAACGAAACAAGGCGGCGCAACCGGTCTTACCTTCGTACGACTGCAAATAGATGGTCGCAGCGTAGTGGATCTTTCCTTTGCGGCGGCTCACAACTGGGGACTTACGCAACAGAATCCGTATGGTCTGGTCGTTCTGGGAAGCGGCGGGTTGCAGACTTTCACGTTCGGTTGGCCTGTTCCCCTTGTGTTCAAGCGAAGGCTCGATCTCTCGGTGGTCGTGAACGAAGTTGGGGTTGTCCAAATAGTGGCCAATGTGATCCGCGGAAGCCTCACTTAGGTTTTCGGTCGTCCCTGTGAATCTGACCTGGAGACGGTATTCAGTCGGCGGTGGCGGGTGAACCCAAAATCCACACCGCTCCCCCATCAGGGCACAAACGGAGACGTCGGGAAACGCGCGGTACTGACGGGCGAGCGGCTACTGTCAGCCAGCGGTCGGCAGGCAACGCGCATCCAGCTTCCCCGGGCACTGGCGGTTCGACGTCGGAAAAAACGCCTGAAGTGATGGGTCGGGGAGCGCTACTGCCTCCAGCTTCCGGCAGGCACTGCGCTCCGTTCGACTGCGGTTCGCCGTCGGCGTGAAGTGATGGAAGTCAAAAGTTAAAAACCCGACCCTAAACGACGACCCCTAGCTCAGCGACCGTCGGAAAGGAGGATGCTGCTCCTCGCCGCGTGACGCTGATGGCGGCGGCCTTGTTTGCGAAGTTAATGGCGTCGGGAACAGAGTCCGATTTTGCGAGGGCTGCCGCGAAGCCACCGATAAAACAGTCTCCTGCTCCGGTCGTGTCGACAGCATTTACCTTGTGACCCTCGGCTTCGTATCTTCCAGCCGGGCCACTGAGAAGCGCTCCGCGAGGCCCAAGGTTGCGACTATTGCGACCGGCCCACGTTCGTGTAGTTTCTCCATTGCCGCATACACAGAGGTCGGATCATCAGGATTGACGGTCGCGCACCGGAGAATGCCTCAAGCTCCACTTCGTTGACGACTAGATAATCCACGTTCTTCAGTATTCTCTCCGTGGCGGGTTTAATCGGCGCAGGATTGAGGATCGTTGTTGCGCCGATTTTCTTCGCTCGCTCAAAGACCGATTCAATAATTTCCAGCGGGATTTCGAATTGACAGACAACGATATCACTCCGTTCGATCTTCATGCGCGCGAGATCCCGCGTGTGCCAAACCATATTGGCGCCCGATACTACAACAATGCAGTTCTCGGAAGCCGAGTCGACCGTAATAAGCGCGATGCCGGTTGGCGCTGTGTCGAGAATAGCTATTTCTGAGGTGTCAATATTTTCGCCCGCCAAGAAATCTAGCATCTCTTTGCCAAAAGCATCAGACCCCACGTTTCCGACCAAATGGACATCTCCACCTAAACGGCTGGCTGCCACCGCCTGATTTGCCCCTTTCCCACCCGGAAACTGTTGAAACCGATTGCCAAATACCGTTTCACCGGGCCTGGGCAACCGCGTCTACATAAACAACGAGATCACGATTAATGCTGCCGACGACATAGATCTTTCGCATATTTCGCCCTCAAAAGGTGCAGCTAGGCGGCCTTCCCACTAAACTTCGACATCCGAGTTAAACCAATATCAAAGTTCAAAGATTCCCTTCATTTCAATCATGCTCTCTCCGTTGTCCGCCCCGGGCCGGTCCAGTTCGGGAAGCGCCGTATCGTGTTTTCCTGCGGGTTTTCTTTCATCTTACACTTCAACGAAGATGTCTTGCTGACAGCTCTGTAATTTCATAATGTGTCTGTAAAGGGGAGAGACGGCTGTTGTTTTAAAACTCCTAATTCAAATGGGAAATTCCTAACGGCTTGTCACAATGTACGAGAACTACTTTGGCTTTGGGGATCTACCGTTTCGCGTCACACCCCAGCCGCACTTTTTCTATAGCAATCCGGTCTATCGGGAAGCTCTTGCAACGCTGCGCTATGGCATCGAAGCACGCAAGGGCTTCATTGTCATAACCGGCGAGGTTGGAACCGGCAAAACCACTCTCCTCAAATTATTAATGCGCAGCGCAGACTCCGTTATCCATACAGCCTTTGTCTTTAATCCCAAACTCGATTTCACAGGATTGCTCCGATTCATCCTCAAGGATTTTGGAATACACCCTTTGTCCAACGACAAGTATATACTGATGGAGCAGCTCAATGACTATCTGATTCAACAGCTCCAAATGGGTCACATCGTGGCTCTGCTCATCGATGAAGCCCAACAACTAAGCGATGGAGTGCTCGAAGAGCTGCGGCTTCTTCCAATTTCGAGACCGAAAAGGAGAAACTCATCCAAATTGTTTTAATGGGTCAACCGGAGTTGGAGCAAAGGCTCAATCGGCCCGAGCTGCGCCAACTTAAGCAGCGGGTAGCGCTTCATTGCCGGCTTGCTCCGCTGGAAAGTCCTGAAATCCGTCAGTACATCGATTTGAGACTCAGCACGGTGGGCTATGAAGGCAACGAGTTGTTCGAGGCAAAGGTCATCGAGAGGATTGCCTTCTATTCAAAGGGAATTCCCCGCCTCATCAACGTGATATGTGACAATGCCCTGCTCATCGCCTACGGGGCTTCCAAACGCAAAGTCTCAGCTGAGATTATTGAAGAAGTGGCCTCTGATCTACAACTTACCGTGCCACCAGAGATGGAAAGGCCGGCGACGAACTTTAGTATGCCGAAAAGTCCCGTTGACATGAGCACGGACAATAAGCAGGCCCCGAGTTTGGGCGTACAAAAACGACTTGCCCCACTCCATGCCGCCAGAGACCTGACGGGGCTGGCAATCGCATTTTTGCTGACCTTCCTAGCGGGCGGCGGCAGCGTACTCTATTTTCAGCCAACCAAAGATTATCTTTCGCACGTAGCCACCGAAGCGCGAGATTTTGTTGACATGTATGTGGTGGATTCTAAGACCGCCAAGCTAACCCCGCACGTTGTCGAACAAGATGGCTCCAAAGACAATTGGACAGGTGGTAGCCAAACGAGACGCCGAGGATCAGCTTGCGGTGACGGAGGCGCGAAATCCCACAGCGGGTAAAGCTCCGGATCTTCGGTCGGGAAGACTTTACTCATCTCAATAATGTGCAAAGAGCGACACCTCAGCAGTCGCCAACGCAAGATCTAAGAAACGATATCGCCCCGGTTCCACGAATAAATAAACCTGCTGACCCTCGAATGCCAGAATATAGTCCGACACAAGTTACAAACTCTACAGCCACAGAGCTGACAATACATAAACCGGATAGATCGAGGCCGCGGCGGTCAGAAATGCCAAGATACTGGCCGCATGATAAACCAGCGGAAGTTACTTCTCAGAACAGTCCCAACAAGGATCAACGATTTTTCCGTCGACACTTCGAAGTCGTGAAAAATTCCATCGCCTTTGAAAACCAACAAGGGAGTCCGCGATTATAGCGACTTTTCGGCCCGGTACCTGGGTTCGAGTCGAGGAGAAAGTAGGAAATTATCTCCAAGTACGCTCGCTAAACGATCCTTGGATTCTGGGATACGTGCATTCAGAAGATGCTTTCTTCGAATATATCGGATTCAACCGATAGACGGTCGACGCTTTTGTCCAGGTCGGGCGCTACGGCGTAGCGATGACTGCTTTAGTTCGCGCGTGTATGCCCTCCTCTTGAGACCGCCGTCCAAGTAGCACCCGAAAATCTCAAATTCTGCAAGGTCCCAAAGAAGAGGTTTGCCTTCGATTAGACTGAACTTCACCTCTCTATTCGAACTTCTTGCCGCCCAGATAAATGGTCTGGATGGTGCGCATGTTGGTGATGCTGTCGAGAGGATTTTTCTCCAGCACGAGCAGGTCGGCGGCCTTACCCTTGGCCAGCGTGCCGAATTCTTTGTCGATGCCCAGGGCCTCCGAGGCGCCCTTCGAGAAGGACTGGATCACCTGCATCGGTGTCAGGCCTGACTGCACCATCAGCTCCATCTCCCGGTGTTCGGAATAACCCTGGATAAAGAAGCGGTCGGCGGCCCCACCGCTATCGGTGCCTAACGCGATACGCACCCCGCCATCGGAAAGCTTCTTCAGATTGATCTTGTTCATCTCGAAACCCGCCTTGAACAGGGCGCGCTGCGGGTTTTTCGCCTGCTCGTCCGCGGATCTTGGTTTTCAGCACCGCCAGGCGCTCCGGCGGCACGAACTTGAGGAAGAAAGGATCGTCGATCCAGGCCGGCGCTTCGCCGTAGGCGAACAGAACTCGTCGCGTATCAGTGTTGGAATGAGCGTCACGTTGCGTTGCTTGAGCACCGCGATGAAGTCGGAATCCACCTCCCGGTCGCGGATATTATGTGCCAGGACATTCAAACCTCGCTCTACGAGCATCCTCGCGTCGGAGAGTTCGTACGCGTGGCCAAAGGTGAGCTTGCCGTGCTTGCGCGCCTGCTCGAGGACAGCCGCGCAGAACTCGGGGGTGAGCTTGGCCCGCGTGCCGAACCCGCTGTCCACCCACACCTTGATGTAATCCGCGCCCGCAGCGACGGTCTCGTCGACCTTGGCGCGCGCCTGCTGCGGTGTTACCACCTCGGGGTCGGGCGCGAAGCGGTACTTCACGGTGGAGACCCTTGCGCCGCGCAGCTCACCGCGTTTCTGCGCTTCCCGCACCTGGACGACTTCGTCCGGATCGGTCTGCATGCTGGTCGTGCTGGTCACGCCGTAAAGCGCGTACTGGCGCAACTGCGGCTCGGTTTTCGCACCGACGTGGCCGTGGGCGTTGATAATGCCCGGCGTGATGAACTTTCCGGTGAGATCCACGACGGTGGCGCCGGCCGGGACCGAGACCTTCGACGCCGGCCCCACGTCGCGGATGCGGCCGTTCTCCATCACGATGGTGACGTCCTTTTGCGGAGCTGCGCCCGCGCCGTCAATGACAGTGGCATGGGTGAGAACGGTCACTTGCGCTGTAGCGTTCGCAGTGAACAACAGTGCCGCCGCCAGAATAATAAGAGAGTGCTTGTTTTCCTCATATCGACTCCTTCTCTTGATATGTAGGCAGTAGATGGGACGATCTGCGATGGTGCCGGGACCGGGCTCGACATTAGCCAACAACGATTCTTGCTGTCAAACGCTACCGATGGCTATGAGTCCATATCTCCCAAGCTAATTCCGTCCAAATTTCGACGGTTATTGTTCAAATTGCGCAGCGGGCTTGCCAACACAAGTAATAGCCTAGACCTCCAAGCGCACAGATACGGACCCGGGCTCTAACTATCTATAGCTACAGATCAAGCTTGGCACGCTTCCTGCTCCGTAGCAGTTTCACGCTCGAAGAGATAACCTGTCCACGACATGAGGTGGCTCTATGTATGACAACGGCTACGCTCAGACTCTCAGATTGATAGGCCAGGACCTGGAAAAACTTCTCATTGAGAAGTTGGATCTCGAGAGTCGACAAATCAGGTTTCATTGTAAGAGGAGAGATTGTGGTTTCTGAAAGCGAGCCAGCGTCTGCCGAACCACAGCCGAAAGCAGGTTTCTTTGCGGGATTATGGAAGCCCAAAACAATTGCGCCTGAGCCTCGGGTGCAAATTCAAGCAATCGAACGACGCTACACGGCTGCTGACCTTGAACGTTTTGCGACGGAAGGGCGCGGTAGTTCTACCAGCGATGAGAAACCGGATTTTTACAAGCCGGGCGAATTTCTGCGTGTGATAGGGGCGTACCTCGATAAGAAAAAGGGGCAGGCTACTAAAGCTTTGTAAAGACGACCAACAAGTTACCCTCCACTACGAGACCATGCACGGTGAAAAATAACCGAAACCCAACGTATGTCCTCTTTCTACGACCTGTACATTCACATGTGTAAGCAGAGACAACCCGATAGCAGCACAACGTAAAAGACAGTTTCTTGCCTTGCTGAAACCGACTTTGATCGCATGGGATCCGTTAAATAGCTCCGACGTCATTCCGAACGAGCTGTAGGAGTGGTTTTAAACCCGCCCCGACTAGACTGCCCCCCTTCGACCGAGCTCAGGGCGTGCTTTCGCGGTATGACAGCGAAGAAGGGAATGACTTATTTAACGAACTGTTAACTGCGGGAGAGTAATTCTGGTATCGAAAATCGCACGGCGCGTATCTTTCCGGATAACCCAAAGACAATTGAATAATGAACCGAGGGTGAGTTGTGAACGCCGGCCGGCGTCGGGTTCAATGTTGCCGTGGGCGGAGCGCTCATTGGGCTGTCCTTGCCAAGTGGCCTTCGGAGCGCCTGAAATGGGCACATAGGAGATAACCACATAGATGATAACGAGGGCCAGCAATAAAAATTCGTTCATAAAGATTCTGTCCGTCTTTGCGAACTACCCCTTAGACGTCTCGCTAACCAAAATAGAAGCAACCTAAATGCCAATGATCTCGCTGCTAGGATAAAAGTAGCCAGATAGCCGGGGTTGCCGCTCTTGTGCCGTAACACAATAAGCTGTATTCCTGTGGCCTGACGGACTCAGATGGCTAAAAGAATCCTGGTAGTTGAAGACGGTGTTGACCTGCGGACAGTGGTCGTTGCCGTACTGAAGCAGGTTTGTGGCTACGAGACAGTAGAAGCGGCGAACGGTAAAGAAGCGGTCGAAATGGCGGTTTCTGAAAAGCCGGATTTAATCCTGATGGATGTGGATCTGCCTGACATTTCGGGCATCGATGCGGCCAGGGCTGTGAAAAGCAATCCAAGAACTGCGCATATTCCGATCATTGCGCAAACCGGCTGGGCCTCGAAGCAATGGAAAACTGCGGCGGTAGCGGCGGGAATGGTGGCTTACCTTCAAAAGCCGGTGTCATTGGACTTGATAATATCCACGATCGAGGAATACATATAGCTTAAGAATCGTCCTCCCGATCGGCTCAAGGAGCCGATCATCAACCTAGTTTCTAATCTTTTCGATCGTGGCCCTTGCTCTTTAATCCCGCGGCGTGATCTAGCTTCCCTTAGCTGGTCGTCGTTGCGTTGTTGATTTATGGCACAATCCTGGGGAACCTCCCTTCGATCCCACCGCATTGTTAAGTTGACATAAGACAGGGTCATTGGGTAGTGTCTGTTCAAGTCGATTGGTGTCGAATTGCTCATTCACGAACTAGACTATAGGAGGTACACATGCCGAAGATCAAAGGGCTCAGCCATGTGGTGCTCTATGTGAATGACTTGGACAAGATGGTGGCGTTTTATCAGGACGTCCTCGGGCTTGTTAAATACCACGAGCACCCAGGGCGTATGGTATTCATGACGCCTGATCCTGAGATCGAAGATCATCAGCTCGCTCTGGCCAAGGGACGCGAGGGCGACGCCAAGATCATCGCACACATTGCCTGGCGCGTAGAGACACCGGCGGACGTCAAGGAGTACTACGAACGATTTAAAGCGTTGGGGTGCCGATCCACCACTGTGTGAGTCACGCTTACGTGGAGATGGGCAACACCGTCTCGTGCTATTTTCTTGATCCCGAAGGGAATCGCCTCGAGGTCTATGCTCTGGTCGCAGAGCGCGACGGAGCGCGCATCAACCGGCCGCTTGACCTGGACAAGAGCGTGGACGATATTGTCGCGCAGGCAAGCGGGCTCGATACCAGCAACCGCGCCGCCGTGAGCGGTGCAGTTAGCAGTGAGGCGTGAAGTTAGTGTGACTCGGGAATTTCTTTCCTGAAGACCCAGGTTCAACCCCGCACCGGTTGGTTTTGGTCTCAAGGTCTTCGCGTCTTTGCCGCCGGGATATCCAAATTTTTCCCGTTTGACAGCACACCTCGTCATTGAAATAAACAACGTTCGTCTTAGCCTCGGCCTGATTCCTCGATCGAGGCGGCTTCCTTGTTAGTTTCAGAAGCGATGTATCGACGTAACATCTTAGTGGCGTTTTCAACCAGAAAGGAGCACGAAAATGAAAAAGTTCTCTGTTTTTGCGGCACTCGTGTCCTTGGTTATTGCGTCTCATAGCGAAGCATTGGCGAGCGAAGATATCATTGTCCAAAGGGAGGCGGCGGAGAGATTCGCCACGTTGCCGGACGGCGTGCGCTTTCCGGAAGGGATCACCGCCAATCCTAAAACTGAAGAGATTTACGTAGCCACCTTCGACTTTGGTCCCAACAGCAACAAACTTCTGCGGTTTAATAAAAATGGCCAGCTTGTCGCGCAGCGAGATTTCGGCGGGACGCCGCTCCTGGGACTTCAATTTAACTCTTGGGACAACAAGGTTTACATCTGTAACTTCGGCGCTTCCAAGATTCAGCGGATCGCCGCCAATTTCGAGGCAACGACGGAGATTGAGGACGTGGCGTCGATCCCGCGCTATCGGGCACGCCGCCCGATCGAAAGGTAGATAACCCTGACACTGAGCCAAGACACGATCATGTTCGGCAGAATAATTTTCCGGCGCCCAACGCTCTTGCCTTCGATAGACGCGGCAATCTTTACGTATCGGATTCGTTCCAAGGAGCGATCTTCCGGATCAATAATGCGCACAAATGCGACACGCCTTGCGAGGTGGCCACTGTCACACATGACGGCCTTTTGGCGACGGCTGGCTTTCTCCTCCCTTTGGCGCCAACGGCCTGGCGTTGAATAGAGATGGGACCAAGCTGTTTATCGCCAATACCGGGGACGATCGTATTTTTGCGGCTGGATCTAAAAACGGGAGAACATTAGCGTCTTTGCTGAAAGCATCAACGGCGCCGATGGGATCGCCTTTCACCACGGCAGCCTCGTGGTTGCTGCAAATCAGGCGGACGAAGTGCTGATTCTCAACAATAACGGCCGCGTGATCGCCAAGCTGGGCGACTTCCTAGGCATCCGAAAAGACGGGTCGCCCCGTGGGCTGCTTTTCCCGGCCAGCATCGTGATCGTTGATGACAAGATATTTGTGACGAACCTCGCCTTGCCGTTGACCCCGGCGGTTGGGGATGAGCCCGAGGAAGATGTGACCAGATATACGGTCTCGCGAATCGATATCCCGAAGCATTTACCCTAAGGCAATTAGGATAGAAGCTGGCTCCAGGTCGGGCCTCTAATTCCAGGTATCGACGTGCCGCTACATGGACCATCGTGAAGCAAGCGACAAAAAAACTTGATCGCTGAGCCGCCATTAAGATAAGATCCCAGAAGATGAATGCGGCTTGAAGAAAAAGATTTCCATCCGGATCAACGGGATCGAGCATACCGGCGAGGTGGAGCCGCGGCTGCTGCTGGCGCATTTTCTTCGGGATGTGGTCGGGCTGACGGGCACCCACATAGGCTGCGAGACCAGCATCTGCGGGGCGTGCACGGTGATGCTCAACGACACCGCCGTTAAGTCCTGCACGGTCCTTGCGGTCCAGGCTGATGGCACCGATGTGTTGACCATCGAAGGTTTGGCGCAAGGGGAGAAACTCCATCCGATTCAAGAGGCCTTTTGGGAATGTCACGGGCTGCAGTGCGGTTTCTGCACTTCGGGAATGATTCTTACCGCGCACCAGCTGCTGATGCGGAACCCGCAGCCCACCGAGGATGAAATCCGCCACGCTCTTGACGGAAATCTCTGCCGCTGTACCGGCTATCAGCACATCGTCGACGCGGTCCAGTACGCGGCAAAGGCAATGAGGCGGAGGCCAACGGACAAAAGGCAAGGAAAGAACAATCTCGCGCAAAGGCGCAAAGGACCCTAAGGCAGAAAATAAACCAGGCCGATTTCGACGATGAATAATCCAGGTTAGAAACTCGAAACCGGAGAAAAGCCATGCCAGTAAGCAAGTTAGTTGGTGCGAGGGTCAAGCGCCGTGAAGATCCGAGATTGATTCGCGGGCTTGGCCAGTACGTGGAGGATGTCAATCTACCGGATACCCTTCACGTGGCCATTTTGAGAACTCCTTACGCGCACGCGAAAATCAAAAGCCTTGAGACGGATGCGGCGCGCCAACATCCCGGTGTTGTCGCTGTCGTCACTGGCTCGGAGATCAAAGACCAGGTCGGCACACTGCCCGTTAGCGGTGGTAATGAAACACTTCGGGTTCCCAAACACTATGTCCTGGCGGTGGACAAAGTGTGTTACGTCGGCGAGGAGTCGCCGCCGTAGTCGCCGAGGATCGCTATGTCGCTCGAGACGCGCTGGATCTCATTCAAGTGGAATACGAGCCTCTGCCGGTGGTCTCGGATCCGGAAAAGGCTCTCGCTCCAGGGTCACCGGTCATCCATTCCGAGTGGTCCGACAACGTGGCCTTTCGCTCGGAGCAGAAGCAGGGAAACTTAACCAAGGCTTTCAAAGAAGCCGATAAGATTGTCAAACAGCGCCTCGTGCACCAGCGCTTGGCGCCCATCGCCATCGAGCCGCGCGGGGTTGTGGCCCGCTATCTCGGCGCTGAAACGGAGCTTACAGTCTGGTCATCGACCCAGATTCCCCACATGCTTAAGAGCCATCTCGCGCAGATGCTCAAGCTGCCGGAGAATCAGGTGCGAGTGATCGCGCCGGAAGTAGGGGAAGCTTCGGCAGCAAGCTCAATGTCTACGCCGAGGAAGGGCTGCTGGAGTTACCTGGCGCTCAAGCTCAACCGTCCAGTGAAGTGGACCGAGGAGCGCAGCGAAAATTTTCAAGCGACCATCCATGGCCGGGGGCAGGTGGGTGAAGTCGAAGCGGCGGTGAAAAAGATGGGACGATCTTAGGGCTCAGATACAAAGTCATCGCCGATATCGGCGCCTACCATCAACTTTTCACGCCCGCCATTCCGCCCTTTACGGGCCTCATGCTTTCCGGCTGTTATAAAATTCCTGCGATCAGCATGGAACTCACGGCGGTTTTCACGAACAAGATGTCTACGGACGCTTACCGGGGAGCAGGACGGCCCGAGGCGACTTATGTGATCGAGCGGATGGTGAACCGGATCGCTCAAGAGCTGAAGATCGATCCCGTGAAGGTACGCAGGAAAAACTTTCCCAAGCCCGCGGAATTTCCCTTCAAGACCGCAACCGGACTGGCTTATGACAGCGGCAATTATCAGCTGGCGTTAAGCAAAGCGCTTAAACTTGCCGGCTATGAAAAGTTGCGCAGCGATCAGAAGCGGCTCAGAAATCAGGGGAAATATTTGGGAATCGGGATATCGACCTACGTTGAGATCTGCGCCATGGGACCGAAGGGAATGTGGGAGTACGGCAAGGTGCAGGTGGAGCCCAATGGAAAAGTAACCGTCTTGTCGGGGGCCTCGCCCCACGGGCAAGGACAGGAGACCTCTTTTGCGCAGATCGTCGCCGATGAACTGGGGATCGAGCTAGATGATATTACGGTGATCCACGGCGACACTGCTAAGGTGCCCAAGGGCATCGGCACCTTCGGCAGCCGGGCCACCGCGGTCGGCGGAATCGCCATCTATCAATCGGCGCAAAAGGTCAAAGAGAAAGCGCGCGAGATCGCCTCCCATCTTCTGGAGGTGGATCCCGACGATCTGAACTTTGCGGAAGGGAGATTCAGCGTCAAGGGTGTGCCGAAGAAGGGGTTCACGTTTCAGCAAATCGCGCAGGAAGCCCACCTCGCCAAAAACCTGCCCAAAGGAATGGAACCTGGCCTTGCTGCGGATTCCCAGTTTGAGCCATCCAACTTTACCTTTCCATTCGGTACCCACATCTGCGTGGTGGAAGTCGAGCCGCAAACCGGCAGAATCGAAATCAAAAAATATATCGCGGTGGATGACTGCGGCAAGGTCATCAATCCTCTACTGGTCGATGGACAGATCCAAGGAGGAATCGTCCAAGGTATGGGGCAAGCCCTCTTCGAAGAAGTAATCTATGACGAGAATGGCCAACTCCTCACCGGCAGCTTGATGAATTATGCTTTGCCGCGGGCGGCAGATCTGCCGCGTTTGAACCTGACCCGGACGGAAACGCCGACGCCCGTGAATCCGCTGGGGATCAAAGGCATCGGTGAAGCGGGAACCATCGGCTCCACGCCGACCTTGGTGAATGCGGTAGTGGATGCGCTGGCTCCCTTTGGCGTCACGCATATCGACATGCCGCTCACTCCGCAAAAGATCTGGCTCTTGTGTCAAGAATCAAAAGCGGCGGGGTCAGGAGCGCGAAAATGATTCCGCCCGCCTTTGATTACATCGCGCCGCAGAGTTTAGACGAGGCCGTGCGGGCGTTGGCCGCTCACGGAGAAGAGGCCAAGCTTCTGGCCGGCGGACATAGCCTGTTGCCGCTGCTGAAGCTCAGGCTCGCCAATCCCAAGCTGCTCATCGATCTCAGCAAAATTCCCGGCCTCAGCAACATTAGCCAACAGGACGACAAGATCGTGGTCGGCGCGCTCACCACGCACTACCAGATCGAAAGCTCGGCGCTGCTGAAGACAAAATGTCCGTTGCTGCCTCAGACGGCTCGTGCCATCGGCGATGTCCAGGTGCGTAATCGCGGTACCATCGGCGGCAGCCTGGCCCACGCCGATCCATCTGCTGATTGGCCGGCAGCAATCCTTGCGCTCGGAGGAGAGTTAAAACTTAGCGGGCCAAAGAGGAGAGCGACGAATCGCGGTCGAAGAATTCTTTCTCGGGACCATGACTACAGTGGTCGAGCCAACCGAGATTTTGACGGAGATCCGTGTACCTGTGTCACCGCGGCGCTGCGGCAGCGCTCTACCTCAAGATGGCTCAGCAGGCCTCCGGCTTCGCCATCGTCGGTGTGGCCGTATGGCTCAGAGTTGCTCAAGACGGTCGCTGTGAGGATATCGGTGTCGGCGTGACCGGTTTGAGCGAGAAGCCCTTTCGTGCTCGGACAGTCGAGTCACGCTTGCGCGGCAATAAACTGACTCCCAAATTGATAGCGGAGAGCGCTGCTCAAGTCGCCGAAGGCAACGACCCGATGGAGGACCTCCACGCCTCTGCAAAATTTCGCGCCTCACCTGGCCCAGGTTTATACCTCCCGGGCCATAGAAGAAGCCGGAAAGAGAGCGGTTGGTAGGAAGGTGTGATTGTGGCTTTGCGCATTTGGAGGATTCATGAAAAGCCCGTCGAGACGATTCATTGTTATCGCCCTGAGTGTTTTACTCTGCGACAAATGGACCACGGTTTACGCCCAATCCAATTTCTTCGAAGGACAAAATATTCGCATCATCGTTGGCCTGGCAGCAGGGGGTGGTTACGACGTCTACGCGCGCGTGATCGCCCGCCATATGGGCAAACATATTCCCGGTAATCCGGCCATCAGCGTCGAAAATATGACCGGCGCGGGCAGTCTAGTGGCTGCCAATCACCTATACAAAGTCGCGAAGCCAGACGGGCTTGTCATTAGCCACTTCATCGGCGGGCTGTTCCTCCACCAACTGCTTGGAAAACCGGGCATCGAATTCGATGCGGCCAAATTTGAATTTATTGGCACTCCGATGCAGGACAATTTTGTTCTCGGCGTCGCGAAATCCACCGGCGTCACCGATGTCGAAAAATGGCTGACTTCCAAGCAAGTCGTGAAGTTTGGTGGTATCGCGAGTGGCACGGGAAGCGACGACGTACCCAATATCCTCAAGGCGACCATCGGTTTACCGCTTCAATTGGTAACCGGCTACAAGGGAACTTCCGAAATTCGCCTGGCTTTTAACGGCGGTGAAGTTTCGGGGGTAAGTATTTCGTGGGAGTCGGCCAAATCGACCTGGCGCAAGGAAGTGGAGAGCGGCGACATGACGATTGTTCTCCAGGGGAACACTAAGTCACATCCAGAGCTGACCAAGATTCCGGTATCCATCAACTTCGCGAAGACCGACGAGGCCAAGAGATTGATGCAGATCGTCTTACAGGCCCACGGCCCGGCGGTGCGGCCTTTCGTTTTACCTCCCCGCACGCCCAAAGACCGAGTGCAGATTCTGCGCAAAGGGTTCATCGACACGATGAAAGATCCGGAGTTCTTGGCCGAGACAAAGAAGGCGAACCTAGACATCAATCCGACCGACGGTGCGACGCTGGAACAAAATGTCAGGGACATTTTGAAGCTCGAACCGACGCTGGTCGCCAAGCTAAAAGATACTCTCAAATAAAAACGGCCCACAAGATAATTCAACAGAGCGGCGCGCCGTAAGTTGACCGCGCAATATGAAAAGGCATGAGGGACCGGGACTTCGCGCTGTGTATGGAAAAGATCTGGAACCTGTTGCGCTACGATGTAGACGCGGCGCTCCAGACCAACCGACGCTAATAAGTCGGGTGAAATCCTGCTTAATCTCCTCGTACTGAAATGTCTTCGTGATGCCTGGTCTTGTCTATCTATGGACCGTTATCAGAACTGTCCCCAAGCCAAACCTCCGCCCGCGATCTAGCCCGCCCGGCTTACGAAATTATCAGGCCTGCTGCTCCCGCGCTGCTGCGAAGGAAACCGCTGAGTGGCCTTCGTGAATGAGCTGAATGACTTCCTCTTTTCTTCGGATCCAGGTTGATGCCGACCGTCACGGCATAGCCTCCCACTCCAGCGTTGTACTACAACCGCCCGACGTCCCCGCTCAAGGTTGCCGGCGACAATCGGTATCGCTCTAATGGAAACTCAAAGCGTTCGAACCCGGGTCTGGCTCGTGAGCGACGGACACATTGGGATTTTCCACGGACAAGCCGGCGGATGAGACTTCGGCGAGACAGCGTTTCCAGGCGGATGAGTCGTGCTTGCAGGTCGGCGAGTTGGCCGGCCTGGCTCTCAATCTCCGCTGCCTGTGCTGCAATTTGCTGGACCTGTGCCTCGATCGTGCGCTGCTGTTTCTGGACTTCGTTCAAGAGCATGGGCGCCAGCAGTTGATATTTCACCGTTTCCGGGCTGGCTGTTCGCATCGCGCGCCACCAGCTCGGGCATAACCTCGGCGACCTCTTCGGCTATAAGCCCAAACTGTACGGGCTTCTCGCCATCAGCGAACGGCTGCGTATAACGGAATGTGACAGGCCCTCAACCGGAGCAGCGACCGGCTGAGATCTCCCCATGTCGTGAATGTCCTCTTTAAATCGCTGGGACGAGTTGATGGTCCCCAACTGACCGTTGGAGTCGATGACGACCGGGACGGCATCGTTCATGCCCGTGGTAGTCCCCCTTATCCCAGCCACGAAGGTTTTGGTTTGTTCTGGATTGAACCCGATTCTGATGGTGTTGGATTCTCCGCCGACGCCATTGTTGCCGATGTAGATGTTGTAAATCCCTGTTGTTGCATACACCCCGGCCCACGTTCCAATTGCGATGTTGGCCGTACCGGTTGTGTTGAATTTCGCTGCTCCGACGCCGACCGCTACGTTTCCGCTTCCTCCGGTGTTGCATACGAGCGCATCGTTTCCCACCGCGACGTTGAGAGTGCCGATGTCGTTGCAATAAAGCGCCTGAGCTCCCTAGTGCCGTATTCCAAAGCCCTATGGTGTTGTTCCGCAAAGCACTCATTCCAACAGCGGTATTCAACTCACCGTTCGTATTAGAAGACAATGCAGTGCTGCCCAAAGCCGTATTCCAGCTGCCCTGTGTGTTCCCGTACAATGCGTTCACCCCACGGCCGTGTTCTCACGTCCGACAGTGTTTGATAATAGCGCCTGGCCCCCAACGGCCGTGTTGGCCCTCACCGGTCGTGTTCGTTTGCAGCGCGCTCCCTCCCAGCGCTGTGTTCCAGGCGGCGGTGTTTGAGTGCAGCGCGTACGAACCGATGGCTGTGAATTCCAGCTCGCCGTCGTGTTGAAGTAGAGCGCGTTGAGACCGATAGCCGTATTCCAGTACCCCCCGGTGTTCGAGAAAAGCGCGTTCACTCCAATCCCAGTATTGGCGCCACCAGTGGTGTTGTCGAACAAAGACTGATAGCCGACTGCCGTGTTGGCTTCGCCCGTGCTGTTATTGGACAGCGTGAGCGATCCGACCGCGGTATATAGCGCGCCGGTCCCACTCCGTGCGTGGCTGAGGACCGGCGGCAAGACGACCAGAACGATAAGAACAAGGTTCCGCGCGACAGCGCTCATAACGACCTCCGCTGTAAATGCGCTCCAAGATCCTGACGGGCGCGATTTGCGGGGATATTATACCGCAATTAACAGATGACAGGGTACTGAGCAGCTGCTTCACTGTTGCAGCACGGCGGGTGCAGGAGGATGTTTTCTTCTGCGCTTCTCTGATGGCCAATCGGCGTACGTCCGCCCCTTGACCGATTGCTCTCTCAAAAGTTAATTACATGGCAGCACTGACGGATTGGCTACACAAGGAGCTACTATGAATCGCCAGCTTCTGATCGTTCTAATTTGCTCCCTCAGTATCGGGTATGGGCGGGCGCACAGCTTTGGAGCTGCCCGCAACCCGCCCCAGGCAAGAGCGTAGTCGAAACTAAAGATTATCTTTTTGGCGACAGCAAAGATGAAATAGTTGCCAAGGCGAAACAAGAAGGCAAATTGGAGGTGCTGACGTTTCTCGAGGCGGATGCCAAAAAGGTTATGGTTGATGCCTTTACAAAAAATATCCCTTCATACAGGTTTCAACGGGAAATATCTGGCGGCATCGATGAATATCGTCGGTTTATCCCGAGATGAAGCTGGGCAGAGCCAAACGCTGGGATGTCGTCCACATATCGAATCAGGTTTACTCGGAATATCCGCCGTACTTGAAGAAGTTCGACGTGCTGCGAATGGCGGAAAAAAGTACTTAACATTCCTCCGCCGGTGGTGGATTACAATTACCGCAACATCGTTGCGAAGAGCACTCAGGTTACCGTCGCCGCTTATAACAGCGCGCTGATCAGCCAGGACAAGGTCCCCGCTAAATGGGAGGATTTTCTTAGACCTGAATTCAAGGGACGAAAATTCATGGCAGATATCCGGCCGCTCACACTGGCGAACCTGGTGCCGGTTTGGGGCTTGGAGAAAGCTCTCGAGTTTGGCAGAAGGCTGGCGGAGCAGAAGCCGATCTGGAGTCGAGGATCCAGCAGGGCGCTGACCTCTCTAACGGCAGGTAGAGTATCCTTTAATTATGGGAATCAATCTCGGCAGCGTCTTGGAAGTCAGGCCAAAAGATCCCACGAAAGGCTACAGGGTCAAACTCGTAGAACCGCTGCCGGTGCGATTTGGCGCGGCCGAAGGTATCTTGGCGACGGCCGTCCACCCTTATGCGGGTCTATTATGGATGGAGTTCCAAGTTTCACCCGAAGCTCAGGAAATTCTGGACAAACACGGCCTGGGGGACGGCTCGGCGTTGATCCCGGGCTCTTACCAGGAAAAGTTAATACGCGGAAAACCGGTTTCCATGCTGGGTTGGGACTTACATCAGAACCTGGACGAATGGTCCAAAAAGATCGTTGAGGCTTACGGTTTCCGGTAGCGGAAAAAGGCCAATAGGGAAACCAGCGCCCATGCTCCGCGTCGACAATCTGGGTAAGAACTTTCCCACCGAGAACGGTGAAGTTCGCGCTGTGCAGAATCTCCAGCTGGAGGTTTCGAAGGGAGAATTTTCACCCTCCTGGGCCCTAGCGGATCGGGGAAAAGTACGACGTTGCGCTGCATCGCCGGTCTCGAACACGCGGAGGAAGGCGAGATCTTTATCGACGACCAATGCGTTTTTCGGCGCCCGGGCGAATTCTCGTGCAACCCGACGACCGACCCATCGGCATGGTTTTTCAATCGTACGCCGTGTGGCCTCACATGGACGTTTTTCACAATGTCGCTTTTCCGCTGCTATACGGCGCTAAAGGGAAAAGATTTTCCAAGAGCCAGATTCATGAACAGGTATCCGAGGCGCTGCGGCTGGTTCAGCTCTCCGGACTGGAATCCCGGCCTACGACTCAGTTGAGCGGCGGCCAGCAACAACGGGTAGCGCTGGCGAGAGCCCTGGTACGGAAGCCTAAACTTCTCCTGCTCGACGAACCGCTGAGCAATCTTGACGCAAAACTAAGGGAAGAAATGCGACTGGATCTCAAGGAGCTTACTCAATCCCTGCACATGACCACCTTCTTTGTAACCCACGATCAAATTGAGGCGCTGGCAATGTCCGATCGAGTCAGGTCATCATGTCCGGCCAGTTGCTGGAGACGGGCAGTCCTCATGAAATGTACGTCCGGCCGAAGCATCGACGGGTAGCGGAATTCCTGGGCAGCGCTAACTCCTTGCAGGGGCGAGTGCTAAGGTCCGGGTCATCGGGCGAAATAGAAACGGCCATCGGAAAGCTGTGTCTTGACGTTTGCGAAGATTTTCCCGTGGGCACTCGGTAACCGTGATTATCAGGCCTGAGGGTATCCAGTGCTCTGCGCAAAAGCCGAACGGCGCGGCGAGACGTCTTTGAAGGGAAGCTGAAGCGGGTTTTGTTTCTCGGTACGTTTATAGATGGGCAGGTCGAAGTGCAACAACAGACCTTCAGGGTGTTCCTCAACGTCTACGATCCTTTGATTCCAGGTCAGCGGGTCTTTTTGCAGGTGCCTCCGGATCGGTGCCAAATCACACGCTGAGGCATGTAATAGAAGAAAGCCGCACAGCTTGCCAAGAATCAGACACGTCATCGTAAATTTGTGCTCCAGGTGCCATCGCCCCTCCACGGCTCATCGTTCGCTTTACAGCATGTCGCGGGCTCAATGGATCCGCAAATACTTACAAGCTAACCGTCGCGGGTAAATCCACTGGCGATGTATTTGCGCGCGATGAAAGTCAGCATCCCCATAACCACGAGCATCGCGACTCCCACCGTCGAGGCGAGCGCGAAATCCGTTTTGCGGTCCCAGAACTGAAACATCACGACCGCCACGGTTTCGTTGCCCGGCGTGGCCAGCAGCAATGGAATGGTGAAGCTCCTGATGGTGTGAGCGAATACCCAAATCCAGCCTCCGACAAACGGGGGCATCAGCAAGGGAAGGTGATTTTCCACAACGTTGTGACTTTGCTAGCACCGCTCGTGCGGGCCGCTTCTTCCAGTTCGCGATGCAGCTGGGTCATAGCGGCATTGGACGTCCTGGTTGCGAACGCTAGGTAGCGTGTCATCAGCGCCAGAATCATGATCCACATGGTTCCATAAATGGGCAGCCAATTGATCGCCGGATTGAGATAAAACGCGATCAGCGCGAGGCCGATAGCCACGGTAGGAATAGCATGCGGAATGAAAGCTATGGCGTCGAAGAAAATCGCTCCGGTGATTTTCAGCCGCACGATCAACCACGAGACCAAGTAAGCCAATCCCATGGTGGCAGTCGCGGCCGTAATTCCAAGCAGAACCGTATTGACAGTGGAGGAGACGATGAGCGGCTCGTGCGCCAGCTTCACGTAGTTGTGAAGTGTAACGTATTGGAGCGCGGACGCTGACGGCGCCATGTAGGTCGGCAATAGGGAAGCCCAGACCAAGGTGAAAAAGGCAGAAGAATGTTGAGCACAAAAAAAACGCCAAAAATCCCAAGGCCATCCAGCGCCAGCGACCCAAAGAAAGGCGTCTCGGCCTGAAGCCCTTGCCGGTAATCGAGGCGTACTTGTCGGATTGCCTGATGACCACCTTGTAATAGATCCAAACCATAACGAGGGTGAAAAGAATGAAAATCGAGGAATAGGCACTTGCCAAACCGTAACTTGGAGTTATGTAGGCGGTAAAATAAATCAGCGTTGGGAACAAATAAATTCCCGCTTGCAAGCCGATCAACAGAGGGACCTCGAAGTCATCGAGGTTGCCGAGAAAAGCATACATCGCTGCAGCCAATACGGCGGGTTTCATCAGGCCGAGGGTTACCCGGCGTAAGGTGGTCAGTGAGCTCGCCCCGGATACCCGAGCCGCCTCCTCCAGGGAAGGATCCATCAATCTAAAGGCGCCGACCATCAAAAGAAACAACGTTGTGCTCCCACCCATCGCTTCGACGAAGATCATACCCGGCAAGGTAAAGACGTTAAGCGGGCCGGAGTGCAGTTGCACCCCAGAACTCCGAGCACATGACGGAGCCCGACATTGATAATGCCGGTATTCGGGCTGAGGAGAAGAATCCAGGCCATGGAACGCAATATGCCGGGCATCGCCAAAGGGATAAGCATCATCGTCCATGCCCAGCTTTTCCTGGCATGTCCGTGCGCTCCACAAGCCAGGCAAAAACGGTAGCAAGCGTAAGGCTAATGGCACTGACTACGCCGGCATAGATCAGCGTGTTGATGAGGGCGGGGTAGGTTTGCGCTCCGAGAAAGACCGTCCTGTAGTTATCAAGCGTAAAAGGGCCGGGCGAGATAAAATCGCCTTGCCGCAAGCTGGAGACGATCAGGGTAACAACGGGGGCGCCGACGATCCAAACCAGCAGAAAGGCAATCCCGACGGAAAGCGAGTTTTCTTGGATCGTCTGCCAAACATGCCGCAACGATCCCTACGGGAAATGCGAAACGAACTTCCGGAGGGAACTTTTGCCATCGTCTCTTTGGAGCGAGAGAAACTACAATAATCTGGGAGATTCAACCGCCGCTATGTAAACACCGGTAATTGGCAAAATGCAATCATGATCGACCGCGGCGCGATTGCGGAGCTCGATCCCAGCGATCACGTCGCTTGACACGGATGTGAAGTGTGAACTAATAGGCATCAGGTGCAGTAGCGAACCCAAGTAGGAGACCGCGGATTTATCGAGAGCAACGCTTAAGGAGGAAAATATGGCCCGCATTGTTCATATCGCAATGAAGGTAGACGACCTGGATGGAACGGCTGATTTCTATGAAAAGGTATTTAGCCTGCCCGCCGCGGGTAAATCACGGTCAGAAGACCGGAGCCGGCGCGCCGTGAGTGACGGTAACATCAATTTGACTTTTCTCAAGTACGACAGCGAAGAATCGCCGATGGCAAAGGCGGTTGGTGAGGGACCGTGCATTCATCATTTCGCTGTGGAAGTGGACGATCTGGAGAAATATGTCTCTCAGGCACGCGAATTTGGCTGTGAGATCCTCAGCGATCCCACCAAGGCGCCGGTGAAATTGCGAATCCCCGGCGGCCCCATCATGGAGATTGTTCCGGAAGGAAGATATCGCAAAGGGTCGGAAAGATCCGCGGCGCAATCAGACTAAGGAAATTTCACGCAGGTGGGAGGATTCATTGCTGTGCGTTCGCCGAGTTAAACCGAGTAAGTTAAAAAGAATCATCGAGGTAAGGTTTTCCCGGAGGAGGCTTTGATGCCTAGTTTCAAACTCATTTCAGCCGATGGACATTTGAACGATCCGCCCGCCGCCTGGGAGCGAGCGCAAAAGGAGTACGGTGAGCGGGCTCCCGGGTCGTAGAAAACCCGCCGGGGACTGAAGGGGCTCTGGCTATTCGCGGATAACCTCAAGCCTTCGCCGTGCTCAAATCCGTCCGTAGGATTTCTAGTGGGCAAGCCGGAGGGCGTCTCCGGTATGCAAGTAGATCAGGTGGCGGATAATGTCATCACTAATTTCCGGGAAAATTTTCGCTACGAAGATCATCCCGGATCATGGCAGCCGTCGGTTCGAGTCAAGGAGCAGGACCGCGACGGCGTCGATGCGGAAGTTCTTTTCTCGAGCTGGGCCCGGACATTTTATTCATTTACCGATGCCGCTTTTCAGAGGTCTTGCTTTCGCTCCTGACAATCTCTGGCTGCACGAATTTTGTAGCTATGATCCGAAACGGCTGATCGGAGTGCCGTTGCTCTCGGTTCTGGACGTTGAAACGGCGGTTCAAGATCTAAACGAGTACGCCAAGATGGGATTTAAAGGCGTCCAGCTTCCGTCGGGCTTCAAAGAGGGCGTCTACTACGATCCTATCTACGAACCGATCTGGTCGGCGGCCGAAGACTCCAACATGCTCATGATCATTCACTCCGGTGCCCTGCAAGGCGGCGGATCGAGGAAGTGGTTTGAGAAGCTCAACAGCGCCGATGACTGGCCCGGCTTCTTTCAGCATTCGAGACAGACTGCCGTCAAGACCGTCATCGGGCAGATGATTTTTTCCGGTGTTTTCGACCGGCATCCTAGTTTGAAAGTGGTGTGCACCGAGTTCGATGCGGGATGGCTAGGGGTCATCGTTCAACAGGTCGACTACCATTATGGGCCGAAGAAAGCGGCACACGGCACCGACGTTCAGCTCAAAGTAAAGTTGCCGCCGAGCGAGTACTTCAAACGGAACCTATGGTTTACGTTCATGGATGATCGCGCCGCGGTTCTCACGACGCCGATTTACGGCGAAGAGCAATTTCCTCTGGTCGAGCGATTACCCTCACGCGGCCTGCACGTGGCCTTACTCGCAGCAAATCGTCGATCGGATGTGCGAAGGCGCGAGCGCGACGGTGAAAAGGAAACTATTTCGGGACAACGTCAACAAACTTTACGATCTGGGTCTTTAGAGCGAATCGGGTCAGAACATAAGGAGAAAAATATGGCGCGTGTAGTTCATTTGGCGATGAAAGTCGATGATATCGACAAAGCGAGCGCATTTCTTTGCAATGTTTTCGGGTTCAAACAAATCACAGTCCCAGGGGTGCGGAGCACTCGTTCGTTATGTAACCGATGGAACCGTTCATGTCGCCATCAATCAATTGGCGGGCAGAAAAGAGCAGCCCAATGAAAAGGATGGCGCGCCGTGCATCGATCATTTCGGTTTGGAGGTGGAGGATTCTGCCCAGTATGCCGCCGAACTTAGTCGCCGTGGTTGCGAAACCGTGAGCCAACCCGGCCGGCCTCTCAGAGTTCGCACACCCGGAGGGTTGTGTTTGGAGATCGTTCCTAAGGGCGGAAAGCCGGGTATTGAATAAGGAGCCCACATTTCACCGAATGAAAGCGACTCGGAAGCGGGGCCAGTCTGGTTGCTGATTAGCCGCTTGAGGTTCTGGAACACGGGCTCGCAGCGGGTCGTCAGGGTAATTTAGAGTGCTCAGTGGCCAACCCCCAAAGCAAATTCCTATAATATCCACGGGCCGCACGGGATTTCCTGTTGCGACGTGGCCGGCTCGTCTACAAGTCGGTCAGCAGGGTGCGCAGCATCCTGAACACCCTCGACAGCAGCGAGTCCAGCGGGTCCTGTCGCAAAGCATCGGCGCGAAATGGCGCCGTCCTGATGCGCGCGGGCATCTTGCCATGCTTCCGCCACGGCCATCAGTGGCCGTTGGCCAGCTTGTTGAATATCTGGCCAGAAGCATGATTATCTCATCCTAGCTGGAAATTCCGCTCGCCAAGGAGGGCATATGCCGCTAGCGAACTATGGGGTATTGAAAGGCAAGGCTATCGGGGCCAAGCGAGAAGACGACCAATCCACTCCTCACTACCAGGTCCACATTCTCGCCGGCACTGGGCACAACCGCATCGCTGTCAATGCCAAATCGCAGGCCAGCCCGTCAGAGCTGCTGTTCTTGGTAGACGACAATTTCCATCATCCGCTCACGGCGCGTCTTCCAGACTTGGCGGAAGGCTTCACACCGCTGCCACGCGCCGCCGGCGGACAGGGCCTGGACTATATCCGCGCCAATCTCTTCAATCGCCTGGACATGAGACCGCTGCCTCCCACGCTGCCCGGTCCGGACAATGACTTGAGTGACCAAGCTCGAGCATTTCGTCAAGCGCGCTATTCAGGAACCGGACGCCACGGTCTATGCCTTTGGCCAGCGCTGGGGCCCCGAGCCACAGACGCGGGACAAGATCTTCAACTTCCTGCCCGGACTCGGCATTCATGACATCCACATGAACCAGGGCAACGTGCCCCCTTCCTCGGTGATGACGGCGTGTGGCAGGATGGCGGCCTCGTGCTGCAATTCTTGTCCACACAGCAGTGGGTGGCCATCTTCCTGGCGTTTCAGTCGCAGGCCTGGCACACGGACGACACAACAGGCCACACTATTCAGGACACGCCGCAACTCGATCACGCGATCCGCATCGTCGGCGCGCTGGTCAATCCCGATCGGGCCGGCGCCGGAGCATGAAACGGTCACCATCCTCAATGCTTCGCCGAGCGCGATCGATCTGGTCGGCTGGCAGATCGCCGACAAGCTAAAGAACAAGCACGGCCTGTCGGGCACGATCAATGCTGGAGCGACCTTGGTCATCTCGCTGCCGCCCAGTGTGCAGCTTGGCAATAAGGGGGAATGATCACGCTTCTCGACAACAATGGACTCAAGGTGGATGGCGTGGCCTGCACGGGAGAGCAGGCGAAAAGAGGAAGGCTGGACACTGGTGTTCTAGCGAAGCGCGGAACTCCGGGGGGCGCGCGCGAACGCTGGGGACCCGAAAGCCAAGTTCGACTCCTATCTCTAATCCTTAGCGACTCGGTTTTTCAAGGAACAAGGTGGTGCTCGGCATGAATTTAAAAGGTAGCCGCGGACAAACCTAGGTTCACTTGCACAATTCTCACCAGTCTGACAGTAGTTCCTTAATGCGATCTAGGTAAGAAGGAGGATTGCACATGCCAAATCAAAGGGCTGAGCCATGTCGTGCTCTACGTGAATGACTTGGAGAAGATGACGGCTTTCTACCGGGACGTTCTCGGGCTGGTTAAATACCGAAGCACCCGGGGCGCATGGTGTTCATGACGCCTGATCCCGAGATCGAGGACCACCAGCTCGCTCTGGCCAAAGGGCGCCAGGGTGAAGCCAAGATTATCGCGCACATTGCCTGGCGCGTAGAGACGCCGGCCGACGTCAAAGCGTACTACGAACGATTCAAGACGCTGGGAGTGCCGATCGACCATTGCGTGAGCCACGCCTACGAAGAGATGGAGCAACACCGTCTCATGTTATTTTCTTGACCCCGAGGGAACTGTATTGAGGTCTACGCTCTGGTGGCGCAGCGCGACGAGGCGCGGATGAACCGCAAGCTCGACTTGGACAAGAGCGTGGACGAGATCGTCGCCCAGGCAGAGTGGGCTCGGCGGGCAACCCGTAGCTCACTAAAAAGATTTCGGATCGCCTTTATTTGAGCGAACAGGAAACGCGGGCGAAGACTTTGCGGCAGTGAGCCGACATCGCTCATGGGTGCCGTGTCCTGCACTCTCGTTTGATTGAACTTCGCTCGCGATCAGTACGCGCTACGAAACTATCGGGCCTGCTGCTCCCGCGCGCAGCTGCGAAGGAGAAACGCTGAGTAGCCTTCTTGAATGAGCTGGATTGACTTCGTCCTTGTTCGGGTCCACGTTGATACCGATGCGGGTCTCCGCCGTTTTGAACCGCCTGGATCTGTTCGCGTAAGAGTTTACGCAACATGATGATGCCGCGGTCGGATTCGCCTAAATGCTCCTTGGCGCGATCCGAGATCGGGCCTTGGGTTTCCCACGCCATGTGGTCTTGGCTGGCAAAGTTATCCAGGTGAAATTCGCCCTCGGGATTTTTGGTACCGACATATTCAATGGGCGCGTCTTCGGGTTGTTCCGCGGCGCTTGCCATCTTTGGTCGGACTGAAGCGGAACTGATAGACCTGTGTGTTAAAATCGTCGATAGGGGTGCGGAAATGCAGGGCGTAACCCAAACGCACGGGAACGAACAGGATGTTGGGAAAAGATCAGCGGGTGCGGCGCCTCCGCAGGAACGTCATCACCGGCGAAAACTCGCTGTTTCTGAATCCTGCCCAGTTGGGCTGAATCACCAAGTCGAACTCGATCTTGCTCGAGAGGCTGATAGTGAAAGGGCACGTAATCCTTGGCCCCTTCAGCTTCAGATTGTGCGAGTGGAGATAATAAGTATGGGTAGGATCGACGGAGTTCTCCATCGCTTGGAGCCAGTTGCAGCGCAAGACTTCACAGGCGTCGATTTTTTCACTCCGTCTTGCCGAACTAGGATATCCCATTTAGGCAGAGTGGGTTTTTCTCCGGCGGTCCCATATAGGCGAATAGCATGCCGCCGAGCTTTCGCCACTGGATAGGCGGGATGTTGGATTTTGTCTTTGAAGCCGGCCTCCGGGTTTTCAAATGGCTGCTCGATGCATTTGCCGCACGGATCGTACTTCCAGCCATGATAGGGGCACCGGATGCCATCCTCCTCGACAAATCCGTAGTAGAGCGATGCCCCTCGGTGGGAGCAGTGCTCGCCGACGAGACCGTAGTTTCCACTCTGATTGCGGAACAGCACCAAATCCTCGCCCAGGACTTTTAATCTCTTCTTGGGTTTATGGTCGCTGAGCTCCGATGCTGCCGCGACAGCGTGCCAGTAGCGCCTCAACAGTTGGCCTGCCGGAGTGGCGGGACCGACGCGTGTGAGCAAGTCGTTCTCTTCTTGACTGAGCATGAAATGAGCTCCTGTTCTTTCGTTACCGGACCTGTTGGCGATGCTAGTAAAAGCCCGGCAGGGTGTCAACGTGAAGAGGCGGCAGATATCAGCCACGAAGGACAAAAGCGACCATGAGGAGAAAGTGCTCGCGGCATGTTGACAAGCTCAAGAGGCCGCAGTAGTTTAATCCGACCTGCAACTTTTGTTTTAGCGCCGAGCCGATCAACTAATCGTCTTCATCGGTGATTGGAGGCCATTCCATGATCAAAGTTTTATCTTGTCAGTCCCATTGATTGTTGTCGACGCTGAGCGCTGCAAACGCCCAGATCCAGGCCATCGATTTCGCCGCTGCCAAAAAAGAGGGTAAGGTCATTGTCTACGGCTCCGTGGTTCCGCAGGCGATGGAAGAACTGCACAAAAGCTTCGAGAAAAAGTACGACATCAAGGTCGAGTATTGGCGCGGCTCCTCCACGGCGGTCGCGGAACGCGCTCAAACGGAGTGGCGTGCCGGCCGGCCCGCCTTCGACGTGGTGGAGTCCAGCTGGGACGTTATGATCTTGATGAAAAAGAAGGGCTCTTCGCTCGCTATGTTCCTCCCTCGTCTGAAAAATTTCCCGAACAGTTTAAAGAAAAAGACGCTCTGATCACGCCGTGGCGTCTTTTGCCTGTCAGCATTCTTTACAACACCGAATTGGTTAAAGCCGGCGAGGCGCCGAAAAATCTCGACGATCTTTTGGACCCCAAGTGGAAAGGGAAGATCAGCATTCCCGATCCCTCGCGGCACACGACGACAGCGAAATTTCTCTGGAACCTGGAAAAATTCATGGGAGCAAAATGGCGCGACTATGTGAAGGGCTTGGCCAAGCAGCAGCCGCTCCTGGTCGAATCCCTGGCGCCGGTAACCCCCGCTATCATCAAAGGCGAGGCCCAAGTCGGCATCGCCTATATCAAATTCGTCAAGCAGTATAAGGGGCCTATCTCGTATGTTTCGCTCGACAAATATCTCTCCGATCCCAATCATCTGGCACTGGGGGCCAAAGCGGCACGCCCAAACGCAGGCCGGCTTTACATCGAATACGCGGTGTCCGGGGACGGACAGAGAATGATCGCCAGCGATGGTGAATTCGTCCTGTTTCCCGGCGTCTATCCGCCCATCCCCGGTGCTGAGAAAGTGGCGCCCAACATGGTGCCCATGGATAACCCGACTGAAGAAGAAGCGAAGAGTCTAAGCAACGAATTCCGCCGGATCTTCTTCGCGCAATAAGTAGAGATAACTTGACACTCCAGCCAGGTGAACTGTAAGAAACGAATAGCGTTTGCGGATCAGCAAAGGACAACGAAAGGAAGCCCAAAGATGGAAGAAAGAATTGTTTACCTCAATGGTGCCTTCGTGCCGGAGAGCCAGGCGAAGGTTTCCGTGTTGGATAGCGGTTTCAACGCGGGTGACGGAGTTTACGACGTGACGCGCACCTTCCGTCACAAACCCTTTAAGCTGCGGGAGCACACCGAGCGGCTCTTCCGCTCGCTTCGTTACACGCGGATCGACTGCGGCATGTCCCTCGAAGAGATGGAAAAACGACTTTGGAAGTGCTGGAGCGGAACAAGCCGCTCTTAGGTGAGAACGAAGACTGCGCGCTCTGGCAAGTGGTGAGCCGTGGCGTGCGCTCTTCCACGGGCAATCGCGTGAGCGGCCGCGCGACGGTAACGGTCTACAGCGTGATCGTCAATTTTCCAGAGTTCGCGAGTTTCTATGTCGAGGGCGCGCCTTTGATCATCCCTTCCACGCGCCGGATCCCACCGCAGTGCCTCGAGTCCAAGGCAAAGATCACCAATAAGATGAATCACAACATGGCGGCCTTCGAAGCGAAGCAAGTGGATCCCCGGGCGATTCCCCTCATGCTCGACATCGACGGCAATCTCAGTGAGACCAGCGCGCATAACTTTTTCTTGGTCATCGACGGCAAGCTCTGCACGCCCACGGACAGAAACGTACTCGGCGGCATCACCAAGGCGGTGATCTTCGATCTTGCAAAGCAGCTGGGCGTCGAAATTGTGGATGGAAATTACACGCCCTACGATCTTTACAACGCCGAGGAGGCCTTTCTAGCCAGCACCAGCCCCACTTTTGTTCCGGTCAGGACGGTCAATGGCGCCAAGATCGGCAACGGGGCACCGGGCCCGGTTACCGTCCGATTGATCGCAGCTTGGAACAAGATGGTGGGCATGGACATCGTTGATCAGGCCTTGAGCCATCTCGACAAGCAAGAGCGTGACCGGTTGCTGGGCTTATGGCAGAGCAAGAAGGCGGCGTAAGCAGGCCGCTGAATAAGACTCATACTGGTTCGTTGCGACTCGACCGGATGATCGCGTCAACCGTACAGGCAAGTACGCTCCGCTCATCGAAACTCTTCGCGCGCCTGCGCCTCTGAGATCTTTTGATCAGACCTGCCATTAGAACGGTGCTTCACGTGAACGTGATCGCGCTCTCAAAAACGGAGCAGGGTAAAGTCTTCGCGAAGAACTGCTGGCGTAGCCGCAATTGCGCGAACTCTGACAGAATTATGGCCTTGGGAGATCATCCGGCTTTAATCCAAACCATTTGACGGCATTCTCGCCGAGAACGTGACGCTGCTGATCTTCGCTTAACCCCGGAATTTTTTCAAATGGCGCACGGATTCGGGAAATTCGGAGTCCCAGTGGCGGTAGTCCGATGCGTACATCACCTGGGTGATGCCGATGGTTTCGAGCACGTAGGGCAAGATCGTTTCCTCGGGCTCACAGGTAAAGCAGACTTGGGGGCTGCGGATGATCTCCGACGGCTTGCGTTGGCAAAGCGGCCACTGCGGGCGAAGTTTTCAAAATGCTCGTCCAATCGTTCTGCCCAAAAGGTGGTACCCAGCCGCAGGCGCCTTCCATAAAACCGACCTTGAGTTTCGGGTAGCGGTCGAATACGCCCTCGCCGATCATGTGCATGAGCGCGATCATGCATTCGAAGGGAAGGCGGTCATGTGCACGTAGCTGTACTTTTCCATGCGTTCGCTGCCGGCGCCCATGACACCCCACACGCCGTACTGGCCCGTCGTGCTCCAGTCTGCGGGTGCACGGAGAGCGGCATGCCGATTTCCTGCGCGGCGGCGTAGACCGGATCGAACATACGGTTGCCGAGATTGATTCCATAAACGTTGGTCGGTAACATCGCGGTGACGATGCCGCGGTGCTGGGCTAGGTACTCCAATTCTTTTATCGCAGCGGGCGGATCTTGAACGGGAATCAGTCCTACGCCCTTCAACCTTTTTTGGGTCGGGCGCGATATATTCTTCCACCAGCCAGCGATTCACCGCATGGCAAATAGCCGCCGCCAGTGGCTTGTCAGCCATACCGTTGACCATCAGAGCGATGGAGGTGCCGAAAATGACAGCGACGTCGATGCCTTCCTCGTCCATATCAGGCAATCGTTTAGTTGCGTCCGTCATGCCGGGACGGCTTCTCTCGACATGGTCGGCAAACACGGCGCCACGATCGGCGCCTCCGCCCCAGCGCCGGCGTCCCGCCAAGCGTCCTTCGATCATCAGGTGGGAATATCCGGAACTGTCGGTCACACGATTGGGTGCCAGATGAGCGTATTCTTTCGGTAGCCACTTCACTAAACCGGCATCCGGTTCATAGCAGTGGCCGTCCGCATCGATAACCAGATTGGTTGGCATTAATGCCTCCTTTAAATCGTTACCCTAGGCAATATGAAAAAGAAAAGAATGCGTCAAGTCTGCAGCTAACCTTTGGCCGGGAATTCGCAGATTAAGCGAAGGCTCCTTGGTATATGTTTTGCCTATCAAATCTTCCAATACAACGAATCCCCAAAAGGCAACCAGAAACCAAAACAGCCGCTGGGACGATTGATCTCAGCCGGACCGTCACAGCAAACCCGCGGCCGAGGAGTCGCCATGAACTCTAGCAATCAGCCTGATTCGGTAATCGAAAAGGACCTGCCCTTGCGAGAAGATATTCGCCTGCTTGGCCGATTGTTGGGTGAAACGCTGCGAGAGCAGGAAGGCGAAGAAGCATTCAACCGCATCGAGCATATTCGCCAGACCGCCGTTCGTTTTCGCCGGGATGGCGATCTTCAAGCGCGAGTCCAACTCGAAGCGACGCTCCGGAACTTGAGTCACGACGCAACTGTATCGGTGGTGCGGGCGTTCACCTATTTTTCCCAGTTGAGCAATCTCGCCGAGGATTTGCACCACAACCGGCGCCGTCGCGCCTATCAGTTGGCAGGTTCACCGCCCCAGGAAGGCAGCCTAGCTCTCGCCTTCCAGCGGTTGGCGGATGTTGGGCCGCAAGAGCTGCAGTCATTTTTGCCGACGCTTTGATCTCTCCCGTACTGACCGCCCACCCTACGGAAATGCAGCGCAAGAGTATTCTCGACTGCCTGCGGGAGATTGCTCTGCTCCTCGAGAGGAGGGACCGGCTCCGGCAGACTCCGGAGGAACGAGCGCTGAACGAAGAAGAGCTGCGGCGCGGTATTCTGACTCTTTGGCAGACGCGCATCGTGCGGGAACTGAGGCTCACCGTACGGGATGAAATCGACAATGGTCTGTCGTATTACGGCACCACTTTTCTAGAACAGTTGCCGCGATTGTATGGCGAGCTCGAGGATCTCCTCGAAGCCGATTGGCCCGGTACCCGCTTCAGAATTCCCGCCTTGATCAGATTGGGTAGTTGGATCGGTGGTGACCGCGACGGCAATCCCTATGTAGATCACGACGTCCTCCGTTACGCTCTGCACCGGCAGTCTGCCGTGGCTTTCGACTTCTACCTAACCCAACTTCGTCAGCTACGAATGGAACTCTCGCAATCCCTCCAACTGGTGCAGGTGACTCCGGAACTGCGAGAACTAGCCGCTGTTTCGTCGGACGAGTCGGAGCATCGCCGCGACGAACCCTACCGGTTGGCGCTAAGCGGTATTTATGGGCGGGTCGCCGCTGCTGCGCGAACCTTTAACCCTCTCATGATGGAGCCGGTGGCGCATGCGAACACGCAACCTTATGCGAATCCGGATGAGTTGGAACAGGACCTGGAAACCATCGTCGAGTCGCTGATGGGTCACGGCTCGGCTCGTATTGCGCGGGTCGCTTGCGTGGTCTTCGACGAGCCGTCCAGGTGTTTGGGTTCCATCTGGCGCCGTTGGATCTGCGACAGAATAGCTCGGTGCACGAGCAGGTCGTAGCCGAACTTTTCGTGTCGGCACACGACGCGATGGATACAGTCGACTGGACGAATCCGACCGGCAAGGTTGGCTCTTGGAGGAACTGATGCTTTCGCGCCTGCTCCGATCTCCGCATGTGCGCTACAGCGACGAAACGGAGAAGGAGTTGCAAATCTTCGACGCGGCAGCGGAGCTGTACCGACGCTACGGACCCGAAGCGCTGCCGACCACTATCGTTTCCACTACTACGGCGATGAGCGATCTACTTGAAGCCGCGTTGTTACTCAAAGAGGCCGGTTTGCTGCGTCCGGGAGAACGACCGGTGCTTGCCATGAACATCGTGCCCTTATTCGAAACCATCGGCGGCCTACGCGAATCCACCGCAATCATGGACGAACTACTGAGCTTACCTCTGTACCGGCAACTCTTGGCGGATCGCGGAGAGGTCCAAGAAGTCATGTTGGGTTATTCGGACAGCAACAAGGAGGGTGGGTACCTAACGTCGAACTGGGAACTGTACAAGGCGGAGGTTGGTCTGGTGGAGGTGTGCCGGCGGCACGGCGTGAAGCTGCGTCTATTCCACGGCCGAGGCGGGACTGTAGGACGTGGCGGCGGACCCAGTTATCAAGCCATTCTAGCGCAGCCGCCGGGAACTATATCAGGACAGATTCGCATCACCGAGCAGGGGAAGTCATCGCCAGCAAGTACTCCGATCCAGAGATCGGTCGCCGAAATCTGGAAACCCTGATGGCTGCGACGTTGGAGGCAACCTTGGGCAGACCCAGCACACAGGTGGAAAATGCCTACGACGAGGCGATGGACGAGCTGTCGGAGGAAGCCTACGGCGCCTACCGCTCGCTGGTTTATGAGACGTCTGGATTCGTCGATTTCTTCCGCGCCGCCACGCCTATCACAGAAATCGCGGAGCTCCATGCAGGTAGCCGACCTGTCTCGCGAACCACATCGGAGCACATCGAAGATCTGCGGGCCATTCCATGGGTTTTTAGTTGGTCAATGGCGCGCATCATGCTCCCGGGATGGTTCGGCTTTGGCACCGCGGTGGAGGCCTTCCTTGCGCGGCGTGGCGTGGCCGGCCTGGAGCTGTTGCGCGAAATGTACCGCCGCTGGCCTTTCTTCCGCACCTTAATGTCCAACATGGACATGGTGCTGGCCAAAAGCGATATCCAGATCGCATCCCTTTACGCCGAATTGGTTCCCGACCAGAAGCTGCGCGAGCAGACCTTCGGTCGTATCCGTCAAGAGATCCAATCTAGCATCCTTCATCTGCTAGCGATCACCGAACAAGCCGAATTGCTGGATTCCAATCCCTTGGCTCCAGCGTAGTTTTCGCAATCGTGTGCCCTATATCGACCCGCTTAATCACCTCCAGGTTGAGGCCCTCAGGCGTTATCGGGCGGGTGACACGGACGAGAGAATCAAGCGCGCCGTCCTCCTCACGATCAGCGGTCTCGCCGCAGGCCTTCGCAACAGTGGCTGAATTCGTTCAGCGCTACAGCTCTCTTTCGGCCATGAAAGCAGCCAGATCGCCGACCACGACAGCTGTAGCCCCACTCATTATCGTACCAGGAGAGAACCTTGGCCATTTTTCCTTCCATCACGACGGTGGATAATGGCGATTTTGGTAGACAGAACTCGTCGTCCCGCGCATACTAGGTTCAAAGAACGTTAGGCCGCTGCAATAAAAGTTTCAATTGGGGCGAAATCAAGTTCTATTCCGCGCCGCCTTGTATTTCATGAGGCATATTCTTAGAAAGACCGAGCCGCGATATCATAGCTGTGGTGATAATTCAGTCATTCGCTGCATATTTTAAGTGCAAGCTTGAAATTTGAATCAGTCTTGGTTTCAATTTGATTAAATCCATCGGTCAAGGCGGTGCTGAAGGCAATTATCGCTTATTGACTTGCTCATGGCACGTCTGTTGCGCACGGACAGATTGCAGCGAACAAATCGTCAGTCCGGTCGGGCTTAATACCATGAGGGAATAGAAATTATGGATGATAGTTCACGTCGTGATGCGCCGGCTGGAAATCGCGTCGGCATAGTCGTTGGCGGAGGGCCGGCTCCGGGAATCAATGGCGCCATCGGTGCCGTCACTCTTGAGGCCGGTAATCGCGGTCATCAGGTAGTCGGGATTTACGACGGCTTCTCTCACCTGATGGAAGGGAGAACCGACCGGACCAAGATTCTCGACCATGACGATGTTTCTCGCATTCACTTCGCCGGTGGCTCGATACTCAACACATCCCGCGCCAATCCGACCAAAAAGCCAAGGACATGGAACGAGTTGTTGCCGCTTTAAATACCCTGGCGGTGAGATACCTGGTAACGATCGGCGGCGACGATACCATGTACGCGGCGAGCCAGGTGGCCAAGTTCTCGGCTGGACGGATCCGAGTGTGTCACGTGCCTAAGACCATTGATAATGATCTGCCCCTTCCGGGAGAGATGCCGACATTTGGTTATGAAACAGCGCGGCAGCACGGTTTCGAAATCGTCCATAACTTGATGGAAGATTCCCGCACCACCCATCGATGGTACTTTGTTGTGGTCATGGGACGAACCGCAGGGCATCTAGCGCTCGGCGTCGGTAAGGCCTCCGGGGCAACCCTTTCCGTGATACCGGAAGAATTCCCCAGAGCGGTTCACCTGGAAACCGTAGGAGATCTTTTGGAAGGCGCTATTCTAAAGCGGCAAGCGTTGTGGCAGAGGTACGACGGCGTGGCGGTGATCGCTGAAGGACTGCTCGAGCGCATGCCGGTAGAAGAACTTACGAGCATCGAAGGCGTGCAAATTCTCCACGATAGCTACGGCCATCTGCGTCTGGCCGAGCTCGATCTGGCTTATATCTTAAAAAATCTAGTCGAGCGGCGCTTCGCGGCGCGCGGCCAGAACCTTACCATCGTGCACAAAACCATCGGTTATGAGTTGCGTTGTGCTCCCCGGTGGCTTTTGATTGCGAGTATGTAAAGACCCTCGGCTATGGCGCGGTGGAATTTCTTTTAAACCCCGATGAATCGACATCAAAAATCGACGGAGCCCTGGTCTGCATCGTTGACGGCCAGTTGCGTTATCTCAAGTTTGAGGACCTCATGGATCCTAAGACCAAAAAACTTCCGTGCGCCCCGTCGATATCTCTAAACCGGCTTATAGAGTGGCCCGCGAATACATGATTCGCTTGGAACGGGAGGATTTTGAAAACCCGCAACGGCTCGAAAAATTGGCCCACGCAGCTTCAAGTCAGGAAAAGCCGCTGACCACAGCAGCATTCAGAAAAAATTCGAGCACGTTGTGGCCGACCTCGATGGCGGGTTATGAAAGTAGAATACTGGGTTTCAAATAGACCATTCCATTACTCCAGTATTCCAACCTGCTACGGTTCAATGCCGAGGTAGGCGTTGCGCAGATACTGCAGCACCATGCGTTGCCTGTGAAAGAATGAAGAGTTTGCCTATCCGGTAAGGTCGATGCCGGCATCGTAGCGGTCGCCGATGGCCCAGCCAGTGACTCCTTCCACGTGACCTTCGATCCACCCTAACGGGTTGTTTCCTTTGCCCAGATTTTCTCACGGGAGACGGTACTCTGGGCACCGAATACCGCCTCCGCGGTGAGCGGAGAAAGTCTCAGGAGGGATTGGACCTTCTACCGTGCTGACTCATCAGCAAGCAGCAGAAAACGTACCAAGAGACATTTTTGCGATTTTACTTACGCCGTGAGTGGTTGGCTCTTGTGACGGTTCAGTCCATCGTAGTGCAGAGTCTAATTTTTATGCAGCTTCTGCTCTAAAAAGCGGCGAAGGTAGTGATCGTTCCGTTCTAGTCTCAGTTTCCAAACGTCGGCATGCATTAGTCGAGCCGGTTGTCTCTGGTGGATGATTGTGCTTACAAATGGAAAAACGCAGAGGAGATCTATCCATGCTTTTGCCTTTCCGGGAGCATCTCGACTTTGGACCGACGCCTTATGACCAACTGCAAGCCAGGGAGGGAATACCGATCGTCCGCGGGCATGTCGTCAGCGACGTCATGGAATTGGAGTTGGGTCGCTGGGAAAGAATGGGAGCCGCGGGTTGCTATCTCAATCTAGCCAACCAACAACAAACGGACGTCTACGTCTGTGAAATCCAGCCGGGCAGCCAAACACTGCCGCAGCGGCATCTTTTCGAAGAGATCATCTATATCGCTAAAGGGCGGGGCGCCACCTCGGTTTGGCAAGAGGGAACCTCGAAGGTCACTTTCGAATGGGGACCAGGTGCGGTCTTTGCCATTCCATTGAACTCCTCCTACCAGCACTTCAACGGCTCCAGGGACGAACCGGTCCGTTTGTTCGCCGGAACCACTTGCCCGCGCATGATCAATATTTTTCATAACGAAGATTTTATCTTTCGTAACCCGTTTAACTTCCGCGACCGTTTTCATGACGGCCAGGAGTTTTTGCAGTTTAATAAGCATATGGCGGATCGATATTGGGAAACCAATCTCGTTCCCGACGTGAATCAGTTCGTGCTCGATGATTTTCCGATGAAGGGCAAGGGGGTAAAGCACATGCGCTATACCCTGGCGGACACCACCTACGGTTGTCACGTTTCGGAATTTCCGCCGGGCTCACGGAGCACTTTTCACCGCCACGGTCCCGGCGCCGTGATTATCATCACCCAGGGTGAGGGCTACGTGATGCTCTGGAAGGACGGCGAGCCCCGGGTGCGCCATGAATTCCGCGTCGGCACCGTTTATTCGCCGGGCGACCTCATGTGGCACGGTCATTTCAACACCGGCAAGGGAACCATGCGCCATTTTGCCGTGCGGTGGTGACAGTCCGAAATACAGCCACGACCGGTTTCGCAATCCGCTGTGGACGATGATCCCCATGGAGGAAGAACCGCCGAGATTCATCGCGAGTATTTGCAGGAGCTGGAGAGAAAAGGAGTTGAAGCCGCGGTCTCGGTGGTAGAGGACTAAGACTGGAGTACTGGAATGATGGAGTGATGGAGGATTGAACTCAAAGCCTAATGGTCCAATGCTCCTTACTCGAGCCGTGAAGACCGAAGGAGGATGCCGATGGAGATCAAATCTCTGATCGATCCAGAAGGCGGTCTGGTAAACCGTCGCATTTTTGCCGACCCGGAGATTTACGAGCTGGAACGGGAGCGTCTGTTCGCCCGCTGCTGGCTCTACCTTGGCCACGAATGCGAGGTGCCTAATCCCGGCGATTTCGTTACCGCGTACATGGGGAAGAGCCGGTCATCTTTGATGCCGCGATCTAGGCGGACGTCTGCGCGCCTTTCTAAACCTCTGCCGCCACCGCGGCAACCGGGTGTGCCGCGCCGACCGCGGCAACGCGAAGCTTTTCACCTGCTCTTATCACGGCTGGACCTACTCCACTGACGGCAAGCTCGCCATCGTGCCGATGGCCGAGGCCTTCCGCAACCTTGACCGCGATCAGTGGGGGTTGATTCCGGTTGCGCAACTCGACAGCTACAAGGGACTGATCTTCGCGACCTTCGATCCCGAGGCGCCGACCTTGCCGGAATATCTTGGCGATATGGCTTGGTATCTCGATATTCTGTTGGACCGGAGGGAAGGGGCACAGAGGTCAGTGGACCGCACCGCTGGTTAGTTGACGCAAACTGGAAGACCGCAGCGGAAAACTTCGGCGGCGACGGCTATCACATCGCCAGCACCCATGGCTCCGCCCGGGAGCTGGGGATCGACACGACCACGAGCCAAACTGAGACAATGGAACAAGGGGCGGCAGATTTCCTGCGGCGACGGGCACGTTCTGGTGGCGTGGATCTGTCCGCCCGATGATGCGGGTCCATGGTTCGCGCAGCCGGTTGCCGAGCTGATAGATTATATGAAGGAAAATGCCCCGGAGATCGAAAGCCGTCTGGGCGTTACCCGAGCGCGCAAGGTCGCGCCGTCCGCGGGAACGGTTTTCCCAATTTGTCGATTCATTGGCTGACGCGCACCATTCGGGTGTGGCATCCACGGGGGCCGGATAAGATGGAGATTTGGAGTTGGGCCATTGTCGATAAGGCAGCGCCCGGCGAAAATCAAGGACGTCATGCGCTTCGTCTCACAGTACCGCTTCAGCCCCACGGGAGTCTTCGAACAGGACGATATGGACAATTGGATCAGGTGACCGCCGCGGCTCGCAGTGTGATCGGCAGGCGCTTCCCGGCCAACTACCAGATGGGCGTTAGCGAGGAGATCACAGAGACCGATCTACGGGGGCGGTTGGGCCAGCAGATGGAGCGATTCAAATCAGTTGAGCCTCTACATGCATTGGGCCAAGGTGCTCGAGGCGAAGAGCTGGGGCGAGATCAAGAGCGCAAAGCATGGATAGCGACCTGCGCCATAAGGTCAGAAGATTTTTGTATCTGGAAGCCGAGTTGTTGGACGAGCGCCGGTTTCGGGAATGGCTCGAGCTTTTCACCGATGACATTCACTATTGGATGCCCGTCCGCTACAACCCCTTGGACCGGCCCAAGGAACTGAGCGAAGAGCTATCGAGACCGGGCGAGAGCTACTATTTCAACGATAACAAAGAAACCCTCCGGATAAGAGTTGAGCGGTTTTATTCAAAGAGCGCCTGGGCCGAAATGCCTCCTTCGCGTACCCGCCATCTGATTTCGAATATTCGCATAAGAAAAGACGACGGCGTCCAATTCGAAGTCGATTCAAACTTCATTGTTTATCGCACCCGCATGGAGAAGGATGAAGATATTTTTGTCGGCACAAGAAAGGATGTGCTGCGGCGGGCGAACGGCGAACTAAAGATCGCTCGTCGAACGATTCTTTTAGATCAGCGCGGTTTGGGAGCAAGAATATTAGCGTCTTTCTTTGGACGAGAGTTGTCAAGTTACGCTGCCGAAAGCCAGATGATCCTGTTACGCAATTCAATGTAAGGAGTTTATCATCCAGAGCTTGCCAGCTAATATTCTTATCCTTTATCGTATAGAGAAGATTTTTACGAATCCAGCCCGGTAGGAGTTCGCCTCGAGTTGGGGCCTTGATTGCAAACGTTTCGCTGTTTAGGCTTTGACGATGGAAGACTTCTAGACCAAGCTGAAACGAATGATCCACTTCACGCCCGCGGACGAACTCGCAAAGCGCTTTTAGTAAGGATTGTTACTGATACATCCTGTTGCTGCTTCGCGTTGCCCGCTGATCTGGCGCTGGACGCCGCTCGGCGAATGGATCAATGTCGCCAGCGGTCATCGAACTGGCAGCAGTCCGTAAGAGACCACCCGGCGGCATTCTACCTCGTCGTCGGCGCCTATCTGTTGGGCAGTCTTGTTCTCTTTCCCGTACACGATTCTCAATGTCGCAACCGTGTTTCACGTTCGGACCGATCCTGGGTAACGTTTACGCCCTGGCCGGCTGGCTCGCCAGCGCGGCAATGGGCTATGGCATCGGACGGTCGACTGGGCGGCAAAATGGTGCGAAACACTGGCGCGCGCCTGGCTTGACCGCCTGATTCGACCGGCCGGAAGGCATGGCTTTCTTACTGTACTCACGCTGCGTGTCTTTCCGGTAGCTCCGTTTACTCTAGTCAATGTTTTTGTCGGAGCGTGGGGGATTCGTTTTTGGGATTTTTCATGGCGAGTATCGTCGGTAGGATCCCGGGGATTATTTTATTGACGCTGGCCGGTGTCCAAGTCGAAAGCCTTTTGCGCCAGCCGGGCGTGATCGGTGTCGTTTTGTTGGGGCTCACACTGATCCTGGTGCCGCTCACGCTCAGCCGGTTATCGAAGCGTTTGCTGTCGGGCGACCCGCGCCAACCGGATTCCTCTACATCTTGGCTGAAACCATAGCTAGTCTCGTAAGAGGAAAAAGAAAACAGCTCGACGATATGTTTCCGCCGATCCGGTGTGAATTCAACTCGGAGGACTTAAGGCGCTTCGACTCTACGAAAACTCTACGATGAAATCCGGCGTGCATTATTGCCGATGCCACGGACGGAAACCCTTGCTTCGTTCAGAGCGTAAGCCAAAGACGTTTAAGCACCCAGACTGTGACGAGCGAGGATGGCTATCAATAACAAGATAATTCCGCCGATAACTGCGATGACAAAAATCCAGTTGCTGAAGTTGGACACTCGATCTTCGGTACCGACATAGCGCTCGAGCAATTGGGCATTTTAACGTTGCTGCGGAACCAGATGGAAAAGATATCACCAAAAACCGGAATGGCGCCGATGATGGCATTCAGCGCGACATTCAATCCCATTCAGAGTAAGAGCGATTTTCGGCAACCGATACTGTGCGGCAATCAGGATAATGGCCGAACCGGCCAGAGTTGGCGATCATATCGCCGATGCCGGAATCAAGCCGAGGATCGGATCGAGGCCGATGCGGATCGAGGTTCCCGGAATCGTGAAGCGCTGATCGAGCCAGTCCGCGAGAAATTTTGCCAACCAAAATCGTTGGGGAGAGGACGAACTTTGACGGTCCAACTATCCTCCTGCGGTTGCCCCTGGATGCCGCGAAACTACGACGCTGTCTTGACCCAGCAGCGCAACACTTCAGCCACGCTCCACGCTTGCGAAATACACCCACGCGGTACGAAGGGCTCATCGGCATCAAAAATTTCACTGATGGATCCCACGCCGGCTTCGCCAAGATGGGGCACGAATCCTTCCAGGAATGCGCGCGCTCCGGCGACGTCATCGGGATGGACCTTCAACCAGGTGTCGATGAAAGGTCCGATCAACCAAGCCCAGACGGTTCCTTGATGGTAAGCCGCATCTCGAGAGCGCAAGTCGCCAAAATATCTCGCTTTGTAATTCGGATGGCCCGGAGCCAGAGAGCGTAGTCCCACCGGAGTTAAGAGCCGCCGGCGAACGGTTTCCAAGACCGGCTCCCATTTGGCAGGATCGAGGACGGGATGGTGTAGAGAGATGGCGAGTAACTGATTGGGCCGGCAGGCTGCATCATTGCCGCCCTCGCCGTCGATGACGTCAAAGAGATAGCCTTCATCGCTCATACCAAAAACGCTCGTTAAAGCTTGCTCGCGCCCGATCGGCGTGAACCTTTAATTCGAGAGCTTTGTCCGGCTGTGCTTCTTCGCTTAGCCATTGCTGCAAGAGTCTCAACGCGTTGTACCATAGACCGTTTATTTCCACCGCTTTTCCCCGCCGCGGCGTCACCACCCAATCGTCCACCTTGGCGTCCATCCATGTGAGCTGGTAATTTTCCTGGCCTTGGCTTAGGAGCCCGTCCTTAGAATCTACACCGATGCCGAACAGCGTCCCTTTAATGTGACAGTCGATGATGTCGATCAGCTTCGGTAGCAGCAGTCGCAATGTCCAGCGGTCACCCGTCGCCTGTAGATAACGATCGATGGCGTGAAAAAACCACAGGGGTGGCGTCCGCCGTATGATAGAGTCCCTCGCGGCTGCCTTCGGGAAAGAGATTAGGGATCAGCCCTTGTCGAATCGCATTGGCGAAATTGCGCAAAATCCAGCCGGCTTCCAAAAACGGTTGGTGGTGAGTGTCAAACCCTCCAAGCTGATCATGGTGTCGCGACCCCAATCGGTAAACCAATGGTAGCCCGCGATCACCGTGCGCATCTCGTCTCCTGTCGGCATAGGCCCGTGTGGCGTCGGGCAATCTTCCGGCGGGAGTCACGACGAACTGATCTGCGGCAAGCACCAGTTCGGCGCCCACTCCGGTCTGGGCTTTGGGATCGGCAGAGGCGATCAAACGCGCCGCGCCGCTCGCGCTCTGCCTCCCAGGCCTCCGCGGGCGCCAACGCCCGCATGACCTCCCAAGACTCCGTGGAGGCGGCCAAGGTGATCTCTTGGCCGGAGAACAATCTACAACGAAAGAGCCGGGGCTCCAGAGATTTCCTATCGTCGTATAACCTCGGGTTTCTTCCAGGATATAGCGCAGCCGCTCGATTCTCTTCCTTTCGATAACGAAATCGCCTTTGCCGTACAGCAGCAAGCGAAGGGTCGGAAAGATCCGGCTGGAAATCTCGTATTGGTCTTCGACGACGGTGAGCACGTAAGGCGCTTCGGGTTGGGAATCAACGGGCGCTTCATGTTCACGAAATTGAATCAGCGGACGCAGTCTGAGTCCGATCTTGCCGGCGTGGGAAAGCGATCGATAGGTGATGTGGACGGTATTCTGTCGGTAGGGAAGGTAGAGACGCTTTTCTAATACGACATCATCTATCTGATAGCGCCAAATCGGTAAACCCATGTCGAGGCGGAATTCGCTGAGGACCGGCGCATGCCGCTCTTCGCTTTGGATGGCGTTGAGTTCTGACAACCCGTCCATCCGATAAGTGAACCTCTTCCGCGAGCCCGTTCAACATCAGCACCCTACCCAGAGGTGCCGGCAGCGCGGCAATCAAGAGGCCGTGGTAACGCCGTCTGGCCGCTCCGGAAACGGTTCCGGAGGCGTAACCTCCGAGACCGTTGGCCACGAGCCATTCGGGGTCCTTTTCTATTTCATCGGCTTCTCCCGGCGAAAAGGTTACTTTGCGTAGGATTGAATTCATGACTTTGCGGCTGTCAGGAGGAACGCGGCTTTTCCGGGAAGGAACCATCGCATCTCATCTTCAATGGGCACTGCGCCGTAGCCGCCGTAGCGCGGATCTTCGCTGGACCATAAGAGCTGCCAGGTCAAACCGGAAGGGAGGCAAGCAGCGGCTCGGGCGCGGGTGACAAAGAGCAATCGACGCCCAGATTAACGAGCAGCAACCGGTCATTCCCGTCTTCCCCGAAAAGCCTCAGCACCAACGGCGTCATCGGCGAGCACCGCGCCGTCCACAGCGCCGGGACGCTGAGCCTTGATGACCGGGTCATTGCTGTCGGAGACTTAGAAGATCACGATGCAGCGCATAGGCTTCTGGATGGCGCTCGCGTTCAGATAAGTCGAGCCGGCAGGATTCAAAAGTTCGTGGGTCGGTGGGATCGGGTAAGCGGGCCTGCATGTCCGGGGAAGCGAGGCTCGGGAATTGTTTGAGAAATTCAAAGCGGCCTTCTTTGACCTTCGAGGCTAGCTCTGAATCATGATCAGCAAAAAACACAAATGGACTGGAAGCGGCAAATTCCTGTCCCTGAAAGAGCATGGGGGTTTGCGGCGAGAGCAAGAAAAGCGCCGGTCATTGCTCGATACACTCCGGGATGGGTTGTCTGGTGAATGCGCTCTGCCGCGGCCGAAATTTGCCACCTGATCATGATTTTGCAGGAAATGGATGAAGGCCGCGGGTTTCAGCCCGCCCGTCCAACTTCCACGGCGCTGCCGCTGCCAGGAATAGTATTGTCCTTGGTACAAAAAACCGCGCTTCACGGCAGAGATAAACTCCTGCGGCGTGCCGCGATAATCGGAATAATAGGCTTCGTTATGGCCGGTTAATGCCACCATGGCAGAATGATGAAAATCGTCGTTCCACATTCCATCCATCCCATAACCGCCGCTTTCAACGGATCGCACCAGTCGCGCTTCCTCGGGTTCGTTTTCCGCGACCACGATGGTAGACCGTCCACCTGCGGCCCGGCGCACCTGTTCCGTGATCTCCGCGAGAATGTGAACCCTGGAAGCGTCGTAAATATTTTGCGTGGCGTCCAGGCGAAGCCCGTCCAGGTGAAATTCGTCAATCCAGTAACCCGCATTGGAGATAAAAATTCGCGCACGGGAGCAGCATTGGGCCCGTCAAAATTGAACGCTTCGCCCCAGTCGGTGGAGTAGCGGTCGGTAAAATAATCCGGCGCAAAACTTTTCAGATAATTTCCCTCGGGTCCGGCATGATTATAGACGACGTCGAGGATGACACCCAAGCCTAGGCTGTGGGCAGTGTCGACGAAGGCACGAAAATCGTCGGGGCTGCCGTAAAGCCGGGTTGGGGCAAAAAAATCAACACCGTCGTAGCCCCATCCATAGCGGCCGCAAAAATCGTGAACCGGCATAATTTCCAGGACGGTCACACCGAGATCCTTTAAAACCTTCAGGTGTTGGCCCGCTGCATTCCACGTGCCCTCGGCGGCAAACGTGCCGATATGCATTTCGTAAATGACTTGTCCCTCTATCTTAACTCCATTCCAGTTGGCGTCATGCCAGGAAAATTGAGCAGGATCGATGATCATGGACGGCCCCAGCGGACCTTCGAGGCTGAAAGCGGGACGCGGGGTCGGGTACCAGGAGTTTGGTTGCCGATCCAAGCGATAGCGATAGAGATCGCCGGCTCTTGCCGAGCGGACTACTTCGCGGAGAAATATCCGTTGCGGTTCGGGGTCTCAGCTCAATGACGGCTTCCGTGCAGGCGCCGGCACCGATAATGACTTCGACTCTTTGACTGCAGAGGTGCCCAGACGCGAAAGTGAATCTCGCCATCGCTTAGAATTTCCGCCCCGATCGGGAGTCTTCTACGGATGTTCTCGGGGCCCGAGTCGCTCATCGCTTTTCGTACTCCTGCGATGCGGGCTTTAATATCTCTTGCATCATGCGGAACTGCCGGGTTTTGCCATAGAAGGGTAGGACGGACTAATGGGCAGGACCATAAAGTGACTCTAATTTAGCTCGCCCTTTGTGCGCCAGCAGCGGCGCCCAAAGATCCCCCAGTTTCTTGATCCTTTCGCGCACGTTGTCGATCCTAAAATCTTCGATGCGAACGCCTCGTTGCAATTCTTTCCAGGTAATTGGCGTGGATACAGTCGCCTTAGGTTGGGGTCTTACAGAATAGATGGAGGCAAGCGTCCGGCCCCAGGCATTTTGATTGTAGTCTACTAGCACACGCTTGCTGGGTCTTTTGGCTATGCGATATTCCGCAGTGATGAGGTCCGGATACAAGGCAGCCAAAGTAGTGGCAAAACGCTTGGCAACGGTCCATACCTCTTTTGGGTGGGCCCGCGAACAATAGGAACGTAAACGTGAAAACCCTTCGATCCGGTAGTCTTTATAAACGATGGCAGTTTTAGCTCGTCCAGTGCGTGGTGCACGATGGCAGCGGTCTCCAACATCTGGTCCCAAGTCGCTCCTTTAACCGGATCCAGATCGAAGTGGAGGTAATCGGGACGGTCGACATCGTCACAGCGCGCATACCACGGATTCAAATCAATACAACCTAAATTAATCACCCAGAGCAAGGAGCAGACATCCCGGATCACGGGAAAGTCGATGACGTTGCCCGAAGCATGTTCGATGCTACAAGTCTCAATCCATTCGGGTCGAGGCGAAGGAGCGCGCTTCATAAAGAAGAAATCGCCTGATATGCCGTTGGGATAGCGCTTCATCACCATCGCGCGATGAGCGAGATGTGGCAGCAGCACGTGAGAGATGTCCAAATAGAACTGGATCAGATCGCCTTTGGTAAAACCCGTGTCCGGCCAAAAGACCTTGCGGAGATTGGTTAAGTGAATGCTTTTGTTCCCCAGACGCACTTCCACCGTATCGCGATCCTGCGGGATGCGAACTGAAAGAGGATTTGGGTGCCGGGCTGTTCGACTTTTCTTTTGATACCTTGCCGGATGATAATTCGTTGTCGCCGGTTTCGATCGAGCGCGCACGTCTCCCCCGTAGTGCTCTGCGTTCGTGGTTGACGCAATCCTCGTACCAGCTTTACGATGTAATGTCTAGGAAGAAACGGCTTGAATGATCAGAGACTCCCTCTGATCTATCTAGGCGTTTCGCTTAGGGTAGCAATATCAAGCAGCACGTGAACCGAATTCTTTGCGAACGAGACTGGTCCTGATCCGGAATCTCGTCCTCCGCGTTGTGAGAGTTTCCCTTACTCTTGCCGCCAAAAACCTACTGGCGGAAGCCGATGATGCCGTTCCATCTGTGGAAGAAGTTACGCCACAGCTCTGAAGAGGCGATGAATCATTTTAAGCTGTTGCAAAAGACTATCGTATGGCGAGTCTGGCTTCTGGAACGGTTAAAGCCACCACCAAGAGTCGAGCGCGGTTCAGGCTGTTCGTGAGTAGGACAACACCTTGGCCAGGATCTCATTCGCCGTGCAAGGTTTCTGAAGAAAATCCTGCACACCTTCCCTCAACATGTTATCTCTAAAATCGAAATCGATGATACCCGCTGACGCCAATTACCTTCACCTGCGGATTCATTTCCTTCAACTTGCGGAAGACCGCGCTTCCTCCCAGCCGTGGTAGCCCCCAATCCAGCAGCACCGTGTCAATTTCCTGCCAATGTTCTTGATAGACCTCGATTGCCTCTACGCCATCCTTCGCGGCAAATACCCGAAAACCGCGCTTTTCAGCCGTCAATCGGACTAACTCCAGCAGGTGCGTCTCATCTTCTACAACAAGAAGGGTTTCGCCGGTTGAGAAGCGTTCTTTTAGTCCGTCCCTTCTAGGCTCTGGCGGAAGCGTGGTTTGAGCAGGAATCGGCAGGAAAAGTGTGAACCTAGTCCCCGCTCTGTTTCACTTTCTACGCCGATAAAACCGCCGTGGGCCTGAACAATTCCATACACGACCGATAGGCCCAAGCCAGTGCCACCTTGCTCTCTTTTGGTGGTGAAGAAGGGTTCAAAAACTCGCTGACGAGTCTCATCGTCCATTCCGGTGCCTGTGTCGGAGATCTCGATGCGCGCGTACGCCCCGTCCGCTTCAGGAAAATGCCGGCTCACGTCAGCGGCCGTAGTCTGGGAAGTGCGGATCGACAACGTGCCTCCTTCGGGCATCGCATCCCTGGCGTTGAGACAGATATTGATGAGCGCTTGCTGCAGCTGGTTGTGATCGCCCTGGATGACGGAAGAGTTGGATCAAGGTCGAGTCTGAAGTTCATGGTCTTGGGAAATATTTCCCCGAGAATGTCCAGTGTCTCCCGGGCGAGACTATTGACATCGAACGGCTTGTGTTCGGTGCCGGTCTTCCGGGCAAAAGTCAGCAGCTGCCTCACGACCTTCGCCCCGCGCTCCGCAGCGCCCAAGACCACCCCAAGGCTGCGGGCACGTTCCGCTGGACCTTCTCCGTCTTTGTTCAGCAACTCTTGCGCGTAGCCGAGGATGATACCGAGGATATTGTTGAAGTCATGGGCGATGCCTCCAGCGAGGGTGCCGATGGCTTCCATCTTTTGCGCCTGCCGCAGCTGGTCCTGCAGCGTTTCGCGCTCGGTGAAGCTCTGCAGGAGCTCGGCGTTTGATTTAACAAGATCGTCTGTCCGGTTGGCCACGAGCTTTTCTAAGTCCTCGCTAGACCGTCTGAGCGCCGCCTCGGTCTCTTTCTGGGCGGTCACGTCCCGCGAGTGTCCGATGATCCGGCGGACGCGACCATTATCGCTCCGGTCGAAAACCGTCGCGCGGACATGGAACCAGCGATATGTGCCATCGGCGTGACGCAATCGAAACTCCCACTCCAGCACCTCGCCGTCGGGGGCCGTGTCAAAGCGACGATACTGCTCACGTACCGGCGCAAGGTCGTCCTGATGCACGAGCGCGTCCATAGAGTCGCCTGCGATAGCCTTGAGTTGGACGCCGGTATAGCCGAGATGCTCTTCCAGCCGCTTGTTTTCGTAAGCGTTGCGGCCTCGATCAAGTCGTAGATAAATAAAAAGTCCGGGGTGGTGGCCGCCATGCGCTCGAACTGGATCGCGGCTGCGGGCCAACGCCTGTTCCGCGCGCTTGCGCTCGGTAATGTCGATGTTGACCCCGAGCAGACGGCGCGGTTTGCCCTGTTCGTCGACGAAAACTCGCGCCTTGACTGGCGACCCAACGCTCTACTCCGTCGGGGCGAATGATGCGAAATTCAAGATTCAGCGAACTCTTGTTTTGGGCGGCATGACGCACGGCGGCGTCAACAGCGGCGATGTCATCTGGATGAACTCTTTTGCCCAGTCCGGGTGCTTGCCGCCGAAGCTTCCAGGCAGTAGGCCGTAAAGCTTCTCCTGGGAGGCCGACCAAGTAATATCGTTGGTAACGAGGTCCCGTTCAAACGCGCCTATGTTTGCCGCTTCCTGCGCCAGCTCAAACGCTCGCTGACTTGACGCAAAGCCGCTTCGATTCGCTTTCGTTCACTCAATTCTTTCGACAAATCACGGAAGAGCCCGGCGTTGTCCAGGGCGATTGATGCACGGCGGCTGACTTCCTCGGCGAATTGCACGTCGGCCATCGTGTATTTACGTCCGGAATAGCGCGAGGCAAAGAGCGAGAATGCCCCAACCACCCGGCCCTGTACGCGCAATGGCATGATAATAAAGCCGGTCACTTGTATTTGCTCAAGCAAAAAGCGGTGACGGTCATCTCGGGCGCGCGGTCCCACCCAAGAGTCATCAGCCTCGAGGGTGTAATCGGATTGGCCGGTTTGCTATGGCCTTGAGAATCGGGTGTTGCCGGCCCAGGTCCGGCGCGTAATTGCGAAGAAATTCATCAGCAAACGGTTCCAGCTCTTTTCTGCCGGTGCGCACGGCAACGCGGCGGCAGACGTTCGAGTCCTCTTGCAATAGATCGATAACGCACCAGTCTGCATGATCCGGCACCATCAAATCAGCCAGCCGGTTGAGCGTCTTTTCATAATCGATGGATTCAGCAAGAGCGGCGCCGACTTCGGCAAGACGCCGCATGCGTTGTTCGACAAGACGACCCTCGCGCTCGACGGCGGTTAGTCGGGCAGCCTCTCCCGCGCTGACCAGCGCGGAGCCGAAGCTCATTGACCTCTCGGACTCCCGAAGCGCGCAGCTCAACCGGCTCGCCGCGTTGTATCGCGGCGGCCGATTCGGCGAGAGCGTTGCGATGGGAGTTGAGATGCGCTTGCCGAGGATTGTCGCAGCGGTGAGGCCGAGAAGAAATAGTATTATGGCGCCTATTCCCCACGCGGCGATGGAGCGATTAATGGGGCCGGTGATTACAGCTTGCGACACAGCCACCCATGTAACCCATCCCGTGAGATTCGATTTTACAAACGCGTGGTAGACCGGAATGTCCTCGAAGGTCCGCTCGGTGCCCCAGCCCTCCTGCGATTTAGCGATCTGGCTCAGCAGCTCTGCGGTGCCAGCCCGGCCGACAAATCTCTCCGGCGCCTTTGTTCGAGCAATGAAGACGCCCTTTTTGTCTACTAGTGCCGCGATCCAGTCGGCGGGTAAGCGCTCCTCGAGCAGCAGCTCGGTTAAGACTTGGGGATGAAAGGCCATCTCGAGCGCATACAGGACTTTGCCGTTTCGAACGACGGGAACGTTAATCCCAATCGTCGGCCGCCTGGAATCGAGAGCGACAAACAAGTCCGACACAGCTAGCTCGCCGGTCTCCATTGTCTTCTTGACGGGGTCCGGTCCCCCAAACGGCAGGTAAGGATAAGTCTCAACCGTTTGAGCCGGTGCAGCATCCTGAAACGCATTCGGCAGCGGAGTTCCGAACGGACGAGCCGTGTTTATCAGCTGCTGGCCTGATCGGTCAAACAAAATGAGCCGCGACTCTTTACGGTTCGCCAGAGCGCGTCTACAGATCTCGTGGAAGCTCCTTAAATCGCCGGTGTCGAGGTAGGGTGATTCTGCAAGCGTCTCCAAGATCGCTCGGACAGTGCCGATCTCCCGGTCCACCGCCAGTGACAACGCGCGAACCGTATCCCGCATGCCCCGCTCGACGGCCTCATGTTGAAGCCGAGCTTTCTGGCGGAATATCTCGAATGTAAAGATCAATACCGGCAGCAACGCGGCGAGCACCAGCACCAATTAGATGGGAACGGAGCTTCAATGGGCGATGAAAAATACCGCCTCGTCCTTCCCCTAACAGCTTCAACGTTTTCTCCTAAGCGGCGATTTGGAGTTTGGTGAGTTCTATCGTCTGTCATTTTTCAAATCGCGCACTCTGACAAGGTCGGCACATGAGGGGCAGCGCGTCATGAAGATCGTTACAGGCTCGATTGGCATCACGGTCGCTCATTAGAAACAGTAGATTTGGTTAAATCATTAGATCACTGGCTTCCCTTTCTGTCAAGCTTAAAAGGTTATGGTGTTGTAGCAAAGTAATTATGTCGGGGGTTAAAGGGTTAACTGGCACACTTTCTGCGGGAGGTTGTTTAGGCTCGTCTTTATGGTGGGGACTGTTAAACATGCCGAGACAATCGACCTCTGAATCGGATGACAGGCGGAAATATTAGGCCAAAGACCAAAGAAATCCATTCTTAATGAGGACCGGTAAAATGCAAGGATTCTTACAAATTGATTTCAGATCTGTCTTTGTTCCGTCCCTACATCTTGCGGAAGTGGTCTTGCGCGGCACCGTCGTGTATTTATTTATCTTCGTCATTCTCCGCGTTCTTCGAAGGGAGGCTGGAGCTATCAGCATTGCGGATTTGCTTTTGGTCGTGCTCATTGCTGATGCGGCGCAGAACGCGATGGCCAGTGAATACAAATCGATCACGGAAGGTGCCGTGCTTATTGGCACGATTGCTTCATGGGACTATTTTTGGATTGGATGGGCTATAGGTTTCCATGGGTTTATCGGCTAGTGACGCCGGCTCCCCTGCCGTTGATCAAAGATGGAAGGATAATGAGAAGAAACCTGCGCCAAGAGTTGATCACCGAGGAAGAACTGATGAGCCAGTTGCGCCAGCAAGGGGTCCAAAATCTGGCCGAAGTAAAGAGGTGTTATTTGGAAGGCGACGGCCATTTTAGTGTGATCGCCGGCCCGTCGAAAAAGTTTTCCTCAAAGCAAAACAAAAAAGCGGTTACATGAGCCTACACAGGGGGCGGTTTTATGTTTGAGCGTTTTACATACTCGAAGTTGAGCGTCTATCTTTCTGAGGAGAGCTGACTCTGGCGCTAACGTAAAACGACAACGATTTAGCGGACGAGCGTCATCGATCTTGCCGCTGAACTCGGAGAACACCGGAAGCATCGGTCAATGCCTTGATGGCATATGCTCAACCGGTCGCGGTACTTCTTCGCTTCGCTTCAATGGTCTGCCAGAACCGTGATACAGGAAAGAATCGACTAAGATGCCTCGGCCTCACAATGATCGTCTGAATCACGCGCCTGATAAAGCAGAGACAGCTCTGTTGCTCATCGATGTCATCAACGATCTTGAGTTCGACGGCGGAGAAAAACTGTTGACTCATGCGCTACCAATGGCGGTTGCTCTGGCATCACTGAAACGTCGCTCCAAGGCTGCAGGCATTCCGGCTATTTATGTCAACGATAACTTCGGACGCTGGCGTTCAGACTTTTCAAAATTGGTCCGGCATTGTTTGGACCAAAACGTGCGGGGGCGGCCTGTCGTGGATCATCTAACGCCCGAAGAGGATGATTACTTTGTTCTCAAGCCAAAACACTCGGCCTTCTTCCAGACTAATCTGGAGATCCTGCTGGATTACTTAGGGGCGACCACGCTTATTTTGACCGGTATGGCAGCAGATATCTGCGTGCTATTTAGCGCTAACGACGCCTACATGCGGGATTTCCGTATTGTCATTCCATCCGACTGCGTTGCCTCCGAAGACGCCGAATCGAACCGGCAGGTGTTGATTTTGATGAAGCGCGTGCTTAAAGCAGACATTGCGCCTTCCCCGCAGCTTGAATTCGAAAATACGAAAGTCATTTTTAATGGCGAAACTTAAAGTAGGAGACAGCGTCCTTTGTGGCCACTGCAACCGGTCGAGTTCGAACTGCGCGCAAACACGATGATGCAGCCGATCAGGATTGGGCTACCGGATACGACCGTTAGTCACTTTGCTCGTTAGAAAGAGGTGGTTGCTCCGGGCGGTTCTGCCAACACGAGCTGGCAATTGCCGAGCGATACAACACCAGCATCCGTGGACGGGTCATACTTAGATAGCGGTGGTCGTCAGCTAGCTTTTCGTGCTTCTTTATGTTTGGCCGCTTCAAGCTCTTGACCTAACTGATCGAGAGCCTTTGCATTCATCAGCTTTCGTACCTTGGGAAACATTTTTCCCTCTTCCTCCTCTTCCGCATGATGCTCGACATTTTCCATTAAAACTTTTAGTTTGGGGTCAAACTTCTCGCTATCCGAGGTTAGATTTTCCATTTCTCGGAGCAGAGTCTTTACCTGCTTGTGCTCTTCAAGGGACTCAAGCACCATATCCTTTAGCTCCTCGTGTTTTGCTACGGCCGGATAGAAAACCGTCTCCTCAATATGCGTATGAGTTTCGAGTTCCGTCTTGATTTGCTCAAAGAGTTGCTTCTGCTGTTTCTGGTTTTCGTTGCCTTCCGCCTTTTGAATAGTTCTTTTACCTTCTTGTGGTCTGTCTTGAGAAGTTCTAAAGCATCCATTTTTATTTTTCCTCCAAAAAAGTTGTGTTGTCAATTTATTTTCGACGCCAACGGCTCCGCGATTCCCCGCGGGTTGTTTCTATGTGCACCCGCGCATCACGAACAGCAAGAGTAAAATTGGTATCGGAATGCCTAGTATCCAAAGTAAAGCCCAACCCATCGCGCCCTTCTGATTTTCTATGATTTTGGATAAACGGTTCATAAAGTTCCTCCTCCAGAAAGTTGCGCCTATCTGGCTGCTACTTTCTAGCGCAAGTAACATGCCAGGACAGAAAACGAAGGTTTCTAGATCGTTACGGTTTGGCGGTCAATCACTCGTGCGAGAAACACTCTCGCGATGAGAGTCTTATGTCCACAGTGGGGCTCTTGCTGACATTCTCGTGCTGAACGTGGTCGACGAGATGGAACGAAGAGTAGTGCAGCAACCCGCTCGCTCTCTCGTCACGCACGGAGTAAAAAGCCGCCCACGTCAGTTGATTGGATCGTTCTGTCTCCTCGCGTGGCATGGGAGTTGCTGTTTTTGCTAGCCGAGAGAACTTTGAGAGGGAAACCGTGGACGCGTTGAACTCAGCCAAAGGCGTTTGACAGCGAACAGTTTAGAACGACGGGGCGCACACAGAGTTTGTGGCGGTGGTTATCGCAGAGCCAATCTCGCCGAGAGATCGTGCGTCAACAGTATGTTTTCAGTCCGCCCGCAACTAATCCAGAGAGCTTGAGGACTATTCCGTTAAACTGAGCGGAGTAATCGCCCTTGAGCTGCAGATCGTTCCGGATATAAGTGGCGGCGGTGCCTACGCGTCGTTGGCTGAGATGCGTCTCGCATAAAGCTTGGGTTACATTAGGCGGTTATTACACAAGGAGGTTATGAAGATGGAAAACAATCTTGAGAGCAAATCTGTGAACCAGGACAGCTTGGCAGGACAATGGAAGCAAATGCGTGGCGACCTTAAATCGTGGTGGGGTAAACTCACCGATGACGATTTAGAGTGGATTGGCGGGCAAAAGGACAAGCTGATCGGGTCGCTACAAGAAAGATACGGGTATACTCGCGAGCAGGCTCAGCAAGAGATTGAGAGGCGCTTTCAAGAGTATAGTGACAAGGCTAGTGGCGGCTTTGCCACTATGTCGGCCAAGGCACGAGAGTTCGGTGCGACGGCCACGAAGAAGGCCAACCAGGCGGCACCCGTTATCGGAGACAAGATGAAATCGCTGGCGAACGTGATCCGTGAAAAGGCGCCACGCGAAGGCAGCGTAGGCACGACTGCAACCAAAGTAGCGGCTGGTTTAGAATCGGCCAGTGATTATCTGCAAGACAAGAAATTTGACCATCTGGGAGAGGACTTCAGGGGCTTGGTTCGTCGCTACCCTCTGCGATCTTTATTGATCGGCCTTGGTTTAGGCTTTTGCTCGCCGGACGTAACAGAAAATAAAATTAAATGACCTGAATTACGTTTCGAACAGCTTCACTCTCGGCCGACGGATGTGTGCCATGATGTTTGCCTGAACCCTTCGGGAGGGCTGATAAAATTTCGCCCAATCGTTAATATGCATAGAAACAACAAGACCGGTATTCTCAAAGGTACCCTCCATGCTTTTCGATCTCCTAGGCGCGGTATAGCGAACGGTTCATCCAGGCTCATCGCGTTACTATTCACCTTGGTGATGCTATCAGCCTGCGTCGCCGGTCTACCGGTGCGAGGCAAGGTCGGGATGCAAACTATAGAAACTCGGGTGGATTCGGAAGCGGCACGCTACTACCTCGAACACTATCTCCCAGGAAACCGTATGGATACAGAGCTCGATGAGCGCATCGATCGCGTTTATCAGAACGCCAATGGCGCCCTGCCCGATCGCGGCGAGCTCAAACGATTGAGCGATGAGTTCTCCGTTGACTTTGCCGCCTTATACCTGGTCGATCAGATCACTCATATGTCCGACAATCGTCGCTTTCGGATCGCTTTCGATCAGGCATACAATTTTACTCGTAAAGCCCTTCCCCGAGATCGCGTGAAGTTATCTCGCGCGGCGGATTATGAAGTCCTGGTCGTGCCCATTTATCTCTATAAGCGGCTTATTGGATCGGGCGCCGATTTGGCTGCTCCGCGAGCGGCCCTGGAGAAGGTGGGACTCAACTGCCATTTTGTCGAAACCCAAGACGATGGCGCCGTTGAAGCGAACGCGGACTTGGTGGCCGATGCTATTCGCGCTCGCATGCAGAGCGGTCGACGGCTGATCGTCATCAGCGCAAGCAAGTCCGGTCCGGAAGTCGGTTTAGCGCTAACGCGGCTGCAACCTGCTGAAACTCGTCACGTTGCGGCCTGGATCAATGTAGCGGGTGTGCTCCAGGGCTCCCCGCTGGCGGATGAACATCGTTTCCGGGAGTTAGAATTTCTAGTTGGTGAGGTGGACGTGGCCGGGGAGGACAGCCTTACGACACTACGCGGCCGTCGACGATTCGATTCCTTTCGCATTCCCGAACATGTGCTCGTGGTCAACTATCTTGGTATTCCCGTCACCGGCAGCATCTCTTTTGGGGCCGAAGAGGTTTTTATTCCTTGCGAGAGCACGGACCCAACGATGGGATTTCGCTCTTGGCTGATATGATCATCCCCAGCGGTGTGACCCTAGCCGATCTAGAGAATGACCATTTCATGCGTGGTAGACCTCTTGATATCACCACCGTCGCTTTGGCACTCACTGCGATCCGCTGGTTGGAGCATCCTGACAGTGAATTGGTGCAAGGCCCAGCAAACTAGATTCGCAATCCTCTTGCCGAGATCGGCTCTAGGCGCGTCGCTTCTCTGGGGGCCGGGTTTGTGTTTTGTGATCACTTGCAGTGGAGATGCTATCGGCATTCTGAGTTGGAACCACTCCTGATCCGTACGTATTTGCATAGACCTGCGTGAACTCTGCGCCAAACAAAAATATCAACGATGAATAGTAAACCCACAGTAAGACCGTGATTAACGAACCAGCGGCGCCATATATTGAAGTGACACCGCTACTGCCTAAATAAAGCCCAATGAGGAATTTTCCTATCGTAAACAGAATTGAGGTGAGCGCAGCGCCGGTCCAGACGTCCTGCCACTGGATTTCCGACGTCGGGCAAAAACTTGTAGATCATCGCGAACAGCAACGTGATAAAACCAAAAGAGATTAGAATATCTAATAAGTGCGCGATAACCGCAGCCCCTCCAAACCAGCTGCCGATGAATTGCGTGAGGCCGCTAATGAAGGCGCTGACAGCAAGGGAGACCAAGAGGAGGAAACCAACCGCCAAAACCATGGCGAAGGAAATAAAACGCTGCCGAATGAAGTCGCGTCACACCGTTGTCAGATTGTGCCTTCACTCCCCAAATCGTATTTAGCGAAGTCTGCAGCTGGCCGACCACCGCCTCCGGCGCCAATTAACAGAATGATCCCACCCAACAAAGTGGAAATCATTCCAGTCTTGGGCCTATTGCTGGCATTCTGGATCATTGCCTGGACGGCCTGGGCGCTTTCCTGACCGATCAATCCCTCGAATCGGTTGATACAATCTGGTTCTGTGCCGCTTCGCGACCAAAGACAAAGCCGGCCACAGCTATCGCGATAATCAAGAGGGGAGCCAGTGAGAAAAGCGTGTAATAGGACAAGGCCGCTGCTGACTGGAACGGATCATCGTCCAGCCATTTCATGACGATTGTCTTCGACAATTTCCACATCACTCACTCCGATGCTTCCGTTGTCCCTGGTGCTCTCATGGGCTATGTTGCGACAATAGAGGGGGCTGCGGGGCAGGCGCTGTTATTTTAACCCTTTTCACAACAAAGGGGGACTTTGCTGCGCGGATCAAAATGCCGGCCCCGCAGCGTGGGAGGGTCCACTTGGCCCGAGGGAAGCCATTAATATTTTTTATCCAGCTTTACGATCAGCCGTTCCTTTCTTTAACGTGGTGCTCGACACTTTCAACTAACTCCGTCGAGTTTCGACTTCTTTTTCATCCTGGCCAAATCTTTCCTTAGCATGACGCTCATGCACTGTGCAAAGTTGATGCCCCGGGGATACCCTCAGCGAGGCAGACCGATCGTCGCTAGTTAAGTCAAGCGAATAATAGGAATTTCGCATTGACGCGTCCTAAATGGTTCAAACGAGCGCGGCGATCCGCAGGATCATTTGTGAGAAATGTGCTGAGCGATTGTACGTGATCTCATACCAAATTTTGGTTAACCCGCTCGACAGTCTTCATTGATAGATTAAATTGATCAGTTGTTCGCATTCAACCTTAAACAAATGCGTATTGCTCCTGATGGCCGCACGAAAAGTCCCGTGGCCAGCCATCAGGGGCATTACTGCGGGATTAAAACTAATTCTTTTTGCGTACAGCTCTTCAAGTGGTTTTGCAGCTGATCCCGAGAATCGAAACTTCGCTCCGCAAACGGCGCACTTATAAGGTTGGCGTGCTTCATGTTCTTCGGCCATCTGTTTCACCTCCTTTATATAATTTAAGCAAGACCAGGCGCAACAATGATGCCAAGGCTGAACATTGATAGAGCAAATCACAACTGAACGGATCGACTATCGCTTCCTCGTTCATATAACCAGGGTTGTAGTACTGTATGTTTGCCGGCCTTTGGCTCATAAGAAAGTGGCGCGCAGCAGGTTGCTTTTTATCAAGAGGATTAAAGGCACTGCAATCAGAAATCAGGATTCCAGGAATGACACGAAACTAAATCCCATGTTCCAATTAAGCTCACTACCTGTATTGAAAGAGCTGTCATATTGAAACCGGCAAAACCCTAAAACGATTAGGTTCGAGAGAAAATTTCGATTGGCATTGTGCTTGCGACTCGCTGTCACCATAAAAGAGGGAGGGGAGTATCATGAAATTCAGACAAGCGTCGAGCATAAGAAAAAGCAGGCGATTTGGGTAGCGTTGATAGGTTTAGGTTTCACTGGATGCGCTACCGTTAGTTCCGATTTAAACTATGCGGATAGAAATAATATCGACTCGGCGCGTGCCCGATGCGTCGAGTTAGCACGTAGTAGTGGTTATCAGGAGGTCGCCGTGGATTCAGTGGAGAGGGATGGTCAAGCGGAGTGGAAAGTTGGATTAGTCGTGAAGAAAGACGGAAAAGACCGTAAAGAACGCTGCGAATACAACGCGAGTACGAATAGAGTGCATATGGATAGTTAGCTCCAATCATCGTTCCGCCAGAGTGAATTACGTCTGAAATGCGAGTGGTACTGATGCTAATCAGCGAGGTGATTTACGATAAATCCATGAAAGGAGTTTTCCTTATGCCGAAATACGGAAGAAAGGCGGCGGAGAAAGTTAAGAGAGCGATGCGCGAGCGCAAGAGAGGAACTTTAAAGAGCGGTCGTTCAGGAAAAAAGTTACGAGCCGAAAGCAAGCCATTGCAATTGGGCTATCGGAGGCTCGCCGCGCTGGCGGAAAAGTTCCGGGTAAGAAGGCCAAAAGAAATAGCGCCGAGGAAGCGCTGAAGAGTTGACCTTAGCGTGCCTGGTGAAACTGCGTTTATACTCAATTCCATAAGCGCGTGTTTCTTGTCATCTGAACGCTTGCCCCTGATATCGCCCAGCAACCTGCAACAAAGCCCAAGCCGCATCGATAACTGGGAGGAACGGCATTATGGTCGGTCGGCGCGGCTGCTGTGCTGGGAAACTTCCTTTTCGAATCCTGGAAGGATCGCTTTAAAGAAGGCGTTTTGGATTAGCCGCAAAACCGTTTCCCCGGTGCTGGTTTGGGGCGCCTCGATATCCCCGGCGATCGAGGTTTGTGTTGCCACTTCTTCGCGCGGGCGATTTTGCAACAAACCGGCAATGCCTCCGACAAGTCCTTCGTAAAGTTTTTGAAACACACTTTTTTCGCGATCCTGTCTTTGATCATAGACTTTCATGTCGCGGAAAAGCGGCTTCACATAGCCATCGATCTTGCCTTGTCGAACCTTGATTTCGGAGTAAAAAGAAAACATACCGGCAACCACATCAAAGTTGCCGTAAGCGCGCAAAAGATCATTCATGGTGCGCATGTCGGTATTGTCGATGGCAAGAATCAAATTGAAATCGGGACCCTTGTTTTCCGGGCGAAAGGCAAATTCGATTTGAGTTGGCCCGCTTCCCATAAACTTGGCCTTCGCCTTGCCGCGCGCGACGCCGTCTTTTAAGTGGTTGCTAAAATTTTGGATTTCTATCGCCACGTCGGTAAAAAACACCCGGTACGGTGGTTTCGCCGCCCGATTGACGAAGCCCAGCCGGCTATTACGCACTGCTAATTCATCCACTTTGACTTCAAGCGTTGGTTCGTTGCTATATTTTCTAGCGGTTTGGCCGACTTTTTGGCGATCTGTTCCGTTGGTGCGCTCGGAGTCTCGTGAATATAGTCTCCGTCAATGCCATCGAGATTCACTTTTTTGATGATGACTTTTTCACCGTCGGGTGCATATTCAATAAATCCTTCTGCATCAAGGGAGCCCTTGCGCACGGAAAGATTGTAACGTTCAGTGATGGGCCGGAAATAATCCAGGGCGACCTTCTCGACTTGGAAGTCGCCGTTGAGGGCGACATGTGGCTCGGCGAGAAAGTCGGCATGGGCTTTCAGCTTCAATCTGCCGGTATCGAAAACAACCGCTTCCATTTCGACCGGCGACGGGTAAGTGCCCTCCTGGGAATGGACATTGCGGATATTCTCAGCGATAAAATTGATCTGCTTAATCTGCAGTGGTGGGAATGGACCTTTGTCTATGTAGGTGACGTCCCCGTTCCGGAATCGCCAACCGGTTGATCTTCAGCGGATAAATCGCTTGCACCGCATCCTGCCAGCCCTTTTTCCTTGATCGGGGTTTCATCTCGAGCCTCTTGGCCGAACTGCGTCAGATCGAACCGTATAGTAGGATTGTCTGAGCTCAAAATCCGCCACGAGCCGGCCGCGCAACAGCGCTTTCCAATGAATGCCAGCGCTTAGTTTGGGTATGTGGGCGATTGGCGGATCGGGATGAGCACTCTGATAAATCGTCGACTCTTCAAGATCGAGCGATAGTCCGACCGGATGGAAATCAAGACGTCCAATGCGGACTGTATACCCTTTCAGGCTGCTATTTATGTCGGCCTCCATCTTCCTTCGCAAGGGCTCGTCGAGAAGGAAGGCGGCTATAAAAACTAAGGATCAGGATCAGCAAAATTGATCCGGCGATCCAAAACAATGATCTTCTCGTCGGAAGATTTCTTAAACGCAGAGCGGAGACTCGTTCCGAGATCGCGGGCGACTTCATTGTTGTACCGTGATTCTGTATGTAAATTACGTGCTAATGACTTCTCAAAACAACATTGGGCAAGAGCCGTGCCAGAGGAGGCAGGCGTTCTGCGGCAGGGCTACTTTCCGGTCGCAACAAACCTAAAATTTGACTAAGTCTGTGAGAGAAAAACAGACAGGACGTGATTTAGCGAGGGGCGAGATTCCGCGGGTTTCCTGTTTGTCCGAGGCCGATTCATTTTGTACTGGGTTAGAATTGTTCCATCGACGTAATTAAGCTCCCGATTCTCTCTGACATGGCGCAGCAACAAACCGCCGCGGCTCATATCCCCCAGACCAATAAATTCGGCGTGAGCGACGAGCCGGCTACCGAAAATTGGACTCAAAATTTCTAAATATTTGCGGCTGGCAAGGCTTCCGAGCAGCACGACTTCGCAATCGGAACCGATTCGGCTGGCGAGCTTCTTGGCGGTGCGTCGCAGCGAAGAATAGTAGAGCCGGTTCTTAACGTGAATCGGGACGCGGCTGAATCCCCGCAGTTTCGGGAGTCGAATCAGAGTATCATGCGGCACGAGACCGGCGGTAGGGGTGACGATAAAGATCCCCGGACAATTGGAAGGCGGGCACGAAAAGGCCTGGGCGTAGGCAAGCTTGCCGCGAAAGTAGAGCGCGCTCAAAAAGCTAAAAACATCTCCGAGCGCGGCGCCGGAACTGCGGGAGACGTTGCGCCAGATCGGATCGGCTGTTTTTCCTGAGCAGCCACCGGGCGCGCACGCCATTACAATTCGCCGGTGAGAGCACAAACACGCGATTCATGGATGAACGACCCGCATGAAGTCTTCAGCATCGAGGGTGTTCAGGACTTCATCGCGCGTGAGCCAGCCACGCCGCGCTGTGGATACGCCGTAATGCAAATTTGCCAGGCCGCCGATCGAATGCGCGTCGGTGGATACGATGCACTTAATACCGCGGGTTCGTGCGGCGCGAATCCACTGCGGCTCGAGGTCGAGACGGTGCGGGTCGCCGTTGACTTCGAGGGCGCATTTGCACTCGGCGATGGTGTCCAGCACCTCTTCCATCCGGCAAGCGAGCGGCGGACGCGACCCGATCAATCTGCCGAGCGGGTGGCCCCAGATCTTGAAGAACGGCAACTTGAGGGCGCGCAGCAGTCGCTGGGTCATTTGCTCGGAATCCATCTTGTGACGCGCGTGGATACTCGCAATGATGATATCGAGTTTCTCGAGGACATGGTCGGGGATAATCGAGTGAACCGTCTTCGCAAATGTCCGATTCGGTCCCTTTCAGAAGTTTTATCTTTACCCGCTGCTGTACCCGCGCGATTTCGTCCCACTGCGCCCGCAAACGATCGATTCCCACGCCGCCGGCATAGTGGGCGCTGGGTGAATGATCTGTGATCGTTAGATAAGTCATCCCCATGGCCTCGGCCGCCAACGCCATCTCTTCGATGCTGTTGCGGCCATCAGAATAAACCGTGTGACAATGCGTCATGCCGCGAATATCTGTGAGCTCTATCGGCTGCGGCAGTATGCCGGCACTGGCGATTTCGATCTCACCTTCATCTTCGCGCATTTCCGGCGGGATATACTGAAGTCCGAGGCGCCGGTAAATTTCGTTCTCGCTCCTGATGCTTGTATGCCGACCGCCGCTAGTCGGTGCCTCGGGATATAAGGTCATCGCCTTCGAGCGTGCTAAATCTTGCAGTTTGACAATATGCCGCCGCGAGCCGGTTCGAGCGTGAAGCGCGGCAGCATAGTCCTCCGGCACCACAACGATCAGCTCGGCTTGCAGACCGCCTGCCAGGCGCGCCAGGCATCGGCTTTCATCAAGCTCATCCGTATGTGCCGAAGCGCTGGAAAGCGCAGAAATCGATCGAGTAGCGCTCCCGATTGATTGCTAGAGGCGACGATACAGATCCGCCGTATCGTTTCTTTGCGGCGCCGAAGGGCTCCCGCAAGATCCGCTTCGATCAGCTCCGGACCGGCGCGCAGGTGCAGCAGAATCCGCTCCGCCTCTTCGAGTGCGTGATTGAGCAGCAGAAATCCATCTTTCGGAGTCTGGAGAGTTTCGATATCCGAGCGTAGCTTCGCTCTGGGACTTCAGGCCGAAGCCTTTAACTTTGCTGACCAGGCCTGCTTGGCACGCGGCTTTGAGATCGGCGATGCTTTCGATACGGAGCCCGTCATGAAGCGCGATGATTTTTCTAAGATTTAGCCCAGGAACCGCGCTGAGCTCAATCGCTCCGGGCGGTAGTCCTTCGCGGAGCTGCTGCAGCATCCAACACTCACCGGTGCGGTAAATTTCTTCGATAATCGCCGCGAGGGCGGTTCCGATGCCGGGGATTTCCTTCAGGCGGCCGGTTTTGACGAGAGCATCAAAATCACCCTGGTGGTTTTCCAGCCCCTCGCGCCTCGCTCATAAGCTTGGGTCTTAAAAGGATTCTCACCTTTTATTTCCAAAAAGCCGGGCGATTTTTCGCAAATCAGCGGCAATGTCGAACCTTTCTTTCATAACCAATCATCACGATCCCGCGTCAAAATAGAGCTTCAAGAATGGAGCACACGTCCTCTCGCCGCCAGGGGCTCCTGCCCTCCTCGGGCGGATGTCTCGCCTAAGCAGGTCCTACAAAAATCCTAACAGATGTGTGAATTTTCTCCAGGGCTCAAAACCACAACACAAAGCGGGCTGCGAACTGGATGCCATGGCGCAACCAGTGGGAAGGAATAGGCGGGCTAAAGAACCTCCTATCTGCAACTCTCGATTACGTGACTAATTGTGGCGTTTGAAATATTGAACCGCCCGCTCGTGCTTCTCGGCGGCGGCGCGCGTGCTAAAGGTACCCAGGTTTCGCCGCCTGCCGGTCTTGGGATTTTTCTTTCTTGAGTAAAGGCGATACTCGCCCGAGGCTAGCTTGCGAATCATATCGAGCACCTCCTCATCTTGTCGCCCTTTTGTTTGTGCTTTTTGCTTTTTTTGAAGGATTCTCTTGGCTTTCTCTAATTCGCGCTTGCGAGTCATTGATAAACTCTTGCCTGCGCGGTTAATGAAATATTGGATCATGCGAATTCCGGAACCGACACCTCGAGGACTCACGCTCTTCTTCGCCATTGTCCTGGCGATCGTCTGCGCGTCCTTTGTGAATAAATCTTTAGGTGGATAGGTAGAAACCGTCTTTACATTGCGAACCCATTTTTGCGCCTTAGCCATCGCGCCCCTCCGTTAGAAACTACCTGTGTCCGACTTTCTGCGTTTAAGACGGGTTCGAGAGACGACAAAAAGCCTTCTATCCGCGTCCCGCTCGAGTGCGTGCCGCTTTGCGAGCAGCGTCCGAACGTCCTCTGATGGCCTTTTGTTCGCGCTGCTCGGCGTGCCGACGCCGAGCGTTCGGTTCGTGTGCGCCTTCGCGCGGCGGAACGCGCCTGCTGCGAAATTGCCTTCCTTGACGCCGCACTCTGGATGCTCGCGTTTCAGCGCGAGCTCAGTGGCTTTGGAGCGACGGCGAGATGGCTTAGCTGTTGCGTCTTTGACCCGCTTGGTAGGCACGCTTGGCACTGCGCCGGGTCTTCTCGGGAACCTCACCTTCTTCTGGCGGGCGAAGACTGACGCCGGCACGACGCGCTTTCGAAAGACCTATCGCGATCGCCTGTTTGGTGGATCGAGCGCCATGCTTGCCTTCCCTAATGTGATGTATCTCTTCACGAACAAATTCGCCGGCCTGGGTGCTTGGAGACTTCCCTTTCCGTTTGGCTTTTCTAGCTCTCTCCACGGTTTGTTTCTCTGGCATGTTTAACTCCTCGTCGTGTTCAGCGTTTCGGACGACAACCGTAGCACTACACATTGTCGCACTTGCCTTAGTTGTTTGGGCAATTTCTATACCAGATCGTCATGATGTTGTTCTCAGCCTAAAAGAAAGGACAAGGGGTAAACTCGCGCAGCTCTACCTAGTTGAAAACGTCACTGAATAACACACAGTCTGACAGCAGAAAGCATACGGAGAGTCCGGGGTTATTCGGATCCAATCTCTCCCAGATGTAGAAAAATGGGATACAAAGATGCCGCCTGACCAGACAGCAAGGTGTTGCCTGAAGAGACTATCGACTGGACCGCCGCAGCTGATAGCCGAAGAACAGAAATGATAGCGTGAAGGCCTTATTTCATCTCCTGTACGTTTTTCTGTTAACGCGATCAGACCAATGAGTTAAATCAATACACCCAATCGATATTCAACAGCATCAGTCTATCGATGAAAGTTTTAAATTTCAGCCAGGAAGAGAACATTTCAACTTTCAGGTCAAGATAAGCTATACCCTGAATGGATATATTTCCTGTCACTCGCACTCCATTCCTTGAGTGCATTTTCCGAAACATCCGCGTGCTTCGTCGTGGCTGGTATGCTCCTTGCACAATTTTATATCAGTTCATTTTAATAGGGAGGTGGCCTGTGCCGAACGCCATAGAAATGTTACGCGAGGATCATCGCAAAGTGAAGCAGCTATTTGACGAATTTGAGCACGCTGAAGAAAGTCAAGCAAAAGAGCAAATTGTTGAGAACACGGTGCGCGAGTTGGAGGTGCACGCGGCGCTGGAAGAAGAAATTTTTATCCCGCCGCCGAGAAGCAAATCAATGAGAAGGGAGTCAATTGACGAAGCTCGCGAGGAACATCACGTCGTTAAGCTGATTATCGGCGAACTAAAAAAAATGAGGGCGGACGATGAACGGTATGATGCCAAATACAAGGTTTTATCCGAAAGCGTCAAGCACCACATCGAAGAGGAAGAATCTGAACTGTTCCCAAAGCTTGAAGGGGAACTCGATGCGGAAGGGCTTGGCACACGGATGGAAACCCGGAAACAAGAGCTCCAACGACAGCCACGCAAGCGCTCGGGCGTGAGGAGTGTTAAATCAAGGAAATCGCACGCAAAGACGGAAAAGGAAGACAAGGGAGGGCAAAGAAAGCGCGGAGGAAAGCAACCGGGGGACGGCGATAGCCTCGGAAAACTTCGACGTGTTATCGTCAAAAACCAAATTTCTCAGAAACAAAGGAGGCTATGCAATGCGCCTGGGAGAAGTCATGACCAGAGATGTCGAAGTTATCGGCTCTAACGCCCCATTGAAAGAAGCGGCGGCCAAAATGAAAGACCTCGACGTTGGACTCATCCCTGTCTGCGAAGGAGACGAGCTGCAAAGGCACACTGACCGACCGCGACATTACCGTGAGAGCTACGGCTGAAGGGCGCAATCCGTCGAAGACCAAAGTGTCCGACATCATGTCCAAGGAGATCGCCTATTGTTTTGAGGATCAGGAAATCGAGGAGGCAATGAGCCTCATGGAAGCCAGACAGATTCGGCGTTTACCGATATTGAGTCGCGAAAAGCGTCTTGTCGGCATTGTATCGCTCGGTGATCTGGCGGTGCATACTGGGACAAAACGAACTCCTGGGTGAAACCCTCAAAGAAGTTTCGCGCCCTGCCGTTCCTCGGCGCGGTAAATATTAAGGTTCATAGCGGTTCCGGATTGCGAGAACAACGATGACTACGCGGAAAGTTCACGGCGATCGTCTCGGGTGACGTATGGTTGCAAACCAAAAACACGGACAAAATTCGCTACGCCGTTATCGGGCCTCGGGCACATTGCGCAAGTTGCCGTGTTGCCCGCCTTTGCCCATGCCGCACGGAACTCCGTCCTAACGGCGCTGGTTTCCGACGACCCTGAGAAATTGAGGCAACTTAGCCGGCGCTACGGTGTCAAACTGACCTATTCCTATGAACAGTACGATGACTGTCTGCGGAGTGGTGATATTGACGCGGTGTATATCGCGCTGCCCAATAATATGCACGCGGAATATTCCATTCGGGCGGCGAACGCAGGCGTCCATGTTCTGTGTGAAAACCGATGGCCGTCACCGAACGGGAATGCCAATGCTATGATCCGCGCTGCTCGGAAGCATAAGGTCAAGCTGATGATTGCCTACCGGCTCCATTTCGAAGAGGCCAACCTGAAAGCGATCGAGATCGTGAAATCCGGCAAGCTGGGTGAGCCTCGCGCTTTCAACTCGCTTTCGGAATGCAGGTTAGAGCGGGAAACATCCGCACCGAAGCCGAGTTGGGTGGTGGAACCCTCTATGACCTTGGGGTTTATTGCATTAATGCCGCAAGACACCTCTTTCAGAACGAGCCTGTGGAAGCCTTCGCCTACACCGCCGCGCGCAATGACCAGCGGTTCAAAGAAATAGATGAAATGACCTCCGCGGTTCTTCGATTTCCCAAGACCGAATCGCGAGCTTTACCACCAGCTTCGGCGCTGCCGATGTGGCATCCTACGAAATTATCGGGACCAAGGGGAGGCTGCGTGTCGATCCTGCCTACGAGTATGAGATGGCGCTGAAGCACTCCCTCACTATCGACGGCAAGACTACGTCGCGAACCTTTGGTCGTCGCGATCAATTTGCCCCCGAGCTTCTCTATTTCTCCGATTGCATTAGGAAAGACATTGACCCGGAGCCGTCCGGAGAAGACGGACTGGCGGACGTTCGCATTGTCCGCGCACTCTACCGCGCGGCTGAGATCCGCAGGCCGGTCAAGCTCGAACGGGTGGGTCTAAAGAAGAGACCTGGCCTAAAGCAGGAGAAGTATCGGCGGCCTGTAAGCAAGCCCCGGTTGGTTAAAGTGAAAAGCGCATCTGCTTAGTTGGGTGGATAATCCCAAATGACACGTAGGCGACGAAATAAAAAAAGGCTGTGCCACACGTCATAGGTAATGCTAAGGCAACACATGGCCGTACGGTTAAGGTGAAGCACCGGCAGGAAAAGGCATGCACCACCCGAAATCCAAAGCCCATTTCCTGGAACGAAATCCTAAAAGGCTATGAGTACTGGCGTGCGGTGGCACTCGCTTTTCGCCCCGGATTCCGTAGATCTTGCATCAGATTCTTCCGCAGCAAATGCCGGATTCCCTGGCATAAGCTTTGCGGGTTATTATGAAGAGGCTATGGAGTCTGAGAGGTAACTAAATGAATTTATTAGAGGAGGATGAGCGTATGTTCAAACGTCAATTGATTCAACTTTTAATGTTTGGTCTTATCGTGAGCCTGCCGGCCACACTCTGTCTTAGCGGCTGACAAGACTGAGCCCAAGAAGAGCGCCGCTAAGCTATCGAGCGCGGACGAAAAGTTTGTCAAAGAGGCCGCCGCGGGAGGAATGATGGAGGTGGAGTTAGGAAAGATCGCTGCTGAAAAGCCGTAAACGATAAAGTCAAAGTGTTCGGCCAGCAGATGCAGGAGGATCACGGCAAAGCAAATGAGGAACTGAAAGGACTTGCCGCCAACAAAGTGCGTGCAGATTCCAACGGCGTTGGAAGGAAAACACAAAAAAACTGTCGATCGTCTCTCTAAGCTCTCGGGTTCCGACTTTGACCGTCAGTATATGCGAACGATGATTGAGGATCATAAAGAGGATCTGAAAGCATTTCAACGCGAAGCCGACAAAGGAAAGGATCCTGACGTAAAGCAGTTTGCCGGCAAATATGTTCCGATGATCAAGAAACATTTGGAGATGGCGCAAACAACTGGAGAACAGCTCAAGGTGGCATCTAAAGAAACTCGTTAATTTCCTAGTTCAGGCCGCTTTCGCAGTCCGCTCCAATTGCAGGGCCATGGATCCCTTTAAGCCATGGACCCTGCCGGCTCGTCTCAACTCGTTAGCGGTTCAGAAACCAAAGCCAACCGCGAGATAACTCCAAGGCGATCGAACAATTCCTTACGAACCAATGGGCCGAAACTGCCGGCACTTCGAAGTTAAGTGATTAATATTCGGCAGGATTCGGTTAATTCATTTCGTGATGCGTTATCAATCGAGTGGATGTCTCAGTTGGGCGCGGGCCAATTCTTTTTCGTTCGTGAGATCGAGACGCAGCGGTGTCATGGAGACGTAACCGTGCTCAACGGCCCACCGGTCAGTGCCCTCCTCCGTTCCCTCAATGGGAACCACGGTGAACCAAAAAGCTTCCGCCCCAGCGGGTTTTCACCCGGCACGACCTTGCCGTCATAGTGGCGCACCGATTGGCGTGTCCAGCGCAGGCCGTTTGGAGCCTTATCGGGGAAATTCACATTCACCAGGCTCAACTCGCGGTCTGGTAACAGCATTGCCAAGACCTTTTCAAGCGACGGTTTCAAAATTTCTAACTTTGGCTCGTCCCGGTCACAGCCACGCTTAGAGCGATGCCACGCAATCCCATTAAGGTTGCCTGTTTGGCGGCCGCCAACGTACCCGAATGCCACATTGAGTTCCCTAGGTTACTGCCCAGATTGATGCCCTGAAAGGACAACGTCCACCTTCTCCCAGTGGTAGGCTCCAAGCGCAACACAGTCTGCGGGTGTGCCGTTGACCCGGTAGGCCTCAAAATTCTCGATCGGGGTACGCTTATAAGAGAGCGGTCGCAAGGCTGGTGATGGCATGCCCGGCGGAAGATTGCTCTGACGTCCGGAGCCACGATGCGCACCTCGCCGAATTCTTGTCGCGACCTCGGCTAGAGTCGCGATTCCGGGGCTGTAGATCCCATCATCATTGGCAATCAGAATGCGCATCAAACCAGACCTCCTCTAAACAGAAGCCAACTTTTTATTCCCTCAAACCATGATAACATTTATTCTTGAGCCATGAAGGTAACCTAAATCTCAGTGGGTTGAATTCTCCGCAGCATTGCTATGCAGCCTACGGTGTACCAATTTCATGTCGTCCACAAAGTGCCGGTATTCCTCTCGTCGCTCGCTTTCACCGCGTAGCCGGTAGATTGCTGAAGGGTGGATAGTGATAAAGACGGTGGCTCCAGAGTCTCCGTCGAGGAATTGTCCTCGTTCTTTAGTCACCTGACAATTCGGCTCAACATCGATTGTGCGGCGGTCGCACCCAGGCACACGACTACTTTTGGACGAATGATTCCGAGTTCCGCTTGCAGCCATGGCCTGCATGAGATCACTTGCCGTATCACCGGTTTTTGGTGCAGGCGCCGCTTGCCTCGCTGTATAAACTTGAAGTGTTTCACGGCATTCGTGACGTAAACCTCTTCACGGAGTATGCGCGCTTCGGCGAGTGCTTTGTCGAGTATACGGCCCGCCGGTCCCACAAACGGACGACCCTGGCGATCCTCCATGTCGCCCGGCTGTTCACCGACAAACATTACTGTCGCATCCTTGGGACCTTCGCCGAAAACCGTTTGGCTCGCGTTCTTATACAGGTCGCACCCTTTGCAGCAACGAGCGGCCGCGCGCAAGCTCGCGAGCGCGCGCCGCTTCGGCAGGAAGTCGCCGGCCGACGATTTCCGCTGTATCTCCACTAGCTGCAAAAATAACACTCTTAGCGACCTACCACGTTAGACAATCAGCGCCAGCCATTTTGATGGTTGGTTACATAATTACACTTCGTAGCCACGGACAAGTGAGCGCCATTTACGTCTTGAGATCGGCCGGCGCGTCTGCCGCTTTATTCATCCGGCGTAACAAGTCCTGGCCTTCGGTGCGGCGCACGCCCGGCACCAAGGTAAACGGTCCCCGGACGAGTTGCTGATTGATCTTAGGCAGCGTGAGATTGCGTACAATCATTTCTTCGCTATTGGCATCCTGTGCGAGAGCCGCATAAACGATCCGCTTGATCCCGGCGAAAGAAAGCGCCGCGCTACACATCAGACACGGCTCTAAGGTGACATAGAGACTGAGCGAACGGCGAGCCTGTTCGTCCATTTCTTTAAGTTGCCGGCCGACTCCACGAAGTAAAACCATTTCGGCATGGTTGGTGAGATCACCGGTTTCATGAATAGTATTGAACGCAACCGCGATGATCTGATCCGCCGAGGCGAGACAATGCTGCTACGCCCGCTCCGCCGTAAGCAAGGTCCGGTGCGCCTCCCGAAGTGCTCTATCCATCAACTGAATATCGCCTTCTGATGCTTTTTCCGTCTGCATTTATAGTGGTTACGAACGCAAATTTTGAGCCCGTCCGTGAAATTAAGCACAGCACCAGGTTTTCATGTTGAACGTGTAAGCACTTGGCTTACGACTAAGCTGAGTTTGTGAGTGAATGAAGAACAAATGACGGCAAACTTCCGCTGTTGGGCTCGTCCGTCTCCGCTGGCACACACTTTGCGCAGCGACCATACGTGTTTCACCCATCAGCGGACGCCTACAGCATTTCGATGCCCGCGAAAACGGCTGGACCAAGGTTGTGCTCAAACCTGCAGCATACATAAAGGAGGCCGGTTACGCATTTCCCGAGGCCTTGATGAAAGATAAACAGAGTTTGCTGATTAATCGCGATCTATCGTGGCTGGAATTCAATCGACGTGTTTTAGAGGAAGCCAAAGACCCATCGGTCCCACTCCTGAACGCGTAAAGTTTCTCGCCATCTTCAGTTCCAATCTTGACGAATTTTTATGGTTCGGGTGGCTTATCTGAAGCACCGCGCCAATAACAGCCGGACAACCTCGGACGGCGTCCCCGGCGCGTCAGCCTTGACAGCTATCTCCCAAAAAGTTCATGAGCTTGCGGAAGAACAACATCTCTGTTTCCTCGATACGATTTTGCCGCAGCTCACAGCCGAAGGAATTCATTTGCTTCGTCCGGACGAAATAAGCTCCGAGCAAGAACAATTTTTGGAAGACTACTTTCGAAAGACGCTTTATCCGATAGTGACTCCGTTGGTCATCGATCCGGGTCACCCATTCCCCCTATCTAGCTAACCGCTCACTTTGTTTGGTTGTATCTCTACAGGCCAAGGACACCTCGCCTTTGCCTCACACAGGACTTTCTATCGTTCATATTCCGGCTCAAGTTGTCCCGAGGTTCATCCAGCTTCCGAGCAAGGAGGGGCAATTCGTATTCGTGTTGCTAGAAGATGTCCTCCGGCAGTATTTGCCGCGTCTTTATCATGGTTTTGACCTTCTCTCCACGCATGCCATTCGCGTTACGCGAGACGCTGAATTCGTCATGGTACGGCGACGGAATGAGGATTTGCTGGCGACCATCGAACAGGGAATCCGAGAGCGCGCGTATGGGCGATGCCGCTCGTTTGCAATACGATCCTGATCTCCCCAAAGAGCTATTAACCCAGCTCATGGAGGAACTCGAATTGAGCGGAGAGGATCTGTACCCAGCCAAGGGTTTCACGGCCTTTACTGACTTGTTTCAACTCTATACGGCCGTGAACGTTCCCCGACTGAAAGACCGCATTCAGCCGGCGTTATCGCTTCCTTCATTCGGGCGCGGTTCCGATATTTGGAATGCCATCAGAAATGGGGATGTAATGCTCGTTCATCCCTATCAGTCATTTGATCCGGTCACTCACTTCGTCGAAGAGGCGGCCCAAGACCCCAAGGTCTTGGCAATCAAAACAACCCTTTATCGCGTAAGTCCGAATTCACCGATCGTCCAAGCGCTTTTGCGCGCGGCCGAAGCCGGCAAAGAGGTATCGGTCCTGGTTGAGCTTCAGGCACGCTTCGATGAGGAGGCGAATATCACGTGGGCCAGAGCGCTGGAAGAAGTGGGCGCTCACGTAGTGTATGGATTGGTCGGCTACAAGACCCATTGTAAGGCGTGCCTCATAGTCCGGCAGGAAGCTGATGGTATTCGCCGTTATTGTCATCTCTCAACCGGTAACTACAACGCCCGTACGACTGGTGTTTATAGCGATATCGGACTCTTTACGTGTCGAGAAAGCTTTGGTGAGGATCTCACGGAACTCTTTAACCTGCTCACGGGTTATGCCCGGCCACAAAAATTTCATCACCTGGTGTTGGCGCCGAGCGGATTGAGGGAACACTTTGTCACTCTCATTCGGAGAGAAGCCGAACAGGCGCGTGCCGGCCTACCCGCCCGAATTATGTGCGAAAGTGAACAGCCTCATCGATGCCACGGTTATCAAAGAACTTTATGACGCCCGTCAGGCCGGCGTACAGATCGATCTTATAGTGCGCGGCATGTGCAGCCTACGGCCCGGCCTTGATGGAGTCTCGGAGGGCATCCGTGTGGTTTCGATTGTCGATCGATATCTAGAACATGCCCGAATCTTTTACTTTCAGAACGGGGGTAATGATAGCTTTCTACTCGCATCGGCGGATTGGATGCCTCGCAATTTCGATCGTCGCATCGAAATTGCTTTTCCAGTCATCGATTCACGTTTGCAAGCAAAGCTCAAAGACTTTCTGGAACTTCAGCTAGCTGACACGGTAAAGGCGTGGCGGATGCAGCCGGACGGCAATTATGTCAGAAGTCCGAATAGTGATCAGTCCGGTCTTCGTTTTCAGGAGCGTTTTTATGAAATCTTGCAAGCCGAGAACAGGTCTTCAGCTGCCACAGGCGTTGCCATCGATTGATCGACTGTACCCTTACCTAGGAGGAACCGGTGAAAGTAACCCTAATACATAATCCCGAAGCTGGTGATGATACGCAGTCTTCCGGCGATCAAATTATTCGGCTGATTCGCCGGGCGGGACACAAGGCAAAGTATTTTTCCTCGAAAGGTAAAAATGGAAAAAGCGCTGAAAAACCTTGCGATATCGTTGCGGTGGCAGGGGGCGATGGTACCGTCGGTAAGGTTGCGAGACGGCTGATCGACAGCCGTACTCCTATCGCCGTGTTGCCGATGGGAACCGCCAATAACATCGCTAATACGATCGGCGTGACGGGCAGGAAGTTTGAGGAACTAATAGAGGCATGGAATGCTGCACACTGTGCGAACTTTGACGCCGGCGTAGCCAAAGGTCCGTGGGGATTACGGTACTTCATTGAAGGTTTCGGAGTGGGATTATTTGCCGAGACGATGTTTAAGATCGAAAACGGCCAACACCCTCATGTGTCGCGTTCAGAAGATCCCGAAGAAGAGATTAGCGCAGCTCTGAAAGTATTAAAAACAACTATCGAGCTACCCGTCCAAGGATTTGACGGTTCGGCTTGACGGACAGGGACCTGTCCGGCGATTATTATATGCTGGAAGCAATGAATATTCGTTACATTGGGCCTAATCTCGAGTCTCGTCCGCGTGCGCAAATTAACGATGGGCTTTCTGGATGTCGTTTTTGTCGCCAAAAACGAACAAGCTAAGTTGAGCCAATACATTTCTGATCGTATAAGCACAAGCGTTCGCGCGTGAACCTGACGGTCCATCAAGGACGACACTTACAGGTTGAGTGGAAGAGCTCTCCGGTTCACATTGACGACAAGCCATGGCCCGAAGATGGAAATGCCCATCCGGTTTTGTCGAATGCTATCGATATTAAAACTGACCCTGGCGCTATTGTGTTTCTAAAAACCCAGATGACAACTCGCTACCAGCTACCAAAATCCTTTTCTTTCGTTTTCAGCGCCATGTCTGGGATTTCTTACAACAGTGATATCTTCGGCTGCTGCTGACATCAATGTCGGCTATCTGACAGACTCATCCGTGGGTTCTGTTATATATGCATTTGTACTTAAACACCTACAACTCAAGCTTCTGCGCGTGAGCGCATCTGATAATGACCACTATCGAAGCTGCTTGCACGCAGCTCGGGCATGAAGTGCGTATGTTTACTTAAGAGTGACTGCAAGGGACGAACTCGAGTCGCGGCTCATGGCTAACGCACACAGAGGAATCAATTGACTGTGAAAGACTTGCAGCAGTTGAAAAACCTCGCCTCTTTTGCTGCTACCCAGTTAGAAAAATTGGCAGCCAACTTGTTCGATAAAAACGTTCGAAAAAAATGAAATCGTTTTTGACCAGGACGAGGAGGCTAAGATTTATTTACCTCTTGTTGTCGGGAATTGTAAGAGTTTCCTACATCAACAGTCACGAACGGCAGACGATTGTCAGTCTACTGCCGGCCGGAGAGCTTTTTGGGATTGACTCGCTTATTCCGCAAGCCCATCACGCTTTCCGCTGCGAAGCGTTTGATGGCTGCGACCATCGGGTCCATTAAACCGCAGACTTTCGTTGAAATATTTTTGGGCACTCCCTACGATAATTTTCTCCGCTGGTACACCGCTGACCATTCATCCCGGAAGGAATGCTTACGTTCACTGCATCAAAGGCATCGGGCTGGATTTGCGCCGGCGCCTTGCGTTGGAGCTGCTTAATTTGGCGGATCGCTTCGGCACAACCGATCCCCGTGGAATCTCTATCGCGCTAAATATCAGTCACGAAGTTCTTGCCGGTATTGTAGGAGCCTCGCGCCAACAAGTGACGGAATACCTCAATAATTTTGACCGCGAGAAGATTATCTTCCGTGAAGGACGGCGTATCATCGTCAACATTGAAACGGCTTCGGCAAAATCTTGGAAGTGCTCGGCATAGTGACTCAATCATTGGGAATTCCGCGCTTAGAACTATGGCTTTACATTACGATAGGGACCAAGAACGCGATTTTCTGTCTAGTGTTTCGAGATCAATGCCCATCCCTGTTCCTGCACGTCGCGATATGGCGGTCCGTTAGACGCGCTCACCTGGGCGTGGGAAGAACCATGCACTCGCCTGATCTCGGTGGCGTTAATGCGTCCGAAAGGCTCCAAGTCGCCCATACTCTTGTTGAAAACGCGAGGGACCGTGGACGCGCAAACAGCAACCTTAAACGAGAGGTAATGACAGCATGATAAGAGCTAAGGGCGACGAAGAAGAAGTAGCATGCACATGAGCTGGAACTCTGAGGCATACACGACACTGATCGATCCGTATAGTCGCCGGGCCAGCCCCAGCCTGGGCGATCACATCTGTGCCTGCTTTATGAGATCAAGACTCGTGAGCAGATGCCGGCCTCTGGCATTCATTTATCGAGGATGCGACAGTCGTCCCGGACGACGCATCGCAATTCGTCTTATGATGCGATCGACCGATCAGACGGTGGAAGACTTTAGAAGGTCAACTCGCAACAGAGCGGGACTCAATGTTGGTCAAGACTGGTGACCGGGGAGCGCCAGCAAACTTTCGCGACTCGCCGGGAATGGCGTGCAACCGGGCGAACTATCTTCGCGAGCGCAGATCTCGTCAAGTGCTGCAGTGAGTATTCCGCTCATTGATACGAGTCTTCTCAGTCAGGTTTTAAACGGCTGCCGATTTGCTGTCGAGATGACCTGGGCGCTCGGACCGGATATAAGCGTCAGACGAACTCGAACGCATTGCGGAAGCGATGCATCAACACTATGTTTTGTCCCGGGGCGTGTGTCAGCGGCGAATCGCTTGCCAATATAATCGCAGCCGTCTTTCGCGGAGACCATCGCATGCTGCTCTGCAGTACTACCCGCTGGACTATTTTGGGCGATCGGACGTTGTATCCCAATTGGTTCTGAGACAGCGCCGATTGGATCCTTTGATAGCAATGCCAAGTCCAGCACCTGCCCAGAGATCGGAAGTCGGATGTTCTCTGTATTGCAACGCGCGCCGGACCGCGCAAAAGAGCGGAGACGAGGACTTCGATGCTCGAAAAACGCGCGGACATAACACGGCCGCAAGCAAATGGAGGCGGCGTGCTGCAAGGAGCAGGCTTTAGCTAAATCGAACGAAGAGCTTGAACAGCGAGTTAAGGAGCGGACGGTCGAGCTGGAGCTTGCCAATATGGCTCTTCGCAACGAGACGGAGGAGCATAAAAAGCTCGAAAAGCAGCTTTGGCAAGCCTCAGAAGATGGAAAGCGTCGGTACACTGGCCGGCGGTGTCGCACATGATTTTAACAATATTTTGAATATCATCAAAGGATACGCAGGCTCCTCATCGGGCAGAATCCGTCAGTTGATGAGAAAGTCGCCGAAAGCTTGAATGTCATCGAGGAGACTGGTCGAACGAGGGGCTTACGGCGTACGGCAACTGCTGACTCGCGCGCAAAACTGAAGCGCGCTTGGCGCTTACTAATCCCAATGATCTTCTGTCGGAGCTAAGCAAATTGCTCAAGCAGACGTTTCCGAAAACCATCGACGTCGTTTTGGAACTCGATGCCAAATTACCATCTATATCGGTGGATCCAAATCAAATCAATCAAGCGCTGCTCAATCTCATGCGTCAATGCTCGTGATGCCATGGCCGGCGGCGGCAAGCTGACCCTCAAAACCCTATTGGTCGAAGGCGCGTAAAAGTACAAGATCTCGGGGCTACGGCCGAGCACTATGTGTGTATGGAGGTGAAAGACACCGGTGCAGGAATGGATGCAGCCGTCCAGAACCGAATCTTCGAGCCTTTCTTCACTACCAAAAGGGTTGGCGAGGGTACAGGGTTGGGCCTCGCCATGGTTTATGGGATCGTAAAACGCCACAACGGCTTTATCGATGTGGAAAGCGAACTGGGGCGCGGAACGATTTTTCGATTATATTTCCCAATACCTCCCTGTGGAGAAAAGCCGGCCGTTGATGAGATGCCGGAGAAGAAGCTATCGGCAGCGCCGATGAAAAGCGCGAACCGGCCATAAAACTATCCTCGTGGCAGAGGACGAGAGAAAAAATGAGTTTACCTGTTGAGAAAGGCCTTGTTGCGAAACGGATGTGATGTCCTAGTAGCTTCAGACGGTGAACAGGCAATAGATCTCTACCATCGCCGTAAACAGGACATTGATGTCGTGTTGCTGGATATCGGCCTACCCAAAATTGCGGGTTGGGAAGTGATTCTACGGATGAAAGCAGAGAACCCGAACGTCAAAGTCTTTGTCACCAGTGGATATATAGAGCCGGATCTCAAATCCAGGATGCAACGTGCCGGCGTGCAGGGCTTCATAGAGAAACCCTACAATCCCGACGACGTGGTTCGCATGTTGTGCGCTTCGCTTGAAAGTTCGCCGCGGCAGTTGAATGCTTGTGCATCTGATGAAACACCGCGGTTGTGATTAGACCAGAACCGGCCTGTGCTTAAAGATATTGTCGCCCTTTGAGAGGATCGGGGATTTTCAGGCCGATCTTTTCAATCAAGGGATTTACTTCTTGAATGAATTCCTCTCTCGCCTGAGCATTGGTCCTGCGTTTTAAGCCCCAGTAAAGGTAGCGTTGATCACGGGTGGAGTCCGAACGGCCGAACATGTCGAGCGCCTTGACATACCAGAAATTCAACGCCCCTTGCACTTTCTCTCCTCGCTTCGTCGCCCTTGGCCGCAAGCTCGGTTGTCTTGCTTTGACCGTACCCGATGTGCCCAATTTCCTCTTTCATAATCTCCGGCAAGATACGCTCCAGCGGGCTTGTAAGTACAGCCGATGAATTCTTCCAGTTGGTAGCGGCCCACGCGGTCGATCAGAAATCCAAAAACGGCAAAATCCTCCCACGTCGTGATGATTCCTCGGAAGGCATCGAGATAGCGCTTTTGATTGGGCGAGGTGAGCACGAAGGACACATCAACCCCCATGTCTCCCGCGACCCGAGCGATCTTGCGGAAATGATCCATCTCTTCGGCGGCGGTGCGCGCGACCATTAATTGATCCACTTTACTCGGCGCCGACGGCAAGATGTCTTTTGACATAGAGATGAGGGCCACCGATCTCGCAATCCGCCTGTATTGTAACGACCCGCCCTAGAAGCTCCCGATACTCAGCGTCCATTTTTTCGAGATCTTTCAATTCGATGTTTTCGCGAAACATAATGACCTCCTACTTTAAGACTATAACTATTAACTTCGATCTCAAGGAGAGTGAGGGAGAGTAAGCGTGGAGTGAACGTGAAGTGATTGAGGTAGGGAGCGCGAGTCTTTAGATTTCAGAGCTCTCATCCATAGCTGACGCCAGGGCTCGCGAACCTGTAGATTCATGGAGAACGGTGGCGATTTTTTGCTCATCTCGCTGGGGCTATACGGCTTTGTAATCACAGCGCTCGAATCTTCTGTTTGTAAATGGGCTTCTATCTCAGGCGAGATAAAACCAGTGGCGAAGATCGCCTTTACGTTTGGGTCGGCCTCTTTCATCATCTTATAAGCTTCCCAACCATTTAGCTTCGGCAGGCCCAAATCCAGAACCACTAAATCGATTTCTTGTTTATGCCGGAGATATGTCTGGACAGCCTCGCCGCCGTCTCTGGCCGTCAAAACCCTATGACCTTCGGCTGCAAGATGGTTCTGCATTAGATTCAGCTGATGGGTCTCGTCTTCTACGAAGAGAATCGTTGCGCCGTTCCAGGCGGTTTGGTCTATCTTCTTTTCTTCCCCTGCCTCTGCGGCAGGGATGAGCGCAGCGGCATCGCTCGGCACCGGCAAATAAATATCGAAAGTCGTGCCTCGGCCCGCCTCGCTTGCCATATCGATAAACCCGCTGTGGTTGGTAACGATGCCGTAAACCACTGAGAGTCCAAGGCCGCTTCCCTGTCCTGGGATTTGGTCGTGAAGAACGGTTCAAAAACGCGATTTTTGATCGCCTTGTCTAGACCGTGTCCGGTATCGGTCACGCTGATCCGTACGTATTGTTCCTGCCGCGCTTCTTGAAAATGCTTTCGCAACTCGATCCCGCTGATGGTTCCCGTCTTTAGCAGCAGCTCTCCACCGTCGGGCATCGCATCGCGGGAATTCAGGCACAAGTTGAGCATGGCTTGATGGATCTGATTCGGATCGGCCATCAAAGCCGGCAGATTAGGCTCCAAACGTACGAAAACGTCAATCGTCTTGGGAAATGTCTCTTGAAGCAGGGCCTGCAAGCCCTGCAGCAAGCCATTGATTTCGCTCCGCTCAAACTGCGTCTCGCTTTTGCGCGCCACCGCGAGCAGTTGTCGGACCAAAGAGCTACCCCGCGTTACCGTTTCTTTGATGACATCGACGCTGGCGGAGATTTGGCTAGAAGTCGCTGATTGCTCAAGCAAAGACGCGTATCCCAGAATCACGTTAAGAAGATTATTGAAGTCGTGGGCAATACCCCCGGCGAGAGTCCCGATACTTTCCATTTTTTGCGCCTGCAAAAGCTCTTCGTGCAATCTTTCCGCTGCGCGATCGTACGAATCAGCTCTTCGGTTTGCTCCGCGATGTGCTTTTGCATCCCGGCGTTGAGTCTTTGTAGCTCATCTTCAGCGCGCTTACGGTCGGTTAAGTCGCGAGTGACGGCTGAGAAACCGATCAGCTCACCCTTATCGTCCTGGACGGTGGTATAGACCACATTGGCCCAAAACCGTGACCCGTCCTTCCGGTGGCGCCAGCCTTCTTCCTCGCAGCGGCCGTGCGTCGACAGTCTGCCGCAGGACGTGATGCGGGTTGCTCCGCTGACTGCTCCTCAGGTGTATGAAAACGCGCAAAAGATTGGCCCAAGCACCTCCTCTTGTTCGTATCCCCACATCCGCTCGGCTCCTCGATTCCAGAGCGTCACCCGGCCTTCCGGATTCATCATAAACACCGCATAGTCCTGCAAGCTTTCCACTATCAGGCGGAATCGTTCCTCGCTCTGCCGAATGGCTTGTTGCTTTAACCTCTCGTTCATTTGAAATAGATCGACAAAAACCGAGACTTTGGTCTGCAAAACCTGAGGTACCACCGGTTTGAAAAGATAATCCACAGCTCCGCTGGCGACGCCTCTGAATACATCCGACTCCAGGGTGTCGATTGCCGAAATAAAAATGATCGGCGTATATCGAGAGCGCTCGCGCTGGCGAATGAGGGTCGCCGTTTCGAATCCGTCCATGTCGGGGATACGCACGTCCAGTAAAATCAGCGCAAAATCCCGGCGTAAGAGACAACGGAAGGCTTCGGCCGCGGACGCAGCCTTTACGATCTCGCGTCCCGGACCGGCCAAAGGGCCTCCATGGCCGTGAGTGATTTCACATCGTCGTCGACGATGAGAATATTAGCTGTGCTAGTCGTTGTTCATGACGCGCTCTGGAGCTTTTTCTGTTTGCCGAAGAGCCAGATGCGTAAGAGCGCGAGCAGCTCATCCGTGTTCACGGGCTTGGCAATGTAATCCGACGCGCCGGCTTCGAGGCATTTCTCGCGGTCGCCTTTCATGGCCTTGGCCGTCAGGGCCAGTATCGGCAAGACGTCGGAGCCTGCTGCTGCCGCGGATTTTGCGCATGGTTTCATAGCCGTCCATCTCCGGCATCATGATGTCCATGAGCACCGCATCGATATCGTCGTCATGACTCGAGCAGTGAAATAGCTTCGGTTCCGGTCTCAGCGCTCACGCACTTGCATGCCGTGCTGTTCGAGCAGGCTGGTCAAAGCAAAGATGTTACGCACATCATCGTCCACCACAAGCACTTTTCTTGCCGCGCAAAGCTTCGTCGGATTGGCGCAGCCGCTCCAACATCTCTCGTTTGTTTGGCGGCAGCTCGGAAGCCAAGAGATGCAGGAACAAAGCCGTCTCATCGAGGAGGCGCTCGGGAGATTGTACCCCTTTGAGCACGACGCTTTCCGCCATCTGAATCAGGCGAACTCTCATCTTCCTCGGTCAGGTCTTTGCCGGTAAACACCACGATGGGCAAATCGCGCAGCGCTGAATCCTGCGCGGATGCGTTCCAGTAATTCGAAGCCGGAAATATCCGGCAGGCGCAGGTCGAGCACGATGCAGTCGAACCTTTGCGCGAGCAAGGCGTCCCACGCCTCGGCTCCGCTTGCTGCCGTCGCGATCTCGACGCCTGCGTTGTCGAGCAGCTCGACGATGCTCTGGCGCTCGATCTCGTTGTCCTCGACGACGAGCAGGCGCCGGTGGCGGGATTGAGCGTAATCCAGAACCCGATCGAAAGCCTTCTTCAATTCGTCGGTCGTGGCCGGTTTGATCAAGTAATTGAACGCGCCGTGCCCCAAGCCTTGCATGCGCTCGTCTTCCACGCTGATGACCTGCACTGGAATGTGGCGGGTGGCCGGATCTTGCTTCAGATGATTCAACACGGTCCATCCCAGCATGTCCGGCAGAAAAATATCCAACATGATCGCCAGCGGATTGAATTGACGGGTCAGCGATCGAGCGATGGGCGCCGTGGGTGGTGACCACGCCTTTGAATCCTTTGTCTCGCACCATGCTCAACAGGACCCGGCCGAAATGGGGATCGTCCTCGACAATCAGAACAACCGGATCACCGGGCAGCACGGATTCGCGGTCATCATCGATCGCTTCCACTTTCTGCGCCTGTTGCACGATCAACGGCGCTGGAATGACCGCCGGTCGGGCATCGGCTAATGAAGTCACCACGGTGCCCAAGTAGGTTTCCGGCAAATATAGGGTAAAGATGCTCCCTTCGTTAGGCATGCTGGAGAGACGGATTTCTCCTCCCAGAAGGGTCGCCAATCCTCGGCTGATCGCCAGACCGAGACCGGTGCCGCCAAAGCGCCGGCTTGTAGCCTGCATCGGCCTGGTGGAAACGCCTCAAAGATAATTTTTGTTTGTCCGGCGCAATGCCGATACCGGTATCGCTGACCTCAAAGGCAATAACCCGCAACGCGCGCTTAAGCAAAGCATGGTCGTAGCCCCAGCCGGTTGACGCAATGCCAATGCGGAACGTGACGCCGCCGTGTGAGGTGAACTTGAAAGCGTTAGAAAGTAAATTCTTGAGGACCTGTTGGAGCCGTTTGATATCCGTAGTCATGCTGCGGGGAAGCTCGGGGTCCATTTCAATATCGAAGGACAGATGCTTCGCTTCGGCGACGTGGCGAAAGCTTCGCTCCACGGCGTCCCTCAATCTGCGCGAACGAGACTTCCTCCGGTTCCACGGTGACGGTGCCGGACTCGATCTTGGATAGATCGAGAATGTCGCTGATGAGATTCAAAAGATCGGCTCCGGCGGCATGGATATTCTTCGAGAACTCAACCTGCTTGGGATTCAGATTGCCTTCAGGGTTGGCCGCCATCTGCTGCGCCAGGATCAAAGATGCTGTTGAGCGGCGTGCGCAGCTCATGCGACATGTTGGCGAGGAATTCGGATTTGTATTTGGAAGCCAGCGCCAGCTCGGCGGCCTTTTCCTCGAGTGCGTGGCGAGCCTGTTCGATTTCGCGATTTGTGCGCTCGACCTCGGCATTTTGCTGGGCGAGCTGTTGAGCTTTGTTGCCCAGCTCCTCGTTGGTCTGTTGCAGCTCCTTTTGCTGCGCTTGCAGCTCGGTGGCCAGTTTCTGCGACTGTTGCAGCAGACCTTCGGTGCGCATCGTCGCCTCGATGGTGTTGAGCACGATGCCGATACTTTCAGTTAACTGAGAGAGAAAGGTCAGATGCGTGGGGGTAAACTCCGCCAATGAGGCCAGTTCGACGACGGCCTTGGTCTGTCCCTCAAAGAGCACCGGCAAAACGATGAGGCTTCGCGGGCGAGATTCGCCGAGACCGGAGCTGATCCGCACATAGTCGCTAGGCACCTCTTGGAGTAGGATGCGCCGTTTCTCCACCGCGCACTGGCCGACGAGCCCGAATCCCAAGGGTAGCTCGGGCCTGCGGGTTGACGGTCATGGGCAGCGCGTAACCCGCCAGCATTTTGAGATGTGAATCACCATTGCTGGAGTCCATCTGGTAAATCAGCGCCGTATTGGGCGCTTACCAGCGGCGCCAACTCCGAAAGCAGCATCTGGCCGACGGTCGTGAGATCGCGCTGCCCCTGGAGCATGCGAGTGAACTTGGCGAGGTTGGTCTTCAGCCAGTCCTGTTCGGTGTTTTGATCCGTCGTCGCGCGTAGGTTTTGGATCATGGCGTTGATGTTGTCTTTGAGCTCCGCCACCTCGCCGCGCGCGTCGACTTGAATCGAACGGGTGAGGTCACCCTTGGTGACGGCCGTCGCGACGTCCGCGATAGCGCGTACCTGCGTCGTCAGATTGGCGGCCAATAAGATTGACGTTGTCGGTCAGATCTTTCCAGGTACCGGCGACGCCGGGAACCAGGGCTTGGCCGCCGAGTTTTCCTTCGGTGCCGACTTCGCGGGCGACTGTTGTCACCTGTTCGGCGAAGATCGCCAGTGTATCGGTCATGTTATTGATGGTTTCGGCCAAGGCTGCCACTTCGCCTTTGGCCTCAACCGTGAGCTTCTCTTTGAGACTGCCGTTGGCGACGGCGGTCACGACCTTGACGATACCGCGCACTTGAGCCGTAAGGTTGGCCGCCATGACGTTGACGTTGTCGGTGAGGTCCTTCCATGTGCCAGCGACTCCGGCACCGCGGCCTGGCCGCCAAGCTTTCCTTCGGTGCCGACTTCGCGTGCGACGCGGGTGACTTCGGCGGCAAAGGCGTTTAACTGATCGACCATGGTATTGATCGCTTCTTTCAACTGGAGGATCTCGCCGCGGACATCCACCGTGATCTTTTGGAGAGATCGCCGTTGGCCACGGCGATGGTGACATCGGCAATGTTGCGCACCTGGGCGGTCAAATTGCCGGCCATCAAGTTGACGTTGTCGGTCAGATCTTTCCAGGTACCGGCGACGCCGGGAACCAGGGCCTGGCCGCCGAGCTTTCCTTCAGTTCCCACTTCGCGTGCGACGCGGGTGACTTCGGCGGCAAAGGCGTTTAACTGATCGACCATGGTATTGATCGCTTCTTTGAACTGAAGGATCTCGCCGCGGACATCGACCGTGATCTTTTTGGAGAGATCGCCGTTGGCGACGGCGATGGTGACATCGGCGATGTTGCGCACCTGGCCAGTCAAATTGCCGGCCATCATATTGACGCTTTCCGTCAGATCCTTCCAGACGCCGCTCACATCACGAACCTGGGCCTGACCGCCAAGCTTTCCTTCGGTGCCCACTTCGCGTGCGACGCGGGTGACTTCAGCGGCAAAGGCGTTTAACTGATCGACCATGGTATTGATCGCTTCCTTCAGCTGGAGAATCTCACCGCGGACATCCACCGTGATCTTTTGGAGAGGTCGCCATTGGCGACGGCGATGGTGACATCGGCGATGTTGCGCACCTGGGCGGTGAGGTTACTGGCCATGGCGTTGACGCTGTCGGTCAAATCTTTCCAGGTGCCGGCGACGCCGGGAACCAGGGCCTGGCCGCCAAGCTTTCCTTCGGTTCCGACTTCGCGTGCGACGCGGGTGACTTCGGCGGCGAAACTGCGCAGCTGGTCCACCATGGTGTTGATCGTATCTTTGAGCTGCAGGATCTCGCCGCGGACATCGACCGTGATCTTCTTGGACAGGTCGCCGCTGGCGACGGCAGATGGTGACGTCGGCGATATTCCGCACCTGGGCGGTCAAATTGCCGGCCATCAAGTTGACGTTGTCGGTCAGATCTTTCCACGTACCGGCAACTCCTGGCACCGCGGCCTGGCCACCGAGCTTTCCTTCGGTGCCGACCTCGCGTGCGACGCGGGTGACTTCGGCGGCAAAGGCATTTAACTGATCCACCATGGTATTGATGGCTTCTTTCAGCTGCAAGGATCTCGCCGCGGACATCCACCGTGATCTTCTTCGAGAGGTCGCCGTTGGCGACGGCGATGGTGACATCGGCGATGTTGCGCACCTGGGCGGTCAAATTGCCGGCCATAATGTTGACGCTTTCGGTCAGATCTTTCCAAACGCCGCTGACGTCACGAACCTGCGCCTGGCCGCCGAGCTTTCCTTCGGTACCGACCTCGCGTGCGACACGGGTGACTTCCGAGGCGAAACTGCGCAGCTGATCCACCATGGTGTTGATCGTGTCTTTGAGCTGGAGGATCTCGCCGCGGACATCGACCGTGATCTTCTTGGACAGGTCGCCGTTGGCGACGGCGATGGTGACATCGGCGATGTTGCGCACCTGGTCCGGTCAAATTGCCGGCCATGAAGTTGACGCTGTCGGTAGAGATCCTTCCAGGTGCCGGCGACTCCGGGAACCAGCGGCCTGGCCGCCGAGCTTTCCTTCGGTACCGACCTCGCGCGCGACACGGGTGACTTCCGAGGCGAAACTGCGCAGCTGATCCACCATCGTGTTGATCGTATCCTTGAGCTGCAGAATCTCTCCTTTGACGTCCACCGTAATCTTTTTGACAGATCGCCATTGGCGACGGCGATGGTTACGTCGGCAATGTTACGCACCTGCGCAGTCAAATTGCCGGCCATGGCATTGACGCTGTCGGTGAGATCCTTCCAGGTGCCGGCGACTCCTGCCACCACGCGCTTGCCCACCGAGTTTTCCGTCCGTGCCGACCTCGCGTGCGACCCGCGGTGACTTCGGAGGCGAAACTACGCAGCTGGTCCACCATAGTGTTGATGGCTTCCTTTAGCTGCAAAATCTCGCCGCGAACATCGACCGTGATCTTTTTGACAGGTCGCCGTTGGCGACGGCGATGGTGACATCGGCGATGTTACGGACCTGGGCGGTCAAATTGCCGGCCATGAAGTTGACGCTGTCGGTGAGATCCTTCCAGGTGCCGCGCGACTCCAGGCACCACGGCTTGACCGCCGAGTTTTCCTTCTCGGTGCCGACCTCTCGTGCGACACGCGTGACCTCAGCGGCAAAAGCGTCCAGCTGCTTTTACCATGGCAGTGACCATTTTGGCGGTGCGCAAGAATTCGCCCCTGAGCGGTTGGCCCTCAGCTTCCAATGCTACCGTTTGCGTTAGGTCGCCTTTGGCCACGCCACCGATGACCCGCGCCATTTCAGTGAGTGGGACGAACAAGATCTTCGATGAGGTGGTTGACTGCATTGACCCTGCTTTTCCAGGCGCCACCGGCTGCCGGCAGGGTAGCCCGCTGGGTCAATCTCCCTTCTTTCCCGACCACGCGGCTGACTCGGTCCATCTCCGTCGCGCTGTCCGCCAGCAGGTCTATAATGTCGTTGAGGGTATCCGCGATTTTCCCGTCGATGCCGGTCCATCCCGACGGTAGCCGGACGGAAAAGTCGCCTTTTTTACTGCGGTAAGAACCTGGAGCAGTGCTTTCGTATCCAGCGCATCACCATCAGCCATCGACACCATCTGTCTTGCCATAATCTCCCCCGCCTGTTTGGACCTGAAGCTTTTACTGGGCGCGTGCGGCCGCAGTGATTAGCCATACCTAAAGAAATCTAATTTTGAATTATGATTTCATTTTGGGGGTTTTCAATATGATTTTTAGCTTTGTGGACAATCGTCTCCGCTTGGCGGAATCGCTGCTGGTAATCAACCGCGCCGCGCGATTGCGACGAAAGTAATACCAACCCCACTTGAATTAGAACGAGGACTTTGTTTTCGAACTCCACCAGATGCATGAGATGGACAAAAAGCCAGGCCAGCCAAGCCAGGAAGCCGGAGAACTGCAATTTACCTAGATCGGCAACTGCCGATGCTCTTCCGATAATGGCCATGTTGCCGCGATCGCGGTAGCGAAAAGAAGGTGGAGGGTGCTCCGGTAACTCTGCTTTGAATGACTTTTGCCACTATATTGGCCTTGTTGAATGGCCACCGGTGCAGATACCGGGAAGGGGCTTTCCGGTCTGGTGAACATAGTTGGCCAGATCCCCGATGACAAATATTTCTGGGTGACCGGGAAGGGGTCAGAGTCGGGCTCCACTAGAACTCTTCCACTGCGATCCAGCTCTGGCGCCGGTGGCCCGGGCGAGCACCTTACCCCAAAACGAAGCTTGAACTCCCGCCGCCCAGATCACCGTGCGGCAGGGAATGGTTTCGAGCCCGTGAGGCCGCTTCACCGTAACGGCCCTCGGGTTGATGTCTGTAACCGAGTGCCTGGCTTAGCACCGCAACTCCTAATTTGTTCAGAGAAATTTCCGCCTGATAGGACAGCTCCGGTGGATAAGAGGGCAGAATCCGGTCGGTTGCCTCGATCAATAATATGCGGGCTTGCGAAGGGATCAATATTACGAAAATCATGCTTGAGAGTATCGTTGGCGATCTCTCCCAAAGCGCCTGCCAATTCGACTCCTGTTGGCCCTCCGCCGACGATTACGAAAGTCAACAAGGCGCTTGGTTGTTCGGTATCGATTTCTCGTTCGGCGGCCTCGAAGGCGGAAAAAATGCGCCGCCGAATTTCAGTGGCATCTTCGACTGTCTTAAGGCCCGGGGCGAAGGGTTCCCAATGGTGATTGCCGAAGTAGTGATGACGGGGAGCCTGTTGCAACGATCAGAGTATCATAGGTCAGCGAACCGCTATCCAACAGGACGCGTCGATTATCCACGTCAATACCGACTGCCTCCGCCAGGAGCACGTGGGTGTTTTTATGGCGCTTGAGGATGGCACGCAGGGTTGCCGCGATGTTGGCCGGCGAGAGCCAGCCGGTCGCCACCTGATAGAGCAATGGTTGAAACAGATGAAAGTTGCGCCGGTCGACGAGCGTCACCGTCTACGGGTACGTGCTTTAGACATTGGGTTGCGTGAAGCCCGCCAAAGCCTCCGCCAACTGACGACAACCCGATGGGTTTTTGCCGCGGTAGCCACGGGTAATTCTATGCGCCAAGAGAGAATTCTCTGCGAGATTTCTTCTCCTGTGATCTCTGTTTTGACGCGGATTTAGGAAACAAATGCCGGGGAAGCTTTCGTCGTTGTGCGGATGGCGATTCGTACGAGCGCGGAGAGCTGGGAGGGACAGTTAAGACGCTAAACGCAATGCGATTGCCGGGAAATCCGGAATGGTTGTCCGGACGGTTGATTCAGCAAGCGCTCCTGCGCATTCTGCTTGAGGACCCGCCTAATGTAATCGGGGTCGAGTTTCAACATTTCACAGATATTGTCGAAACCAGAATAGCCAGTCTTCATCCTGGTCAAAGATCCATTGGGCCGCTTCGCCGAAGATCCTTTTTCCGCGTCGAGTTTTTGCTGAACAGTACTTGAGGGTAACAATCGATTGCGTCTTCCAGCACCGCTGCGATCAGTTTTATCTCCGGCGTGTGAGCAGTACTGCTGCGATAGACATGTGAGATACTCGTGGATAACGATGACGTCGGGTTGTCCGAATAGATTTCGTGTTTGTTCCCGACAGAGGAAATCTTCTGCGATCTCTTCGTGCACAAAAGGCTGTTTGTCTAACATGACATCCTCGCTGCTTTGAATCTCGTAGTTAATGCGCCGCGTTCACTAGTGATCCTTCGGAATGTTCTCAATCCGATTTTCCATTTGTGCAATGCTAACCGGTGCAACCCCATACCATAGGACTTCTCCAGCGCTTCGTCGCTGGAAGGTACTAAGAACGTTAAGAAAATGTTTTAGGCGGTGTCACGCGAGGTGGATGCAACGTTAGACAGTGTGAGAGAAATCCTCTACAAACTCATAAAATAAATGCGTGTGTTTAGCTCAAGGTGTAGGATGTCAAGAACGTTTCACTGGCAAAGCATCGGAGTGAGTTTCGCAAGGTCGGAGTTGCTTCACTGGAAACATAAGATAGTTCAACCGAATCAGCCTTTAGCAAATTCTACTGCAGTCAGAAAACTAGTCAGGTTATTTTACTGGCATCCTATTTGCGCCCACAGAATCTACGATAAGTGCGTGCTCATACCGCCAGTGACTGCTGTCGTTGCTAATTGAACAAATAGCTGCCCTGAGTTTATGAAAACATCGCGCATCTGCGTGGAGGGAAAAACTGCTGCTCGATTAGCCGGAGCAACCCGTGTGGCTTTCTTGGTCGACGGTGAAGCTTACTTTTCTGCGTTGACGTCGACACCTAGAACGCGCACAGCGCTTTATTTTCATCGCCGGCTGGCAGCTTGATAGCCGGTTCCGTCCTCAATCCGCGAAATCTGCTTCTCCATGCTTGGAGACTTCTTGCACGATCTGGTGCCGCAATCGGAAACTCCGCATTTATGGTGCTGCTGTGGAATTTCGCGATGGTCTATGCCGCCGATCGCGAAATCATTCCGCTTTATAGCCATCCCTGGCGCACTCACAGAAGGATCCATTTTCGCCTCGACAGCAGCCATCCCTTGGGCGCGTCGCATCATCAGAAGATTGTCGTCATCGATGATGCCGTCGCGTTTGCCGGCGGACTGGACATAGCGGAACATCGCTGGGACACACGCTGATCACCTGCCGCAAGATCCCCACCGAGTGGATTCCCTTGGCCGACTTTATCCTCCTTACCATGACGTTCAGCTCATGGTGGACAGCGATGCCGCTGCCGCTCTTGGCGATCTGGTCAGGGAGCGTTGGCGCCGGGCGACAGGCAAGCGGCTGCGCGTTGCTGACGGACGACCGGGAGATCCGTGGCCGCCGGGAGTAACACCGGATTTGCAACATGTTCCGGTGGCAATCTCCCGTACTGAGCCTGCCTACGATGTGCGACAGGAGGTCCGGGAAGTGGAATCTCTTTACCTGGACAGCATTCGCCATGCGCGCCGTTTCATCTATCTGGAAAACCAATATCTGAGCTCTTCCGCCATTGGGGACGCTTTAGCAGTCCGCTTGCAAGAAAAAAGATGGCCCGGAAATCATCATGGTGTTACCCCAAGAGACCGCAGAATGGCTCGAACAAGTGAGCATGGCGGTGTTGCTGGTCGCGCCTGCTCAAGCGGTTGCGGGCCGCCGACCGCTTTGGCCGACTGCATGTCTATTATCCCGTTCTGAAGGACGAGAATGTCCAGGTGCGGGTACATTCCGAAGGTTTGTTTTATCGACGACAGGTTGCTTCGCGTAGGATCGGCGAACCTCAACAACCGCTCCATGGGGCTGGACACGAGTGCGACCTCGCAGTCGAGGCGGAGGAACTGGCCACAGAGAATTCCATTGCCCAGCTACGCAAACCGACTACTCGCCGAGCATTTGGGAGTTTCACCTGAAAGGGTAGCAGAGGAACATTCGGCAGAACGGTCTTTGGTACGCGCCATCGAGAAGTTGCGTGGGGGCAAGCGTACTTTGGGAATCCTCGACGGTTCGGTATCTCCGGCTCTTGATGACATGATCCCTGCGGCCGCGATAATCGATCCCGAGCGTCCGTTGAGTCCCGATGAGTTGATGCAACAATTTATACCTACAGGCACCCGCCGGCGCGCTGTTCCCGGTCTGCTGCGATTGGCGGTGATTTTCTTGTTGGTGGCCGCTCTCGCTGTTGTCTGGCGCGCAACTTCTCTGCACGCGCCTTGATGGATTACGGCACGATAAGCAACTGGATGATGTCATTGACGGATTCCGCTCTTGCGCCGGTTTGGATTAGTGGGGATCTTCACCATAGGTACCCTGGTGCTGATGCCGGTCACCTTGCTCATTATCGCAACTGGAGCAACGTCTGGGCCTGTTCTTGGCTTCTTATGCTCTGTGCGGCTCTGTGGTAAGCGCCATGGTTCACTACGGATTGGGCCGTATTGCCGGCAAAGAAACCGTGCGCCGGATTGCAGGATCGCGATCGGGTCACGTGCAACGGCAGATTTCACGTCACGGTTTTATTTCGCTGCTATTCGCTCCGCATTGTTCCTATCGCTCCTTTTGCTATTGTGAATCTCGTGGCAGGAGCGATCCAGATTCGTGTCCGTGATTTCTTGCTCGCCACCTTGGTAGGTATGAGTCCGGGCATATTAGCTGTCGTTGTGCTGGGGAATCAGCTGCAGCGCGCACTCCAAGATCCAGGAATCGGAAATATCACGCTTCTAATGGGGTTGGCGATCTTCTTTGCGCTCCTGGGGGATGGCGTTTTACCGCTGGTATGGGAGCGACATCTTTGCGCGCATCAAGCTAAGGATTGTGAGGCAAAAAATCTTGCTTACTGCAGTTTCTACAACATTCACCAGTGCGTCGGCACAGATGGCAAGTGCGACCCGCAGCGTATTGCCGCGGTGATTCAGGACACGAAAGCCGACATTATTGGGCTGCAAGAAGTGGATTTAAACCCTTTAGGAGCGAAAAATCCCACCAACTCGACTATCTGGCAGAGGCGACCTGAATGAGAGCTGTAGCCGGCCCGACGATCCGGGCGCGCAGATATCGTGTTCGGCAACGCCTTACTGACTTGCCGGGAGATCATCCACGTGAGATTCCATGACCTGACTGTGGTCCGGCGCCAGCCACGCGGGGTTATCGATGCCGAGATCGTTTGTGAGGGCAAGATAATTCGTGTCTTAGTAACCCACTTCGGGCTGGCATTAAACGAGCGGAGACGGCAGGCTCAATCACTGATCAAGATACTGCGCCAACAAAAAGCGAGTTATACTCTTACTCTTCGTCATCGGCGACATAAACGAATGGCGCCCCAGAGGATTCGCTCTCTACAGTCTGATGGCCATATGGGGAAGGCACCTTCGCGGCGAAGCTTTCCTTCTTTTTTCCCGTGTTTGTCTCGATCGCATTTGGGTGAAACCCAGGACGGCATTGCTGCACGTCAAAATAACCAATAATGGTTTGGCACGAACTGCCTCCGACCATCTTCCAGTGTTGGCGACCTTCAACGTCCAGACGATTTTATTCGGCTCGGCGGCGATTACAGCCAGCGGACTGCAGGAGTCGTTTGTTGCATCAGGGGAACTGATTGGCTCAATTGAATAACTTGATCGCGTAGTCTCGACCATGTGTCGTTCCGACCTTATCAGCGCCCGCAGCGAGCAGGCTATTTCCATTATTTTCATTTCGGCTTCCCCAACGGCCGACGATGATTTTTAGATTCGGGAACCGCTTGCGCAGCCGTTTGCAGATGTAACGTGTCTGGGCCAGTCCACCGGGCGGTAACGAGGCGATACAAACTAGCAGCCGGGTTCTTCGCAGCAATCTGTTCGATAACCTCGGAGCTGAGGGCTTCGTGAGCCAGAAGCGCTAGCTCATATCGCGTTGGGTCAAGAAACTGCCGAAACATCAGCAGGGCCAGCTCGTTTGCTTCGTCGCGAACGGGGCAGCCCACTATCAGGACCTTAGGCGCGGTAAATGGAGAATTTCGGTCGATGATTGTGGCTTCGGAACAAGGCGCGCTGCCTGAGGAACTCTCTGGCTTCAACTCGTCAAGATCCTCGAGAATCTCTCGCGTCGCTTGGAAAATAAGTTGCTGATCATTTTCAGCCAATCTGCCGAGGCGGCGGTCCCTTTTAACATAGTTTAGGGCGGGAACCAGTACCTCATCATAGATCTTTTCTACCTGGTGGGTCTTGAGATGTTCTTCGACGATTCCCGCCGCCTCGTCCTGGTCCCCAGCCAATAGTCTCTGATAAAAACTTATGTCCGATTTCATCACCGGCTCGTCGCTCATCAGAACGCTGATGAAATCCAACTGAGGGACGTATTTGCTCAACACGACGACACAGACCGTGAGTGGCGTGGCGAGGATCAGTCCGATCAGATCCCCATAACCATGTCCAGAACGCGACCGCGATAAGCAGTCCGACTTCCGAAACGCCCGCGCTCTCGCCATAAAGTCAAGGGTTCTAGAATCATATTAGTTGACGAGTTCTAATCCCAGAAAGACTGCAAGAGCACCAGGGCTGGCCACATCCATCCCTCGAAAACGATCACGCTCAGGGCGCTCGGCATGATAGCGTGCCGCACGGTCCGACGTAGGGAATGAACCGCAACATGGCGGCCAGGAAGCCCCAAAGGAGGGCGTAGGGAAGCCCTATCAGCGAAAGCGCGATGCCGACCGTTAACCCAAACGAGACATTTGATGATGGACTGCATGAGCAAATAGCGGCTGATCCGCTGGCTTGCCTCTTCCATCGCCTTAGTCGTCAACTGTCAGACGACCGTAGCCGATCAGGCAGATTAGGCGGTTGCGCAGGTCTTCGCGCTGAATAAGCATAAATATCACCAGTACGATTGCGAGCCCGCCGCTAGCCAGGCCGCTCGAATACGGGCGCAATGTCTAAAGGGAGAGGCCAAAACGTTGATGACTGCTCCCTTGAACGACAACCTCTCGGGCTTCGGTTGCACCTTTGCAGGCTCATCTTTCTTCTCTCAGCTCCTTCTTCATCTCTCGGCTGTCTTCTGAACTTTCTCGGAGCGCCCCTCCTTTACCCGCCCCACGGATGTCGGCTATTTTACGTTTCATGTTCTGTCTGTAGGTCGGCAGCTCGTTAGCTACACTTGTAAGCTCAAGCGTAACAATCCAGCCGACCGCAGCCAGGAATGAAAATGCCAGGATCACGATCAGTATCACGGAAAACACTCGTCCCAGACCCAGTCGTTCCAGGCTGTCCTGCCACCGGAGTCAACAAGAAGGTTAGTAGGATGGAAACCGCGACCGGAATCAGAACTGCTTGCGCCCAATAAAGCGACGCAATAATCAGGACTACGGTCAGGAGAAGGAAAAAGATGGTGCCTTGCGGGAACTCCGGCCATCAAGGCGAGCATAATTGGTTCGGAGCTTTTTCATGCGGTTGTCGGACACGCAACAAAACTCGTTAAACAGACGATGCGGAATTTCTTAAACGCCGGACTGGGCAGTGGCTCGGTCATCGATTCATGTTCAGTTGTCAGTGGGCTTGACATATCTTTGTGCCTTCCTGAGATGGAATATGCATTCTTGCACAGAATGCGTGATTATTCTCACACCTAACGAGTACCGCGACGACAATACGGCGACTCGGCCGGGATTGCTCCCATCAGAGCGCTATCGCAAGGTCCGCCGCGATGTTTGGAGGTTTGCTTCGCACTACGGCGAGCTGTTCTGTACGTCTGGTTGCACAAGGGGCGACTCTTCGTAGCGGGCCAGCAGGTCGGCCGGATCGCGGTAAATCGCAATGCATCCCGCTCGGCGTAATTGATGTTGCGTCCAGCCACCGGACAATAGCCCTATGGAGTTCACATTGGCTTTGGCCGCAGCCTCCGCGTCATAGGGCGTATCGCCGACGACAATGACCTTGTCTGGAGTAACGTTCCCCAACTGCTTTAACGCAGCCTCGAAGATATCCGGGCAGGGCTTCGATCTTTCAACGTTGTCGGACGACGTTTCGCTTTCGATTAAATCGTCAATCTGGGCAATTTCTTTGTATCTTTTCAGCTCAGTCTTTTTTCGCTGAAGAGGCCAGGGCAATTTGTATCTTATCCTGCTTGATCCGTTCGAACAATTCACGCACCTCGGAAATCCTTTTACCCTTGGAAGATACTCTTTCTTAAAGAGTTCGCCGCGATAAATTTCCATTGCTTCGCCAAACTGTTCGAGCTCTTGGTTAGAGAAATACACCGGCAGCAATTGATCGGCTCCCTTGCCGATCTGGGAGCGGATTGCCTCAAGCAAAATGTTTTTGCCGAACTTCGAGAACGTTCTTTGCCAGGCTTTGGCATGGAGATCGACCGAGTCAACGATCGTCCCATCAATATCGAAAATCACGGCTTCGATCATAAATTGTCTTTGTCGCAGCTATTCCGAACTCTCACTGCTGTTGTTTCCTAATCTCTACGGAGTCAGTTTAAGCGTTCGATGTTTGTTCTCCATACTAACTCTTCACGTGCGTTTATTGGTGCGCAAATAACATGCCAGGACAAAAGATGAGGCGTTTCGATCCTTACCGTGCAGACGTTCAATCAGCTCGTGCGAGAAACACTCTTTCGATGTGGGCGTTGCGTCCACATCGAGTTGCGGTCGAGTTACGGCGAAAAAGAAAAGAACGATGTAAAGATTGACAAAGCTGGATTAACAGATTAAAGAGAAGGAGCACAGTAAGTCACTCCATCACGTAAGCGTAATCCGCTCGAACCTTGTTTTTGCTCGCTTTTGGCAGCCACCGAATCGCTATCGATTTACCCGGAGGCCTGGTCAAGGATAACTGTTTGTCCATCTTTGGTCGAAGAGGTCAGGACAGGGTCTGATAAGCGGCATCGTCCGGGATGTGCGGCAAGCACATGGCAAAAACGCATATGCGACGTCTATCTTTGGTGAGAATTTAGCTCGCTTTTCGTAGCTTTTTTGGCTGCTTCGAGTTCCTGATCGAGATCTTCCAATTCATTGCGATTAATCAGCTTGGCATCTTCGAGACATTTTTCCTTCCTCTTCTTCCTTCGGCGTGATGTTCAACGTCGTCTTTTAACACTTTGAACTTAGGCTTCACTAGTCGATGAATGCTTAGCCAGTTCTTGAGGACTGCTTGCTTTTGCTCTTCAAAAGATTCAAAGCACCATGTCTTTTAGTTCGTCGTGTCTTTACATCGCGGGATAGAAGATTGTCTCCTCGATGCGGCCATGGGTTTCAGTTCCGGCCTTAATTTCTTTAAATTTGCTTCTGCTCTTCTTATCTTATACTTTTGCGTTTGGCGGGTTTCTTCATTTTTCTCAACCTACTTGCCTGGTTATTTCTTGGTCTATCTTGGACTAAAGCGAACTCTGGACTCGATCAAATTCTTTATGTCGTATAGCTGACAATCAGGCTAAAGCGTCAAAAACTACTCGTAGCGTACGGACAAAATGAGCTTCCGAGACCATCCGTTGATGACGTATAAAGATGGCCGCAGCTGGCCGCCGGCCTGGTTGTGGAGAGGCGGCTATGAGACTACTCACCCGCACGGCGAAGTCGGTATCCTAAGAAGTCATCCCGTCAACTGTCGCTTCCTATGACAGTTGTTTTTAATCATGGAGCACTGCGGCGCGGAATATATAGGGCGCTTCTCTTGAGTGATCCGCTTTCTGCCGACAGATTCACGCATTACTTGTTGAAAACTGTGGTGAGACGATTTTGGAGATTGGCGATATTGACCTCAGTTATATGCTTTGACAGGTACGCAAAAGACGGCCTATGTTGCCCTGAGACATTTCCAAATGTAGCGTCGCCACCGCTCTGATAGCTAGTGATTGAGGTTCAGGCCGGATAAATCGCGTCCAGATCGGAAAGTAATTATAACGGCGACTTGATAGCCCAGAAGTGAAAAATGCTAAAAGCGGTCGAAACAAGCAAAGAAATGAAGCAGCTATGAATCAGGCAACGGGTTTGAGACCCGAGCCTAAGCTGATGGGAAATGGATACTTACAGTTCCTTCAGCCATTTTTCCTCCCGAATTCATCCCGGTAGCCACGTGAGCCCTTATTCGCGAATAGTTCCCCGCCATGAACCGGTCTCTTGACTGCGATTCTGGATGAACTCTTTAAATCCTTCGAGATTTTTTCGACTCGATTCGATACCACCCCGAGCACGCGTCTCCCGCAATTTCCGACGATGCCTTCTGGATCAAGGCTACATCAGCTGGAAGTTGATACGGGTACGATTTGGACTCACAGCACTAAAGTGTAGCGCTCCAGCGTTGCAGCCAGCCTCCATCGCTTTGCAGCAAGCGATGAGCTGGTCAGGAACCTGATCCGTGATCCCAGCTGTCCCACTCTCTTGTGTTTTTGCCCGCTACGCCTGCTTCCCAAATGAAGTCGCTGGTCGTCCAATTGGGCGACCTTCTGACGCCTTTCATGAAGCGTGGAAATTCCTCGAACTGGGTCCACCGGGTTGCAAACTGTGCGTAGTGGGCACTCGCGACTTTCGATCGACTTTTCTATTGTTTCCATAAAACACCTCCCTGCACAAAATGTTTGAATCTCGTTAAGAATACTGCCCGCTTGGCTTTAAACGATGGCGCGCAAGCAAAATGCCAGGTCGAAGTCTTCTGCAATTCACTCGGTTTTAGGGTTGCGTTTTTGCACACGACCGCTGCTTCAATACAGATAGTAGGATTGATAACGACAGACAAAGGGAGGACAAGAAGTTCTTCCGGGTGACTGGTCTTCATCTGTACCGTCATTGTTCTCCTCACTCTGATGACTCCATCCGCCCGCGCCAGCACATTCGGCGGAATTCACAGCCGATCTGCTTGGCGGTTTTGAGATTGATCACGAACTCAAACTTCGTCGGTTGCTCCACGGGCAGGTCGGCAGGCTTGGCACCTTTGAGAATCTTGTCGACCATCGACGCTAAACGCCTGTAGGGCTCGGCTTGGTCGGGTCCGTAGGACATCAAGCCACCGTCCGTCGACAAAATCTCCCCGAGGGTATATCGCCGGCAACCGATTTTTTGTCGCCAGGTCCGCGATCTGTTTTTGATTAGAATTGGTCAACGGGCTCTGCGTCACGGCGAGAGCGGCGCTACGCGCCTTAATCTGCCTCTTTGAACGCGCCCTCGTATTTGTCGGCGCTGCTTACCTCCATGGAATGAAGTTGCAGACCCAGTTCTCGTGCCGACAGTTGGCTTTCTTTCCATTGATTGCGCAGAGCCTGGATTCTGTGGATTCCACAGCACCGCAACGCGGGAGAGCTTGGGAACGGTTTCCTTGAGTAACTCCAGTCGTTTGCCAGCCAACACCGCCACAATGTTGGTGAACCCCGTGATGTTTCCCCGGGCCTCGCCAGGCTGTCAACCAGCCCAAGCCGCAACAGGATCAGACCACGCTTAAAAACACGATGGGGATCGTCCTGGTAGCGTTCTTGGCAGCTAGGGCGTCAGCGCTGTCGAGGCCGTGACGAGCACGTCAACGCTTGAGACGGACCAGCTCATCAGCCAGGGCGGGCAGCCGGTCGAGCTTATTCTCAGCGGATCGATACTCGAAAGCTATGTTCTTGCCCTCAACATAGCCGAGTTTACGGAGCTCTCGCCGGAATAACTCGCGCCCAGAGGTTGAAACGGTATCTGGGAGCGGGACGGGCTCCGAGCCACCCAATCTTAGGTACCTTTGCCTGCTGCTGCGCTCCGGCAAGATGAACTAGAAGGGAGAGTTAAACCGAGCAGTAAAACGACGATCGATGGTTTTACTAGCCATCCCGGCCCCTGCACGGGCGGTTCGCCGCCGATTGTCCAGAACTTGTAGACTGAAAATGCTGTAAAGATGGCAACAGCGGTTGTTGCTCCGGATGTGATCCACAGCAGGGGAAATGCTCTACAAAGTGGCAGAGCTCTTTTGTTCGGACGCTGTACCGCAGATTCAACAAGCGATCTTATTAAAGGCGGATCAAGGCCGGATATTTTCGTGCTGTTTAGCGCTGGGGATTAGTAAGCCCGCTATTGCTTTACGCTTTGAAGTGTTAGCTTTCGTTTTTCGCTTTTCGCCTCCGGTACCGATCTTCTGGTACTTCCGCCAGTATGACTCACTGGATCATCCTTCGCGTCTCAGCATTGGCCGGATGCGCAAGCCGTATCGGGTGCCGTCTCTCTGCTTTTGGCAGGCATCGAGACGAAATGGCCCGTGGTGCTTCTAATGACTTTGATTTGTCGAATCATAAGCCAGTTGTCGAAGGCACACAGTCACACAGTGCTCTGACTAGGTCCTCGTCGGTTGGATAGATTCTAGCTTCCGTAACCTGCAGAATGTTCGCGCCCGATGTGAAAATCCTGCTTGCCTGCGAAATGGCGCAGATACATCGCATATCACCAATCGGCGGGTAGCCAACGATGCATAGGATCGCGGTCGTACGGGGTTGGTCTCTAGGCTCGAGCCTGGATCGTCCGTGGTGGTTGAGAACAATTATGGTTACGCGTTTCAAGAAGTTCATCACCGGTTACGCTGGTAATATATTTTGCGCCTTAGGGTTTGCGTGAGGTACACATTATGGAAAACTACGAACGGATGTCTGGTTGCGACTCACGGCGACCCAGACATCCCTGCACAACCGTTTAGAACCAAACTTGCACCAACGGCAACTGCCAGCCGCGATTTTACATACCTTCAACGTATTCCCATTCGTCGCCTAAGCAATAGAACCCACCTTCAATTAGGATCGTGAAAACCCGTCATCAAAGTGTTGGGGGTATGAGCGAGTGTGCGCGTCACAAGTCGTAGATGCTGGTTAGAATCTCATCACACTCTGTACTTCTGATCCACTATGTATAGCCGCAGCGTTTCTTTCCGAGTGGGTCTTTAACTGATTCACGAATGCAGGAGAAGAATTGCGCGAAGGGTTTGCTGTTGAGCTTCTTTATCTACATCTACCTCGTTTTTTCGTTCAGCTGTGCGTGATAGCGGAACTGTTGAATCAACCATTCGTGGCGAATGTGTGACTGTAAACAATCTAGTGCCTCTCTCACCTCGGGCGTATAGATGTCTCTTTGTTTACACTCTAAGGTTGCAGCTTCGAGAATGGCAAGAGCGTCTAAAACAGTCATGGTGCAGCTTCACAGCATCGAGATTGAGAAGACAAATCTTCTACCGCAGAAAGTATGCCATGCGTCGCCACTGACCCTGACTGTCAGATCCTGTCGTACGTTTTTCGGGTCACAGGACAAGACACACCAAGAGAAGGAAACCCACTAGGTCGCCTTGCCTAAACTGCTTCGCGCTGTGGTATGCCTTTGGCTTGAGTTCAATTGCTTACCGGAGTTGTTCGAGCTCTGTTTCATCGAAAACTTCGCGAACTTTGGGGAAACATTTCCCCTTCCTCTTCCGCGACGTGGTGTTCGAAGCAATACGTAACTGAACGAAGCATAC